>Ga0222427_100110_pt1 | contig 215090 bp, 210 predicted proteins | sample 2B20Ametagenome_FD_182890 | JGI IMG/M metagenome (GOLD analysis project Ga0222427, IMG submission 182890) | Enriched microbial communities from leaf-cutter ant dump, University of Wisconsin, Madison, United States - 2B20A (version 2) | ecosystem: Environmental > Terrestrial > Nest > Insects...
CGAGATGCGGATGCCGCCGGACAGCTTCTTGATGATCTTGGTCTGCGCCGAGCCACCGACGCGCGACACCGAGATACCGGCGTTCACGGCCGGGCGGATGCCGGCGTTGAACAGGTCGGTTTCCAGGAAGATCTGGCCGTCGGTGATCGAGATCACGTTGGTCGGCACGAACGCGGACACGTCGCCAGCCTGGGTTTCGATGATCGGCAGCGCGGTCAGCGAGCCGGTCTTGCCGGTGACCTTGCCTTCGGTGAACTTCTCGACGTATTCCTCGGACACGCGCGCGGCGCGCTCGAGCAGGCGCGAGTGCAGGTAGAACACGTCGCCCGGGTAGGCTTCGCGACCCGGCGGGCGCTTCAGCAGCAGCGAGATCTGGCGGTAGGCCACGGCCTGCTTGGACAGGTCGTCGTACACGATCAGCGCGTCTTCGCCGCGGTCCATGAAGTACTCGCCCATCGTGCAGCCGGAGTAGGCGCTGATGTACTGCATCGCGGCCGATTCCGAAGCGGTGGCGGCGACGACGATGGTGTGGGCCAGCGCGCCGTTTTCTTCCAGCTTGCGCACGATGTTGGCAACGGTCGAGGCCTTCTGGCCGATCGCCACGTACACGCACTTGATGCCGGTGCCCTTCTGGTTGATCACCGCGTCGATCGCCATCGCGGTCTTGCCGGTCTGGCGGTCACCGATGATCAGTTCGCGCTGGCCGCGGCCGATCGGGATCATCGAGTCGACCGACTTGTAGCCGGTCTGCACCGGCTGGTCGACCGACTTGCGCCAGATCACGCCCGGGGCCACACGCTCCACCGGCGCGGTCAGCTGGGCGCCCAGCGGGCCCTTGCCGTCGATCGGCTCGCCCAGCGCGTTGACCACGCGGCCGAGCAGTTCCGGGCCGACCGGCACCGACAGGATCTGGCCGGTGGTCTTGGCCACGTCGCCTTCGCGCAGGTGCTCGTAGTCGCCCAGCACCACGGCGCCGACCGAATCGCGTTCCAGGTTCAGCGCCAGCGCGTAGGTGTTGTTCGGCAGTTCGATCATTTCGCCCTGCATCACGTCGGCCAGGCCGTAGATGCGCACGATGCCGTCGGACACCGAGGTCACGGTGCCTTCGTTGCGCGATTCCGCGGACAGGGCGACCTTCTCGATGCGGTTCTTGATCAGCTCGCTGATTTCGGAGGGGTTGAGCGTGTTGGCCATGGTCAAGTCCTAGTGCCGGCGGTCAGGCCGGACGTTAAATGAATTCAGTGGGCGAGCGCGGTCTGCAGGCGCGACAGCTTGCCCTTGAGCGAACCGTCGATCACCACGTCGCCGGCGTCGATCACGGCACCGCCGATCAGCGAGGCGTCCACCGCGGTCGTCACTTCGACGTCGCGGCCGAAACGCCTGCGCAGCGCGGCCTTGATCTTTTCCAGCTCCTCGCCCGACAGCTCGCCGGCCGAGGTCACGGTGGCCTTGACCACGTTCTCGGCATCGGCGCGCAGCTGCTCGAACAGGCCGGCGATTTCCGGCAGCTGCTGCAGGCGCTGCGATTCGGCCAGCAGGTCCAGGAAGCGGCCGTAGCTCTCGCCGGCCGCTTCCGGGGCCAGCAGCGCGACCGCATCGCCGCGCGCCAGTTCCGGGTTCGACAGCAGGGCCGACACGCGCGGATCGGCGGCAACGCGGGCGGAGAACGCAAGCGCGTCCGACCACGGCGCGAACTTGCCATCCTCGCGCGCAATCGCGAACGCGGCGCGGGCGTACGGGCGGGCAAGCGTGAGGGCCTGGCTCATCGATCAGATCTCCGCGGCCAGTTCGTCGAGCAGCGCCTTGTGGGCGTTGGCGTCGATCTCGCGCTTGAGCAGCTTCTCGGCACCGCTCACGGCCAGTGCCGACACCTGCCTGCGCAGGTCCTCGCGGGCACGGTTGGCGGCGGCGTCGATCTCGGCCTGGGCCAGTTCCTTCTGCCGGTTGGCTTCGGCAATGGCCTCGTTCTTGGCCGCCTCGACGATCTGGTTGGCGCGGGCATGGGCCTGGTCGATGATCTCGTTGGCCTTGCCGCGGGCTTCCTTCAGCGCCTCGTTGACCTTCACTTCGGCCTGGGCAAGGTCCTTCTGGCTACGGTCGGCGGCGGCCAGGCCCTCGGCGATCTTCTGCTGGCGCTCCTCGATGGCGTTCATCAACGGCGGCCAGATCAGGGTCGCGATGATCCAGATCAGGGCGGCAAAGGCCAGGGCCTGCGCAATGAGGGTGAAATTGATATTCATGGGTTGGCTCAATCGCTGTATCGGGGTGGTCGCGCCGCCACTGCGGACGGCGCGGCCATACCTTCATCCGTGGCCGGGCGCATCACGCGCCCGGTCATCTCGCTGCAACCGGATCAGCCCGCCAGCTTGGCGGCTTCGGCCAGCAGGGTCGAGGCCAGCGGGTTGGCGAAGGCCAGCAGCAGGCCGACGGCGACCGAGATGATGAACGCGGCGTCGATCAGGCCGGCGGTGATGAACATGCGGACCTGCAGCACCGGGATCAGCTCCGGCTGGCGCGCGGCCGATTCCAGGAACTTGCCCGACATGATGGCCAGACCCAGACCGGCGCCCAGCGCGGCCAGGCCGATCATGATGCCGACGGCAAGGGCGGTGGAGCTCTGAACTTGGGCGAGATTGGTCAGGACGGCGAAGTACATGGTTTTCTCCAGGAACGAGGTAGCTAAGGGTGATGAAACGGATGAAGGGTGGAACCGGATTGAAGCTTGGAACTCTTAGTGGCTGTCTTCCGACAGGCTCAGGTACACGATCGACAGCATCATGAAGATGAATGCCTGCAGCGGAATCACCAGCAGGTGGAACAACATCCAGCCCAGGCCGAAGGTACCGCCGGCAAGGGCGCCGAAGAAACCGGCGCCGCCCAGCACCCAGATCAGCAGGAACACGATTTCGCCGCCGAACATGTTGCCGAACAGTCGCATGGCCAGCGAGATCGGCTTGCTCAGCCATTCGACGATGTTGAGGATCAGGTTGAACGGCATCATCCACTTGCCGAACGGCGCGGTCAGGAATTCCTTGACGAAGCCGACGATGCCCTTGGACTTCAGCGCGAAGAAGAACATCAGGAACAGCACGCTGATCGACATGCCCAGGGTGGCATTGACGTCGGCGGTCGGCACCGGCTTCCACTCGTGGATGCCGGCCCAGCCCAGCGGGATGGCGATGAAGTCGGCCGGGATCATCTTGACCGTGTTCATCAGCAGGATCCAGAAGAAGATGGTGATCGCGATCGGCGTCACCAGCTTGCTCTTGCCGTGGTAGGTGTCCTTGGCCTGGCGGTCGACGAACTCCAGGCAGATCTCCACGAACGCCTGCCACTTGCCCGGCACGCCGGACGTGGCCTTGCGGGTGGCCAGCCAGAAGGCGAACACCATCAGCAGGCCGAGCAGCACCGCGGTGACGATGGTGTCGACGTGGATCGTCCAGAAGCCACCGCCATCACCGACCGGGGAGGTCAGGTTCTGCAGGTGATGCTGGATGTATTCGGTAGGGGTTTTCGCCTCGCCCGCCATGTGTACCGGAACCTTTGTGAATTCGATCAACGCCTGGCCAAGGCCAGAACCTGGAACATCAGCGCCACCGGAATGCCCGCCAGCAACGCCAAGGGAGGAAGCTGCCACCAGACAAACGCCAGCACCAGCACGGCAACAACCAGCACCGTCTTCAGCACGAACGCCATGACCAGCCGCGCCAGTGCCGAACCGGCGGCCTGTACGCCGCCGCCGAGTGCCACCCACGCCGCCAGCAATCCCCCCGCCACCACCGCCAGGCCCGACACCAGCGCGCCGAGGGCATAGCGTGGCCCCACCAGCAGGAAGGCCAAGGCCAGGACAGCCACTGCGGCCAGCGGATAGATCGCGGCGCGCAACATCAGTCGCCGACCCGCTTCAACGGAGTTCAGCACGCGGTAGGTCCTGCTTCATGGAACTAGGGGAAACGGACGGCACCGGATGGCGCCTCGTCGAGCTGCGAGAGTATAGCAGCGGGACATTTTGCGAGACAACCGCCACAGGGCATCCTTGCGGCCATGCAAGTTCCCGCAATTGCAGGAATTTTCGGGTCCGGGCGGGAGGACACCCGGGACATCCGCCCGGCCCCGCCGGCCGGGAACTTGCCGGCCGCCGCAGGGTCTGACCGCTGCGCCCGCCACCATCACCTCGTCGATGCCCACGACGGGCGCAGGGCGAGGCGGTGCTGCCGTTCCCTGCAGCACCGCCTCGCCGCATCCGCAGCGGCCCTGTGCAGGCGACGTCCACATGCCTCCACATCGCCTGCACGATGCGCTCACGCAGGGGGTACGCCGCATTGCGGATAGTCCATTGCTTTCCGGCAACAACAGAAGGCAATGCAATGCGAAATCTCCGCTTGATTCCCGCGATCGCCGCCCCGTGCGCGTTGGCGCTGGGCCTGCTCCACGCGCTGCCGGCGCATGCCGCCGAGGACGACCCGCGCTTCACCCTGCGCCTGGGCGCGATGAACATCGACTCGGACAACACGCTGCGCGGCAGTGGCGAGATAGACGGGCAGTCCGCCTCGTTCAGCGAGGACTTCTCGCTCGGCGGCAAGGAATGGGAGCCACGCGTGGACGGCCTGTTCCGCCTCAGTGACCGCCAGCGGTTGATCTTCGACTACTTCAGGTACGACAAGGACCGGCGCGAGACGCTCGACGAAGGCGTCAGCTTCGGCGATGCCAGCGTGCCGGCCGGCAGCTTCGTCAAGGGCGAGCTGAAATACCAGGTGGCCAGCCTGGTGTACGACTACTCGCTGGTCGACACCGGGCAGTTCGACTTCGGCCTGCAGTTGGGCGCCGAGTACGCCAAGGTTTCCGGCAAGGCCTACGCCGACCTGGGCGACCTGTATCAGGGGCGCCTCCTGGACGAATCCACCGACGGCATCGCGCCGGTGGTCGGCGCGCGGCTGACCTTCACCCCGTCCGAGCACTGGTTGATCAACCTGCAGGGCCAGTACCTCAATACGCGCTGGGGCAGCTTCGACGACTACAAGGGCGACCTGAGTCGCGCCAACGCCATCGTGCAGTACAACTTCAACCGCAACTTCGGCATCTTCGCCGGCTACGACTGGTTCAAGCTCGACGTCGACAAGCGCGGCAGCGACGGGATCGTCGGCCTGAAGCAGGAATTCAAGGGGCCGCTGGCCGGCGTCAGCCTGAGCTTCTGAAGCCGGCTTTCGCATGCGCCAAGAAGAAACCCCGGCGTTGCGCCGGGGTTTCCATCGAAGCCTTACTTCTTCTTCGGCAGGTACAGGTCGGTGATGGTGCCGTCGTAGATTTCCGAGGCCATCGCCACCGACTCGCTCAAGGTCGGGTGGGCGTGGATGGTGTGGCCGATGTCCTCGGCCTCCGCACCCATCTCGATGGCCAGGCAGATCTCGGCCAGCAGCTCGCCGGCATGCATGCCGACGATGGCGCCGCCGATGACGCGGTGGCTCTCCTCGTCGAACACCAGCTTGGTGAAGCCCTCGGTGCGGCCGATGCCGATGGCGCGGCCGCTGGCCGCCCACGGGAACTTGGCCACGCCGACCTTCAGGCCCTTGGCCTTGGCCTCGGTTTCGGTGACGCCGACCCAGGCGATTTCCGGGTTGGTGTAGGCCACCGACGGGATCACGCGGGCCACCCACTCCTTCTTCTCGCCGAAGGCCACTTCCGCGGCCAGCTTGCCCTCGTGCGTGGCCTTGTGCGCCAGCATCGGGTTACCGACGACGTCGCCAATGGCGAAGATGTGCGGCACGTTGGTGCGCATCTGCCGGTCCACCGGGATGAAGCCGCGGTCGGTGACTTCCACGCCAGCCTTGTCGGCGTCGATCTTCCTGCCGTTCGGCGCGCGGCCCACGGCGACCAGTACGCGGTCGAAGGTGGCGCTTTCCAGCGCCGGCTTCTCGCCTTCGGCGGCGGCCTCGAAGGTCACGGTGATGCCCTTCTTGTCGGCGCTGACGCCCGAGGCCTTGGTCTTGAGATGGACCTCGATGCCCTGCTTCTTCAGGCGATCGGCCAGCGGCTTGACCAGGTCCTTGTCGGCGCCCGGCATCAGCTGGTCCATGAACTCGACCACGGTGACCTTGGCACCGAGGGCGCCATAGACCGTCGCCATTTCCAGACCAATGATGCCGCCGCCGACGACCAGCAGGCTCTTCGGCACTTCCGCCAGTTCCAGCGCATCGGTGGAATCCATCACGCGCGGATCACTCCACGGGAAGTTCGGCAGTTTCACCGCCTGCGAACCGGCGGCGATGATGCACTGCTCGAAGCGCAGCAGCTGGGTCTTGCCGTCGTCGCCGGCAATCTCCAGCTCGTTGGCCGAGACGAACTTCGCCACGCCCTGCACGGTGCGCACCTTGCGCTGCTTGGCCATGCCGGCCAGACCCTTGGTCAGCTGGCCGACGACCTTTTCCTTGTAGCCGCGCAGCTTGTCGAGGGTGATGGTCGGCTTGCCGAACTCGATGCCCAGCTCGTCGGCATGCGCAGCGTGGTCGATGATTTCGGCCGCGTGCAACAGCGCCTTCGACGGAATGCAGCCGACGTTGAGGCAGACGCCGCCGAGGCTGGCATAGCGCTCGACCAGCACCGTATCCATGCCAAGGTCGGCCGAGCGGAACGCGGCGGTGTAGCCGCCCGGGCCCGCGCCCAGCACGACCATGCGGCATTCGATGTCGGCAGTGCGGCCGCTGGACGGCAGCGCCTTGGCGGCGACGGCCGGGTCCGGCGCGCGGTGCGACGGCGTGACCGGCGGCTTGCTGCCCGGCGCCACCTTGTCGGCGGACGCGGCCGGCGCGGGAGCCGCCGGCGCAGCGGTGGCGCCTTCGGTTTCCAGCAGCAGCACCACGTCGCCTTCGGACAGGGTATCGCCGAGCTTGACCTTGACTTCCTTGACCACGCCGGCGGCCGAGGACGGCACTTCCAGCGTGGCCTTGTCCGACTCCAGCGTGACCAGGCCCTGGTCCTTGGCCACCGTGTCGCCGGCGGCGACCAGCACTTCGATGACCGGGACCTTGCTGTAGTCGCCGATGTCGGGAACCTTGATTTCAACCGTTGCCATTGTTCGTTCCCTCGCTTACAGCAGCACGCGGCGCATGTCGGCCAGCACCTGCGACAGATAGGTGGTGAAGCGCGCGGCCAGCGCGCCGTCGATGACGCGGTGGTCGTAGCTCAGCGACAGCGGCAGCAGCAGCTTCGGCGCGAACTCCTTGCCGTTCCAGACCGGCTGGATCGACGACTTGGACACGCCGAGGATCGCCACTTCCGGGGCGTTGACAATCGGCGTGAACGCGGTGCCGCCGATGCCGCCCAGCGAGCTGATCGAGAAGCAGCCGCCGGACATGTCGGCCGGGCCGAGCTTGCCGTCGCGCGCCTTCTTCGCCAGTTCGCCGGTTTCCTGCGCGATCTGCACCACGCCCTTCTTGTCCACATCACGGATGACCGGCACCACCAGCCCGTTCGGGGTGTCGGCGGCGAAGCCGACGTGGAAGTACTTCTTCAGCGTGAGGTTCTCGCCGGACGCGTCCAGCGAGGCGTTGAACTCGGGGAACTTCTTCAGCGCCGCGGCGCTGGCCTTGATCAGGAAAGCGAGCATGGTCAGCTTGATGCCGGCCTTCTCGTTCTCCTTGTTGAGCTGCACGCGCAGAGCTTCCAGTTCGGTGATGTCGGCTTGGTCGAACTGGGTGACGTGCGGGATCATCGCCCAGTTGCGGGCGAGGTTGGCACCGGAAATCTTCTTGATCCGCGACAGCGGCTGGGTTTCGGTTTCGCCGAACTTGCTGAAATCGACCTTCGGCCACGGCAGCAGGCTCAGGCCATTGCCGCCACCGGCCGGGGCGCCGGCGACGCCGCCACCGCCCAGTGCGGCCTTGACGAATTTCTGCACGTCGCCCTTGGTGATGCGGCCGCCCTTTTCGGTGCCGGTCAACTGCGACAGGTCCACGCCCAGCTCACGGGCGAACACGCGCACCGCCGGGCTGGCGTAAGGCACCTGCGACGGCAGCACGCCTTCGGCATTGAACTGCACCGGCGGGGTGGCCGGCTTGCCGGCCGGCAGGGCCTGCTCCTGCGCGATCTCGCGCTGGGCCAGCTTGTCCGGCACCGGGGCCACGGCCACCGGCTCGACCTTGGCGCCGGTCTCGGCGGCGGGTTCGACCTTGGCCGGTGCGGCCGGGGCAGCGGCGGCGGCCGGCTTGGCGGCCTCCTCGGCCACTTCGATCAGCGCCACGACCTTGCCTTCGGACAGGGTGTCGCCGATTTTGACCTTCAGTTCCTTGACCACACCGGCCACCGCCGACGGCACCTCCATCGTCGCCTTGTCCGACTCCAGCGTGACCAGGCCCTGGTCCTTGGCCACCGTGTCGCCGACGGCGACCAGCACCTCGATCACCGGAATGTCGCTGTAGTCACCGATATCGGGGACAAGTGCTTCCTTGATTTCGGCCATGAACTAACTCCAGCAACAGTGAGGGGGAAACCCCTATTGTGGCCCCAGCGCGCCGCAGCGCCAACATCCGGCAATGGATTCGCCGGCGTATGTCCGGGGACAGGAGAGCGCCACGCCCGCCTTGCAGGGCGCATGCGGCCGCATCGGAACACTGCGTTGTCCCGGCCTGTCCGTAGCAGCCAATCCGGGACCGGCTCAGTCCCCCACGGACCCCGATGGCTCCAGCCAACCGGACAGACGTCCCCATTCCTGCACCAGCCGCGGCAGTGACCACGCCGCATTGGCCGGACTGGTGGATGGCAGGGCCAGCACCTGCACTCCGGCTCCGCCGGCGGGCAATGCTGGTTGCACATGGCGCTTGAACGCCTGCATCGCCAGCGCACCATTGCAGGCGATGGCCGCCAGCCGCGGCAGCCGCGCGACCAGTTCCGCCACCGGATTCGGCACCTCGCTGCCGCGCACGATGGCCGCATCCAGGCTGCCGCGCCGCCGGCATTGGCCGATCACGTCCCATACGCCGATGCCGGCCCGCTGCACCCGTTCCATCCGCCGCGGATAGTCCAGCTTCGGATCGAACCGGCACAGCGCACCCATCAACGGCCAGAAGCGATTGCGCGGATGCGCGTAGTAACGCGCGGCCTGCAGCGATGCCGCACCCGGCATCGAACCCAGCACCAACACCCGGCAATCCGCATTCACCTGCGCGGGCAGGCCCTGCAACAGCGTTTCGGTCATCACCTGCACCACAACTCGATGAACGGGAATTTCCCACGTTTGCCGCAACCACGCACATCCCGGCGCTTCCGGCTGAACGCCATCGCATGAAAGCAGCCATGCGGGGGCGGCGATTCATCTTGCCGCCGCTACGGTTTTCCCGCCCCGCACAGAGGGCATCGACAACAACAACGCAATCCCGAAAGACATCAAGCAACGAGGAGTCCCCCATGCACTCGATCAAGATTCTCAGCCTTGCCACCCTTGGCGCCCTGGCGCTGTCGTCCACCGCATTCGCGCAGGAAGGCGACGACACCGCGTCGGGCAAGCATTTCGCCGTGGTCGGCGGCGTGGCCCTGCTGCAGCCCAAGAACAACCCGGCGCCCGGCCTGGACAAGTTCGACGGCGGCCCGGCGCCGACCCTGAGCGCCAGCTACTACTTCAACGACAACATCGCCGTCGAGCTGTGGGGCGCGGCCGACAAGTTCGACCACCGCGTGCGCGCCGACAACCTCGGCAAGGTCGGCACCGTCGAGCAGCAGCCGCTGGCGCTGAGCGCGCAGTACCACTTCGGCGCGGCCGACAACACCTTCCGCCCGTTCGTCGGCGCCGGCTACTACGAGTCCAACTTCAGCAACGAGACCATCGACGGCCTGTCCGCCAACGGCGACCACGTCGGCGTGGAAACCGCCAAGGGCGCCATCGGCACGCTCGGCGTGGACATGAACATCAACGCCACCTGGTTCGCCCGCGCCGACGCGCGCTACATGCACGCGCGCCCGGAGCTGCGCATGGCCGGCACCGGCACCGAGCAGGACCTGAAGCTGGACCCGTAGACCGTGGGCTTCGGCATCGGCGCGCGGTTCTGAGGTCCTGACCTGGTGGTAGAACCAAGGCCCCTCTCCCCCGGGTGAGAAGGGCAGCTTGCGAACCATCGGTTCGCCGCCCCTCGAACGCCCTTGCGTCAGCGCAAGGGCCGGGGCGTGGAGCGGGGGTTGGGGAGAGGGCAGGGGTGAAGCCTCTCAACATCTGACGGCACGAGGCTTCACCCCTACCCTCTCATCCACCCCTGCGGGGCACCTGCATTCGGCACATCCCCGTGCCTCACCCTTCGGGCGGCTTCGCCGTGCAGCTTGGCAATCCTGCCAGGCCGTCCCCCCGGAGGGAGAAGAAGAATGCCGCACTCAAACGCCACCATCGTCGCTCCACTGCAACGCCCGGTAGTCGAACCCGGCATGCAGCCGCGGCTTGACGATGTCGAAGAACGGCGACACGTCGAAGTCGCGCGGGGTGTAGAGGCTGTAGTTGCGGATGTGCAGGATTTCCTGCCGCTGCTCGCGGCCGCCGACATGCCCGAGCACGGTTTCGACCTCGGGCAGGATCGGGTAGCGGATCGACTCGAACGCCTGCGCCAGCAGGGTCGAGCAGATCGCTTTGGTCGGCTCGCCGCTGCCCAGCGCGATCAACCGGCGGCGCATGTGCGCCGGCACCGGCGGCTGCCGGATCAGGTAGCGCGCCAGGTCGAACACGTTCTTCAGGTCATAGCTGTGGCCGATGCGCGCGCGCATGTAATCGACCAGCCGGTCGACCGCCTCCGGCGGCAACCCCTGCGGGCGGCAGATGCGGGTGTGCTGGTGGGCGAACTCGCTCAGGCCGATGCGCCGCACACCCTGCTCCACGTCGGCGTCGATCAGCATCGGACGTGGCGGCCCGCCCTCGGCCAGCGGTTCCTCGCCGATGTAGAGCGCGGCATGCGACCAGGTGGACTGGGTGAGGTACTTGATCGCGGTGGCGAAGCGGCTGTTGCCCTCCACCAGCAGCACGTCACCGCGCTGCAGGGTGTGCGCCAGCAGGGCCGGGTCGCTGGTCGACGGCCGCGTCTGGTGCGGGCGCGGCTGGGCGAGAAAGCGCGCCATCCGGCGCCCGGCGAAACGCAACGGACCCATCCATTCCCCTCCACGGAAGCAAAGGGCGGAGCCTAGCCCCCGCCGGCGCACGGGTACAAGCGGCGCCCGGCTCAGAACGCCGGCAGCACCGCGCCCTTGTATTTCTGCTCGATGAAGGCCTTCACTTCCGGGCTGGTCAGCGCATGGGCCAGCTTCTGCACGCGCGCGTCGTCCTTGTTGTCGGCACGGCTGACGAGGAAGTTCACATAGGGCGAATCGCTGCTTTCGATCGCCAGCGCGTCCCGGGTCGGGTTGAGCCCGGCGTCGAGCGCGTAATTGGTATTGATCAGCGCCAGGTCGACCTGGTCGAGCACCCGCGGCAGCATCGCCGAATCCAGCTCGCGGAACTTGAGCTGCTTCGGGTTCTCGACGATGTCGCGCTGGGTGGACAGGGCGTTGGACGGGTCCTTCAGCTTGATGACCCCTGCCTTGTCCAGCAGGATCAGCGCGCGGCTGTTGTTGCTGGGATCGTTGGGAATCACCACGTCGGCGCCGTCGGCCAGTTCGTCCAGCGACTTGACCCGGTGCGAATAGGCACCGAACGGTTCGATATGCACGCCGGCCACGGTCACCAGCGTGGTCTTGCGGTCGCGGTTGTAGGCATCCAGGTAGGGCTCGGTCTGGAAGTAGTTGGCGTCCACCTGCTTCTGCACCAGCTGGTCGTTGGGCTGCACGTAGTCGTTGAACACGCGCACATCGAGGGTGACGCCCTCCTTCGCCAGCAGCGGCTTGACCACTTCCAGGATCTCGGCGTGCGGCACCGCGGTGGCGGCGACCACCAGCCTCGATTCATCGGTGGCGGGCTTGCCGCAGGCCGACAGCGCCAGCATGGCGGCGGCAACGAGCAGCGGACGGAACAGGGAGGTCTTCATCGGGATTCCAGTGCAACGGGAGGGGGTAGAGCCTGTAGCAGCGACGTCAGTCGCGACCGGGCTCCATCGGAAAAGCGCCGGTCGCGGCTGACGTCGCTCCTGCGAAAGGCAACGAGCAGCGAGCGCTCAACGGCGAGTGTAGTGGCGCACCAGCCGGTCGCCCAGCATCTGCAGCAGCTGCACCAGGATCAGCAGCAGAACCACCGTGACCAGGGCCACGTCGGTGTGCGAGCGCTGGTAGCCATCGCGGAAGGCCAGGTCGCCGAGGCCACCGGAGCCGATCGCGCCGCCCATCGCGGTGAAGCCGATCAGGGCGATGGTGGTCACCGTGGCGCCGGCGATCAGGCCGGGCCGCGCCTCCGGCAGCAATACCTTGAATACCAGCTGCGCCGTGGTCGCGCCCATCGCCTGGCTGGCCTCGATGACGCCGCGGTCCACCTCGCGCAGCGCGGTTTCCACCAGCCGCGCATAGAACGGCGCGGCGCCGACTACCAGCGGCAGGATCGCGCCGCGCACGCCCAGCGAAGTGCCCATCATCGCCAGCGTCACAGGGATCAGCACGATCATCAGGATGATGAAGGGCACCGAACGCAGCACGTTCACCACCAGCGCCGTCACGCCATACAGCAACGGGCGACGGCGCAGCTGCGGCGAGCCGGTCAGGAACAGCAATACGCCCAGCGGCAGACCGATCGCCATCGTCAGCGGCAGCGAGCCGGCCAGCATCAGCAGGGTGTCGAGGGTGGCCTGGCCGATGTCGGCCCACTTGCCGGCATCGAGGTGGCGGAAGAAGCCGGTGGCGGTTGCGAAGATCATCGGCGCAGTTCCTCCACGTGCACGCCGGCGTCGACGAAACCGGCCTGGGCGGCGTTCTGGTCGCCGCCGACCAGGGCGACGGTCAGCTGCCCGTAGGGCGTGTCCTTGATGCGGTCGATGCGCCCGGACAGGATGTTGTAGTCCACCCCGGTCTGCCGCGCGATGCGACCCAGCAGCGGTTCGTAGGTGCCGTCGCCGAGGAAGGTCAGGCGTACCACGCGCCCTTCCACCACGGCAAAATCGCGGTGCAGCTCGCCCTCGTCCACGTGCTCGGATTCGGACACGAAACGGCGCGTGGTCGGGTGCTGCGGGTGCAGGAATACCTCGCTCACCGGCCCGCTCTCGACCAGGCGGCCGGCGTCGAGCACCGCCACCCGGTCGCAGACGCGGCGGATCACGTCCATCTCGTGGGTGATCAGCACGATGGTCAGGCCCAGCTCGCGGTTGATCCTGCCCAGCAGCGCCAGCACCTGCGCGGTGGTCTGCGGGTCGAGCGCACTGGTGGCCTCGTCGCACAGCAGGATCTTCGGGCGCGTGGCCAGCGCGCGGGCGATGCCGACGCGCTGCTTCTGCCCGCCGGACAGCTGCGCCGGGTACTTGGCCGCGTGCGCTTCAAGGCCGACGGTATGCAGCAGCTCGTCCACCCGCGCATCGACCTGCGCCTTCGGCGTGCCGGCCAGTTCCAGCGGGAAGGCGACATTGCCGGCCACGGTGCGTGCCGACAGCAGGTTGAAGTGCTGGAAGATCATGCCGACCTGCCGGCGCAGCGCACGCAGGCCGTCGGCACCCAGCGCGGTGGCGTCCTGGCCGTCGATCAGCACGCGGCCGCCGCTGGGCTCCTCCAGCCGGTTGATCAGCCGGATCAGGGTGGACTTGCCGGCGCCGGAATGGCCGATGATGCCGAACACCTCGCCGGCCCCGATGGACAGGTCGAGCGGATGCAGCGCGGTGATCGCGCGGCCTTCCACGGCATAGGATTTGTGCAGGTTCTGGAACTCGATCACGGCCAGGGCGGGGTGGGCGGACGGAACGGGCGGCAAGCCTAGCAGCGCCACGACCGTAGCGCCCGCACGGGCTGGAGGGATCTTATTCCTTTTGCTTCCATGTGAGCTGGCAATCGCTCAGGGATGGTCCACCTGCCCGGCCCGCCGCGCGTGCTGCACGCGCTCGCGGTGCAGCAGGTACAGGCCGCTGGCGACGATGATGGCTGCGCCGGTCCAGGTCACCCGATCCGGCAGCACGCCCCACAGCAGCAGGTCCCAGCCGATCACCCAGACCAGCCCGGTGTATTCCAGCGGCGCGATCATCGACGCCTGTCCCAACTGGAAGGCTCGGGTCAGCGCGATCTGCCCCAGCGCCCCGGCCAGGCCCATGCCGGCGATCAGCCCGGCGTGCCTGAACTGCAGCGGCTGCCATTGCGGCCACGCCAGCAGCCCGGCGCCGACCGCCATCAGCAGCAGGAACCACACCACCATCGACTGCGGGGTGTCGGTACGGGTGAGCAGGCTCACCGTCACCGCGGCGATGGCATAGGCAGTGGCCGCCAGCAGCACCATCAGCCCCGGCAGCGAGACCAACCCGTCCGTGCCGGGGCGCAGCACCACCAGCACACCGACCAGTCCGATGCCGATGGCGACCCAGCGCCGTGGCCCCACCCGTTCGCCCAGCAGCGGCACCGACAGCGCCGCCACCAGCAGCGGCGAGACGAAATAGATCGAATAGGCGGTGGACAGCGGCAGGCTGCGCAGCGCGTGGACGAAGCAGCCGATCATCGCCATGCCCAGCGCGCCGCGCAGCAGGTGCAGGCCCCAGCGCACCGGCACCAGCGAGCGCGGCCCGGCGCTGGCCAGCACCCACACCAGCACGAACGGCAGCGAGGCGGCGCCGCGCAGCATGGTCACCTGCAGCACCGGGTAGCTGGCCGACAGCAGCTTCATGCCGGCGTCCATCAGCGAGAAGAACGCGACGGCGGCCAGCATCCAGGCCACCGCGGTCACGGGCGAGCGGGTGGCGGACGGGGAGGAAACGGACATGGCCCATTGTCGCAGGTCGTGTCGGCGGCGGGCATGGCCGGCGCTATGCTCGCCGCACCCGCCACGGAGCCGAACGCATGCCCCTGCCCACCTTCCTGCGCCGCAGCCTGTGCGGCCTGATCCTGCTCGGCAGCTGCGCCTCGGCCGCCGCGCAGGCGCCTTCGGCCACCGACCTCGCACAGCTGGACGGCTTCGCCCTCGGGCTGGAGGCGGCCGGCCGCTTCTCCGGCGTGGTGCTGGTCGCGCACGAGGGCGAGGTGGTGTTCGAGAAGGCCTACGGCCTGCGCGACGAGAACGGCGAAGCGCCGCTGGTCGCCGACGACCGCCTCAACCTGGCCTCGGCCGGCAAGATGTTCACCAGCGTGGCGATCCTGCAGCAGGTCGCCGCCGGCCGCGTCACCTTGGACAGCCACGTCGGCGAGGTGCTGCAGGACTACTCCAACCGCGCCTTCGCCGACACGGTGACGGTGCGCCAGCTGCTCACCCACACCGCCGGCGCCGGCGACATCGATGAACTGTTCGGCATCGAGCACGCGGCCGAACGCGCGCGGCTGCGCACGCCGGCCGACATCATCGCGCTGCACGGCGATCGTCCGCCGGAATTCGCACCGGGCACGCAGCAGAAGTACGGCAACTATGGCTATGTGGTGCTGGGGCGGATGGTCGAAGTGCTGTCCGGGCAGGATTTCGAGTCCTACGTCCGCGAGCACGTGCTGAAACCGGCCGGGATGATCCGCACCGGCTTCGTCGACTGCGAGGACCCGGCGCCGGACCTGGCCGCCGGCTACGCCGAGGTCGAGGGCAAGCGCGTGCGCAACTGCGCGACGCTGCCGGCGCGGGGCTTCGCCGCCGGCGGGCAGGTGGCGCCGGCCGGCGACCTGCTGCGCTTCGTCGAGGCGCTGCGCGACGGCCGGCTGCTGCCGCTGCTGCTGTTCATGGAAGCGACCACGCCACAGCACGAATTCATGGGCCTGGGTTTCTTCGCCACCGGCTACGGCGAGGGCGTGCCCGAACGCGATTTCCGCTGGGGCCACGGCGGCAGCGCCGACGGCATCTGCACCGACGTGCGCACCTACCCGCACACCGGCGAGACGGTGATCGTGCTGTCCAACAAGGACGCACCGGCCTGCTACGCGGTGGCCAACCTGCTGCACGCGCAATGGCGGCCGCAACCGTGAAGCGACAACCGATCGCCTAGAATGGCGGCCTGTTTTCACTCAGGGAACCTGCCATGCCTTCCTTCGACGTCGTCTCCGAAGTCGACAAGCACGAGCTGACCAACGCCATCGACCAGGCCAACCGCGAGCTTTCCACCCGCTTCGACTTCAAGGGCGTGGACGCGAAGTTCGAGCAGGACGGCGACAAGCTGATCAAGCTGGCCGCGCCGTCCGACTTCCAGCTCAAGCAGATGGCCGACATCCTGAAGCAGCGCCTGGCCGCGCGCGGCATCGACTTCCGCTGCATGGAATTCGGCGACGTCGAGACCAACCTCGGCGGCGCGCGCCAGCAGGTGACGGTCAAGCAGGGCATCGAGCAGAAGCTGGCCAAGCAGATCGCCGCGAAGATCAAGGAATCCAAGATCAAGGTGGACACCCAGATCAACGGCGACAAGCTGCGCGTGAACGGCAAGAAGCGCGACGACCTGCAGGAAACCATCGCGCTGCTGAAGAAGAGCGAGTTCGAGCAGCCGCTGCAGTTCGACAATTTCCGTGACTGACTCCCTGTCCGCCACCGACCCGATCGCCGATACCCGCCGCTGGCTGGAAAAGGCGGTGATCGGGCTGAACCTGTGCCCGTTCGCCAAAGCCGTGTACGTCAAGCAGCAGGTGCGCTTCGTGTTGAGCGACGCCACCACGCCCGAAGCGCTGCTGGAGCAGCTGGCCGAGGAACTGGTGCTGCTGCGCGACACCCCGGCCGAGCAGATCGACACCACGCTGATCGTGCACCCGCAGGTGCTGGGGGATTTCCTCGACTACAACGACTTCCTCGACAACGCCGATGCGGCTGTGGAGGCGCTGGACCTGCAAGGCATCCTGCAGGTGGCCAGCTTCCACCCGCGGTACCAGTTCGCCGGCACCGCGCCGGACGACGTGAGCAACTACACCAACCGCGCGCCATACCCCACGCTGCACCTGCTGCGCGAGGACAGCGTGGAGCGCGCGGTGGCCGCGTTTCCGGACCCGGACGTGATCATCGAGCGCAACATCGCCACGCTGGACGAGCTGGGCGTGGAAGGCTGGAACAAGCTGCTGGCCGGGGAGTAAGTCCTGCGTAGGAGCGACATGAGTCGCGACCGGGTTTTCCCGGGAAAGCCCGGTCGCGACTCACGTCGCTCCTACGGCAGCCCGTAGGTCGGGGCCACATCCCCGACGGCTTTGAACTCCACGCACAGAACTACGCTGCAAGCAGCCTCAGGCCGGCAAGGTCAGCAACGGCTGCAACAACCCGCGTACCTCGTGCAGCGAGCCGGCGATACGGTGGCCCAGCGCGCGCACGCCTTCGTCCGGCACCAGCAGGTCGGGAATCTGGATGACCTGCATGCCGGCGGCCAGCGCGGCGCGCACGCCGATGGGTGAATCTTCCAGCGCGAGGCACTGCGCCGGGTCCATGCCCAGCTTGCTGGCGGCCAGCAGGTAGATGTCCGGCGCCGGCTTGGGGTGGGCGACGTCGCTGCTGGTCGCCACGTGCGCGAAGTAGCGCAGCAGGCCGGCGGCTTCGAGCTTGCGCAACGCCAGCGGACGGCGGGTGGAGGTGGCCACCGCGCGCGGCACGCCGTGGGCGGCCAGCGTGTCGAGCAGTTCGATGATGCCGGGCCGGTACGGTACGCCGGCGGCGACGATGCCGTCGTAGCGCGCATACGAGTCGCGCAGCAGCGCATCGACCGCATCCATGCCGACGCGGCTGGCGATGCGCGCGCGGGTATGCGCGTCGCTGGAACCGATCAACGACAGCAGGAAATCCTCCGGCAGGTCGTGGCCGGCCGCGCTGCCCGCCTGCGCGAGGCAGCCCAGCAGGGCGCGCTCGCTGTCCAGCATCAGCCCGTCCATGTCGAAGACCACCGCCTGCGGCAGCGTCGCCAGCGCGATCACGGCGTCGCTCCGAACAGGATATCGAGGTCGGCCGCGGACAACGCCCGCCACTGCCCTTCCGGCAGTTCGCCCAGCCCCAGCCCGCCGACGCGGCTGCGGTGCAGTGTTTCGACGTGGTTGCCGACTGCGGCGAACATGCGCCGCACCTGGTGGTAGCGGCCTTCGTGCAGGGTCAGCCGTGCGTGGCGCGCATCCAGCGTTTCCAGTTCGGCCGGCAGCAGCGGCTTGTCCTCCGATTCCAGCAGCAGCGTGCCGCTGGCGAAGGTGGCCGCCTCGTCGCCGCGCAGGTCCTGCGCCAGTTGCGCCTCGTACACCTTGTCCAGCTTCGACTTCGGCGACACGATCCGGTGCAGTAACGCGCCGTCGTCGGTCAGCAGCAGCAGGCCGCTGGTGTCGCGGTCCAGCCGTCCCACCGGCGACAGCAACGGCGAACGCTCGCGGAAACGGGCTGGGAGCAGGTCGTAGATCAGCCGGCCGTGGTCCTTGGTCGAGCAGGTGTAGCCGGCCGGCTTGTGCAGCATCAACGTCAGGCCGGGCGGCGGATCGAGCGGCTCGCCGTCGATGCGGATGGCGTCATGCTCGACTTTGTCGTCGGCGTACAGCACCTCGCCGTCGGCATCGGTGATGCGGCCTTCGCGGAACATCAGCTGCACCTGCTTGCGGCTGCCGTAGCCGAGGTTGGCGATGTGCTTGACCAGCTTCATGCGCGGCCCCCGCGGGTGCCGACGATGACCTTGAAGCCATCGCGCTCGGCCGCCACCCGCACCTGCCCGAAGCTGTCGTTGAGGATCTGCTCGTAGGGCAGGTGCCGGTTGGCGACCATGAACAACTGCCCGCCGGGGCGCAGCGCCTGCGCGGCCACGGCGATGAAACGCTGGCCGATGTCCGGCCGGTCCTCGCGCGCCGGGGTGTGGAACGGCGGGTTGGAGACGATGAAGTCGTAGCGGCCGTCGATGCCGGCGGTGACGTCGTGCCAGCGAAAATCCAGCTGCGCGGCGCTGCCGGCGAGGTTGCGGCGGGCCAGTTCCAGTGCGCGCGATTCGGCCTCGTACAGGTCCAGCGCCGTCACCTTCGGGCAACGCGCCAGCACCTCGGCCGACAGGTAGCCCCAGCCGGCGCCGAGGTCGGCGCCATGCCCGGCCAGGTCGGCCGGCAGCTGTTCGGCCAGCAGCGCCGAGGCCGGGTCGATGCGGTCCCAGGCGAACACGCCGGGGCGGCTGTGGAAGCGGCCATCGAGAATCGCGCGCGGCGCGTCCAGCGCCGCCCAGCGCCTGCGCAGCGCTTCGTCGTGGCTGCCATCCAGCGGCGCCGTCCAGAACACGCGGCAGTGGTTCTTGGTCAGCTTGCCGCCCAGCACGGCCAACTGCTGCAGGTCGCTTTCGCCGGAGCGCGCGCCCTCGTTGTTGGACTGGCAGGCGACCAGCACGCCGCCCGGCGCCACCCGTTCCAGCGCCCGCGCCAGCAGCGCGCGGGCCTCGTCGCGCTGGCGCGGCGGCAGCACCAGCACCAGCGGGTAGCGCGCGTCCGAGGCTTCCAGCGCCGCCTCGTCGCGCACCTCCCAGCCGCCGCGCTCCAGCGCCTGCGCGAACGGGCGGAAGCTCTGCACGCAGACCAGCTGCCCGGTGCCGGCATGCTCGCGCAGCGGCCAGCCCTCGCGGGCACGCAGGAACAGCACCGGCCCCTGTGGCCAGTCCAGCGTGCCGTGGGCGAAGGGAAGGAAAAGGGTCTGCAGGGGAGCGTCGTGCGAAGCGGACATGCCGGTGCCGGGTCAAAGCGAACGCGCATTCTACCGGCCCGGGGTCCCGCGCCCGCCGGCGGGCGTGGCCCGACGATGAACCGCCCGCAACCCGGTGCCGCCGGCCGCCGCCGGAGCCATTGTCCGGCCCCGCGTTCGCGCCCACACTCGGGCTATCCCGCCAACGGAGACAGCGATGAAAAGCACGACATTTGCCGGGCTGGCGCTGGCCGGCCTGCTCGTGGCCGGCATCGCCGATGCCCGCCCCGCCAACAACGTGGCCGACCCGCAGGCACCGCGCGCCCTGCCCGCCGAGGGCCCGGTGCAGGTGCAGTGGAACGACCCGGCCGGTTTCACCGAGCTGCGCTACAGCCGCAATCGCTGGGAAGCCCAGCGCGGCGACTGGGTGACCCAGTTGGCCGAATACCTGCGCAAGCGCGCCAGCGGGCAACTGCCCGAAGGGCAGCAGCTGTCGGTGACCATCACCGACATCAAGCGCGCCGGCGACTACGAGCCCTGGCATGGGCCCAATTTCGACGACGTGCGCTTCATGCGCGACATCTACCCGCCGCGGATCAGCCTGCAGTTCACCCTGACCGGCGCGCAGGGCCAGGTGCTCGACCAGGGCGAACGCAAGCTGGCGGACAGCGGCTACCTGTACGGCAGCCCACGCCTGTCCGACACCGACCCGCTGCGCTACGAGAAGCGCCTGCTCGACGACTGGTTGCGCCGCGAGCTGCGCGAAGACCGCAGCACCGCCGGGCTGTAAAAATTCCGGTAGGAGCGACGTCAGTCGCGACCGGGGCTTTACTGATGATGCCCCGGCCGCGACTGACGTCGCTCCTACCGTCGTTCGGACAGTTCACGGCCTCGTTTACAGATAAACCTTCTCGGCGCGCTTGAGGCTGCACGGCAACCGGTAGGCGCTGGTGTTGCAGCGCGGCGCCAGCTCGGACAGGGTCGGCGCGTTGCCCCACAGCTGCACCACGCTGCCCAGCCCGGCCTGCGGGTGGTCGCTGAGGTCCACGGTCAGCATGTCCATCGACACCCGGCCGATCAACCGCCCCGGCACGCCGTCGATCTGCACCGGGGTGCCGTTGGGCGCGAACTGCGGGTAGCCGTCGGCATAGCCCATCGCCACCACGCCCACTCGCGTGGGTTTTTCGGCGACGAAGCGCGCGCCGTAGCCCAACGGCTCGCCGATGCCGATCTCGCGTACTGAAATTACCCGCGATTGCAGGGTCATCACCGGGCGCAGCTGCGCGGCATGCGGGCTCGGCTGCGGGTACAGCGGATCGGCGCCGTACAGCATCAGCCCCGGCCGCACCCAGTCGCTGCGCACCTGTGGCCAGCCCAGCAGCGCCGGCGAGTTGCACAGGCTGGTTTCGCCGGCCAGGCCTTCGATGGCGCGGTTGAAGGTGGCCACCTGTTCCTGCGTGCGCGCACTGTCCAGCTCATCGGCGCGGGCGAAGTGGCTCATCAGCACCATCGGCCCGACGTGCGCCAGCGCCGACAGCCGCGCATGCGCGGCGCGGAAATCGTCCACCGACAGGCCCAGCCGATGCATGCCGCTGTCCAGCTTCAGCCAGACGCTCAGCACCGCCTCGGTGCGGAACGCGGCCAGCGCATCCACCTGCCATTGCGAGGCCACCGCGGTCCACAAATCGTGCTCGACGATCAGCGGCAACTCGGCGGCATCGAAGAAGCCTTCCAGCAGCAGCACCGGCTTGGTGATGCCGGCCCGGCGCAGTTCCAGCGCCTCCTCGATGCAGGCCACGCCGAAACCGTCGGCCTCGGCTTCCAGCGCGCGCGCGCAGGCCACGGCGCCGTGGCCATAGGCGTCGGCCTTGATCACCGCCAGCGCCTTGCCGCCGCCCAGCCGCCGCGCCAGCCGGTAGTTGTGGCGCAGTGCCTCCAGGTCGATCAGCGCCTGTGCCGGGCGCATCAGCGCGGGCCCCCGCCGCCGTAGCGGAAGATGTCCAGCCCCTCGCTGCTGATCTGCGGCGTGCGCCCGCCCATCAGGTCGGCCAGGTAGCGGCCGGAGCCGGCGGCCATCGTCCAGCCCAGCGTGCCGTGGCCGGTGTTGAGGTACAGATTGCGATAGGGCGTTGCGCCGATCACCGGGGTGCCGTCGGGCGTGGCCGGGCGCAGGCCGGTCCAGAACTCGGCGCGCGACAGGTCGCCGCCGTGCGGGTACAGGTCACGCACCACCTTTTCCAGCGTGGCGCGGCGGCGCGGGTCCAGCGACAGGTCGAAGCCGGCCACCTCGGCCATGCCGCCGACGCGGATGCGGTCGGCGAAGCGGGTCACCGCCACCTTGTAGCTCTCGTCGAGGATGGTCGAGGTGGGCGCCATCGCCGGGTCGGTGATCGGCAGGGTCAGCGAGTAGCCCTTCAGTGGGTACACCGGCAGGCGCAGGCCCAGCGGCGCCAGCAGCAGCGGCGAGTAGCTGCCCAGCGCAACCACGTACTGGTCGGCGGTTTCCAGCGTGCCGTCGATGCGCACGCCGGTGATGCGGTCGCCGTCGCGTTGCAGCGCCTGCACGTCCTGCCCGTAGCGGAACTCGACCCCGGCCTGTTCGGCCAGCGCGGCCAGCCTGCGGGTGAACAGCTGGCAGTCGCCGGTCTGGTCCTCCGGCAGGCGCAGCGCGCCGACCAGGGTATCGGCCACCTGTGCCAACGCCGGCTCGGCGCGGACGATGCCGGCGCGGTCCAGCACCTCGTAGGGCACGCCGTACTCGGCCAGCACCGCGATGTCCTTGGCCGCGCCGTCCAGCTGCTGTTGGGTGCGGAACAGCTGGGTGGTGCCGAGCTGGCGGCCTTCGTAGTCGATGCCGGTGGCTGCACACAGCTCGTTGATGCAGTCGCGGCTGTAGTCGGACACCCGCACCATCCGCGCCTTGTTGATCGCGTAGCGGCCGGCGCTGCAGTTGCGCAGCATCTGCCACATCCAGCGGTACTGGGCGAGGTCGGCGGTGGGGCGAATCGCCAGCGGCGCGTGTTCCTCGAACAGCCACTTGATCGCCTTCAGCGGCACCCCCGGCGCCGCCCACGGCGAGGTGTAGCCGAACGACAGCTGGCCAGCGTTGGCGAAGCTGGTCTCCAGCGCCGGGCCCGGCTGCCGGTCCACCACCGTCACCTCGTGGCCCGCCTGCCGCAGGTACCAGGCACTGGTCGTGCCGATCACACCACTGCCGAGTATCAGAACCCGCATCACCCTCTCTCCTGACCGCATCATTCCCTGCGCAACCGGAGGCAGGGGCCATGAATGGCGCAGTATAGGCACGCCGATCCAGTCGTTTTTCCCATATTTATCGGAGAATACAGTGCATTTTCCCGAAACGACCACCCGAGGCAGAGAGCGAATGGCCGCCCGCACCCGCGAACTGGACAAGATCGACCGCAAGATCCTGCGCATCCTGCAGGCCGAAGGCCGCATTTCCTTCACCGAGCTGGGCGAGCGCGTGGGCCTGTCCACCACCCCCTGCACCGAGCGCGTGCGCCGGCTCGAACGCGAGGGCGTGATCACCGGCTACTACGCGCGGCTGGACCCGCAGTACGTCAAGGCCGGGCTGCTGGTGTTCGTGGAGATCTCGCTGGCCTACAAGTCCGGCGACATCTTCGAGGAGTTCCGCCGCGCCGCACTGAAGCTGCCCAACGTGCTGGAATGCCACCTGGTCTCGGGCGACTTCGACTACCTGCTCAAGGCCCGCATCAACGAGATGGCCTCCTACCGCAAGCTGCTCGGCAGCACCCTGCTGAGCCTGCCGCACGTGCGCGAGTCCAAGAGCTACATCGTGATGGAAGAGGTCAAGGAAACCCTGAGCCTGCCGATCGCCGAGTAGATGCAGGGCTTGCCGCGCATGGGCAACGCCCCATGCCGTAGGTACGAGGCTTGCCTCGTACAGCCCTTGCCGGTGACGCCCCATGCCGGGCAAGCCCGGCATCTACGGGCATCCGCATTACAAGGGCTTGCCATCTTTCTGCTTCACGATGCGCTGCCCGTCAGCGCTGGGCACGGTGTCGTAATAGCGGCCGGTGCGGGTGTCCATCACCCGGTTGGCACCGGCCTGGCGCATGCCGTTCATGCGCTGGCCGTGCGCGTCGTAGACCGGCCGCTGCGGCGCCGGCCGGGGGATCGGCCTGGGCGTGGAGGCCTGCGGCTTGCCCACCGTTGGCGACTCGTCGCGCAGCGTGCGCTCGCCCGCCTTGTCGTCGTTGGTCTTCGACGGCTGCGGCAGGCTCACCGGCCGGGTCTCGGTGGGCGACGGCGGCTGCCGGAGCTGGGCCTGCGCCGCCAGCGGCACCGCCGCGGCCAGCAGCAGCGCCAACGCATGCCCACGTTTCATTCACGTTTCCCTACGGTCCGGCAGGAAACCCGAGAGTATGCTTCCGCTCCGGCATCGAGCAACGTGGAGCGGCAGATGGGCAACAGCGAGAACGACAACGCAGGCGCGGTCCGCCACCCCGGCCCCCAATACGACCTGACGCCCCCCGGCGAGGCCGAGCGCACCGCGCTGGTCGGCACGCTGAGCGAGGAGGAACGCCGCGTGCTGCTGCACCACGGCACCGAGGCGCCGTTCTGCGGCGTGTTCCTCGACAACAAGCACGAGGGCACCTACTGTTGCCGCCTGTGCGGGCTGCCGCTGTTCCGCTCCAGCGCCAAGTTCGACTCCGGCACCGGCTGGCCCAGCTTCTTCGCCCCGTTCGACCCGGCCCACGTCCGCCGCCTCCACGACCACAGCCACGGAATGGAGCGCACGGAAATCGTCTGCGCCCGCTGCGGCAGCCACCTCGGCCACGTATTCCCCGACGGGCCGCCGCCGACCTTCGAAAGGCATTGCCTCAACTCGGTTTCGCTGTCCTTCGTCGACCGCGGCGCGCCGTGGCCCGACCCGTTGCGGCGCGGCGGCGCCGAAGCGGCAAGCGCCGACTGAGTTCACGTTTTCGCATTACAGAAATCCCCGGTCTGGCCGACAATGGGGTGTCCCCCTCCCGCTCCGGTTCCCCATGCTCATCATCGTCGGTCTGCTCGTCGTCGTCCTCAGCGTGCTCGGCGGCTATGTCGGCGCGCACGGGAAACTCGGCGCGCTGTGGCAGCCGTTCGAGCTGGTGATCATCGGCGGCGCGGCGCTGGGCGCGTTCCTGGTCGGCACCCCGGCCAAGACGGTCAGGCAGACCCTGCGCGCGGTGGTCGGCGTGTTCAAGGGGCCGCGCTACAAGCGCGACGACTACCTGGACGTGCTCAGTCTGCTGTACGAACTGCTCAACAAGGCCCGCCGCGAAGGCTTCATGTCGCTGGAGGAGCATGTCGAGAACCCGGCCGGCAGCGCGCTGTTCGCCAACTATCCCAAGGTCCTGGCCGACCACCACCTGATCGACTTCATCACCGACTGCCTGCGGCTGATGATCGGCAGCAACATCGAGCCGCACGAGCTGGAGCCGCTGCTGGAACTGGAGCTGGACAAGCACCACCACGAGGCGCTGGAGCCGGCGCACGTGCTGACCAAGGTCGCCGACGGCCTGCCCGGTTTCGGCATCGTCGCCGCGGTGCTGGGCATCGTCATCACCATGGGCTCCATCGGCGGGGACATCAAGGAGGTCGGCGGGCACGTGGCCGGCGCGCTGGTCGGCACCTTCCTCGGCATCCTGCTCGGCTATGGCTTCGTGGCACCCATCGCCGCGGCGGTGGAGGCGCGCGCCGAGCAGGACGCGCGCATCTACGAGTCGGTCAAGACCGCGCTGCTGGCCTGCCTGCGCGGCTACAACCCGAAGATCGCGTTGGAGTTCGCCCGCAAGACCGTGCCCTCGACGCTGCGCCCCGGCTTCAGCGAGTTCGAGCAGCACCTGAAGTCGGTCAAGTAAGTCATGGCGAGCAACGATGCCAAGCCCACGGTGATCGTGCGGCGGGTGAAGAAGGTACAGGGCCGCGGCCACCACGGCGGTTCGTGGAAGGTGGCCTATGCCGACTTCGTCACCGCGATGATGGCCTTCTTCCTGGTGATGTGGCTGCTGGCCTCCACCACCCAGCCCGAGCGCGCGGGCATTTCCGAATACTTCCGCAACCCCAGCCCGCTCAGCGGCACCAGTACCACCGCGGCGCCGGGCATGGCCGGGCCGGGCGGCGCCAGCACCTCGATGATCAAGCTCGGCGGCGCCACCGATATCTCCCGCGGCAACAGCAACGACCCGTTCCAGAACCAGCGCGAGTCCATCCCCAACCCGGTGGACGAGCGCGAACGCGAGAAACAGCGACTGGAGGCGCTGAAGCAGGAGCTGGAGGAGGCCATCGACAAGAGCCAGGCGCTGGAGCCGTTCAAGGACCAGCTGCTGCTGGACATCACTCCGGAGGGGCTGCGCATCCAGATCGTGGACAAGCAGAACCGGCCGATGTTCGACATGGGCAGCGCCAAGCTGATGCCGTACACGCGCGAGATCCTGCGCGAGCTGTCGCGCTTCATCAACCAGGTGCCCAACCACATCAGCATCAGCGGCCACACCGACACCACCGCCTATTCCACCCAGAGCGGCTACAGCAACTGGGAGCTGAGCGCCGACCGCGCCAATGCCGCGCGCCGCGCCCTGCTGGAAGGCGGCATGGACGAGGCCAAGGTGGCGCGCGTGGTCGGCCTGGCCTCGTCGGTCCTGTTCGACAAGGCCGACCCGCAGAACCCGATCAACCGCCGCATCAGCATCGTGGTGATGACCCGGGAGGCCGAGGCGGCGGCGCTGTCGAACATCGCCGTGGTGCCGCTGGACGCGCCGGACGCCGCCGCCACTCCCGAGGCCGTGGCGGCGCCGGCGGACGCCACCACGCCCGGCATCGACTAGCCGGCGCGGCGGCATTTCGGCATCGCCGCGGGCGGCCGCCTACAATGGCGGCCGTTTTCCCTTACCGAGCAGCCCATGTCCCGCAATTCCAAGGCCAAGCGCGACCAGCGCAAGAAGCAGCAAGCCCGCCGTCCGTTCCTGCGCCTGGACGCGCAGCAGCAGGTGCAGAACCACGCCGTGCTGACCAACGAGGAAGGCCACGTGGTCGCCGCCATCGGCCTGCAGGGCCGGCAATGGCTGCTGTCCATCGGCGGGCAGACGATGGGCAACGCTGATAACCCGGTGCCGATGCTGGCCATGCTCAAGCACCTGTCCAACGTGCAGGAAAAGGAAGGCCGCACCGTCAACCTGGAATACTCGCAGTTGCTGCAGCAGCTGCTTGACGCCCTGGCCGCCGAGCAGGGCGTCAGTGCCGACGACTACCTGGCCGCGCAGGTCGCCGAATTCGAGAACGTCGAAGGCGAGGAAGCACTCGCGGCGGCCGGCGATCCGGGCGAAGCCGTTGCCGACGGCGGGGCCGGAGCTGAAGCCGAAGCCGCCGACGGCGACAAGCCGCAGGCCTGAGCCGCGGGCCGCGCGCGGTGGCGGTCTACATCGACGATGCGGTGCATCCCTGGCGCGGCGAGCGCTGGGCGCACCTGATGGCAGACACCCTGCCCGAGCTGCACGCGTTGGCGCAGCGGCTCGGGATCCCGCGCCGCGCCTTCCAGAACCGCCCCAGCGGCGCGCACTACGACGTGCCGGCGCCGCTGCGCGAACAGGCCATCGCCCTCGGCGCGCGCGCCATCTCCCGGCATACCGACCGCGAGCTGCTGCGCGCGGTCATCGCCAACGCGCGCGCGCAATACAGCCCGTAGCTGCGGGGCTTGCCCCGCAGGCTCTTCCCGTCCCCGCAAAGCTCTGCCCTGCCACCCGCTCCCGTGCCTGCGGGGCAAGCCCCGCAGCTACACGGGAAACCGCCTGCGTTCAGAACGGGTCGCTGCCCGGCCGCACTTCCACGCCCAGCAGCGAGCACAGCGCCAGCATCGCCTCGTCATCGCGGCTGAGTGCGATCCAGCCGGCACAGGCGTCGCCGCCGGTGTTCCAGTTCCACAGGGTGTAGCCATGCTCGCGCAGGCGGTCGTGCGCGGTCGCCATCAGCGCGGGCACATCGATGGCCTCGGCGAAATCCTCGTCGTCCAGGTCACCACCCCAGTCCACCCGCAGATTCCAGCGCGCGGCCAGCTCGTCGATCACCGCCACGAACGAATCGACGTCCTTCCAGTCCACGAAGAAACCCGAGCGCCAATCGATGGCGTCCTTCAGGTCCCACAGCCACTGCTCGTCGCCGGCCTCGTGCTCGGCCCCGGCGCGCGCCTCGCGCCAGGCGTCGAACTGCTGCAACGCCAGCTCCTCGTCGCCGGGATTGAGCAGCCACAGCAGGTTCCATACCCGTGCCGGGTGGTCGTCCTCGTCGAAGGTCGGCTGCAACTCGTCGGGATCTTCGTAATCGGCGCTGTTGTCGGGCATGGGCGGTTTTCCACGGGGTGGCGGGCATTCTGCCGCCGCGCGCGCGCCGGCGGAAGCAGCCGCGCCGGCGCAGCGGGTATCCTTGCGCCCCGAAGCCGGCCACGGTGGCCCGCAGCGAAACCCGAATAATGAGCGATACCCCTCCCGACCGCCTGGCGGTCAACCCCACCAGCCCGTTCCACGACCCGGCCATGCTCGAGCGCGGCGTCGGCGTGCGCTTCAACGGCATCGAGCGCGACGACGTCGAGGAATATTCGGTCAGCGAAGGCTGGATCCGGGTGCAGGCCGGCAAGGCCCGCGACCGCCGCGGCAACCCGATGACGCTGAAGATCAACGGTTCGGTGGAGGCGTATTTCCTCGAACTGAACAAGTAAGGCGGGCAACGCGGCGCCCTTCTCCCGCGAAGGAAGAGGGGCGCTCCCCACGGGCCCTGCTCAATCCCGCTGCCGGCTTTCCAGCAGGTCCAGGTTGCGGATCAGCCGGCGCGCGACCTCGTCGGACAGCTGCCCGTGCCGGACCAGCCGGAACAGTTCCTCGCGCTCGGCATTGAGCCCGGCCGCGCGCAGGCTGCGGTAGGCCTGCTCCATGCGCCGCACCTTGCCCGGGTCCTCGTCCGGGCCCTGGCCCTTCTCCAGGTTGCGCTGGTACAGCAGGCTCACCCGCGCCGCGGCGTCGTTGTAGAGCTGCATGCGGGCGGTGGGCTGGCCGTCCACCAGTTGCTGGCGCACCTTCTCCACCGCCACCAGCGCGGCCTTGGAAGACAGCTTGCGGGCCAGGTCCTCCTCGCGCCGGGCGCTGTCGTCCTTCGGCAGTTCCAGCCCCTTCAGCAGCCGCGGCAGCAGCACGCTGGCGGCGAGCAGCGAGATCAGGATCACCGCCGCGGCCAGGAAGATCACCAGGTCGCGCGCCGGGAACGGCTCACCGCTGGGCAGCAGTAGCGGCAGGGTCAACACGCCGGCCAGGGTGATGGCCCCGCGCACGCCGGCCACCGACATCGCCAGCACCACGCGCGTCGGCGTGTGCGCGCGCTGTTCGCCACGCAACCGCGCACGCAGCAGGTTCCAGCGCAGCGACAACCACACGAACACCAGCCGCAGCAGCACCAGCGTCACGCTGATCGCCGTCACGTAGATCAACAGCCACCACCACTCATGGTGGCCGGTGACCGAGATCGTCGCCACCGCGCGCTGCACGATGCCCGGCAGTTGTTCGCCCAGCAGCACGAACATGATGCCGTTGAAGCTGAACTGCACCGTGTTCCACACCGCCGTGCGCTGCACCCGCATGCTGCCGCTGACCCGGCCGCTGAGCTCGACGTAGCTCATGCTGATGCCGGCGGCGACCGCGGCGAGGATGCCCGACGCCTCGAACTCCTCGGCCAGCAGGTAGGCGGCGAACGGGATCAGCAGGTTGACCAGCAACGCGGCGCCCGGCTCCTCGCCGAACCGGCGCCACAGCCAGCGCTGCAGGGTGGACACCCCCAGCGTCACCACCACGCCGATGGCCAGGCCGGCGAAGGCCACCCACAGGAAGGTCAGCGAGGCCTGCGCCAGCGAGAAGCTGCCGGTCATCACCGCGGCCACCGCGAAGCTGAAGCACACCAGGCCCGAGGCGTCGTTGAGCAGCGACTCGCCTTCCAGGATGTGCATCAGCCGCTTGGGGAACGGCACCCGCGCGGCGATGGCGCCGACCGCCACCGGGTCGGTCGGCGAGATGATCGCCGCCAGCGCGAATGCCACCGCCAGCGGCATCACCGGGATCAGCCAGTGGATCAGCAGTCCGGCGCCAAGCACGGTGAACACCACCAGCCCGAACGCCAGCTCCACGATCGCGCCCTTGTCGCGGAACAGCCCCTGCTTGGGGATGCGCCAGCCGTCCAGGAACAGCAGCGGCGGCAGGAACAGCAGGAAGAACACCTCCGGCTCCAGCGCATGGCCGCGCTTGAACACGCCGGAGATCAGCGCGCCCAGCGCGATCTGCACCAGCGGCAGCGGCAGGGAAAAGGGGAGGATTCTTACCAGGTAGCCGCTGGCGACCACCGCCACCAGCATCGCCAGAACGACTTCGATCGTGTGCATGCGCGTTCCACGAGAGTCGCCACCACGACAGCAGGCTGCCGACGCCGGCAGCGACGGTTGGATGAATGCGAAAAAACTACCACAGCCGCCAGCGGCCAAAGACGGCGACCTGCAACCGCTGCCCGTGGAACGGGGCTACGCCCCAGGCTTCGCTGCACATGGCGCGTCGGGGGCATGGCCCCGACCTGCGGAGAGTGGCGGTGGAGGTCGCTGGCGTCTCCGCTCACGCCCCGTCGCACGACTGCGCCAGCAGCACGATCACCTCGGCCAGCGGCATCGGCTGGCCCAGCAGGTAGCCCTGCACCTGGTCGCAGCCGTGCGCCACCAGCCAGTCCAGTTGCGCCTGGTTCTCCACGCCCTCTGCGATCACCACCAGCCCCATGCTGTGGCCCAGCGACAGCAGCGCGCGGCAGATGGCGGCATTGCGCGGGTTGCGCTCGACGTCGGTGACGAAACAGCGATCGATCTTCAGCGAATCCAGCGGCAGGTGCTGCAGGTAGGACATGCTGGAGAAGCCGGTGCCGAAGTCGTCCAGCGATACCGCGATGCCGCGGGCGTTCAGGCTCCGCAGCACCTGCATCGCCTGCGCCGGGTTGTGCATCAGGCAGCTCTCGGTCAGCTCCATCTGCAGCGCGCCCGGCGCCAGCCCGTTGCCCTCGGTGGCGGCGACGAACTCACCGAGCAGGTCGCTGTTGAACAGTTGCATCGCCGACACGTTGACCGCAATCGGCAGCCCCGCCCAGCCATGCGCCGCCAGTTCGCGCTGCGCCCGCGCCGCAGCCTGGATCACCCAGCGGCCGAGCACGATGATCAGGCCGGTGTCCTCGCACAGCTGGATGAAGTCGGACGGCGGGATGAAGCTGCCGTCCGGTTGCGGCCAGCGCAGCAGTGCTTCCAGCACTGCCGGGGTACCGTCGGCGGCATGTCGGATCGGCTGGAAGTGCAGCTCGAATTCGTCGCGGTCGATGGCCCGGCGGATGCGCCCGGCCAACTGCAGCCGCTCGGCATGGCGTGCGGCCATGCGGCAGTCGAAGCGCGACACCACCACGCCTTGCTCGCGCGCGGCATGCGCGGCCTGTGCGGCGCGGCCCAGCACCTGGTCGGCGCCCTCGCCATCGTCGGGGCAACTGGCCACGCCGATCCGCGGCTCCAACTGGTGGAACGAATCGCGCCCGCGCACCGGTTCGGACGCCGCTTCCAGCAGGGCCTCCAGCGCCGCCTGCGGGTCGTGCCCGGCGGTCACCGCGACCACGAAGTCCTCCGCCGGCTGCCACGCCGTCAAGCCATGCCGCGCGCCCAGCGCGCCGAGCCGGCCGACCATCGCCTGCAACACCTCCTCACCGGCTTCGCGGCCCAGCGTATCGGCTACCAACCGCAGGCCACGCAGTTGCACGTGCAGGATGGTATAGCCATCGCCATCCAGCCGTTCGGCCAACGCGCGCACTGTCAGCAAGCCGGTATCCGGGTCGTGATTGGCGCGATAGGCCAACTCACGTTCGTATGCCAGCCGCTGGCTGATGTCCTCCGCCTGCACCAGGCAGGCCGGCCGGCCGTCGAATTCCAACCGGGCAGTGTGACCCAGCACTTCGAACAACTGCCCATCCCGGCGCCGATGCATGCGCACGCTCGCAGGTGGCGGCCCGTACCCCGCATTGGACGCAGCCACCGTGCAGCGTATTTCCTCCCAGCCTTCCTCCGGGCGGATGTCGAGAATGCTCATGGAGAGGAACTCCTCGCGGCTGTAGCCGTACTGCTCCACTGCAGCCTGGTTCACCTCCAGAAAGCGCAGCGTCTCCATGTCGAACACCCAAAACGGTGCCGGGTTGCGGTCGAATACCAGGCGGAACTGGTGTTCGGCCTCCCGTGCACGCTCCTGGTTGCGCAGGTGTTCGCTGACGTCGACTACCGCCCCCATCAGACGCCGGCCATTCCGGCCATCGACCCGCTCCCCGCGCACCGCCAGCCACCGCATCCCGCCATCGGGCAACATGAAGCGATACGTCATGTCCAGCGTGGCCTCGTCCCGCCAGGCACGCTCGACTTCTTCGCGCAGGTGCTCACGATCCTCTTCATGCACCTTCCCCAGGAAGGCCTCCAGCGAAGCTCCCGCCGATTCCAGCCCGAACATCTGCCGGGTGATCTCCGACCAGTGAACCCAACCGCCCTTCCCTTCGATGGACCACGTGCCGACCTTGCCGACCTTGTGCGCCAGCGCCAGTTCCGCCGCGCCGGCGCGCAGTTCGTCGGTCAAGCGCGCCTGCCGCCGCGCATTGCCGCGCACGCTGTGGAACAGATAGGCGAAGCCGGCCAGGTACAGCAGGAACAGGCCGATGGCCACGTACAGGTAGGTGCGCCACGGCGCCATCACCTCCTCCGCGGACAGGCCGGTGAACAGCACCAGCGGGTAATCGCGCGGCACGCTCACCGCGCTGACGCGGCGCACGCCGTCCAGCGGGCTGATCACCGCCCCCATCGGCTGCACCTTGTCGGCCGGCTCCAGCTTGCGCATCGGCCGCGGCAATGCGCGCTCGACCGCGGAAGGGTCGAGGCTGTGCGCGAGCAGCTGCCCCTGGCGGTTGCCGATGGACGCCACGCCGTTGCGCCCGGTATCCAGGCCGCTGACCACGCGCTGGAACACCGCCAGCCGCATCCGCGCCAGCAACCATTGCCCCGGCTGCATCGGCATGGCCGCCATTACCACGGTGCCGCCATCGGGCGTGCGCTCGACGTCGCCGAGATACATCTCGCCGGCCAGCACCCGGTTCGGCGGCGACACCCAGCGCGGCATGCTGGCGTCGCCCCGCCCGGCCGTCAGCGCCGCACCGGCGTCGTCGACCAGGGTGATCGCGGCCAGGTCCGGGTTGCGCCCCAGCGTGCCGCCGATGCCTTCCTGCAGCAGCGCCGCGGCCTGCCCGGGGTGTTGCCGGTAGAACGCGCGCCCGTCCTCGGCCACGCGCCGCAACACCCGCTCCACCGCGGTCAGCTCGGCTCGCAGCAGGCGGTCGCTGCCGGCGGCCAGCGCCATGCTCTGCCGTTGCGCGGCCTGCAGGCGGTTGGCATGGTCGCTCCACAGCATGGCGGCCAACATGGCCACCAGCAGCATCGCGATGACCGCGCCGAACACGGAAACCGAGCGCAACGGATGCGCGATGCCCCGGCTCACCGGGCCGCTCCCCGCATCTGTGATCGGCTGTTGGTCGTTTTCGGCACCCGTGTCTCCGGAAAAGCAGGCAGCGCCAGGCCAGGCCGGAATACCCCGCCTCGCGTACACGCCCGGATCGGTCGCAGCATGCAGCACAAAACCGCCGGCGTGAAGCCCGCGTGCACGCCATCGCCGCCGAGTGCCCGCATTCGGCACATCCCTGCGCGGGCGCCGGCATCGGCGAGGCGGCGCCAACGCCCTTAAACTCGGGCCTTCATCACGAATCAGGTCACACACATGGTCCCGCAACGTCCCCTGCTGGTGCTGGCAATCGGCGCCGCCCTCGCCCTGAGCGCCTGCGACAGGAACCCCGCCCCGGCCGCATCCGCGCCGCAGGCGCAGGCCTCGGCATCCAAACCGCAACTGGGCAGCTTCGGCTTCGATGCGGCGGGCATGGACCGCAGCGTCGCCGCCGGCGACGACTTCTTCGGCTACGCCAACGGCGAATGGGTCAGGAACACCGAGATCCCGGCCGACCGCTCCAGCTACGGCAGCTTCAACGTGATCGCCGAGAAGACCCTGGCCGACACCCGCGCGATCATGGAGGAAGCCGGCAGCGCCGCCGACGGCGAGGCACGCAAGGTCGGCGACTACTACGCCGCATACATGGACGAGGCCGGCATCGAGGCACGCGGCATCGCGCCGCTGCAGCCGCAACTGCAGGCCATCGCCGGCATCGGCGACCGGCAGGCGCTGGCGCGCGCGCTGGGCACCACCCTGCGCGCCGACGTGGACCTGCTCAACGCCACCAATTTCTACACCCCGCACCTGTTCGGCGTGTGGGTGTCGGTGGACCTGCTGCAACCGCAGCGCAACGCACCCTACCTGGTACAGGGCGGGCTGGGCATGCCCGACCGCGACTTCTACCTGGAAGGCGGGCGCATGGCCGAGCTGCGCAAGACCTACGAAGGCTACGTGGCGCGGCTGCTGGAACTGTCCGGCGACGCCGACGCCGCGGCCAAGGCCGCGCGCATCGTTGCATTGGAAACGAAGATCGCGCGTGCCCACGCCACGCAGGAGCAGACCAATGACGTCGAGAAGGGCGCCAATGCGTGGAAGCAGGCCGACCTCGGCGCGAAGGCGCCGGGCATGGACTGGGCCGCGTTCCTCGATGCGGCCGGACTCTCGGCGCAGCAGGACTTCATCGTCTGGCAACCGCAGGCCGTGGCCGGGCTGTCCGGGCTGGTCGCCAGCGAGCCGCTGGACGCGTGGAAGGACTACCTCGCCTTCCACGCGCTGGACGAAGCCGCGCCGTACCTGCCCAAGGCCTTCGCCGACGCGCACTTCGCCTTCCACGGCACCGCGATGAACGGCACCCCGCAGCAGAGCGAGCGCTGGAAGCGCGCCGTCGGCGAGACCAACGCCGCCATCGGCGAGGCGGTCGGCAAGATCTACGTCGAGCGCCACTTCGACGCCGCCACCAAGGCGCGCGCCGACGAGATGGCGAAGAACATCATCGCCGCCTTCGCCCGGCGCATCGACGCGCTGGAATGGATGTCGCCGCAGACCAAGGCGCACGCCCAGGCCAAGGTCGCCGGGCTCAAGGTCGGCATGGGCTACCCGGACAAGTGGCGCGACTACGGCGCGCTGGAAGTGAAGCGCGACGACGCGCTGGGCAACGCGCAGCGCGCTTCGCTGTTCGAATACCGGCGCAATATCGCCAAGCTCGGCCAGCCGGTGGACCACGGCGAATGGGCGATGCTGCCGCAGACCATCAACGCGATGAACGTGCCGCTGGAGAACCGGCTGGTGTTCCCGGCCGCGATCCTGCAGCCGCCGTTCTTCGACGGCGCCGCCGACGATGCGGTCAACTACGGCGCCATCGGCGCGGTGATCGGCCACGAGATCAGCCACGGCTTCGACAACGCCGGCGCGCTGTTCGACGAAACCGGCAAGCTGCACAACTGGTGGACGGCCGACGACCTGAAGCAGTTCAACGCCGCCGGCGACGCGCTGGCCGCGCAGTTCGGCGGCTATGAACCGTTCCCCGGCGTGCACGTCAACGGCCGCCTGACCCTGGGCGAGAACATCGCCGACGTGGCCGGGCTGGCCACCGCACACGACGCCTACGTGCTGTCGCAGCAGGACAAGCCGGCGCAGGCGCTGGAAGGCTTCACGCCGGACCAGCGTTTCTTCCTCGGCTTCGCCCAGGCCTGGCGCAGCAAGGCGCGCGAGCAGGCGCTGCGCAACTCGCTGCTGACCAACGTGCACGCGCCGGGCCAGTTCCGCGCGCTGACCGTGCGCAACCTCGATGCGTGGTACCCGGCCTTCGAAGTGAAGGAAGGGCAGGCGCTGTACCTGGCCCCGGACAAGCGGGTGAAGGTCTGGTAAGCGGCCGCGCCGCAGCGGTCATGGAGCGGGCGCTTCGGCGCCCGTTTCCGTTTGCCGCCACGTCCCCCTCTTTCCCGGCGCACTCACCGTGGATATGGGGGCGTAGATGCGGGGCTTGCCCCGCATGGCGCTTTCCCGACGAAGCCCGTGCCGGGCAAGCCCGACACCTACGACCAACACTCACGGCATTTTCGTGTGCGTCCGCAACATCATCCATATTTTTTGTCTTTCATTTCCATTGCTTGCATCGTGACGCGGCGCAAAACACTTGCGCCATCGCAAGCATTACCCGGAAATTCCCTGCGCCTGCCCCATTGCCAAGCCGCGCGAAAATGCTAGAAATGAAGGCGCCTGACCGTTTCACGCCGTATCCGCTCGTTCCAGATTCAGTACCTGCAGGAGCTCGACATGATCGCGTTGTTCAAGGGTTTGGGGTTGTTGCTGCAAGACAATGAGCTGTACCGCAGTCCGTTCGAGAAACAGGTCGAACACTGGAAGAACCTGAGCGACGAGCAGATCCGCGAGGAAGTGGGCGTGCTGGCCCAGGCCAAGTGCCAATGGCTGATCGCCTCCATCGTGCTCTGGCAGGCCGCCTCGCTGCTGGTGCTGGGGCTGATCACCAGCTACCTGTGGAGCGACGACTACCACATCACCTTCACCCGCGTGGTCATCGTGCTCGGCTCGTGGGTGTCGATCCTGTTCGTGATCTGGTTCATGGCCAACATGTTCGACCACACCGCCGGCTTCGAGCGCTGGATGAAGGCCTTCAACAGCCGCGCGCGCATCAGCTCCGACGCCGACAGCGTGGAGACCGTGGCCGAGGCGCTGGAGATGGCGCAGCACTACCCGGAGGTGCTGGACTACAAGCAGGCGGTGACCGCCCGCCGCGAGCTGCGCCACGAGGACATCCGCATCATGCGCGAGCTCGGCCGCATGCGGCAGCACTCGGAACTGGTCGGCAAGCTCAACCACATCGGCGACGACGGGCTGCGCCTGCAACCTGCGTTCTGACCGTCACCGTTCTCCGCACCTGCCCCCGCAACGCCGCGCTCAGTCGCGGCGTTGCGCGTCGCGGGCCCGCACCTGCTGGCCGAAGCCGGCCGGCAGCCCCCGCACTTCGCGCACGTCACCCACGCCCACGCTGAAGTCGTCCAGCGCCAGTCGTCGGCACAGCTCGCCGGCGGCCTCGTCGCGGCAATCCTCGCGGTAGAGCCGGTAGAAGCAATTGCCGCTCTCGCTCTGCAGGCACTGGAACCGGGCCTTGCCGGCGGACACCGTGGTGCGGCTGAGCACGGCCGCCTCGCCGCTGACGCGGATGATCGACGTCTGCCCCTGCGGCTCGTGGTAGCCCAGCATCGCCAACAAGCTGCCGAGCAGGACGGTCAGGTAATGCATGGCACTCCTCCCTCGTGTATCGCGGACTCACATGCCGCGGAACAGGCTCATGAACGCCTGGCTGACCACCAGCGTCTCGCTGCGGCCCTTCAGGCGCAGCACGCCGCGCCCACTGTCCTCGCGCTCCACCGCCGCTACCGCCTTCATGTTGACGATGGTCGAACGGTGCACCTGGCGGAAGCATTGCGGGTCCAGCACATCGGCCAGCTCGCGCAACGGGCTGCGCAGCAGCAGTTCCTCGCTGGCGGTGACCACGGCGGTGTACTTGCTGTCGGCGCGGAAATACAGCACGTCCTCCAGCATCACCAGCCGCGTCTGGCGACCGCTACTGGCGGTAATCCACGCCAGCGGCGGCGCGACGGCCCGCTCCGCCGGGCGCCGCGCCAGCTGTTCCAGCAGCCGGTCCAGCACCTGCCGGTCCGGCGTGCCCGCCTGCAACCGCGCGAGCAGGCGCTGGCGGGTGGCCAGCAGGCGTTCGTCGGCCACCGGCTTGAGCAGGTAGTCCACCGCGCCGTGCTCGAAGGCATCGATCGCGTACTGGTCGTAGGCGGTGATGAACACCACCTGGGTCCGCGGGCTCAGGGTTTCCAGCGCGCGGGCCACGTCGATGCCGGTGACGCCGGGCATGCGGATGTCGAGGAAGGCCAGGTCCGGCTTCAGGGTTTCCAGCGCCTCCAGCGCGGCGGCGCCATCCTCGCATTCGGCGACGATGCGCAGCTCCGGCCACAGCCGCTGCAGCTGCGCGGCCAGCGCCTGGCGCAGCAGCGGCTCGTCCTCGGCGATCAGGGCATCAAGATGCATGGGGCAACTCCGGCGGCAGCACGCCCTTGTGCGGCAGGGTCAGGGTCGCGGCCGCGCCGCTGGGGAAATTGGAGACCAGGGCGAAGGCCGCCTCCGGCCCGCAGGTCAGGCGCAGGCGTTCGCGCAGGTTCTTCAGGCCGATGCCGGTGCCGCTGCTGCTGCCGCCGAAGCCACGGCCGTCGTCGGCCACGGTGATGTGGACCTGCCCGTCCGCCTCGCGCGCCAGCAGCCAGATGGTGCCGCCGCCGGACTTGGGTTCCAGCCCGTGCTTGATCGCGTTCTCGACCAGCGTCTGCAGCGCCATCGACGGCAGCGCGACGTCGCGCAGCACCTCGGGCACGTCCACCTGCACCGCCAGCCGCTCGCCCATGCGGATGCGCAGGATCTCCAGATAGGCCTGCACCCGCTCCAGCTCCTGACCTAGCGTCGACAGCGACTGGTCGATGCCCGGCAGCGAGCTGCGCAGGTACTGGATCAGGTGGCCGAGCATGCGCTCGGCGCGCTCGGGGTCGGTGCGGGTGAGCACCTGCGCATTGGCCAGCGTGTTGTAGAGGAAGTGCGGCTCGACCTGCGCATGCAGCAGGTTCAGGCGCGCCACGCTCAGCTCCTTCTCGGCCTCGGTGCGCGCGGCCGATTCGCGTTCGTCGCGGCGCTGCTCGGCCACGCGCTGGCCCAGCGCCCGGCTCATGGCGTCGGCGTTCTCGCGGTTGCTGCCCTCGTCGGCCAGCAGCAGGTCCACCCAGGCGCCGGCGTCGGGCTCGAACAGCAGGGCCACGCTGCTGGTGCCCTGGCCCGGCGTCACCGTCGCCGACACCCGGTCGTGCTTGACCGCCAGCCATGCCAGCGGATTCCAGCGCGACGGCGGGCGCGTGTTGTAGGAATCGGCGCGCGCGATCCTGGCCCGTACCTGCAGGCTGCCCGGCGAGCTTTCGATGTCCATCACCCGCGGCAGGCCGGCCACCACCGACTCGACCAGCGCGAAGGCCTGCCCGGCATCGAGCGGCAGCTCGATCCGGCGCTGCTGGCGGCTGGACAGGCTATCGTGGTCCAGGCGCCCGGCCACCAGCTTGACCCGGCGCAGGTGGCTGGCGGTGTTGATCGCCGCCAGCACCAGCAAGCCGACCACCAGCAGCACGAACACCGCGCCCGGGCCGCCGAACAGGTTCGACCAGAGGACGCCGAGCACGACCAGCGCCAGCACCCAGGCCACGAGGATGCGGAGGCAGAACCACAGGCTGGCGATCATGATGGCGTTCCCGGCTGGACAGTGGCGCCGAGCATAGGCGCTGCGCCGGTGCGTACAAGCGGCATGCGACGAAGGCGGGGAATCGGGGGATGAAGGCATGCCGCACGGGTGCGGACCGCAGGCGGACCCTGCCCCTCCGCCCGTTGGCGGAGGGGCTTCTTGATGCCTTTACTTGCGCTCGTCGGCGCTGGCGTCGCGCGTGGCGCGGAACGGTTCGTCGGCGCTCCAGTTCGGCCATGCCCGCGAGTTCGCCAACTGCTCGCCCAGCGTGTAGACCACTTCCAGATCGCGCGCGGCACCGGCGAAGCTCCAGTCCGGCTGCCATTCGTCGCCCTGCTGGTGGTAGCGCTTGGCGGTGTAGTCGTCCGAGGACTTCCTGCCGGCTTCCACGCCGCCCTCGATCCAGTCCTCCCCGGCCGAGTACGACAGCGCCGGCACGCCGCGCTTGGCGAAGGAGAAATGGTCGGAGCGGAAGAACAGGCCGGCTTCCGGCTTGGGATCGGGCGTGTAGCGGATGTCCCAGCCCCTGGCCACGTCCTTCAACTGGTCCAGCAACTCGAAGCGGGCCGCGCCGTAGGTGCCGAAATCGCGCGACGGCCCGAACGGCGCCATGCCGTCCATGTTGATGACCGCCACGGTCGTGCCCAGCGGGTACAGCGGATGGCTGGCGTAGTACTCCGAGCCGAGCAGGCCCTTTTCCTCGGCGGTGACCGCCAGGAACAGCACCGAGCGCTGCGGCCGCGGCGCCTTGGCGAAGCCGCGCGCCAGTTCCAGCAGCGAGGCGGTGCCGCTGGCGTTGTCCAGCGCACCGTTGAAGATGCGGTCGCCGCGCGCGTCCGGCTCGCCGACGCCGATGTGGTCCCAGTGCGCGGAGTAGATGATGGTCTCGTCCGGGTGGCTGCTGCCTTCCAGCCGCGCAATCACATTCTGCGAGGTGATGACCTCGGTCCTGACCGCGTAGTCGGCCGAGAAGGTTTCGCCCTCCAGTTCCACCGGGCGGAAGTCGCGCGACTGCGCCTGCTTCTTCAGCGTCTCGAAATCCAGCCCGGCGCGCTTGAACAGGTCCACCGCCAGGTCGCGCTGGATCCAGCCTTCCAGCGGCGGGTGCGCCGCGGCCGGATCGTCGCGCACCACGTCGAACATGGTGTTGGTGTTGGAACCGGCCACCGTCGCCCAGCCGTAGGAGGCAGGCGCGGTTTCGTGCACGATCAGCACGCCGGCCGCGCCCTGCCGCGCGCCCTCCTCGTACTTGTAGGTCCAGCGGCCGTAGTAGGTCATGCCCTTGCCGTCGAAGTCGCCTTCGCCGGTCTCGAAATCCGGGTCGTTGACCAGCACCACCGCGATCTTGCCCTTCAGGTCCACGCCCTTGAAGTCGTCCCAGTCGCGCTCCGGCGCCTTGACCCCGTAGCCGACGAATACCAGCGGCGCATCTTTGATCGCCACCGTGCTGGCGCCGTTCATCGCCGCGCGCACCGCGATCTCCTGCCCCTGCGTGAGCGGTTGCGCCTGGCCGGCGCGCGACAGCGACAACTGCGGCTTGCCGACGATGTCGCCCTTGAGCAGCGGCACCGCCTGCGTCCACAGGCGCTTGCCATCCTGCAGGTCACCGCCGGGTTGCAGGCCGGCGGCGGCGAACTGGCGGCTCAGGTAGGCAATGGTCTTCTCCTCGCCGGCAGTGGCCGGCGAACGACCCTCGTAGGCGTCGGAGGCCAGTTCCTTCACGTCGGCGGAAATCCGCGCGCCATCGAACTTCGGCGGCGCGGCCAGCAAGGCCGTGGACATCGACATCGCCAGCAGGCTGATCGCTACTCGTTTCACATATGTTCCCTAAGTTGGAAGACCAACAACATCTTGCATCACGCAGCCGGCGGATCTGAGGTTTACCAGTCCTGTCAACCTCACAACCCTTAATGGCACCAACCCGGAACAAACGTAAATCATTGAAAAATAATGGAATTTAAAATTTTCATATAAAATCACTTACAGACTGTTAACTTTTCACCCCCCAGAGGTTATGGTTCGTTCACTTGGCATTTGGGTTCTGTCCACTTTTGGAACCGCAGCCAAGATCAATGGCATCCAGGAGAGTAGAGATGAGCAAACGCAAGACAATCCAACGCGCAACGCTCAGTGTTGCGCTGAGCCTGTGCATCGCAGGCGGCGTCAACGCGCAGAGCACCACCGGTAGCATCTACGGTAGTGCTCCGGCGGGTGAGGGAACCACGGTGGTGGTTCAGAACAACAGTGGTTTCAGCCGCACCATCACGGTTGATGCATCAGGCCGCTATAACGTTGGCAACCTGCCGGTGGGCACCTATTCGGTGACATTGCAGCGCGAAGGCCAGGTCGTTGAGACCCGCAAGGACATCGTCCTGCGCGTTGGTTCGGGTACCGATGTGTCGTTTGCCGATGCCACGACGCTGGGTGCCATCACCGTCACCGCCGTCAGCGTCCCCCCGGTTGACGTCACCACGCTCGACTCGCGTACCGTCATCACCTCCGAACAGCTGGCACGTCTGCCGATCCGCCGCTCTGCGGAGGCCATTGCGCTGATGTCGCCGGGTGCGGTGCCGGGCAGCTCCAACCTTGGTGGCTCGATCCTCGGCAGGAACGTGGTTTCGTTCGGTGGCGCTGGTGCGTCGGAGAACGCCTACTACCTCAATGGTTACTTCACCGGTGATCCATCCAAGAACCTTGGCGGCTTCGCCCTGCCCTATGGTGCAATTGACCAGCAGGAAACCTACACCGGCGGCTACGCGGCCAAGTATGGCCGTTCCGATGGCGGCGTGATCAGCCAGATCGGCAAGCGCGGCACCAACGACGTGCACTTCGGTGGCGAGGTCGTGTGGCGTCCGAAGCAGCTGTCCGAGCACCGCGACAACCTCTACTACCCGAACCAGACCCTGCCGACGGGCTTCGGTTATGAGGACCCTGACCTGTCGGGTACGATGTACAAGAACTACCAGGACGACGAGAACTGGAGCACCACGATGAGCGGCTACATCGGTGGCCCGCTGATCAAGGATCGCCTGTTCGCGTTCGTCGCCGCCGAGACCGAATGGTCCAACAGCGTGGGGAACCCGATCGAAGCCACGGCCGGCACGCTGAGTGAGCGTACCTCCCACTTCGAAACCCAGAGCCCGAAGATCTACGCCAAGGTCGACTGGACCATCAATGACAACAACCTGTTGGAATTGACCTACCTGTACCGCGAGCAGAAGCAGAACGCGTACTACAACACCTTCGACCTGGCCACGCGCACCGAAGGTGGCCGGCTGACGGATGGGACCGGCGCCGAGATCATCCCCAACGTGGATACGCTGAGGTCGGAGTACTACATCGGCAAGTACACCGGCTATATCACCGACAACCTGACGTTCAGCGCGGTCTATGGCCAGAGCTGGTCGAAGGAACGTCTGGGCCTGAATCCGAATACCCGCTCCGACCTGGCCTACATCAGCGGCGCGAATTTTCAGAACCCGGCCTACACCAATGGTGCGCCCAACGGCATCACCAACAGCAACACGCAGTACTACAACGACGGCGGCAACGAAACCACCCGTGGCCTGCGCGCGGACCTCGAGTGGGTGCTCGGCGACCACACCCTGGCCGGCGGTATCGACAACATGGAGTTCGAGGCGAAGAATCGTGGCCGCCAGGTCGCTGGCCTCGGTGCTTATGTGTATTCAAGGGCTACCAACCCGAACAACCCGCTCAATCCGACGCTGGGTGTTGGTGCTCCTGGTGGTGATGGTTACTACGTCTATAACGTGATCAGCTCCTATGCCACCGATACCAAGGTCGAGCAGAAGGCCTACTATCTGGAAGACCGCTGGCAGGTCACCGACAACCTGCTGCTGTCGCTGGGCGTGCGCAACGACAAGTTCACCAACTACAACAGCGGTGGCGAGGTGTACGTCGAGCAGGACAACCAGTGGGCCCCGCGCTTCGGCGCCAGCTGGGATGTCTTTGGTGACTCGTCGATGAAGGTCTACGGCAACCTCGGCCGTTACTATCTGGCATTGCCGACCTACGTGGCGGTGCGTCAGGCCGGTGGCTCGACCAACACCAGCGAGTATTTCACCTATACCGGCATTGACTCCAACGGTATGCCGACCGGCCTGACTGCCCTCGGCCCGGGTCCGGTTTCGGCCAATGGCGAATACGGCAATGACCCGGATCCGCGGAACACCGCGCCGACCGACCTGAAGTCGATGTACCAGGATGAGTTGATCCTGGGCTTCGACAAGACCTTGGGTTCGAAGTGGGCCTATGGTGCCAAAGCAACCTATCGTACGTTGCAGGCATCGATCGACGACATCTGCGATCCGTACAAGTTCGCTGAGAAGGCGGTCGAAATGGGGTTGGACCCGGATACCGTGGGCCTGCCCGGCTACAACGTCGAGCCCTACTGCGTCCTGTTCAACCCGGAAAAGACCAATACCTATAACTTGGCCAGGCTGGACGCCAACGGCAACCCGACGGGCGAACGCATCGACATCAAGATGAGCGCCAAGGATTGGGGCCTCGAGGGCTATGACCTGCAGCGCGACTACCTCGGCGTGAACCTGTACCTCGAGCATCCCTTCGATGGCAAGTGGGAAGGCCGCATCGACTACACCTGGTCGCGCAGCTACGGCAACAACGAGGGTCAGGTACGCTCCGACGTCGGCCAAGAAGACATGTCCAAGACGATGGACTGGGATGCCGCGGAAATCATGATGTATTCCAACGGCTACCTGGCCAACGACCGCCGTCATTCGATCAAGCTCTACGGCAGCTATCAGATCAATCCGCAGTGGATGGTTTCGGGCAACATTCGCATCCAGTCTGGCGCGCCGAAGACCTGTATCGGCTACCTGCCGGAAGGCGAGGATCCGTTGGGCTACGGTGGCGTCTACCACTCCTGCGGTGGTGAGCCGTTCCGTCCGGGCAAGACCCGCACGGACTGGACCAACCAGGTGGATCTGGGCGTAACCTATCGTCCGTCCATCTTCGATGATCGCCTGTCCTTGGGCCTGCAGGTGCTGAATGCACTGAACCAGAAGAAGGCACTGGCATATGACCCATGGTATGACGAGCCGTATCAGACGGTTTCGAATACCTACGACATGCCGCTGAACTGGCAGACCCCGCGCTACGTCCTGCTGTCGGCTTCGTACGACTTCTAAGCGTGCGCTGCCCGTGCCCTGCACCGAATCATGTTGCAGGGCACGAATTCAGATTGTCTGAATTGTTGATTTGGCCGGCCCCATAAGGGGCCGGCCTTTTTTGTGACTCTTTACTTGCCCGCTCGGACAAGCATCACCAACGCATAGACGCATCCATCTCTTTACCGCTGTAGTCCCTCTTGGTGATGCATAGGGTGCAATCACCCGCCGACAGCTCCAGCGACCCGGTAGCCAACCGCCAACCGACCGTCGCGTATGGCGATGCCGCTGTCCTCCACCCAGACCAGCTTCGCGTCGCAAGGGCATGCGATTGAAGTCGACATTCATACGCGACTGCTCTTGGCTGGATCACAGACACCGATGGCATTGGATCTGGACGTCGAGCGCGATCAACGCCAGCAATCAAGCCACGAGGGTGCAGGCAGCGCCCGATCACATCCCCGCGGCGCGCGCCAGCAGGGCCTCGCGTTCCCGGGCATTGCCGCTCAGCGCGGCGGCCCGCTCGAATGCAGTACGCGCCTCGGCATTGCGACCGAGTTGCGCGAGCAGGTCGCCGCGCACTGCCTCCAAGGGGGCGTAGCCGTGCAGGCGGCCGTCGTCATGCAGGGCCTGCAACAGCGGCCATGCCGCCTGCGGCCCCTGCGCCCGGGCTACCGCCACCACGCGGTTCAGTTCGACCACCGGCGAGGATGCGACCGATGCCAGCCGTGCGTACAGCTGCGCGATGCGCGACCAGTCGGTCTGCTCGGCACGACGCGCCCGTGCGTGGCATTCGGCGATGGCCGCCTGCAGCACGTAGGCATCATCGTCCCCACCGAGCTGCAGCGCTTTTTCCAGCGCCGCCTGCCCGCGGCCGATCTGCAGCCAGTCCCAGCGACCGCGGTCCTGCGCCATCAGCAGCACCGCCGCGCCCTGCGCGTCGGTGCGCGCGGCCAGCCGCGAGGCCTGCAATTCCATCAGCGCCAGCAGCCCCAGCACCGGTGCCGAGGCCGGCATCAGCCCGGCCAGCACCCGCCCCAGCCGCAACGCCTCCTCGCACAGCGCCGGGCGCATCCAGTCCTCGCCGTGGCTGGCGGCGTAGCCTTCGTTGAAGACCAGGTAGATCACTTCCAGCACCGAGCGCAGGCGCTGCGGCAACGCCTTGCGCCGCGGCACCTCGAACGGCACCCGGCGCTCGGCAAGGGTACGCTTGGCGCGGACGATGCGCTGGGCGATGGTCGGCTCCGGCAGCAGGAACGCACGCGCGATCTCGGCGGTGCCAAGGCCGCACAGCAGGCGCAGGGTCAGCGCCACCCGCGCGTCGGCCGGCAGCGCCGGGTGGCAGGCAACGAACAACAGCCGCAGCAGGTCGTCGCCGATGTCGTCTTCCACTTCGCGCTCGTGGTCGCGCACGACGCTCCCCTGCCATTCCGGCTCCTGCGCCAATGCCTCGTGCTTGCCGGCGTGCAGGCGACGCTGGCGCAGCAGGTCGATCGCGCGGCGCTGGGCGGTGGTCATCAGCCACGCGGCGGGGTTGTCGGGGATGCCCTGCACCGGCCAATGCTCCAGCGCGGCGACCAGTGCGTCCTGCGCCAGTTCCTCGGCGCTGTCCAGGTCGCCCAGCATCCGCATCAGGCGCGCGACCAGGCGCGGCGATTCCATCCGCCACACCGTGTCGAGCCTGCGCTGGAGTACCTGATCCTGCATCGACGGCGATCACAGCATCGCCGCGACAACCGCGCAAGCGAAGGCGATCAAAGGTTGACGATGGGCTTGAAGCCGCCCCAGAACATCCGCTTGCCATCGAACGGCATGTTCCCGACGTTCCAGCCCTGCAATCGCGCGTCGGCCATCACTTTGGCGTTGACGCGGTCGCGGTGCGCGCGCGAACGGAACAGCACGTAGGCGAACACCACCACCTCGCCCTCCTTCAGCTTCACCGCCTGCGGGAACGAGGTGTGCTTGCCCGGCTTGACGTCGTCGCCGATGGCTTCGACGTAGGCCAGCGCGCCATGTTCCTTCCACACCTTGCCGCCGATGCGGGCCATGCGCCGGTAGGCGAGCAGGTTCTCCCGCGGCACCGGCAATACGTAACCGTCGATGTAGGCCATTGCGTTTCTCCCGTGGTTGCGTGGTGACTCAGCCCGGTTCGCCATCCATGTGGGCGATTTCCCAAAGGTGGCCATCCAGGTCCTGGAAGCCGCGCTGGTACATGAAGCCGAGGTCGCGCGCCGGCATCGGCTCGCTGGCGCCGGCGGCCAGTGCGGCATCGACCAGCCGGTCCACCTCGGCGCGGCTGTCCGCCGACAGGCAGGTGATCACCTCGGTCCGGCTGCGTGCGTCGCACAGCGGCTTGTTGGTGAACCCCTCGAAGAACGGCTCCACCAGCAGCATCACGAAGATGCTGTCGCTGACCACCATGCAGGCGGCGTTGTGGTCGGTGAACTGCGGGTTGAAGGTGAAACCGAGCGCGGCGAAGAAGGCCTTGGTGGCATCCAGATCGCGCACCGGCAGGTTGACGAAGATCATCTTCGGCGCGGTCATGGCTGTCCCTCCGCGGCACCCATCGGCTTCATGCAATTGACCATCCACGGCTTGCCGTAGCGGTCCACCAGCATGCCCCAGCGTTGCGCCCAGAATGTTTCGGCCAACGGCATCTGCACCTGTCCGCCCGCGGCCAGCGCGGCGAACACGCGCTCGGCCTCCTCGATGCCGTCCACCTCGATGTTGATGGTGGTGCCGCCTTGGCCGTCGCGCTGCGGGCCGTCGGCGGCCATCAGCACCGCGCCGCCGGCCTCGAGCTGGCAATGCGCCACCTGCTCCGGCTGCGGCATGAACCCACCGCAGCCCTCGGCGTCGATGTCGGGGCTGGGCGGCATGTCGCCGTATTTCATTTCCGACACCACCTTGCCGCCCAATGCGCGGGCGTAGAACGCCATCGCCTCGTGGGTGTTGCCGTCGAAGCCCAGGAAGGGAATCAGTTTCATCGTGCTGCTCCTTGTCGTCGGGGTTGGGGTCGGGTCAGTCGTTGCCGTCGATGCGTTCGCACAGACGTTGCTCCTGCGCGCGCAGTTCGGGGGTGAAGGCCTCGCCGAAATCGTCGGCCTCGAAGACTGGCCGGATCTCCACCTCCACCGCTTCGGTGCCGTCGGGGTTGAACGGCGCGCGCTGCAGCCACTCCACCGCTTCGTCCATCGAACGCACCTGCCACAGCCAGAAGCCGGCGATGAGTTCCCTGGTCTCGGCGAAGGGGCCGTCGATGACACGGCGTCGCGCGCCATCGAACCGCACCCGCGCGCCACGCCGGCTCGGGTGCAGGCCCTCGCCGGCCAGCATGATCCCGGCTTCCACCAGACGCTCGTTGTAGGCGCCCATCGCCGCCAGTTCTTCCTGCGTGGGCATCACCCCGGCCTCGCTGGCGGCCGATGCCTTGACGATCACCATCACCTTCATCGCCCTGTTTTCCTCGGTTGCAGGCCGGATGACCCGCTTCACACCCGATACGACGAACCAGCGCCGCCGGAATCGACAATGCCGGCCGGGAATTTTCTGAACCGGTTCATGTTCCACCGGGACGATGCCCGCGCCATCATGGCGGCTCCCACCTGCCGGCGCCCGCCATGAAATTCATGCTGCTGATCAACATCGACCCGGAACTGCTGCAGGCGCTGCCGCCGGCGGAGTACGACGCGCTGATGCGCGACTGCCTGCACCACGCCGACGCCCTGCAGGCGCAAGGCATCCTGCTGCAATCGCAGAAGCTGCAGCCCCCGGCCGGCGCCCGCACCCTGCGCACCCGTGGCGGGCAGGCGCGCGTCACCGACGGCCCCTTCGCCGAGACCCGCGAGATCCTGGCCGGCTTCAACCTGATCGAGGCGGCCGATGCCGACGAAGCCACCCGCATCGCCCACCAGTTCCCGTGGTCGGCCTACGGCAGCATCGAGGTGCGCGCGGTGGAGGACCTGCAGGCCGAGCGGGTGCGCGTGGGCGCATGAACGCGGGGGCCGCCGCTCCGGTCAGAGCAGCGTGATCCCGAGTTCCCGGCGGTCCCCGGCCACGTTGCCGCTGTAGTCCTTCGCGGTGATGCGGATGATGTAGTCACCCGCCGGCAGCTCCGACGGCTCCAGCATCCCGGCGGCCAGCCGGCCGTCGCGCACGGTGTTGGTCAGCACGTAGCGGAAGCGGGTGCGGCGGCTGCCGTGCACGGTGATGCCACTGTCCTCGGCGTAGGCCAGCTTCACCGCTTCGCGTTGCGGGGGCATGCGGTTGAATTCGATGTTCATGCGCGGCTGTTCGTGACCGGGCAGCGGGCGCCCGGTGGCATCGAGGATCTGGTAGCCCAATGCATACAGGCCGAGGCGGCGGCGCGGCAGGTTGCCATCCACCTGGTCCCACGCCTCGACCACCAGTTGCAGGCCACCGCCGTCGCGCGGCACCACGAGGCGGCCATCACGGCGTTCGAGCAGGCGTTGGCCGCTGGCGTCCAGCAGGGCGATGTCGTCGATGCGCGGGACGAAATGGTCGGCGTAGTTGGCGAAGCCCAGCCGCACGGCGTTGCGTTCGTAGCCCGATGGCCCCACCGCCAGGTGCACATGGGCCTGGTTGTTGATGCTGCCCAGCGCATCGCCGGGGTTGAAGCGGGTGCCGCGGCGCACGCGCACGCGCTCGAGCTGCCCGGCTTCGTCGTACACCAGCTGGAAGCGCGCCGGATCGAGCGGCCGGTTGGCCGGATCGCGGCCGACCTTCATGTGGATGTAATCCAGCATGTCCAGCGACAGGCCTTCGGCCTGCCCGCCCAGGTTCCACGTCGCCGCCGGGCTGCCGACCTTGGCCGCGGCGATGGCGAGCACGGTCTGGCCGACGTCGCCGCGCACGTCGAAGCCGCTGTGCAGATGGTGCCGGCTCTCGCCGCTGAAATTGCCGCGCACCTCGCCCAGCGTGCCGACCACTTCATGCCAGCCGCGTTGCGGCGCCAGTGGCCAGCGGCCTTCGTTGCGCGGCAACGGGTTGTCGATCGATGGGCCCACCACCGCCCCGCCCTCTTCCGCTCCGGGCGGCAATGGTCGCAGGTGATGGATGCGGCAGGCATCGGCATCGGCCAGCAGCAGGCTGCCGTCCGGCGCCAGCGCGACGCCCGCCGCGCGCGCGAAGCGCTGCGTGTCGCCGGCCACCGCCACCACGTGGCCGGCGGGCGACACCTGCAGCACGCGGCCGGTGCCACGCTCGCCCACGTAGGCGACACCGTCATGGGTGAGGGCCAGCGTCATCGGCCCGCGCAATGCGCGCGCGCTTCCGGGGCCGCCGATCCGCGTCGTCACCGCGCCCGACGGCGTGAGCATGCGCAACGCATCGTTGTTCATGTCGGCAACCCACACGCTGCCGTCCGCGGCGAGGGCGATGTCGGTGGGCGTGTCGAAACGCGCCTGTGCACCCTGCCCGTCTGCCCAGCCGGGGCGCTCGCCGCCGGCCAGCGTCCACACCCGGCCGTCAGGCTCGATCGCACGGATGCGATCGTTCCAGGTGTCGGCGACATAGACGCGGCCGGCGTCGTCCACGGCCACGCCCATCGGCCCGTTGAAGCGCGCATCGTGGCCGTTGCCATCGGCGAAACCGGGCACGCCACCGCCGGCCAGCGTGGTCACCTCGCCGCGCGGGGTGACCTTGCGGATGGCGTGGTTGCCGGTGTCGGCCACGTACAGGTTGCCGTGGCGGTCCAGCGCGATGCCGGACGGCGTGTTGAACGCCGCCGCGCCGCCAAGGCCATCGGCGAAGCCTTCGCGGCCGCCGGCCAGCAGGTGGAAATCGCCATCCAGCCAACGCCGCAGGATGCGGTTGTTGGCGCCGGCATCGGCGACGTAGAGCGTGCCGCCGGTATCCAGCGCCACGCCCCAGGGATCGCTGAAGCGGCTGGCCGGGCCGGGGCCGACGGCATCGCCAGCGACGCCATCACCGCCCAGCAGTTCGACCTGCGCGCGCCAGCCCAGCGGCGTTGCCGCCGGCGCGGGCGGCAACGGCGCCTTCGGCCGCCACAGGAAACTGCCCGCCAATACCGCCGCGGCCAGCCCCGCCACGGCCATCGCCCAGTGCCTGCGTGCCATTCCACCCATCCGTTCAACGAGCCGGCATCATGGCCGCTGGCCGGCGCGGGCGGAACCCTCGTGCTCAGCGCGCCGCGCGCAGGTGTTCGCCCACCGGGACGGAGAAGGCACGGTCGTCGGCGACGTCGCGGTTGATCGACCAGGTCATCACCCCGCGGAAATCCGGGTACGGCCGGGCCGGCTTCACTTCGTCGCAGCCGCTGGCACGGGTCAGGCAGTCGAAGGCGCGGTTGATGTCGGCCGGCGCGGCATGGCCGCTGCCGGCCGCGCGCAGGCTCGACGGCAGGGCCAACGCCACCTGATCCGGGCGCAGGCCTTCGAAACGGCCGTTGCCGCCGGCCAGCTCGAAGCCCTCGATCAGCATCGTCGCCGAGCCCACCATCATGTCCACGCTACCGGCCGGGTACTTTTCCGCTCGGTACGGCGTGGGCAGGCCGCCGTTGTTGTAGAGCTGCACGTGCAGCAGGTCCAATTCCTCGCGCAGGCCGTCGATCAGCGGCAGGTAGGCACCCCAGATGCCTTCCATCGACACCAGCCCGCCCTGCACGTAGGGGTGCTCGGGCGCCATCGACACGTACAAGTTCGGGTACATCGCGTGCAGGCGCTTGACCGCGGAGATCAGGTGCGGGACCACCGGCGCGCCATGCTCGACGCCGGCGATCTTCTCCAGGTCGATGTCGATGCCGTCCAGGCCGAAGCTGTCGATGGCCTGCGCGGTGGTCGCCACGAAGTTGTCCTCGTCACGGCGGGTGCGCAGCGTCACCGTGCCCAGTTCGCCGCCGAAGGACAGCGCCACGATCCTGCCCTGCGCACGCTTGGCGGCGATGTCGGCAACCAGCCGCTCCCGATCCAGCGCCGGGTCCGGGTTGAACGCCACCCGGCCCTCGCCCATGTCGTCGGCGAAGGCCAGCACGATCACGTCCCAGCCGTCGTCCACCTCGCCCACCGGCAGCAGGCCCACGCCGTTGTCGAAGTTGTGCAGGTAGCCGACCAAGGCATGCTTCGGCAGCGGGTGGGCGTGGCCGGGGGCGATGCCGGCCTGCGTGGCGGTGGTGCTTTCCGGCCGGGCCTGGCAGCCGAAGGCGGCGGCGAGCGCCAGAGCGCACGACAGCAGGGTGATCGACTTCATCGCAACTCCATACGCGGGGAAAACCCGATTCTAGGCATGCGCTGCGCCTGAAAATCCTTCCGGAACATGAAGTTGCGAAAGTTGTCCGGCAATGTCACCGGCATTGTCCACCTGCCATCGGCACGCGGCCTGCGCGATGGCGCGCAGGGCCTTGCCGGGCGTCCGCAGCGGTCAGATCGAGTCGCGATTACCGGCCGGGGAAGACGGCCGGTGGCCACATTGGTTCAACCGCAGGTCCGCATCTGCCGCTCGGCTTCCCACAGCCCGCGCCGGGCCAGGTCGTGCGCGCTGTCGGCCGCGGCGGGCAGGCTGTGCTCGGTTTCCACCGGATCGGCGCCGTGGTTGTAGCGGTATTCCAGCCGCTGCAGCGCACCCAGGTGCTGCAGCACCGGCGCCAGCCAGCGCTGGCGGTCGCCGGCGGCACAACGCGGGTAACGCCGCTCCAGCTCGCCGATGGCTGCACGGATGCGGCGGCTGGCCGTGCCGTCCAGGCCGGGCACGGGCTCGTGCCGGATCGGGGCGGCCTTGTAGGCATCGCCGGTCGCGGCGCTGCCCAGGTCGGCGGGGCGTTCGTGCAGGGCGGGATTGAAGGCCACCTCCGGCGGGCGCCGCGCCTGCGCCGGCTGGATGTCCTCGCCGTAGAGCATCCGTTGCGCCAGCGATTGCGGCGTGCCCGCCGGACGCTTGGAAAACAGTCCGGCGGTGGCGCGCTCGCCAACACCGGTGGCCAGTTCGTCGCGGTGCTCGAACACGCGCTCGGCATCGCTTTTCTGCGCGGTTTCCCCGACCGGGTCCGGCGCCAGCGTGACCCGGCCGTTGTCGCCGTACAGATTCCGCGACCAGGCCGGCGAAGAAGCATCGGGCAGTGCTGCATCTGGTCGCGTGCCGATGGCCTGCGCGGGCGCCGCCGGCATCGGCACGGCGGGGGCTCCGGTGGCCATGACCGGGGCCGTCGCCGGCATCGGCAACGCCTGCGCCGATGACGGCGGCAACCAGCGCAACTGGATGCGCGCCTCCTGCCGCGTGCCGCGGGCTTCCGGCAACTGCCACAGCAGGCGTGCCAGCAGGGACAGCACGGCCAGGGCCGCCAACGCGGCGACGGCGTGGTTCCACAACGGTTCGGGCAAACGGGCAGGACGCATGCAACTCCGGTACAAGGCGCTCCGCAAGGCGATCACCGGCCCTGCCACGGCACATCTGCAACCAGCGACAGACCGCCGCGGGCAGGGCAAGTTCCGGCGGATGCGGCAACGCCATCCGGCATTCAGGCAGGCGCAAGCTTGCCGGCGCGCCCGACCTGCTGCGGTAGCATGGCGCCCCCTTCAACCACGCCGCCTCCGCACATGCCCCATTACGCCGGGCCGTTGCTCACCCGCCCCGTCCTCGACACGCTGCAGGCCGCGCTGAAGAAAGGCGCCGGCCGGGCGCAGGCATCGTTCGACCTCGGGCGCAGCGAGGAACCGGTGGACGTCGGCAGCGATGGCTGGCGCTGGCGCGGGCAGGCGTTCCCGTGGCCGGAAAAGCTCAGGGACCGGACCATCCACTACTGGGACGGCGAGGCGTTCGCCGTGGCCTCGCGCTTCGGCAGTGGCCTGTACAAGCTGGTGCCCACCGACTGGGGCGCGCCGACGTTCGAGATCGACGGCATCAAGATGCTGCCCAGCGCGCAGCTGTCACCGTTCGAGGATGCGCGGCGCAAGGTGGCGCTGGTCGAGCCGCGCGGCAAGCGGGTGCTGGATACCTGCGGCGGGCTGGGCTATTTCGCCGCGTGCTGCCTGGAGGCCGGTGCGGCCTCGATCCACTCGTTCGAGAAGAGCAGCGAGGTGCTGTGGCTGCGCACGCTCAACCCGTGGTCGCCGGACCCCGGCGCAGTGGAGAACGGCGGCCGCCTGCAACTGCGGCAGGGCGACGTCAGTCGCGAAATCGAGGGCATCGCCGACGCCTCGGTGGACGCCCTGCTGCATGACCCGCCGCGCTTCGGCATCGCCGGCGAACTGTATTCGCAGGCGTTCTACGACCAGCTGGCGCGGGTGCTGCGCAAGGGCGGGCGCCTGTTCCACTACACCGGCACGCCGAACCGGCTGACCAGCGGCCGCGACGTGCCGCGCGAGGTCGCCGCGCGGCTGCAGAAGGCCGGCTTCGCGACACAGTTGGTCCTTGACGGGGTTTTCGCCACGCGGCGCTGAAATCTCGTGGGCCGCGGCATCTGTTGACCTTGCCATCGTGGCAAGCTCCAGACTGCAGCCTTCCTTTCCGGAGATACCCCATGCAACTGCATATCGAGAACATGACCTGCGGCGGCTGCGCACGCAGCGTCACCGCGGCGATCAAGGAGGTGGACGCCGACGCCACGGTCGAGATCGACCTGCCCGCCAAGCGCGTCCGCATCACGTCGGCGCAACCGGCCGAGCGCTTCACCCGGGCGCTGGACGAAGCCGGCTTCCCGGCGCAGCCAAGCCCGTGAGGCGGGGCTCGCCCCGCATTGGAGCTTCACCGGGAAAGCGTCATGCGGGGCAGGCCCCGCATCTACCCGCCGGCCGGCAAGGCAACAACCCGACCTACGGCATGCGCCGCCAGACTTCGCGTTCGACGCGGCGCCCGTCCTGCCAGCGCTCCAGCGTCCACGTGTCTCCTTCCAGCGTGTAGCGGAACGCATAGCTGCCGCCGTTTTCCAGCGGATAGGACGCCATCAGCGGCGTCTCCACGTAGCGCGCCGCATCGCCGTCGTAGGTGCCCGAGCCACCCGCCCAGAAGGCGCCGTCGCTGGTGGTGGTGAAGGCGAAATGGCCATCGGCCAGCACCTTGGTGCCGGCCAGCTTGCGGCTGGCGTAATCGACCACGGCGCCGTCGCCGTCGATGAACTCGCCGGCCTGCAAGCGCCATGCGCCCTGCAGCTGCGGGACATCGGCGGCGATGGCGACGCCGGCAAGGCCCATGCACGACGACAGGGCAAGGAACAGGCGCAGGGTGCGGCGTATCGGCATCGTCGGCTCCTCGTGGCGGAAGCTGGCATTGTGCGTGGCGCCGGCCCGCCATCGCCAGTACCGGATCAGCGGCAACTTCCCGCGGCGCCGGGGCCATCGCGGCCGGCGTTATCATGGCGCCCGTCATCATTTCGGCAAGCGCGACGTGCAGCAGACCATCCTCACCCCGGTATCGATCGGCGAACTGATCGACAAGATCACCATCCTCGAAATCAAGGCCGAGCGCATCGCCGACGCCGCCAAGCTCGGCAACGTGCGCACCGAGCTGGACGGCCTGTGGCCGCTGTGGCTGCAGCAGCAGGCCGCGCGTCCGGAGCTGGCCGCGCTCAAGCAGCGGCTCAGGGCGATCAACGAGCGCATGTGGGACATCCAGGACCAGCTGCGCGCGAAGGAAACCGCGCAGGACTTCGGCGACGGCTTCATCGCCCTCGCCCGCGGCGTCTACGGCACCAATGGCGAGCGCGTGGCGGTGAAGAACGAGATCAACCGCATCGCCGGCTCGGCGCTGGTCGAGGAAAAGCAGTACCAGGGCGAATGACGCGCGGCGGGCGCGCAATGAAAAGGCCAGGTCGACGACCTGGCCTGCATGTTCCAACGTTGTCGGTGCGGTTCAGTGCAGCGCAGCCGGTGCCTTGTCCGATGGTTCGGCCGGTACCGGCGCGGTCTTGATCGACAGGCACATCGGGCAGACGCTCTCCAGTACCTTGATCGCCGGCTGGTACACCGTGTTGCACTTCATGCACTGGACCATTCCAGTCGTGACGGCTTCCATGAGCCCCCTCTTTCGTCTTTGTTCGATCCATGCGAAATGGGGGCACATGCCGGGCTTTTCAAGCCCCTATTCCAGCGCCAGCACCGGCACGTCGTACCAGCGCGCCTGCGGGAAGCGCGCCTGCATCCAGTCGCGGAGGAAGCCGCGGCTCTCGGCGGCGATCACCTCGTCGTTGCCGTCGTCGCGGCCGTTCCAGGCGATGCCGTGCAGCGCGATGCCGCGCGCGGCGATGGCCTCCAGCGACAGCAGCGTGTGGTTGATGCTGCCCAGCCGGCCGGAGGTGACCAGCAGCAGCGGCCAGCCGCGCTGCGCCACGTAGTCGATGGTCAGCAGCCGTTCGGTCAGCGGCACCATCAACCCGCCCGCGCCTTCCAGCAATACCGTCTCGTAACGCTCGCACAGGTGCGTGGTGGCGCGGTCGATGGCCTGCAGGTCGAGGCTGCGCCCTTCAAGCCGCGCGGCCAGGTGCGGCGAGGCCGGGTAGGCGTACAGCGCCGGCATGGTGTGGCCGTCGCGGTCCTCGTCGAGCAGGCCGCAGCCCATGATGCGCCGGTGCAGCAGGATGTCGTCCGATGCGCCGACGCAGCCGGTCTGCACCAGCTTCTGGGTGATGACGTCCACGCCCTCGTCGCGCCATTGCCGCGCCAGCCAGCCGGTCACCACGGTCTTGCCGATCTCGGTGTCGATGCCGCTGACGAAAACCACCTGTCCCTTCATTGCCGCATGTCCTCCGCCTGCAGGTCCGCCACCAGCGCGACCATGCCGTCGCACAGGCGTTGCAGTTGTCCGTCGTCGATCACGTAGGGCGGCATCACGTAGACCAGCCGCCCGAACGGGCGGATCCAGATGCCCTGTTCCAGCATGCGCCGCTGGATGCGCTCCAGCCGCAGCGGCGCGGCCAGTTCGATCACGCCGATCGCGCCGAGCACGCGCACGTCCTGCACCTGCGGCAACGCGCGTGCCGGCGCCAGCCGTTCGCGCAGACCGCGCTCGATGCGCTGCACGTTGCCCTGCCAGTCCCCCGCCAGCAGCAACCGCGTGGACGCCAGCGCCACCGCGCAGGCCAGCGGGTTGGCCATGAAGGTCGGCCCGTGCATGAACACGCCCGGTTCGCCGCTGGCGATCACCGCGGCGATCTCGCGGCGGGTGATCGTGGCGGCCAGCGTCATGTAGCCGCCGGTCAGCGCCTTGCCGATGCACAGGATGTCCGGGGTGATGCCGGCATGCTCGCAGGCGAACAGCCGCCCGCTGCGGCCGAAGCCGGTGGCGATCTCGTCGCAGACCAGCAGCACCTCGTGCTCGCGGCACAGCCGCGCCAGTTCGCGCAGGTACTGCGGGTGGTAGAAGCGCATGCCGCCGGCGCCCTGCACCACCGGTTCGATGATGAAGGCCGCCAGTTCGTCGGCATGCTCGGCGAACAATCGTTCGACCGGCGCGATGTCGGCCGCGTCCCACTGCCCGCCGAACGGCGTGGCCGGCGCCGGCACGAAGCGCCGCGTCGGCAGCGAGGCACCGAACAGGCCGTGCATGCCGGTGACCGGGTCGCATACCGACATCGCGTTCCAGGTGTCGCCGTGGTAGCCCGAGCGCGTGGTGGCGATGTTGCACTTGCCCGGCAGGCCGCGCGCGTGCTGGTACTGGATGGCCATCTTCAGCGCCACTTCCACCGACACCGAGCCTGAGTCCGCATAGAAGATCGCGTCCAGCGGCTGCGGCACGATCTCCAGCAGCTGCTTGCCCAGGGCGATGGCCGGCTCGTGGGTGAGCCCGCCGAACATCACGTGCGACATGCGCCCGAGCTGGTCGATGGCGGCCTGATTCAATGCCGGATGGTTGTAGCCGTGGATGGCGCACCACCACGAGGCCATGCCGTCGATCAGCCGGGTGCCGTCGGCCAGGTCCAGCAGCACGCCCTCGGCGCGCGCCACCTTCAGCACCGGCACCGGGCCGTCGAGCGCGCTGTAGGGGTGCCAGAGGTGCGCGCGGTCGAAGGGGTCGGTCAGCATTGCGGAATACGGGAGGGCGACACGGGGCGGTACCTTAACTCGCCGGCCATCGCTTCGCATGCGCGAGGCCGCCCCATGCCGCCGCGCCCGGCAGTGTGCCGACCGGGCGCGACGTGGATGTCACGGATGGGTGCCGCAGGAAACGGGGGACTTATTCCTCGTCCTCGTCTTCGTCCTCGTCCTCTTCATCTTCATCCTCTTCTTCCTCGTCCTCGAACGCGTCCGCTTCCTCCACGCGCACGAAATGGGGCAGCGCATCGGCGAAACCGATCTGCGCGCCCTCGGCGACCATCGCCCGCACCTCGCGCTTCATCGCGCTTTCCACCAGCGCGAAGCACACCACCGCCTGCGCGGTTTCCTCGCCGCCCTCGTCGAACACGGCAACCCAGCCGGCGGCGGGCATGATCTGGATGATGTTGTCTTGCATGGCAATCACCGCGGGAAAAGGAACCCGGAGATTGCGCCAAGCCCCGCGGCGGCGCAATCGCATGCGCCCGTGGATGTGACTGCGGCCACGATGAATGGCCGCGGCCCCGGATTCAGCCGCCGTGGCCGTCCTCGTCGCCGCGGGTGCCCAGCGCCATGCCGGCGCCCATGCCTCCCATCGCACCCCCCATGCCGCCGCCACCTCCGCCGCCCTTGCCGCCCCCGCCGGCCTCGTCCTTGCGGCCCTTGCCGGCGGCTCCCGACGCCGGCCGCGTCGGCCCCTGCGGCGGGATCGGCAGGTCGCGCGGGATCGGCGCCAAGTCCAGCGCGTGGCGGATGAAATCGCGCAGCGACACCACCAGCGCGTCGGTATGCACCGGGCGCCCCTGCGCCAGTTCGGCGGCCGCCTGTGCCGCCAGTTGCACCTGTTCGTCGGTACCGAGCAGCAGGATGTCCGACAATGCCGCCTCCACCGCGTCGCGGATGCGCCGCGCCCGGTCCGAGCCGGCGTCGTCCTGCGCCTCGCCCTGCGCGCGCAGGTCGCGCAGGTGCTTCGGGCTCACGCCGAGGTCGCCGGTGAACGAACCGCCCAGCGTCTTGTAGGCGGCGATCAGCGTGCGCAGGCGCTCGTTGATCTGCCGGTTCTCGCGCTCGCGCCGCTGCTGCAGGGTCTGCATCACCACGAGACGGATACCCACGCCGATCAGGGTGACGATCGCCAACCCCAGCAGGGTGGTGAGCACGGCCTGCCACGAACTGAAATCAAGACCACGCATGCGGATGCCCCACGGGCGACGACGATGCCGCCAATCTGAGGCGCCGGCGGCCGGCATGCAAGCCGCGCCACCGGCGACGTTTCAATCCACCACCCAGGTACCGCCGCCCTGTGCGCAGCGGGCCGGCAGATCGGCCAGGTCGTCGGCCGAACGCTCGTAGTAGTAGCCGTCGAAGCTCTTGCCGAAAATCCCCCTGCAACTGCCCTGCGACGGCGACGGGCAACCCTGCATGTAGGTGATCTCGCCGGCCTCGCCGCCCATCTGCGCCGACACCTGCGCCAGTCCCTCGCATGCGCGTTGCAGCTCCGCCTCGGTGGAACTACCGGCCAGCTGTACGCAGTCGCGCGAGCGGATGACCTGTCCGAGCAGGTGGAATTCACCGGCGATCATGCAGGCGCGCGGCGCGGTGGCCGGCGCATGCACCACTGCCGTATCCAGTACCGGTTCGGCAACCTGCGCAGGCATTTCCGGAGCGGCCGGCGGTGCCGCGGTTGCCGGTGGTTCGCTCGGGGCGCTGCATGCCGCCAAAGCCACCACTCCCGCCATTCCCCACATCCATCCATATCGCCTTGCCAGTGCCATGCAAGCTCCCTTGGTCGTCGACACCATGCCGATCATGTTCCAGCCGCGCATGCGTCAAGCCGCATCGCCCGGCCACGATCACCTGCCGTCCGCCTCGCCTTCCACCGCCAGCGGCCGCACATGCTGCAGCAGGCTGACCAGGGTCTTGCCCGGTTCCTCCCACGGCATCATGTGCGCGGAGTGCTCGAACCAGACGCCCTGCTTGTACGGCGCGCGCACCTGCGCCAGCCATGCGGCCGTCGGCTCCGACGGCGTGGTGTAGTCGTGGCGGCCCATGAACATCACCACCGGCACGGGAAACTCCTTCACGCCGCTGTAGTCCACCTGCAGGAACTCGTCCAGCAACCGCCCCAGCGTGAACACGCTGCCGGCGTCGATCGCGCAGCGCGCGGCATCGTCGTAGTCCGGCGACAGCCGTGGCCCTTGGAAGAAATAGTCGGACTCGCTGCGGTAGGCGCTGAGCCCGCCGTAGTACTGCGGCCACTTGCGGGCGATGACGATGCGCTCGCGGGTGATCGGCTGGTCGCCCGGGTACGGTGCGATGGATTCCATCTCGCGCACCGCCTCGGCGTTGCCGCGCTCGCGGGCAGTGCGCAGGCCGTAGTCGAAACTGACCCGCTCGTTGGTGCGCACGTCGATCACCTGGCCGATGCCGACATAGGCATGGAACAGGTCCGGGCGCTGCAACGCCGCCTGCATCGCCACCACCGTGCCCCAACTGTGGCCGACCAGCACCAGCTTACGCTTGTGGTAGCGCTGGCGCAGGTAAGCGGCCAGTTCAATGGCGTCGTCCACGTAGCGCTGGATGTGCAGCGTATCGGCCACCTGCTCGCGTGGATTGAGCAGCAGCGTCTTGCCGGCACCACGCTGGTCGTAATTGACCACGGTGAAGTATTCCTCCAGCGGCCGCTGGAACTGCCACAGCGTGGGAATGACCGGCGACGCCGGCCCGCCGTGGACGAACAGCAGCAGCGGGTTGCCGCGGTCCTGCCCGCGCACGTTCACCCACTGCTCGATGCCACCGATCTTCGCTGCGTATTCCTCCTGCACGCCGTCGGGCGAGACGATATGCCCGAGGTCGGCGATGATCCCGCGCGCCGGCGCATAACCGGAGCGGTCGGGACATGCGTCCTGCGCACCCGCCGCCACGGGCAGGGAGAGTGCCAGCAACAGGGCGGCGAACATGCGTGCTCCGGATCGAATCGTCATGACAACCTCCATGCCTGCGTCGCAATGATGCGTTGCCCGACAGCGTCCATCGGCATGGCAAGCAGATCAAGCAGGCCGAACGTCATGCCTGCCGGAAAGAAGCAGGCCGGGTTTCGAGCCGATGGCAGCCGGCAGCCCCGTCGCATCCGGAATCAGCGGTGCAGGCAGCGAACCCGCGTGGCCGCTGGCGATGCACCCGGCGCTAGCGCCGCCAACGCATCGAGTGCATCATCCGTGGCGGCTTTGCCTAGAAATCACGCCGCAGCGAAACCGCAAGGTCCGTTCGCCTTGCCCTGTCGATCCTGTACGGAACAATTTCCGTCACGCCCTGGTTGCCGCTGCGCGTATCGGCCGTGCGGAAGCCGCCCGCATGCACGTACGACGCGTCCAGGCCCAGCTGCATCTTCCGCGTCAACCTGTACTGGATGCCGAGCCCCAGCCGCGCCACCGGGCCAGTCCGGGTATGCCTTCCCACATCGCTCAGGAAAGCCCCCGTTCCCACATCCGTTTCCACGACATCGGAAAGCGTGTTGTACGTGATTCCCATGCCGGCGGATGCACGGATGACAACGGCATCGGACAGCGGGAACTCGCGAGCCACATTGGCCATGATGGCGTTGCCGGTGGCATGGCCCGCGAAACGCGATGCGATGCCGAACATCGGGAAGTCCGCCTCCCAGCCAATCCGTCCCCGTACATGCTGGTAACCGATGGATGCGGACCACGGGGAATCGAAGCGGTAACCGAACTCCCCGCCGATCCCCGCGGCATTCCCGAACTTCACATTACCGACAACGCCACCGCCGGCAAAGGCGGCCCCGCCATCCCTGGTGTCGGAAGAGCCGTGCATGCGGCTCGCGGAGACATCGATTCCACCGAAGAAGCCGGACTCCGCGGCGCACGCGCACGCAGGAAGGAGGACGAACATCCCGACTGCCAGAAGCCGCTTGCCACCAGTACGCACCATGTCCCCCTCATCATGGAATCCGATATTGGCAACGGCCCGGAATCCGGACCATTCCCCCGAGACGGGCAATCCTGCCTGCAGAAGGTACTCCATCCCCTCAGCGGGCATGGTCCTGCATGACTCAGCGCGCGGATGGCCGCAGGGCCGACAGGACCCGGCAGCCCCGCGATATCAGCCCATCACCCGCACTTGCTGTACCCGCAGTTCAAGCACGTCTGGCACCCATCCAGGATCACCAGCGCCTTGGTGCTGCACTTGTGGCACATGCTGGCGCTGGGCGGGAAGCTGGTGCCTTCGCCGGTGACTTCGACGTCTTCCTCGCGCCTGGCGGGGGCGGCGGCTACGGCGTCACCGTTTTTTTTCGAGCGGTCCTCGAACTGCTTGCGCTTCTCGGCGATCAGCGCGCGCTGGTGGGCGCTCATCTCCGGGTCGTGCAGCAGGCCGATCGACTTCATGTGGTCCTCGACGATGGAGCCCAGTTCGGCCACCAGCGACGGCATGTACACGCCGCCGGCCTTGAAGTAGCCGCCCTTGGGATCGAACACGGCCTTCATCTCGTCGACGATGAAGGTGACGTCACCGCCCTTGCGGAACACCGCGGACATGATGCGGGTCAGCGCCACGATCCACTGGAAGTGCTCCATCGACTTGGAGTTGATGAAGATCTCGAACGGGCGGCGCAGCTCATGCTCGGTGCCGGCGTTGAGCACGATGTCGTTGATGGTCACGTAGAAGGCGTGCTCCACCAGCGGCGACTTGATCTTGTAGGTGCTGCCGACCAGCACGTCCGGGCGCTCGATGCGCTCGTGCATGTGCACGATGTTGCTTTCCGCCGCAGCATCCGCGGCGGCCGCCACGACCGGGGCCTTGGCCGCCGCTTCCTTGCTCTTCCCGTCCGCGGTGATGACGGAATAACCCTTGATTTTCTTGTCGATCTTGACGGCCATGTTGCGTGTCCTGGTCATGCGTTGCGATGCGGGTTGCAGCGCCCCCGCCCTGCCGGGCGGGGGACGCGATGCGGCGTGTTGTTACCTGCGGGCGGCTTTCTTCACCGCTTTCTTCGTCGCGGTGGCCTTCCTGGTCGCGGTCTTCTTCACCGCGGTGGCCTTCTTCGCCACTTTCTTCTCGACCTTCTTCACCGCCTTCCTGGCGACGGCGGCTTTCCTGGTGACCTTCTTTGCGGCCTTCTTCACCGTTTTCTTCGCCGCGGTGGCCTTCTTGGCAACGGCCTTGGCGACTTTCTTTTCGGCAGCCTTCACCGTCTTCTTCGCCGAGGCCACCTTCCTGGCAGCCTTCTTTTCGGCACCGGCCACGGCCTTCTTCGCGGCGGCGCGCTTGCCGGCGCCCTGCTTCTTCAGGTCGGCGGCTTCGGCCTTGGCGCTGGCCTTGGCCGCTTCCAGCTTCCGGCGCACCGAGGACACCTGCTTCTTGACCGCCTTCTTGGCGGTGGCGGCCTTCCTGGCGACGACCTTCTCGGCCTTCTTCACCGCCTTCTTCACCTTGCCGGCCTGTTTCCTCGCGCTGGCGCCGGCCTTCTTCGCGCCGGTCCTGACCGCCGCGACGGCCTGGCCGGCGCCGGCGGCGAGCGATTCGCCCAGGTCGACGGCGGTTTCCTTCACGTTCTCGGCAACCTGGGAGACGGTCGCCGCCACACCATTACCATTGCTCATAAAGCCCTCCGGGGGCATCGGTTCGTGACGTTGGCGATGCTGTTGCGAAGCGGGTCAAGCGTGGAACGCGGAGCATGTACGCGCCCGTGGTGGCGCCACGGCGCCCACCGCCCGCCTTGCGGCGCAACGGTGGGGAAGGTGCTTCAGGGGGTGCCGGGAACCTGCATCAGAACTTGCCGTAATAGCCTTCCTTCAGTGCATCGAACAGGTTGGCGGCGGTGTGCATCTCGCCGTCGTACTCGATCTGCTCGTTGCCCTTGACCTCGACGACATTGCCGTCCTCCAGCTCGAAGCGGTAGGTCGTGTTCTCCAGGTCCTGCTCCTTGACCAGCACGCCCTGGAAGGCGGCCGGGTTGAAGCGGAACGTGGTGCAGCCCTTCAGGCCCTGCTGGTGGGCGTAGCGGTAGATGTCCTTGAAGTCCTCGTACGGATAGTCGGTCGGTACGTTGGCGGTCTTGGAAATCGAGCTGTCCACCCACTTCTGCGCCGCGGCCTGCACGTCCACGTGCTCCTTCGGCGAGATGTCGTCGGCGGCGATGAAGTAGTCCGGCAACTGCGCACCGGCGTCCTCGGCGAACGGCATCGCCTTCGGGTTCACCAGCTCGCGGTAGGCCAGCAGTTCGAAGGAGAACACGTCCACCTTCTCCTTGCTCTTCTTGCCCTCGCGGATCACGTTGCGGCTGTAATGGTGCGCGAAGCTGGGCTCGATGCCGTTGGAGGCGTTGTTGGCCAGCGACAGGCTGATGGTGCCGGTCGGTGCGATCGAGCTGTGGTGGGTGAAGCGCGAACCGACCTCGGCCAGTTCATCCACCAGTTCCGGCGCGACCGTGGCGATGCGCTGCATGTAGCGGCTGTAGCGCGCGTGCAGCACCTTGCCCTGGATCTTCTGCCCGGCCTTCCAGCCATCGGCGCGCATTTCCGGGCGCTGCCGCAGCATCGCGGCGGTGACCTCGAAGGCCTCCTCCATGATCGGCGCCGGGCCTTTCTCGCGCGCCAACTCCAGCCCGGTTTCCCAGCCGGCGATGGCCATGTCGCGGGCGATGGCCTCGGTGAACTCGCAGGATTCGGCCGAGCCGTACTTCATGCGCAGCATGGTCAGGGTGCTGCCCAGGCCGAGGAAGCCCATGCCGTGGCGGCGCTTGCGCATGATCTCGTTGCGCTGCTGCTCCAGCGGCAGGCCATTGACCTCGACCACGTTGTCGAGCATGCGGGTAAACACCCGCACCACTTCCTTGTACTCGTCCCAGTCGAAGCTGGCCTTGTCGGTGAACGGGTCGCGCACGAACTTGGTCAGGTTGACCGAACCGAGCAGGCAGGCGCCATACGGCGGCAGCGGCTGCTCGCCGCAGGGGTTGGTGGCGCGGATGTTCTCGCACCACCAGTTGTTGTTCATCTCGTTGACCCGGTCGATCAGGATGAAGCCCGGCTCGGCGTAGTCGTAGGTGGAGACCATGATCATGTCCCACAGGTGCCGGGCCTTGATGTGGCCATACACCTTGCAGGCCACCAGGCCGTCGTCGCGGACGATGTAGTTGTCATGGGTCGGCCATTCGCGCCACACCACTTCCTCGCCGCTGGACGGGTCCAGCTCGGCCTGCTCCTTGACGTTGATCGGGAACACCAGCGGCCAGTCGCCGTCCTTGTCCACCGCTGCCATGAAGCCATCGGTGATCAGCAGCGACAGGTTGAACTGGCGCAGGCGGCCGTCCTCGCGCTTGGCGCGGATGAAGTCCTTCACGTCCGGGTGCGACACGTCGAAGGTGCCCATCTGCGCGCCGCGGCGGCCACCGGCCGAGGACACGGTGAAGCACATCTTGTCGTAGATATCCATGAACGACATCGGCCCGCTGGTATACGCGCCGGCACCGGCGACGAACGCGCCGCGCGGGCGCAGCGTGCTGAACTCGTAGCCGATGCCGCAGCCGGCCTTCAGGGTCAGGCCGGCTTCGTGGACCTTCTCCAGAATGCCGTCCATCGAGTCGGTGATGGTGCCCGACACGGTGCAGTTGATGGTGCTGGTGGCCGGCTTGTGTTCCTGCGCACCGGCATTGGAGGTGATGCGGCCGGCCGGGATCGCGCCGCGGCGCAGCGCCCAGACGAAGCGCTCATACCAGTAGGCGCGCTTGTCCTCGCTGCCCTCGGCATCGGCCAGGGCACGGGCCACGCGCTGGTAGGTGCCGTCGATGTCGGCATCCAGCGCTTCGCCGGCCTTGGTCTTGAGGCGGTACTTCTTGTCCCAGATGTCCTGCGAGGCAGGCTGCATCGGTACCAGATCCGAACGGGTGTGATTGCCGACCACTTCCAGACGCACCGTACTCATGATGATGGGAACTCTCCTTGTGCACCTTGCGGTGCGGTTGCCGTGGCCCGGCGCGGCAGGGTCCTGCGGAACGGCGATGGCGCGAAACCGCGCGGCGATCCGCAGCGTGCGAGGTGCCGTCGCAGCGCTTGCACGAGCTGGCCAGTGCTCCTGGCCGGAACCCTACCACTTGGGGACATTCTTCACACCAACCCAACATCTTGTGGCTGATGACCGGGCCAAGCTTACCCACGGCCCAAGTGATGTCAAACGAAAAATCTGCCTGCGCCCCCTTGCAATCGGTGCAGGGCTTGGCCGCCCTGCGTTTGCGCCGGCGCGACCGGTTTCATTGTCGATTTAGCCGGCTGCGGCCACACTCGTGTTCAGCAACCCACCCCGGCGCGCCCGCGCCACGCATTGGAACCACCGGACTCATGCGACCGTTCCCGACCCTGCTCACCCTGGCCCTGGCCGCCGCCTTCGGCGGCTTCACCGCCACCGCCATCAACGCCCACCTGGACAACCGTGCCGAAGCCGCCACCGCCGCCCTGCTGCCGGCCACCAGCGCATTGCCGGCCAGCGTGGCCGGGCAGCCGGTGGCCTCGCTGGCGCCGATGCTGGAGCGGGCGATGCCGGCGGTGGTCAGCGTCAACACCAAGCAGGTGGTGCGGGTGCGCAACCCGTTCTTCGACGACCCGTTCTTCCGCCGCCTGTTCCCGCAGGTGCCGCAGGAGCGGATCAACGAATCGCTGGGCTCGGGCGTGATCATCGACGCCGCCAAGGGCTACGTGCTGACCAACCACCACGTCATCGAGGACGCCGACGACGTGCAGGTGACGCTGGCCGACGGGCGCACGGTGAAGGCCGAGTTCCTCGGCTCGGACCGCGATACCGACATCGCGCTGATCCGCATCCCCGCCGACAAGCTCACCGCACTGCCGCTGGGCGACAGCGACCAGCTGCGCGTGGGCGATTTCGTGGTCGCCATCGGCAACCCATTCGGCTTCAGCCAGACGGTGACCAGCGGCATCGTCTCGGCGGTGGGCCGCAGCGGCATCCGCGGGCTGGGCTACCAGAACTTCATCCAGACCGACGCCTCGATCAACCCCGGCAACTCCGGCGGCGCGCTGGTCAACCTCAACGGCCAGCTGGTCGGCATCAACACCGCCAGCTTCAACCCGCAGGGCAGCATGGCCGGCAACATCGGCCTGGGCCTGGCCATTCCCTCCAACCTCGCCCGCGACGTGGTCGAGCAGCTGATCACCACCGGCGTGGTGGTGCGCGGCACGCTGGGCATCGAGACCCAGAACCTGAGCGCGCAGATCGCGCGCGGGCTGGGCCTGGACGAAGTACGCGGCGCGCTGGTCACCCGCGTGCTGGCCGGCTCCGGCGCGGCCGCGGCCGGGCTCAAGGCCGGCGACGTCATCACCGCGATCAACGGCCAGCGCGTGGACAGCGCGCAGGCGCTGCACAACTACGAGGGCCTGCAGCCGGTGGGCCGCACCGTCGAGCTGGAAGTGCGCCGCGACGGCAAGCCGCTGCAGCTGCAGGCCACGCTCAAGGAACAGCCGCGCGCGATCGCCGGCGACACGCTCGACCCGCGCCTGGCCGGCGCCACCTTCGTCGACCTGCCCGAGTCGGCGCGCCAGTCCGGGCTGAGCGGCGTGCAGGTCAGCGAAGTGGCGCGCGGCAGCCGCGCCGCGCAATCGGGCCTGGCCGGCGGCGACATCGTGCTGGCCGCGACCAGCGGCGAGTTCGTCGACCTGGCCAGCTGGCGCGCCAGCTTCAGCCCGCGCCCGCCGCAGCTGGTGCTGCGCATCCTGCGCGGCAACACCCAGGGCCAGCTGCCGATGCGTTGACGGGCGCGCGGCCGTAACGAATCCTGCACCCGTTTGCTGCTATTGCTGTCATCCACACGGCGCCCCTGCCGCAACCCAGGAGACCAAGATGAGCCCCACCAACACCGAGAACATGAAGGAACACCTGGGCGAAGCCGGCGGGCACCTGAAATCCGCCGCCAATGCCGCCGGCTCCGCGGTCAAGGGCGCCGCCGGCGCCGCCGGCGACGAGCTGCGCCTGGGCAAGGCGCAGATGAAGGCCGAGCTGTCCGACAGCGCGCTGGCCGGGCTGGCCGCCGCCGAGCTCTCCGGCGCCGCGGCGAAGGAGCAGATGGACGCGCTGATGGACAAGGGCAAGGACCTGGTCGACAGCGCCGCCGACCTGATCCGCGAGCGCCCGCTGGCCTCGTTCGGCGTGGCCTTCGCCGCCGGCTGGATCATCGCCAAGCTCGCCCGCAGCAACGACTGACCCGGGCGTGAGCGACAACGCCCCGCCACCGGAAACCGAGCCGGCGCCGGACCCCGCGCCCGGCCTGGAAGAGAGCATCCGCCAGGTCGGCGACGCCGGCCGGCAGACGCTGCAGTCGGCGCGGCAGACGCTGCGCTCGCTGCGGCGGCTGGCCTCGGCCGATTTCGCCCTGGCGCGCAGCGCCTTCGGCCGCGCGCTGGCGTGGAGCGGGGTGGCCATAGTGTTCGGCGCCTCGGCGTGGCTGCTGCTGGCCGCGACGATGATCGCCTTCCTGCACTACCTCGGGCTGTCGTGGTTCGTCTCGCTGCTGCTGACCTCGGTGGCCAGCCTGGCCGTCACCGGCTGGGCGATCTGGCGGGTGTCGTACTTCTTCCACCACACCGGCATGCACGCCACGCGGCGGCAGCTGTCGCGGCTGGGGCTGTTCGACGAGCCGGCCGAGGACGATCCCGATGCCGACGTGAACATCCCGGGGGGCGGCACGCCATGAATTTCGATGCCCTGCAGCGCCGCGTGCGCCGCGCCGAGGCCGTGGTGCAGGTGCGCATGGACGACACCACCGGGCACTGGAACACGCTCGATGCGAGCTGGCGCCGCAGCTGGACGCCCGGCCGCATCGTCATCGCCGGGCTCGCCGGTGGTTTCCTGGCCGGCAAGCTGGAACCCGGCGGCGCCTTCAGTGGCGCGCGCTGGCTGCAGATGATCGGCTCGGTGTCGGGGCTGGTGGCCTCGGCGCAGGCGTCGATCACCACGCTGCAGGAGGCGGCCGCAAGCGCGATGGCCGACATGGCTCCCCCCACCCACGACGACGACGCGACGTCTGCACCGCCATCCGCGCCGGAGCCGGTTTGCGGCACGCCGCCGCAGGCGGCCGCGGCCGCCACCGAACTGTCGGAATCCTGATCCGCGCGGCCGCCGGCCGCATCCTTTCCATTCCGGAGTGCCGCCATGCCCGCACTGCCGTCCGACCTGCCTCCGCCAGCTCCCGAACCGGCCGCGCCGGCACCGCGCCCGCGCGCGTCCACGGCGGTGCTGGTACTGGCCACGCTGGCGCTGGGCTACACCCTGTGGGCCGCGCAGGACGTGGTCCTGCCGGTGCTGCTGGCGATGTTCTTCGCGCTGGTCGGCAACCCGATCATCCGCCTGCTGCAGAAGCTGCACCTGCCGCGCTTCCTCGCCGCGCTGCTGGTGGTACTGGGCGGGCTGGCCGCGACCGGCGCGTTGGCGGTGCAACTGGCCGGCCCGGCCACCGAATGGGTGCAGCAGGCGCCGCAGCAGATGCGGCAGGTCTCGCGCCAGGTGCAGGCCTTCGTCAAGCCGATGCAGCAGGCCAACCAGGCCGCCGAGAGCTTCGCCCGCGCCGCCGGTGGCGAGGGCAACCGCAAGGTGGAGGTGATCCGCACCCAGCTCGACGACCCCTACAAGGCGCTGGTGCGCACGCCGCGGCTGGCCGCCTCGGCGCTGGCGGTGGTGCTGCTGACGCTGTTCTTCATGATCTACGGCGAGAACCTGCAACGGCAGGTGATCGCGCTGCTGCCCAACCGCCAGCAGAAGCGCTTCACCACCGACATCCTGCGCGCGATGGAACGCGAGATATCGCGCTACGTGCTGGCCATCACCATCATCAACGCGCTGGTCGGGCTGGCGCTGGCCGGCGTGCTGGTGCTGCTGGGCATCGCCGTGCCCGAGGCCCTGCTGTGGGGCACGGTGGCGATGCTGCTGAACTTCGCGCCCTACGTCGGCCCGCTGGTCGGCATCATGCTGATGCTGCTGGTGGGCATGACCCAGTTCCGCGAACCGCTGGCGGTGGCGCTGCCGGCGCTGGCCTACCTGGCGCTGCACACGCTGGAGGGGCAGCTGGTCACGCCGATCGTGCTGGGCCGGCGCATGGCGATCTCGCCATTGATGCTGGTGCTGGCGCTGATGCTGTTCGGCTGGCTGTGGGGCATCGTCGGGCTGCTGCTGGCGGTGCCGCTGCTGGTCTGCGCGAAACTGGTGCTGGCGCGGCTGGACGGCATGCAGGGCTGGGCGCGATTGCTGGAATAGGCAAGGTTTCACCCGCGCCGCTGCCGTAAAATGGCCGGGTGAACTTCCCAGTCCTCGCCATCACCCTCGACCTGGACGACACGCTCTGGCCGTTCGCGCCCATCGGCGCCCGCCTCGACCAGGTGCTGCACGACTGGCTGCGCGCGCACAGCCCGGCCACCGCCGCGATGTACCCGGTGGAGGCCATGCGCGAGCTGCGCGTGCGCACCTGGGCCGACAACCCGCAACTGCACCACGACCTGAGCGAACTGCGCCGCCTGTCCCTGCGCGAGGCGCTGGAAAACAGCGGCGCCAGCCTGGACCTGCTGGAGCCGGCGTTCGATGCGTTCTACGCCGCGCGCAACCAGGTGGAGTTCTACCCCGATGCCCTGGCCGCGCTGCGCCGCATCGCCGCGCGGGTGCCGGTGGCCGCGCTCAGCAACGGCAACGCCGACCTGGCCCGCATCGGCATCGGCGAACTGTTCGCCTTCCAGCTGGGCGCGCGCGAACACGGCGCCGCCAAGCCCGATCCCGGCATCTTCCACGCCGCCTGCGCGCGGCTGGGCGTGGCCCATGCGCAGGTGCTGCACGTGGGCGACCATGCCGAGATGGACGTGGCCGGGGCGATCCGCGCCGGCCTGCGCGGCTGCTGGATCAACCGCGAATCCCACCCTTGGACCGACAACGAACTGCGGCCGGACCTGCAGTTCGACACCCTCACCGGGCTGGCCGACTGGCTCGATGCCAACGCCAACGCGCACCCGCACTGATCGCCCGGCCGCACCACGAGAAACGACATGACCCTCCACAACGGCTTCACCACCGACTCCACCCACGCGCTGCCGCTGCACGTGCTCGGCCGCGACGGCTTCGCCGCATGGAACGCACGGCAACCGGCCGGCGTGCAGGCATGGCTGCAACACCAGCAGTTCACTGCGGCGGCGGGCACGGTGGTGCTGCTGCCGGGCGATGACGGCGTCGCCGGCGCGGTGCTGGGCGTGGGCGACCGTGCCGACGCCTATGCCTATGCGCATGCACCGTTCGCGCTGCCGGCCGGCAGCCGCTGGCAACTGGCCAGCGAACTGGCCGACGCCGACGTCGCCAACCTGCAACTGGGCTGGGGCCTGGGCAGCTACCGCTTCAGCCGCTACCGCAAGCCGGCGCGGCTGCCGGCGCAGCTGGTCGCCACCCCGGCGGCGGAAGTGCGCGACGTGCTCGCCGCCTGCCTGCGCGTGCGCGACTGGGTCAACACGCCCACCGAGGACATGGGCCCGCAGCAGCTGGAAGACGCCGCGCGCGAACTGGCGCAGACGCACGGCGCCGAGCTGGAGGCCATCGTCGGCGACGAACTGCTGGAGCAGAACTTCCCCACCATCCACGCCGTCGGCCGCGCCTCGCACCGTGCGCCGCGGCTGATCGTGCTGCGCTGGGGCCAGCCCGACGCGCCGCACCTGGCGCTGGTCGGCAAGGGCGTGTGCTTCGACACCGGCGGGCTCGACGTCAAGTCGGCCGACGGCATGCGCAACATGAAGAAGGACATGGGCGGCGCCGCGCACGCGCTGGCGCTGGCCGGGCTGGTGATGGCGCGGCAGCTGCCGGTGCGGCTGACACTGGTGGTGCCGGCGGTGGAAAACTCCATCGGCCCGGAGGCCTTCCGCCCCGGTGAGGTCATCACCACCCGCAAGGGCATCACCGTGGAGATCGACAACACCGACGCCGAGGGCCGCCTGATCCTGTGCGACGCGCTGGCCTACGCCTGCGAGGACAAGCCGGACACCCTGCTCGACTTCGCCACCCTCACCGGCGCGGCACGCATCGCCCTCGGCCCGGACCTGCCGGCGCTGTTCGCCAACGACGACACGCTGGCCCGGCAGTGGCTGGACGCCGGCGACGCCACCCGCGACCCGGTGTGGCGCATGCCGCTGTGGCGGCCGTACCTGCGCTATCTCAACAGCGGCATCGCCGACCTGGCCAACGCCGGCTCGCGCATGGCCGGCAGCGTCACCGCCGCGCTGTACCTGGAGCGCTTCGTCGACGAAGGCCAGAAGTGGGCGCACCTGGACGTCTACGCATGGAACGACGGCGACCGCCCCGGCCGCCCGGCCGGCGGCGAAGCGCTGGCGCTGCGCTCGGCCTGGGCGATGCTGAAAGCGCGCTACGGCGGCTGAACCGGCATGGCCACCGGCCGCGATTTCGTCGAATACGTCGCCGAGCAGCTCGCGCTCGGTGCGCGGCTCACCCACCGCAGGATGTTCGGCGAATACGCCTTCTACGTGGACGGCAAGGTGGTCGCCTTCGCCTGCGACAACAGCCTGTTCGTCAAGCCCTCCGCGGCGGTCGCCGAACTGGCGCCGCTGCTGCCGCAACGGCCGCCCTACCCGGTCGCGAAGGACCACCCGGTGGCCGACGAACTGCTGGACGACGCCGATGCCCTGCGCGCGCTGATCCTGCGCACCGCCGAGCTGATGCCGCCGCCGAAGCCGGCCAGGTCCGTACACAAACGAAGGCCCACCTCACCGTAGATGCGGGGCTCGCCCCGCATGACGCTCTCTCGGCAATGCCTGGTGCTGGGCAAGCCCGGCACCTACGCGACACGCATCACTTGAATGAAACCGCCGAGGAGCACGCATGGGTGGCTCGCGGCGAAAGCCCACGCGCCACCCGGCCACGATTTCAGGTCATTCCCGCTCCAGCGGTCGCAGGTCGGCCCCATGCAGCCGACGCAACCATGCATGTCGGAGCGTGGTCGCGCCCTTCAATCCGCGCATACCGCGCGGTCACGCCCCTCCCGCTTGGCGCGGTACAGGGCTTCGTCGGCGCGACGCAGCAGGTGCCCTGCATCATCGGCGCCGCCACGATACCGCGCGATTCCGATCGACACGGTAACCGCCGGCAACTCCTTGCCAAGGTGGTGGACACGCATCTGCCGTACCTTCTCGCCCAGCCGCGCCGCGCATTCCAGCGCGGCCTCCGACCCGGTTTCAGGCAGGATCAGGGTGAACTCCTCGCCGCCATAGCGGCAGGCGATGTCCACTTCACGCGCATGCTCTCCCAGCAGTTGCCCGAATGAAGCCAGCAGGGCATCGCCGCCTGCATGGCCATGCAGATCGTTGAATGCCTTGAAATGGTCCAGGTCCAGCATCAACACGCTCAACGGCTGGCCGTGGCGCACACAATTGGCCAGCTCGCGCATCAACGACTCCTCGAGGTAGCGGCGGTTGAACAAACCGGTGAGGGGATCACGGATGGACTGGATGCGCAGTCGCTCCTGCAGCGAGAGGTTGTGCAACGCCATCGACAACTGTTCGGCCACGGTCCGGACCAGGTCCATCTGCGACAGGAAAGCGGGCGTTCCCGAAGAAAGATAAAGGAAACCCAGTTGGGTACCCTGTGCGACCAGCGGAATGCAGGCGCTGCCGAAGGCCCCCGCATCCACTGTCGCCTCGATGTGCTCGCAACGCATCCCCTCGTCATCCGCGCGCAACAGGTGCGGCTGGCCGCGGCGCAACGCCCAGCACTGCTCCGGCGGCAACATGTCCACGCTGGCGGCGGCGTGTTCGCCCCAGTGCGCCACGGCCTCGGCATAGTCGCGGGAGGCACGGATGCGGTACAGGGTGCCGCCTGTACCAGGCAACAGCCGTGACAGAACCTGCACGGACAACGCCACCGCTTCGGTCGGGCTCAGGCAATTCTGCAGCAGGCCGCCATAGCGGGTCAGCTCGCCCAGGTCGGCACCTTGCCGCTTCAGTTGCGCCACGGTCTGCAGCAGGCGCTGGTTGGCCTCGCTGCCGAGGCGCTCGGCACGGTCGCGCCGGCGGATTTCACCCAGCAGCGTCCGGTACACGAATGCCACCAGCACGATACCCAGCGGCATGCCGAGCACGGCCAGCAAACGCAGGATGTTGGCGCTGCGCCGGCTGCTGCGGCCGCGCTCGGCCAACAGTTGCCGCTCCACTGCGGCTAGGCCGCGCGCGCTTTCGCCGATGCGCACGGAAGTGCCGATGCTGTCATCGTTGATCGCTGCCCGAGCCACCGCCAACCCCTGCTCCCGGTAGCGCGTCTGGTTCTCCTGCATCTGCAACAGCCGCCGCTCGACCAGAGCTTCCAGCCTGCGCACCCGCTCCAGCTGCGCCGAGTTGTCGCTCACCAGCGACGCCAGCCGCTCCAGCAACGGCGGCACCTGCGCGCGGCTGGCCTGGTACTGGGCCAGCAGGTCCACGTTGCCGGTAAGCAGATAACCCCGATGCGTGGCTTCGGCATCGCGCAAGCGCGCCTCAACCGCGTCGATGTTGGCGATCACTTCGTTGGTATGCGCCACTTCGGCAGCATCGGCAATGAAACGCTGGGCGCCGAGCAGCACCCCCACGGCCACCGCCACGAAAACCAGGGTGGCAGCGAACAAACCAAGGTGGTTGAGGTATTTCAAACGCGGCATGGCGACAAAGGCAGGAAGCGCATCCGGACCATACCGCAGAATGCAAGCAATATGCCGTTGCGGACTTCGCGCCCCGTCGGCCCATGCACCAGGCACCGGACGGGCGCTACAGCCAGCCCTTCTGCCGCGCCAGCCGATGCGCCTCGATGCGGTTGGCGACGCCGAGCTTGCCGATGCATTCGGACAGGTAGTTGCGCACGGTGCCGTGCGAGAGGCCAAGCTGCTCGGCGATCTCGTTGGCCGAGCGGCCCTCGCCGGCCAGCCGCAGCACCTGCCGCTCGCGGTCGTTGAGCGGGTCGGCCTCCGACCACGCTTCCACCGCCAGCTGCGGGTCGATGGCACGGCCGCCGCGGTGCACCTGCCGCAGGGCCTCGGCCAGCTTCTCCGCGGGGGCGTCCTTCAGCAGGTAGCCCTGCACGCCCGCGTCCAGCGCGCGGCGCAGGAAGCCGCTGCGAGCGAAGGTGGTGACGATCACCACCTTCGACGGCAACCCGTGGCGCTGCACGCGCTGGGCCAGTTCCAGCCCGGTCAGGCCGGGCATCTCGATGTCGGTGACGAGGATGTCCGGCTGCAGGCGCTGCAGTTCGCGCCATGCGCTTTCGCCGTCGGCGGCGGTGCCGATCACCTCGATGTCGGTTTCCAGGTTCAGCAGCGCCGACAACGCGCCGCGCACCATCGCCTGGTCCTCGGCGAGCAGGATGCGGATCATGCGCGCGCCTCCGCCGGCGAGGGCTGGCCGGCAGTCCGTTCGCATTGTGCCGGCATTGCATCGCCCTGCCCCAGCGGTACCCGCACGCTCAGCCGCGTACCGGCGCCGCGTGGCGAATCGATGTGCAGGGTGCCGCCCAGCGCCGCCACCCGTTCGCGCATGCCGGCCAGGCCGTTGCCGTTGGCCGACACGCCGCCGCGGCCGTCGTCGGCCACTTCCAGCAGCACCGCATCACCTTCGATGCGCAGCGCGATCATCGCCTCGCCGGCCTGCGCATGGCGGGCGATGTTGGTCACCGCCTCGCGCAGCACCATCGCCAGCCCGCATTCGATCCAGCCGGGCATCGGCGGCGGCGGCGCGTGGCGCAGGTGCACGCGCGAGGATTCCAGCAGCAGGTGCGCCGAGGCGATTTCGGCGGCCATGTCGGCGGCGCGGAAGCCGGTGACCGCGCTGCGCACCTGCGCCAGCGCGTCGCGGGCGATCTGCTCGGCCTCGGCCAGTTCGCCCTGCGAGCGCGCCGGGTCGCGCTCGAACAGCTTGCGCGACAGTTCCAGCTTCAGGGTGATCAGCGACAAGGTGTGGCCGAGCAGGTCGTGCAGGTCGCGGCCGATGCGCTCGCGCTCGGCGGTGGCGGCCAGCCGCCGCACCTCCTCGTGCGACAGGCGCAGCGCGGCGTCTTTTTCGCTGCTGGCGCGCTCGACGTTGACGATCAGGCCGATGATGATGGAGAGCACCGGCACCGAAGCAATGCTCTGCCACGGATAACCGATCCACAACGCCTGCGCCATGAACACGACATTGAGCGCCACCAGCTCCAGCAGGTAGCGCACGGTGCCGCGCGCGCAGCCGGTGCGCAGCATCACGCAGCCGAAGATGAAATAGCTGATGCCGGAGGGATAGACCGACAGCAGCGCGAACGTCAGCACGATCATTCCCAGCGCGAACAGCGGCGCGGTGCGCCGCGACGCCAGCAGGGCCAACGCATAAAGCAGCAGGAACAGCGGGTACGACCACAGCGTGATCAGCGCCCAGCGCAGGGTGAAGCCACCGCTGAACACCGGGGTGACGAACACCCACACGCTCCACAGCAGGTGCACCGCATCCAGCCACGGCCATTTGCCGAGCTTGAGGTTGTCGGCCACCACCGAATCGGGGGCGGGCTTCAGCCACGAGGGCAGGTGACGGTGGCTCACGGGCGGGTTCCGGTTGCGCGTGCCGGCATGATGCCATCAGCCGTGGCGGCGCAGGCGCCACGCGGCGATGGCGAAGACCACCGCGGTGAACGCCGCCAGCCACAGCACGTGCAGCCCCGCCCGGCCGTCGTCGAACCCGACCGCCGCCTGCGCCAGCGCGTTGAGGTGGTAGCTGGGCCACAGCGGCGCCAGCCCGCGCACCGCTGCCGGCAGCATCGACAACGGGAACCACAGCCCGGACAGGAACGCCATCGGCAGGTACAGCAGGTTGACCAGCGCCGGCGCGCCGTGCCCCTTCACCAGCGTGCCCAGCAGCAGGCCCAGCGCGCAGAACGGCAGCGTGCCGAGGATGCAGACCAGCGCGAGATGCAGCATCTGCGCTACCTGCAACTGCACGTGCGCGAGGCCGAGCGCGAGGGTCTGCAGCAGCGTGGTGATCAGCGCGGCCATCAGCATCGCCATCACCATTTTGCCGGCCAGGTAGGCGGCCGGCGGCATCGGCAGCGCGCGCTTGAGGGTGAGCAGGCCGTTGTCGCGCTCCAGCGCCAGCGACATGCCGAAGCCGAACAGGCCCGGCGCCATCACCCCGAAGGTGGCGTAGGAGGCCAGCAGGAAGCGCGGTGCCTCCGGCGAATTGCGGGCACCCAGCACCACGCCGAACATCAGGAAGAACACCGCCGGGAACAGCAGCGTGGGCAGCACGAACGACGGGCTGCGCAGGTAGCGCAGGCACTCGGCGCGGGTTTCCTGCAGGTAGGCGGCCAGCACACGGGCGCGCGGCATGGCGGCCGGAACGGAGGGATGCAGGGTGTCCATCAGGCGGCCTCGCGCAGGTTCGGGGAATGGGTGCCGTCGCCGGTCAGGTCGCGGAACGCTTCGTCCAGGCCGGCGGACTGCACTTCCAGCGCCGACAGCGCCGGGTCGGCGCCGAGCAGGCGCCGCGCCACCGCTTCCACCTGGTCGCAGGACACATGCAATTGCGCGCCTTCGCGCCGCGCCTGCCGCACGCCGGGCCAGGCAGCCACGGTTTCCGCATCCAACATGGAAACGCAGCGGATGCTGCGGGTGGCGACCCGTGCACGCAGCGCATCGACGCTGCCGTCGCTGACGATGCGCCCGCGCAGCAGCACGCAGACGCGGTCGGCCAGATGCCCGGCCTCTTCCAGGTAGTGCGTGGTCAGCACCACTGCCGTGCCCCCGCCGGCCAGCGTGCGGATCGCCGCCCACAGCCGCTGCCGCGCCGGCAGGTCGAGGCCGACGGTGGGTTCGTCGAGGAACAGCAGCCGTGGCCGCCCGCAGATGGCGATGGCGAACTGCACGCGCCGCTGCTGGCCGCCGGACAATTTGCCGTAGGGGCGGTCGAGCAGGTCGTCGATGCCGGCCAACGCCGCGCTTTCGGCCAGCGGCCGCGGCGCCGGGTAATAACTGGCGGCCAGCCGCAGCAGTTCGCCCGCCTTCAAGGTCGGCGGCAGCGCCGCGTCCTGCAGCATCACGCCGATGCCGCGCCGCGCGGCCACCTGCTGCGGGTCGCGCCCGAACAGACGCACCTGCCCGGCGTCGGCGCGCAGCAGCCCCAGCAGCAGGCCGATGGTGGTGGTCTTGCCGGCACCGTTCGGGCCGAGCAGCGCCAGCACCTGCCCTGCATGCAGCTCCATGTCCACGCCGGTCAATGCGTGCTGCGCGCCGTAACGCTTGTGCACGCCGTGCAGGCTGGCTACCACCTCGTTCATCCGCATCACCTGTCGTCCGGGAAACGGCGCCAAGGTAGGTTCGCGCGTCCCCTGCCGGCAGTGCATGCGGTCAAGCAAAGCGGGTGACACCCGTCACCTGCATGGCGGTGGGCTGCCGCCTAGAATCCGTCCCCATCGGCTGTCACGCCGCGTCAAATGAAAAGGATGGTTCCATGACCGCTGCAATAGCCGCCCTGCACTTCCTGCTTGCTTTCATGCTTGTCGCCTGCCTTGCGGTTGAACTCGCGCTTCTCAAGGCACCGCCCGGGCGCGTTCCATTCCCGGCCCTGGCGAAAATCGACGCCCTTTACGGGCTGAGCGCCGGGCTGCTGGTTGCGGTCGGCCTGTACCGGGCCATCAACTTCGAGAAGGGCTGGGCCTATTACTCGCACTCCCTGCCCTTTCTCATCAAGCTGGGACTTTTTGCGGCAATCGCAGTCGCATCCATCTACCCGACAATTCACTTCTTTCGTGCCAGGCACGGCGACAAGCCCGTTGACCGGACGACCATTGATCGCATCCGCAGGATCGTTCACCTTGAGCTGGTGCTGGTGGCGGCGCTGATCGTTTGTGCTTCCCTTGCCGCAAAGGGCATCGGCTTTGTCACCTGAGGTTTCATCCGGGCCGACGCCCTTCCGTGGCACGGCTCGATTCAGGCGATGCACGGATTCGGTTACCTTCCGTCACATCTTTCCGCCACCTCCGTCCTGTTGCCGATGAACAACTCCGCCGAACTGCTCAAGGAATTGCGTATAGACCGCACGGCACCGGCCGCGCCCGGCCCGGCCGCACCGCGCCGCTGGCTGTGGTGGGTGCTGGGCCTGCTGCTGGTACTGGTGCTGGCGATCGTGGCCGGCATCGCCTTCGGCCGCGGCAAGCCGATCGAAGTGCGGACCGCGCCGGTGGTCGCCATCGGCCAGGACAGCGCCAGCGCCTCGGTGCTCGACGCCAGCGGCTACGTGGTGGCGCGGCGCATGGCCACGGTGTCGGCCAAGATCACCGGCAAGGTGCGCGAGGTGATGATCGAGGAAGGCATGCGCGTGGAAGAGGGCCAGGTGATGGCCACGCTCGACCCGATCGACGCCAATGCCCAGCGCGCGCTCAATGCCGCCCAGCTCGACGCCGCGCGCAGCCAGGTTGATGGTTTGCAGGCGCAACTGCGCCAGGCCGAAGCCGATGCGCAGCGCCTGCAGCAGCTGGTGGGCCGGCAACTGGTGTCGCGCTCGCAGTACGACCAGTCGGTGGCCCAGCGCGACAGCCTGCGCGCGCAGCTGGCCACCGCGCGCCACAACGCCAAGGTGGCGCAGGACGCGCTGGCCATCGCCGACCTCGGCGTGGACAACAACGTGGTGCGCGCGCCGTTCTCCGGCGTGGTCACCGCCAAGGCGGCGCAGCCGGGCGAAATCGTCTCGCCGCTGTCGGCCGGCGGCGGCTTCACCCGCACCGGCATCGGCACCATCGTGGACATGGATTCGCTGGAGATCGAGGTCGAGGTCGGCGAGGCCTACATCGGCCGGGTGCAGCCGAAGATGCCGGTGGAAGCGGTGCTCAACGCCTATCCGGACTGGAAGATCCCGGCCGAGGTGATCGCCATCATCCCCACCGCCGACCGCGGCAAGGCCACGGTGAAGGTGCGGGTGGCACTGAAGGCGAAGGATGCGCGCATCGTGCCGGAGATGGGCGTGCGGGTGAGCTTCCTCGAAAAGCCGGTCGATGACAGCGAGAAGAAGCCCGAGGGCGTGCGCGTGCCGGCGGCGGCGATCGTGCAGCGTGGGCAGGAACCGGTGGCCTTCGTGGTCGGCGGCGACGACACGGTGCAGGCGCAGGCGCTGAAGACCGGGATCGAGATGGGCAAGGACCGGCAGGTGCTGTCGGGCCTGTCGGCGGGGCAGACGGTGGTGGTCGATCCGCCTGCGGCGCTGAAGGATGGCGACAAGGTGGTGTTGGCGGGTGATGCAGGCAAGTAAGCCGCTGCCTCCCTTCTCCCCCAGGGGTGAAGGCGTGTGGCTTGCGAGCCATTGGCTCGCACACGCCTGAACGCCCGGCGCGCGGCGCCGGGCCGGGGCGCCAGTGGCGCGCAAGCCGTGCCTTTTCGCCCCGGAGGGAGAGGGGCTTCAAAAGCTGGACCTCGCCGCTGACCGGATTTTGCTGTTGCTGTTGCTGTTGCTGTTGCTCGTGATCTTGCTTTACCGGGTTCCCTTCCGCAGCGACGGAGCCGACGGACAAGACCCCGTAAGGGGCGACGTGCAGGGATGCACGTCGTTTTTCGACACGACAGGGACGTCGTGTCGAAAAATCCCGGCGGCGGAGTGGACCCGACGCGCGTAGCGCGTTGGGCGCGGAGGCAGGGCGTGCTTTCTTTTGGCTACCTTTTCTTTGCACGAGCAAAGAAAAGTAGCTCGCTCCCCGAAAGGGGAGCGAAAGCCTTTGCCCTTGCCACTGCCTTGTTTCCCCGAAGGAGGAAAGGTAGCAGCAGGAAACAGAAGCCTGAAAGCAGAGCTTTCACTCCTGCTTCGCAGGAGCGAGCCACCTTTCTTTGCTCGTGCAAAGAAACGTGGCCCAAAGAAAGCACGGCCGGACGCGAGCCGATGCGGCTATGCCGCATCGGTCCCCTGCGCTCCTCGCGGGACAGGGGGGCGGCGCACAACTCGCTTCGCTCAGACACGTGCGCCTCTTCGCCCCCTGTCCCACTGCGGTGCTCGGCTCGCTCTACGGCAGGGAAGTCAAAAGCAAAAGGCAACAGCAACAGCAATTGCAGAAGCAACAGCAACAGCAACAGCTAAAGCTAAAGCCCCCTCCCCAGCCTCCTACGCGTAGGGGAGGGGGAAAAGCAGGAATACCGCGCGACTCCACGTGCTGCGCTTTCATCACCACATCCAACGCAGAGGAATACCCATGACCGCCCTCGTCACCCTCCGCAACATCACCAAGACCTACCAGCGCGGCCCCGAAAAGGTGCAGGTGCTGCACGGCATCGACCTCGATATCGAACGCGGCGACTTCGTCGCGCTGATGGGCCCGTCCGGCTCCGGCAAGACCACCCTGCTCAACCTGATCGGCGGGCTGGATACCCCCAGCGGCGGCGAGATCTCCATCGAGGGCCAGCGCATCGACCAGCTCGGCGCCGGCCAGCTCTCCACCTGGCGCAGCCACCACGTCGGCTTCGTGTTCCAGTTCTACAACCTGATGCCCATGCTCACCGCGCAGAAGAACGTGGAACTGCCGCTGCTGCTGACCGGCCTGTCGGCCGGCGACCGCAAGCGCCGCGCGCAGATCGCGCTGTCGCTGGTGGGCCTGGCCGAGCGCCGCGACCACCGGCCCAACGAGCTGTCCGGCGGCCAGCAGCAACGCGTGGCCATCGCCCGCGCGATCGTCTCCGACCCCACCTTCCTGATCTGCGACGAACCCACCGGCGACCTCGACCGCCAGTCGGCCGAGGACGTGCTGGGCCTGCTGCAGCTGCTCAACCGCGAACACGGCAAGACCATCATCATGGTCACCCACGACCCCAAGGCCGCCGAGTACGCCACCCACACCGTGCATCTGGACAAGGGCGAGCTGGCCGACGCCCCGGTGCACTGAAGGAGCCCGCCATGAAAAAACAACACGACCGGTGTTTTGCACGGCGAAGCCGCCCGCAGGGTGGCGCACAGGGAGGTGCGCCATGAAATATTTCTCGCTGATATGGGCGCAGCTGTTCCGCAGCCGCACGCGCACCCTGTTCACCCTGCTGTCGGTGGTCACCGCGTTCCTGCTGTTCGGCATGCTCGACTCGGTGCGCGTGGCCTTCAACAGCGGCGGCGCCAGCGTGGCCGGCGCCAACCGGCTGGTGGTCGCCTCGCGCCTGTCCATCACCCAGTCGCTGCCGATCCGCCTGGAATCGCAGATCCGCCAGGTGCAGGGCGTGCGCGACGTCACCTACGGCATGTGGTTTGGCGGCATCTACCAGGACCCGAAGAACTTCTTCCCCAACTTCTCGGTGGCGCCGAACTACTTCGACGTCTACAGCGAGTTCGAGCTGCCGAAGGAACAGCTGGAGGCGTTCCGCAACACCCGCACCGGCGCCATCGTCGGCCAGTCGCTGGCCACCCAGTTCGGCTGGAAGATCGGCGACACCATCCCGCTGCAGGCCACCATCTTCCCGCGCGGCGGCAGCAACGACTGGCCGCTGCAGCTGGTCGGCATCTTCCGCTCGAAGAACAGCGCCACCGCCACCAACGACGAGCGCCAGTTGATGATGAACTGGAAGTACTTCGACGAATCCAACGACTACATCAAGAACCAGGTCAGCTGGTACACGGTGACGCTGGACAACCCCGACCACGCCTCGCGCGTGGCGCAGGCGATCGACGCCATCTCGGCCAACTCCGACCACGAGACCAAGAGCCAGACCGAGTCGGCGTTCCAGCAGGCCTTCATCAAGCAGTTCGCCGACATCGGCATGATCGTCACCTCGATCATGGGCGCGGTGTTCTTCACCCTGCTGCTGCTCACCGGCAACACGATGGCGCAGGCGGTGCGCGAGCGCATCCCCGAGCTGGCCACGCTCAAGACGCTGGGCTTCGGCGACGGCACCGTGCTGATGCTGGTGATGGTCGAATCGGTGCTGCTGGTGGGGCTGGGCGGCGCGCTCGGCCTCGGCCTGGCGGCGCTGGCGCTGCCGGCGATGGCGCCGAAGACGATGGGCATGCTGCCGCCGCACGTGCCGTTGCAGACCTGGTTGATGGGCGCGGGCCTGATCGTGCTGATCGGCCTGGTGGTGGGCGTGCTGCCGGCGCTGCGCGCCAAGCGCCTGAAGATCGTCGATGCACTGGCCGGACGCTGAGGAGACGACCATGAAGAAATTTTTCTCGAACGCATTGGTGGTCCTCCTGCTTGCCATCGGCCTCGCTGCATGGATCGCGCTGCCGTGGATCGGCGTGCTGGCGGTGGCCGTCATCATTGCGCTGTGGCTGGCCTTCACCCGCGGCGGCCGGCTGGCGCTGGCCGCCACCCGCATCGGCATCGCCAGCCTGCCGCAGCGCTGGGGCGCCTCCTCGGTGATCGTGGTCGGCATCGCCGGCGTGGTCGGCGTGCTGGTGGCGATGCTGGCGATGGGCGAGGGCTTCCAGGCCACGCTCAACAGCACCGGCGATGACACCACCGCCATCGTGCTGCGCGGCGGCTCGCAGGCCGAGACCAACTCGGTCATCACCCGCGACCAGGTGCCGCTGCTGGGCACCTTGCCGGGCGTGGCGCACGACCCACAGGGCCGCGCGCTGCTGTCGCCGGAGCTGTCGCAGGTGGTCAACCTGGTGTCCAGGTCCGACGGCACCGACGTCAACGCGCAGTTCCGCGGCGTCGGCGACATGGCCTGGGCGGTGCACGACAAGGTCAGGATCGTGCAGGGCCGTGCATTCAAGCCCGGCCTGCGCGAGATCGTGGTCGGCGAAGGTGCACGCACCCAGTTCCGTGACATGGAGGTGGGCAAGACACTCACCCTGGGCAACCAGGCGTGGACGGTGGTGGGCGTGTTCGCCTCCGGCGACGCGCATGACTCGGAGTTGTGGACCGACACCCAGACCTTGGCCAGCACCTACCAGCGCGGGGCCTACCAGTCGATCAGCGTGCGCACCGAGGGCGCGCCCGGCTTCGAGCGGTTCAAGCAAGCAGTGGACGCCGACCCGCGGCTGAAGCTGGACGTGGAAACCACCCGCGACTACTACCGCAAGCAGGGCGGCGGGCTGAACACGCTGATCAGCATCCTCGGCAAGGTGATCGGCACGATCATGGCGATCGGCGCAGTGTTCGGCGCGCTCAACACCATGTACGCGGCGGTGGCCACGCGCGCGCGCGAGATCGCGACCATGCGCGCGATCGGCTTCCGCGGCCTGCCGGTGGTCACCGCAGTGATGCTGGAGACGATGCTGCTGGCGCTGCTCGGCGGCCTGCTCGGCTGCGCGGTGGCGTGGCTGGTGTTCAACGGCTACAGCGTGTCCACCATCGGCAGCAACTTCAGCGCGGTGGTGTTCAAGTTCCACGTCTCGCCGGAACTGCTGTGGAGCGGGCTGAAGTGGGCACTGGGGATCGGCCTGGTCGGCGGGCTGTTCCCGGCGCTGCGCGCGGCGCGGCTGCCGATCACCACCGCGCTGCGCGAAACCTGAGGCAGCGCACGGGCGATGCCGGGCGGCGACGGGCGCCCGGCATCGTTCCGCCCCTGCCGCCGTCGCCTCGAAACCGAACGGCAGGCAACGGTCATCCGTTTGTCATGTTTTCGCGGTAGCGGCCGCCACCGTGGATGGCTACCGTGGCGGCCCTTCCCTTTCCGGATTCCCGCCATGCTCCGCTCGCTGGCGCTGGCCGGCGCCTGCGTGATGCTGGCCGGCTTCGCCCTGTCCTCGCCGACGCCGCCGCTCTCGCTCAGCGCACGGCTGGCCGCCCCCGGCGGCACCTCGCCGATGGTGCCGACCGCCCGCATCGACGCCTTGCTGGCACGCCTGCCGCACCGCCAGGGCACGGTGCCCGGCAGCGGTGGGGTGGCCTTGCACTGGGTCGCCCTCGATCCCGGCGACTATCGCCTGCAATACCGGTACCTCGGCATGGGCGAACGCTTCCCCGAATTCTCGCTGGATGCTTCGGTGCCTGCGACCAGTCCCCCGGCAGCGCGCGGCACGGTGATCCTGCTGCACGGCTGGATGATGGATGGCGGCTCGCTGCTGCCGTGGGCGCTGGAGCTGGCGCAGCACGGCTACCGCACCATCGCCCTGGACCTGCGCAACCACGGCCGCTCCGGGCAGGCGCCTTCCGGCTACGGCACGCGCGAGGGCGAGGACGTGGCCGCCGCGCTGCATGCACTCGATGCCGAAGGCGAGATCGACGGGCCGGTGCACCTGCTCGGCGTGTCCTACGGCGCGGCCACCGCCATCTTCGCCGCGCGCGAACTCGGCCCGCGGCTGCGCAGCGTGGTGGCGATGGAGTCCTTCGACAACGCCGGCCACGCCATCCGCACGATGGTGCCGCACATGCTGTCGCGCCCGCCCGAGCGCATCAGCGACTACCTCGCGCTGCCGCTGGCGCGCTGGCAATACGGCGGCAGCGGGCTGGACGCGGCCATCGCCGCCGCCGACCGCAGGCTCGGCATCGACCTGGACCGCGTGGACGTGGGCCGGGCACTGGCACAGGTGCAGGCTTGCGTGTTGCTGCTGCACGGCCGCGACGACGCGCACATCCCGGTCGCGCAGGGCCACGCACTGGCCGCCGCCGCGCCGCACGCCCGCTATCTGGAACTGCAGGGCGAGGACCACCTGACCCTGCCGCTGCGGCTGGATCGCCTTTCCGGCGTGGTCGAGGACTGGTTCGCGCAGGCCGGCAGCGATGGCACGCAATGCCCGATGCCCACGACACCGCTGGACGGAGCCTCTACCGTAGGAGCGACGTAAGTCGCGACGGAACTCCAGCGGGAAAGCCCGTCGCGACTCACGTCGCTCCTACGGTTCCCCCGCAACCACCTACCTCACGATCGCCGGCGCGCCCTCGCCGCCGCGCGCACGCCGGCGGCCGCGAACACCACCAGCCCGGCCCAGATCAAGCCGAAGCCGACCAGCTGCGAGGCCGCGAACGGCTCGCGCAGGATCAGCACGCCGACCAGGAACTGCAGCGTCGGGCCGATGTACTGCAGCAGCCCCACCACCGACAGCGGGATGCGGCGCACGCCGTAGGCGAAGGCGATCAGCGGCACCGCGCTGACCACGCCGGCCAGCATCAGCAGCACGTCGTTGCCCACGCCCCAGCCGGAGATGAAGCCGCCGCCGTGGCCGCTTTCGGCCCACAGCACGTAGGCCAGCGCCGGCCACACCATGAACAGGCTTTCCACGCCCAGCCCGGTCACCGCCTCGACCACCACCAGCTTGCGCAGCAGCCCGTACAGGCCGAAGGTGATCGACAGGCCAATCGCGATCCACGGCGCGCGCCCGCTCTGCCAGGTCAGCCACGCCACGCCCAGCGCCGCCAGCGCCACCGCCAGCCATTGCAGCCGGCCCAGCCGCTCGCGCAGCACCACCACGCCCAGCACCACGCTCAGCAGCGGGTTGATGAAATAGCCCAGGCTGGTCTCGACCACGTGGCCGGCGTTCACCGCCCAGATGTACAGGCTCCAGTTGGCGCCGATCAGCAGGCTCGCCAGCCCCAGCAGCCAGAACCGCCGCGGCGTGGCCCATACCTCGCGCAGCCAGCCCCAGCCGCGCGCCAGCGCCAGCCCGCCGACCAGCAGCACCGCGCTCCAGACGATGCGGTGGGCGATGATCTGGAACGACGGCACCTCGATCAGCAGGTGCCAGTACAGCGGGAACAGACCCCAGATGACGAAGGCCAGGGTGGTGGCCAGCAGGCCGTTGCGGTGTTCGACGGGGTTCATGCGCGGCGCATCCGTGCCAGGGTGATGACCACGACGCCGGCCAGGATCACCGCCATCGCGCCGATGTCGGCCGCGCCGAAGCGCTCGTGCGCGACCAGCGCGCCCAGCGCCACCGCGATCACCGGGTTGACGTAGGCGTAGCTGCTGGCCAGCACCGGGCGCACGTTGTGCAGCAGCCACACGTAGGCGGTGAAGGCGACGATGGAGCCGAACACGCTCAGGTAGCCCACCGCCAGCACGCCCTGCAGCGTCGGCGCCGCGGCCATGTGCTCGCCGCGCAGCAGGCCGGCGACGACGAGGATCACGCCGCCGCACAGCATCTGCCCGGCGGCGGTCATGAACGGCGACGGCAGGTCGCGCCCGCGCGACCAGATCGAGCCGAAGGCCCAGCCCAGCGGCGCGACCAGCAGCAGCACCAGCCCGGTCGGCGTCGCGGTCAGGCTGCTGCCGGCGTTGAGCCAGACCACGCCGGCCAGGCCGATCGCGATGCCCAGCCACTCGCCGCCGGCGACCTTCCCGCCGCGCAGCGCCGAGAACAGCGCCATCCACAGCGGCACCGAGGCCACCGCCACCGCCGCCAGCCCGGAGGAGACGTCGCGCTCGGCCAGCACCACCATGCCGTTGCCGAGGAACAGCAGGCACAGCCCCATCACCGCCACGGTGCGCCATTGCGCCCGCGTCGGCGCGGCCACCCCGCGCCAGCGCAGCAGGCCATAGAGCACGCCGCCGGCGATGACGAAGCGGGTGCCGGAGATCACCGACAGCGGCGGCATGCCGCCTTCCAGCGCCAGGCGGATGCCGAGGTAGGTCGAACCCCAGACCACGTAGACCAGCAGCAGGGCGACGGCGACGAGGCCGCCACGCGGGGCAGCCTGCACGGGAACGGGTGCGGACATGGGGGAGACCGAAGGAGAACGCGGCAATTCTAGGCGAGCATCGCGGCCGGCGGCGTTACCACCGTCGCAACACCCGGTTGCAGCAGCAGCGGCAAACCCTACGGGCGCCGCGCGGCATCGCTGGCCTTGCGCGCGCCGCCGAACTCCGAGCCTTCCCGCCACTGCGGCCAATCCCGGCCGTTGGCCAGTTCCAGGCCGAGGTCGTAGACCAGCAGCGTGTCGGCGGCCAGCCCGCGCGCGTCCCAGTGCGGCGTCCATGCATCGCAGGGCTGGTGGTAGCAGCTGGCGAAATAGGCATCGCGCAGCGCGCGGCCGGCGGCGACGCCGCCCTCCCGCTTGTCCAGCCCGGCACCGACGGTGATCGCCGGCACGCCCTTGCGGGCGAAGGCGAAATGGTCGGCGCGGTAGAAGAAGCCGGCCTCCAGGTTCGGGTCGGGCGACCAGCGGCGGCCACGCGCGCGCGCCACCCGGTCGATGTCCGCCTCCAGCGAGACGCGGCCGTTGCCCCAGGTGGCGATGTCGGCGGTTTCGCCGTCCGGGCTGAACATCTCGATGTTCAGCACCGCCGCGGTTTTCTCCAGCGGCGCCAGCGGGTGTTCGGCGTAATAGCTGGCGCCCAGCAGGCCCTTTTCCTCGGCGGTCAGCGCGATGAAGTACAGCGTGCGCTGCGGGCGCGGGCCGGCGGCGAACACCCGCGCCAGTTCCAGCACCGATGCCACGCCGGTGGCATTGTCGATGGCGCCGTGGCGCACGGCGTCGCCGTTGGCGTCGGGCTGGCCGATGCCGAACGCATCCCAGTGCGCGGAGAAGATCACCGACTCGTCCGGCCTGTCCACGCCTTCCAGCTTCGCCACCACGTTGCGCGTCACCACCGGCTCGCGCTTGACCGCGAAGCGCGCCGAAAGACGCGCGTCACCCAGCGCCAGCGGGCGGAAATCGGCGCGCATGGCCTTGCGCTTCTCCACCTCGAAATCCAGCCCGGCCGCGGCGAAGATGCGCTCGGCCAGCGCGCGCTGCATCCAGCCGCGCAGCGGCGTGTGCATCGCCCGCGCATCGGCGTCGCTGCGCTGGATGTCGAACAGCGGCGAGGTGCCCGACGCCTTCACCGTCGCCCACGGATACGCGGCCGGCGCGGTTTCATGGACGATCAGCACGCCCTCGGCGCCACGCCGCGCGGCCTCCTCGAACTTGTAGGTCCAGCGGCCGTAGTAGGTCACCGCACGGCCGTCGAACGCACCCGGCGCATCGGTTTCGAAATCGGCGTCGTTGACCAGTACCACGGCGATCTTGCCGTGCAGGTCCACGCCCTTGTAGTCGTCCCAGTGCCGCTCCGGCGCATCGATGCCGTAACCGACGAACACCAGCGGCGCATCCGCCACGTCCACCTCGTCCTGCGGGCGCAGGCTCTGCAGAGTCACGTCCTCGCCGTTGACCAGCCGCACGCGCTCGTCGCCGAGTTGCAGGCTGGCCTCCGGCATGCCCTGCACCTGCGCGCGCACCAACGGCACTTCCTGCACCCAGCCGCCATCCTCGCCGCCCGGCTGCAGGCCGGCCTCGTGGAACCGCTCGACCAGATACTCGACGGTGCGCCGTTCGCCCTCCGTCGCCGGCGCGCGGCCCTTGAATTCGTCCGAGGCCAGCACCCGCACGTGCCGCGACAGCGCTTCCGGATCGATGCCGCCGCCGGGCAGGTCGTTGGCCGCGCTGGCGATGCCGCCGACGAACAGGCAGGACGACAACAGCAGCATGCGCATCGGGTTCACGGCGGGTACCAGCAACGATGGAAGACGCGGAATTTTATCCGTAGGAGCAACGTCAGTCGCGACCGGGTTTTATCGGTAGATCCCCGGTCGCAACCGATGTCGTTCCTGCACGCTCCAGCCAGCACGCCAGGCCCTGCGCGTTGAGTTCGATGTCCAGCTCCAGCACCCGCAGCACGCCGGCATCGTCCAGCCGGCAACCGTGCGCGCGTGCGCGTTCCAGGTACAGCTCGCCCAATGCGGCCACCAGCGCGCGATGGCGGTCGGCGCGGCCGGCACAGGCACGGGCGATGGCGGTCATCGCATCGATCTGCACGTGCAGGTCGGCGCCCATCCGCGCCACGTCCTGCACGCGGCCGTAGTGGGTCAGGTACATCGCTTCCGGCCCCTGCGCCAGCAGGCGGTCGATGGAGGCATGCATCGCCTCCGGGTCGAACTGCACCGGCGAGCTGGTGGGAACGATGAAGGCCCCCTGCGCACTGTCCAGCTCGCGGTAGGACAGGCCGAAGGTGTCGCCGGTGAACCAACTGCGGCTGGCCGCGTCCCACACGCACAGGTGGTGGCGCGCATGGCCGGGCGTGTCGATGCACAGCAGTTCGCGCCCGGCCAGCGACAGCCGGTGGCCGTCCCCGGCCACCACCACGCGCTCGGCCGGCACCGGCACGATGTCGCCATAGCTGCGCGCCATCTCCGCCTCGCCATAGACCGCGGTGGCGCCGGCGATCAGCCGTGCCGGGTCGATCATGTGCGGCGCGCCGCGCGGATGCACCAACAGCCGTGCGTTCGGCAGTCGTTGCAGCAGCGCGCCGGCACCGCCGGCGTGGTCGAGGTGGACGTGGGTGAGGATCAGCCAGTCGATGGCATCCGCGCCGAGCCCGGCCTGCCCGGCCGCGGCCAGCAGCCGCGGCACGGCTTGGCTGGTGCCGCAATCGACGAACGCACCGCGCCCGTCCGCGACCAGCAGGTAGGCCGCGTCGAAATGCTCGCGCTGGAACGCGGTGTCTATGGTGTGGATGCCGTGGCTGGCGGTCATGCGATGGCTCCGGTCATGCGCCGCCCGATGCTGTCATCCGCATCGATACGCGGCAATACGGCTTTTGTAGGAGCGACGTGAGTCGCGATGAAGCTTCCCCGGCGAAGCCCGGCCGCGACTCACGTCGCTTCTACGGGCGGCGCAGCACGCGCGGGCGCAGCAGCAGGGCCAGCACCATCACCGCGAGGAAACCGCCGTAGGCATAGAGCACGGCGAGGATCTGCTTCCACATGCTGTCCACGTCGACCTCGGCCGCGCCGATGGCATAGCCCCAGTGCATGCCGACGATGCTGAGCAGCAGCGCCAGCGCCAGCGCCGCGCTATCGAACAGGGTGCGCAGGCGATGCCGCGGCTGGCGCGGGAACCACCAGTACAGCGCGCTCATCACGCAGAACCAAGGTAGGAACAGCAACAGCGACAACCAAGCCATCAGCGACTCCTGGCGACGTTCAAGCCCCTCTCCCTGCGGGGTGAGAGGAGCCGTTTGCGAACCAGTGGTTCGCGGCTCATCGAACGCCCTTGCGCCAGCGCAAGGGCCGGGGCGCAGAGCAGGGGTTGGGGTGAGGGTACGGGCGAAGCCTCGCAATGTCTGGCCATATGGGGCTTCGCCCGTACCCTCATCCGCCCCTTCGGGGCACCCTCTCCCGGAGGGAGAAGGGAAGGCATTGCGCAAGTTATTCGCGCAGTGCAGCCAGCGCAGCCAGCACCTGCTCCACTTCCGCTTCCAGCTTGAACGACTCGCTTTGCAGGGCATCGCCATGTTCGGCCTGCTTCAGCGCGGCGACCAGCTGGCCGGCGTCGCGCGGCGAATCGAAGCCCCCGCTCTGGATCAGCAGCCGGCCTTCGCCATCGAGCAGCTTGAAGTGGAAACGCCCGTCCGCCTCGCGGTACTGCTTGAACTGCGGCAGCGCGGCCTTGGTGGCAGCCGTGGCGCGCGGGGTGTCGCCGGCCGCGGCCAGGTCGCGCAGGCCCACCGCGTAGCGCAGTTCCTTCAGCAGCGGGATGGCGAAGCGCTCGCGCAGTTCCTGCCCGCGCCGGCGCAGCAGGGCCTCGATCCGCTCCGGCTCGGCCATCAGCGCGTTGTAGCGCTCGCGCAGCGGCGACAGCTCGGCGTCGATGCGCTCGAACAGCTGCTGCTTGGCCTCGCCCCAGCCGATGCCATCGGCGAAGGCCCTGGCGAACGCGGCGCCCTGCTCCGGCGTGGCGAAGGCCTGGTACATCTGGAACAGCGCCGAGCCCTCGGTGTCCTTCGGTTCGCCGGGCGCACGCGAATCGGTGAGGATCGAGAACACCAGCTTCCTCAATTCCTCGCGCGGGGCGAACAGCGGGATGGTGTTGTTGTAGCTCTTGCTCATCTTGCGGCCGTCCAGGCCCGCCAGCGTCGCCACCTGCTCGTCGATCGCCGCTTCCGGCAGCACGAAATGGTCCTTGCCGTAGATGTGGTTGAAGCGCTGGGCGAAGTCGCGCGCCATCTCGATGTGCTGGATCTGGTCGCGGCCCACCGGCACCTTGTTGGCGTTGAAGATCAGGATGTCGGCGGCCATCAGCACCGGGTACATGAACAGGCCCGCGGTGATGCCGGCATCGTCGTCGACGCCCTCCTCGCGGTTCTTGTCCACCGCCGCCTTGTAGGCGTGGGCGCGGTTGAGGATGCCCTTGCCGGCGACCACGGTGAGGTACCAGGTCAGCTCGGTGGTCTCGGGGATGTCGCTCTGCCGGTAGAACCACACCTTGTCCGGGTCCAGCCCGCAGGCCAGCCAGCTGGCGGCGATCTCCAGCGTCGAGCGCTGGGTACGCACCGGGTCCTGCGCCTTGATCAGGCTGTGCAGGTCGGCCAGGAAGAAGAAGCTCTCGATGCCCTGGGTACGGCTGGCGGCGATCGCCGGGCGGATCGCGCCGACGTAGTTGCCCAGGTGGGGGGTGCCGGAAGGGGTGATGCCGGTGAGGACGCGGGTGGTCATGAACACGAAGTGCAGGCGGATGAACGCGCCCAGTGTAACCGCCCGGCCCGCCGCCGATGGAAAGCGGGCGGGCCGCATGCCGCGGCCCGCCCGTCCCGTCCATCCACCCGTGCCCGGTCAGTGGTAGTCCGGGTAGTCCTTGCGCAGCGCCTTCTCGAAATCGCGGATCTCGGTCTCGGCGCGGTCCTTGGCCCAGCCGTAGCGCTCCTGCAGGCGCCCGGCCAGGTATTCGGCGTTGCCCTCGGCCACCTGGAAGTCGTCGTCGGTCAGGTCGCCCCACTTGGCCTGCGCCTTGCCCTTGATCTGGCTCCACTTGCCGGAAATGATGTCTTTGTTCATGCAGGTTCTCCTTGCGAAGGGGGGAGCGGCGTTCTTGCCGCGCAACCACCTTGCCAAGGCCGTTGTTGGCGCCCGGTCCATGATTCGTTTGCCGGCGCTGACGTTCTTGAATGCGCCGTGACCCCGCGGCCGGGACCGGCAACGAAAAGGGCCGGCGATCGCCGGCCCTTCCGCTTGCCTTGATGCGCGGTGGATCAGTGGCCGGTGGCCGCGTCCTCCACCTTCTCGCCCGCCTTCTGCACATCCTTGCCGGCACCGGCAATGGTGTTGCAGCCGGCCAGCATCGCCATCGCGTACATCGACAACAGCACCAGCACGAGCAAACGCTTCATCGGGTTTCTCCTCGTCACGGGTTCAATGCACGGGCTCAGCACCTGCCGTCCTTGCAATCCTGGGCCTTGTCCTCGACCTTCTCGCCTGCCTTCTGCATGTCCTTGCCGGCGCCGGCGACGGTGTTGCAGCCGGCGAGCACCAGCGGAACCATGCCCAGGACAGCCAACATCAGCACTCGCTTCATCCACCTTCTCCTCGTTCAGTGATTGGCGGTCGCGGCGGGCCGCGAAGCTCCCCGGCCACCGCTTCCGCGTGAGGCGAATCTGGCGGCTGCCCCGTGCAGCGCACGTGAACGTGACCGGCCGCTGTTCAGCGATGTGCAGCCAGCATCAATCGCGCATCAGCGTGGACTTGCCGAACAGGCTTTCGACCAGGTCCACCGCCAGCTTGGCGGTGCGGTTGCGGCGGTCGAGCAGCGGGTTCAGTTCGACGATGTCCAGCGAGCCCATCAACCCGGTGTCGGCGATCATCTCCATCACCAGCTGCGCCTCGCGGTAGTTCACCCCGCCCGGCACCGTGGTGCCCACGCCGGGGGCGATGCTCGGGTCGAGGAAATCCACGTCGAAGCTGACGTGCAGGTGGGTGTTGCCGTCGATGCCGGCCAGCGCCGCTTCCATCGTGCGCTTCATGCCGGCCTCGTCGATGTAGCGCATGTCGTACACGTCCACCTGGTGCTGCTTGATCAGGCGCTTCTCGTCCTGGTCCACCGAGCGGATGCCGATCTGCCGCACCTGCTGCGGCGAGATCGCCGGGGAGGTGCCGCCCAGCCGGGTCAGCGCATCCGGCCCCAGCCCGCACAGGCAGGCCACCGGCATGCCGTGGATGTTGCCGGACGGGGTGACCTCGGAGGTGTTGAAGTCAGAATGCGCATCCAGCCACAGCACGCGCAGGTCCTTGCCCTGCTCGCGGCACCAGCGCGCCACCGCGGTGACCGAGCCCATGCCGAGGCAGTGGTCGCCGCCGAGCATGATCGGCATGCGCCCGTCGCACAGTTCGGCATAGGTGGCGTCCATCAGCGCGCGGTTCCACGCCACCACCTCGTCGAGGTGCCGGTAACCGTCCACCGGCGCGGTCCACGGGTTGCGCGGCCCCTGCAGGTTGCCGACATCGCGCACGTCCACGCCGCGCGCGGCCAGCGCCTCGGGCAGCCCGGCGATGCGCAGCGCCTCCGGCCCCAGCCGCGCGCCGCGGTGGCCGGCGCCGACGTCGGTGGGCACGCCGATCAATGAAACAGGACGAGAACTGACCATGATTCCTCCGTTGCAAATGAAAGCAGTTTAGCCAATGGCCACGCCCGCCACCCGCGGCGACGCAGCAGCGGGGCGGGAAAACGCGGGGAATGGTGCCGCTTATCCGAATCGAACGGATGACCTACTGTTTACAAGTCAGCACGCCGTAGCTGCACCATGATTTGAAATCGGATGGCCCGCAGGCCGCTTACAACAGGATAGCACTGCGACTTAATGGCTTTCGAGGGAGCGCACGGCGCGACTGAACACGGCACCTTGTGGTGAAAAATCGTGTTCGCGCCGTGACCCCGCCACCCACGGAGCCAGCATGAAGTCGAAGATCACCCAGGCGCTCGTCGAGCGCACCCCCGCACCCGAGCGCGGCAAGAGCATCCTGCACGCGGACACCGAGATGAGGGGGTTCTACCTCATCGTCACCGCCAACAAGCGCAGCTTCTACGTCCAGTCCCTCGTCAACGGCCGACAGGTTCGGACGAAGCTGGGCGACCACCCGGCGATGGACGCCAAGCAGGCCCGCGACCTCGCGAGGCAGACGCTGGTCGGCATGCGCGGCGGCACCAACCCCAACGAGGAGCGCCGCAAGGCCCGGGCACGCGGGATCACCCTGCGGGAGGGACTGGAGCTGCACCTGAACTCGCGGCGGCTGGCCGACAAGACTCGCAGCGGCTACGAGTACCACGTCACCTACTACCTCAAGGACTGGCTCGACAGGCCGCTGGCCGAGATCGGCGCGGACCGTCAGGGCGTGCGCGAGCGCCACCGCAGGATCACCGAGAGAAGCGGCGCCACGTCGGGCGACAACGTCATGCGGGTGCTGCGCTCGGTCTACAACCGCGCCCTGCGCCAGTTCCCCGACCTGCCGCCGAACCCGGTGGGCAACGTGGACATGAACGGCATGCGGCGGCGCGAGGTGGACGCCAGCCCCGACAAGCTCAAGGCGTGGGGCAAGGCGGTGCTGTCGCTGGGCAACCCGGTGCGCCGCGACCTCCAGCTTTTCATGCTGCTGTCGGGCATGCGCCGGACTGCGTCGTGCGAGGCGAGGCGCGCGGAGCTGGGCGACGGCCGCCTGCACGTCCCGAACCCGAAGGGCGGCAGCGCTAAAAAGTTCGATCTGCCCCTGTCGTCAGCACTCGCTGACCTGCTCGCCCACCGCGAGGCGAACGCCGACGGCGTCAAGCGCAAGACGCCCCACCTGTTCCCGGCCGACTCGGCATCGGGCCGAGTGGCCGAGGTCCAGCAGCACGAGCTCGGCGACCTCACCGGCCACGCGCTGCGGCACGCGTACGCATCCCTCGCGTTGCAGGCTGGCGTGCCGCTGCTGGAGCTGCGGTTCCTGCTGAACCACAGCGCGTCCAGCGGCGGCGTCACGATGGGCTACCTGCACCCGTCGATCGACCACCTGCGCGAGTACCAAGAGAAGGCGTCGCGCTACATCCTCGACGCGCTCGGCCTCGTGCACGAGCCGGGAACGTGGCCCCCATGCCTCGCAACCACGCCCGCAGAGGCGTTGTAAATCATCATTCTTAGATTTTGCTGGAGACGACATTTCCTGCATTCAATGGTTTCCAACCCATTGCATCCAAGCAGAAACTCCTGTCCATGCACCGCGCGGTGTTGACCCGGAGACCGGCGGGAACTGATCCCTCTCGTCGGCTCCTCATCACCAACCTAAGGACATTCAAATGGACATCAACCTCTTCAGCAACGACTCTGCCGAGAGCAACTTCAAGTTCGGCGGCGAGATGGTCTCGGGCAGCGGCGTGCGCGCCGTGGCGGCGTCCACCGTGCTGCGTGCACGTGGGGACGCCTACGACATCGAGGACCCGGACGCGCCTTACGAACTGAGGGGAGACATCTGCAAGATCATCGGCAACGAGGAATTGATGAGCGGGCTCATCGGAGGGCAGGACATCCCCCGCTACGACGACTACCTGCTGCTGCACGCCGCCTACGGCAGCGACTGGCCGACGCTGGCGCTGACCGACTACATGGAGCGCCACGGGCGGATGGGTCGCAAGAAGGCCGAGGCCACCGCAATGGTGGTGTGGAAGAACGCGATGAAGCGGTACATGGAGCTACACGCGACCAAGGCCCGCGAAGCCAAGGAAGCAGCATGATGGAAATCACCTTGCAAAACCCATCCCTGCGCGTACACAAGCTGGTCATGCGTGCGAACATCCTTGCGCAGATACGCGAGCGCCGGGGCGACAAACGCCTCAAGCTGGATCAGCGGACCCACAGCCTCGTCAGGTGGGTCGGATATCAGCTCCATGAGGGAACTGACGAAGAACTCCAAGCCTTGCAGGTCACGCTAGAGGAGTGCCTTGCGTTTATCCAGAAGGAACAGCAGCGGCTAAAGGAATCGCTAGCCATCTGATCCACAATCGGGACGCGATCGCGCACAAGCGCATGAAAAGAAAGGGCCACCGTAACGGTGGCCCTTTTTCGTACACGGCGTGAGAACGTCGTCAGCCGTCGGACGGCGCGGGCTCGACCACCCGCACGGTCCGCAGCGCCTCGGCTGACTGCTGCTCGTCCATGTCGGCCGGGTGGTGCTTCTGACGCGGCGGCACCTCGACGCCCTTCTTGCGCATGTCGTTCGCGTACCAGCGCACCGACTCGGCCGTCGCCGCCGCGCCCTCCACCTGCGCGTTGACCATGTCGGCCACCAGCGCGTGCGGGTAGCCCGCTGGGTCCATCAGGATCGCGCGTGCGAGCGCGCCAACGCCGAGACCGCGAGGCTTCTTCTCGGCGGCATCGGGCGTCTCGGTGGCTTCGGCCTTCGGCTGTGTGCGCTTCGCGGTCGCCTTGGGCTTCTTCGGCTGCCCGGACGAGCTCAGGTCTACGTTCTTGTCGGCTGCGATCTGCTCGATCCGGGCGACGAGCTTCGCCCGCGTCGCGAAGGTCTTGGGACCTGCCGGCTTGTCGGCGATGCGGTTGTGCAGGGCCAGCAGTTCCTTGGTGGGCATCTCTTTCAGCTTCATGGCGCTCTCCTCAGACGTTCCAGATGACTTCGGCGAGCTCCGCGGCGCTCGGGAGGTCGTAGAACTCGGTCAGCTTCCTGCGGCCGTCCTTCGTGATGCCGACCAGCGGGGATTCGTCACCCCGCAGTGGGTGCTCGTAGAAGTCGATCTCGCCGACCCGGCCGATGAGTGTCGGATTCAGGGCGAGGAAGCGGGTCGCGTTGTCGGTGCTGGGCTTGTTGGTCATGGGTTTCTCCAGGTTGTTGGGTCCGCAGGGCCATTTGGTCGCGGTTCCCTCAATCCGGGAGCCCCCCCCTGGAGGCTGTTTTCAGGCCCTCCAACTGACCGTCGGGACGCCCTGGTCCCTAAGCGCATGAAAAAGAAGGGATGCCCGTCAGGACATCCCTCCGAAACACGGCCGGGCCACCATGTCTTCCGGGCACCCTGGCCCGACCGGGTTTGCTCGGGTCAGGCAGGGAGGAAGGCCAGGTGGGCCATCCCCGACCCCAGGGCGTCGGCCCTGCGCTTGGTCTCGCGGTCCACGTACAGGTCCAAGGCGCGGCAGTAGGGCTGCCCGGCCAGCGCCGCGGCCTCGTCGAACTCCTCGGAGCCGACGGCCACGCCGTTGCGGGCCGCGGCGGCCTCAAGCTCGGGGAACGGGTCGCAACGGTGCTGGATCGCCGCGACCAGGGCGGCGAGGGCCAGCATTGCCGGGTGGCACGGCGGGTAGTGGGCGCGCCGGTCAGTCATCGCCGTCGCCCCCGATCAGGTCGTGGTCGATGTCGCGCTCGCGCATCGCGAGCTGCACCGCGCCGAGGGGGTTCGACTTGCCGGAGTTCCAGGCGCGGATCGCGACCAGGATGCCCTGGAGGCGCGCGTCGCCCAGCTTGATGTACTCCTGCACCTTCAGGAAGTCGTCCTGCCGCATCGCCGTAGCGAGTTCGACCGGGCCGACCGGGCGGTCCTTGGTGGGCAGGCGGTCGATCAGGGAGAGCACGGCCGAGCCCAGGGCCACGTTGCCCGTGCCGACGGCGACCTGGGCCATGTGGCCGAGCTCGGCCGGTCCGGCGTGCTGGAGCTGCTGGAGGTACTCGGTGCGCCTGGGGTCGCCCAGGGCCGCGCGGGCCAGGACCTTCGCCGGGCTGTCGTAGAACTGGCGCTGGCCGATCAGCTGCGCGTGCGGGGCGCCCGCGTCCTTGATGATCTTGTCCAGCTCGGCCTTGGAGTTGTCCTTGATCTCGCGGACGGTGGCGAGCGTCTCGTGCTCTGCGAAGCGCGCGAGGTCGCCGCCCGACAGGCCGGGTGCATTCTTCCAGCGCGATGCGATCTGCTGCTTGCGGGTCGCGATGTCCTTGTTCAGCCGCTCGATCGCGGTGAGGGCGCGCTTGTGCAGCAGGTCGAGGGTCGAGGCGAGCTCGCCGATCTGCTGGGTGCTGAGGAGGGGGGTGTCGCTGAGGGTGATCTTCATGGCTCGTGTGCTCCGGTGGGTTGTGGTCCTCCGGTCGCCTGTCACGAGCGAGTGCACCAAGCCGAGGTGCTGGTCACGCGCGCCTGTGCGCTGACCGGATGCCTGCAATGTGTCGGGGTGCGCTGGCCGCGAACGCCATCGTTTCCCGGACGTGTTTCCCTCGGAGCTGTCGCCGTCGCTGCGGCTTGCGATTCATGGGCTTGGCTTCGCGCCGCCTACCGATGGAATGTCGGGCGCTCTACAGCACGCGTGCGCCCTGGCGCGCGTCGGACCCGTCCGTCTTACACTCCCAGCACAACCTGACCCGTGCCACGTCGGGGCTGAAGTGCTGGCGCCCGCAGCACAGGCAGCGCAGCCAGCCGACACGGCGCACCAGCCGCGGGGGATCGAAGTTCGTGTCCATCACCGGGGCGCGTCGCGCGCCACCGTCGTCCGGCCAGCGCTCGGGCTCGGCGATCTCCCGCCCGATGCGGCGGTCCTCCGGCCTCAGCTCTCGCCTGGCGGGCGTCGCGCCGAGCCAGCGGTAGCGGGGCCACCTGTCGGAGTGGCAGCGGCCCGACACGCCGTTGGGGCTGAGTCCGAGCGCCTGGGCCGCCGACCTGGCGGAGGGGTATCGCACCCCGTCCACCTCGACGGCGACCGCGTGCCCGTTACTCGCCCCGGTTGACGCTGCCGTTTGCACGGGTGCCCTCGTACTCCAGTGACATGCGCTCCCAGGTCTCGACGTCCAGGCGCGGCACCGGGCCGATGCACGTCATCTCCGAATTGCGTGCGAGGGCGTCTCGCCCGCCCATCGCCTCGACCGCGTCCGGCGCAGTGCCTTGGATCGCGCTCAGCATGGCGTCGATCTGCGTGGCCTTGTGAAGCGCCTCGGCCACGGTCAGTTTCTCACTCATCATCCTGCTCCTTATTCGCGTTGTACTTGGAGAGCAGCGCCACCAACTGGGCACGCTCGTCGGCGGGCATCGCCAGCAGGGCGTCGGCCGACAGGCCCGTGTCCTCGACCTTCACGCTCAGCCGGTCGGCCATCTGCTCGCCGTATCGGAACTTGAGAAGCACCTCCAGCAGACGATCGCTGTGCTTGCGCACCGTGAGCGGCCGCTCTTCGCCGGTCGTCGGGTCCGCGGTGGTGGCGAGGCGTCCCTGGTGGATGACCGGCTCGTCGTAGCCGATCGCAGCGCGCCTGTACGCCTCGTCCAGCAGCGCATCCAAGGCGACCTCGATGGCCTTCTCCCAGCGGGTGCGGAACTCGATGTCGTTGGTCTTGTGGTAGAAGGCCGTCCGCCTGCTGATGCCCGCGGCGGCGGCGGCCTGCTTGGGCGAGCAGGTGTCTTCCAGCACCTGGAAGAACAGCTCGCGCCGCTCGGGCGTGAAGGTGTTCGGGATGGAAAGCACGGCCGCGGTCTCCGGGATGAAAAGTGGCTTACGTTGTGATGGTGTCGTGCTTACGCGCGCAGGCACGCCATCGTTCAAGCAGTCGGATCAACGGCTTGGATGGCGTCGGCCACCCGATGCTCGATTAGATGGCGTGCGTCGGTGGGATCGCTCGGCCTGTTCGCCTCGCGCGCGAAGGAGACGGCGCGCAAGGTTGGACGCATCCGTCCATGCGCTTTCGATGATGTGGAGGGGTTCGATTTTCGATTGTCGGCCTGATTGTCACGTTCGTCGTCTATAGACTGACGAACGCTGTGACAATCGAATCCGCCAGTGACTTTCGCTTTGACAATCGGGTGGCCGAAAGCGGCCTAAGTGCTTGCCGCGCTTAGATTGTCGCGCTGACAATCGAAACTGACTTTCGGCGACAATCTGATTGTCACTGGGCGCGACAATCGAGCTCCGAAAGTCGCGCCCCGTGACAATCGAAAACGCGCTTTCACCCCTCAGTCCTGACCAGGATGCCGAGCTTCGGGTTGCGCTCGTCCATCGGCTCCAGCCACACCATGAAGCCGTCGATCGACGCCTTGGCGTTGCTGCGCCCGTCGGGCACGGCCTGCTCGATCTTACGTCTCGCCGTCTTGTCCGACACGCCGTCCCGCTCGCATACGATCGCGACCAACTCCTTCAGCGGGATGCTGCCGCCGCGCTCGTTCGCCTCCTGGCGCGCCAGCTCCAGGATGGGGTCCATCGCGCCGCCGAAGTCACCCGTCGCATCGACCATTACGGTGGGGCGCAGTACCAGGGAGTCGCCCATCTTCTCCATGTTGAAGCGCATCGGGGGTTCCCGTTCGGCGTCCTTCTGCTTCTGCACCCTCACGATGATGGAGCGCTTGTCCTTGTCGCGCTCCACCTCCACGGTGGTGTCCATCGCGCCCAGCAGCGCCGAGCTGCCGCGCATGCCCTTACCCAGGTCCTTGCCGGAGTGGTGCACCACGACGACCGCGGCACCAGTGGCGTTGCGCAGCAGCTTCATGCTCGCGATGTAGCGGCCCATGTCCTTCGCCGAGTTCTCGTCGGCGCCGGCTGCGGTCTGGTTCAGGGTGTCGATGACGACCAGGCGCAGCGGGCCGAGCTCGTCGGCCACGGCCTGGGCGAACGCGCGTGCGCCGCCGTCCTTTTCGGCCGCGAGGTTCAGGTCGTCGCGCATCAGGTGCAGGTCGAACCTTCGGCTCTGGACGCACCTGTCCTCCTTCCAGGCGCGGAAGCGCTTGCCCAAGCCAGGCGCGCCCTCCGCGGCGATGTACAGGACGCCGCCGCGCTCGACCCGCCTGCCGTGCCAGTCAACGCCACCCGCGATGGCCATCGACATGTCTACGGCGAGGAACGACTTGCCCGACTCCGGCGCGCCGTAGATGGCGGCGAGGCTTCCCTCGGTCAGCACGCCGGGCACGAGCCACTTCGGCGGCGGCAGCGCCTCGACGTCGTCCAGCGACAGGAAGCTCCAGCGGCCGCGCTCATCCGCGGGTTCGACCTCGTCCCACACGTCGAAGTCTTCGGCAGCGTCGGGCGGCGCGATGCCACCACCTACCTCCCGCAGGAACATCTGGAGGGTTGCGGTGCCGATGGCCTCGCCCCTGTCGGCGTGAAGCGAATCCCAGCGGCGGCCGACGGTCCACTCTTGCCCGCTGTAGTGGCCGTCGCGCATGCACCAGTCGATGAATTCCTGCCGCCCGCTTCCTTCGGTGGCGAAGTGACAGGCCATCATCAGGTCCTGCCAGCGCCTGTGCTGGTTTTCTCCGAAGTCGTGCGGGTCGAGTTGCTCCAAGGTCCTGGCAAGCTGCTCGGGCGTCAGTTCTCCCGCGCCCGCCATCTGCTTGGTGGGGCGATCCGGCCTGCGCGCTGCCTCGACCAGCCCCGCGGGCAGGTCCGGCGTCTTGTGCAGCGGCTGCGAGTCCGGCGCCCACCGGTAAAGGCCGCCGGTCGGGTGAACCGAGCCGGCCGCGACGACCTGGCGGCCCAGCGACTTGAATTCGACGCCAGCGAAGCCCTCCACGCTGTCCAACAGCACGGCACCCGCGGGCTTGCGGAAGTAGAAGTGATGGCCGGGGTGCTCCAGGTTGCCGGTCAGGACGTGCGGTGCCGACGAGAGCGGCAAGCCGAACGCTGCGACCAGCTCTGCAAGACTGTCGCGCCCTTCGGGAAAGTTACGCGGGTCCACGTCCACGACGACCACATCGGCGGGCAGGCGCACGCCCAGGTTCAGGCCGTCGCGCCTCGCGCGCTCCAGCACCTCCGCCTGGTCGTAGCTGCGATCCTGCCAGCGCCTGTCGGCGGGCATCTTGTCGCGGCGGCGAAGGGGGATCAGTTCCAGTCGGGCGCCGCGGTATTCGGCCGCGGCCTCAAATGATGGCGTCGCGGCTGCGTGCCCCGCGGCATCATTGATCCCGTGAGTCCTGGACAGCTCACTCTCCCGGTCGGTTGTACCCTTGCGCCCACGGTCTCGCACGCCGTGGGCGTTTTCATGTGCGGCCATCGGTTAGCCCTCCGCGTTGGCGGTGCGGGCGGCCAGCATCGCGGTGGCGACCTTGCGGACGCCCTCGCTCATCGGCTGGCCCTTGGCATAGTCGCGCAGGTCGCCCATGCGGTAGCGGATCAGCTTCGGTCCGACGCGGACGTACTTCGGGCCACCGCCGTGGCAGCGATACCACGCCAATGTGGCGCGCTTCAGCCGCAAGAGCGCAGCGGCTTCCTCGGGCTTGACCATCGCCTCGTCGGGAAGCGCGTGCAGTTCGGCCAGTTCACCGGGTGTGAGCTTCTTGGGTTCGGGGGTAGTCACGGGCGTGCTCCATCTCCAAGTTCCCGCGGAGGCGGAGTGCCGCCGGGGGGACTGGGCCTGCTGTGCGTCGCAGAGATGGGCTGCTCAGTTCGTCATGCTGGGCTGGCCTCGGCTGTTCTTGCCACCGAAAGCACTTCTGATCGCCATAGCCATTGCCGACGATCCTCGGGCTGGTCTGGTCCGCAGCCCGATTAACCACACTGTACCCGGATGGCTCGCGCGTTGACACCAACGTTGCGTCGGGGCTCCCCGGTGAGCCCGTGTCGTCTGGTTCGGTCCGGGCTGCCCGGTATCAGGCCGCGCTGCCCCGGACGCGGCACAGGCTGTCTGACGAGTCCGAGCGATTAATCGTCGTCCGGCCCGCGCCCAGGCTCTGCCGGATCAACGTTAAGGTACACATATGCGGGCTCTCGCCTTAATCCGTCCGCTGGATACGTCTTAACTATCCTCAAGTTTTCCGCATCATAAGTAATGCCATCAACAAGGCAGGCTTCTGCGACCTGTGGATGGTAGCCGTGTAGCCATGCGTAATTCTTCTTCGTCCAGGCAAGGACCGCTTTATGCAAAGCATGACTGTCCTTGTTGTAGCGTCGGTCCCCAGGCCTTATCCCCATCACATTCAAGCAAAAACCTAGGATTCTTGCGCCCTTGAAATTAGGAAAGCGGGTCATGTCGGCTATCTCTTTGTAGAGGAGCCTACGAACCTTGAACTTCACAACGGCAGCAGCTTTTCCGTCAAGATTGTGGAAGTTGAAAAGTTTTCCCCATACCGAGTTGTGCTGAATCCACCAGCACAAATCCACTGGAGATCGAACTGTTGAAGCAGCAAAGAACAACTCGAATATCATGCCAGCGAGGTGGTCATAGAACGTGCCAACCGAATTCCGATCCCTCTTGCGCTTTTCCATTTGGACGTAATCGGGAACCTCTTTCTTGTCAAGCAGCTCGACCGCATCCTTGATGAACTCGACGATTACTCGGAGCCTAGCCTGAAGGTCGTCATCCCAAGCGCTGCTCGCAACGCCATTCAATTTGTACAGATCCATTGCCGCGTGCTCGATGTAACCCTTGGCTCTGTACAAGGTGAATGAGTGATTTCCGTAGCCGTTCTCGACGTAGTCTCGGAATGTCATTAGCACGATTCGACAATAGGCCTCCCACTGGTCCGCATCCCACTTCGATTTGCCCATGATGTCGGGATCAAGCAGAGTGTCGACCGCCTCTACCATTTCATGGTTGGAGAACATAGCCTGACTCAGAGGCTTGATATAGCCGATTAGGCCAGACTCATAGCCCTCAGCCTCATGGTACAAAAACGACTCCTTATTGATTAGCGCCTCATTGACGATGTTCTTGCCAAAGGTGCCTATTTGGACACCATACTTTTTCGCCTTGCCAACTTCTTGAAAGAAGGCCAATGCGGTGGCCGGCGAGGACTCGACGATTGCTCGGCAAAGCCTCTTGTCCGCAATCAGAAGAAGGATGTCATTTGCGAATGCCTCTACCGTCGGGGGATCGGGCCTTTGATCGTCCTCTCCTTTCCCTCTTCTGAAACGCTCGAAACGATCTATGTTCGTCGCATGACGAATGAGTGGTTTCGCAGAGTACGCAAGCTCGTCGGCAACCACCGCAAGATCCGATGGAGAACCTTTGAGAACGAACCTATACAGCGTTTGAGCGAATCGCTTTGCGTTTCGCTTTCCGTACATGGGTGGCCGGATAAAGGCAAACCACGTCCAAGTCAGGAAGGTCAGCAGGAACAACCCCGCCAAGATCGCCTGCCATGACGCAGGCGAAAGTAAATTGCCTCGCGGCACCATCCACCCTTCAGCGCGCCATAGGTCCGTCAATAGAGCCAGGGTGCCAACTACGACCACGACACCAAAAGTCAAGCCTTGCAGTGGGATTGGCGCAGTCCTGACGCGAAAGCGGTAGCGGACATCAGCAATCGTCCATGCCAAGATCATGAGCGCGAGACCCGCGAGGAACTCCGAAAATCCGAAGATCTTTTGAGCAGCGGGATCCAACGGTGCAAAGCACAGTCCCGCGAAGCACTGTTCGATCAGCATATCTACCTTCCCCTAGACTCCCCTCCCCTAATGATGCTTTCAGTTCTGCACAAAGCAAGAAGGTCTCGGCATTGAGCAGCTACAAACATGCCTCCGACCAAGCATCAGCGACGTTATCCCGCCCCTCAAGGATCACGCTCTTGCCGCCCGACACGAAGCGCCGGAAGCCTGTGTACCCGCCGAGCTCGTTCTTGGCGTTGACCCGCCCGCAGGCGACCACGCCGAACTCCTCGGTGTAGTTGGCGCGCACGTCCCGGAACTGCGCGGCGTCCGGGTCCTTCAGTTCGCCCCTCACCGTCCGCTCGGCCGCAACGATCGTCTCGGCGCCGAACCACTTCTCCTGCTGAGCCTTCTTCTCTGAGGCGGTCATGGGTCGTTCCGGCTCGGGCTTCGTTGTCTCGGCCTTCGCCTGATTTGGCGGCACCTCGGCTGCGGGTGCGGCGACAGCCGGCTCACTGCGCGGCACCACCTTCGACCCGATCCAGGCCAAGGCCACCAGAACGACCAAAAGAATCCCCACCCGCTTCATGCACTCCCCCTAAGCAAAGCTAACATATAGTCTATTTTGGACTAACCCAATACGGACTCTAGCGTGCGGTGACCTACCTGTCACCGCGCGATGGCCCAATCGACCCACAACCCGGATTACCAGCTACTGCTGTCCGTCTTGAAGGCGGCCCGCAAGCGGGCGGGCGTGTCGCAGGTCGATCTGGCCGAGCGGCTGGGCAACACGCAGACCTTCGTGTCCAAGTGCGAGCGCGGGGAGCGGCGTATCGACGCCGTGGAGCTGGTCGAGTTCGCCGAGGCGCTCGGCGTGCCGCCGCTCGGGCTGCTGGGCGAGTACCTGGAGCAGCGCGCGGCCAGGCTCCAGCCGAAGTCCAGAAAGAGCAGCGCGAAGGGGCGCTGACTTACGAGGGATGGTGCCGCTTGTCCGAATCGAACGGACGACCTACTGATTACAAATCAGTTGCTCTACCGACTGAGCTAAAGCGGCGATGTCGTACTTCTCTTGCTCAAACCGTGTCCGGCTTGTCCCGCAGTTTACGTGCTGGCGAGCCTAAAGCCTTGCCGCGCTTAGCCTTTCGGCCGGTCACCACAACAACCGCGTCCGAGTTACAAGACAGTTGCTCTACCGACTGAGCTAAAGCGGCATGGAGGCGATGCCTGCGCGACAGGCAGGGCAGTATCTGCGGGCCGGAGGCCGGCGGGCATTCTAGCTAGCGCAGCCGTGCGCAATCCAGCACTTGTTGCCGCTGCGCGCCGCTGCGGCGCTGCAGGGCCGCGGCCGACACCGTGCCGGCGTGGGCGGCATCCAGCCACCAGCTGGACGCTTCCTCGCCACCGCTGGCGAGCAGCTGCGCCGGGAAACCGGCCTCGACCAGCGCGGACTGGCGACGCTCGGCGCCTTCGCGGCTGCGGTACTGGCCCAGGGCAATCGCATTGGCTTCCTCGCCCTGGCCCATGACGAAGTAGTCGCCGAAGCCGGCGTCGGCGATGCGCTTGGCCGTGGCCTGCGCTTCTTCGCGGGTGGCCGCCGGCGGCAGGATGACCCGGTAGCTGCTGGCCGCCCTCGGCGGCACTTCGCGCAGGTGCGGACGCAGCAGGTCCGCGCCCAGCGTCGCCACCGCCGCCTGTGCCCGTGCCTTGTCGGCGAACGGACCGAGGCTGAGGCAACGCTCGGCAGTGGAATCCGCGGCGGCGGCCGGTGGCTCCGTGGCCTCCGCCGCGGGCGTCGCGGCCACTGCGGCGGTTGCCGGCAGTGCCTCCGGCGCCACCAGCTCCAGCCTTGCCACGCCGGTTTCGGCCGGCTCCGGCGGCTGCGGTTCGGGCGCGCGCGGCGCCATCCACCACAGGGCAACACCGACGTTGAGGATGGCCAGCACGACGATCAGGAAGCGATTCAGCATGTGGCGATCCTAGCCTCCCGCGGCGCTTTGGTGCAGCGCCCAGCGCGCCAATCCGTCCAGCACCAGCGCCGGCCGGTGTTCGGCGGCCGGCAGCAAGGGCAGCAGCGGCGCGGCGCCGCCGCCATGCACCCACAGCACCGGCTCGACCCCCAGCTCGGCGGCACCCAGGCGCAGGCTGCGCTCGACCAACGCCACCGCCGCGCCGTCGCAGCCTGATGCCAGCGCGTCGTCGGTGTCGTTGGCGAACTCCGCATAGTCGCCGCCGCCGGCCGGCAATTGCACCGCACGCGCATGCAGCGCCTCGCGCATGGTGGTGGGCGAAGCGGCGATGCGGCCGCCGCGGTGCAGGCCACCGGCGTCCATCAGGTCGATGGTCAGCGCGGTGCCGACGCCGACCACCAGCACCGGCCGGCGCATGCGTGCGGCCGCCAACAGGGCGAGGAAGCGGTCGACGCCGAATTTCTCCGGACGCGCATAGGCAATCCTCACCCCGGCGCATTCGGGCAGGGTGCGGGCCACGCGCACCTGCGCGAAGCGTTCGCGCAGCAGCGCCATCACCGTCACGGTCAGCGCCGGCGCGGCGACGCTGGCCACCCAGGCGGTATCGCCCTGCGGCAGGGCCTCCAGTGCCGCGGTGGTCATCGCCTCGGCACCATGCGCCCAGGCCTGCACGTCGCCGGCGGCCTCCCCGGCCAACGGCGCGAACTTGAAACGGGAATTGCCCAGGTCGAACAACCAGTCGCTCATTGCGCCCTCACGCTGACTTCGCCGGCATGGAAATGGCGCTCGGCGCCCTCGGTGCCTACCCGCAATGCGCCGTCCTCGGCCAGGCCGCGGGCAATACCTTCGTGGAGGATGCCGCCCTCTTCCACCCGCACGTGGCGGCCGGCCAGCACGTCCAGCGCGGCATAGCGCGGCAGGAACGGCGCCAGCCCCTCGTCCTCGAACTGCTCCAGCGCCGGCAACAGATGCGACAGCAAGGTGGCCACGACCGCATTGCGTGATACCGGCATGCCGGCCAGCGTATCCAGGTCGGTCCACGGCTGGCCGATGGCCGGCGCCACCGCCGCCGGCATGCGCACGTTCAGGCCCAGCCCGACCACCGCCCGCGCCGGCCCGGCGAATTCGCCGCCGCCTTCCACCAGCAGGCCGCCCAGCTTACGGCCATCGACCAGCAGGTCATTGGGCCATTTCAGGCCGACCCCGGCGATGCCCAGCGCCCGCAGCGCCTCGCCGACCGCCACGCCCGCGGCCAGGCTCAACCCGCCCATGCGCGACAGGCCACCGGCAAACGCGCGCGACAGCGACAGGTAGATGTTCGCGGCCAGCGGCGAGGCCCATTGCCGGCCACGGCGGCCGCGCCCGCCGGTCTGGCGTTCGGCCAGCAGCACCTCGGTGCCGCGCAAAGGTGCGCTGCGCCGCAACAATTCGCTGTTGGTCGAGCCCAGCGTCCAGCCGATTTCCAGCCCCGCCAGCGCGGCGGCCACGGCCGGGTCCAGCTGCACCAGGATGCGTTCGCGGTCCAGCAGTTCCAGCGGCTGCAGCAGCCGGTAGCCGTCGCCGGCGCGGCCCTCTATCGCCACTCCGGCCGCGCGCAGGCCCTGTATCCGCTTCCATATCGCGGCGCGGGTCTGGCCCAGCTCGCGCGCCAGCGCGTCGCCGGACAGGGCGCCCGCCCCCAGTTTGGCCAACAGCTCGCGGTCGTCCACGGCAACCTTTCCTCCCGGCAGAGCGGCAGATTATGCGGGAAGCCATCAGCGGCCCCTACCGGACCGGCGCAGAAAGCAGGCTAGAATCGGTGGCTCGACCGCTCCCGGACAATGACGATGCGCCGTACCGCCCATTGCCTGATCCTGCTGCTGGCCCCCCTGGCCGCAGCCGCGCATGCCGCGGACGCATTCGACAGCCCGGCATCCGGCGGTTGCAGCTACGCCCCCGGCGAAGTGGAACGGGTGGCGGCGCCGGCCGCATCGGTGAGCCTGGCCAACACCCCGCCGCCGGCCAAGCACGCCGTGCCGCCCACGCCGCTGCAACAGGCCGGTGGCGGCAGCGACGAAGAAGTGATCCCGCGCCTGCGTGCGCCGAAATGGCACCGGCTGTTGCCGGGGATGTTCCGCTGATCCAGTCGTTCCTGCGCCGCTGGCGGCGCACGCCTGCCCAACTGGACGACGCGCTCTGGCAGCAGGCCTGCCGGGATTGCCCGTGGCTGCGGCCGCTCGATGCCACGCGTATCGCGCGGCTGCGCGAGCTGGTACTGCTGTTCCTGCAGCGCAAGGCCATCACCCCGGTCGCCGGGCTGGAGCTGGACGACGCGCAGCGCCTGCTGCTGGCCGCGCTGTGCTGCCTGCCGCTGCTCGAGTTCGGCCGCGAAGGCCTGCATGGCTGGTCGGAGCTGGTGGTGTACCCGGATGCCTTCCGCGTGCGCCGCAGCCACACCGATGCCGCCGGCGTGCTGCACGAATGGGACGACGAGTTGATCGGCGAGGCTTGGGACAGCGGTCCGCTGCTGCTGTCGTGGGCCGACGTGCAGGCCGACATCGCCGACCCGCAGGCCGGTTTCTGCGTGGCGGTGCACGAGATGGCACACAAGATCGACGTGCTCGATGGCGCGATGGACGGCACTCCGCCGCTGCCGCGCGACTGGCAGCGGCAATGGGCGCGCGATTTCCAGCAGTGCTTCGACGCCTTCTGCGCGCGGGTGGATGCCGGCCGCGACACCGCCATCGATCCCTATGCCGCCGAGGCGCCGGAGGAATTCTTCGCCGTGGCCAGCGAATACCACTTCTCCGCGCCACGGCTGCTGGAACGGGAAATGCCGGCAGTGGCCGCACACCTGCGGCGGTTCTACGGGCCCTCGCCGTTCGCCGGCGCAGCCACCCCGCTGCCCTGAGCATTGTCGCAGGAGCGACGTGAGCCGCGGCCGGGCTTTCCCCTTGAAGTCAGGTCGCGACTCACGTCGCTCCTGCGGCGCGCTCACAGGCCCGGCGGCAGCTTCACCTCAAAGCGCGCGCCGCCCAGTTCCACCGAGCGCTTGACCTGCAGTTCGCCGCGGTAGTCGCGGATCAGGTCCTGCACGATCGACAGGCCGATGCCGTGGCCCTGCACGCGCTCGTCGCCGCGCACGCCACGCTGCAGCACCTTGGCAATGTTGTCCTCGGCGATGCCGGGGCCGTCGTCATCGACCGCCAGTTCCAGCCCGGCACGGCGCCCCGGCGCGCACGGGATCGGCCGCGCGGTCAGCAGCACGCGGCGCCTGGCCCACTTGAAGGCGTTTTCCAGCAGGTTGCCGAGCAGTTCCTGCAGGTCGCCGGCCTCGCCGTAGAACTTGACGCCCGGCGCCAGCTCGAACTCGCACAGCACGCCCTTGGCGGCATAGACCTTTTCCAGCCCGCGCACGATTTCCTCGGCGCTGGCCTCGATCGGCACCGGCGCGGAGAACAGCTTGTGCCCGGACGAGGCGGCACGCGCCAACTGGTAGGACACCAGGTTGTTCATGCGCTGCAGCTGCACGTCCAGTTCCTCGCGCAGCGCGGTTTCGTCGGCACCGCCGTCGAGCTGCGTGCGCAGCACCGCGATCGGTGTCTTCAGGCTGTGCGCCAGGTCGGCCAGGGTATTGCGCTGGCGCTCAAGGTTCTCGCGCTCGCTCTCGATGAAGGCGTTGATGCTGTCGGTCAGCGGCTCCAGCTCGCGCGGGTGCATCTCGCTCATGCGCTCGCGCTCGCCGCGCTGCACGCGGGTCAGCTCGTTGATGACGTGCTTGAGCGGGCGCAGGCTCCATTGCAGCACCAGCGTCTGCAACAACAGCAGGATCAAGCCGGTGACACCCAGCCAGAACCACACCGCGTTGCGGAACACGCGCAACTGCTTGCCCAGCGCGCGTGAGTCCTCCAGCACGTAGATCGTGTACGGGAACTCGGCCTCCGGCCCGCCGTCGCCGCCCCACACCAGCCCGATGCCGTAGCGATAGACCTCGCCCGGGCTGCCGTCGATCTGGGTGATCGGCAGCGGGCCTTCGAAGGTTTCCTGCCGTGGCCGCAGCATGCGCGTGCCGACCTCGGGCAGGATCGGTCCTTCGGCGGACAGCGAGTTGCCGTGGCCACCCGGCATCACCACCTGCAGGTACAAGCCGCTGCCGGGTACGTCGAAGCGCGGGTCCGGCGGCTGCTCGCGGATGTACAGCGAGCGGTCGCGGGTGAAGTCGATGCCGCCGGCATAGGCGGTGGCGTAGTTCTTCAGGCGTTCGCTGAGGTTGTCGCGCGCGGCCTGGCCGAACGAGGCGTCCAATGCATAGCCGGCCAGCGCCAGGAAGGCGACCAGGCCGACCGACGCGGACAGCAGCTGGCGCGCTTGCAGCGAACGCGGCCGCCAGCGCCGGAAGAACCAGAGACGGCCGAAGACCATTGCAGGCGCGCGATGCGGCGGATCAGCCTTCGTGGTTGCGCGGGATCGCGAAGCGGTAGCCGCGGCCACGCACGGTCTCGATCGGCTTCAGCTCGCCGTCCGGGTCCAGCTTCTTGCGCAGGCGGCCGATGAACACTTCCAGCACGTTCGAGTCGCGATCGAAATCCTGCTGGTAGATGTGCTCGGTCAGGTCGGCCTTGGAGACCAGTTCGCCGGCATGCATCATCAGGTATTCGAGCACCTTGTACTCGTAGCTGGTCAGGTCGACGTTGCTGCCGCCGACGCTGACGGTCTGCGCGGCCAGGTCCAGCGCCACCGGGCCGCATTCCAGCGTCGGCTTGCTCCAGCCAGCGGCGCGGCGCAGCAGCGCGTTGACCCGGGCCAGCAGCTCCTCGACGTGGAACGGCTTGACCAGGTAGTCGTCGGCACCCTGCTTGAGGCCCTCGACCTTGTCCTGCCAGCTCGAACGCGCGGTCAGGATCAGCACCGGGAATTTCTTGCCCTCGTCGCGCAGCGCCTTGATCAGCTCCATGCCCGACATCTTCGGCAGGCCCAAGTCGATGATGCCGACGTCGAACGGCACCTCGCGGCCCATGTACAGGCCTTCCTCGCCGTCCTGCGCCGCATCGACGGCAAAGCCTTCGCGCTTGAGCCGGGCTGCCAGGGTCTCGCGCAGCGGGGCTTCGTCTTCGACCAGAAGGATACGCATGAACTCTCCCTGATTGCTTTGGCCGGCTCGGTGCCGGGTATTGAGCGGATTGCGGTACGGCGGACTATGCCAGTTCAGGAGTTATCGGCGCGTGGTGACCGCTCGCGGCCCTGCGCCGGGCCGCCCGGGCCACGCATGCGCGCGGCGGGGGCCTCGTCGTCCATGTAGCGGACCCGGCCGCGGTCGTCCATGTACTTCACGCGGTTGATATCGCGCCCGTCGTAGGGCACCCGCTCGGCGCCGAGGATGCGGCCGCCGGTTTCGCGTTGCACGCGGCGCACCGAATCGGACAGCGAGGAACGCGGCTGCGGCCGCTCGCTGTTCTGCATCTGCATGCGCGGCGCGGCCATGCGCATGCCGAGGTCCGCCGGTTCCTTGCGCGCTTCCTGCGCGAACGCCGGTATCGCGGCCACGGCAGCCAGCGCCACGGCGGCGACTACGAGCGGGAGATGACGCGGAAGCGGAAGCATGAGGTGATCCTATCGGACTGCGCCGGAACGTTCAAAATACGTGAAAGCAGGAGTCCACCGGGAACCGTTCGAGCCCTGCCAAACTGGCGCAAATTCTTGATTTTTAGGGGTGAATCCGATATGAACCCTGCCCGCGGACCATCGCTCTGGCCGCCCTTCGTCGGGCCCCATTCAGCTTGCCGCGACGCGTTCGGCCTGTTCCCGGGTGACCTGCACCGCCTGTTCGAGCAGTGACCAATCGGCACCGGGGCGGTGCGCCCCTTCGCTGAGCACCTTGCGGAAGCCGCGCCCGCCCGGCTGCCCGTGGTACAGCCCGAGCAGGTGGCGGGTGATGTGCTTGAGTGCCAGCCCGCGCTGCAGTTGCGCTTCCACATACGGGCGCAACTGCTCCAGCAGGTCCTCGCGGCTGCGCAGCGGCGCGCTGGTCTGCGCCGCCTCCAGCGCATGCAGCACGTAGGGGTCGTGGTAGGCGGCACGGCCGAGCATCACCCCGTCGACGTGCGCCATCTGCGCCTGCGCCAGCTCCACCGTGGCGAGGCCGCCATTGAGCACCACCGGCAACGCCGGGCGCTCGCGCTTGAGGCGGTGCGCCCAGTCGTAGCGCAGCGGTGGGATCTCGCGGTTTTCCTTCGGCGACAACCCCTTCAACCACGCATTGCGCGCATGCACGACGACCATCGCCGCGCCGGCCTGCACCTGGCGGTCGACGAAGGCGGCGAAGGCGTCGTAGTCGTTGTCCTCGTCCACGCCAAGCCGGCATTTCACCGTGACCGGGATGTCCACCGCCGCGACCATCGCCGCCACGCACTCGCCCACCAGTTCCGGCTCGCGCATCAGGCAGGCGCCGAAGCGCCCGGCCTGGACCCGGTCGGACGGGCAACCGCAGTTGAGGTTGACCTCGTCGTAGCCCCAATCGGCGGCGATGCGCGCGGCCTGCGCCAGCAGGGCCGGCTCGCTGCCGCCCAGTTGCAGCGCCAGCGGGTGCTCGCCGGCATCGAAGCCGAGCAGGCGCTGGCGGTCACCGTGGATCACCGCGTTGGCGTGCACCATCTCGGTATACAGCCGCGCGCCGGGCGCGAGGATGCGGTGGAAGACCCGGCAATGGGTGTCAGTCCAATCCATCATCGGCGCCACCGAAAGGCGCAGGGAGGCGGCGTAGCGCGGGTCGTGGAGCGGCTGCAAGGCGAAACGTGTCCGTGGGGAAAGTCGGCCCCGGGCTGGCGCGGGGGACGCCAAGGGTAAACGAAGAGCCTGAACCAGATCGTTCCCGGCCCCGGCACACCGGCCCTTGACCGGCGGCGGTTGCATGCCTATCTTGTGCGCGCCGAAGGTATTCATCGCTTCATTCGGATGAAGGGATGAAATTAAATGGGAATCCGGTGAAGCGCGCCCGTAAGGCCCGCCATTCCGGAGCTGCCCCGCAGCGGTGAATGGAAACGACCGCCGTCAACCAGCACTGGGCCGCAAGACCCGGGAAGCGACGGCCACTAGGCGGACGCAGCCGCGTCCACGTCCATCAGCCCGAATACCGGCCTGGGCCGGGAGGCGCGTCGTCTCCTGTTTCGACCTGGCGTCTCCGCGGGGAGGCGGCCGGGCCGCACGCGCGTCCCTGCGTGGTGGCCCGGCCTGCCCTCGCCACGGAACCCGGTTCGCCCGCGGGGGCGAAGGTCGCTGGCGTGGTGATGGCGCGGCCCGGTGGCCGCGGCGGCACCGTGCGGTTCCTTCGTTCCTCAATGCCCATGCAATGAGGAAAGTGTCATGACTAGCGTTACCAACCTGGGGTTTCCCCGCATCGGCGCGCGCCGCGAACTCAAGCGCGCGCTGGAAAGCCACTGGCGCGGCGAAACCGATGCCGCGCAGCTGCAGGCCACCGCCGCCGGACTGCGCGCGCGCCACTGGAAGCTGCAACGCGAGGCCGGCGTGGACCTGCCACCGAGCAACGACTTCAGCCTGTACGACCACGTGCTCGACACCGCGTTCCTGTTCGATGCCATTCCCGAGCGCTACCGCGCGCTGGCCGGAAGCGATCCGCTGGCTGCCTATTTCGCGATGGCACGCGGCCTGCAGCGGCCCGGCATCGACCTGCACGCGCTGGAAATGACCAAGTGGTTCGACACCAACTACCACTACCTGGTGCCGGAACTGCACGCCGGCCAGCGCTTCGCCCTGCGCGGCGACAAGCCGCTGGCCGAATACCGCGAGGCCAGGGCGCTGGGCATCGAGACCCGGCCGGTGCTGCTCGGACCGGTGAGTTTCCTGCTGTTGTCCAAGACCCTGGACGGCAGCAACCCGCTGGACCTGCTCGACGCCCTGCTGCCGGTCTACGCGCAATTGCTGGGTGCACTGAAGGATGCCGGCGTGCAATGGGTGCAGCTGGACGAACCGGTACTGGTGCAGGACCTGGACGACGGCGCACGCGCTGCGTTCGAACGCGCCTACGCCCATCTGGCCGGGGGCGCGCACCCGGACATCCTGCTGGCCACCTATTTCGGCGCGCTCGAGGACAACCTCGCGCTGGCCGCGGCGTTGCCGGTGCAGGGCCTGCACGTGGACCTGGTGCGTGCGCCGGAACAACTCGATGCGGTACTGCGCGCATTGCCGGCCGGGCGCGTGCTGTCGCTGGGCCTGGTCGATGGCCGCAACATCTGGCGCAACCCGCTGGACAACGCACTGGTGCTGGCGCGCTATGCCCGCGGCCACCGCGGTGACGATCCATTGTGGCTGGCACCGTCGTGCTCGCTGCTGCACTGCCCGGTTGACCTGGCGCTGGAAAAGAAGCTCGACGCGGAACTGCGCAGCTGGCTGGCATTCTCGCGGCAGAAACTCGACGAACTGCGCGTGCTGGCCGATGCGCTCGATGGCCAGGCCGGCGCCGAGGCCGCGCTGGCAGCGGCGCGCGAGGCAGTGGAAACCCGACGCCGCTCGCCGCGCGTGCACAACGCCGCGGTCAAGGCCCGCGTGGCCGCGCTCACCGACGCCGACGCCAACCGCGCCACCCCACACGCGCAGCGCCTGCCGTTGCAGGCCGCGGCGCTGCGTCTGCCGCCCTTCCCCACCACCACCATCGGCTCGTTCCCGCAGACCCTGGAGGTACGCGAGGCACGCGCGCGCAACAAGGCCGGCAAGCTGGCCGATGCCGACTACCAGGCCTTTCTCGAACAGCAGACCGAGCACTGCGTGCGCGCGCAGGAGCAGATCGGGCTGGACGTGCTGGTGCACGGCGAATTCGAGCGCAATGACATGGTCGAATACTTCGGCGAGCAGCTGGACGGCTTTGCCTTCACCGGCAATGGCTGGGTGCAGAGCTACGGCTCGCGCTGCGTGAAGCCGCCAGTGATCTATGGCGACGTCAGCCGCCCGGCACCGATGACGGTGCGCTGGTCGCAGTACGCGCAGTCGCTGACCGACAAACCGATGAAGGGCATGCTGACCGGCCCGGTGACGGTGCTGCAATGGTCGTTCGTGCGCGACGACCAGGAACGCGCACAGACCTGCCGGCAGATCGCGCTGGCACTGCGCGACGAGGTCAACGACCTGGAGGCGGCCGGCATCGCCGCGATCCAGATTGACGAGCCTGCGCTGCGCGAAGGCCTGCCGCTGCGCCGCGCGCAATGGCCGGCCTACCTGGGCTGGGCAGTGGAAGCCTTCCGCATCAGCGCCAGCGGCGTGAATGATGCCACCCAGATCCACACCCATATGTGCTACGCGCAGTTCAACGACATCATCGACTCGGTGGCGGCGCTGGATGCGGACGTGATCTCGATCGAGACCTCACGCTCGCGGATGGAACTGCTCGATGCATTCGCGCGCTTCGACTACCCCAACCAGGTCGGCCCCGGTGTCTACGACATCCACTCCCCGCGCGTACCCGATCGCGCCGAAATGGTGGATCTGCTGCGCAAGGCCGTCGAAGTGCTGCCGGCGGAGAAGCTGTGGGTGAACCCGGACTGCGGCCTGAAGACCCGCGGCTGGGCGGAAACGCGGGCGGCACTGACCGCGCTGGTCGAGGCGGCACGGGAGATGCGCAGCGAGGCGGTTGCCGCGTGATGCATGAACGCGCCGCCGTGCATCACGGCGGCGCGCTCCATCATCGCCACGGGCTCACCCGCGGCGGAAGCAGAAGCTGGCGAAACCCGCGTGCAGGCGCTGCAAGTCCACTTCGCCCTCGACAATACGGGCACGCCCTTCCTCGCGGCACTCCTGCAACGCCCAGTGCCTGACGCCGCGCGCGACCAGCCCTTCGGCCAGGCGGTACAGCGCCTGCACCGGAAACAACGTCGGGTGCCAGGTGGTGCGGCATTCGTAGGCCACGCCGCTGGCCAGCACCGCGTCCAGCGCTTCGCCCACAGGGCGGGCGCTGCCACGGCGGCCAGTCACCGCGTCGTGGTGTTCGACCGGCGCCTTGATGTCCAGTCCGATCCAGTCCAGTTGCGGCAACACCCGGCGCAGCCGCGCCGGATACATGCCGCCGCTGTGCAGGCCGATCCGGTAACCCATCGCCTTCACTCGCGCGATGGCTTCCGGCAGTGCGGCCTGCGCGGTCGGCTCGCCGCCGGAGAACACCACCGCGTCGAGCAGGCCGACGCGGCGTTGCAGGAAGGCCTCGACCTGCGCCCAGTCCAGCTCGACCGGTCCACGTGCCGGCAGCAGCTCCGGGTTGTGGCAGTAGCCGCAGCGCCACGGGCAGCCCTGCAGGAACAACACCGCCGCCAGCCCACCGGGAAAGTCGATGCTGGTCAGCGGCGTCATTCCGCCGACACGGATCATGCGGCCCTGCGCACCGGGGTTTCACTGAAGAAGCGCCGCTGCGCGTGCTCGCCCTGCTTGCCGATGTTGAAGCTGGAGACCGGGCGGTGGTAGCCCATCACCCGCGTCCACACTTCGCAACGCTGGCGGTCTTCGTCGCGCAGCGGTGTGGTGGTGATAGGAGTTGCGGGAAGGATGGTGGTGTTCATGCGGTTGTCTCCTCATGGGACGTGACGTCGTCGGTGGTGGGCGACACGGCAGTCGCCCGGGTTTCCGCCAGCAGCCGCTCGTCGCAGCGTGGGCAGAATTCGTGCTCGCCCGCCAGGTAGCCGTGCACCGGGCAGATCGAGAAGGTGGGGGTGATGGTGATGTACGGCAGGCGGAAGCGGCTCAGCGCGCGCCGTACCAGCTCGCGGCAGGCGTCGCCGCTGGAAATGCGCTCGCCCATGTACAGGTGCAGCACGGTGCCGCCGGTGTACCTGGCCTGCAGCGCTTCCTGCCGTTCCAGCGCCTCGAACGGGTCGTCGGTGAAGCCCACCGGCAGCTGCGAGGAGTTGGTGTAGTACGGCTTGTCGGCGCTGCCGGCCTGCAGGATGTCCGGCCAGCGGCGGCGGTCTTCCTTGGCGAAGCGGTAGGTGGTGCCTTCGGCCGGCGTGGCTTCGAGGTTGTAGAGCTGGCCGGTGGCTTCCTGGAACTCCACCATCCTTGCGCGCACGTGGTCGAGCAGGCGCAGGGCGAAGGCGTGGCCCCACTCGCTGGTCAGGTCGTGCGCATCGCCGCTGAAGTTGCGGATCATCTCGTTGATGCCGTTCACCCCCAGCGTCGAGAAATGGTTGCGCAGGCTGCCGAGGTAGCGCTTGGTGTACGGGTACAGGCCGTCGTCGATCAGCTGCTGGATGGTGCTGCGCTTGATCTCCAGGCTGCGCCGGCCCAGCTCCAGCAGCTCGTCCAGCCGCGCGAACAGCGCGGCCTCGTCGCCGCGGTGCAGGTAGCCCAGCCGCGCGCAGTTGATCGTCACCACGCCGAGGCTGCCGGTCTGCTCGGCACTGCCGAACAGGCCGTTGCCGCGCTTTAGCAGCTCGCGCAGGTCCAGCTGCAGGCGGCAGCACATCGAGCGGATCATCCCCGGGTCCAGCTCGGAGTTGATGAAGTTCTGGAAGTACGGCAGGCCGTACTTGGCGGTCATGTCGAACAACAGCCGCGCGTTCTCCGATTCCCACGGGAAATCGGCGGTGATGTTGTAGGTCGGGATCGGGAAGGTGAACACCCGGCCGCGCGCGTCGCCCGCGCTCATCACCTCGATGTAGGCGCGGTTGATCAGGTCCATCTCGGCCTGCAGCTCGCCATAGGTGAACGGCATTTCCTCGCCGCCGATGAACGGCGTCTGGTGCTTCAGGTCCTGCGGGCACACCCAGTCGAAGGTGAGGTTGGTGAACGGCGTCTGCGTGCCCCAGCGCGAGGGCACGTTGAGGTTGAAGATCAGCTCCTGGATGCACTGGCGCACGTCGTCATAGGACAGCCCGTCCTTGCGCACGAACGGCGCCATGTAGGTGTCGAACGAGGAGAACGCCTGCGCGCCGGCCCATTCGTTCTGCAGGGTGCCGAGGAAGTTGACGATCTGCCCCACCGCCGAGGACAGGTGCTTCGGCGGGCCGGCCTCGACCTTGTTGGGCACGCCATTGAAGCCTTCGTACAGCAGCGTGCGCAGCGACCAGCCGGCGCAGTAGCCGGAGAGCATGTCCAGGTCGTGGATGTGCAGGTCGGCCTCGCGGTGGGCGCGGCCGATCTCCGGCGGATAGACCCGCTCCAGCCAGTAGTTGGCGGTGACCTTGCCGGCCGCGTTCAGGATCAGCCCGCCCAGCGAATAGCCCTGGTTGGCGTTGGCGTTGACCCGCCAGTCGGCACGGCTCAGGTACTCCTCGACCGAGGAAATCGAATCGACCAGATGCCGCCCGGCCACGGCCGGGGAAGTGCTTGGCTCCATTGACAGCCCTTCAATCCACAAGATGTTGTGGACATGATTCATGAAAACAACAATATGTTGTTTGACATGGATCAAGCCGGGGGCTGGTGGCAGGGATACTCGACTCCCCGACCATACCGGCACGGGGCCGCGGAACCGACCTCCTCCTACGGGATTTCCGCGGCTGGAACCTCAGGCGACGGCCGGCCCGGCCAGTTCCACCGACACCACGCCCTCGACCCCGCCCAGCAGTTCGGCCTTGGCCAGCAACTGCTCACGGGGCAATGGCGGATCGCAGTCGATGTCGACGATGTCGTCGCCCTGTTCGCGCGGGCGCAGGGTGATGCGCTTGACCGGCAGGCCGGCGTCGGCGGCCGCCGCTTCCACCCGCGCCAGCGGCGTGCCGGCGGCCACGCGCAGGCGCAGGCGGCCGCTGCGCGCGCGACGGCGCAGGTAGCGTTGTTCCAACGGCTTGAGCAAGGCCAGGATCGCCCACATCAGCGCCGTGGCCATCACCGCCGCGGCATACAAACCGGCGCCGGTGGCCAGGCCGACCGCCGCCACCGCCCACAATCCCGCCGCCGTGGTCAGGCCGCGGATCACCTGCTCGCGCTGCAGGAACAGGATGGTGCCGGCGCCGAGGAAACCCACGCCGCTGACCACCTGCGCGGCGATGCGCGAAGGATCGAGCACGATATTGGGTTGGCCCAGCACGTCGAAGAAACCGAAGGCCGAGACGATGACCGCCAACGCCGAGCCCACGCACACCAGCATGTGCGTGCGCAGCCCGGCCGCCCATTCCAGGCGCCCGCGGTTGATGCCGATCACCGAACCCAGCAAGGCGGCCAGCAGCAGCCGCAAGCCCATTTCCCACCACTGGATCATCGTCGCCTCCGGGCTTCATGACGGTCCGCCGCAGTGTAGACCTTGCCCCTCACGAAGCCCGCGTCGAGCGGCGCACGGCGGCGCTACAGTAGTCGCCCCCACCACGGAACCTGCGCGATGCACCGCAACGACACCGCCCTGCTGGTCATCGACCTGCAACCGGACTTCATGCCCGGCGGCGCGCTGCCCTGCGCCGGGGGCGACGCCATCGTGCCGGGCATCGCCGCACTGCTGGCGGCGCGCCGCTACGCCACCGTCGTCGCCACGCAGGACTGGCACCCGACCGACCACGCCTCGTTCGCCAGCCGGCACGCCGGGCGTTCGCCGTTCGAGACGATCGAACTGCACGGCCATCCGCAGACGCTGTGGCCGGACCACTGCGTGCAGGGCAGCACCGGCGCGGCGCTGCATCGGCAAGTAGATTGGAATCACGCCGACCTGATCCTGCGCAAGGGCAGCAACCGGCAGGTGGATTCCTACAGCGCCTTTCGCGAGAACTTCGGCCCGGACGGCGACCGCCCGGCCACCGGGCTGGCCAGCTGGCTGCACGAACGCGGCATCGCCGAAGTGCACGTGTGCGGGTTGGCGCGCGACTACTGCGTGCTGTGGAGCGCGCAGGATGCAGCGGAAGCCGGTTTCCGCGTGGGTTTCCACTGGGACCTGACGCGCCCGGTCGATGCGGGCAACGACGCGGCCACGCGGCAGGCGCTCGCCGCCGCCGGGATTGCGGTTCTCTGACCAACGGGCCGGATACTGCTTCGGCCCTGATCCAGCGGCGCGCCGCCGGCGCTACCGGAACACCACCGTGCGGTGCCCATTGAGCAGGATGCGGTGCTCGACGTGGCGGCGCACCGCACGGGCCAGCACCAGCGATTCGGTGTCGCTGCCCAGCCGCACCAGGTCGCGCGGTGTCATCGCGTGGTCCACCCGCGCCACGTCCTGCTCGATGATCGGGCCTTCGTCGAGGTCGCAGGTCACGTAGTGCGCGGTGGCGCCGATGATCTTGACCCCGCGCGCGTGCGCCTGATGATAGGGCTGGGCGCCCTTGAAGCTGGGCAGGAAGCTGTGGTGGATGTTGATCGCGCGCCCGGCCAATGCCGCGCACAGCTGCGGCGAGAGGATCTGCATGTAACGCGCCAGCACCACCAGGTCGATGTTCTCGCGCTCGACCAGATCGAGGATCTGCCGCTCTTGCTGCGCACGGTTGTCCGCGCTCACCGGCAGGTGGTGGAACGGTATTCCGTAGGACCCGGCCAGCGCGGCGAAATCGGTGTGGTTGGACGCGACCGCCGCGACCTCCACCTGCAGCTGGCGGCTGTGCGCGCGGAACAGCAGGTCGTTGAGGCAGTGCCCTTGCTTGCTGACCAGCACCAGCAGGCGCGCGCGGCGCCGCGCGTCGTGCAGTTGCCAGTCCATCGCGTAGTCCTCGCCCAGCCGTTGCAGGCGCCCGCGCACCGCCAGCTCCTCGTCCACCGACGCCATGTCGAAATGCACGCGCAGGAAGAAACGGCCGCTTTCCTCGTCGCCGAACTGCTGCGCGTCGAGGATGTTGCAACCGGCCTCGAACAGCAGGCCGGAAACGCGGTAGACGATGCCGGTGCGATCCGGGCAGGACAGGGTGAGGATGTAGTCGGGGCGCATCGCGCCGAGTCTAGCGGCGGGCGAAATTTTCCGGGGAAACCATAACGACGCGCCCGCTGCCGACATGAAAGCAGGCCCCTGTGGATGCGGCACTTGCCCCGCATGGGCCTGTCCGGCGAAGCCCGTGCCGGGCAAGCCCGGCACCTACGCGAACACCCCGCGCACGCCGTGCGGCTCGCAGCGCCGGTAGCGGGGCGCGGCTTCCACCTTCGCGCCCAGCTCGGCCGCCGCATGCCACGGCCAGCGCGGGTCGTAGAGGATGCCGCGGGCGATGCCGATGGCGTCGGCGCGTCCTTCGGCGAGGATCGCCTCGGCCTGCCGCGCTTCGGTGATCAAGCCCACCGCAATGACCGGCGTGCGCACCTGCGCCTTGATCGCCTCGGCCAGCGGCACCTGGTAGCCGGGGCCGACCGGTATCTGCTGGCGCGGGTCGAGCCCACCGCTGGAGACATGGATGAAATCGCTGCCGCGCGCTTCCAGCGCCCGGGCCAGCGCGATGCTCTGCGCGACGTCCCAGCCGCCCTCCACCCAGTCGGTGGCAGAGATGCGCACGCCCACCGCGACACCGGCCGGCACCGCCGCGCGCACCGCATCGAACACCCGCAGCACCAGCCGCATGCGGTTTTCCAGCGGACCGCCGTACTCGTCGTCGCGATGGTTGCTCAACGGCGACAGGAACTGGTGCAGCAGGTAGCCATGCGCGGCGTGGATCTCGATCAGCTCCAGGCCCAATCGCGCCGCGCGCCGGGCCGACGCGGCGAACGCTTCCACCACGCCGTCGATGGCGGCCGCGTCCAGTGCCTGCGGGATGGGGTCACCGGCATTGAACGGCAACGCCGAAGGCGCCTGCACCTGCCAGCCGTTCGGCTGGTCCGGGGCGATGGCGGCGCCGCCCTCCCACGGCCGCGCGGTCGAGGCCTTGCGCCCGGCATGGGCCAGCTGGATGCCGATGGGCATCGGCGACCAGCGCCGCAGCGAGGCCAGCGCCTCGCCCAGTGCCGCTTCGGTGGCGTCGTCCCACAGCCCGAGATCGGCCCAGCTGATGCGCCCGCGCGGCGCCACCGCGGTGGCTTCAAGGATCAGCAGGCCGGCGCCGGACTGCGACAGCATGCCCAGGTGCTGGTCGTGCCAGCTGCTGGCGCAGCCGTCCTCGGCCGCGTACTGGCACATCGGCGCGATCACGATGCGGTTGGGCAGCGACAACGGGCCGAGCTGCAACGGCGAGAACAACAGGCTCACGGCAAGGAGGGTCCAGCGATGGGGTGCGCCATTGCAGCGTCCATCGGCCGGCGCATCAACCGGGCCGGTGGATCACTGCGTCTTGGCGGCTGGGCCGAAGCGGCGCCCCGGTTCAGTCCCGCGGCAGCGGCAGCACCGGCACCCCGGTCGGGTGGCCTTCGGCATCCAGCGCGATCATCACGAAGGTGCCCTTGGTGCACAGCTGGCGCGCGCCGCTGAGCAGGTCCTCGGTGACCAGCTCCACCTCCACGTGCATCGAGCTGCGGCCGACCCGCACCACCCGGCCGATGGTTTCCACCATCTGCCCGACCCGGATCGGCAGCTTGAAATCGACCTGGTCCGAGCGCGCGGTCACCACCGTGCGGCGCGAGTAGCGGGCGGCGGCGAGGAAGGCGGCCTTGTCCATCCACGCCAGCGCCTGGCCACCGAACAGGGTACCCATGTGGTTGGTGTGGTTGGGGAAGACGATTTCCGCCATGCGGACTTCGGTGGGCGGGACGGTGGTGTCGGCGGCGTTCATGGCGGCGTTCGCGGCGTTGGAAGCAGGGACGGATGATACGCAGCGGCGGACGTGCCCGGCGTGACGTTCCCGCGCCCCCGTAGGAGCGCACTTCAGTGCGCGATGGGGCATCACCGGGAAAGCCTCTCGCGCCCTGAAGTGCGCTCCTACGGAACCGGTCAGAAGTTCATGTCGAAGGCGACCTCGCCCTGCACGCCGACCTGGTAGGCCGACACGCGGCGTTCGAAGAAGTTGGTCAGCTCCTGCACGTCCTGCAGTTCCATGAACGGCAGCGGATTGCGCACGTTGTACTTCTTCGCCATGCCGAGCTTCACGAAGTGGTTGTCGGCGCAATGCTGCAGGTACTGGCGCATGTCGCGGGTGGAGATGCCGGCCACGCCGCCGGACAGCACGTCCTCGGCGAACTGCACTTCGCATTCGATCGCCTCTTCGAGCATGTCGTAGACCTGCTGTTCCATCCGCGCATCGAACAGGTCCGGTTCCTCGGCGCGGATGGTGCGCACGCACTCGAAGGCGAACTCCATGTGGCAGCTCTCGTCGCGGAACACCCAGTTGGTGCCCGAAGCCAGGCCCGGCAGCAGGCCGCGCGAGCGGAAGTAATAGACATAGGCGAAGGCAGCGAAGAAGAACAGGCCCTCGATGCACGCGGCGAAGCAGATCTGGTTGAGCAGGAACTGGCGGCGCTGCTCGCGGGTCTCGATGCGCTTCAGGCCCTGGATCGAATCGATCCACTTGAAGCAGAAGTCGGCCTTCTTCTTGATCGACTCGATGTTCTCCACCGCGGCGAAGGCCTTGAAGCGCTCCTCCGGGTCGGGCAGGTAGTTGTCGAGCAGGGTCAGGTAGAACTGCACGTGCAGCGCTTCCTCGTACAGCTGGCGCGACAGGTACATGCGCGCCTCGGGCGCGTTGAGGTGCTGGTACAGGTTCAGCACCAGGTTGTTGGAGACGATGGAATCGCCGGTGGCGAAGAACGCGACCAGGCGGTGGATCAGGTGGCGGTCGGCCGGCGACATCTTGTGGTGCAGGTCGGTGATGTCGATCTGGAAGTTGATCTCGTCCACCGTCCAGGTGTTCTTGATCGCATTGCGGTACATCTCGTAGAAATCCGGGTAGCGCATCGGACGCAGGGTCAGTTCGAAACCGGGATCGAGCAGCATCTGGCGGGGTTGTGCGGACATCGGTGACTCCTTTTCCTTCTCCCTACGGGAGAAGCTGGCCCGAAGGGCCGGATGAGGGTTCGGTGAGGCGGCAATGCTGATCGCCGTACCCTCACCCCAACCCCTCTCCCGGAGGGAGAGGGGCTTCAAAGCATTTACTGGCAGGCTTCGCAGGCTTCCGGGTTCTCCAGCGAGCAAGCCACGGCCTGTGCCGGGGTGTAGCTGGACACGGTGGTCTTGGCGATCTTGGTGGCCGGGCGCGAGCGCAGGTAGTAGCAGGTCTTGATGCCCTGCTTCCATGCGTACATGTACATCGACGACAGCGCGCCGATGTTCGGGCTTTCCATGAACAGGTTGAGCGAGGCGGACTGGTCGATGAAGGCGCCGCGGCCGGCGGCCATGTCGATCAGCGAGCGCATCGGCAGCTCCCACACCGTGCGGTACACCGTGCGCAGCGCTTCCGGGATCTGCACGATGTTCTGGATCGAGCCGTCGGCCAGCTTGATCGCATCGCGCATCTCCGCCGTCCACAGGCCGAGCTGCTTGAGCTCGCCCACCAGGTAGCGGTTGATCTGCAGGAAGTCGCCGGACAGGGTTTCGCGCTTGAACAGGTTGGACACCTGCGGCTCCACGCACTCGTAGCAACCGGCGATCGAGGCGATGGTCGCGGTCGGGGCGATGGCGATCATCAGCGAGTTGCGCAGGCCGTGCTGCTTGATCCGCTCGCGCAATGCGTCCCAGCGCGCGGCATCGGCCGGTACCACGTTCCAGGCGTCGAACTGCAATTCGCCGCTGGCCGCGCGGGTGTCGGCGAACGAGGCGTGCCTGCCGCGTTCCTGCGCCAGCTCGCACGAGGTCTCCAGTGCGTGGAAATAGATCTCCTCGGCGATCTTCGCCGACAGCGCGCGTGCGGCGTCCGAATCGAACGGCAGGCGCTTGCGGAAGAACACGTCCTGCAGGCCCATGCAGCCCAGCCCCACCGGGCGCCAGCGCAGGTTGCCGCGGCGCGCGGTTTCGATCGGGTAGAAGTTCAGGTCGATCACGCGATCGAGCTGGCGCACGGCAAGGCGCACGGTTTCGGCGAGCTTGTCGAAATCGAAATCACCATGTTCGTCGAGGTGGTTGCCGAGGTTGATCGAGCCGAGGTTGCACACCGCCGTTTCCTCGGCGCTGGTGACCTCCAGGATCTCGGTGCACAGGTTGGACAGGTGGATCACGTTGCCGGCGCGCAGGGTCTGGTTGCTGGCGCGGTTGCACTTGTCCTTGAAGGTCATCCAGCCGTTGCCGGTCTCGGCCAGGGTGCGCATCATCCGCGCGTACAGCTTGCGCGCCGGGATGGTGCGCGCGGCCCTGCCCTGCGCCTCGGCCTGCAGGTAGGCGCGCTCGAACGCCTCGCCGTACAGGTCGGTGAATTCCGGCACCACGCGCGGGTCGAACAGCGACCATTCCTGGTCGGCTTCCACGCGCTGCATGAACAGGTCCGGCACCCAGTTGGCGAGGTTGAGGTTGTGGGTGCGGCGCGAATCGTCGCCGGCGTTGTCGCGCAGTTCGAGGAAATCCTCGATGTCGGCGTGCCAGGTTTCCAGGTACACGCAGGCCGCGCCCTTGCGCTTGCCGCCCTGGTTGACCGCGGCCACCGACGAATCCAGCGTCTTCAGCCACGGCACGATGCCGTTGGAGTGGCCGTTGGTAGACTTGATCAGCGAGCCGCGCGAGCGCACGCGGGTGTAGCTCACGCCGATGCCGCCGCTGAACTTGGACAGCTGCGCGATGTCGCCATACTTGGCGTAGATGGATTCGAGCGAGTCCTGCGGCGAATCCAGCAGGAAGCACGAGGACAGCTGCTCGTGGCAGGTGCCGGCGTTGAACAAGGTCGGGCTGGAGGGCAGGTAGTCGAGGCTGCCCAGCCGCTGGTACAGCGCCAGCGCCTCGGGCACGTCCTCGGAGAGCGCGCTGGCGATGCGCAGGAAGAACTGCTGCGGCGTCTCGATGACCTTGCGCGTGTGCGGGTGGCGCAGCAGGTAACGGTCGTACAGCGTGCGCAGGCCGAAGTAGTCGAAGTTGAAGTCCAGCGACGGGTTGATGGCGTCGTTGAGCTTGCGCGCGTTGGTCTGCACGAAGCCGAGCAGGCGGTCGTTGATCAGCCCCACTTCATGGCCACGGCCCACCGACTGCGAGAACGCGTGGATTTCCTGCCCGGACACTTCCTTGGCGATGAAATTCGCCAGCAGCCGCGCGGCCAGGCGGCCGTACTCGGGCTCTTCGCCGATCAGCAGCGCCGCGGTGCGGATGGAGAGTTCATCCAGCTCCTGCGTGGTCGCGCCGTTGTACAGGCCGGAGATGGTGCGGGTGGCCACGCGCATCGGATCGACCGCATGCAGGCCCTCGCAGCAGCGCTGGATGGCGCGCACGATCTTGTTCAGGTCCACCGGCTCGGTGCTGCCGTTGCGCTTGGCCACGCTCATGGCGGTGGCGGTCGGCGGCGGGGTGAGATCGAAAGCCGGGGTGGCGGCCACTGCTTCGGCGGTCGGGGTCTGCGACATCTGGCGTCTCCATGCGGGGATGCACGAGCCCGGCCTGTCCCTCGCAGGCGCGGATGGCATCGGAAGCACAGGGTGGGAGCGCGGTGTCGCACGGCCTGCGACCGGCATGGAAACCATGCGGGAGGCCCTGCTGCACCAGCCATCTCCCCCCGGAGATTCCGCGGCCGGCACCGCGCGGCGTGCATCGCGCGGCTGTCGGCAGGTCTTCGGACTCGTGGATGCGGCGGGAATGCCTCCCGGCCACCTTGGCCGCCGCTTCCCAGGGCCACCGCCCCAGTGCGAAATCGCGACCTCGTCTCCACCTACCGCTGCGGGGCAGTGCCGGGTTTGGACCGGCTTCCCTTTCAATCCGGGGTAGCCCCGGAACCGACGGGCCACAAGATAGTGGGGGTGAATTGCAGGGTCAACGCCAAATGTTGTGGATAACCGCGTTTCCCTTGGGGCGCAAGCGATCCGCCCCGCCGGGGCCGGCATGGGCGCGCTGGCCTGCCCGCCGCAGTTGCGCAGTCAAGCCCCAGGAAGCCGATTCAAGGGTTGGGAAACTCCCTGCGCATTCATCGTCCAACCCTTCGGTTGCACCGCCATGACTTCCGGCCGGCGCCGCCGCCATGCCCGTCGACGATGCTGCGCCCACGCCCGCCCCCGGATATCCCATGCGCTGCCTGGTCCTCGCCACCGCCCTGCTCGCCCTGCCGCTGGCCGCCCGCGCCGACACGCTGAAGTCGCCGGAACTGTCCTCCACCCAGTGCGGGGTCGGCACCGACTACGACGTGCTGGTCGATGGCGGCGGCATCTGGCTGCGCCGGCACGACGCCACCCCGCGCGAGATCGTGTTCCACGACGGCCAGCTGAGCATCGACGGCCACATGCAGGCGGTCAGCGACGCCGATGCGCAGCGCCTGCGCGTGCTCGAGGCCGGGGTGCGCCAGCTGATGCCGGCGGTCACCGGCATCGCCAATGAATCGGTCGGGATCAGCTTCGACGTGCTGGACGTCGTCTATGGCTCCCTGACCGGCAAGTTCGATTCGCGCAAGGTGCGCGGCCTGCGCAGGGACGCCGAGCGCTTCGTTGCCTCGACCATCGGCCGCGGGCGCTGGGAGCAGGATCTGTTCGGCGAGGGCTTCGACCAGCGCGTGCAGGATGCGGCCGAATCGCTCAAGGGTTCCATCGCCCGCGGCGTGCTGTGGACCATGCTCACCGGCAGCGAGGAACGCATCGAGAAACGCACCGAGAAGATCGAGGCCGAACTAGAGCCGAAGATCGAAGCGCGCGCACGCGCCCTGGAACAGCATGCGCAGTCCCTGTGCACCCAGGTGCTGGCACTGGACCGGATACAGTCGGCGCTCGAGTTCCGCTACGACGGCCAGCCGCTGCGGATGATGCGGGTCAGCGGCGACGATGCCCCGGCGCCGATGGCGAAGGAACAGGCGCCGGACAACCGCATCATCCTGCCGTAGGTACGGGGCTTGCCCCGTACCAGACGTTGCCGGGAATGCCCCCGCCGGGCCAAGGCCCGGCGCTACGGCAACTGCGCCAGCTCCTCGCGCACCAGCCGCACCACCAGTTTGTCCAGCGTGTCCACCGAGTAGTTGGACACCTCGTGCACGGTCTCGCCGCCGGGGCCGCTGCCGGGGTCGGCCGCGTCCTTGTAGGTGAGGAAGATGAAGCGCCCGCCGGTGTACTGCGCGATCTGCCGCTGCACGATCTCGCCGGTACTGTCCTGCCCCGACGCGGCCACGCTGAACACCTTGATGCCCTTGCCGAGCGCCGCGAGCATGCTCTGGTCGTAATGCGGTTGTGGATAGTCCATGTGCGGCGGCGCATCGGCCAGCGACAGCAGCAGCCGGGTGGTCGCCGGGCCGCGCCAGTCCAACGCCTGCACCGCGTGGTCGAAGGCTTCGTTCATCGCCTCGGGCATGTCGCCGCCGCCACCGGCGCGCACGCCGTCGAGCGCCTGCTGGAACGCGGCGACATTGCCGGTCAGGTCCCAGCTGCGCACGAAGTAGTCGTCGCCGCGGTCGCGGTAGGTCACCAGCCCGAGGCACACGTCCGGGCGCGAGGGCAGTTGCTCGATGCCGCGCACGATGTCGCGCAGCGAACCGCGCAGCTTGTCGATCTCGTCGCCCATCGAGCCGGTGGCATCGACCATGAACACCAGGTCCAGCCGCGCCCGTTCGGGCGCCGCCTGTACCGGCAACACCACTTCCAGCGCGTTCTTCTGCCCGCGCCGCAGTTGCGCCTGCGCCTGCCTGCCATCGCGACGCACGTCAATGCGATAGCTGGCCGAATCGCGATCGTCGAAGGCGTTCAGGTGCAGCCACGCCTGGCCGCCGGCATCGGTGCGTGCCCACATCCGCGCACCATCGGGCGAGGCCACCGCGACCTCGGCGTCGGGCACCACCCGGCCCTGCGCATCGACCACGCGCAGGCGCTGGCGCACGCTCACGTCGCGCCCGAGCCGCGCCGACTCATGATGGCCTTGCAGGAACTGCAGGAAGCCGCCGAAGTCGGCGTTGTCATCGACCACGCCGGCCGTCACCGGCGCCTGCTGCCGGCGGATCGGCGGCAGCGGCCGGCGCGGCGGCGACAGGCGCTCGGCACGGGCGCCGCTGGCCGCTACCGAATCGAGCGCGGCGGCCGGCACCGGCGCGGGGGGAGCCGGCGGCGAGGGGGCGGCAGCCAGTCGCGCAACGTCATGCAAGGCTTTCTCCGCCAACGCCGGCTCGCCGCGTTCGCGACGCTGCGGTTGCGGCTGCGGATCGGCCACCTCGCGCATCCGCGGCGTGTCGCTGCATACGGTGGCCGCGGGTGCGCGGAAGTTCGGCACGGTCTGGCGCTGGCGCCGCGGGTGCTGCACCTGTGCTGCCTGTGCCTCGGCCATGCCAGCCGGCTGCGGCCACAGCGGTTCGGCGGCAAGCGCCGGCCACCCGGCCAGCAGCGTCAGGGCGAACGCCATCGAGGAGGCCGGCAGGCGGCGGCGGGATGGGTATGGGCGTTTCATCGGTTCCTCCACGGGTGGTGCGTCATTGCACCCACGGCGAGGAACGGACCAGCAGCGCCGGCGGGGTCGAACGCCGGGACTCGCCCGGCGCCCGGTCATCTCCGGTTCGGTTTGGCCGGCCTCCCCTGCCCGCGCAGGGCAAGGGGGAGGGCCGGCCGCGATGCTCAGTCGAGCACGACCAGGTTCACGTCGATGTTGCCGCGGGTGGCGTTGGAGTACGGGCACACCTGGTGCGCCTTGTCGACCAGCGCCTGCGCCTGCTCGCGGGCAAGGCCGGGCACGCGCACGCGCAGCTCGACCTGGATGCCGAAGCCGTCGCCCAGCGGGCCGATGCCGACCCGGCTGTCGATCGTGACCTCGCCCGGCAAGGACACTTTCCCGCGGCTGGCCACCAGCTTCAGTGCGCCGATGAAGCAGGCCGCGTAGCCGGCGGCGAACAGCTCCTCGGGATTGGTGCCGGCACCGCCGGCGCCGCCCAGTTCGGTGGGCGTGCTCAGTTCGAGTTCCAGCCCGGTTTCACCGCGGGCGCGGCCCTGGCGGCCCCCGGTGACGTGGGCCTGGGCGGTATAGGCGACTTTTTCCAGTGACATGATGTTTCTCCGGTACTCGGGTGGCGCGCTGGGAAGGAGTGCCGGGCGCCACGGGCGGCAATATTAACCTGCTATCAAATAGCACGCTATTTATAAGGCGAAAGAGAACGCCGCGTCCGGTTCATGTCCCCTGCTCCAGGTTCAGCCGCAGGGTTTCCAGTTGCCGCTTGAGCGCGGCCAGTTCGTCCAGCGCGCAGCCGACCGCGCACATCACCTGCTCCGGGATCCGTTCGGCCTTGCGTCGCAGCGCGCGGCCCGCGGCGGTGAGCGCGACGATCACCTGCCGCTCGTCCTCGCGGGCACGGGTGCGGGTGACCAGCCCGGCCGTCTGCAGGCGCTTGAGCAGCGGGGTCAGCGTGGCCGAGTCCAGGAACAGGCGCTCGCCGATCTCCGAGACGGTCAGTGCGTCGCGCTCCCACAGCACCAGCATCACCAGGTACTGCGAATAGGTCAGGCCCAGCTCCTTCAACAGCGGCCGGTAGTGCTTGTTCATCGCCAAGTTCGCCGAATACAGCGCGAAGCACAGCTGCCTGTCCAGGCGGAGCAGCGAGGGGTCGGTGGCGGCGGTGCGGGAGGGCATGCCCTCAATCTACATCGTGAAAAATTGAATAGCAAGCTATTTATTTCCGGGATCACGCCCGCTTACCGGAGCGCACCGCTCAATGGCGGTGCGCGGTGCCCAGGTATTCGGCGCTCTGCATCTCGATCAGGCGGCTGGCGGTGCGCTCGAAGGCGCCGGCCAGGCGGGTGCCCGAATACAGCAGCGGCGGCGGGTCCTGCGCGGTGCACACCAGGTTGACCTGGCGGTCGTACAGCTCGTCGATCAGGTTGACGAAGCGCCGCGCGGCGTCCTCGTTCATGCGGTCGAAGTGCGGGATGCCGCCGAGCAGCACGGTGTTGAACTCGCGCGCGATCTCGATGTAGTCCGAGGGCCCGCGCGGACCCTCGCACAGCGCCGGGAAGTCGAACCAGACGATGCTCTTGCCGCGCCCGCGCACGGGGATCTTGCGGCCCTCGATGGCGATGTTGCCGGCACGCGCGTCCTCGCTGCCGCTCAGCTCCCTCCAGCGCCCGGCCAGCCACGCATCGCTGTCGTCTTCCAGCGGCGCGCGGTACACCGGCGAACGGGTCAGCGCGCGCATGCGGTAGTCCTCGGTGCCCTCGGCGTACAGCTCCACGCAGTATTTCTGCAGCAGGGCGATGGCCGGCAGGAAGCTGTCGCGCTGCAGGCCATCGAGGTACAGGTTCTCCACCGCGGTGTTCGAGGTGGTCACCAGCGTCACGCCCTCGGCGAACAGGCGTTCGAGCAGGCGCGCCAACAGCATCGCATCGCCGATGTCGGTGACGAAGAATTCGTCCAGCACCAGCACGCGCAGGTTGTTGCGCCACTCCTGGGCGATCTTCGCCAACGGGTCGCTCTGGCCCTGGTGCTCGCGCAGCCGCTCGTGGATGCCGCGCATGAAGCGGTGGAAATGGGTGCGGTATTTCTGCCTGATCGGCAGGCCGTCGTAGAACAGGTCGACGAGGAAGGTCTTGCCGCGGCCGACGCCACCCCAGAAGTACAGCCCCGGCACCGCCTCGGGCTTCTTCCAGAACGCGGACAGCCGGTCCAGCCAGCCGTCCTGCTCGGTATCGACGAGGGCCTCGTGGATGCGGTCCAGCTCGGCCAGCGCGGCATGCTGGGCCGGGTCGTCGCGCCAGTCGCTACGGGCCACGCCGGCGGCGTAGCGCTGCGAAGGAGTCGTCGCCGCCATGCTCAGCAGCTGCCGTCGGGCAGCCAGCGCCGCACTTCGTGCTGGATCGCACCGCGCAGGTCGATCAGCTTGCGGTGGAAGAAATGGCTGGTGTCGGGCATGCGCACCAGCTGCGGCGGTCTGGCCAGCGACTCCACCCACTGGTAGACCGCCTGCGCATCGACCACCTCGTCGGCATCGCCCTGCACCACCAACCAGTTCGCCGGCGGCTGCAGGCTGTCGAAATCCCAGGTGCGGCGGCCCACCGGCGGGGCGATGGAGATCAGCGCCTGCGGTTGCAGCGCGGCGCTGGCGCGCAGCGAGACGTAGGCGCCGAAGCTGAAGCCGGCCAGCCACAGCGCGCAGTCCGGGCGTTGCTTGCGCACCCATGCGGCCACCGCGCGCAGGTCGTCCTGTTCGCCCTCACCATTGTCGAACGTGCCGGCCGAGGCGCCGACGCCGCGGAAATTGAAGCGCACCGTGGCCACGCCCAGCTCGCGCAGCGCGCGCGCGGCCATCGTCACCACCTTGTTGTGCATGCTGCCGCCCTCGGTGGACAGCGGGTGGCAGATGACGGCGACGACCGACTGCGCCGTGGCCTCGGCATCGGCCGGGTCGACGACGACTTCCAGCGGCCCGACCGGGCCATCCAGCGTCAGCGTCGCCGATTCACGGGGAAATGGGGGAGTCTGCATTCGGGCATGATACCGGCCCCGCCCGGCGGCTTCATCGCCGCCCCTGGCCCACGGCAGCCCCGACACGATGCACTTCCTGATTTCGAGCGTTGTCTGCAGCGTGCTGGTTTCGGTCCTGCTGAAACTGGCGCCGCGGCGCGGCATCGACATCGCCCAGGCGGTAACCTGGAACTACCTGGCCGCCAGCGTGCTGTCGCTGTTGCTGCTCAAGCCGTCGCTGCAATCGCTGCGGGGCGGTCACGCGCCGTGGCCGGCGCTGCTGGGGCTGGCGGTGGCGCTGCCCGGCATCTTCCTGGTGCTGGCGCGTGCGGTGCGCGAGGCCGGCATCGTGCGCAGCGACGTGGCGCAGCGGCTGTCGCTGCTGTTGTCGCTGGGCGCGGCCTTCGTGCTGTTCGGCGAACATGCCAACGGCTGGAAGCTGGCCGGGCTGGGACTGGGGCTGCTGGCGATCGTCGGCGTCAGCGCGCGCAGCGGCGAGGCCACGGTCGCCGCACCCGGCGGCTGGCGCTGGCTGCTGGCGGTGTGGATGGGCTTCGCGCTGATCGACGTGCTGCTCAAGCAGGTGGCGCTGTCCGGCACGCCGGCCACCGCTGCGCTGCTGGTCAGCTTCGCACTCGCCTTCGTGCTGATGCTGGGTTGGCAACTGCAGCGCCACTTCGGCGGTCGCAGCCGCTTGGGCGCGCGCAACCTCGGTTTCGGCCTGCTGCTCGGCGCGCTCAACTTCGGCAACATCCTGTTCTACGTGCGCGCGCACCAGGCATTGCCGCACAGCCCGGCCACCATCTTCGCCGGCATGAACATCGGCGTGGTGTGCGTGGGCGCCCTGGCCGGCGTGTTCGCCTTCGGCGAGAAGACCAGCGGCTGGAACCGCGCCGGTCTGGCTCTGGCGGTGCTGGCCATCGTCCTGATCGCGCGCGGCGCGGTGGTTTGACTGCAAATGTTGGCGGTGACGGTGGCGGTGATGTTGGTGCCGGTGCTGGCGTAGGAGCGCACTTCAGTGCGCGAGCGGGCTCTGCCGGCAAAGCCTCATCGCGCACTGAAGTGCGCTCCTACGGTCGTCCATGACTCGGCAGGCATTGCCGGAAACCCGAGCCGTTGCCTTTTCTCACTCCTCACTCCTCTTCACTCACTCCTGCCCTTCAGGGCTCGAAGCCGAGCAGCAGCGGGTCGTGGTCCGAGCTGCGCCACGGGCCGGCCGCGTTGCGCGCGTGGTAGCCCATCTCGTCGGCTTCGTCGGCATTGATGTGCCACTCCACCGCGCCCTTCAACCGCGCGGCCATGCCGACGTTGAGCAGCGCATGATCGAGGCGACCGGTCTGGCCGTTGTAGACATAGCTGTAGGGCTGGGCGACGCCGGCAAGCTTGAAGGCGTCCTGCCAGCCATCGGCGCGCAGTTGTCGGATCGGCTCTTCCATCGCATAGGCGTTGAAGTCGCCCAGCAGCACCGCGTCGCTGCTGCCACTGCCGGTCGGGTCGCCCTGCAGCCACTGGTCCAGCAGCCGCGCCGATTCGACGCGGGTCGCGTTCCAGCAGCCCTGGCCGTCGTTGTGGTCGGCATCAGCGCCCACCGCACCGGAACAGCTCTTGGACTTGAAGTGGTTGGCCACCACCACGAACGGCTTGCCCTTGCCGCCCATGCGGAACGCCTGCGCCAGCGGCACACGGCTGCGCTCGCCGAACGGTTCGCGTTCCAGCACCGCCACCTTGCCGACCGGAACGACACGCGAAGCGCGATAAATGATGCCGACGCGGATCGGGTTGTCACCCGGTCCCTTGCCGGCATCGACGAACCGCCAGTCGCCGCCGCCGGCCACCGCATTGAGCGCGCGCACCAGCTGCGCGATGGCCGAATCCGGGCCGTAGCCGTCGTTCTCCAGTTCCATCAGCGCGGCCACGTCGGCACCGAGGCTGCCGATGGTAGCGACCAGTTTGGCCTGCTGCGCCAGCAGTTGCTCCTGCGTTTTCGCGCCGCGCAGGGTCGGGAAGCCGCCACCGCGGCCATTGCCGTTGAAATAGTTTTCGAGGTTGAACGCGGCAATGCGCAGCCCACCCGGCACCTGCGGCGGCTGTGGGCGCTCGAGCACCGGCAGCTGCAGCGGGCGGGTCAGCTGCAGCCGGTACCCATCGTCGAAACGCTGCTCGACCACGCCCTCGACACCCTGCAGGCGCATGCCGACACGCAGCACCGCGCCTTCCGGCAGGTAAGCCACGCCGCCGGGATCGCGCTTGCTGCTGCCGTCGTCCAGGCGCAGCCGGCGGCGCATGTTGTCGGCCACCGCCGCCGCATGCTCGGCGCTGCCGGCGGCGGCCAGCTCGCTGGGCTGCCACAGGCGGCCGCCGAAGGCGACGGTGAGTTCGCCATATCGCTGCAATCCACCCTGGCCGGCCAGGGTCAATGGCGCGTCGATGCGTACCTGCATGCCCTCCAGCGCTTCCCAGCTGGCCGGCACGTCCCGCAGCACGGTCACCGCCGGCGCCGGGCGCGCGGCGATCGCCACGACCGTGTCGGCCTGCAACGTGGTCAGGCTGGTGTCGCCCTTGCCTGCCGGCTGCTCCTGCACAGTGCCGGTGACGCGCAGCCACTGGCCCGGCCGCACGGCCGGCTCCGGCCCCATCCGCACGAACAAGCCGTCGGACGTGGCCGCATCGCCATCGCCGGCGTCCTGCACGAACACGCCGCCCAATCCCGCACGCAGGTCAGCCGTGACCATGCCTTCGACCGTGACGCGCTCGCCGTCGTGCGGGCTGCGCTCGCCACTGCCCTGCACCGCGCCGATGGCGAGCGGTGACGGAGTGGCGGAGTACGCTGGGATGGCGACCAGCGCGGCAACGGCAAGGAATACGGTTGATCTGCGCATGGGCGGCAACTTCACGGGGACGGAAACGAAAGCGCCGCCGGGAAGGCGGCGCTGCGGCTTCGCTGCGGAAGCAGCCTACTTCAGGTTGGCCAGCATCCAGTCCACGGTCGCGTGGATCTGCTCTTCGCTGAGCCCCGGGTTGCCGCCCTTGGGCGGCATCACCCCGCCATCCGGGCCGGTGTAGCCATCGATGGCGTGCTTGTAGAGCGTTTCCGTGCCCTGCGCGATGCGGCTGTTCCAGTGGGCGTGGTCCAGCGTCGGCGCCATGCCCACGCCGGTCAGGTGACAGGCGGTGCAGAGCTTGTCGAAGATCACCTTGCCGTCCAGCGTGCCATCGTAGGCGCCACCACCGGCGGCGGCCTTGGCCGCGGCGGCTTCGGCAGCGGCGGCCTGCGCCGCGGCACCGGTACTGCCGGCATAGACCGCGCCGACCGGCGCGATGCGCTCCTCGGTCCGCTTGACCGCATTGGCCGACTCTTCCGTCGGGATGGCCCCCTGCAGGAACGAAGCGAAGAAGATCAGGCCGATCGCGATGACGGTCAGCACGCCGATCACGATGGAGAACCGCTTCAGAAATTCGAGGTCGTAATTCCGCACGTCTTCTTACCCCTGGCGAGTAGTCGATGGACCACAGCTACTCGCCGAGTATAAACCAGCGCCGGGCGCCGGCCACAACGGGCGAGCCGGTCACGCACCGGCCGCACGCAGGCAGAACGCGGCGATGGCCTCGACCAGGTGCTCGCCGTCGCGCTGGCCGTCGCGGCTGGGCGCGGTGGGCCCGACCAGCGCCTCGGTGAAGGCGCCGACGATGCAGGCCGCACCCACGTCCAGGTCCTGCGCCGGGAATTCGCCATCGCGGACGCCATCACCAAGGATGCGCTTGAACACGTCGCCGAACAGCCGCCGGCAGCGGATGCGCTCGGCTTCCACCTCCGGGTCCACCGGCTCGGCGATGAAGGCATGGGCCAGGCCGGGGCCGGCCAGCGCGCGGCGCACGAACGAGGCCACCGCCCGCTGCAGCCGCTGCGCCGCCGGCAACGGTTCGTCGGCGATGGCCGAAAGAATCCGCAGCTCGTGCTCGACCGCGGCGGTAAGCACTTCCACGAACAGCTCGGCCTTGGACGGGAAGTGCCGGTAGATCAGCCCGGTGGACACGCCGGCCTCGGCGGCCACGGCGGTGACCGGCGCGTTGCGGTAGCCGCCGGCCGCGACCAGCCGGCGTGCGGCGGCGAGGATGCGCTCGCGGTTGCCGGCCAGGCGCCGTTCCATCAGTTGCGACCGCTTGTAGGCCATTGCGTGACTCGCAGTTCAATTCTTGAATCAGTATTCACTTTTTTCCCCCGAGCCGCTAGGCTGCACCCGAACGCCCGCATCGACGGCCCGCCGTCGCCCCCATCCGGGTGCGCCTTCCCGCCATGCCGCAACGGAGCTTTCATGCACGTCCCCACCCTGTCCTTCGATCTGGGCGAAGAAATCGACCTGCTGCGCGAGAGCGTGGCGCAGTTCGCCGCCGCGCAGATCGCGCCGCTGGCCGAAGAGGCCGACGCGACCAACCACTTCCCCAACCAGCTGTGGCGCCAGCTCGGCGAGCAGGGCCTGCTGGGCATGACCGTGGAAGCCGAATACGGCGGCACCGGCATGGGTTATCTGGCGCACGTGGTGGCGATGGAGGAGATCTCGCGTGCCTCCGGCGGCATCGGCCTGTCCTATGGCGCGCACTCCAACCTGTGCCTGAACCAGCTGCGCAAGAACGCCAGCGAGGCGCAGAAGCAGCGCTACCTGCCCAAGCTGTGCAGCGGCGAGCATGTCGGCGCACTGGCGATGAGCGAGCCGGGCGCCGGTTCGGACGTGGTGTCGATGAAGCTGCGCGCGGACAAGCGCGGCGACCATTACGTGCTCAACGGCAACAAGATGTGGATCACCAACGGCCCCGATGCCGACGTGCTGGTGGTGTATGCCAAGACCGACGCCAACGCCGGCTCGCGCGGCATCACCGCCTTCATCATCGAGAAGGGCATGAAGGGATTCTCGACCGCGCAGAAGCTGGACAAGCTGGGCATGCGCGCGTCCAACACCTGCGAGCTGGTGTTCGCCGACTGCGAGGTGCCGGTCGAGAATGTGCTCGGCGAGGTCGGCGGCGGCGTCAAGGTGCTGATGTCCGGGCTGGACTACGAGCGCGTGGTGCTGTCCGGCGGCCCGCTGGGGCTGATGGCCGCGGCGCTGGACGTGGTGCTGCCCTACGTGCACGAGCGCAAGCAGTTTGGCGAGGCGATCGGCACGTTCCAGTTGATCCAGGCAAAGATCGCCGACATGTATGTGGGCCTCAACGCTTGCCGCGCCTACGTGTACGCGGTGGCCAAGGCCTGCGACCAGGGCCGCACCACGCGCCAGGACGCGGCCGGCGCGATCCTGTATTCGGCCGAGAAGGCGACGTGGGCGGCCGGGCAGGCGATCCAGATCCTCGGCGGCAACGGCTACATCAACGAGTACCCGGCCGGGCGCTTGTGGCGCGACGCCAAGCTGTACGAGATTGGCGCCGGCACGTCGGAAATCCGCCGCATGCTGATCGGGCGCGAGCTGTTCCAGCGCACCGCGTGACTCAAAGCCCCTCTCCCTCCGGGGTGAGAGGGGCAGCTTGCGAACCACCGGTTCGCTGCCCCACGAACGCCCTTGCGCTGGCGCAAGGGCCGGGGCGCGAAGCGGGGGGTGGGGAGAGGAGCGATGGAGTCCCTATGGTTCGGGCATCACGGACTCCGCTCGCCCCTCGTCCGGCGCTTCGCGCCACCTTCTCCCGATGGGAGAGGGGAACAGCAGGAACCACCACCATGACCGTACTGAAATCCCAACTGCAACCCGGCAGCGATGCCTTCGAAGCCAACCGCGCGGCGATGCAGGCGCTGGTCGATGACCTGCACGCCACCTTGCAGCGCACTGCGCGCGGCGGCAGCGACGCCGCCCGCGCCAAGCACGTGGCGCGCGGCAAGTTGCTGGTGCGCGAACGCATCGACGCCCTGCTCGACCCCGGCAGCCCGTTCCTGGAAATCGCGCCGCTGGCCGCGCACGGCATGTACGACGACCCGGTGCCCGGCGCCGGCATGGTGGCCGGCATCGGCCGCGTGTCCGGGGTGGAATGCCTGGTCGTGGCCAACGACGCCACGGTCAAGGGCGGCACCTATTACCCGGTGACGGTGAAGAAGCACCTGCGTGCGCAGGAGATCGCCCAGCAGAACCGCCTGCCGTGCATCTACCTGGTCGATTCCGGTGGCGCGTTCCTGCCGTTGCAGGACGAGGTGTTCCCGGACAAGGAGCACTTCGGCCGCATCTTCTACAACCAGGCCAACCTGTCGGCGCAGGGCATCCCGCAGATCGCCTGCGTGATGGGCAGCTGCACCGCCGGCGGCGCCTACGTGCCGGCGATGAGCGACGAGACGGTCATCGTCAAGGAACAAGGCACCATCTTCCTCGGCGGCCCGCCGCTGGTGAAGGCCGCCACCGGCGAGGTGGTCAGCGCCGAGGAACTGGGCGGCGCCGATGTGCACACGCGCATTTCCGGCGTGGCCGACCACATGGCCGACAACGACCTGCAAGCCTTGGCACGAGTGCGCAGCATCGTCGCCAACCTCAACTGGCAGCAGCCGCAACCCGGCGTGGCCTTGCAGGCCGGCGAAGAACCGTTGTTCGACGCGCGCGAACTGTACGGGGTGATTCCTGCCGACACGCGCAAACCGTATGACGTGCGCGAGGTGATCATGCGCATCGTCGATGGCTCGCGCTTCGACGAATTCAAGCCACGCTACGGCAACACCCTGGTCACCGGCTTCGCCCATGTGCACGGCCATCCGGTAGGCATCATCGCCAACAACGGCATCCTGTTCTCCGAGTCGGCGCTGAAGGGCGCGCACTTCATCGAACTGTGCTGCCAGCGCGGCATCCCGCTGCTGTTCCTGCAGAACATCACCGGCTTCATGGTGGGCCGCAAGTACGAACACGGCGGCATCGCCAAGGACGGGGCCAAGCTGGTGATGGCGGTGGCCAACGCGCGCGTGCCGAAGTTCACCGTGGTCATCGGCGGCTCGTTCGGCGCCGGCAATTACGGCATGTGCGGCCGCGCCTATTCGCCCAACTTCCTGTGGATGTGGCCGAACGCGCGCATCGGGGTGATGGGCGGCGAGCAGGCCGCCAGCGTGCTGGCCACGGTCAAGCGCGACGGCATCGAGGCCAAGGGCGGGCAGTGGCCGGCGGACGAGGAAGAAGCGTTCAAGGCACCGATCCGCGCGCAGTTCGAGCAGCAGGGCCACCCCTACTACGCCAGCGCGCGGTTGTGGGATGACGGCGTGATCGACCCGGCCGACACCCGCCGCATCCTCGGCCTGGCACTGGCCGCCAGCCTCAACGCACCCACCCAGGACACGCGCTTCGGCGTGTTCCGCATGTAACGGCGAGCGGAGACCTGACCATGTTCGACAAGATCCTGATCGCCAACCGCGGTGAAATCGCCTGCCGCGTCATCGCCACCTGCCGCCGCCTCGGCATCGCCACCGTGGCGGTGTATTCCGACGCCGACCGCGACGCGCGCCACGTGCGGCTGGCCGACGAAGCCATCAACATCGGTCCCGCGCCCGCGGCGGAAAGCTACCTGCTCGGCGAGGCGATCCTCGACGCCGCCCGTCGCAGCGGTGCGCAGGCGATCCACCCCGGCTACGGCTTCCTGTCCGAGAACGCCGGTTTCGCCCGCGCCTGCGCCGAGGCCGGCATCGTCTTCATCGGCCCACCGGCCAGCGCCATCGACGCGATGGGCGACAAGAGCGCGGCCAAGGCACTGATGCAGCAGGCCGGCGTGCCGTTGACGCCGGGCTATCACGGTGACCAACAGGGCGCGGACTTCCTGCGCGCGCAGGCCGATGCCATCAGCTACCCGGTGCTGATCAAGGCCAGCGCCGGTGGCGGCGGCAAGGGCATGCGCAAGGTCGAACGCAGCGAGGACTTCGCCGACGCACTGGCGAGCTGCCAGCGCGAGGCGCAATCGGCGTTCGGCAATGCGCACGTGCTGGTGGAGAAATACGTCGAGCGCCCGCGCCACATCGAGATCCAGGTGTTCGGCGATGGCCACGGCAACGTCGTGCATCTGTTCGAGCGCGACTGCTCGGTGCAGCGCCGCCATCAGAAGGTGCTGGAGGAAGCGCCGGCGCCCGGCATGACGCCCGAACGCCGCGCGGCGATGGGCAAGGCCGCCACCGATGCGGCGCGCGCGGTCGGCTACGTTGGCGCCGGCACCGTGGAATTCATCGCCGGGCCGGATGGCGATTTTTATTTCATGGAGATGAACACCCGCCTGCAGGTGGAGCATCCGGTCACCGAGCTGATCACCGGCACCGATCTTGTCGAATGGCAGCTGCGTGTGGCCGCCGGGCTGCCGCTGCCGAAGACTCAGGAACAACTCGCCATCCACGGCCACGCCATCGAGGCGCGGCTGTACGCCGAGGATGCCGACCGCGGCTTCCTGCCCTCCACCGGCACCCTGCGCCACCTGCGCCTGCCTGCCGCCGATGCGCACGTGCGCGTGGATGCCGGCGTCGAGCAGGGCGATGCGATCAGCCCGTACTACGACCCGATGATCGCCAAGCTGATCGTCCACGACGTGGACCGCGACAGCGCGCTGCGGCGCATGCAGCGGGCGTTGGCGCACTGCCAGGTAGTCGGCGTGACGACGAACGCGGCGTTCCTGCGCCGGCTGGTGCTGACCGCTTCATTCCGCAACGCCAACCTCGACACCGCGCTGATCGAGCGCGAACGCGAGGCGCTGGACGTGCAGCACGCCGAACCCGATGCGGCCGACTGGGCGCTGGCGGCTGTGCTGGCGGCACGGCCCACCGCAGCCGCGACGGCTTCGCCCTGGGAACGCGACGACGGCTGGCGGCTGTGCGGCCGCGCACCGCGCCGCGTGCTGCTGCAACACCGCGAGCAACGGCGTACCGCCGTGCTGCACGCCGATGGCGATGGTTGGCGCGTCGAGTTGGAAGGCGACGTGATCATCGTCAGCGGACGTACCGACGACCAGCACTTCGCCTTGCAGGCCGGGGACCAATTGCTGCGTGGCGACTACATTGTCGCGGACGGCGCGCTATACCTGTTCGGCGAAGACCGCCCGCTGCGCTTCGAACTGCACGATCCGGTGGCCGACGCCGACCAGCCATCCACCGAAGGCGGCGGCCTGCTCGCGCCGATGCCCGGCCGCGTCATCGCCCTGCTGGCCGAACCCGGCACCCGCGTCGCGCGCGGCACGCCCTTGCTGGTGATGGAGGCGATGAAGATGGAGCACACCCTGCAGGCACCAGCTGACGGTACTGTGCAGGGGTTCCGGGTCAAGGCCGGCGAGCAGGTAGGCGACGGCGTGGTGCTGGTGGATTTCGAGGCGGACTGACAATGGGTATCGATACCGGTCGTCAGCCGGCCGGTACTGCCTGCCAGATGTGTCCACCGGGATCCAGCTCCTCCACTGCCATCAGTGGCCCACGCCAGCCGAAACCGCACACCGCGAGCGCACTCTCGACCATCGGATCCGACTGCAACAACGCCTCGATCTCCGTCTCGTTGATGGCAGCCGTAACGAAGGCACCCAGTCCGCGCTCGACAGCAGCGGCATAAAAGGCCTGGGAGATGTGACCGACATCGAGGGTGACAGCACGATATGCCTTGGGGTGACGCCTGTACTTCCAGAAATTCCGCTGGAATCGGCACACCAGCACCACCATCACGTGAGCATTGGCGAACCAGTGCTGTCCCGCCAGCAGGCGAAGCGCGAACGCATCGAGGTCTTCCGGTTGGCCCGGCATCCGCGCCAGCTCATGCGCCACCGCATGGTAGTGGTACATGCCCGGCACAAGCCCTTCGACATCGCGGGCGATGACGCAAGCCTCCAGCGGATGCAACCCGCCACCCGATGGCACATTCTTCTTCAGGAAGCGGACACCCGGCTCGCTTTCGACCACCCCATGGGCCATGAGCACGTCCTGCAGCATCGCTGCGACCGTCTCCAGTGGCAGAGCCCGACCGGAGTCAAAATTCCTGCAGGTGACACGACTTTCGAGCGGACTGCGCGCGGCATCACCGTGCAACCTAGGCAGGCTGATCGCACCCGGCTGCCGCGCCGGAGCCTCCGGCGGTGGCCGGCCGAACCTGTGCACCAGGTCCTGCGCGGTCACCGCGCCGCGACGTTCCATTTCGCCCACGCTGTCAACGCCATCCCATCGCGAGTGTCGGTGGTGAAGCGCGGAAAGCGGCCACCAGTTCCCCTCCCTTATTCGCTGGTCCGCCTGTGCTGGCAAGGAAGGAGGATCCTCCTCCAGCAGCAACAGACCCATTTCCACCAGCGCCATTACCCGATCACGTGCTTCACCTTCCGGGGGCAGCAACTGCCATTGCTCGGCGCTGCAACCAAGCAGGAACATGCAGGTGCGCGCATCCAGCGTGCAAATCGCATCGATATGGGCCGCATGGACACGCAAGCACCGTTCGTACTGGATACCCGGCTCGCCTGATATCAGCGACTGCAACGAAACGACGGGCTGCTCCTCAGGCAGAACAGCCACTGCATGACATCGACGGTATCTCATAAGCCACACACCTAATACATTGCGAGGAACGATATCGACACGGGGTCCAACGATGGCATGGGCATGCGGAGGGTTGGCTCCACCCAGCCCCAGGGACAGCATCTGCCATGGGCACGCACGAACATCCATGAACAGGATGGAAATCGCTCAAGATATGCTGCCCATATCCGCTATAGCTCTTGGATCATGCGGCGCAGGAGTACTCATGATCGATTCCTCCCCAATTATTTTCACGGTGGCCCGTAATGAGCGACGGAAAAAATCCTCTTCCACCCGAAGACGCAGTGGAGCTTCTGGATCTTCTTTGCACCGATGACGCGTTCCGCCAAGCATTCGCCGCGGACCCGGCGGCTGCCCTGCGGCAGATCAGCCCCGAGGCTAGCGAATCTGCTTACGGCTGCCCTCCCGTCGAGGCATTGGCAAGCAAGGAAGAATTTCAGCGTATCCGCGACCAGTTGCTTGACCAACTGGCTGCAGTCCCTCCTTTCCGCATCCCTCATTGCTTCATCTCGGGACACGCCGAAAATTCGGTACGTCGCAAGCCCACCACCTGATCCCGAAAGCTCAATGCTGGCGGGCCGAACGCACGTCCGCCACATTGCGCGCCATCATCACGTAGGCTCCCGCATTCTCCGAATAGGCAAGGCCACGCTGGTGCAGGAGCCACTGCCTCTCACGCTCGGAAAGCGACGTGTTCCCCATCTGTCGATAAGCCTTGCGAAGCAACACATGGACTTGGATAAGCTCGGTGCCATCCAGTTGCTGTTCCAAGCTTTCCAGTGCTGGTCCAGCCTGGCCAGCCGCCAATTCCTCCCCGGCCTTGATCACTAGCAATAGCTGGTTGGTGCGGGCCTCGTTCAGGTCATCCACCATCGCCTGCAACCGTGGAAGCCAGTGCATCACCAGCTTGGCATGCCCAGAACGTTGCGCCATATACAGGCTCGTGGCGGCCATGAAGGCCCACTCCGCCCGATCGCTCCCCGCCGCTTGTCGTGCCATGCGGTATTGCTTCGACAGGCTTCGCTCAAACATCGATATCGGCGCCGGGTTTCCTGTTTCCAGCCGCATGGAGAATTCCTGCACTGGGAAAACGTCACACAAATAGCCTTGGACAGTGCACAGGCCATGCGCCTTGGTTGCCAATGCTGCCGCTTGCGCTGCATCTCCCTTGTCAGCAAGGATCGCTATTCGATGCAGCCAACCGAACATGTCGGTTTCCGAAGCTTCGCCTATGACCGCCTGTGCTGCCTCGAAGTCATCATGTGCCGCCAGGGTTGCGGCCAATTCGCTCTTCCAATATTCCGGAGTTGCCATATTGGCATCCCGGAAGGCGTTGCCTGCTTCGTCAAGCTTGTTCTGTGCAAGCAGGGCACGTGCAACCTGGGCCAACGCAAAGATGCGCATCGGATTCTGTGTAACGAACGCCTTGCGGGCAGCCCGCTCGGCCTCGGGATAGCGACCAGCAGAGAAAAGAGCATGCGCCTGGTTAGCGTGGGCCGCATGGTAATCCGGGTAAAGATCACCGAGCAGCTTCCATTTTCCGGCCACTTCAATGGCGCTGACCACATTGAGCTCGGATACCCAGGCATCCAGGTAAAGAGCGTCACGTGGTGCCAGATGATCCCGATGCCGGGCTGCTTCAACCAACAACTCCCGTGCGCGGATGTAATCTCCATATGCATATGCGATCCGCATCTGCGCCAGATATGCCGCTGCGAAAGCAGGGTCAACGCGCGTGGCTTGCTCGAAGAAGGCCCTAGCATCATCAAGGCTTCCTTCGGCATAAGCATCCATGCCCTTGGCATAGGCATGCAGAGCATCCAGACTGCTTGTAGCGACTTGGGGTAGTGGCGCCGAGCGCTTGCTGAGCTCGCTCATGGCTTCGCCCAATTTCAGACGCGTCGCACCGGCAACCTTGTCGATGGACCCCAGTACCGACTCCAACCCCCGGCCGTCGGCATGTTCGGAATGGACCACACGCCCGGTGGCCGGATCAAGCACTTCCAGACTTACCCGTAGCTGGCCTTGCAGCTCCACCACCGAAGGCATCAACACCGCCCGTGCGCCATCGCGTATGGCGACCTCACTGGCAGTCCTCCGGTCCATCACCCGTGAAGGATCATGCTGCATCTGTTTCAATGTGTCGCGCACTTTCAAATCACTGACGACATTCACGTAGCGCGATTGTTCCAAGCTGATGCGCAACGCCTGTTGCACCGCCGTATTCAACAGGGCACTTTCAGTCGCATTGGCGACGTCGCCCAGGACCACCCAATCGCGTTCGGCAAAGGCAATGGCCGGCTCCGACCGGGTGGCGAACCAGAGGCCGACGCCCAGCGCCAACAGCAGGGCCGCTTCGGCCACCAGCGCCAGGGGGCTGCGCCACAACGGCAGGTCGCGCCGGGCCTTGGGCGAGCTGCGCGGCATGCGCAGCGGGGCGAAGCCCGGCACGCCGGCCTCGAACACTTCCTGCGCGGTGGGCACGCCCTTGAAGCGCCAGCGCCCGTGCGACTTCCACAGCAGTTGCCCGCCATACTCGCCCAGCTCCGGCGCCGCGCGGCGGGTCAGCGATTCGGCCACCGCCGACAGCAGGATCTGTCCCGGCCGGGCCAGCGCCATCAGCCGCGCCGCCAGCGGCTTGGCCAGGCCTTCCACTTCCAGCGGCTTGGCGCCGGCCTGCACCGCCTCGGCGCTGTTGTGCCAGGTCAGCACTTCGCCGACGTGCATGCCGGCGCGGGCGTGCAGCGCCACGCCACGCACGCGGCCCAGTTCGCGCAGGCCGCGCTGGTAATCGATGGCGAAGGCCAGGCCGTTGATCGGGCGCTCGAACAGCAGCAGCAGTCCGTCGGAACGGTCGATCAGCCGCCCCTTCCACTGCTGCTGCAATTGCAGCACGAGGCGGTCGTGCTGCTGGAACAGCTCAGCGGCGGCGGCATCGCCCAGTTTCTCCACCAGCGCGACCGAGTCGCACAGGTCGGTCAGCAGCAGGGTGCGTACTTGCGGCGCGGGAGTCGCCGGCGTTCCCCCTGCATCCTGCATGGCCAGCTCCGGCAGCACGTCAGCCTGCCCCGAGCCAGTCCCGCGGCCACTGCAGCCGGTTGCCACCGAGCCGCTTGGCTTCGTACATCGCGCTGTCGGCCAGCGCGTACCAGTCGTTCCAGTCGCTGCGTGGGTCGAGCAGGCAGGCGCCGATGCTCACCGGGCAGATCCGCGGCACCGGCTGCGCGCGCTCCAGCAGCCCGTGCACCGCCTGCAGGATGAAGCCGGCCACGTGCGTCAGTTTCTCGGTGTCCGCCTCCTGCACCAGCAGGCAAAACTCGTCGCCGCCCAGCCGGCAGGCCAGCCCGTCGACCTGCACCACCGAGCGCAGGATGTTGGCGACCGCCTGCAGCACGCGGTCGCCGACCAGGTGGCCGTATTCGTCGTTGATGTGCTTGAAATGGTCGCAATCGATCAACAGCAGGCCCTGCGGTGGCATGCGCCGCGACTGCCGGCATTCCTGCAGGTACAGGGTCAGGCCGCGGCGGTTGTCCAGCCCGGTCAGCTCGTCGGTGCGCACCAGCTCCTCGGTATGGTTGAGCTGGTGGGTGGTGGTGTAGAGGTTGTCCAGCGCCGCTTCGAGGTCGTGGTTGCGGTGCCGCAGCTGCCGGATCAGCACCTGTTCGTTGGACACCACGCGCATGATGGTGCGGCGCAGGAAATAGGCGATCAGGCCCGGGGCGCGATCCACCAGCCGCTGGAAGTCATCGTGGCCCAGTTCCAGCAGCACCACGTCGGTGGAGGCCTGGGCATCGGCACCGCGGCGGTGGTTACCGATCAACAGGCCCAGTTCGCCGAAGAATTCGCCCGGCCCGAGGTACTTGACCATCAGGTCCTCGCCGAAGTCCAGGTCGACGATGCCGCTGCGGATGACGTACATGGAACTACCGAATTCGCCGCTGTGGAACAGCACCTGCCCGGCGGGGACCTCGCGCACGTGGCCGAATTCGGCGAACAGGGCGGCTTCGGCGGGCGACAGCACCGGATGCACGATCTCGGCCATCGCCGTGGCAGCGACGCTCTGCTCGTGTTCATCCGTCCTGATTGCAGCCCCGTTGCCGTTCATCTCCCGCCCCTGCCGCCCCGGTAATCCCCGCTCCTGCGGGTCATCCGGGCAGCATAGCACCGGCGAAAGCGTGCGGCACATCGCAATCCGCGGGGACTGCACGCACATTTCGATACGGAAACGGGCGGCCCGCAGGCCGCCCGTTTCCCCACATCCCGGCCGGTACGGACCGGTCAGGCGGCCGCCCTGTCGCCGTGGAACTGCTCCTCCTCGGTGGAGCCGGTCAGCGCGGTGGTCGAGGACTGGCCCTGCTGGATCGCCTGGGTCACCGCGTCGAAGTAGCCGGTGCCGACCTCGCGCTGGTGCTTGACCGCGGTGAAGCCCCTGTCGGCAGCGGCGAATTCGGCCTCCTGCAGCTCAACGAAGGCACTCATTTGGCGGCGCGCATAGCCGTGGGCCAGGTTGAACATCGAGTAGTTCAGGGCGTGGAAGCCGGCCAAAGTGATGAACTGGAACTTGTAGCCGTAGCTGGCGATTTCCTTCTGGAACTTGGCAATCGTGGCGTCGTCCAGGTTCTTCTTCCAGTTGAAGCTCGGCGAGCAGTTGTAGGCCAGCAGCTTGCCCGGGTACTTGGCATGGATCGCCTCGGCGAACTTGCGCGCGAACTCCAGGTCCGGCTTGCCGGTCTCGCACCACACCAGATCGGCGTAGGGCGCGTAGGCCAGGCCGCGGCTGATCGCCTGTTCCAGCCCCGGGCGGGTGCGGAAGAAGCCCTCCGGGGTGCGCTCGCCGGTGGTGAACGGCTGGTCGTTGCCATCGATGTCGCTGGTCAGCAGGTCGGCGGCCTCGGCATCGGTGCGCGCCACCAGCAGGGTCGGCACGCCCAGCACGTCGGCGGCCAGCCGCGCGGCGTTGAGTTTCTCGATCGCCTCGCGGGTCGGCACCAGCACCTTGCCGCCCATGTGGCCGCACTTCTTCACCGCGGCCAGCTGGTCCTCGAAATGCACGCCGGCGGCGCCGGCCTCGATCATCGCCTTCATCAGCTCGAAGGCGTTGAGCACGCCGCCGAAGCCGGCCTCGGCGTCGGCCACGATGGGCTGCAGGAAGTCGATCTCGTCCTTGCCCTCGGCGTGGTGCAATTGGTCGGCGCGCAGCAGGGTGTTGTTGATGCGCTTGACCACCGCCGGCACCGAGTCGGCCGGGTACAGCGACTGGTCCGGGTACATCTGCCCGGCCAGGTTGGCGTCGGCGGCCACCTGCCAGCCGGACAGGTAGATGGCATTCAGGCCGGCCTTGACCTGCTGCATCGCCTGGTTGCCGGTCAGCGCGCCCAGCGCGTTGACGAAGTCCTTTTCGTGCAGGTAGTTCCACAGTTTCTCCGCGCCGAGGCGGGCCAGCGAATGCTCGACGTGCACGGTGCCGCGCAGGCGCACGACGTCGGCGGCGGTGTAGTTGCGGGTGACGCCCTTCCAGCGCGGGTTGGTGTCCCAGTCGTGCTGGATCTGTTCGGCGGTCGGCAGCTTGCTCATGGGGTTCTCCAGTGGGATCGGGGTGGCGCGGGTTCTGGTTTTTTGCAGGGGCGGGGCGGGTCGCGATGGGGTTTCTCCCGACCCCTGCATCGGGAAGGTCCGTAGATGCGGGGCTTGCCCCGCATGGCGCTTTCCCGGTGAAGCCTCGTGCGGGGCAAGCCCCGCACCTACGAGCGTGGTCTCACGGCATACCGAGTCAGTCGATCTGGCGGTAGGCGGGCAGGGTCAGGAACTCGGCCAGTTCGTCGGCATGGCTGAGTTCGTCGAGCAGGGCGATGGCCTGCGCGATGCGGGCACCGCCGGGCAGCGCCGAGGTGTCGCCGAGCCTGGCCGGCAGCGCGCGCAGGCTGGCGTCGAGCAGGGCGAAGTCGATCGCGGTGCCGTCGTCCAGGTGCTGGTTGCCGGCGTGCAGCCACTGCCACAGCTGGCTGCGGCTGATCTCGGCGGTGGCCGCGTCCTCCATCAGGTTGTGGATCGGCACGCAGCCGTTGCCGTCCAACCATGCGGCCATGTAGCGCACGCACACCTCGACGTTGTTCTCGAAGCCGGCGCGGGTGATGGTGCCGGTGCATGGGGCGATCAGGTCGTCGCGCGTCACCTGCACGTCGCGGCGCAGCACGCCATGCTGGTTCGGCCCGGGCATGTGCTCGTCGAAGATCGCGCGCGCCACCGGGATCAGCGCCGGGTGCGCGACCCAGGTGCCGTCGTGGCCGGCGCTGACCTCGCGCAGCTTGTCCGCGCGCACCCGCGCCATCGCCTGCTCGTTGGCGGCGGCGTCGTGGTTGATCGGGATCTGCGCGGCCATGCCGCCCATCGCATGCGCGCCGCGCCGGTGGCAGGTCTGGATCAGCAGTTCCGAATACGCCTTCAGGAACGGCTGGGTCATCGTCACCTGGCCGCGCTCGGGCAGCACCTTGTCGGGGTGGCGGCGGAAGGTTTTCAGGTACGAAAAAATGTAGTCCCAGCGGCCGCAGTTCAGGCCGACGATGCGGTCCTTCAATGCGTGCAGGATCTCGTCCATCTCGAACACCGCCGGCAGCGTCTCGATCAGCACCGTGACCTTGATCTGCCCGTGCGGCAACCCCAGCATGCCCTCGATGTGCGACAGCGCGGTTTCCCACAGCGCCGCTTCTTCCATCGACTGCAGCTTGGGCAGGTAGAAGTACGGGCCGCGCTGCTTGCACATCAGCGCGCGGGCGTTGTGGAAGGCGAACAGCGCCGCGTCGAACAGGCCGCCTGCGATCGACTGGCCATCCACCCGCACGTGCTTTTCGTCCAGGTGCCAGCCGCGCGGGCGCACGATCAGCACCGCCTGTTCGTCATACGGGCGCAGCGCGTAGTGCTTGCCATTGGGTGCGGTGTAATCCAGATCGCCGCGCACCGCCGCGGACAGCGCCTGCTGCCCGGCCAGCAGGTTGCGCCAGGTCGGCGAGGTGGAATCCTCGAAGTCGGCCATGAACACGCGGGCGCCGGAGTTCAGCGCGTTGATGACCATCTTCGGGTCGGTCGGGCCGGTGATCTCGACGCGGCGGTCGGCCAGCGCGGCCGGGATCGGCGCCACCTGCCAGTCGCCTTCGCGGATGGCGGCGGTGTCGGCGCGGAAGTCCGGCAGGCCACCGCCGTCGAAGAACGCCTGCCGCTGGCGGCGCGCGGCCAGCCGTGCCTGCCGCTCCGGCTCCACCGCCCGGTGCAGCGACACCAGCAACGCCAGCACCCCGGCCGGCAGCAGCGCCGACTGGCCGGCGAGCCGCTCGGTCACGGTGATGCCCGGCGTCGGGCGGGTGGCGTGGGCAGCGGTGTGCGAGGTGGCGGGGATGGCGGAGGCGACGGCGGACATGGCGGAACCCTGCGTTTGTCGGGGACTCCACCGTGCCTGTGCAACCAATTATTCGACAATGCAGTTTTTGCAATGCGATATATAAATTGTGCTAATAGTGTCTTTCCATGACCTCCAAGACACCCGCAAACCCGCGTTTTTCCTACAAATCCGACCGCCTGAAACCGCTGCGCGCGTTCTGCCAGACGGTCCGGCTGGGCTCGGTTTCGCGTGCGGCCGAGGCCCTTTTCGTCAGCCAGCCGGCGGTGAGCCTGCAGCTGCAGGCGCTGGAACGGGAGCTGGGGGTGGTGTTGTTCGAGCGCAGCGGGCGGCGGCTGGTGCCCAGCCGCGAGGGGCAGTTGCTGTATGACATGGCGCAGCCGCTGGTGGAGAGCCTGGACGGGCTGGAAGCCGGCTTCCGCGACAAGGTGCGCGGGCTGGACGCCGGCGAGCTGACGATCGCCGCGAACTCATCGACGATCCTTTACCTGTTGCCGAAGATCGTCGAGGCCTTCCGCGAACGCCACCCCGAGGTGCGGCTCATCCTGCAGGACGCCATCAGCGCCGACGGCACCGAACTGCTGCGCAACGATGCCGCCGACCTCGTCGTCGGCTCGATGCTCGACGTGCCGGGCGACCTGAGCTACGCGCCGATCCATGACTTCGAGCAGGTACTGATCGTCCCCCACGGCCATCCGCTGGCCGGCAAGCGCGAGTTGACGCTGGAGGACCTCTCGCCCCACCCGCTGATCCTGCCGCCGAAGCGGCAGATCACCTGGCGGCTGGTGGACCTGGTGTTCCAGCGCCACCGCGTGCCCTACACCGTGGCGCTGGAAGTGGGCGGCTGGGAAGTCATCAAGCAGTACGTGGCGATGGGCATGGGCATCTCCATCGTCACCGCGCTGTGCCTGAACGACGGCGACCACGAGCGGCTGGCGATCCGGCCGATGGCGCGCTATTTCCCCAAGCGCAGCTACGGGGTGACGGTGCGCCGCGGCAAGGTGCTGTCGCCGCAGGCGCGCGCCTTCATCGAACTGATCCGCCCGGACCTGTTCGCCCCGCGCCAGTACGACGACACCGGGCATTCGGAGCGCTGAAGCCGTGCCCCGTAGATGTGGGGCTCGCCCCGCATGATGCTCTGCCGATGAAGCCCGGTGCGAGGCAGGCCCCGCACCTACGATGGCATCGCCACGGCACTGGCCCACTCCGCCGCCGGACGCGGGCGGCTGAAGACGTAGCCCTGCAGCAGCCGGCAGCCCAGCTCCCGCAGCAACTCGATCTGCGCTCCGGTTTCCACGCCTTCAACCACCACGTCCAGCTCCAGGTCGCCGGCCATCGAGACGATGGCGCGCACGATCTTGCGGTCCGACGGGCTGTCGAGCAGGCGGCGCACGAAGGACTGGTCGATCTTGATCAGGTTGACCTGGTAGCTGGACAGGTAGCCCATCGAGGAATAGCCGGTGCCGAAGTCGTCGATGGCGATGCGCACGCCCTGCCCGCGCAGTTGTTCGAGCACGGCGGCCACGTGCTGCTGGTCGCCCAGCAGCATGTCCTCGGTCACTTCCAGCACCAGCCGCTGCGGCGGCATGCCGACCTCGGCCAGCACCTGCGCCAGTTGCGCCGGGAAATCGCTGGCGTAGATGTCGCTGACCGACACGTTCACCGCCAGGTAGGGACTGCACGGGTTGCCGAGATGCGGCAGGAAGGCCCGGCAGGCACTGCGCAGGATGCAGCGGGTAAGCGCGCCGACGTGCCCGGTCTCGACCGCGGCGCGCACGAACTCCGGCGGCGGGATCCAGCCCAGCTCCGGGTGCCGCCAGCGCGCCAGCGCCTCGTAGCCGGCGACGCAGCCGCGCTGAATGTCATGGATGGGCTGGTAATGCACCTCGATCTGGCCATGCTCGATCGCCTCGGGCAGGCTGGCCTCGATCCGGAACTGGCGCGCGGCGCGCTCGTGGATGCCGCGGTCGAACACCACCAGCCCCGCGCCGCGGTTGCGCTTGGCCTCGTACATGGCGGCGTCGGCCTCGCGCAGCAGGCTGCCGGGAACCAGCCCATGCAGCGGCGAGGAACTCAGGCCGAAGGCCGCGGTGATCGGGATGCGCCGGCCGTTGATCAGGAACGGCTGCAGGAACAGGGCGTCGCACAGCGCGTGCAGCCGCTGCAGGCCGGCCGCGTCTGGCAGCCGGGCCATGATGACGAAGGCATCGCCGCTGAACCGCACCAGCGTTTCCCGTTCGCCGCAGCACTGCCGCAGGCGCCCGGCCACCGCCACCAGCACCTTGTCGCCGAAGGCGTGGCCATAGGTGTCGTTGACCAGCTTGAAGCGGTTCAGGCCGAGCATCACCAGCGCTACCCGCTCGTCCTCGACGGCGGCCTGCGGCAACGCCTGCAGCCGCTCGGCCAGGCCGTTGCGGTTGCGCAGGCCGGTCAGCTCGTCGTGCGTGGCCTGGTGGTGCAGCGCGCGCTGGCGCGCGGCCTGCATGCGGTTGCGCACCACCAGCCCGACCACCACCAGCAGCAGCATCAGCACCACCACGACGATGGCCAGCAGCTGCGCGCGGTATTCGCGGGCGAAGATCGACGGCGGCACGTTGACCAGGGTGCTGCCGGCGGGAAGGGTGCGCATGTCCACGCCCAGCCGGCGCAGCTCCGCGGTGTCGAACAGCAGCGCCAGTGGCGTTTCGCGTACCAGCGGGATGCTGGCGACCGCCTCGCCGGCCAGCAGCCGCCGTGCCATCGCCGCCTGCAGGCGGCCGGTTTCCAGGCCGCTGTTCATGTAGCCGCCGACCGCGCCGTGGCCCACCGCCGTATCCAGGTCGCTGTATACCGGCAACCCGGTGCGCGCGCGCAGCCAAGCCGGCACAAGCTCCGGCTCCAGCGGCAGCTCGCCGGCGCGTACCGGCAGGCTGCCGAGGGTGAAGACCAGGGTGTCGCCGGGCAGCCCCGGCAGCCGTGGCGCCACCTGTTCCAGCCACCCGGCCCGCCAGTGCTCGGCCCCGGGGTGGCCCGGCAGCCGCGCCAGCGCCGCATCGACGGTGTCGCGCAACGCCGCGCCGTTGTCGTCGTCCGGGGTGATGAACAGCAGCCGCCGGGTATGCGGATGCAGCTTCAGCGCGATGTCGAGGGTGCGGGTGAGGTCGAAGCGTTCGAGGATGCCGGTGACGTTCGGGCGCGCGCCGATGATCGGTTCCGGCGCCGCGTTGAGGCCGCTGAACACCACCGGGGTGTCACCGAACAGGGCCGCGTGCTGCATGACGAAGGCCAGCGCGTCGTCATCCACCGTGGCGATCAGGTCGAAGCGCTGGCCGGCGTACTTCCCGCCCAGGTAGTCGGTCAGGCGCTGGCGCTGCGCGGCGTCGGGGTGGCGCTTGGCGTCCATCCATTCGACATGGAACACTGGCCGCTCGCCGGTCCCGCCCCACTCGCGCAGGCCGTCGAGGATGCGCTCCTCCCAGCTGAAGCCGGGGTGGTAGGACAGCAGCACCAGTACCTGCGGCCGCGCGGACCCCGCGGCCGGCGGGGCCGCCGCTGCGGGCGCGGTGGCGAACCCGCATGCACACGCCAGCCACAGGCAGGCCAGCCAGCGCCATGCGCGTGGTTTCAGCACCGGCAACGGGTTGGACAGCGGCGATGGCTCAAGGCGCACGGAGCATCCTGCAATCGGACGGGACCGGGAGGAGAGCATAAGCCCTGCCCACGACCACGACATGGTCCTGAGGTACCGGCTGGCGACCTGCCGTCAATCCGCCAGCCGGCGTTGTCGGTCCGCGGCCGCCACCCTGTTTCAGCCGGGAATCCGCGCCAGCGAATCGCGGCCGATGTCGGCGATGCGGCGCGCACCGGTCAGGGTCATCGCCACCCGCATTTCCGCCGCCATCAGGTCGAGCAGGTTGGCGACGCCGCGTTCGCCCCGCGCGGCCAACGCATGGACGAAGGCGCGGCCGAGCAGCACCGCGTCGGCGCCGAGGGCCAGCATGCGCACCACGTCCAGCCCGCTGCGGACGCCCGAGTCGGCGAGGATCTTCAGTTCACCCCGCACCGCGTCGGCGATGGCCGGCAACGCCCGCGCGGTGGACGGCACGCCGTCGAGCTGGCGGCCGCCGTGGTTGGACACCACGATGCCGTCGGCGCCGAAACGCACCGCATCGCGCGCGTCCTCCGGATCGAGGATGCCCTTGATGAGCATCGGCCCCTTCCAGAACGCGCGGATCCATTCCAGGTCCTTCCACGCGATCGACGGGTCGAAGTTGCCCGCCAGCCAGCCGATGTAGTCCTCCAGCCCGGTCGGGTGGCCGCGGTAGGCGGAGATGTTGCCCAGGTCGTGCGGGCGGCCGCGCAGGCCGACGTCGAACGCCCAGCGCGGGTGCGCCAGCGCCTGCGCGTAACGGCGCAGCGCCGCGTGCGGGCCGCTCATGCCCGAGTGCGCATCGCGGTAGCGCGTGCCTGGCACCGGCATGTCCACGGTGAACACCAGCGTGGTCACGCCCGCGGCCTGCGCGCGCTCCAGCGCATTGCGCATGAAGCCGCGGTCGCGCAGCACGTACAGCTGGAACCACATCGGCCGCTTGATCGCCGGCGCCACTTCCTCGATCGGGCACACCGACACCGTGGACAGGGTGAACGGCACGCCGCGGCTGTCGGCCGCGCGCGCGGCCTGCACCTCGCCACGGCGCGCGTACATGCCGGTCAGGCCAACCGGCGCCAGCGCCACCGGCATCGCCAGCGTTTCGCCGAACAACCGGGTTTCCAGGCTCAACTCGGCCATGTCGCGCAGCACGCGCTGGCGCAGCGCGACTTCGGCCAGATCGGCGACGTTGCGCCGCAGCGTGTGCTCGGCATAGGCGCCGCCGTCGATGTAGTGGAACAGGAACGGCGGCAGCCGGCGGCGCGCGGCGGCACGGTAATCGGTGGAGGCGGAGATGATCATGGAAGGCAGGCCCGCCGCGGCAGCATGGTCGTGCCCGCATTGTGCTGCGCCACGCGGGCAATGGACACCGGCCGGACCGCCCTGCCCGCACCACACGGCCCGGGCTACGGCTCCCGCCACGCCAGGCCTTCGCCGCGCCGCCAGAACACCGCCAGCGCCTTGCCATACACCTTGTCGGCATCGACCAGCCCGAAGAAGCGCCCGTCGAAACTGTTGCCGCGATGGTCGCCCAGCACCAGCAGCTTGCCCTCGGGAATGGTGATGCCGGCGATGTCCGGACCGCCGCCGACGCCGAGGTCCAGCTCCACCCGCCTGGTACCGAAGGTTTCCTGCCGCGGCTGCAGGCTCAACGGCCGGCCATTGATGCGCAGGTAGCCACCATGCAGTTCGACGCGGTCGCCGGCGACCGCCACCACGCGCTTGATCAGCCGCGTGCCGTCGGCCGGCGAATCGAACACGGCCACGTCGCCGCGCTGCGGGCGGCCGGTGTCGAGCAGGCGGATGCCGGTGAACGGCAGGCGCAGGCCATAGGCGCGCATGTCCACCGCGACGTGGTCGCCGGGCTGCAGCGTCGGCTGCATCGAACCGCTGGGTACCCGGTAATGGTTGGCCAGCGTGTCGCGCGCCGCGCCCAGCAGCAACAGCATCGCCACCAGCGGCAGCGCTTCGCGACGCAGCCAGGCCAACACGGGGTGGACGGAAACGGGGCATCGGTCCTGGGTCACGGCGGGCACTCCATCGGCAACGATCGAATGTGGACTGCCGGTCGCCGGGGGAAGTTCCCGTCTCCGTGGGCGGCGCGGGTTGCATCGCGCTTCCGAAGGAAGCAGAACGCCGCGGGTTTCAATTGCACAAGGCTACGCCCTGTCATCCCGGTGGGAAGGAGCTTGGGTAGATGCGGGGCTTGCCCCGCATGGGACCGTCCCGGCGATGCTTCATACGGGGCAAGCCCCGCATCTACGGGCGCCTCCATAAAAAAAGCGGGAGGGTCGCCCCTCCCGCTTCCGTACCGCCGGGCTTACTTCAGCCCGCGGTTCTTCAGCAGCGCTTCCACGCTCGGGTCCTTGCCGCGGAACTCGCGGTAGGCGGTGGCCAGGTCGCGGGTGTTGCCGATGGACAGGATCTTGTCGCGGAACACCTGTCCGTTCTCGCGGGTCAGGCCGCCGTTCTCCTCGAACCACTCGAAGGCGTCGTCGTCGATCATCTCCGCCCAGAAGTAGGCGTAGTAGCCGGCCGAATAGCCGCCGCCCCAGATATGGTCGAAGTAGCTGCTGCGGTAGCGCGGCGGCACCTGCGGCAGGTCCACCTTGAAGCGCTTGAGCGCGGCGGCCTCGAAGGTGTCCACGCCCTGCAGCGGCGCGTCGGCGCCCTGCGTGTGCCAGGCCAGGTCGAGCAGCGCGGCGGCCAGGTACTCGGTGGTGGCGTAGCCCTGGTTGAAGGTGCTGGCCTTGCGGATCTTCTCCACCAGCGCCTGCGGCATCGCCTCGCCGCTCTGGTAGTGCTTGGCGTAGTTGGCGAACACCTTCGGGTCCGAGGCCCAGTGCTCGTTGAACTGCGACGGGAACTCGACGAAGTCACGCGGCACGCCGGTGCCGGCCACGCTCGGGTACTTCGTGTTCGAGAACATGCCGTGCAGGGCGTGGCCGAACTCGTGGAACATGGTGGTCACGTCGTCCCAGCTCAGCAGCGCCGGCTGCCCGGCGGCGGGCTTGGTGAAGTTGCACACGTTGTAGACCACCGGCTTGCTGCCGGTCAGGCCGTCCTGTTCGACGAACACGTCCATCCATGCGCCGCCGCTCTTGCTGTCGCGCTTGTAGTAGTCGGCGTAGAACAGCGCCAGCGGCTGGCCGTCGGCGTCACTGACCTCGAATACGCGCACGTCCGGGTGGTACACCGGGATGTCCTTGCGCTCCTTGAAGGTCAGCCCATACAGCTGGTTGGCGGCGAAGAACACGCCGTTCTGCAGCACGTTGTCCAGCTCGAAGTACGGCTTGATCTGCGATTCGTCGAGGTCGTACTTGGCCTTGCGCACCTGCTCGGCGTAGAAGTCCCAGTCCGAGGCGGTGGCCTTGAAGCCACCGTTCTGCGCATCGACCACCTTCTGGATCTCGGCCAGCTCGCCGCGCGCCTTGGCGGTGGCCGCCGGTACCGTGTCGGTCAGCAGCTTCAGCGCGTTGGCCGGGGTCTGCGCCATCTGGTCGCCGAGGTTGTAGGCGGCGTAGTTCGGGAAGCCGAGCAGCTTGGCCTTGGCCGCGCGCAGCTGCGCCAGGCGCTGGATGATCTTGCGGGTGTCGTTGGCGTCGCCCTGCTCGGTACGGGTTTCCGAAGCCTCCAGCACCCTGGCGCGCAGGTCGCGGTCCTGCAGCGACATCAGCACCGGCTGCTGGGTGGTGTTCTGCAGCGCCAGCACCCATTTGCCGTCGAGCTTGCGGCCCTTGGCGTCTTCCTCGGCGGAGGCGACGTCGCCATCGCTCAGGCCGGCCAGTTGCGCCTTGTCATCGACCACCACCGCGCCGGCGGCGGTGGCCGCGACCAGCTTGTTGTGGAAGTCGTTGGCGAGGGTGGCTTCCTCGGCGTTGTACTGCTTCAGCGTTTCCTTGTCGGTGTCGCTGAGCTGGGCGCCGGCCTTGACGAAGCCCTTGTAGGTTTCCTCGACCACGCGCAGCTGCTCGGCGTCCAGCCCGGCCTCGGCACGGCCGTCGTACACCGCCTTCACCCGCTCGAACAGCTTGGCGTCGAGGTTGATCGCGTCGCTGTGCGCGGCCAGCTTCGGGATCACCTCTTCCTGGATCTTCTGCCGCTCCGGGTTGGTGTCGGCCTGCACCACGCTGAAGAACACGCGGCTGGTGCGGTCGAGGATGGCGCCGGACTTCTCCAGCGGCAGCAGGGTGTTGTCGAAGGTGGCCGGCGCGGTGTCGTCGGTGATCCGCTTGATCTCGGCCAGCTGCTGGCGCATGCCTTCGGCGAAGGCCGGCAGGTAGTCGCCGTCCTTGATCCTGTCGAAGGCCGGCGCCTGGAACGGCAGCGTGCTGGCGGCCATGAACGGGTTGGTCGAGGCCTCGGCCGGCTGGCCGGTGGCGCTGTCGGTATTCACGGGTGCGTTGGACTCCTTGCCGGAACAGGCCGCCAGCGCAAGGCTGATGGCAGCGGCCAGAATGACGGTGCGCGACATGGGACGTGCTCCTGCGTAGTGTGCGGTGAAACCGCGAACCCTACTCCTTCGGGCCATCGCCGGCATGTGCCGATGGTGGCGGGTGGGGAAGATACCTTGGGCTAATCGGCCCCTGTACCAGGCGGCCAGTCAAAAGACCAAGCTGGATTGCTGCACTGTTCTCGGCAGCAACCCGCGAGGAACGAAATTCTCCGTGCGCAGCCAGCCAAGCCACTGGCCAAGCTTGGCCGGGGTGAAGCGTGCTTTGCGTTGGTGCCAGTTCTCGCGCAGGTCGGTGGTGATCTGTTCGTCGGTGGGCTGGGTGCCGTCGATCAAAAAGTCGTTCCACACCGCGAAAAGCGTGGCGATGATCTCGACTTCCTCGGTTGTCTTGTCCGCGAGCGCATGGATCAGGCGGTCGAATTCGGCTTTCTGTCCCGGCTGCATAAGATCGATAGCCTTGGAAACCCACACGGACAAGTCTGGCAGGCAGCGATACTCCTTCTTGATCTTGCCACTTACCAACTCTCTGTCGTTGACTTCAAACCAGCCGTTGTCCTGCCCTTGATTCTCAAATTCACGAATCCAGGGATCATAAGGGCCGGCTGCCTCACGCTCGGGCTGCAGATTCAACTCCAGCCCCACATACGCCTGCGCCAGATACAGCACCTTGGCGGCGGCGGTGCGGCCGAAGTATTTGGCGTTGGCAAGCTTGTCAAGCGTGTAGCAGCCGATGGCCGCACGGTAGTCCGCCAGGTTGGTGATGGTTGCGGATGGCCGCACGATCGGCGGTTTTGCCTTGGCATGGGACTGCGCGTGTATCAGTGCGTTCAGAATTTCATTTCTTTTGCTGTTTGATGTTTCGATATTCTGATCTAATGAATCACACAACCCCATGAGATCTTCGATTTTTCTTACTATCTTCTCTTGTTTTTCAAGCGACGGCACCGGAATACTTACTTTTTTTAAACGTCCAGCGCTCAAGCCAATATTTCCTGCGGTAGTTGCGCACATGGATTCAATAACGTCTCGCGACGCTTTTGAATTCATGGCATAGCAAACATACCGAGGGGAAAATTCAGTGGAATTTATTCTAAATCTAATAAGCTTATCTGGGTTTACCTGAGTTCGCCCAGAAATCCCTCTATATAGGCTGAATCTCCCAACGTAATGCAAGTTACCGTTAAATCGGCAAGCCAATAGATCATTGGCTTGAAGCTTGAATTTTTCTATTTCATTTTCTGTCAAATTCACATATTTGATATCTGATTCATCTACATAAAAATCACTTCTCGAGGTTCCTGCGCTAATTCGAAGTATCTCTGTCTTTGAGGTATCATCTACCGGCCCTTTGGAAACTCCATTTATAGAGGCTTCGGATAAAATTGATCCTAAAGTCATCGACTTTACAGGCTCTGGGTTCGGGACGAGTTTGCCCATGACGGCCAGTTGCAGGATGGCCTTGCGCAGTTCGGCGACGTTTTCCTTGACAGTGTAGAGCTCGCCGAAATGTTCGGCGAGGAAGGCTTGGGCGCGTTGGTGCTGGTCGGGTTCGGTGATGTTCAGCAGTTGCTTGATGGCGGCGGCATGGACGGTCAGGCGCTGCTCCTGCTGGGTGGCGCGCAGTTTTTCCAGTTCATCACAGCGCGCCATCAGCTCGTCGATTTTGGTGACGATGCGGTGTTGCTCCGCTAGCGGTGCTAGCGGGAATAACCCAGAAAAGAAGTCGCCATCATTTATTGCAGGGTACGCAACCCCTTTCTGGGTCTGCTCAACATAGCTAATGAAAATCGGAGAGCGCAGGTAACGGAAAACAAAACTATTGCTGATCCCGTTGTAAGGATGCAGGACCGCAAACGCAGTGCTTGCAATTGGCGCTGGGTCATATTCCCTGTCAACAATGGCAACATTCAACAAGTACGGACGCACCGTTGAATAGATAACATCTCCTGGGCGAACAATTTTTCTTGCCCGCGAAGGTGCATCAGAGGCGGAAATTGATTGCGCTTCAGAAATACGACCGGATTTATTGTCAATTGCACTGACATCTATGTATGTAAAGTGGCTATCTGGAACTTTCTGTCCCCAGTCGTGACAGATATTGCGCAACCTCACCCACTCCCACCCCTGCGGCAACGCATAGGGCTTTTCTTCCTCGCTCACCGGCGGCAACGGCTTGGGTTTCCTGATCTTGCCTGCCTTCACAAGCCGCTGCTTCTCGGCTTCGATCTCTTTCAGCAGTTCACTGGCAGGCTGGTCGCTCGGATCCTGCGGCACCAGCTTGCCCTGCATGGCCAGGGTCAGGATCAGCTCGCGCAGTTTCTTGATGCCATCGGGCGCAGCAAAGGCGGTGTCGAAGTGCTGTTCCAGCAGTTCGGCGGTGTGCTTATTCATGCTCGCCTCCCAGTTCGCGCTCGATCTGTTCGATGCTGGGCAGGGCGCTTTCCAGGGTCTTCGGCAGGGCGCGGGTGATCTCGAAGCCGGACACGCCGATGGGTTTGTCCATGCCACGCAGGGCGTATTCGGCCAGCACGCGGTTGGGCTGTTGGCACAGGATCAGGCCGATGGTGGGGTTGTCGCTCTCGTGGCGCAGTTGGTCGTCCACAACGTTGCAGTAGAAATTCATCTTGCCGGCGTATTCGGGCTTGAAGTCACCGCGCTTGAGGTCGATGACCACATAGCAGCGCAGTTTGAGGTGGTAGAACAGCAGGTCGATGTAGAAGTCATCGCCGCCAAGGTCGAGGTGGTACTGGCGCCCGACAAAGGCGAAGCCCTGCCCCAGCTCCAGCAGGAATTTCTCCAGGTGGGCGATCAGCCCGGTTTCCAGCTCACGCTCATGAAAGCCCGCTTCCAGGGTCAGGAAGTCGAACAGGTAGGGGTCTTTGAGGGTTTGCTGCACCAGATCGGACTCCGGCGCGGGCAGGCGCAGGGCGAAGTTGCTGGTGGCATTGCCCTCGCGCCGGTGCGCGGCGGTTTCGATCTGCATCACCAGAATGTTGCGGCTCCAGCCGTTCTCGACGGTGGCGCGCATGTACCACTGGCGCGTGCTCGCATCCTTGACCTTGGCGATCAGCTCGGCGTGGTGCCCCCAGGGCACGGAAAGCAGCAGCTCGGGCGGAAAGGCCGGTTCCATCTCCGCGGTTTGTGCCACGGCCTGTGGCCTTTTCTCGCCGCCGGCCATTTGTGCCACAGGCTGTGGCACTTCCGTGCGCGCAGTCCCGGCATCCAGATGCGGGTACTCCCGGTAGAAGGCCAACATGCGCTTGATGTTGCGCTCCGAGAACCCCTTTTCTTCCGGCAGCTCGTTGTGCAGGTCTTTTGCCAGCCGGGGGATGACGGCCGCTCCCCAACCTTCCTGCTGCTGGCGCTGCTCGATCAATGCACCGATCTCCCAGTACAGGCGGATCAGCTCAGCATTGACCGCCAGCACGGCGCGCGTCTGGGCATGACGAATGCGCCGCTTGATGTCGGCGAACAGTGCCGGGTAGTCGGCGGGCAGATGCGCGCTCATGCCGTTCCGGTGGCCTTGAGCGCGGCCAGCAGTTCGGTTTTCAGCGCATGCTGTGCCTCGGCGAGCTGCCGGGTGATGTCCAGATACTCGGCCATCAATTCATCCGGATCGCCATGCTCGACGGCGACCTCATGCGGGTTCTTGCAGTCCAGGTTGTAGTTGCGCGCGGCAAGGTCCGCAGCCGACACCTTCCAGGCGTGCTCGGTGGTCTTGCGGCTCCGGCGCCGGGCGCCACCCCACCAATCTTTTTCGAGGTCGAACTCCTCGATGGTCAGCGGCTTGGAACGGGAATAGCTCTTGTAGCCCGGTGGATACGGGTGCTCGAAGAACCACACGTCCTTGGTGGGGCCGCCCTTTTCGAAGAACAGGATGTTGGTGGCAATGCTCGTATACGGAGCGAACACACCCTTGGGCAGGCGCACGATGGTGTGCAGGTTGAAGTCTTCCAGCAGCTCGCGCTTGAGCGTGGTTTTCACCCCCTCGCCGAACAGGAAGCCGTCCGGCAGCACCACGGCGGCACGGCCGGTGTCGTGCTTGAGCAGGTGCATGATCAGCGCCATGAACAGGTCTGCGGTTTCGCGGGTACGATATTTGGCGAGGAAGTTCTTCTCGATGCCGTCCTCTTCCATGCCGCCGAATGGCGGGTTGGTGATGATGATGTCCACCCGGTCGCTTGGTCTGTAATCCTGAAGGGGGCGTGCCAGTGTGTTTCCGTGTGTGACCTTCGGAATATCGATGCCATGCAGCATCATGTTGGTTGTGGCCAACATATGCGGCAGGGGCTTTTTTTCGACGCCACGAATCTGCGTAGCCAAAACCTTGCGGTCATCAATGGTTGCTTCTTGCTTTTTTAGATTCTCAATAGCGCAAATTAAGAAGCCTGCAGTACCGCATGCCGGGTCAAGAATGCTCTCGCCGAGCTTCGGGTCGAGGATGTCGACCATGAACTGGGTGACTGCGCGCGGGGTGTAGTACTCGCCCGCATTGCCGGCCGACTGCAGGTCAGCGAGGATTTTCTCGTAGATGTCGTTGAACAGATGGCGATCGCTGGACGAGTTGAAATCCACGTCTTCTTCGATGGTGTTGATCACCTGACGCAGCAACGTGCCCGACTTCATGTAGTTGTAGGCATCCTCGAACACCGTGCCAATCACCTGCCCCTGCGCGGACACACCGGCCTTGGTGGCCAGCTGTTTCAAGGCCGGGAAAAGGTCGTTGTTGACGAAGTCGATCAACTCCTCGCCGGTCATGCCTTCCGGGTCTTTGGCCCAGTTGCTCCAGCGAAAGCGGCTTTGCAGCGGCGAGCGGTAGCTGGATTTGGTGAACTCCCACTCCAGTTCCTTGTCGTCGAAGATCTTCAGGAACAGCAGCCAGCAGATCTGGCTGATGCGCTGGGCGTCGCCATCCACGCCGACATCCTTGCGCATGATGTCCTGGATGGCTTTGATGAGTGTTGCGATTGACATGGGGATTTTCCGGGTTGATTCTGGTCAGGCGCGGTAGAGCTCGCGTTCAAGCTCGTTGACCGCTTCCTGGTATTGGCTCTTGCCGCCAAAGGCACGGACCAGTTCGATGGGCGTGCCGAGGCGGTTGAAAGGGGCGATGGTGAGGATCTGCGTTTCCTCGATGGCGGCCACGCCTTCATCGGCATATTTGTCGAGCAGGGCCTCAAGCACCTTCTGCGCCTGTTCGCCGTATTTGGCGAAGTAATTGCGCTTCTTGACCTGCTCGGCGCGCTCCTTGCGGGTGAGCGGGGGCTGATCCCAGGCCACGTGGCAGAGCAGGTCGAAAGGGTCGAAATCCTTGCCGGACTGCTTGTCCACCTCGTCGGCCAGCGCCTCGAAGAAAATGCCCTGTTGGGCCAGTTCGTCGATGATGGCCTGCTTCTTTTCGGCGTTGCTCCAATGGCGCAGGAAGTCATCAAGTGACGCGAATTCCCGCGCCACGGTATTGCGCGTGTAGTCCTTCAGCGACTCGGTGATCAGCTTGCCGTTGGCATCGAAGTATTGCACCCGCTCGGCCGCCACCTTGACTTCTACATTGGCAACAACGTAACGGCGGACACTGCTGCCTTCCTCACCGGGCTGCGGATCGGCTACGCCGCCGGGAGGCAGGGGGTTGTCGTCCGGCGTGGGATAGGCGAAACCATCATCCGGTGCCGCTTCGTCATCTTCTTCATCCGGCGGAATCGGTGGATCGCCGGGGCCAGGCTCGAAGATCTGCACGGGATCACCATCGAAATCCGGGTCGGCAAAAAGCTCGGTTGCCTTCTTGAAATCAAGAATGGTGAACCAGTATTTGCCGTAGTCCTCATTGATGCGCGTACCGCGACCGATGATCTGCTTGAACTCGGTCATCGATTGGATGCGCTGATCCAGCACGATGAGCTTGCAGGTCTGGGCGTCGACGCCCGTGGTCATCAGCTTGGAGGTGGTGGCGATGACCGGATACTTGCTTTCCGGAAAGATGAAGTTGTCCAGCTCCTTCTTGCCTTCGTCGTTGTCACCGGTGATACGCACGATGTAGCGATGATTCTCCGCCACCAGGTCGGCATTTTCGTTGACCAGCGCCTGACGCATGCGTTCGGCGTGATCGATGTTGTCGCAGAAGACAATGGTCTTGTCGAAGCGGTTGCCGGCTTTCAGGTATTCGCTGATCTTGCGCGCCACCAGCTGGGTGCGCTTCTCCAGCACCAGCGTCCTGTCGAAGTCGCGCTGGTTGTAGATGCGGTCTTCGATCTCGTTGCCGTGCTTGTCGAGCATGCCCTTGTCGGGCCGCCAGCCGGTCAGGTCCTTGTCGAGGTCGATGCGCACCACCTTGTAGGGCGCAAGAAAGCCGTCGTCGATGCCCTGACGCAGCGAGTAGGTGTAGATGGGCTCACCGAAGTAGTCGATGTTGGAAACGTCTTTGGTTTCCTTTGGCGTGGCGGTCAGGCCGATCTGCGTGGCGGAATTGAAATACGCCAGGATCTCGCGCCAAGCCGAATCTTCGGCGGCACTGCCCCGGTGGCATTCGTCGATCACGATCAAGTCGAAGAAGTCCGGGCTGAACTGCTTGTAGATGTTCCGCTCTTCTTCGTTGCCAGTGACGGCCTGGTACAGCGACAGGTAGATCTCGTACGACTTGTTGGCCTGTCGCTTCTGGATCTTGGTCATGGCCGCGCCGAACGGCTTGAAGTCGTTGGTCATGGTCTGGTCGACCAGAATGTTGCGGTCGGCCAGAAACAGGATGCGTTTCTTCGCGCGTGACTTCCACAACCGCCAGATGATCTGGAAGGCGGTATAGGTCTTGCCGGTTCCCGTGGCCATCACCAGCAAAATGCGCTTCTGCCCACGGGCAATCGCTTCGATGGTCCTGTTGATGGCAAGCAGCTGGTAGTAGCGGGGCATCTTGTTGCTGCCGTCGCTGTAGTAGTCCTGTGTGATCAGGGCCTGTTGCTGCGTGTTCAGGCCCTGATGTTGCGCCCACCACTGCCACAGCGTGTCGGGGCTCGGGAATTCGTCCAAAGCCAGTTCGCGCTCGATGACACCATCCTTGGCAATCCTGTTGTGGAACAGGAAACCATCGCCATTGCTGCTGAACACGAACGGCACTTGCAGCAGATCGGCATACCCCAGTGCCTGCTGCATGCCGGAGCCGATGGTGTGCTTGTTGTCCTTGGCCTCGATGACGGCAATGGGCAGGTTGGGCTTGTGGAACAGCACATAATCGGCGCGCTTATGCTGGCCGCGTGCGTGCAGCTTGCCGCGTACGATGATGCGCCCCTTGGTCAGCTGGAACTCTTCGCGCACCTGGGTCAGGACATCCCAGCCGGCGTTCTCCAGCGCCGGCGTGATGAACTTGGTGCAGATGTCGCGTTCGCTGAGCATCTGCTTATTCATGGGCTGTGTTCCCTTCCATGCTGGCTTCCCCTTTTCCCGGCCATTCCCTGCTTCATTGCACGGTTCTCGCGGCAGCGAGACGCCCACTGCACCCGGCTCGGCATGACCTTCCCGCCGGTGATTGGTGCGGCCTCGTATGGTACTTCCGGATGATGGAAAAGCTCCAATAGCAGCCAGTCAGCCAGTCGCCGCCAGTCATACCAACGTATGACTGGCGCATTAGCGCAGGCAGCAGCCGCTTCCGGATTCAACCACCACGGCGCAGATTGGCGAACGCCGCCAGGGCCGCAGCACGGCCTTCGGCAAGATCCACCTGCGGCCGCGGCGGATAGGCCGGGGCCAGTTGCCGCGCCAGTTGCGGGTGTTCCCACGGCGCGAAGCGCGCCGGTGGCGGCAGGCCCGCCAGTTCCGGCACCCAGCGCGCGATGTATTCGCCTTGCGGGTCGAAGCGGCGCGCCTGGGTGGCCGGGTTGAATACGCGGAAATACGGCGCGGCATCGGCGCCGCTGCCGGCGGTCCATTGCCAGCCCTGGCTGTTGTTGGCCAGGTTGGCATCCACCAGCGTGTCCCAGAACCAGCGCGCGCCATGCAACCAGTGCTGGCGCAGGTGCTTGCACAGCCAGCTGGCCACCAGCATGCGTACCCGGTTGTGCATCCAGCCGGTGTGCCACAGCTGGCGCATGCCGGCATCGACGATGGGCACGCCGGTGCGGCCGTGGCGCCAGGCATCCAGCACCGCTTCGTCGGCGGCGGCCCACGGGAAATCGTCGAAGCGCGGATCGAGGTTGTGCTCAGGCACACGTGGGTAATGGTGCAGCACGTGGTGGGCAAATTCGCGCCAGCCCAGCTCGGCCAGGAAGCGGTCGCGGTCGGCTTCGGCCACCGCATCGCCCAGCGCCAGCACTGCCGCGGCGGCGCGGCGCACCGATACTTCGCCGAAGTGCAGGTGCGGCGACAGCCGCGAGGTGCCGGCTTCGGCGGCAAAATCCCGCGCCTGCGCATAGCCATGCAGCGCGCCATCGCAGAAGCCCTGCAACGCGGCGCGGGCACCGCTTTCGCCGGGCTGGAAGTGCTGCCAGAAACCGCCATCCCACGCCGGCCGTGGCGCCGGCAGCAGCGTATCCAGGGTTTCCCCCGCGGGCAGGTCGAGCCCGGCCACCGCGGGCAAACGCGGCGGCGCATCCCACAGGTTCAATGGCCGCCACGCGGCACGGGCGGATTTCCAGAACGGGGTGAATACCCGGTACGGATCGCCTTGCTTGGTCGCCAGCTCCCACGGTTCGAACAGCAGCGCGCCGTTGAAGCTCTCCGCATGCAGGCCGGCCTGGCGCAGGTCGCGCTTGATCCGCGCGTCACGCTGCTCGATGGCCAGTTCGTAGCGCCGCGTCCACAGCACCGCTTCGGCACCGGTGCGCGCGGCCAATGCCTGCAGCGCATCGAGCGTAGGCCCGCGCAGCAGCAGCAGGCGCGAGCCACGGCGTTCCAGCTCGCCGGCCAATGCCGCTAGCGAGCGTCGGCGCCATGCTTGCGACGCGGCGCCGGGTACCCACGCGCCCTCTTCTTCCGGCGCGTGGATATAGACCGGCAGCGGCGACAGGCCGCGTTGCAGCGCCGCGCGCAAGGCCGGCTGGTCGTCCAGGCGCAGGTCGTCGCGCAGCCAGACCAGCGCGATGCCCATCGCTTACGCCGTGCCGCGGTTGCGGCCCCGCCACGGCCGGTACCACTGGCGGATGGCGGCCATGTCGGCGGCATCGTCGCCGCTGGTGTGGAACGGCGGGCCGAAGCCGATGGTCTTTTCCGGGTAGTGGAAATAGGCCGGCACGATCGGCACCTGCGCCATCCGCGCGATGCGGATGAAGCCGGTCTTCCAGTCCTTCACCGGCTTGCGCGTGCCCTCCGGCGCCAGCGCGAACCAGATGCGCTCGTTGTCCCGGATCATCGCCACCGCCTGCCCCACCGTGCCCTGCGGCGAACTGCGGTCCAGCGGCACCACGCCGAACCGGCGCAGCAGCGCGCCCAGTGGCCACCAGAACAACTTGTCCTTGCCGAGGATGCGCGCCTCCACGCCCAGCGCCAGCTTCGCCGCCAACCCCCAGATGCCGTCCCAGTTGGACGAGTGCGGCGCGGCGATCACCACCGCCTTGCGCAGGTCGGGCAGCGGCCCGGCCACGCGCCAGCCACCCAGGCGCAGGATGCAACGCCCCAGCCAGCGGCCGAACGCGGTGGAGCGGCCACGCGGCACGCTCGGCGGGACCGGTGGCACCACCGGCAGGCTGCGGTGCGATGGGGCGTTGTCCAAGCGCTACTCCCAGTTGCGTTGCGAACGGCCGCGCTTGATCTGCGCGCGCCCCTTTTTCTCGTCCAGCCGACGCAGCTTGGAACCGTAGGTTGGCTTGGTTGCCACCCGCTTCTTCGGCACCACCAGCCCTGCGCGGATGAAATCGGCCAGGCGCTCGCGCGCATCGGCGCGGTTGCGCTCCTGGGTACGGAAGCGCTGCGCGTCGATCACCAGCACCCCCGCATCGGTCAGACGCCGGTCGCGCCGTGCCAGCAGCCGCGCGCGCAGGGCATCCGGCAGCGACGGCGAGGCGGCCACGTCGAAGCGCAGCTCGACCGCGCTGGATACCTTGTTGACGTTCTGCCCGCCGGCGCCGCTGGCGCGCACGAAACGCTCGACGATCTCCGTTTCCGGAATCGCCAGCGTGGCATCGACGGTCAGCTGCGGGTTCGTCATCGCCGCCGATTGTATCGGGCGCGTCGTCGGCTCGTACCGGACATGGCCGGTGCGCGACGCCGGGCGACGCTTCGGCTAGGCTGGCCACTTCCCTTGCGAAGGAGCTGGCCATGTCGATCGCCTACTGGTGCGTGCTGGTGGCCGCGGTGCTGCCTTATCTCTGGGTGGTGGTCGCCAAGGCCCGGCCCGGCTACAACAACCGCAACCCGCGCGCGTGGGCCGCGAAGAGCGACAACTACCTCGTGCAGCGCGCCAACGCGGCGCACCTGAATGCCTTCGAGAATTTCGCGCCGTTCGCCGCCGGCGTGGTGCTGGCGCAGCTGGCCGGGGTGGACGCGCAGACGGTCAACGGGCTGGCCCTCGCCTTCGTCGCCTTCCGCATCCTGCACGGCCTGTTCTACGTCGCCGACAAACCGCCGCTGCGCAGCCTGGCCTGGCTGGGCGGCTTCGCCTGCGCGCTGGCGCTGATCGTGCTGGCCGCGCTGCGAGCCGGCTGAAGCCCTACGGCGCTTCGTTCCACCCCAGCAGCCGGAACGCCTTGCGGAATTCCGCATCCAGCGGCGCGACCACCTCGATGCGCCGCCCATCCTGCGGATGCGGGAATGCCAGCCGCTGCGCGTGCAGCAACATGCGGTGCACACCCTGCATGCGGAAGGTGCGGTTGTGGCGACCGTCGCCGTGGCTGGTGTCGCCGATCAGGTGGTGGAACACATGCTTGAGGTGGCGCCGGATCTGGCGGAAGCGGCCGGTCTGCGGTTGGCAGCGCAGCAGCGCGTAGCGCGAGGTTTCAAAACCGTTCGAGGGCACGGGCAATTCGCCGGTCGACAAACGCTGGAAATGGGTGATGGCCTGCTTCTTCACCGGCTTGCCGGGGCCGCCGTCGAGATCGTGATCGACGGTGAAGGCTTCTTCCGCCGGCCAGCCACGGCAGACGGCCAGATAGTCCTTTTCCACCTCGCCACCCATCAGCGTCTTGCCCAGCGCGCTGGCGGTGGCGCGGTCGAAGGCCAGCAGCAGGCAGCCGCTGGTGGCGCGGTCGAGGCGGTGCACGAGGAAGATCGGCCGGCCCAGCTGTTCGCGCAGGCGGTCGGCGAGGAAGTCGTCCTCGCCGCGGGCCAGCTTGCTGTCGTGGACCATCAGCCCGGCCGGCTTGTCCACCACCGCCAGCCACGGGTCCTGGTACAGCAGCGGCAGCGGTTCGGAAACGACGTCCGCCGCGGCTTCCGTGGCTTCACTCACCGGCGCAGCCACGCCGAGGCCAGCGCCAGCATGCCCACGCCGCCGCAGATCCACGACCACAGCGGCATCGACGCCAGTTGCGGGCCGCTGGCGTGCAGGCCGTGCAGCAGCGCGGCGACCACCAGCAGCCCGGCGCCGCCCACCGCGGTGACCACGCGCCGCTGCAGGCGCTTGAGCGTGGTGTCGAGGTTGACGATGTCCTGCGAGCGCATCGCCAGTTCGTGCTTGCCCTGCACCTGCTGGCTCAGCCAACTGTGCAGCAGCGCCGGCATGTCCGGCGCCTGGGTCATGATTTCCGGCAGGCGCTTGCCCAGCTCCTTCAGCGCGCGGCGCGGGCTGTAGCGCTCGCGCAGGATGCGTTCGAGCACCGGCTTGGCCACCGCCCAGATGTCCAGCTGCGGGTCGAGCTGGCGGCCGACGCCCTCGATGTTGAGCAGCGTCTTCTGCAGCAGGATCAATTGCGGCTGCAGGGTGAGCTGGTAGCGCTGCGCGGTACGGAACAGCTTGACCAGCACCTCGGCCAGCGAAATCTGCGACAACGGCCGGGTGAAGTACGGCTCGCACACCGCGCGCACCGCCGCCTCCAGTTCGTCGATGCGCACCGTGGCCGGCATCCACTGCGCCTGCAGGTGCAGTTCAGCAATGCGGCGGTAGTCGCGGTTGAAGATGGCCATGAAGTTCTCGGCCAGGTAGAACTGGTCCTGTTCCGAGAGCTGGCCCATGATGCCGAAATCCAGCGCGATGAAGCGCGGGTTGTCGCGCCGCGCCGGGTCGGTATCGACCCAGATGTTGCCGGCGTGGGCATCGGCATGGAAGAAGTTGTCGCGGAACACCTGCGTGTAGAACACGCGCACGCCCTTGGCGGCGAGCGCCTTGCGGTCGATGCCGGCCGCGTCCAGCGCGGCGATGTCGTCCGACGGAATGCCCCACACCCGTTCCAGCGTCAGCGCGCGCTCGGCGGTGTGGGTCCAGATCACCTCCGGCACGTACAGGTCGTCCGACTCCAGCCAGAAGCGGCGCAACACGCTGGCGTTGGCGCCCTCGCGCTGCAGGTCCAGTTCGGCGGCCAGCGTGGTCTCGATTTCGGCGACCACCTCGCGCGGGCGAATCTTCTCGGCGCGCGGGTGGGTGCGCTCGACCAGCGCGGCCAGCGACTTGAGCAGGGCGATGTCGCCGGCGATCTGCTTTTCGATGTCCGGGCGCAGCACCTTGACCACCACCTGCCGGCCGCCGGGCAGCGTGGCCTCGTGCACCTGCGCGATCGAGGCCGAGGCCAGCGGCGTGGTGTCGAAGCTGGCGAAGGCCTCGGTGATCGGCAGGCCCAGCGCCTGCTCGACGATCTGCAGCGCGCGTTCGCCATCGAACGGCTGCACGCGGTCCTGCAGCAGGGTCAGCTCGGCGGCGACGTCCGGCGGTACCAGGTCGCGGCGGGTCGAGAGGATCTGCCCGAACTTGACGAAGATCGGCCCCAGTTCCTGCAGCGCCAGCCGCAGCCGCGCGCCGCGCGACAGGCTGGCGATGTCGCCGCGCGCGCGCGGCACGAACGGCTTGGCCAGCCGCAGCCAGCGCTCGACCGGGGTGCCGTCGAGCAGCGCGTCGAGCCGGTAGCGCAGGATCACCCGGCCGATGCGGTTGGCGCGGAACATCGCGCGCACCGCCTTCATGCCCGCGCCCCGCTGCGCTGGCGCAGCCGCGCCACCCGCGCGGCCAGCCGCTCCACGTCGTCGCGGACCACGTCCACGTCGTCATGGAAGGCATCCAGTTCGGCGCGCGGCACCACGTCGCGCGATTCCTCGGTGACGTATTCGGCCGCGGTGCGCGCCAGGTCCTTCGCGCCGCGGCTAGCCTGCATTAGTGTCGTGCGCAGGGTTTGCGCCACCTGCACGCCCAGCACCTCGCCGAACACGCCGACGAACGGCTGCTGCCAGTCCGGGTCGAAGCGCGTGGCCAGCTGCTGCAGGCGCCGCGCCAGCTCCGCATCGCCGGACACCTTCACCCGCCCGCCCGGCGCATGGCCAGCGCGGCGCGCGTTGGCCATGAACGGCAACTGCGCCAGCACGCCGCCGAGAGTGCTGCGCACGGCCAGGTCCGGCTCGCGCGCGGCGTCCACCGGGCCCACCGTCAGCCGTTGCCCGTCCACACCGATCTGCATCGCCAGCGGCGGCGATTCCAGGGTCAGGGTGATGCACTGGCCATCCAGCGGGGCCAGCGCGGCGCGGGTATCCGGGTCCAGCGCCAGCGCGTGGTTCAGCGCCGTTTCCAGCGCGCGGCCGGCCAGCGGCTTGATGAAATCGAGAGGGGAGGCAGACATGGGCGGCATTCTACCGAAGCGGGGAACCGGGAATGGGGAACGGGGAATGACGGGTTTCCGTTTGCCGGAGGTTGCCGTGCAGCCGGGCAAACGGGTGAACGCGCGGAGCGCCCGGCAGGCCCGCATTCCCCGTTCCCTGTTCCCCATTCCCGGCCATTCCCCCATGCTATGCGTACCCGCATCAGCGCAATCGGCAGGAGCAACAGGCAATGGGCAAGACCCGGGTCGGCATCATCTTCGGCGGTCGTTCGGCCGAGCACGAGGTCTCGCTGCAATCGGCGAAGAACATCCTCGACGCATTGGACAAGGAGCGCTTCGACGTCAGCCTGATCGGCATCGACAAGCAGGGCCATTGGCACGTCAGCGACCCGCAGCAGTTCCTGCTCAATGCCGAGGACCCGGCGCGCATCGCGCTGAACCGCTCCGGCAACGCGGTGGCGGTGCTGCCCGGCCGCGAGCAGGCGCAGCTGGTGCCTTCCGACCCGGCCACGGCGCTGGCGCAGATCGACGTGGTGTTCCCGATCGTGCACGGCACCCTCGGCGAGGATGGCTCGCTGCAGGGCCTGCTGCGCATGGCCAACCTGCCGTTCGTCGGCTCCGGCGTGCTCGGCTCGGCGGTGGCGATGGACAAGGACGTGGCCAAGCGCCTGCTGCGCGACGCCGGGCTGCCGGTAGCGCCGTGCGTGTGCTTCAACCGTACCAACGCGGCCACGGCCGACTACGACGCGCTGGTGGGACAGCTGGGTACGCCGCTGTTCGTCAAGCCGGCCAACCAGGGCTCGTCGGTGGGCGTGAGCAAGGTGCGCGATGCCGGCGAGTTCCACGCGGCGATGGCACTGGCACTGTCCTTCGACCACAAGGTGCTGGTGGAATCGGCTATTGCCGGGCGCGAGATCGAATGCGCGGTGCTGGGCAACGACCACCCCGAGGCCAGCGTCTGCGGCGAGGTGGTGGTGCACGACGACTTCTACGCCTACGACACCAAGTACATCAGCGCCAACGGCGCCGAGACGGTGATCCCGGCCGCCATCCCCGCCGAGGCACAGGAGCGCATCCGCGCCATTGCCATCCGCGCCTACCAGGCGCTGGACTGCGCCGGCATGGCGCGGGTGGACGTGTTCCTCACCCCCTCCGGCGAAGTGGTCATCAACGAGATCAACACCCTGCCCGGCTTCACCCGCATCAGCATGTATCCCAAGCTGTGGGGCGCCAGCGGGCTGGACTACACGTCGCTGATCACGCGCCTGGTCGAACTGGCGCTGGAGCGCCACGCCGCCGACAAGGCGTTGCGCAGTTCAATCACGCCGGCCTGAGCCAACCGGCCACGCAAGCAACGACGGCCCGCCCGGGCAACCAGGCGGGCCGCTTCATATCCATGTGCCGGGCCGGTCAGGTTTTCTTGCGGAACAGCGAGATCACCGCAAGGATCAGGAACACGACGAACAGGATCCAGGCGATGTTGCTGGCCGCGCCGGCGATGCCGGAGAAGCCCAGCAGGCCGGCAATGATGGCGATGACGAAGAACACGATGGCGTAATGGAGCATGGCGATGTCCCGGTTGCAGAATCAGGGCTCCATGCTCGGCAATTCGCGGTGGTGGCACGGTGACGGAAACGTGATCGCCGGATGATGGTCGCCGTGCTCAGGACGCCGCGGCCAGGCTCCGCAGCCCTTCCTCGACCGATACCCGCGGCACGTAACCGAAATCACGCCGCGCCGGCTCCATCGAGTACCAGTGCGGCGTACACAGCTGCTCGGCGAGGAAACGCGTCATCGGCGGCTCGCCGCGCAGGCGCAGCAGCGGCCAAGCCTTTTCGCAGACCGCGCCAATACGGTAGGCGGCCTTGAAGCTGATCGACTTGTCCACCGCCGGCGCACCCACCGCGGCCAGCAGCCTGTTGAGCAGCTCGCGCATCGGCAGCGGTTCGCCGTTGGAGATGAAGTAGGCCTTGCCAGCGCAGGCCGCGCCCACCGCCAGATGGTCGAAGGCGTCGAAATGCGCCTGCGCGGCGTTGTCGATGTAGGTGGTGTCCACCTTGTTCAGGCCGTCGCCGACGAAGCGCAGGCGCCCCTGTCGGGCGCGTTCGGCCAGCCGCGGCACCAGCTGCTGGTCACCCGGCCCCCAGATCAGCCGTGGGCGCAGCGCCACCGTCGCCAGCTGCGGGCCATTGGCGGCCAGCACTTCCTGCTCGGCGATGGCCTTGGTCGCGGCATACGGCGCCTGGAAGTTCTCGCCGTACGGCACTTCGTCCGCACCCAACCCTTCGACCGGATGGGTGGCGCGGTGGGTAACGCTGGGCGTGGAGGTGTAGATCAGCCTGCCGATGCCGTGCGCACGGCAGGCTTCCAGCACGTTGCGGGTGCCGACCACGTTGGCGTTGAAATAGCTGTCGTAGCTGCCCCATGCACCGGCCTTGGCGGCGTTGTGGAACACCGCGTCGACGCCGGCGGCGGCATGGTGCACGGCGTTGGCATCGGCCAGGTCGCCACGGATCTGGCCCACGCCCAGCGCGGCCAACGCCGGGTAGTGGCCGCGGTTGAAGCTCGACACTTCATGGCCGCGCTCGACCAGGCCGCGGCACAACGCCTGCCCGAGGAAACCACCGCCGCCGGTGACGAGGATCTTCATGCGTGTTCCTTCAATTGCGTGGCCGCCCAGGCGGCAAGCTTCTCGCGGCCGATCTTGGCGTTGTGGCGGATGTCCACCGGGAAGGCCGGATGCCGCAGGTAGTGGCCGATGCCGGCCAGCTTCGGATGACTGGAGGCCAGCGCACGCAGTTGCGGTTCGACTGCGGCCGCAGCGGTGCCGGGCAGCAATTCGTAGCACAGCACCGGTAACTGGCAGCCCGGTTCGCCCACACCCACCAGCGCGGTGCGACGCACGCCCGGCACGGTGTTGAATACCGGCTCGACCTGCTCGGTGTACAGCGGCCCGGCGGCGGTTTCCACGCGCTGGGTCTTGCGCCCGCAGAACCACAGCCGGCCCTGTTCGTCGAACCAGCCGACGTCGCCCATGCGGTGGACGATGCGCTCGCCGCCATCGGCCAGCACTTCACGGATCTTGGCCGCGGCGGTGGCCTGCGGGCGGTTGTAGTAGCTGTCGGTAGCAGTGGGGCCGGCCACGGTGATCTCGCCGACTTCGCCTGCGGGAAGCTCGCGCACGCCGCCCCAGTCGGCAATCGGCGCGTCGTCGATGGCGATGATGCGCACCACGTTCGGGGCGACCACGCGGCCGACGCAGGTACCGGCGCCGGCTTCGGTCGCTTCGCGGGTGGCTTGCAGCTCACGGCCTTCGATCACCGCCACCGGCAGGCATTCGGTGGCGCCGTAGGGCGTCCAGAACTGCGCATGCTCGGGCAGCAGCTCGCGCATCTTCGCCACGGTCTGCGGCGGCACCGGCGCGCCAGCCGAGGTCACCTGGGTCACGCCCGGTAGCGGCTGGCCGTGCTCGGCCAGCACCCGCATCAGCGCCGGCGAACCGAACAGCTGGGTCACGCCGAAGCGGGCGATGGCGTCGTGCAGCCTGCGCGGGTCGGCGCTGCCGGGGCGGGTGGGGTCCATGTCCGGGATCACGCTGGTCAGCCCCAACGCCGGGTCGAACAGCGCGAACGGCGGGAAGGTCGGCAGGTCCACGCCGCCGGCCTGCATGCCGAAGGCGTTGCGCAGCAGTTCCACCTGGCCGACGAAATGGCGGTGGCGGTAGACCACGCCCTTGGGCACGCCGGTGGAGCCGCTGGTGAACAGGATCGCGGCCACGTCGTCGGGCGCGGTGTCCGCCAGCTGGCTGCCGGCGCCGGCACCAGCGGCCTCGATCTTCGCCAGCGTGGTACCACCCCAGCCCCAGCGGGTACCGACGGTGACCAGCCGCGTGGCCGACTTCGCCCAGCCCAACAGCAGCCGCGCCACGTGCGCCAGCCCGATGCCGACGAAGGCCTGCGGCTGCGCTTCGTCCAGGCACTGGCGCAGCGCGCGCCTGTCGATGCCAGGGTCCACCAGCACCGGCACCGCGCCGACCTTGAACAGCGCGAACATCAGCAGGAAGAACTCCGGCCCGGGCCGCACCATCACCACCGTGCGCACGCCGCGGCCGATGCCGTGGGCGGCCAGGCCGGCGGCGATGGCGTCGCTGCGCGCATTCAGGGTGCGGTAGTCGAGGGTGACGTCGTAGGCGGCCATGCCGCCGGCGCCGGGCTTGCCGGGGCAGCGGATGGCGATTTGCCCGGGACGTTCGCGCGCCAGCTCGGGCAAACGCGCGGCGATGTTGCAGGGTTCGTTCATCTTCCTATTGTCGCCGCTGCCGAAATTTCTTGCGCGCGGCCCGGCAGCGTGGAAAATTTCCCGCCCGCCTCTTTCCAGCAGCCGCCCGAAGGCCGGCACCCATGCCCCATCCCTGCCTGACCTGCGGTGCCTGCTGCACCCAATACCGCGTCGCCTTCCACTGGATGGAATCGGACGAGGTCACCGAAGGCGGCGTGCCGCACCAGCTGACCGAGCGGCTGGACGCGCACCGGCTGTGCATGCGCGGCACCTATTCCGACCCGATCCGCTGCGTGGCGCTGGACTCGGAGATCGGCGTGTATTCGCGTTGCACGATCCATCCGAACCGGCCCAGCGTGTGCCGCGAGGTGGATGCTTCGTGGGAATACGGCATGGCCAGCTCGCAGTGCGACCGCGCGCGCATCGCCCACGGCATGCAACCGCTGACGCTGGCCGACTGGCGCTGGCGCGACGCGGCGGACAACGACGACGACCACCCGGACGACAGCGGCAACAGCCCGTCGTCTCCCCGCGCGGCTTAAGCGCGGATTCGCGCTACGCCACCCCACGGTTTGCATTGCAAACCGCGGGCCCCGGCTCACCCTCTTCCAAATCCCCCGCGCCTGTCGGCGCGCCCCCCTTGACTCAAGGGGGGCTCTTCGTTGGTTGCAGATGGCGCCAAGCCTTCGCGTTGCAAGAGCAGGGCAGGGGCACGCCGATGGTTCAGCCGATCGGATTGCGTTCCAGGAACGCCCGTACCGCCGGCACGATCACCTCGTGCTTGTCCTCCAGCACGTAGTGGTTGGCGTCCTCGAACGCCATCACCTCGGCCTGCGGCAGCGCCTTGCGGAAGCCGGCGAGGAAGTGGTGGTCGAAGCAGATGTCGCGCAACCCCCACGCGATGAACGCCGGGCGGTCGGCGAACGACGGCAGCGCCTGCGCCGCACGTTCCAGCAGCGGCCACGCCTTGTCGGCCGGCGACAGCGGGATGTCCTGCATGAAGCGAATGGTGGCGATGCGGTTGTCCCAGTTGTCGTAGGGCGCAACATAGGCGCGGCGCACGTCGGCCGGCATCCGGCGCGACACGCCCAGCCACGAAGCGCCGGCGGAGAACGCATTGAAGGTGCGGATGAACCACTCGCCCGGCTTCCAGTGCCGCCCCATCGCGATCTGCCACGGCATCGGCTTCTCCGCCGGCAGCGGGAACGCGGCGGTATTGGTGATGACGAGCCGCTTGACCTGCGCTTGGTGAGATAGCGCCCAGCCGAAGCCGATCATGCCGCCCCAGTCATGCACCGCCAGCGTGATCGGGCCGGTGATGCCGAGGTGGTCGAGCAGCGCGGTGACGTCATCCACCCGTGATTGCAGGGTGTAGTCGTAGCGGCTGTCGTCCGGCTTGTCGGACAGGCCCATGCCGATGTGGTCCGGCACGATACAGCGGTAGGTGTCGCTCAGCCCGTTGACCAGATGCCGCCACAAATAGCTCCACGACGGGTTGCCGTGCAGCATGACGACCACCTCGCCATCGCGCGGGCCTTCGTCGACGTAGTTCATCGACAGGCCGGGACGGACCTCGAAGCGATGGGTGGTGGCGGGGTAACCGGGGAACTGCATCGGGCGGTTTCACGCAATCGCGGACAGGGCGCGCATTGTAGGCCAATGCGCCAGCCGGGCCGCCCGCCGCGGATGGCGCACAATGGCGTGCTGCAACACTGGGACGACCGTGACCGAATCCTTCGACACCCTGATGGCGCGCGTGCGCGCCTGCCGCCTGTGCGAAACCCACCTGCCATTGGGCTGCCGACCGGTATTGCAGGCCTCGCCGCGCTCGCGCCTGCTGATCGTCAGCCAGGCGCCGGGACGCAAAGTCCATGAAACCGGCATCCCCTTCAACGACCCCAGCGGCGACCGCCTGCGCGACTGGCTGGGCATCGACAAAACCCTCTTCTACGACGCAGAAAGGATCGCCATCGTGCCGATGGGCTTCTGCTTCCCCGGCACCGGCAAGAGCGGCGACCTGCCGCCGCGCCCGGAATGCGCTCCCACCTGGCACCCGCAGCTGCTGCCACGACTGCAACAGCTGCGCCTGACCCTGGCCATCGGCCAGTACGCGCAGGCCGGCCTGCTCGGCAACCACCGCGGCCGCACCCTCACCGACACGGTGCAGGCATGGCGCCAGCACCTGCAGCACGACGTCCTGCCCCTGCCCCACCCCAGCCCGCGCAACCGGCTGTGGCTGGCGCGCAACCCGTGGTTCGAGCGCGAACTGCTGCCGGTGCTGCAGGAGCGGGTGGCGGAGGCATTACGCGGTTGAACCGTCAGGCGCGGTACTCCCCTGAGCGATGAAGGGGAAAACGCCGATACCGCCCAGCATGACCGGGCGACAGGCTGGAGGCACCTTGCCAAACGTATCGATATTGATACAATCCCCATGCCTCCATTGATCCTCGATGCCCGCTTCTACCGTTCCACCTCCGGCAGGGAGCCGGTGCGCGAATGGCTGAAACACGAACTTTCACCGGGCGCGCGGCAGGTCATCGGCGCGGACATCAAGACCGTGCAGGAAGGCTGGCCACTCGGCATGCCGCTGGTGCGCAAACTGGACACGCAGCTGTGGGAAATCCGCAGCCGCATCCCCGAAGGCATCGCCCGCGTACTGTTCACGCTGGCTGGAACGGACATGGTGCTGCTGCACGGCTTCATCAAGAAATCGGACAAGACGCCAAGGGACGAACGGGAACTGGCGAAGCAACGCAGGAACGAGGTCCACGCATGAACGGGAACACCCATATCGGCTCCAGCTTCGACGATTTCCTCGCCGAAGAAGGCCTGCTGGAAGAAGCCAACGCCATCGCCGCCAAGCGCGTGATCGCGTGGCAACTGGCCGAGGCCATGAAGCAGGCCGGCGTCAGCAAGACCGAAATGGCCGCGCGCATGCGCACCAGCCGCGCGGCGGTGAACCGGGTGCTGGACGAGAACGACACCGCGCTGACGCTGGACACCCTGAGCAGGGCGGCGGCGGCAGTAGGCTGCACGCTCCGGTTCGAGCTGACGGCCACCTAGATATCCCCATGCAAAACGCCCGCAGGGAAAACCTGCGGGCGTTCGCGGTATTGCTGGGTGGCACCGAGCGTACTTACCAGACCACCTCGGCCATCGTGCAGTTCAGGCCCGAACCAATGCCCATCAGCGCGACGCGGTCGCCCTTCTTGAGCTTGCCGAGCTGGCGCAGCTTGCTCAGCACGATCGGCACCGAGGCCGGGCCGATGTTGCCGTGCTCGCCGAAGATGGTCATCACCTTCTTCGGGTCGATGCCGAAGGCCTTGATGAAGGCGTTGGTGTGCGGCTGGCTGACCTGGTGGATGACGAACTGGTCGATCTCGTCCACCGCCCAGCCCAGCGCCTGGCGGGTGGCCTCGAAGGTCTTGGTCGCCAGCTTGATGCCTTCGATCAGCAGCAAGCGGGTATCGGTGACCATGCGGTCCAGGTTGCCCACGCACAGCTTGTTCCATTGGTTGGCCGCGCGGGTCACGCCGCCGCGGTAACGCGGGGCCTCGGGCACCAGCTCCGAGCGCGCCAGCACCATCGCCGCGGCACCGGAGCCGGTGGTCAGCGCGGCGAACTCGTCGCGCAGCTGCTGCGCGGTGACGTCCGGGGCCATCATGCGTTCCAGGGTCTTTTCGTAGACCAGGTTGGAGCTTTCGCCATCGACGATCAGCGCGTAGTCGATGTCGCCACGCTCGAGCATGCGCGCGGCCACGTCCATGCCGTTGATGAAGGCCAGGCAGGCGTTGGCGATGTCGAAGGTGACGCAGTCGTCGCCGATGCCGAGGTTGCCCGAGACGATGGAGGCGGTGGACGGCTCCAGATAGTCGCGGCTGACCGAAGTGTTGACCAGCAGGCCGATGCGCTCGGCGGCGACGCCGGCGTCTTCCAGCGCCTTGCGCCCGGCCAGGGTAGCGGCGTCGGAGGCCTGCATGCCCTGGTCCCACAGGCGGCGGGCGTGGATGCCCGCGATATCGCCCAGCATGTCGGCACGGATCCCCAGGCGGTCCAGCGTGGGCTGCAGCCGTTCGGTGATTTCCTTGGAGGTCAGCGTGTGCGGCGCATCGATGTGCGCCAGTCCCGCGATCGAGACATTCTGAAAGTGCATGGAAGACGCCAGGACTCAGGCGAAGGGGGCATTATTCTACCGGCTGCCGCTTTTTGACGCATCTTTAACGATTCGCCGCCCGGGCGTATGGAACGGGGGCGTCATCGCACCTGCGCCGCCGGCCAGCGAGCGGCACCATCCGTTCAGCGCGGCGGGCACTGCCAGGCGCTGTAGCGCTGGCTGCCGTCGGCCGGCGGGGCCAGTGCCTGGACGGCGTTGGCGCCGGCGCTGGGCGCCTCGTTGCGGGCCAGCGTTTCCAGTTCTTCCTGCACCCGCAGCGGGTTGCGGTTGTAGAAGCCGATCTTGTTCTTGACCGTCACCACGATCTCGCCCTTGGCCACGCACCCCGGCGCCACCGGGCCGGCCGGCAGCACGCGCACGGCCTTGCCGCCGGCTTCGATCGGCACCCAGGTGCAGGCGGCGGTGCTGGCGAGCAGGGCGGCGGACAGGATCAGGGTGCGCATGGGCGGAAGCCTTGTGGGGATCGGGGGGATTGTGCCTTGGATCGATGAATCGCGGATTATCCGCGGCTCGCCGAAGCGAGAGCCTTCCCTCCCCGGCCTCCCCATCGCTGCGCGAGGGGAGGCCGGGGGCGGGAGGGCACGCATGCTTACTTGCCTGCCGGCACCGGGTTGCCGTCGCCGTCGATGACGACCACTTCGCCCAGCTCCAGCGCACGCACCGGCACCTCGGTCTGCTTGAGGTCGCCGACCACCACCCAGGTCAGCTTCGACGCATCCAGCGTCTTCGCCGCCTCGGCCACCTGCGCCGGGGTCATCGCCTCGATCTCGGCCTTGCGCTTGAACACGTAGTCGTCCGGGCGGTCGTAGCGGACGATGCCGCCGATGGTGTTCATCACCGCGCTGGCGGTTTCATAGGCACCGGGCAGGCTCAGGGTCTGGATGTTGCGGATGCGCGCGACCTCGGCGTCGCTCGGCGGGCGCTGGCCGCTGGCGAACTGGCTGATCTCGGCCTGCATTTCCTTCAGCGCGTCAGCGGTCTTGTCGATCTGCACCGGCGCGATCGCCATCCACGGCCGCTGGCCGAGGGCGCCGCTGGCCATCGAGCGGGCGCCATAGGACCAGTGCTTGTCCTCGCGCAGGTTCATGTTCAGGCGCGAGGTGAAGTCGCCGCCGAGCACGCCGTTGGCGATGTCGAAGCGGGTGGCGCCGGCGTCACGGGTCGAGGGCACCACTTCGCCGGCGAACAGGTTGGCCTGCACCGCGCCGGGCTGGTCGATCAGGTACACGCGGGCCTTGTCCGGGCGCGCGACGTCGGCCGGCGCGGGCACCTGCGGCGCGGCGCCTTCGCCCTTCCAGTCGCCGAGCTGGCGGTCGAGCAGCGGCACGATTTCCTTCAGCGTGGTGTCGCCGACGACGATCAGGGTGGCGTTCTCCGGGCGCACCCAGTCCTTGTGGAAGGTCACCAGGTCGTCGCGGGTCAGCGATTCGATCGCCGCCTCGTCACCGCTGCCGGTGAACGGGATCGCATACGGGTGGCCCTTGCCGTACAGCAGCGGCGGCAGCACGCGCATCGCCACCGCGTTGGGCTGCACCTTCTCCTGCTTGATGCCGGCGATCCAGGTGGCCTTGATGCGGTCGATCTCGCCCTGGTCGAAGCGCGGGGCGCGCAGCACGTCGGCGTACAGCGCCAGCGACGGCGCCAGGTTCTCCTTCAGCGCCGACAGGTAGACGTTGGCGCCGTCCAGCGAGGCACCGGCGCCCAGCCGTGCGCCCAGCGCATCGGCGGCGTCGGCGAAGGCCAGCGAGCCGAGCTTGCCGGCGCCTTCGTCGAGCATGCCCATCGTGAAGTTGGCGGTGCCCGGCTTGCGGCCCTGGTCGGCGGTGAAGCCGCCGGCGAATTCGTAGCTGAACTGCACCACCGGGATGTCGTGGCGCTCGGCCAGGATCACCTTGGTGCCGTTCTTCAGCGTGGCGCGCTGCAGCTGCGGGAACTTCAGCTCCGGGAAGCTGGCGGTCTGCGGCACGCCGGCGCTGCGGTCCACCTGCGAGGGCAGCACGCCGTACTTGGGATCGACCGCCGGCACGTCGAACGGCGCCGGCTTGGTCGAGGGCAGTTCGTCCAGCGCCACGCGCTCGCCCGGCTCGACCACCAGGGTGTGGTCGCCCACGCCCAGCCACTTGGCGCCCACCGCCTTCAGGTCGTCGACGCTGGCCTTGTCGATGGTGGCCAGCGAGGCGCGGAAGCAGCCCGGGTCGCCCTCGTACACCGCGCACTCGGCCAGCGCGTCGGCCTTGCCGCCGAAGCCGCCGATGCGTTCGATGCCGCGGATGAAGCCGGCGCGGAACGCGGTCTTGCCGCGTGCCAGTTCATCGGCGCTCGGGCCTTCGGCGATCAGCTTCTTCAGCTCCTCGTCGATGATCGCCTCGACCCTGGCCGGGTCCACGCCCTGCTTGACCGTGGCCATGATGATGAAGTTGGAGCCCAGCTGCGACGGGCCGACCATCGTGCCGATGTTGTCCACCAGCTTTTCCTGGTGCAGCAGGCGCTGGTCCAGGCGCGAGGACTTGGCCCCGCCCAGCACCTGCGAGAACAGCTGCAACTGGTCGATGTCGGCGGTGCCGACCTCGGCCACGTTCCAGGCGCGGTAGATGCGCGCCTGCGGCACCTTGTCGGTCATCACCTCGCGGGTGGATACCGGGCGCTGGCCGACGTTGACCGCCGGCTGCGCCATCGTCGGGCCGGCCGGGATGTCGCCGAAGTATTTGGCGACCTTCTCCCTGGCGGTGGCCACGTCGATGTCGCCGGCCAGCACCAGCACCGCGTTGTTGGGGCCGTACCAGGTGCGGAACCAGGTCTTGACGTCATCCAGCGAGGCGGCGTTGAGGTCGTTCATCGAGCCGATCACGCCGTGGTGGTACGGGTGCCCGGCCGGGTACAGCGCGCGGGTCAGCTTGTCCCACACCTGGCCGTAGGGCTGGTTCTCGCCCTGGCGCTTCTCGTTCTGCACCACGCCGCGCTGTTCGTCGAGCGCGGCCTGGTCGATCGCGCCGAGCAGGTGGCCCATGCGGTCGGACTCCATCCACAGCGCCATGTCCAGCGCGGTGGTCGGCACGTTCTGGAAGTAGTTGGTGCGGTCGGTGTTGGTGGTGCCGTTCTGGTCGGTGGCACCGACCTGCTTGAACGGTTCGAAGAATTCGCCGTGGTGGTTCTCGCTGCCCTGGAACATCAGGTGCTCGAACAGGTGGGCGAAGCCGGTGCGGCCTGCCGGTTCGTCCTTGGCGCCGACGTGGTACCAGATGTTGACCGCCACGATCGGCGCCTTGCGGTCGGTGTGCACCACCACGCGCAGGCCGTTGGGCAAGGTGAACTCCTCGAACGGGATATCCACCGCGGACGCGGCGGCGGCTGGCCGGGCCTTGGCCACGGCGGTCAGCGGGGTGACGGCGAAACCGGCGATGGCGGTGCCGAGCGCCACGGCGAGAAGAGCGGTACGAGGTGCGGCTGCGTTCATCCCACTGTCCTTGAGTAATGAAGGTGAACGCCGATCGTAGCGTCACCCGACCGGGGCGGCATGCGTCAACGGTAATGGGGGAGGTGGCGCAGGCGCGGCGCCTGTCCGCGGACAGCGGCCGGCTGGCCGCGGTGTCCGGACAGCGGACACTTTCACTTCGACCAAATCCCTTTCATTTCAACAGGATGCGATTGGCACGCATCGTGCGTAAAGGAATCCTGCCTCCAGGCGATTCCGATTGGTCATGACTGGATGCTGAACAAATAGACGAAAAGCAGGAAAGTTCTTGCACTTCGATATTTAGTGTTTTACTTTACTACCACACCACATTTCACGAACACCAACGAGGTCATGCCATGAACGCCAAGTCCATCGCCATCGCGCTTGCCATCGCCACCACCGGCCTCGCCGCCACCGCGCAGGCGGCCGACATCGTCACCCTGGAAACCGTGCAGGTGCGCCCTTCCGCCGACCAGCTGGCCCAAGCCGCACGCGAGCACAGCAGCAACATCCCGACCCTGTCGATGGTGCAGGTGCGCCCGAGCGTGGGCCAGATCGTCGAACTGGCCGCCGAGCAGGCCGCGATGCAGGTGGTCGCCGGCTCACCGCTGGCCATCGGCGCCAGCGTCGGCCAGTGGGTGGTGTCGCTGCCGGCCATCACCGTGCGCCCGGACGCGCAGCAGGTGCAGGCGCTGGCCGCCGCCACCGCCAAGGCCGCCCTGAACGGCGACAGCCTCGGCCAGGTCGCCCAGGGGATGGTCGCCAAGTGAGCCGCCGCGCAGAGCGGGAGGCGGCCGCGGCGTAAACTTCGCCGATGACCGCCGCCTCCCCCGTTTTCCACGTAGTGCTCTACCAGCCCGAGATCCCGCCCAACACCGGCAACGTGATCCGGCTCTGCGCCAATACCGGCGCGCACCTGCACCTGATCGAACCGCTCGGCTTCGACATCAGTGACCGGCAGCTCAAGCGCGCCGGCTTGGACTACCACGAATACGCGCGCATGCAGGTCCACCCGGACCTGGACACCGCGCTGGCCCGCATCGCCCCCGCCCGCCTGTTCGCCATGAGCACCCGCGCCAGCGTGCGCTACGACAGCGTGCGCTTCGCCGACGGCGATGCCTTCCTGTTCGGCCCGGAAACCCGCGGCCTGCCGCAGGAACTGTTGGACGCCCTGCCCGACGGCCACCGCCTGCGGCTGCCGATGCAGCCGGACAACCGCAGCCTCAACCTGTCCAACTCCGTCGCGGTGACGGTGTTCGAAGCCTGGCGCCAGCACGGGTTTCCCGGCGCGGCGTGACCGGCCGCCGCCGGCGGATTGGAAACCGGGCAGCGCATGCTCCACCATCAGATGCTGGATGCCGGCCAACCGAGATGACTCCATGAGCGATCCGTACAACTCCTCTTCAACCCGCGTGGCAGCGTCGGTATTGAACGACACGATGGTGACCACCGCGCCGGAGCTGCCGGGCCACCGGATCGTGCGCAACCTCGGCCTGGTGCGCGGCATCACCGTGCGCTCGCGTTCCATCGTCGGCAACTTCCTCGGCGGGCTGCAGACGATCTTCGGCGGCAACATCAGCATCTACACCGAACTGTGCGAGCAGGCGCGCGAGGAAACCTACCGGGACATGGTGGCCCATGCCCGGCAACTGGGCGCCAATGCCATCGTCGCCGTGCGCTACGACGCCACCGAGCTGATGAGCGGGCTCACCGAGGTGCTGTGCTACGGCACCGCGGTGGTGGCCGAGCCGCAGCCATCCGCCACCCCTCAGTAACCCTCGTCCGCGGCCGCCGCCTCGCGCCCCTGCTGGCGGATCAGGGCTTCCTCGCGGGCGTCGTTGATGGCATGGCGGACGCCGTCCAGGTCGACCACGCCCATCTCCGGGGTGAATTCACCGGTCAGCGCCGTATCCGGCCGCAACTCGCCCGCCTCGAACAGCTCCCACATCTCCTCGCCGTACCAGGTGTCCAGCAGCTCCGGCGCCGAGCGTCCCAGCCAGGCCGTGAGGTTGTTGACGTCGCGCAGCAGCATGGTGCGCGCGGCGTTGTTGCCGCCGGCACTGACCACCTGCGGGAAGTCGATGACCACCGGGCCATCGGCGCCGACCAGCACGTTGTAGGGCGACAGGTCGCCGTGGACCAGACCGCAGCACAGCATCAGCTTGACCTGCTGCACCAGCACCGCGTGGAACCGGCGGGCCTGCGCGGCGTCGAGTTCCACCTCGCCCAGGCGCGGGGCGCTGAAGCCTTCGGCGTCGGCGACCAGTTCCATCACCAGCACGCCGTGGAAGAAGCCGAACGGCTCGGGCACGCGCACGCCGGCCTCGCGCAGCTGGTACAGCGCATCGACCTCGGTGTTCTTCCACGCCGCTTCCTGCTGCCTGCGGCCGTACTTGCTGGCCTTGCCGATGGCGCGCGCCTCGCGCGAGCCGCGCACCTTGCGCCCTTCCTGGTACTGCACGCGCTGCTGGAAGCTGCGCTGGGCCATGTCCTTGTAGACCTTGGCACAGCGCACCTCGTCGCCGCTGCGGACGACGTAGACCGCCGCCTCCTTGCCGCTCTTGAGCGGGCGCAGCACTTCGTCGATGACGCCGTCGTCGATCAGGACCTGCAGTTGCGGGGGTGTCTTCACTATGTTCCGGCAAGGCGATGGGCGGCCCGCATTGTCGCCTGCGGGCCGCCGCGTCGGTCAGAACGCGTTGATGCCGGTCAGCTCGCGGCCGATCACCAGCTGGTGCACGGTCTCGGTGCCCTCGTAGGTGATGACCGATTCCAGGTTCAACGCATGGCGGATCGCGCCGTGCTCGGTGGTGATGCCGGCACCGCCGAGCAGGTCGCGGCATTCGCGGGCGATGTCTATCGCCATGCGGCAGTTGTTCCACTTGGCCAGCGACACCTGCTGCGGCAGCAGGTCGCCGGCATCCTTCAAACGGCCCAGTTGCAGCGCCAGCAATTGCCCGGTGGTGATGCGGCGGGCCATTTCGGCCATCTTGATCTGCGCGCTCTGGGTGGCCGCGACCGGGCGGCCGAACAGGATGCGCTCCTTGGTATAGGCCAGCACCTCCTGCAGGCAGGCGATCGCCGCGCCCACCGGGCCCCAGCTGATGCCGTAGCGGGCCTGGGTGAGGCAGCCCAGCGGGCCCTTCAGGCCCTTCACGTTGGGCAGGCGGTTGCCGTCGGGCACGCGCACGTTGTCGAAGAACAGCGCGCCGGTGGACGAGGCGCGCAGGCTCATCTTGTGCTTGATCTCCTGCGCGCTGAAGCCGGGCGTGCCCTTCTCGATGACGAAGCCCTGCACGCCGTCGTCGGTGTTGGCCCAGACGATGGCGATGTCGGCCACCGGGCCGTTGGTGATCCACATCTTGGAGCCGTTGATGACCCAGTCGCCGCCGTCCTTGACCGCGCGGGTCTTCATGCTGGCCGGATCGGAGCCGCCGTGCGCCTCGGTCAGGCCGAAGCAGCCGATGACCTTGCCGCGCGCCATGTCCGGCAGCCAGCGCATGCGCTGCTCCTCCGAACCGTAGGCGTAGATGGGGTACATGCACAGCGAGCTCTGCACACTGACGAAGCTGCGCAGGCCCGAATCGCCGCGCTCCAGCTCCTGGCAGATCAGGCCGTAGCTGACGCCGTTGAGGCCGGCGCCGCCGTACTGCTCCGGCAGCGAGCTGCCGAGCAGGCCCATGTCGGCGATCTCGGGGACCAGTTCGGTCGGGAAGCGGCCCTGGTCGAAGCAGTCGCCGATGATCGGCAACACCCGCTCGTCGGTGAAACGGGCGACGGAATCCTGCACCGCGCGCTCTTCCTCGCTCAGCAGCGAACGCACGTCGAACAAATCGAAGGGGTTGAGGGTCTTGAGGGTCATTGCGGTCTCGAACGGAGCCATCGTGGGCAGCAGAAACAGGTGCATACGTTAGTCGATCCGCGCAACCGGAAATGCTGCAAACGCACGCAAGGCGCGGCGGCGGCGGCCCAACCAACGGAACAGGCACGGCCACCGGCGGACGCGGTATGGTGTCGCCCTTTCCGCCACCCGAAGCCTGCCGATGTCCGCCAATCCGTCCATTGCAGCCGCCCCGCCGTCGCAGAAGCTGGAGCGCGCGCTCAAGCCGCGCCAACTGATCATGATGGGCCTGGGCAGCGCGATCGGCGCCGGCCTGTTCCTCGGCTCGGGCGTGGGCATCCACGCCGCCGGCCCGGCGGTGCTGCTGTCCTACCTGGTCGCCGGCACGCTGGTGATCATCATGATGCACGCGATGGGCGAGATGGCCGCCGCGCGCCCGGCCAGCGGCGCGTTCTCGGTGTATGCCGCCGACGCGCTGGGCGCCACCGCCGGGGCCACCATCGGCTGGCTGTGGTGGGTGCAGCTGGTGATCGTGATCGCCGCCGAGTCGGTGGGCGCGGCGGGGCTGCTGGCGACGCTGTGGCCGCAGCTGTCGGTGCCGCTGACCTCGCTGGCGTTCATGCTGGCGTTCACCGCCATCAACCTGATGGGCGTGCGCAACTACGGCGAGTTCGAGTTCTGGTTCGCCATCCTCAAGGTGGTGGCGATCGTCGCCTTCATCCTGGTCGGCATCGCCCTGCTGGCCGGGCTGCTGCCGGGCGCGGCCTCACCGGGGCTGTCCAACGTGCTCGGCCACGGCGGCTTCGCGCCGAAGGGGCTGGCCGGCGTCGGTGCCGCGCTGCTGGTGGTGGTGTTCGCCTTTGGCGGCACCGAGATCGTGGCCGTGGCCGCGGCCGAGACCCAGGACCCCGAGCGCAGCCTGGCGCGCGCCATCCGTACCGTGGCCTGGCGCATCCTGGTGTTCTACATCGGTTCGATCGGGGTGATCATCGCGGTGGTGCCGTGGACCAGCGAGGCGCTGAAGTCGCCGTTCGCGGCGGTGCTGCAGGTCGCCAACATCCCCGGCGCGGCCACCGCAATCACCCTGATCGCGGTGATCGCCCTGCTGTCGGCGCTCAACGCCAACCTCTACGGCGCCTCGCGGATGATCCATTCGCTGGCCGCGCGCGGCGAGGCACCGCGCGGGCTGGCGCGGGTCAGCGCCCGCCAGGTGCCGGTGCTGGCAGTGCTGGCCAGCGTGCTGTTCGGCTTCGCCGCCACCGTGCTGGAACTGCTGTACCCGGACAAGGTGCTGCCGGTGCTGCTGAACGTGGTCGGCTCCACCTGCCTGCTGGTGTGGACCATCACCCTGGTCTCGCAACTGATCCTGCGCCGCCGCGCCGAGCGCAACGGCACCCCGCTGCCGTTCCGCATGGCCGGCTTCCCGTACCTGACGGTACTGGCACTGGCGATCCTGGCGCTGATCTTCGTGCTGCTGCTGGGCACCGCCGCCACCCGCGTGCAGTTCCTGTCGATGGCCGCGCTGACCGCCGCCATCGCCGTGGCCAACGGCCTCGCGCGGCGCCTGCGCAGGGGCTGAAACCGCCGCGCAGGCCGCCTGTCCGCGGGGGCGGCGCATCCGCCCCCGCCCGTCCCTCAAGCCCGCTTCCGGCAGGCCGCTATCGGAGCGGCGGGCCCGGGTTGCCGTGCCCGGCCACCGGCCGGATCGCCAAAGGCATTGACGCCGGCCCCGACAACGATTCCACTTGCCCGCAAATCACGACCCCACGCCCCTTTCCGCAACGCCATGACCGACCTCGAAGACCTCATCCAGCGCGCCATCGACCCTTCGGCCGTCAAGCTGGAAGGCACCTTGACCAACCCGCCGTCGTTCGGCGTCTACCTGATCGAGGACACCGACAACGGCAGCCGGCACTACCGCTTCGGCAACCACCCGGTGCGCATGCACGAGCTGGAGGACAAGTTCGGCGGCTGTGAGCTGGAATACCTGTTCCTGTCGCGCGAGGAAGCCGCGGCGGTGACCTCGGCGCTGAACAAGCGCGAGGAGTAGTGCCGGCCGGCGGCTGGCACTACCCAATCCCTATCGCACGGCGATGCACGCCTGCCCCAGTAGGAGCGACGTGAGTCGCGACCGAAGCGTTGCCGGGAAAACCCCGTCGCGACTCACGTCGCTCCTACGGCGGTACCGCGACGATGCGTCGCCCTACCCGATCACCCGCCTGAACGGCGGCAGCGCGTCGATGATGCGCTTGCCGTAGCGGCGCGTGAGCAGCCGCGAGTCGAGGATGACGACGCGGCCTGTATCGGTCGAGGTGCGGATCAACCGCCCGGCGAACTGGGTCAGGGTACGCAGCGCGTGCGGGATGGCGATCAGGTTGAACGAGTTCAGCCCGCGGCTCTCGAACCATTCGCTCAGGGTCGAGGTCTGCGGGTCGGTCGGCACCGCGAACGGCACCTGGGTGATGACCACCGTGGTGCAGGCCTCGCCGGGCAAATCCAGGCCTTCGCCGAACGAATTGAGCCCGAACAGCACCGAGCCCTCGCCGGCGGCGGTGCGGCGCAGGTGCTCGTCGATCATCTTCTGCTTGGCGCTCTCGCCCTGCACCAGCACCTTCTTGCGCAGGCTGGCCGGCATCAGCTCGGCCACCTTCTCCATCTTCCAGCGCGAGGTGAACAGCACGATGCTGCCCTTGTCCCAATCCAGCTCGGCGGCCAGGTATTTGGCCACCTCCTTCGGGTGGCGCTCGCGGTCGTCCGGGGTCACCGGGAACGGCGGCACCACCAGCTGCGCTTGATTGGGCAGGTCGAACGGCGAGGCCAGCGACACCATTTCCGCCTCTTCGGGAATGCCATTGTCGATGGCCAGTGACTGGAAGTCGCCGCCGCCGGTCAGCGTGGCCGAGGTCATCAGCACCGAGTCCACTTCGTCCCACAGCAGCTTGCGCAGCACCTGTGCGGCCGACACCGGCGAGCAGTGCAGCACGTGTTCGCCGTCGCGGGTCAGGGTGATCCAGCGCGCCATCGGCGGCTGCCCGTCCTTGTCCTCGCGGCGCCAGCCGGCCCACAGGTCGTATTGCTGCTGGATCATCTCCAGCGCCATGCCCAGGCTGCGCTGCAAACGCTCGTGGCCGGCATCCTCGGGTTTGGCCTTGGCCACCTGCGAAGTGGCGGCGGTGGCCCAGTTGAGCAGGCTGCGGGTTTCGTCGGCCAGTTCCTCCACCGGCTGTTTCCACGCCTCCGGCAGGCGGCCGTTGGCGGCACGCCACAGCGGCTCGCGCTCGTCGGCGGCCGGCGTCCACACCTGGGCGATGCCGCTGGCGAAGGCCTTGAGCAGCTTGCTGACCCGCGCCGCCACTTCGATGGCTTCGTTCGGCAGCAGGTTGCCGATCTTGTCCTTGTCCACCGCCCGGTAGGCGGCGGCGATGATGATCTGCAAACGCCCGGTGCGCCGCGCCATGTCATCCAGCGGCAGGCTGGCCGCGCCCTGGTCGATGGCGACGTTGCCGATGTGGTGGCCTTCGTCCAGCACCAGCAACATCTCGCCGGGCGGCGCGATCAATGGCTGGCCGTTGTCGGATTCGCCAATGGACAGCGCCGACAGCAACAGCGCGTGGTTGGTGACCACGATCTGCGCATCGCGCACCTCGCTGCGCGCGCGCAGCACCGGGCACTGTGCCGAATACGCGCAGCGGCGGCCGGCGCAACCGGAAGCCGGGGTGGTGATGCGCATGCGCAGGCCGGGGCTGACGTTTTCCGGGGCGTTGTCGAGGTCACCGTTCCAGCGGCCCTCGCTGAATTCACGCACCAGCTTGCCGGCCATGTCCATTTCGATCGGCGCCAGCGGGCGGTCGTGCAACAGCACTTCCTCGCCGAACATGCTGTCCTGCGCGCCCTCGCCCTGCGCCTCGGCGGCATTGCGCGTGCACAGGTAGCGGGTGCGGCCCTTGGCCAGCGCCACCGTGGCCTGCAGGCCGGTGGCCTTGAGGAAGTTGGGGATGTCGCGCTCGACCAGCTGCGACTGCAGCGCCACGGTGCCGGTGCTGACCACCAGCTTCTTCTTCGAGGCCAGCGCGATCGGCACCCCGGCGGTCAGGTAACCCAGGCTCTTGCCGACCCCGGTCGGGGCTTCGACCACGCCCACCCCACCGGTGCCCAGCGCGCGCGACACTACCCCGATCATCTGGCTCTGCGAGCGCCGCGTGCTGAAGCCGGGCGTGTTCGCCTGCAGCTTCGCGTAGGCATCGCGGATGGCCGTCTTCAATTCTTCGGTCAGCGCCCGCGGCGCTTCCACCTTCTCCGTCACGCCGATCCGCCGCCTGCTCCGTTCATGGCCGGCATTTTCCCACAACAGGCTGGCGCGGGCTCCGGCCATCGCCTCACCCCACCGTCGGTGGACTTCCCCGGAATTCCGTAGATGCGGGGCTCGCCCCGCATGCCCGCCCTGGTAGGTGCGGGATTTATCCCGCACGAATTCATGTGCCGGGCAAGCCCGACACCTACGCAAGCCACGGCACCTGCCCGCCAACGATCACCGCTACCCCAGCGTAGATGCGGGGCTCGTGCTTGCACCCCCTTTTCGGGGCCCCGCATGTGGCCTTCCCGGCAAAACCCGTGCCGGGTAAACCCGGCACCTACGGATTGGTGCGCAGCGCGCGCACCAGCGCCCAGGCCAGCAGCACGAAACCGCCGGCTTCCAGCAGCGACAGGGCGAAATGGGCCACGCCCAGCACGCCGTTGAGCGCACTGATGCGGTCGAAGCTGCCGGCGGCAATCAACAGCAGCGGCAGTACGCTCAACACCGCACCGAGCACGCTGACCAGCATCAGGACCGCCAACGCCCACAATGCCGCGCTGCGCGCCACCGCGCGCGGTGCACCCCACAGCAGCACCAGCGCCACGCCCAGCGCGATCAGCACCGGCAAGCGGTAACCGACCGATACCAGCAGGTTGCCCAGCAATTGCGCCTGGTCCATGCCGCTCAGTCCGCCGTGACCAGGGTGCTGGCGCGCTCGCGCAGTTCGGCGTAGACCGCGTCGGTGTCCGGGCGCACGCCATGCCACAGCCGGAAGCTCTCGGCCGCCTGCTCGACCAGCATGCCCAGCCCGTCGAAGCTGTTGCGGCAGCCGGCCGCGCGCGCCCAGGCCAGGAAGGCGATCGCCGCGCCGCCGTAGTTCAGGTCCACCGCGGTGGTCAGGCTGTTGACCAGCGACAGCGGCAGCTGGAACGCGGCGTCCTTGTCGCGGCCGGCGGAGGTGGCATTGATGACCAGTTCGAAATCGCCCTGCTCGCGCAGGTCCTCCCAGTAGGCGGAAATCGCGCGGCCCGGCTCGGCCATCGCATCGACCAGCGCATCGGCGCGCGCAGGGCTGCGGTTGGCGACGACCAGTTCGAGGATGCCGGCGTCCAGCAGCGCCGGGGCGATCCCGCGCGCGGCGCCGCCGGCGCCCAGCAGCAGCACGCGGCGGCCGCGCAGGTCCAGGCCGTGGCGGCCAGTGAGGTCGCGCACCAGGCCGATGCCGTCGGTGTTGTCGCCATGCCAGCCCTCGCCCTTGCGCAGCAGGGTGTTGACCGCGCCGGCCCGGTGCGCGCGCGAGGTGGTGGTGGCACACAGCGCGAACGCCGCTTCCTTGTGCGGCAGGGTGACGTTGGCCCCGACGCCGCCATCGGCGGCGAAGGCCGCCAGCGCCGTGGCGAAATCCTGCGGCGACGCCTCGATGGCGCGGTAGTCCAGCGCGATGCCCTGCGCCCGGGCAAACGCGGCATGGATGTGCGGCGACTGCGAGTGGGCGATGGGCTGGCCGAAGACGGCATAGCGGGCGGCGCTCATGGGGCTCCTTTGCATGGTCTGGGATCGCGTCCCGGTCGATTCTAGCGCGCGCCACGCAAGGCCCGGCGGCGCCCTCGATTGACCCACGTCAAGGACAACCCCGGCGCCCACACCTAGTCTGCCGGGCATGGCCAGCCTTTCCTCCCTGTTCGACCCCGAGCTGCTGCGGCGCTACGACACGCCGGGGCCACGCTATACCTCCTACCCGACCGCGCCGCAGTTCTCCTCGACGTTCGGCGAGGCCGACCTGCGGCAGATGGCCGCCGTCAGCAACGGCGACCCGATCCCGCGGCCATTGTCCCTGTACCTGCACATCCCGTTCTGCACCAGTCCCTGCTTCTACTGCGGCTGCAACCGCATCATCACCCGCGACACCGCACGCGGCGCCACCTACCTGACCCGGCTGTACCGTGAGGTGGCGATGACCTCCACCCTGTTCGACCGCGACCGCGACGTCGAGCAGGTGCACTTCGGCGGCGGCACCCCCAATTTCCTGTCGCCGGCGCAGATCGCCGAAGTGATGGACGTGCTGCGCCGGCACTTCTCCTTCGCCGCGCCGCAGCGGCTGGACTGCTCGATCGAACTGGACCCGCGCTTCATTACCCCCGAAGAGGTCGGCGAACTGGCCGCGGCCGGCTTCAACCGCGCCAGCCTCGGCGTGCAGGATTTCGACCCGGAGGTGCAGCGCGCGGTCAACCGCATCCAGAGCGTGGAGCAGACGCTGGACATCATCGACGCCTGCCGCCGGCACGGCCTGCAGTCGGTCAACGTGGACCTGATCTACGGCCTGCCCAAGCAGAGCATCGAAGGCTTCTCGCGCACCCTGGACATCACCCTGGAAGCGCGCCCGGACCGGCTGGCGATCTACAGCTACGCGCACCTGCCGTCGATGTTCCGCCCGCAGCAGCGCATCCACGCCGAGGACCTGCCGACGCCGGAAACCAAGCTGGCGCTGCTGCAATGCGCCATCGACAAGCTCGGCGAAGCCGGCTACGTCTACATCGGCATGGACCATTTCGCCCTGCCCGGCGACAGCCTGGCAGTGGCGCAGCGCAACGGCAGCCTGCACCGCAACTTCATGGGCTACACCACCCACGCCGAAAGCGACCTACTGGGGCTGGGGGTGAGCGCCATCAGCCACATCGGCCCGAGCTTCAGCCAGAACCCTCGTGACCTGCTCAGCTGGGAGAAGGCCATCGACCAGGGCCACCTGCCGGTGTGGCGCGGCATGCGCCTGGAAGAGGACGACGTGATCCGCGCCGACGTGATCCAGCAGCTGATGTGCCACGGCGCGCTGGATTACGGCGACCTCGGCCGCCGCCACGTGATCGATTTCCGCCAGTATTTCGCCGAGGCCCTGCAGCGCCTGCAGCCGCTGCGCGAGGACGGGCTGGTGGAACTGGACGAGGGCAGCCTGCGCACCACCTCGCGGGGACGGCTGCTGTTGCGTATCATCGCCATGTGCTTCGATCGCTACCTGCCCACCGCTGCTGCCGCCACGGCAACCCCCCACTTCTCGCGCACGGTGTGAACGCGCACGGCGTGACGATTCCGTCGGGAGCGGCCGCATGACCTCACCGTTGGTGTTTCCGCGCACCGATGCCAGCGTGCTGGCCGACGACGGCGATGCGCTGACCTTCTGCTCGACATGCGCGTTCTCCCAGGCCTGCCTGTCCGAGGGCATGGACAAGGGCGCGCTGATGGACCTGCACGTGCTGGTCGAGCACGTCGGCCCGCTGCATCCGGGCGAGCACGTGTTCCGCGAGGGCGATCCGTTCGGCGCCATCGCCGCGGTGCGCGCCGGCACGGTCAAGACCTACCAGATCGACCGCAACGGCCACGAGCAGGTGCTGGGCTTCCACCTGCCCGGCGAGGTGATCGGCCTGAACGCGATCCACGACGACCGCTACCCGTGCAACGCGGTGGCGCTGGACACGGTGATGCTGTGCCGGTTCTCGTTCCCGCGGATCGCGCTGCTGGCCGCGCGCCTGCCCAACCTGCAGCAGCACCTGTTCCGGCTGATGAGCCGCGACATCGGCATCGCCTCGCTGTTCGCGCGCGACAACACCGCCGACGAGCGCATGGCGGCGTTCCTGATCGGCCTGTCGCGACGGCTGGCGGCGCGCGGTTTCTCGCCGCGCCGGTTCCAGCTGACGATGACCCGCACCGACATCGCCAATTACCTGCGGCAGGCGCCGGAAACGGTCAGCCGGGTGCTGCGCCGGTTCGAGCAGGACGGCCTGCTGCACATCAAGCAGCGCGACGTGGAAATCATCGACCTGCCGCGGCTGGAAGCACTGGCGCTGACCGTGCTGCGCGATTGAGCGTGTCGGGGCGATGCCCCGGTGCTCCGGTGGATCCGGCATCACGCCGTTGGGGGCGTAGCCCCGACCTACGCATCTGAACACGCCCGGCGCGGGCCGTTGCCGTTGCCGTTGCCGTTGCCGTTGCCGTTGCCGTTGCCGTTGCCAGTGATTTTGCTTTTGCCTGCGCTTTTGATCTTCCGGGTTCCCTTCCGCAGCGACGGAGCCGACGGACAAGACCCCGCAGGGGCGACGTGCATGGGTTCGGCGGAAGAAGACGAAGCACTGCTTCGTCCCGCCGGACGGGCAATCGCCGTGCGGCGATTGCCCCGGACTCACCCGCACAGCGGGTGAGCACGTCGTTTTTCGACACGACAGGGACGTCGTGTCGAAAAATCCCGGCGGCGGAGTGGACCCGACGCGCGTAGGCAGGGCGTGCTTGACCAGCCATTCGGCTGTTGAAAAGCGCTTCTTTTGGTTACCTTCTCTTTGCACGAGCAAAGAGAAGTAACTCGCTCCCCGATAGGGGAGCGAAAGCCTTTGCTCTTGCTACTGCCTTGTTTCCCCGAAGGAGGAAAGGTAGCAGCAAGAAACAGAAGCCTGAAAGCAGAGCTTTCACTCCTGCTTCGCAGGAGCGAGTCACTTTGACCAGCCATTCGGCTGTTGAAAAAGCGCCTCTTTGCTTGTGCAAAGAAAAGTAACCAAAAGAAAGCACAGCCGGGACGCGAGCCGATGCGGCTGCGCCGCATCGGTCCCCTGCGCTCCTCGCGGGCCGGGGGGACGGCGCACAACTCGCTTCGCTCAGACACGTGCGCCTCTTCGCCCCCCGTCCCGCTGCGGTGCTCGGCTCGCTCTACGGCAGGGGAAATCAAAAGCCCCAAAGCAACAGCCGCAGCAACAGCAACAGCAGTTGCCGGCAATCTGCCTCGCCGCCACCCTGCGGCACGGTAACAGGCACTCAATCCCCCCGGCTTGACCTGTGTCATGGAGGCCCTCGCAGGCCCCGCCGATGATGCGCGCACTTCCCCGAGGAGAGAGATGCACCATGAATTCCACACGCAAGCTGTGGGCAGGACTGGCCGTCCTGCTCATTGCCTCGTTTGCCGTCCTGCTATGGGTCGGCAGCGAGATCAACCACAAGGCCCCGCCACTGCCAGCCAAGGTGGTCACCACCACCGGGCAGGTCGTCTTCGACCGCGCCGACATGGAGAAGGGCCGCCAGGTCTGGCAATCCTTCGGCGGCCAGCAACTGGGCTCGATCTGGGGCCACGGCGGCTACGTGGCGCCTGACTGGGGTGCGGACTGGCTGCACCGCGAGGCCGAGACCCTGATGGACATCTGGGCCAGCCGCGAAGCCGGCGTGGACAGCTACAAGCAGCTGGACGAGCCCACCCAGGCGGCCTACATCAAGCGCGTGCAGAAGGAACTGCGGCCCAATACCTATGACGCCAACGACGACGCGATCTACATCAGCGCCGACCGCGCCGAGGCCATCGCCAAGGTTGCCGCGCACTACGAGAGCCTGTTCGGCAACGAGCCGGAAACGGCGCAGCTGCGCGAGGCCTACGCCATGCGCAACAACACCGTGGCCGATGCCGAAGGCCGGCAGAAGCTGACCGCCTTCTTCTGGTGGACGGCCTGGGCCTCGGTGACCGAGCGCCCCGGCTCGGACATCACCTATACCGCCAACTGGCCGTCCGACGAGCTGGTGGGCAACAAGGTCACCTCCGATGCCTTCATCTGGACGGTGTTCAGCGTGCTGTTCCTGATCGGCGGCGTCGGCCTGCTGGGCTGGCACTACGCGGCCAATCACGGCGATGAAATGGCCCCGGTGCTGCCCAAGACCGACCCGCTGGCGGCGGTCAAGGTCACCCCGTCGATGCGCGCCACCGCCAAGTACTTCTGGGTGGTGATGGCGCTGTTCCTGGTGCAGATCCTGCTGGGCGCCACCACCGCGCACTACCAGGTGGAGGGCCAGGAAGCCTACGGTTTCGCATTGTCCGAATACCTGCCCTACGCGCTGACCCGCACCTGGCACACGCAGTTGGCGGTGCTGTGGATCGCCACCGCGTGGCTGGGCATGGGCCTGTACATCGCCCCGGCCATCTCCGGACACGAGCCAAAATTCCAGCGGCTGGGCGTGAACTTCCTGTGGACGTGCCTGATCATCATCGTGGTCGGCTCGTTCGCCGGGCAGTGGTTCGCGGTGATGCAGAAGCTCGGCCTGCAGCACAACTTCTGGTTCGGCCACCAGGGCTGGGAATACGTGGACATGGGCCGCTTCTGGCAGGTGTTCCTGTTCATCGGCCTGCTGCTGTGGCTGCTGCTGGTGGGCCGCGCGTTGTGGCCGACCCTGACCCGCAAGGGCGAGACCCGCTCCATCGTGATGCTGCTGTTCCTGTCGGTGGTGGCGATCGGCCTGTTCTACGCCGCCGCGCTGATGTGGGGCGAGCACACCCACATGTCGATGGTTGAATACTGGCGCTGGTGGGTGGTGCACCTGTGGGTGGAAGGCTTCTTCGAGGTCTTCGCGGTGGCGGTGATGAGCTTCCTGTTCGTCAAGCTGGGCCTGCTGCAGGCACGCAGCGCCACGGTCGCGGTGCTGTTCGCCACCATCGTGTTCATGGCCGGCGGCGTGCTGGGCACCCTGCACCACCTGTACTTCAGCGGCACGCCCAACTCGGTCATCGCCCTCGGCGCGAGCTTCTCGGCGCTGGAAGTGGTGCCGCTGGCCTACGTCGGCTTCGAGGCCTGGCACAATTACAAGCTGGGCAAGGCCACGCCGTGGATGGCCCGCTACAAGTGGCCGATCATCTTCTTCCTGGCCGTCTCGTTCTGGAACCTGGTGGGCGCCGGCCTGTTCGGCTTCCTGGTCAACCCGCCGCTGTCGCTGTACTACATGCAGGGCCTGAACCTGACCGCCACGCATGGCCACACCGCGCTGTTCGGCGTGTACGGCATGCTCGGCATCGGCCTGATGCTGTTCTGCCTGCGCGGCATCAAGGCCGAGGTGGTCTGGAACGAGAAGCTGCTCAAGGCCGCCTTCTGGACCCTGAACATCGGCCTGGCCGGCATGGCCGCCCTCACCCTGCTGCCGCTGGGCATCCTGCAGCTGGCCGCGGTGCTCAAGCATGGCTACTGGTACGCCCGCTCGGCCGAGTTCATGCAGCAGCCGATCGTGGACATGCTGGTGTGGATGCGGGTGCCGGCCGACACGCTGTTCAGCGTGGGCGCGCTGATGCTGGCCTGGTTCGTGCTGCGCCTGTGGGTGGCGCCGCGCAAGGCCGCGGCCCTGCCGGTGGGCCAGGCCGACCAGGCCTGACCCGGGCGCCGGCACCCCGCCCCGGGGTGCCGGTCCACCGCTGCGATGAAACCGGAAGAGCCGCGCAAGCGGCTCTTCCGCGTTTCGCGGCCGACGAACCTGACCCACGTCAAGGCATGCCCACGGCGCCGGCGGCATCCTGTGCGCATGAAAATCGACATCATTCCCCCGCCCGATCCGCGCGCCGCGCCGCCGCTGCGCGGGCTCTCCCCCTCCTGGCTGGCGCAGGCGCCGCACCGGATGATGTTCTTCGTCGGCGCCGGCAACGTGCTGCTGGCGATGCTGTGGTGGGCGCTGTGGCTGCTGGCCATGCGCTGGGGTGGCTGGAGCATGCCCGAGACCTCGGTCTACGCCGGCTGGCTGCATGCCCTGCTGATGCAGTACCTGGTGCTGCCCAGCTTCATCTTCGGCTTCCTGCTGACCGTGTTCCCGCGCTGGATGGGGCTGCCCGACCTGAGCCGCTGGCACTACGTGCCGGTGGGGCTGGGGCTGATGGGCGGGCAACTGGCGATCCTGCTCGGCACCGCCGGCTGGCAGGCCGGCATCAGCGTGGGCCTGCTGCTGGCGCTGGGCGGCTGGACCAGCGCGCTGCTGTCGCTGGGCCGGCTGCTGGCCGACGAAAAGGGCCGCACCTGGCACGCCCGCTCGTGCTTCGCCGGCCTGCTGCTGGGCTGGCTGGGGCTGGTGATGTTCATCGCCTTCACCCTGGGCGCGCCGGCGAACTGGGCCTTCGCCAGCATCAAGCTGGGCAGCATCGGCCTGCTGCTGCCGGTGTACATGACCGTGGCCCACCGCATGTTCCCGTTCTTCGCCGGCAACGTGGTGCCGGGCTACCGCGCGTGGCGGCCGCTGTGGTGGCTGGGCGCGATGTGGGCGCTGCTGATGGCGCACCTGGGGCTGGAGCTAGTGCATGCCTACGCGTGGCTGTGGCTGGCCGACCTGCCGCTACTGCTGCTGTCCGCGCTGGCGGTGTACCGCTGGTGGCCGCGCGGGCGCATGCCCGGCATCCTGGCGGTGCTGTTCATCGGCACCGCATGGCTGCCGGTCACCTTCGTCCTGTACCTGGTGCAGAGTTTCACCTACCTGGCCAGCGGCGAGTTCGTGCTCGGCCGTGCGCCGATGCACGCGCTGTTCATCGGCTTCTTCGGCAGCCTGCTGGTGGCGATGGTGACGCGGGTGACGCAGGGCCATTCCGGGCGGCCGATGGTGATGCCGAAGGTGGCGTGGTTCGCCTTCGCCGCGTTGCAGGCGGTGGCGGTGATGCGCATCGTCGCCGACATCGCGCCCGACGCGATGGCCTGGCAGGCCGCGGCCGCGGTCGGCTGGCTGCTGGCGCTGGCGCCGTGGGTGGGCCGCCTCGGCTGGATCTACCTGAGCCCACGCGCCGACGGCCGGCCGGGTTGAGTACGATGCTCGGCATGATCACCTTCTACCCCGACATCAAGCTGGTGCACATCACCGCGGCGCTGACCAGCGGCGGGCTGTTCGCATTGCGCGCGGCGGCGCTGTTGGCCGGCATGCGCTGGCCGCGCCTGGCCGCGGTGCGCTACCTCAGCTACACCATCGACACCGTGCTGCTGACCGCGGCGATGATGCTGTTGACCATCATCGCCAAGAACTTCCCCGCCGGTTTTTTCGGCAACGGCTGGCTGTGGGTGAAGATCGGCTTCCTGCTCGGCTACATCGGCCTGGGCATCGCCGCGTTCCGGCCGAAGCTGGCCACCGCCAAGCGCGCGCTGCTGGTCGCTGCGGCGCTGCTGTGCTTCGCGCAGATCTACGGCATCGCCCGCACCCACCACCCGCTGGGCTGGCTGCTGTGGCTGACGGGCTGACGCCGCTGCGGCTGGACCTGCGCCAGCTGCCGGCGCCGGAACCGCTGCAACGCATCCTCGACCAGTTGCAGGCGCTGCCCGCCGGGCAGCTGCTGCTGGCGTTGACGCCCCTGTATCCGGCGCCGCTGCTGCCGATTCTCGCGCAGTGGGGCTTCGTCTGGCGCGTGCACGACGCGGCGGACGGCGGCGCCCGCATCGCCATCTGCCACGCCTCCGACCGGCACCTGCTCGACACGCCGCCGGCGGCATGAGCGGGCTGGCATTCACCCAGGCGCCCGCACCGGCGCGGCCGATGCGTTTCCTGCTGGCGGCGCAGGCGTGGGGCGTGGTCGCCGGCCTGTGGCTGGCGTGGCAGGGCGAGATAGCGCTGGCCTCGCGCTGGGCACCGGCGACACTGGTACTGGTGCACATGCTGGCGCTGGGCCTGCTGGGCAACGCGATGCTGGGCAGCCTGGTGCAGTTCCTGCCGGTGGCCGCGGCCAGCCCGCTGCCGGCACAGCGCTGCGTGCCGTGGCTGCAGGCCGCCTTCAATGCCGGCGTGGTGCTGTTGCTGCTTGCGCTGGCCACGCCACTGCGCTGGTTCGCGCCCGCTGCCGCCGTGCTGCTGGGCGGCAGCCTCGCCGCGTTCGCGGTGCTGGCGCTGGTCGCGCTGTGGCGCGGCAACGGCGAACGTGCGGTGCGCGACGGCATCGGCATGGCCGTGCTGGCGTTGCTGGCGACGCTGGCGCTGGGACTGGTGCTGCTGGCCGCACGCAGTGGCTGGCATGCGCCGGTATCGCCCGGACTGGTGAACCTGCACGCCATCGTCGGCGGCGTCGGCTGGGTGCTGGGCCTGCTGGTTGCAGTGGGCAGCGTCACCCTGCCGATGCTGCAGGGCACACGCGCGATACCGCCGGCATGGCTGCGCGGGGCGCAGGCCGTGGTACTGGCGGCGCTCGGCATCGCCGTTGCCGCATGGAGCGGCCTGCTGCCGGACGCCACATGGCGCGGCATGGCCGTGCCGTTCGCGCTGTTCGCCGCCGGCATGCTGCTGGTGCAGTCGCGCACGCAGTACCAGCGCAACCCGCTGCTGCGCCGGTTCTGGCGCTGGGGTGGCATCGCCCTGCTGGGCGGCGGCGCTGCGGCGCTGCTGCCGGGCGAAAACGTGCTGCTGGTTGGCGTGCTGGTGCTCGGCATCGGCCTGCCGTTGCTGGTGGTCGGCATGGCGCTGGAAATCACCGGCTTCCTGACCTGGATCGCGCTGCGCCAGCGGGTGGCGCGCGGCACCCGCGTGCCCGGCGTGGGCAGCCTGTTCGACGAGGCGGCGAAGCGGTGGGTACTGCACGCGCACCTGCTGGCCGCCGCGCTGCTGTTGCCGGCCGTGTTCGCCCCCGCTTTCTCCTGCATCGCCGGCATCGCGCTGGCCGTCGCGCACGCGCTGGGATTGCACGCGCAATGGCGCTGCTGGCGGCAGGTGCGCCACGGTTTTGCGGCCGCGTCGCGCTGACCGCGGACACAGGCTTGACGCAGGTCAAGCAGCGATGCGTTGGCGCCTTGCGCGGCCCCTGAATTGATGCAAATCAACGAGGCGATCCGCACGCGCTCCTAACGTAGGTTCCGTCAACCAACGACGCTACTTCAGGAACGCGCCATGAGACGCTTGCAGCACCACGTACTGTCCTACGCCCTCGCCAGCGGCATCGCCGCGATGTTCGCCGCACCGGCCTTCGCCGCACCCAAGGCACCGGCCGCGGCCCCCGCCGCGCAGCTGGAAACCATCCACGCCGTGCTGACCGCACCGCCGATGGTACCGCCGCCGATCACGCGCAAGACCCCAGCCAAGGTCGTCGTCGACCTGGAGATGGTCGAGAAGGAAATGCGCATCGCCGACGGCGCCACCTACAACTTCTGGACCTTCGGCGGCTCGGTGCCGGGCAGCTTCATCCGCGTGCGCAAGGGCGACACGGTGGAGTTCAAGCTGAAGAACCACCACAGCTCGCACGTGCCGCACAACATCGACCTGCACGCGGTCACCGGCACCGGCGGCGGCGCCGAGGCCACCAACACGCTGCCGGGCCATGAAACGCAGTTCACCTTCAAGGCGCTCAACCCGGGCCTGTACGTGTACCACTGCGCGATGGCGCCGGTGGGCATGCACATCGCCAATGGCATGTACGGCCTGATCCTGGTCGAGCCGGAGGAAGGCTTGGAGCCGGTGGACAAGGAGTTCTACGTGATGCAGGGCGACTTCTACACCGAAGGCGCGCACGGCGACCCGGGCCTGCAGTCCTTCAGCCTGGAGAAGGCCATCGACGAGCACCCGACCTACGTGGTGTTCAACGGCTCGGAAGGCTCGCTGACCGGCGACAACGCGCTCACCGCCAAGGCCGGCGAGAAGATCCGCATCTTCGTCGGCAATGGCGGCCCGAACCTGGTGTCGAGCTTCCACGTCATCGGCGAGATCTTCGACAAGGTCTACTTCGAAGGCGGCAGCAAGTACCAGGAGAACGTGCAGACCACGCTGGTGCCGGCGGGCGGTTCGGCCATCGTCGAGTTCAAGGCCGACGTGCCGGGCAACTTCATCCTGGTCGACCACAGCATCTTCCGCACCTTCCACAAGGGTTCGCTGGGCATCCTCAAGGTCACCGGCGAGGAGAACCACGAGATCTACACCGGCCAGCAGCACGACCGCGAGTACCCGGAAGGCGAACCGCAGGGCGGCAGGTAACCCGACGATGGAACGGATGCGGCCACTGCTGCTCGCCCTGGCCCTGGCACCGGCGCTCGCCGGCGCCAGCGGCCCGGAACCGGGCTACCGGATGCTCGACGGCGGCGCGTTCCATTCCTCGGTCCGCTTCGAGGACGCCACCGGCCTGGTGCCGGTGGCGCCTTACCAGTTGATGCAGCGCCCGGTGACGAATGCGCAGTTCGCCGCGTTCGTCGCCGGACACCCGCAATGGCGGCGCGACCGCATCCCGGCGCTGTTCGCCAGCCCCGGCTACCTCGGCCACTGGGAAACGGCGGCCAGCCCCGGCGCCACGGCTGCCGCCGATGCGCCGGTGGCCCACGTGAACTGGTACGCCGCCGACGCCTATTGCCGCGCGCAGGGCGCACGCCTGCCGACCTTCCTGGAATGGGAGTTCGCCGCCGCCGCCGATGCCACCCGCCGCGATGCCCGCGACGACCGCGCCTGGCGCCTGCGCCAGATCAACGATGGCACCCCGCGCGCCATCGACGCCGCTGCCGACGCGCCGGCCAACGCCTGGGGCATCCACGGCCTGCACGGCGCCAACTGGGAATGGAGCGGCGACTTCACCTCGCTGCTGGGCGACGGCGACCGCCGCGGCCAGGAGGACGGCGAGGCATTGCGCTTCTGCGGCGCCACCGCACTGGCCTTCAACGACCCCGGCGACTATGGCGTGGTCAAACGCTTCGTCCTGCTGTCCGCCCTGCAACCATCCAGCACGCTCGGCAACCTCGGTTTCCGCTGTGCAAGGAGCCAACCATGAAATCCTCCCCCCTCCTGCTGGCCCTCGCTCTCGGCATGGCCGCCATCGCATCGCCGGTCCGCGCTGCCGACACCGCCGCGCAGGCGCTGCCGGGGCAGTCGCTGTACCACCTGCAGGCCGGCTTCACCGACCAGGGCGGCCATGCCCTGCAATGGCACGACCTGCGCGGCCGCCCGCAGCTGGTTTCCATGCTCTACACCAACTGCCACCTGATGTGCCCGCTGATCGTCGAGAACGCCAAGGGCGTGCAGAAGCAGCTCACCCCGGCGCAGCGCGAAAAACTCGGCATCGCCATGCTCAGCCTCGACCCGGCGCGCGACACCCCCGCGGTGATGGCCGACATGGCCCGGCGCCACCGCGTCGGTGATGGCTGGCGCTTCCTGCAACCGGACGCCGACGACGTGCCCGCCCTGGCCAACGTGCTCGACGTGCGCTACCGCTTCCGCGAGGACGGCAGCATCAACCACACCAGCGCGCTGGTATTGCTCGACGCCGACGGCCGCATCCTCGCCCGCAGCGAAGTGAACAGCGCCGTCCCCGACCCGGCCTTCATCGACGACGTCCGCAAGGCGTTGGCCGGCGGCTGACCCACCCGTTTCCTGCAGCCCAAGGAGCACGACATGAAACTTTCCCGCCCCCTCCTCGCCCTCGCCCTGCTCGGCGCCGCCGGCATGGCCCAGGCCGCCGGCAACTGCACCATTTCGCTGAAGGGCGACGACGCCATGAAGTTCGACCTGCGCGAGGCCACCGTGTCGGCCAGCTGCGCCACCGTCACCGTCGAACTGGCCCACACCGGCAAGCTGCCGGTCGCCGCGATGGGCCACAACGTCGTCATCGCCGCCACTTCCGACGTCACCGCCGTGGCCCGCGACGGCCTCAAGGCCGGCGCCGCCAACGACTACGTGGCCAAGGACGACACCCGCGTCATCGCCCACACCGCCCTGATCGGCGGCGGCGCCACCACCCGCGTCAGCTTCCCCGGCAAGAAGCTCACTGCCGGCGGCGACTACAGCTTCTTCTGCAGCTTCCCCGGCCACTCCGCGCTGATGAAGGGCAAGCTGATCGTCGGCAACTGACCGCTCCGTCGCGCGCTGCCGCCACCGGGCAGCGCGCCCCTTCCCGCTTTCCACGGAATACCACAATGGAATACGTCATCCGCCTCGGCGACACCCCCGCCGACCTGGCCGCCATCGAACAGCAACTGCTGGAGATCGACCCGGCCGCATTGATCGACCACGACCCCGCCACTGCCACCCTGCGCTGCTCCACCTGCGCACTGGAAGTGGAACTGCTGCCGGCACTGGCCCGCGCCGGCCAACGCCTGGCACCCGGCGCCATCGAGCTGCAACCCTCGGTGTGCTGCGGCGGCTGCAGCGGCTGAGTGCAGGCGAGGCAAGCCCGCGCATCTGCAGGCACATCCCACGCCGGTGCCGGGCTTGCCCGGCACATGGCTGATTGGCGGGTCGGAGCCACGCCCCACGCAGGCAACCTTCGATGTTCGGAACGTCGGGCGCAGCCCCGGCCTAGCCTTGGCTGCGCAACGTCTCGGCGCGGCGCCGCTCGTATTCGGCGTCACCGATCCGGCCGCTTTGCCGCAGCCCGGCCAGTTCGCGCAATTGCGCTTCCACTTCCGGCGCCTGCGGTGTTTGCCGCTGCAAACGTGCCGCCGCCGAAGGCAGTTCCGGCGGACGCCGCAGCGCGCGCAACACGGCCACGACCAGCCCGCCGATCACCAGCGCGAACACCGCCACCCCGGCGATCCACACCACCCACTGCCAGGGCTGCATGCCGGGCGCGTCCATCTCAGGCTTCCTTCAACCAGCGCGCGATCTGCGGCGCGTAATAGGTCAGCACGCCGTCGGCGCCGGCGCGCTTGAAGCCGATCATCGTCTCCATCACGCACTTGCGCTCGTCCAGCCAGCCGTTGGCGGCGGCGGCCTTGAGCATCGCGTACTCGCCGCTGACGTGGTAGGCGAAGGTCGGCACGCCGAACTCCTGCTTCACCCGCCACACGACGTCCAGGTACGGCATGCCCGGCTTGACCATCACCATGTCCGCGCCTTCCTCCAGGTCCAGCGCAATCTCGCGCAGCGCCTCGTCGCCGTTGGCCGGGTCCATCTGGTAGGTCTTCTTGTCGGCCTTGCCGAGGTTGCCGGCGCTGCCCACCGCGTCGCGGAACGGGCCGTAGAACGCCGAGGCGTACTTGGCCGAATAGGCCATGATGCGGGCGTGGATGTGGCCGGCTTCGTCCAGCGCGTCGCGGATCGCGCCGATGCGGCCGTCCATCATGTCCGACGGCGAAACGATGTCCACGCCAGCCTGCGCATGCGACAGCGACTGCTTGACCAGCGCCTCGACGGTGACGTCGTTGAGCACGTAGCCGTGCGCGTCGATGATGCCGTCCTGGCCGTGGGTGGTGTACGGGTCCAGCGCCACGTCGGTCATCACCCCCAGCTCGGGGAAGCGCTGCTTCAACGCGCGTATCGCACGCTGCGCCAGGCCGTCCGGGTTCCACGCCTCGGCCGCGTCCAGCGACTTGCGCGACGCGTCGAGCACCGGGAACAAGTCGATCACCGGCACGCCCAGTTGCAGGGCCTGCTCGGCCTCGCGCAGCAGTTCGTCGATCGACAACCGCTCCACGCCCGGCATCGACGCCACCGGCGCACGGCCGGGCAACTCGTGCACGAACACCGGCCAGATCAGGTCGTCGGCGGTGAACACGTGCTCGCGCATCAGCCGCCGCGAGAATTCGTCGCGGCGCATGCGGCGGGGGCGGTAGCGGGGATGGAACATGGCGGTACTCCGGTACGTTGAAGTCATTGCAGCAGGTAGCCCTGCGGTTGCAGCGGCTCGGGCAGCGGGCGCTCGCCCAGTGCGTCGAGCACGTCGATCTCGATGGTACGCACCATCGCGTCCACCGCCAGCCCGCCGATCGCCAGCACCCGCGGGGCGATGGCCGGCACGATCGAGCCACGCCGGATGTACAGCAGCTGCCTGCCGCGGGGGCGGGGTCGGATGATCATCGGTGGGGGAATGCGCCTGCTGCGGGCCCTGGACGCCGGCACCTGCCGCCGGCATGGCCCCGCATTCTACGCCCGGCCGGTGCCCCGGCGGGCTTCAGACGATGCCGCCGCCCAGGCTCAGGCGGATCACCCCGACCACGATGACGATGCCGTTCAGCAGCAGCCCGGTGCGGGCGCGGCCATGCTTGCCGGCATGGGTGAACAGCAGGCCGATGGCGGCGATGATCGCCCCCACCGTCGCGAACGGGATCAGGAACCAGTTGCCCCAGCCCAGCAGCGGGATGAAGGCCAGCAGCATCCACAGCAGCGCCACGATGCCCCATATCAGGCTGATCAGGCCCATTTTCTTTCTCCGTCGGTTGCCGCGCGCGCCATTGCCGGGAGCCGTGGTTCGCAGGCGATTCAGTGATGGCTGCCGATGATTCACGGATCACCGTCGCCGGGGAGTGAAACCATGAAATTCCCGCTCGTCATCGCACTGGGCATCGCCCTGGCCGCCACCGGTTGCGCCAGCACCTCCAAGGTCATGCTGGGGCAGGCGCGCGCGCCGGTGGACCCGGCCAGCGTGCAGGTCTATTCCACGCCGCCGGCCGGTTCGATGGAGATCGCCCAGCTCGAATCCTCCAGCGCGGTCGGCTTCGGCACCCAGGGCCAGACCGACGCGGCCATCGCCCGGCTCAAGCGTGAGGCCGCCGCGCTGGGCGCCAACGGCGTGGTGCTGATGGGCGTGGGCGCCGGCAGCTCGCCGGTGGGCATGTCGGTCGGTGCCGGCAGCTTCGGCCGCCACGGCGGCGGCGGTTTGAGCATGGGCATCCCGACCCAGCAGAAGCGCGCGGCCGGCATCGCCATCTGGGTGCCGCCGGAAGCGAGGTGACGGGTAGCGCCTCCTGCCCCTACCTGGCCATCAAACGTAGATGCGGGTATTGCCCGCCGGCGCGTCGTCGATGATCGCGTGCGGCAAAAAGCGCGCGCTGTCGCGGGTGATGCGGCTGTCATCCTCGCGCACGCCGATGCCACAGGCGCCATCGCCCACCACCCAGCTGCCGACCAACGGGTAGTTGCCGGTGAATGCCGGCAGCGGGTGGAAGGCCTGCACGATGCATGGCCCGGCATACGGCCCCTCGCTTTCCTGCCAGCGGCCGTCGTGCATGTGCATGGCGACGTTGGCGCCCTCGCGCGAATGCAGCGGCTTGCGTACCCAGCCGGCCGGCAGCGCGCGGCCGTCGTCGAAATGCGCTTCGAGCAGATTCGGATGGCCGCGGTGGCGCTGCCACAGCAGCGGCAGGATGCCCTTGTTGCTCAGCACCGCCTTCCATGCCGGCTCCAGCAACTGCACGCCCGAACCCGGCAGCGCGGCACCGAAGTCCTCGCGCATCAGGTCTTCCAGCGGGTACAGCTTGAACAGGCTGCCGATCACCACGTCATCGAGGTCGGTGAAGCGGCCGTCCTCCGACAGGCCGATGTCCTCGATGGCAATGGCCGCGCCGTGCAGGCCGGCCTGTGCCGCGCAGTCGCGCAGGTAGGCCACCGTGCCCTGGTCCTCTTCCGACTCGCGCACCGCGCTGAAATACAGCGGCGGCGGCAGGCGCGCGGCCAGCCCGGCGAAACGTTCGACCAGCGCCTCGTGGATGGAATTGAACTGGTCGGCCTGCGGCGGCAGCGCGCCGCGGTTGCGCTGGTCCTCCAGCCATTGCCACTGGAAGAACGACGCCTCGTACAGCGAGGTCGGGGTGTCGTAGTTCAGTTCGTACAGCTTGGCCGGGCCGTTGCCGTCGTAGGCGAAATCCAGCCGGCCGTAGAGGTGCGGGTCGCCACGGCGCCAGCTTTCGGCGATCCAGTCGCGGAACGGCGCGGGAATCGCCAGCCGTTCCATCAGCTCCTCGCTGGCCACGACGTCGCCGACCAGGTCCAGCGCCATCGCATGCAGCTCGGCGCTGGGATCTTCGAGGTCGTCCTCGATCTGGCGCAGGGTGAAGGCGTAGTACGCGGTTTCGTCCCAGTACGGCGTGCCGTCGATGGTGTGGAAGCGGAAACCGCCCTCGGCGGCACGAGCGCGCCAGTTGGAGCGCTCGGCAATGGCGACGCGTTTCACCGCATCAACCGCCGACGGTGGTGCGGCCGCGGCTGCTGTTGCCGAAACCACCACGGCGCGCGGTGACCGCGCGGTTCGGTTCGGCGTTCACCGGCGCCAGCCCGGCCTTGCCCGCGCCGATGCGGCTGGCGGTGTTCAGTCCACCGCTGCCGCCCGGTGCCGCCGCCGGCTTGGCCCAGCCGTTGGCCTTGTCGCGGAACGCCGGCTGCGATGCCGGCGGCGCGGCCACCGCACCGGCGCGGCCGCCGTTGAGCATCTGCGACATGAAGAAGCCCATCATCATCGGCCCGACGAACGAGTGCCCGGCGCTGGTGCGCTGGGGCACGCACTGCTCGGCCGGGTATTCCTGCGCGCATTCCTCGCGGCTGGCGTACTGCGGCGCGGCGTCGGCGGCCTGCTGCTGCGCGGCGGCGAACGCCTGGCGGCAGCTGGAGGGATCGCCGGTCGCTTCGCCGCAGGCCTCCACCGAGGTGTACAGCCCTTCCTGCACCTGCACCGCCTGCTCCTGCTGGCAGGCGGTGAACAGCAGCGGCGCGGTACTCATCAGCAGCAGCGCGGTGGTCCTGGATCGCTTCATCATCGGGTGCTCCATGAAATCATCCGGGGATGATGCCCGATATGGACGTGGCGGGCACCCTCGCGCACGTCCCGCGAACGCCTGCATCGCCGTCCGCAGGGGCGGCAACGGTTGCAACAGCAACCGGGTTCTTCATGCAGAATCGCCGCACTGCATTCCGCACTCCCCCGCCATGCCCGAATACCGCTCGAAAACCTCCACCGCCGGCCGCAACATGGCCGGCGCCCGCGCCCTGTGGCGCGCCACCGGCATGACCGACGGCGACTTCCACAAGCCGATCATCGCCGTGGCCAATTCCTTCACCCAGTTCGTGCCCGGCCACGTGCACCTGAAGGACCTCGGCCAGCTCGTGGCGCGCGAGATCGAGGCGGCCGGCGGCGTGGCCAAGGAGTTCGACACCATCGCGGTGGACGACGGCATCGCGATGGGCCACGACGGCATGCTGTATTCGCTGCCCAGCCGCGAGATCATCGCCGACTCGGTCGAATACATGGCCAACGCGCACTGCGCCGACGCGCTGGTGTGCATCTCCAACTGCGACAAGATCACCCCCGGCATGCTGATGGCCGCGCTGCGGTTGAACATCCCGGTGGTGTTCGTTTCCGGCGGGCCGATGGAAGCCGGCAAGACCCGGCTGGCCGAGCACAAACTCGACCTGGTAGACGCGATGGTGATGGCCGCCGACGCCAGCGTCAGCGACGAGCAGGTGGCCGCCGTCGAACGCAGCGCCTGCCCCACCTGCGGCTCGTGCAGCGGCATGTTCACCGCCAACTCGATGAACTGCCTGACCGAGGCGCTGGGCCTGTCGCTGCCCGGCAACGGCACCGTGGTGGCCACCCACGCCGACCGCGAAGCCCTGTTCAAGCGCGCCGGGCGGCTGATCGTCGAGCTGTGCCACCGCTGGTATGGCGGCGAGGACGCCAGCGCCTTGCCGCGCGGCATCGCCACCTTCGAAGCGTTCGAGAACGCGATGACCCTGGACATCGCGATGGGCGGCTCCACCAACACCATCCTGCACCTGCTCGCCGCCGCGCAGGAGGCCGAGGTGGCCTTCGACCTGCGCGACATCGACCGCCTGTCGCGGCGCGTGCCGCAGCTGTGCAAGGTGGCGCCGAACACACCCAGATACCACGTCGAGGACGTGCACCGCGCCGGCGGCATCATGGCCATCCTCGGCGAGCTGGCGCGCGGCGGCCTGCTGCATGCCGAGGTGCCGACCGTGCACAGCCGCACCCTGGGCGAAGCCATCGCGCGGTGGGACGTGACGCAGACGCAGGACGCGGCCGTCCATGCGTTCTACAAGGCCGGCCCGGCCGGCATCCCGACGCAGGTGGCCTTCAGCCAGAGCACCCGCTGGCCGTCGCTGGACCTGGACCGCGGCGAAGGCTGCATCCGCGACGTGGCCCATGCCTATTCCAGCGAGGGCGGGCTGGCGGTGCTGTACGGCAACCTCGCCGCCGACGGCTGCGTGGTCAAGACCGCCGGCGTGGATGAATCCATCCACGTATTCGAGGGCAGCGCCCGCGTCTACGAAAGCCAGGACGCCGCGGTGAAGGGCATCCTCGGCGACGAAGTGCAGCCCGGCGAAGTGGTCGTCATCCGCTATGAAGGCCCGAAGGGCGGCCCGGGCATGCAGGAAATGCTGTACCCGACCTCGTACCTGAAATCGAAAGGGCTGGGCAAGGCCTGCGCCCTGCTCACCGACGGCCGCTTCTCCGGCGGCACCTCCGGCCTGAGCATCGGCCACTGCTCGCCGGAAGCCGCCGCCGGTGGCAGCATCGCACTGGTGCGCGACGGCGACCGCATCCGCATCGACATCCCGCGGCGCGGCCTCGACCTGCTGGTGGACGAGGCCGAACTCGCCCGCCGCCGCAATGAGCAGGCCGCACACGGCTGGAAGCCGGCGCTGCCGCGCCCGCGCAAGGTCAGCACCGCGTTGAAGGCCTACGCCCTGCTGGCCACCAGTGCCGACAAGGGCGCAGTGCGCGACAAGGCACTGCTGGATGCGTAGGTGCCGGGCTCGCCCGGCACACGCGGGTCTATACGTGCCCGATGATTGGAAACGCCCGACCGCCCAATCCGGGTTCCTTCAACCCGACCGCCCCCCCGTACCCGGCAATCGATCCAGCGGGCTCAACAACCCACCGGCGCCACGCCCCAGCACGTGCGTATAGATCTGCGTGGTCGCCACGTCCTTGTGGCCCAGCAGTTCCTGCACGGTGCGGATATCGTGGCCGGCCTCCAGCAGGTGCGTGGCGAAGGAATGCCGCAACGAATGGCAGGTGGCGGGCTTGGTAATACCGGCGCGCGTGCGCGCGGCCTTGACCGCCCGCTGCAGGGTTTCCTCGCCGACATGATGCCGCCCGGCCCGGCCGCTGCGCGGATCGACGGAAACACGCTCGGATGGAAACAGGTATTGCCAACCGGGCTCGCTGTCGGCATTCGGGTATTTCCGCATCAACGCATGCGGCAGGTATACCCGCCCGTTGCCAGCCCCCAGATCCTCCCGATGCAGCAGCAAAACCCACTCGCGTTGTCGCAACAGGCGCTCGCGCAGCGACCGGGGTAGCGGCACGCGGCGGTCCTTGTCGCCCTTGCCGCTGCGCACGCAGATTTCCGTCCGGGCGAAGTCCACATCCTTGATCCGCAAGCGCAGGCATTCCATCAAGCGCATGCCGGTACCGTACAGCAGGCGTGCCATCAATTCCGGAACCCCTTCCGGCATGGCCGACAACATCCGGGCCACTTCTTCCTGCGCCAGCACCACCGGCAACCGGCGTGGCTGCTTGGCACGCACCACCTCTTCCATCCAAGGCAGCTCGACCTCCAATACCACCCGGTAAAGGAACAGCAGCGCCGACAACGCCTGGTTCTGCGTGGCAGCCGCCACATTACCCTTCGTCGCCAACCGGGTAAGGAACCCTTCGACCTCCTTCGCCCCCAGTTCCCGCGGATGACGCTTGCCATTGGCAAGAATGAAGCGCCGGATCCATCCCACATAGGCCTGCTCGGTGCGGATGCTGTAATGCCGCAACCGGATCCGCTCGCGGACCTGGTCAAGCAAACGCGGGGACCTTTGCTCCATTACACCGGTGGATTGAGGGGTGTACTCCATATGGCGGCGTTCCTGCGGCATAACGCGACCATCCTGCGGCCTGCGCCAAGCCACCCACCATCACTCAACCCACTGAAGCCAGGTAGGATTTATCCGATTCACAAAGCGGGAGGAAGCCGCCATACTCGGCTCAATGCCGCAGATAGGCGGCCGAATAGGCGTTAGGCCGCAGTGGATCAAGTTGGGTGGCGGTTCCTGCCTCGGCAGCTTTTCCACCGTTTTCCCGTCGGCTCCGGACACCGCGTTTCATTGCTTTTGGCGTCGGCAAATTCGCGGCTTCGGCCCTGGGCATTCGGTTCTTTGCACTCGGCGTTTCGCCAGCTTCGGGGGTTCCGCGCGGCAGGGTTTATCGGGCAAGCCCCGTCCTGCGGGCTGTGGCATCATCTGTCTGCGTTGTGCTTTTCAGGCGGGCAGCAGTGGCCTTCGGGGAGCTTCTTGGCCACAGCTGCCTAACAACTCATTCAAGCCGACGTGGCTATCGCCACGCGGCTTAATTCAGGCGTTAGGCCGCAGAACATGAAACTCGAGGCTGAAGGAATAATCCCCATATCGGATCCGGACTGGGCCCAGATCGAGGAAGTGCTATCCAAGATCAATCCAAGGACGCACTCCTTCGTCTCTTTGACGGGCACAGACGGGAGCTACGTGCAAACGGCTGGGGCTCGCCTGCGGCTCATTGTCGAGTATCGAGACGCCAGCACAGCTCCATTCCGGCACTACGTGCTAGGAGACGACCGGCAGCCTGGAGCTTTGACATCGGTCAACTACAGTGGCGGCGCTATCAGCCTGTACCATAACGAGATACTGAGCCTTAGAGCCGCACTTACCGTCTTTCAGTCGTTCCATGAAAAAAGATCAATTCCAGATTCCTTCGTACTGCGCGATGACACGGCTAGGCACACTGCGGCCTAACAATTCATTCAAGCCGACCTTGCTTCGCAAGGCGGCTTAATTCAGGCGTTAGGCACTTCATGAGCAGGACATTTCCGTTCTTTGTCCCAATCGAGCATCGCTGTATCTCGCAAGCTGAGCGCGAGATCTTGATGTGCATCCTTCAGGACGTCAATCCGGCACATATTTCGCTTGTTGAGCAATTACAGGTCGTAGGCCGCTGTGGTTGCGGGGCCTGCCCGACCATCTTCTTTCAGCCACACGCCCAACCCGAACACGAAACTCAAGTTGCCTCCTACTGGGGCCGCGATGAAGCCAACGCGCTAGTAGGCGTTCTGCTCTGGGAAAAGCATGGGCACCCGTCGCAACTGGAGTTCTACTCCGTGGATGGGCATGAACCCTGGGGCATACCTAAGGCTGAGACTATTGAACCATTCTAGACAAGCGCCTAACAATTCATTCAAGCCGACGTAGCTTCGCTACGCGGCTTAACTCAGGCGTTATGCCTCAACAGGCGCGCATCTTTTCTGCATCGCCCAAAAACACCTGCTCTGCTTCGAGGCACCGCCTCAAGAGGCCATCGGTGCCGGCGTGATGTACGTGATTCATGTGCAGTTCGCGGGCAACAGATGCGGCATCATTCATCGCGGCCCTGTAGCCTTCCTTCCAGTCCTCGGGCATCTCTGTTCTGTAATCTTCAGGTTGCATTGCCGTCTCCGGTGAGGGTTGATGCATAACAATTCAATGCAGCCGAACTTGCTTCGCAAGTCGGCTGATTTCAGGCGTTAGGCCGCAGTGGGTCAAGTTGGGTGGCGGTTCCTGCTTCGGCAGCTTTCCCACCGTTTGCCCGTCGGCTCCGGGTGCCGCTTTTCATTGCTTC
>Ga0222427_100112_pt1 | contig 213191 bp, 172 predicted proteins | sample 2B20Ametagenome_FD_182890 | JGI IMG/M metagenome (GOLD analysis project Ga0222427, IMG submission 182890) | Enriched microbial communities from leaf-cutter ant dump, University of Wisconsin, Madison, United States - 2B20A (version 2) | ecosystem: Environmental > Terrestrial > Nest > Insects...
CCTCAATAAAAACCCAATTAACAAGAATACCATATTTTTTCGTTAAAGAATTAATGAATAATAACGATTTTATAGTGCAAGTTGCACTTCCTGAACATCGTGTTTTTGCTGAAGAAATAGTTGAAGAAATGGCTGAATCAGCAAAGGCTAGGGGGACAGGTATCGCTAAACGTTCGCCAGAATACGTCGCTGGCAAAATGCAGGAAGGAAAGGCCGTAATTGCTTTCCATAAGGATGGAACATGGGCTGGATTTTGCTATATTGAAACCTGGAGCCATGGTCAATTTGTGGCTAATTCAGGCCTCATTGTAAGTCCCAAATTCAGAAAAGCAGGTTTAGCAAAAGCCATCAAAGAGGAAATCTTTAGCCTATCAAGAAAGCTATATCCAAAGGCAAAAATCTTTGGTTTAACTACAGGATTGGCGGTAATGAAAATCAATTCTGATTTAGGCTACGAACCAGTGACCTACTCGGAACTTACCCAAGATGAAGAATTTTGGAAAGGCTGCCAAAGCTGTGTCAACTTCGAAATTTTGAAGATGAAAGAACGCAAAAACTGCATGTGTACCGCCATGTTGTACGATCCTAAGGAAAAGAAACACGAGGCCGCCAAGGAATTTGCAGAAGAATTGCAGAAAAAGCCCAAGCTTTACGAACGTTTCATGCGCATTAAACAGCGTTTAATTGAAAAAAATAAAGGTGGCGACCTGAAATCACTATTGTTGTTTTTGGCATTGATAAATAAATAATAGAAAATTAAATAATGAACCACCTAAGACACTTTAGTGCGCCTAAGCTTAGGTTTTTTTAGGTCTGTAAGGTGGTAAAATAAGTAAATACAAGATGAAAAAGAAAGTTGTTTTAGCGTTTAGCGGAGGTTTAGATACCTCATTCTGTTGCATCCATTTAACCAAAGACAGAAATTTGGAAGTACACTCAGTGGTAGTAAATACCGGTGGTTTTTCTGAAGAAGAGTTAAAGGAGATTGAAGCACGGGCTTATGCTTTAGGGGTAGCATCGCACGCTGCGGTTGACGAAACCGAAAACTATTACAACGATAGCATCAAGTATTTGATTTTTGGTAATGTATTGAAAAATGCAACTTACCCATTATCAGTAAGTGCGGAGCGTGTTTGCCAAGCCACGGCTATTGCCAATTATGTAAAGAAAATTGGTGCCGATTATGTAGCTCACGGTAGTACTGGTGCGGGTAACGATCAGGTACGTTTCGATATGATCTTCAATATCTTAATCCCTAATGTAGAAATCATTACGCCCATTAGAGATTTAAAATTATCTCGCGAAGCGGAAATTGAATATTTAGCGAAACATGGAGTGGAGTACACTGCCGAGAAAGCAAAATACTCCATCAATAAAGGTTTGTGGGGTACTTCGGTAGGTGGTGCAGAAACATTAACGTCGCACCAAACTTTACCAGAAAGTGCTTGGCCAACCCAAGTAACCGAAACTGAAGCTAAGAAAGTAGAATTAACTTTCGAAAAAGGAGAGCTAGTTGCGGTTGATGGCGAGAAATTGGCACCAGTAAGAGCCATCCAAAAGTTACAAGCTATTGCTGCTCCTTTTGGTGTAGGTCGCGATATCCATGTGGGCGATACCATTATCGGGATTAAAGGTCGTGTAGGTTTTGAGGCGGCAGGGCCGATGGTGATCATTAAAGCCCACCACGCTTTAGAAAAGCACACCTTAACCAAATGGCAGTTGAGCTGGAAAGAAAACTTATCATCATTTTATGGTAACTGGTTGCACGAAGGTCAATTCCATGATCCAATCATGAGAGATATGGAAGCTTTCCTAAGCTCAACACAAAGCACGGTTAACGGAAAAGTATTTGTGGAGTTGTTGCCTTATCGTTTCCACGTTATCGGAATCGAAAGTGCTAACGATCTAATGAGCAACAAGTTTGGAAGTTACGGCGAGATGAACAACGCTTGGAGCGGCGAAGATGTAAAAGGATTCTCTAAAATCTTCGGGAACCAAGTAATGATTTGGCATAAAGTAAACGCTGAGAAGTAGAAAAGAGTCCGGAAGACAGAAAAGTCTGAAAGATCTTCTATCGTTTGTCGTCATTGCGAGGAAGAATGACGAAGCAATCATATTAAAATTGTCATCCTGAGCTTGTCGAAGGATTAAGATTAAAGATTATGAGTAAAACAATAAAGGCAGGAATTATTGGTGGAGCAGGTTATACAGGTGGCGAGATGCTACGCATTTTGGTGAACCACCCGCAAGTAGAAATTGCTTTTGTAAATAGTAGCAGTAATGCAGGTAACCTAATTTCAGAGGTACACACTGATTTATTTGGTGATACTGATTTGAGATTTACTGACCAAATTTTGCAAGACATCGATGTATTGTTTTTATGCGTTGGTCATGGCGATGCAAAGAAGTTTTTGGAAGCAAATCCTATTGATGAAAAGGTTAAAATCATCGACCTATCTCAAGATTTTAGATTAGCTCAAAACTCGCAACTCGTAACCCGTAATTTTATTTATGGATTACCAGAATTAAATAAAGAAAAGATTGCGTCGGCAAAAAACATTGCCAACCCAGGTTGTTTTGCAACTTGCATTCAATTGGGCTTATTGCCTTTGGCTTCAAAAGGTTTGTTGCAAAACGAAGTACACATCAATGCAACCACTGGTTCTACAGGTGCGGGTCAGAGTTTGAGTAAAACTTCACATTTCAGTTGGAGGAACAATAACCTTTCAATCTATAAAGCATTTGAACATCAACACTTAAATGAGATTGGAGAGAGCTTAACTCAATTGCAGGGCGAAGTAAGGGAAGCATTGAACTTTGTACCTCAACGTGGGGATTTTACCAGAGGGATTTTGGCTGCAATGTACATCGAAAGTGATTTGGCTGAGGAGCAAGCTTACGAACTTTACGAGAGCTATTATGCCAACCATCCATTTACCCACGTAAGTCGGAAAAACATCGATTTAAAACAGGTGGTAAATACCAATAAATGCCTTATCCACTTAGAAAAACATGGCAATAAGTTATTTATCATCAGCATTATCGATAACCTTTTAAAAGGTGCCAGCGGACAAGCCGTTCAGAATATGAATTTGATGTTCGGCTTGGAAGAAAATAGCGGTTTGCGCTTAAAAGCTGCAAATTTTTAACAACCTGTCATGCTGAGCTCGTCGAAGCATCTACAAACGATGAAACAGATTCTTCGTTCCTCAGAATGACAACAACTTTAAAAAAATGAACTTATACGACGTATATCCATTAAACGACATAGAAATCACTAAAGCATCGGGCAGCAATGTTTGGGATGCGAACGGACAACAATATTTAGATTTATATGGCGGCCATGCCGTAATTAGCATTGGCCATACCAACCCGCATTATGTGCAGCGTTTAACTGATCAGTTAAACAAAGTTGGGTTTTACTCAAACTCTATCAAAATTCCTTTGCAAACACAATTGGCAGAGAAATTAGGGCAGGTTTCGGGTAAAACTGATTACCAGTTGTTCTTATGTAACTCGGGTGCTGAAGCGAATGAAAATGCCTTGAAATTGGCCTCTTTTTACAACGGTAGAAAGAAAATCATTGCTTTTAAAGGCGCTTTCCACGGTCGTACCTCTTTAGCAGTTGCCGCCACTGATAATCCAAAAATTGTAGCTCCAGTAAACGAAACAGAGAACATCATTTTCTTGCCGCATAACGATGAGCAAGCATTAATAGAAGAGTTTGCCAAACATGGAAATGAAATTGCTGCGGTAATTATCGAAGGTATTCAAGGAGTTGGAGGGATTAAAGAAGCTTCGAAAAATTTCTTGCAAAAAATACGTTCACTTTGTGATGAATTTAATGCGGTTTACATTGCTGATAGCGTACAATGCGGCTATGGCAGAACAGGACAATTCTATTCGCACGATTGGGCTGGTGTAGATGCAGATATTTACACCATGGCCAAAGGAATGGGCAATGGATTTCCAATTGCAGGAATTTCCATTGCACCAAAATTTAAACCTTGGCACGGACAATTAGGTACCACTTTCGGTGGTAATCATTTAGCTTGCGCTGCGGCTTTAGCAGTATTAGAAGTTATTGAAAAAGATAACCTGATGAAGAATGCAGAAGAAGTTGGCGCTTACTTAATTGAAGAGCTGAACAAATTTGAAAAAGTAAAAGAGGTGCGTGGTAGAGGTTTAATGATTGGTATCGAATTACCAGAAGAATTAGCTCACGTGAAGAAAGATTTGTTGTTCAAACATTTCGTTTTCACTGGTGAAGCCAAGCCGAATGTGATTCGTTTATTGCCTGCATTGAATTTAACAAATGAGCACGCCGATGAGTTTTTGACTGCGTTTGGTGAATTGGTAAAGTAATTAAACTTGTCATGCTGAGCTTGTCGAAGCATTTATTAAGCAGATGCTTCGGCAAGCTCAGCATGACACCTTGAAAATATAAAGACATGAAGTTATTTTCTTCCGTACACGATGTAACCGACATCAAACAATTAGTAGCAAGTGCTTTAGCATTAAAGGCCAACCCTTATGCCAATGGCGATTTGGGCAAGCATAAAACCCTTGGATTGGTATTTATGAATCCTAGCTTGCGTACTCGTTTAAGTACCCAAAAAGCAGCCATGAACTTGGGAATGAACGTGATGGTGATGAACATGGATAAGGAAGGCTGGGCTTTGGAAACACAAGACGGCGTCATCATGAATGGCACTACCGTAGAACATATTCGCGAAGCTGCTGCAGTGATGGGTGAGTATTGCGATATCCTAGGTTTACGTTCTTTTCCGAAATTACAAAATAGGGAAGAAGATTATAACGAAGAGTTCTTTAACAAATTTGTGAAGTTTTGTGGCGTACCAGTGGTAAGCTTAGAAAGCGCCACCAGACATCCACTGCAAAGCTTGGCTGATTTAGTAACCATACATGAAACGTGGGAGCCCTATCGTATTGATGCAAAGGCTAAACCAAAAGTAGTTTTAGCTTGGGCACCTCATATCAAACCTTTGCCGCAAGCCGTTCCGAACTCTTTCGCCGAGTGGATGAGCCGTGCGCAAACAGAAGGCATGCTAGATTTTACCATTGCTCAACCCAAAGGATTTGAACTCAATGAAGATTTTACTATTGGAGCTAAAATTTCTTATCATTTAGAAGAAGCCATTACCGGTGCAGATTATGTGTATGTAAAGAACTGGAGTAGCTACAAGGAATATGGCAAACTGTTAGATTTCCCAGCGGGATGGATGATGGATAACGAAAAACTAAAGCTAACCAATAATGCGAAAATAATGCACTGCTTGCCTGTACGTAGAGATTTGGAATTGGCATCAGAAATATTGGATGGACCAAATTCCTTGGTCATCCACGAAGCTGGAAACAGATTGTGGTCTGCACAAGCGGTTTTGAAAGCTATGTTAGAAGAATTAAAATAGTTGAAGGTTGTGTGTTTCGAGTTGCCGGTTAAAGTGCCTAAGCTCGTAACGCGCAACCGATAACCCATAACCTAAACCATGCAAAAACTAAAACACGAACAAATACAGTATATCGAATTTTTATCGGCAGATATTAATCGGGCAAAGGATTTTTACAACAAATGCTTTGGTTGGAAATTTACTGATTATGGTCCAGATTATACGGCATTTGAAGGCGATTATGTTGATGGAGGATTTACCACAGGCGAACCCGTTAACGGAACTATATTGGTGATACTTTATTCTGCAAACCTTGAAGACACCAGAAACAAAGTTCTAGCCGCTGGCGGAACTATTGTTCAAGATATATTTAGCTTTCCAGGAGGTAGACGTTTCCAATTTACCGACCCTGATGGCTATGAATTAGCCGTTTGGTCAGAAAAGAATTTGACAACGTTACAACTTTAAAACATTCCAACAACAAGAAACAGCGTTCATGCAAAAACTAACCATCATAAAAATTGGCGGAAACGTCATCGATAATTCGGAAAACCTACATCATTTCTTACAAGATTTTACTGCGCTAGAAGGACCAAAAATATTGATTCATGGTGGTGGTAAAATTGCTACTGAAATCAGCGCATCTTTAGGTATTGAGGCTAAAATGGTAGAAGGTCGGAGGATTACAGATATTGAAACTTTAAGGGTGGTTACCATGGTTTACGCTGGATTAATTAACAAGAATATTGTTGCCCAACTGCAAGCTAAGGGAGCGAATGCCATAGGTTTAACTGGTGCTGATGGTAACATCATTAAAGCAAAAAAGCGCCCTGTTAAGGAAATTGACTACGGTTTTGTGGGCGATTTAGATGAAAGCTCGATTTCTGTTACCTCATTAACCCACCTGCTACAAGCGGGATTTGTACCTGTGCTTTGCGCTATTACCCACGACGGGAACACACAACTTTTAAATACCAACGCTGATACGATTGCCTCGGCGGTGGCGGTGGCCATGTCTGCCCAATATGAAACACATTTGGTATATTGCTTCGAGAAAAAAGGTGTTTTGAAAGATGTCGACGATGATGCTACTGTAGTAAGAGAAATCCGTTCATCAGATTTTGAGCCTTTAAAAGCTGAAGGTATTGTAGTTGGAGGGATGATTCCTAAACTGCATAACGCTTTTGAAGCGATTAATAAAGGAGTGACTTCGGTTTATATTGGCAAAGCCGATGAATTGGCTGAGATAGCAATGGGTACTTTCGGAACGAAGTTGCTGAAGTAGAGTTGAAGGTATAAGGCCTAAGCCTTTGCCAATATCGTATCGTCATTGCGAGGCACGAAGCAATCTTAAAGCGACAGAGATTGCTTCGTGCCTCGCAATGACGGAATATATTTTGGTTGGAAGTAAAATGGAGAAGGCTCCCGTTTCTAAACCTGATAGCAACACCTGCCTGCGGTAGGCAGGGAAATATTTTGTTGCAAAAACTTTCGTGGCGTGTCATGCTGAGCTTGTCGAAGCATTGTTGCCGATGAAATATGCTTCGACAAGCTCAGCGTGACAAGGATTAAAAAAAGATTGTAGCGAAGAGCAGGACTGAACATTAGAAAAGCACTGCAAAACTTTTCAAAAAAGAATAACTAACCATCGACATATCGGTGAAATCATAAAATCTGTGCAATCACAAAAAGATGAAAAAAATAACCATTATCGGTAGCGGAAATATTGGCTTGTCTTTGGCAAAAGGACTGGTAAATAAAAACTATTGCAAGGCAGAAAACATTACCTTAACAAGAAGAAATATCAAATTGATGATAGAAGAAGTCGCTGCGGGATTTAAGGTAAGTGATGATAACCTGGCTGCGATTGAAGGTGCTGATATTATCGTTTTAGGGGTGTTACCTCAGCAATTAAAAAAGGTTTTGGTACAACTGGCACCGGCGGTAAATCCAGAAAAGCAATTGTTCGTTTCTGTAGTTTCGGGTGTAACTTGTGCTGATGTGCGTAAGGAACTGGGCGAAAATGTGCAGGTCATTAGGGCCATGCCAAATACCGCAATTTCCATCGGACAAAGCATGACCTGCATAGCAACGGACAATGCAACTACCGAAAATCTAAATGAAGTGGTGACTTTGTTTGAAACTGTTGGTGCGGTAGTGACTATCCAAGAAGATTTGATGACCTCAGCTACGGCCTTGTGCGCCTGTGGTATCGCTTTCTTTTTACGAAGCATCAGAGCAGCATCACAAGGTGGTGTAGAAATTGGATTTCATGCACATGATGCCCTAAAAATGGCCGTACAAACTGCAAAAGGAGCAGCAGATTTATTATTATTGAACGAAACCCACCCAGAAACTGAAATAGATAAAGTAACTTCGCCGAAAGGTTGCACCATTGCGGGCCTAAATGAAATGGAGCATAATGGTTTCAGTTCATCACTAATTAAAGGAATTAAACTGTCTGCTAAAAAAGCTGGTGGACTTTATAACGAATAAGCAATTTGTCATGCTGAGCTTGTCGAAGCATCCCGAAAATGGGATTCCTCGTTCCTCGGAATGACAGCAAGGAGTTTTATGATTGAAAAATTAATCAAAGAAAGCACAGAGTTATTAAGAGACCTGATTCGTATTCAATCTTTTAGTAAGGAAGAAGATAGAACAGCGAATTTAATTGCGCAGTTTTTGGGCGAACAGGGGATCAAGACCCATCGTAAGCTGAACAATGTTTGGGCATATAACAAGCATTTCGATGCGTCTAAGCCCACCATTTTATTGAATTCGCACCACGATACTGTTAAGCCAAATTCGGGTTACACCCGTGACCCTTACGATGCCGCTATTGAAGACGGTAAGCTGTTCGGGTTGGGTAGTAATGACGCGGGTGGCTGTTTGGTGTCTCTAATTGCTACTTTTTTGTATTTCTACGAGCAAGAAGGTTTAAAATATAACTTCTGTTTGGCGGCAACTGCCGAAGAAGAAATCTCAGGAAACGACGGTCTGGAATTGGTAATCCCAGATTTAGGCGAGTTAGAGTTTGCCATTGTGGGCGAACCGACCGAAATGCATTTGGCTATTGCCGAAAAAGGCTTATTGGTCATCGACTGTACCGCTCATGGAAAGGCGGGCCATGCCGCACGTGAAGAAGGTGAGAACGCCATTTACAAAGCCTTGCCAGATATCGAATGGTTCCGTAATTACCAATTCCCTAAAGTGTCGGAAGTTTTTGGTCCTGTTAAAATGACGGTTACCATTATCAATGCGGGTTCACAACATAACGTAGTGCCTGCTAATTGTACTTTTACGGTTGATGTGAGGGTAACAGATGCCTACTCCAACGAAGAAGTGGTAGAAATTATTAAACAACACGTGAGCTGTGAAGTGAAGCCTCGTTCGGTAAGATTAAAACCATCTTCCATCGATAAAGATCATCCTATTGTTTTATCAGGCATTGCGTTGGGCAAAACCACTTACGGGTCGCCAACCACTTCTGATCAAGCGTTGCTGTCCATCCCATCACTAAAATGCGGGCCAGGTTTTTCAGGCCGTTCGCATATGGCTGATGAGTTTTTATATGTAGACGAAATTAGGCAGGGCATTGAAGGCTATATTGCCATGCTAAAGCCCGTGGTACTATAAACATTTGGGAAACAAAATTTGCAACTAAATGATTTTGTTTCCTAAATTCGGGTATTAAAATCTCTTTATAAATATTACCTAAGAAAGCAGTTCTTGCTTATTTTTTCGGACATACAAATGTTCCGAAGGTTATTTTTATTATCCAAAATTTATAAGAGATCATGACTAATCATCATCATATTGCCGTCATTGGCGGCACTGGAAAATCAGGCAAATATTTAGTGAAAAAACTATTGGAAAAGGGTTTCAGCATTAAAATGCTATTGCGAAATCCTGATCAATTGGAGCTTAATCATCCTGCTGTTGAAAAGGTAAAGGGCGATGCTCGAAATCCAAAAGATATAAAGCATTTATTATCGGGCTGTACGGCGGTGTTAAGCATGTTGGGTCAACCCAAAGACGAATCACCTATTTTTAGCACAGCAACCAAAAACGTATTAAACGCGATGCGGAAGTACCATATCAAGCGATACATTGTAACCACTGGTTTAAGTGTCGATACAGCTAATGACCATAAAAGCGAGAAGGTACAACAGGCTACCGACTGGATGAGAGCAAATTATGCCCCAACAACTGCGGATAAGCAGGCTGAGTATGAACTGTTAGTCCAAAGTGAAGTAGATTGGACTTTAGTAAGACTGCCACTCATTGAGCAAACGGATGTAGCCAATGGGATTAAGGTAAATCTTGAAGATTGTCCAGGCGATCATATCAGTGCTACAGATTTAGCTAATTTCGTTATTGAGCAGTTAGACAGTGCTGAATATATTGGAAAGGCACCATTTATTGCCAGTGTTTAAAAATAAAAAGGCGGTGAATTTCACCGCCTTTTCTTTTAGTTGTCTGCTTCGTCAAAAGCTCTGGCTTCTAAATGTTTCTCCAGATCTAATCGGTTAACCCCTTTACTCCACCATTCTGGAGCAGGTTTTCCTTTCAGCATGTAATCAAAATATTCCATCATACGTACCGCATAATCTTTACGATTTGGCAATTTTGCAATACCATGGTTTTCGCCTTTGTAAGTAATCATTACCACAGGTTTGTTCAATCTCCTCAAGCCATTATAGTATTCGATACCCTGAGTGAAATCAACCGCACCATCTTTATCGTTATGTAATAACAACAAAGGAGTTTTCACATTTTTAATATGATAAATTGGCGAGTTGCGTGCAAAAGCATCCCAATTGTCCCAATAGCCAGGTGTTAAACGACCTTGGCTAGCTTCAAAAATAGCTTGGTTGGTACCGCCGCTGTTCCAATAGATTAAGCTATACATACTGATCATATTGGTCAATGGAGCACCTGCTGCTGCTGCCTTAAAAATATTGGTTTGGGTAATTAAGAAAGAAGTTTGGTAACCACCCCAAGAGTGACCATGGATCGCCACGTTTTTCTCGTCAACCACACCTGCAGCAACTGCCGCTTTCACAGCCGGTACTACACAAGCAACTGCCGACATTCCTGGGTCATTTAATTTATACTTGATATCTGGCATCAATACTGCATAACCGTTGCTCAAATACATCGCGGCATTGAAACCTCCACCAGGGAAACCAGGCATGCTGTAGTTGTTTAGCCCATCAGTCAAACGCTCATAAATGTAAGTAATGGTTGGATACGATTTTCCAGCTTCGTAGTTGGCAGGCAAATAAAGTGCAGCTTGTAAAGTATCGCCATGCGCACTCACATACTTGATCAATTTTACGCCTGACGTCCATGCATATTTAGCTTGGTCTGGAGTGTTGGTGTTTACTTGTTTAGGAGCAGTTAGGTTATTGCTTGCACTAGCATAATATATCGGAGATTGTGCGTAGTTACTTTTTGAATAAGCAAAAACATTAGCATTTTCAGCTTTGGTTAAAGCGCCGTAGCTATTGGCATCAGTAAACAATACATTAATTTTAGATTTTCCTGCAGGAAGAATACCAATACCCATATCCTTTGTTTCGTTATTGAAAACAGTGAAATATTGGTCTTTGCTTAGATCTGTACCTTTTTCATTAAAATAAATGCGGTACTTGCCAGCAACGGCAATCTTTTTGCTTTTCCAATTGTCAGATAAGGCAGTTACAGATTTTCCGTCAGCAGAAATCTTCCATAGGTCATAGTTGTCCATGATCAAAGCATACTTCGAATCCGAAGACCAACCATAGTTGGTAGTAGCAGGCTTGTTAACGTTATGGTCATCCAATTGGTCTACAAAAGAAGCTTTGATGTTTCCGGTTAGATTAGCTTTTTGACCAGTTTCGAAGTTAACGCTGTAGAAAACACCATCCACATAGTAACTAGCAATTTTACCGTTCGGTGCTACAAATAAACGACCGCCGTTATTGCCATACATTTTTTCGAATAACAGTTTTTTATTTCCTGTTTTAAGGTCTATTAAATAAACGTCCGAATAACTTTGTCCATCCAAATTACCCATCAATTCATATTTAGAATTATCGTAACCAATAGCATACAATTGCTTAGGGGCAACCATTAGGGAGCGCATATTGCTGTCGGCAAGTTGTGTGAACTTTTTATCCGCAACGCGATAAGAACTAACATAACTAAAGTTTTTATCCCTCATCTCTTGCGTTTGCTGTGCAGATTGAAGGCGTCTATCCTGCCAGTTCCAAATGATCATGTCTGGCTTTTCTATGTCGTCTTTTTTCGCTTCTGGCATAGGAGTAGCTTTAGCCTTTGCTGTGCTATCTACTTTAACATCCGTTTTGCCTTTGGCTTTTGCGGTGTCGGCTTTTTTATCTTCTTTTTTGGTTAAAGTGTTAACGCCGAAAAACAAAGTACTTTGATCATCTGACCAATATGGACTGGCGTTTGTATTAATGCCCATGCCTTTAGTGAAATTGCTATCATCAATACCGTTGTAAACCACTTTAGCAGTTAAGTCGCCATTAATTTTGTTGATACCGATGACACTTAGCACCTCATCTTTGTATTTTTCGTTTTTGTTAGATTTTAGAAGCGCAAAAGCAGTTCCCTCTTCATTCCAAGTAATGCTTTTATAAACCGCTTTGTCGTTGTCTAATGCTGTAATGGTGCCGGTTTTCATGTCTCTCAAGAAAAGTCCGTTGCCATTTTGCCCATTAGCGTCAACGGTATAAGCAAGCTTATCGCCAGCCTTATTAAATGCAAATTCACCAACGTTTCCTAGGTTATAGCTTTTTTTGCTCGCTAAATGATATAAAAGCACATCGGTACCTTTAGCTGCATCTTTATCTTTCGGCGCAGTTTCCAATGGTGCAAATTGTATGGCAATCCAATCAGAAGCATCGCCAGAAAAGCTGAAAGTTCTTACTCTTTCAAAAGTCGTTTGTTTGTTGTCCGATAACGAAACCAATAATAGCTTATCGTACAAAGGTTTCATTGTTTTTCTTGCCGCTTTAGCTTCTGCATCTTTTGCAGATACTTTGAAAGCTGCATACTTTGAATTTTTTGAAAACAAAGCAAAAGTAGGTGTAGCACCAATAGGGTAGCTATAGCTTAAGGTGTCAAAAGTTTTTTTGATGACCATTTTAAGGTCGCCCTCTGTTGGTCCAGTAGCCCAAGCAGTCCATTGGCCGTCTCCGGAAAGTGCATTTCCGCGGTTGTAATTCCATTTAGAAACGTCCTTCCAAGTGAGTGCAGGCTTTACCTGAGCTTGTGCGGAATTTGCTAACACTCCGCCGAGCAGCAATAGAGATAAAGTAATTTTCTTCATAATTAAGGTCTTTGTACAAATGTAATTGATTAATTGGAATTTAAATCAAACTAATTGCAACATTGTTTCATTTTGTTTGACTTGGCTAAAGCTTCCTATTCTTGAGGTAATTATTGTATTTTTGCAGCAATCTTAAATGCGAACGAATAAATCGCAAATCGTAATTTTAAAATCGTAGATCATCATGAAGATTTGGCAGAAAAATGTAGATGTAAACCAATTTGTAGAAAACTTTACGGTAGGTAAGGATAGGGAATTGGATTTACAGATGGCAAAATTTGATGTATTAGGCTCGTTAGCGCATACACAAATGTTGGAAACCATTAATCTACTTACTGCCGAAGAGCTTAATGAGGTACAGGTAGCTCTTAAGGAGATTTACAAAGAAATCGAAGCTGGTAGTTTCGTTATTGAAGATAGTGTGGAAGATGTGCACTCGCAAGTAGAGTGGCTGTTAACGCAGCGCATTGGAGAAGCAGGAAAAAAAATTCACAGCGGACGTTCACGTAACGATCAAGTTTTGGTAGACCTGAAACTTTATTTCAGGAGTTGCATTGAAGAAATGGTTGGAAATACAAAAGAGCTGTTTAACCAATTGATTTCACTTAGCAACTTGCACAAAGATAAATTGCTGCCGGGTTATACCCATTTGCAAATTGCGATGCCCTCCTCATTTGGTTTATGGTTTGGCGCTTATGCAGAGAGCTTGGCCGATGATATGGAATTGATGTTGGCTGCTTGGAAAATCACCAACAAAAACCCTTTGGGTTCTGCTGCGGGCTATGGTTCCTCGTTTCCTTTAAATAGAACTTTAACCACTGAACTTTTAGGTTTCGAGCGCTTGAACCACAATGTAGTTTATGCACAAATGGGCCGTGGTAAAACCGAACGTATTTTGGCACAGGCCATGTCTTCGGTAGCGGCAACTTTGGCCAAAATGGCCATGGACGTTTGTCTGTTCATTAATCAAAACTTTGGTTTTATCAGTTTCCCTTCAGAACTAACGACAGGCAGTAGCATTATGCCCCACAAAAAAAATCCAGATGTTTTTGAGTTAGTGCGTTCTCGTTGTAACAAAATTCAAGCTTTGCCTAACGAAATTGCCATGATGACCACCAACTTGCCCTCAGGTTATCACAGAGATTTGCAGTTGTTGAAAGAAAATCTTTTCCCTGCTTTTATTTCCTTAAACGAGTGCTTGGAAATTACTACTTTCATGTTGCAACACATCACCATCAAAGATGATATCCTGAAAGATAAAAAATATGACTACCTGTTCAGCGTGGAAGTGGTGAACGATTTGGCATTACAGGGCGTACCTTTTAGAGAGGCCTATAAAATTGTGGGCGAGCAAATTGAAAATGGCACATTCAAACCACAATACGAATTGAAACATACTCACGAAGGAAGTATTGGCAACTTAATGAATGATCAGGTCACCGAAGCAATGACCCAAACGTTAAAAGGCTTCGGCTTCGAAAAGGTAAATAATGCCATTGCTAAACTCATTGCATAATGAAACAACTGAAGTATTGTCTCTTTTTAATTTTGTTGCTGTTTAGTTTAAACCTATTAGCACAAAAAGCAGATACTATTACCATTGTTTCTTATAATATCCACCATGGTAATCCTCCGGCCAGACCTGGAGTAATAGATTTAGATGCCATTGCCAATGTTCTCGCAAATCAAAAACCTGATTTTGTAGCGCTGCAAGAAGTAGATGTGAACATTAAACGTTCTGGTAATGTAAACCAAGCGGAATATTTGGCAAAGAAATTGGGAATGTATTTTTACTTCGCGAAAGCAATTGATCATGATGGGGGAGATTATGGTGTCGCGGTACTTTCCAAATATCCAATACAGGGACAACATGCTTTAAAATTTTCAAGGATAGAAGGCCTTAAAGCCGAAGATAGGGTGTTGGCTGTAGTCACCGTTAAGCTCGCTAATGGAAAGAAAATTGCTTTCAGCTCTACGCATTTAGACCATCAAAAAGACGAAGCTTTGCGTTTGCTGCAGATTTCGGAAATTGTAAAATATGCTGAAAAGGAAAAAGGAACCTTCATCATTGCAGGCGATTTTAATGCGGTGCCCAATTCGGCTACCATACAGCTTTTAGATAAGAATTTCACACGTACCTGCAATCAATGCGGTTTTACCATTCCTGTGGTTACGCCTAAGCGAACCATCGATTTTATTGCTTTTAAGCCTAGCAGAAAAATTTCAGTAATCAGCCATGAGGTTATTCAAGAGCACCAAGCTTCTGACCATTTGCCTATTGTGGCTAAAATTGTAATTAAATAAAGCTTGAAATTTCTATTAAATCCATAGGTTTTGAAATCTGGAAATTTCTTGTTTTCGTTATTTTATCGCACCTTATCTGTCATTTCGAACGCAGAGAGAAATCTAGTAATTAATATGGGTTAGATTTTTCCTCATATTTCTTCGAAATGACGCGGAAGTTAATACGAAGTAAATCTCTAGTAACCCGTAAACCTCATAGGTTTTAAAACCAATAAGGTTTATTCCCTTAGATATGAAAATTAACTTATTGTATCTTCTTTGTTTCTTTTCGGTTAAGTATCGAAATAAAATAAAAGTTAATTTAGAATAAATCAAAAGAAAATGAAATGTATATTTGGTTATACAAAACAATCTATAACCAAAATATCATGAACCGTAGAAATTTACTTAAAACACTTTCGCTTACTGTTGGCGCTTCCATTGTAGGTACAGAAGTGTTGGCCAAAATTGGCGAACGTTCCTTTCTGTACAATATTCCAGATAATCCCAATCACAAAAGTTTAGCTAAACCCGTAACAGCAATTACCATTGGTGCAGGAAACAGGGGCATGGTGTATGGCGGTTTCGCAGCGAAGTTCACTGATCAGATCAAGATTGTTGGCGTTGCCGAACCTAATACTTTTAGGAATGATAGATATGCCAAAATTCATAGTATACCGACCGAAAATCGTTTCAATACTTGGGAAGATGTATTCAAAAGGCCAAAATTTGCCGACGCTGTAATTATCTCCACTCCCGATAATTTACATTACGAGCCGTGCATGAAGGCTTTGGCCATGGGTTACGATATCCTTTTGGAGAAGCCCATTGCTCCAACCGAAAAAGAATGTAGGGATATTTTAAACCTGGCAAAAAAAAATAATCGTATCGTAGCGGTTTGCCACGTGTTAAGATATGCGCCTTATTTCGTGAAAATGAAAGAACTTATCGCTAATGGTGCTATTGGTGAGGTTATTAGCATCCAGCATTTTGAACCTATTGAGCACACCCATATGGCCCATTCTTACGTAAGAGGGAATTGGCATAACTCCAAAGAGACTACGCCTATCATCTTGGCCAAATCATGCCACGATTTAGATATCATTAAATGGGTAATCAACAAGCCGAGCAAGAAAATATCTGCCATGGGCGATTTGAAGTGGTTCAGAAAGGAAAATGCACCACAAGGAAGTACAGCTCGTTGTACCGACGGTTGTAAAGTAGAAAGACAATGCCCATATTCGGCAATCAAAGAATATGTTGACCTTAACAAACGTACTTCCGTTTTTGATGTGCCAGCAGGAACCAAAGACCGTAAGGGCTTTATTACAGAGAAATTAAAGACTACCAACTATGGTCGTTGCGTATACAGAATGGAAAATGATCAGCCAGATCATTATGTAACCAATATCCAATTTGCAGATAGTGTAACGGCGAGCTTTTCTATGGAAGCCTTCACTTCTTATCATGGTAGAAGAACCAGGGTAATGGGCTCTATGGGCGATTTAGTTGGTGACATGACTGAATTGGTACATTACGATTTTAGAACCCAAAAGGATACCAAATTTATTCCTAAAGCGGAAGATGTGGAGGAATACAAAAATAGTGGTCATGGCGGGGGTGATTGGCTGCTGGTACGTGATTTTGTACAGGCCGTAGCACAAAAAAATCCAGCCTTGCTTACTTCAACCATCGATGAATCTATTGAAAGCCATGTGATGGGTTTTATGGCCGAAGAAAGCCGTAAGAAAAATAAAGTGATGGACATTAAAATGTAACTTAAGATGGACTCCATAAAAAAATCCCGTTAGATTTTTCTAACGGGATTTTTTTATGGGAGCTTTTTAGCCTATTTAAGCTCAATTTCCGATTTTCCCATCTGGAACCCGTCTGCATATAGGAAAATACCGTACACACCCTTAATAAAGGCCCTAGGGTTAATCCAGTCTATCTTGAATCTGGTCTCGTCGTTGTTGTAAGAAATTTCTATCGCTCTGCTGTATTGCATTTGTTGGCCATCAGCCTCAAACATATTATTTTCATCTGCAATCAAATTGCCCGCTGGATCAATTACCCTCAAGAAAATTTTATGATAGGTTTTCTCTGCCAAGTCATTAGGAACAATCGCAAAATCAATGGTCAATTTGTTGGCGGTACTGGCTTTAGTTACAATAGAGGTTTTGCCGTTATCTTTTACCCTAAAGGCTAAAATATTAATGTTTGATGCTTTTAACGAAGAACCTACTTTTACTTTTCGGTTAAGATTTCTGTTCTCTTTCCTCAGGTTTTCGGTTTGTTCGTTATATTGATTGATGCTGGTCTTTAAACTGTCACGTTCAGTTTTCAGAAAGGAGTTCTCTTGTTCAAGAATGGCAATTTGGTTGTTATAGCTCTTTACAAAATCCCTTAATGAGCTAATTTGCTTATGTGCATCATCCAGTTCTTTTTGAGTGAGTTCGCCTTTTTTAAGGGCCAATTTAAGTTCTGCTATTTTTTGTCGTGCTAATTTCTGCTCTTCGATAAGCCTATCGTTAAGCGTTACATTTAGGAGGTTAACACGATCAAGCTCAACTTCTATTTTTTCAACTTCTAATTTTAAACGATCTGTTTCGGTACTAATGGTTACAAACCTGCTGGTTTGCTGTTGATCCCTAAAATAGAGGTAACCATTTATACCTAGCAATGCAACAATTACAACAATCAGGAAATAGACCTTATTGCGGTCTACCTTATTGTCTACAGTTTTTTCTTGTGTCTGCATTATGTTTTTGAGTCTCCTAAATTACAACCTGTAGCGCTAATGATTTGCTAACTTAATAAAAAATCAAAAAAGTATAAAAATAATGTCACTTTTGTAATTAAAACACTAGAAAGTTCGTTAACCTTATTAGCGTATCAACAAACCATTCAGAATGTTCAAATTCCTGCACAAGTATAACATCGCATTTACACTTTTTATTTCGATTGCTTCCGTTTCCACATTAAACGCTCAACAAGAATCAAAAATTGTACCCAAACGTGAATTTAGAGGCGTGTGGGTGGCCACCGTAACCAATATCGATTGGCCCTCAAAGCAAGGACTTAACGCCGACCAGCAAAAACAAGAACTCATTGCTATTTTAGAGCAACATCATCGGAATGGAATAAATGCAATTATTTTACAGGTAAGACCTACGGCTGACGCATTTTATGCTAAATCAAGAGAACTGTGGAGCCACTGGCTGTTGGGTAAACAGGGCGCAACGCCAGCAGCAGGTTATGATCCCTTGGCCTTTGCCATTAGGGAAGCACATGAACGAGGGATGGAACTACATGCTTGGTTCAATCCTTATAGAGCTACAATGTCGGCTAGAGCGGTGACACATCCGGAACATATTACCAATAAAAGGCCAGAACTGTTTTATACTTATGGCGGCCAAAAGCTGTTCGATCCTGGAATTCCTGAAAATAGAGAATATATTACCCAAGTGATTTTGGATGTGGTAAAAGGATATGATATTGACGGTGTACACTTTGACGATTACTTCTATCCTTATCGCATTTCGGGACAAGTTATTAACGATTCGGCCACTTTTGCAAAATATCCCAACGGTTTTACCAAAATAGATGATTGGAGGAGAAATAATGTGGATATGCTGGTGAAGATGGTGAACGACAGTGTCCATTACTATAAAAAACATATCAAATTTGGTATTAGTCCTTTCGGGATTTGGCGAAACTTTAGGGAAGATACCTTGGGCTCTAAAACGAATGGCTTATCAAATTACGGCGAACTTTATGCCGATTCTAGGAAATGGATCAAAGAGGGATGGGTAGATTATATCAATCCACAGATTTATTTCTCTTTTTCTAGGGCTGCGGCCCCCTTTAAGGTCTTGTTAGATTGGTGGGGCAATAACACTTTTGGTAGGCATCTATATATTGGACAGGCGGCTTATTTGATCCATAATGGTTCTACAAAAAGAGAAGCTGCCTGGGCAAGGCCAGATGAGATTCCTAATCAAATTAGAGCAATTAGAGCGAATAATAGAGTACAGGGAAGCGTTTATTTTAGCTCGAAATCCCTTTCAACCGTAGCGCGTGGACTAGCAGATTCTTTGCGGAATAACTTTTATAAATATCCGGCCCTACCTCCGCAAATGCCATGGATAGATGATATTGTTCCAAACGAACCTCAACATTTAACGGCAGAAGCTCAAAATGATGGAATTAATATCAAATGGGCAAAACCTTTGAAAGCCAAAGATGGAGAAACGGCATCTGGTTACGTGGTTTACCGTTTTGACGAGGGCGAGAAAATTACAGTGCTGGATGCTAAAAATATTGTACACATTACCTTTGAAGATTATCCGTTTTTTCTGGATACGAATGTTGAGAAAGGAAAGCGTTATAGTTACCTAGTTACTGCATTGGACCGTATCAAAAATGAAAGCGACCCTAGTGGACCAGTAGGGGTAGAGGCCAAATAAAAAGGGCCTGCGAAGGACCTAAACTCCGCAAGCCCAGGATTTGTATTTGGGTTAGTTATCTGTGTATTTATCTAATACGTTTGATTTTGGGGAAATGCTACACCATATCTTAAAAATAAAAAAGGACGGCCAATTGGACCGTCCTTTTTTATGCTTGAAAAACTAGATTAGTTTTCAGGTAGTAATACCAAACGGATGTAATTATCTCCGTTTAAATATTTTTGGGCAGCTCCTTTGGTTGCTTCTACTGTTACACCATTAATGCGTGCAGTATTGCTTAAAACTTGGTCTAAGTTGTCACCATATTTTAAGCGATTGGTCAGGTAATTTACCCAGAAAGTATTTTCACGAAGGCTTAATTCCTCTTGTCTCAATTCTTCAGATTTAAATTTCTGTAAATCTTCTGCTGTTACGCCATTTTGTTTAAAGGCGTTTACTTCTTCCAAAGCCGCATTGATCAACTTTTCTACATTGGCTTTAGCGCAGTTAAATGAAATGGTAAAGAAATAATGTGCAGTTGGATATTTCTGAACACTTAATGAAACACCAGGGCTATAAACACCACTTTCTTTTTCGCGAAGGCGCTCCGTAATTTTAATATCTAATGAAGCTTTTAAGGCATCCAGCATCACATTGTTTTCTGCGTTATAGGTATAGTCATCATGGAATACCAATTGAACGGTAACTTTGTCTTCCAAGCCTTTTTTAACCGCTTTGCTTACTTTCCCTTTTGGAGGATTAATGCCGTTGTCAACAAAGTTTTCGTTTCTGTTTAACGAAGGTAGGCTTGCCAAATAAGTAGTAATAAATGGCTTGATTTTCTCTACATCAAAATTACCAACAAATACGAAAGTTTGGCCACTGGCATCTGCAAAACGATTTTTGTAGAAAGCGTAAGCTTTATCCAAATTGATTTTATCAATATCAGAAAGGTTGGTAGGCATACCACGTTTGTGATAGTTAGCCATTACTGCTTGTACAGTATCAGCAAAAACACTGGTCGGGCTACTGTTTTTGTTTGCCGTAATTACTTTGTAATCGCTAATGTTTTTATTGAAAATTTCCGCGTCTTTGCGAGGATTAGTGGCATAAGCATAAATCAACTGAAAGGCTGTTTCAAGATCTTTTGGTGAAGTACTTCCTGAAAAACCTTGATAAAGATCATTAATGTATGCACCAGCTGAAACTGTTTTGCCTGCCAAGTACTTGCTCAATTGCGTAGGATTGAAGTCGCCTACGCCACTTTGTGCAATAAGATTAGCATTATCTGCTGATTGGAAATCATCGTCTTTAGCTAATGATGAACCGCCTTTAGCAAAAGAGGTGAAAATAATTTGATCGTTTTTAAAATCAGTAGGTTTTAATATCACTTTAACACCATTGCTTAAGGTTAAAGAAGTTACACCAATTTTATCATTTTTGGTTTCGTTAACAATAGTTCCTGCTTTTGGTGCTTGCGCAATAAGTGGTTTATTTACGGTATTATCAACATAAGGAGTTACACCATTACCTGCATTTTTAATAGCAGCTAACAAAGCTGCTTCTGTTGGCAGGTTCTCTTTTTCCTTTTCGGGTGCTTGAACCACCACAATTTGATTGGTTTTGGTGACCATTGCTTTTGCAGCAGCATTAACATCCGCTAGGGTAATATTTTGTAGCATCTTTTTAGACAGCTCATAACTGTGCTCCGCAGAAGGCATAGCAGCGCCAACTAAGAAATGATTAAGGTATTGTTGTACATAAACCGCAGATTTGGTTTTGTCTTTTTCCTTGAATTGTTTCTCAACACCAGCCTCCATTTTTTTCTTGGCTGTTTCAAGCTCACCAGCGGTGAAACCAAATTTAGCCATACGTTCGTTTTCGGCGATGGCGGCAACAATGGCTTTTTGTAGTTCCGCTCCAGTTTTAGCAACAGCCACAGTTTGCAAAGCATTGATGTCCCAAATCAAACCTCCTTGATATGGTGCATATGAACTCTGTGCAAATAAAAAAGGTGCATTTCCCTTTTGAGTAATTTCTGCGAGGCGAGCAGCAATCATGCTATTGACCAAGTTTTGCGTAAACAGTAGTTTATAATCGCTTTCTGTTTTAACTGGACCTTGTTTCTGCTTGTAGATGACCTGTGCAACGTTATATGGTTGCTCTTTGTCGGTTACCAGCTTAATAAGCGGTTGGGCATTATCCGGAATGCTATAATAAGGCCTAGTTCTTTCGTTAGCTGGGTTGGTTAAACCTGAAAAGTTAGCAATTATAAGCTTTTCTACTTCGTTTACATCAAAATCGCCAACAGCAATTACCGACTGCAGATTTGGACGGTACCAATCTTTGTAGAAATTACGGATTTTATCGTGGGTGAAGTTCTGTAAAAGTTGAACATCGCCAATTGGCAAGCGTTTAGCATATTGAGAGTTGCCTAGCAATAAAGGTAAAAGTTGCTTTCTGATCCTTTCTCCAGCATCCTTACCTCGTTGGCGGTCTTCTTCAATAATTACACCGCGTTCATTGTCAATTTCTTTACCATCCATGCTTACTTTTCCTGCCCAGTTAGCTAGAATTTTAAAGCCAGTTTTAAAAACTTCGGCACTATCTGTTGGAATTGGCAATTGGTAAACCGTTTGGTTAAAACCTGTATATGCGTTAAGGTCAGCACCAAAACGTACCCCAGCTTTTTGTAGGTAGTTGATGATTTCGTTTTTAGGGAAATCTTTAGTGCCGTTAAAGGCCATGTGTTCGGTAAAATGCGCTAAACCTAATTGGTCTTCATTTTCCATTAACGAACCAATTTTGTTTCCTAGGTACAGTTCAGCTCTGTTTTTAGGTTCTGTATTTTTCTTGATGTAATAAACCAATCCGTTCGGCAACTTCCCGATTTTAACGCTAGGATCATTGGGGATGGTAGAACTTGTCGCAGGCTTAGCTGTAGTTTTGGTTGTTGTAGCTTTTGCCGGAGCTTTTTTTTGTGCAATTGCAGGTTGAACTAACGCGAATGAAAGTGCGCCTACTGCAAGTAAATGCAAGTTTTTCTTCATTGATATAAAATTAGTTAAGTGGATGATTTCCTGAAATTAGAGAAAATTGGTGTGAAAAAGTTACAACCTTAATTTGTAAAAATATAGGAAGCGCATTCTTTAAACCTTGATAATGATATTGCGTTTATACATGATCCAAAGAATTACATACCAGAAAAGCACAAAGGCAATGGCATAAGCTAAGGATGCATTTAAAGGATTTGCAAAGCTAGAAGCAAACCAAGCTTTATTAACATAGCTTAAGGCACCAATTTTTTCTCCCTCAAAATCAACTTTAATCATGTTGAGTAAGCGTGGCATAAGGCCAGATAAAAAGAAAACGGTAATTGCATTTACGCCATAAACAACAAAGGGTTTGGTAAATCGATTGTAATGGTTCACATCAATTAACCAATAGGAAAGTGACAGGATCAGTGTTGCCCATCCACCAGTGTACAAAACAAAAGAACTTGTCCATAACGATTTGTTGATAGGGAAACTCAGGTCCCAAAGAAGCCCGCCTATCACTGCTAGAGTTCCTACAGAAAATAGCCAAGAGATTTTGGTGGCGGCGTCAACAGTTTTGTTTTTAAGATAAACGCCCACTAATACTCCAAATAAACAAGTTCCAATGGCGGGAATGGTACTTAAGATGCCCTCCGGATCCCATGTTTTTGCAGCTTTCCATAAATGAGCTTCTGTCAATATGGTGCGGTCAAGCCATGCCCCTAAATTGGTTTCTTTTTCTAAATTGGCAAAACCTACCCCTGGTACAGGTACAAAGGTCATTAGTGCCCAGTAGCCAAAAAGGAATATCACAATAGCTTGAAACAGTCGTTTATTATTCAGTTTCAGGAACATCACTGCCGAAATGAAGAATACCACCGATATACGTTGTAAAACCCCTGGAATCCTAACTGTTTTTAAGGATTCTACGAAGTTAAACTCACTAAAATTTCTTGGGAAAAAAGCAAGCATGAAACCCAGTAAGAAAAGAGTAAAGGCTCTTTTTAATGCTTTTAAAATGGTTTTTCCGTGTGTGCTTTGGTCATCTCTCTTGCTACCCATAGCATAAGCTATAGAAACACCAACAATAAATAGGAAAAAGGGGAATACCAGATCGGTAGGCGTACAGCCATTCCATTCGGCATGCTCTAAAGGGGGATATATATGGGCCCAACTTCCCGGATTGTTTACCAGAATCATTGCGGCAACCGTTAAGCCCCTAAAAAAATCAAGAGATAATAGTCGTTGTGGTTTGGTTTCCATGGTGTAAATAAAAAAAATATCTTCTATGTTTTAGTTTGTTTAAACTAAAGATAGAAGATATTTATGAAAAGCTTGCCATTCTGTATTTGCAGAGAGGTTACTCTACGCCTTACTTCTTCGTAACTGCTTCGTGGTCTTCGCTATACTCAGAATGACAAACAATGTGATTAAAAATGATATCTCACGAAAGCTTCCATCGCTTCGTAGTCGGCTAAACCTAAATCATCATAGATTTGAGCTGTCTCACGATTTCTGTCTTCGGCTCTTTGCCAGAACTCTCTAGGGTCATCACCAGGGAATACTGGAATATCTTTTTGCGATTGGTGTTTGAAAATAGCCAACTTCTTGCGCTCAACCTCGTTAGGACTCAATGGAACTGCCATTTCAATTTCATATGGTTCAAACTCGTGCCAAGCACCGCGGTACATCCATAACCAGCAATCTTTTACCCAGTCTTCAGTTGCTTTTAAGCGTCTTAATGCTTCTACAATAATGTTAAAGCAAACAATATGGGTTCCGTGCGGATCTTCGAAATCGCCAGCAGCAAATACTTGGTGTGGTTTTACTTTTTGAAGAAGTTCCATGGTTAACTGAACATCAATTTCAGAAACAGGGTTTTTCTTTACCTTGCCAGTTTCGTAGAAAGGAAGCGCCATAAAATGGATATTTTCATCAGGCAATCCTGAGAAACGAGCACCCGCAATAGCTTCACCTTTTCTGATTAGGCCTTTAACCAATTTGATTTCTTCCGTATCTACCTGATTAGGTAGTTTGTTGGCCATAAACTCACGCATATCTTCGTAAGTTTTTCTCATGTTGGTTTGGTCGATTCCCATTTTTTCAGAGAAGTCGATATTGAACTCAACGAAACGCAATACATCATCGTCCCAAACGGCGGTGTTGCCAGAAGTTTGGTAAGCCACATGTACTTCGTGTCCTTGGTCAGCCAATCTGATGAAGGTACCACCCATAGAAATTACGTCATCATCAGGGTGTGGCGAAAATACAATTGCTCTTTTCTTCGCAGGATTTGCCCTTTCCGGACGCTGGCTATCATCGGCATTTGGTTTACCTCCTGGCCATCCTGTAATGGTGTGCTGTAATTTATTGAAAATATCGATGTTGATGTCGTAAACAGGACCATGTTCAGTAGCTAACTGCGCCATACCATGGTTGTTATAGTCGTCCTCAGTTAATTTAAGAATAGGTTTTTTCAAGTGTCTTGCCAACCAAATGACCGCTTTGCGGGTAAGTTCAGGTGTCCAGTCACAATCTCTAGCTAACCAAGGCGTATTAAATCTGGTTAATCCTGTTGCAGCATCCTCATCTAAAATGAACTCAACGTTTTCCGAAAGTTGTAAGTAAGTTGCAGGAACTTCACTCGAAATTTCTCCCTCTACCGCTTTCTTGATAATGGAAGCTTTCTTTTTATTCCAAGCCATTAAGATGATCTCTTTGGCTTTGAAAATGGTACCGATACCCATGGTAATGGCTTTGGTAGGTACGTTAGATTTACCCCCAAAATCGCGGGCAGCATCCCTACGGGTAAGGTCGTCCAAAGTTACCAGGCGAGTACCTGAGTTTGGTGCCGAACCCGGTTCGTTAAAACCAATGTGGCCAGTACGTCCGATACCTAAAATCTGAATATCCAGTCCGCCAACACTTTCTATTTTCTTTTCGTAATTTAAACAGAAAGCTGGAATTTCTTCAAGACTTAGGGTGCCATCTGGAATGTGTACATTGCTTTTGTCTATGTCAATATGATTGAAAAGGTTTTCATTCATAAAAGTAACATAGCTTTGTACAGCGTTAGGTTGCATTGGATAATACTCATCCAAATTGAAGGTAATTACGTTTTTGAAGCTAAGACCTTCTTCTTTGTGCAATCTAACCAACTCCGCGTAAACCGCAACTGGGGTTGCGCCAGTAGCTAGGCCTAATACGGCTTTTTCATTTTTTTGTTGTTTTTCTTTGATTAGCGAAGCGATGCGGTTCGCAACACTTAAAGAAGCCTCCTTTGGATTTTTAAAAATACTTACGGGAAGCTTTTCGAACCTCGTTTCTTCTAATAGATTTAATCTTGCCATTAATCTTTGGTTTTTATTGAACGGAGCAGTAAATATAGAACAGTTAAATAGAAAAAAAAATAGATAAAACTTGCGAAAAGCCTTAATTGTATGAAAAATGCCCTTTAAAGCGGTGTTTGGCGGCTTACACTTTTTAAAAAAATTAAAAAACATTGGTTTTAATGATGCCTTCAAGCCTGATACTGATATCGAAATCAAAAATGCGTATGGTATTTAACTAAACATCTTTGTACATTACGCCATCCAAATCATAACCTTTTTTCCATGAAAAATCAAATCGAAGACTTCTATCAAAAATCTAAAAAAGATGAAAAGCTCATTATTGGTTTAATGTCGGGCACTTCAATGGATGGATTAGACATTGCCCTTTGTTCCTTTAAAGGGCATGGAAGTCATACAGAAATCAAGTTGCTTAATTTTAAAACCGGAGATTATTCGGAGCTTTTTCGAAAACAAGTGAAAGGAATTTTTTCTAAGCGACAGGTAGATTTGGAGATGGTGTGTTTAATGAATGAACAGGTGGCACTTACCCATGCTAATCTAATTAATGAGGCAATAGCTGAATGGGGGTACGAGAATGCGCAGATTGATTTTATTGCGAGTCATGGTCAAACCATTTATCACGCCCCTAAATCTTTACACCAACAGGAGGGATTGCCCAATGGAACCTTGCAAATTGGGGATGGCGATCATATTGCTGTAAACACGGGAATTATTACCCTAAGCGATTTTAGGCAAAAACATATCGCTGCCGGGGGCGAGGGTGCGCCTTTAGCCGTTTATGGTGATTATTTGATTTTTTCAAAAAAAGGTGAGGATCGCATCATGCTCAATATTGGTGGAATTGCCAATTTCACCTATTTGCCGGGAGATTTAGATGCCACTAAAGTATTTTCTACCGATGTTGGTCCAGGTAATACCTTAATGGATCAGTATGTGCAGAAATATTTTGAAGGGTTATATTATGATAAGGATGCCACCATTGCGAGGCAAGGAAATGTAAACGAAGCGTTATTGCAGGCTTTACTTGCGAATGATTTTTTTAAAGCCGATTTCCCTAAAACCACAGGGCCTGAACTTTTTAGTTTGGCCTATTTGGAGCTAGCACAACAAAAAAGCAATACCCAAGGTTTGAGCCATGAGGATGTAATGGCCACGTTGTGTCATTGTTCTGCATATGGTATTATCGAAGCGATCAAACGAGCTTTGGACAAATTATCTAGTCCGGTATTGTATCTGAGTGGTGGCGGTATGCATAATCCCCTTTTGCTAACTTTGCTTAAGCAAGAACTTCCACAGAGCACTTTCAAAACTACAGCTGATCTAGAGATTAATCCCGATGCCAAGGAAGCGGTTTTGTTTGCGTTATTAGCCAATGAAACCTTAAGTGGTAGCCAAACTTACTTTGGCGAAAGAGAAGGTGTGCCTTCAATCTGCATGGGCAAAATCAGTTTGCCAAAATAAATTTTGGAATTTTAATATTTTGTTTGCGGTTTAATGCAAACAATTGCAGATATTTACGCGGAGCTTTAGCGCTTTTAGTTATAAAGCGCTTTGCTTACAACTAACCACTTATTCACGTCAAGTATGAAGAGAATCTACACTTCATGGCGGTCAAAATGGAGGATACTCTGTATGTCGCCAATTTTTTTGCTGTTTTTCTTAACGGCAAATGCACAAACCAATCGTTATGTTATTAGCGGGAAAGTCACTGAAGAGGGAACCAATGCGCCAGTTCCGGGAGCCGGAATAAAGGTGCAGGGAACCAATTTTGCGGTGGCAGCCGGTAACGATGGTACTTATTCGTTAGTTGCCAATTTGGCACCGGGAAATTATCAGATTTCGGTGACGTTTATTGGTTACAAAACCGCAAGCCAGCAAGTTACGTTAGGCTCAAATAACAATGTTACCGCTAATTTTACCCTAGGACAAGATGCCATGGGGCTTGATGAAGTAATTGTAACAGGTACTTCGCAAGGAACTACACGTAAACAGTTAGGTAACTATATCACGTCTGTAAAGGGAGATGATTTGAACAAAGCACCTAGCGGCAATGTATTGGCTTCTATGCAAGGTAAAGTTGCTGGGGCGCAAATTAGCCAAAACTCGGGAGACCCAGCAGGAGGTATGTCTGTTAAACTACGTGGCATCAGCTCAGCTAACTCTTCTACAGAGCCTTTGTATATTATTGATGGGGTGATCATGAACAATAGCACCACAAGAGTAACCAATACTTCTTCTAATTATGATGGAGGGAACTTTGTTGGAAGCATTGGCCAAAATAGAATGGTAGATATCAATCCGGCTGACATCGAAAGAGTTGAAGTGTTAAATGGTGCTTCTGCGGCAGCTATTTACGGCTCTAGAGCAAATGCTGGGGTTATCCAGATTTTCACGAAAAAAGGTGTGGCAGGAAAAACACAAGTGAGCTTTAATACCAATTTTGTAATTAGCGAGCTTCGTAAGAAAATAGACGTTAACCAAGCGCCTGTGAAGTTTGGAGGAAGTGTAGATGCTGTAACACAAGACATCCTTACGCCAGCATTGACCACTACCACCCCTGTGACGAGGTACGATTATCAAGATTATATTTTTAGGACTGGTTATGGTACGGATAATAATCTTTCAATTTCAGGAGGCAGCGAAAACACCAAGGTTTATTCCTCTTTTGGTTATTTCAGTAATCAAGGTATTATTAAAAATACTGATTTTAGGAAGTATAATTTTAGAACTAATCTAGATCAGAAAATCAATAATTGGGCTAGCCTTTCAGCAGGATTGAATTATATTAAAAGTGCAGCTAATGAAAAACCAGATGGTAATTCATTCTTTTCTCCAATGAACTCAGTGACCATTATTGGTAACTTTCATGACATTTGGAGAAGAGATGCCAACGGAAACCTAATGGCTGTGGGTGAGCGAGGTCGTGTAAATCCTGTATCTGTAATAGAGGATATTAAACAAAGACAAGAAGTAGATAGAATCATTGCAAATGCTACTTTAAAGTTGAATCCAATTAAGAATCTTACTGTAGATTTAACTTTGGGCGCTGATAATTCCAGCCAAAATGGTACCACTTATATTCCTCCTTACACCTATAATGTAAATCCTGATTTTTATGGAGGTGGAACAAATATGGACGGGGCCCAAAACGGTTATGCTAGTGCTGCAACCAATAAGGCGTTTATGTTCAATAATGAAATTAACGCTACTTATCAAGCTAAAGTTTCTGACCTGTTAAGCTCGGTAACTCAAATTGGATACTCGTATCAGTATGAAAGAGGTCGTTATGCACTAATGCAAAGCAGAGGCTTAGCTCCAAAAATTAGTACAGTAAATGGTGCTGCAACACAATTACCGAGTGTTGACGGAAGAACTGAACTTTCAATTAGTGGAGCCTATATTCAACAGAACTTTAAATATAAGGACCATTTGTTTGTTACGGGAGCCTTGCGTATGGACGAATCGTCGGTATTTGGTGAAGATAACAGAAATCAGATTTATGTAAAAGCGAGCTTGAGTTATGTGCTGTCTTCAGCAGACTATTGGAGAAAAACAAACCTTTCTTCATGGTGGGATACTTTCAAGTTAAGAGCAGCTTATGGACAATCAGGTAATTTAACAGGTATTGGCCCATATGATCGTATCAATGCTTATAATGGACAAGGCTTCATTGGTTATGCCTCATTGTTTAGTAATGCCCAACTTGCTAATGAAAATGTAAAGCCTGAGCGTCAGGATGAGTTGGAAGTAGGTACGGATTTAGGTTTTTTTAGAAATAGACTAACCCTAAGCTTTAACTATTACAATAAGAAAGTTAAAGACCTACTACTCGCTCAAGTGATTGCACCTACAGAGGGTTATAGCAGTTTCTTAAATAATATTGGTTCATTAAAAAATACAGGTGTTGAATTGGTATTAGGTGGCACGCCTATCAAAACCGATGACTTCAACTGGAACACCTCTGTTATCTTTAACAAGAATAAAAACGAGGCTTATAATGTTGGTGCCATGAGATTATTGAGCACAAATCCTGGAGCGCCAGTTGCTATTATCGATGGGCAACCTATTGGAATGTTCTATGGAACATATTTCGCTAGAAATTCAGATGGAAGTCTAGTGACCAATGCTGCGGGCATTCCCCAACAAGCAAAAGATGGAGCCGGCAATCCTTTAAGGAAAGTACTGGGTAATCCCAATCCAGACTATACTTGGACTTTTGTAAACGAATTTAACTACAAGAAATTTGGGTTACGTGTTCAATTAGATGGTGTAGAAGGTAGTGATGTATGGAATGCAGACTGGAGAACCAGACAAGGTGTAGGTAATGGTAAAGTAGCAGAGCAAGAACATCTTGGACAATTGCCTAGGGGTTATGTTGCAGGAGTATATGCTATTGAAGAATGGAGAATCGATGATGGCTCGTTTGTTAAATTAAGAGAAATCTCTTTAAGCTATAACATCGGTAAAGTAAAATCTATCAGTAACATGACCGTAGTGTTAAGCGGTAGAAATTTAATTTCATGGGATAAATACAAAGGGTATGATCCAGAGTTGAATTCTGCAGGTCAGTCAACCATTCTTAGAAACATAGATTTTGGTTCCGTGCCAATTCCAAGAACATTTAGTTTGGGCTTACAGGTTAAATTTTAAGTTTAGGAGAATGATTATGAAAAAGATAAAAATAAATTCAATATATATAGCTTGCAGTTTATTGACACTGACAAGTATTACCGCCTGTAAAAAGGATTTCGAAGATCCCTCTAGAGTTAAAACAGATGAAGCATTAAACTCTAGTCAGGCCTTGTCTGCAGTGGCTGTGGGTATTCAACGAACTTATACGCTAACAAGAACTAGTGTTGTATTTAATTCGGTAGCGACTTCTGGTTTTTCTAGTAATGAGCTCAAATTGCTGAATGCCGGTAACATTCCTGAATTACAGTTGAGTACTGGCGGTGGTGCGGTTGATGCAACTAACACTATTTTGTTCAACATGTGGGCTTCGGCATTTAAAGTGATTGATGAAAGTAATAAAGTTATCTTAGGAGCAGAAAAATTAGGAGATAAAGGATATGCATCTGGTTTAATTGGATATGTGACCATTTTTAAAGCACTTTCCTTAGGGACTATTTCCTCGTTCTGGCAAAAGGTTCCAGTAACAGTAGGGAAAAATGTTCCTTTTGTAGATAGGGTAGATGGTTATAAAGCGGCTATTGCCGCCATTGACAATGCGCTTGCAAAGATTGCTGCAAATCCGATCACAGTTCAATTTAATAGAACAGTTCCCAACTTGAACATTGTAAATGCCTTGCATGCTTTGAAGGCTAGATACGCATTGTTCTCAGGGCAATATGGTTTGGCACTATCTGAAGCTAATGCTGTTACCATTCCAACAACTATTCCTCCAAATTTAACCGAGATTAAACCAACAGATGTTTCTGCTTTTCGTTTCGATTTAGCCAATGTTAACATCTTAAACTCTATTATATCATCCAATAATGTATTTCAACCAACGGATGCTAATTTAGGTTTGACAGGTACTGTAGTCCCGGATCCTACCGATGGTCGAATTGCTTTTTATACTAAAATGGAAGGAACTCCTGTGGCCACACTTCGTATGGCGGGGTTTTCAACAACCACAACAACTTCTATCCCGGTTTTCTTGCCTGGAGAGATCATGTTAATTAAGGCGGAGGCCTATGCACGTCAAACTACACCAGACTTGAATAGTGCGCTCACCGAGCTCAATAAGGTCGTAACAAAAAATAATGATGTTTTTGGAGTTAATGCTAACTTGCCTGCTTTGACAGGACCTTATAATCAATCACAGATATTGGAGCTCATTTATAAGCATCGTAGTATTGAATTGTATGCTTCTGGCTTAAAGTTAGAAGATATGCGCAGGTTTGGAAGACCGTTAGCGGAAATGAAACGTAGTTTTATGCCTTATCCTTTCCAAGAAAGAGATAACAATCCTAATACCCCGGCAAATCCGGCATTTTAAAATAAAAAAGGAGGCAAAAGCCTCCTTTTTTATTTTAGTGTTATATGATCTGTAAATTCTTGGCTTGATAAGTTTTCAGCATATCATCATTCGCATCCAATTCTGTCACCAGATAGCTAATGTTTTCTAAGCCAGCTACCTTTAAGCGTAGGGTAATTCCCAATTTTTCCGAAATACATAGGATTGCGGTTTTCTTGGAAGAAGCAATCATTGCTTTTTTCAGCTGATTAATCTCCCAGTCAGTATCGGTTACCCCATCAACCGGGTGTAGCGCACTGGTTCCCATTAAGCAAAGGTCTGCCCTGATATCAGCCAGTTGGCTAATGACATGTCCACCGTAACTGATTTGTGAGTTTTTTGCGAACAAGCCGCCAATTAGAATTACCTCTATTTTTTCATACTTAGCCAACTCAACGGCAACCAAAGGGCTAATGGTAATAAATGTAGCGTGTAAGTGCTGAGGTAATTGTTTAGCTAATTCAATGACAGTAGTACCTCCTCCGGTTAATACCACCATGCCATCTTTAATTAGTGACGCAGTTTTTTTTGCAATGTTGATTTTGGCATCCTTTGCATAAACTTTACTATCGTCGAAAGTGGACTGATAAGATTTGGAGAGCGCACCTCCATGTACTTTGTTCAACAAGTTGTCATCGGCGAGCTCTTGTAGGTCTCTCCTGATGGTATCTTCTGATACATTTAATAATTCTACCAAATCAGAGCTTAATACACGATTGTGTAGGTTGATTTGGCGCATGATGATGTTATGTCTTTCTTTTTTTAACATTTCTTCTACCAGATGTTTGACAGGTTCAAGGTAGTAAAAAATATTTTTAATTGTTAATTGTTGCAGATTTGGTTAGAAGAAAAATGCGGATTTTTGCGGAGTTTGGTCTGAAAATACTTCTTTTTTGTTAAATTTTTGTTACAATGTGTTGGTTTGTTTAAATAAAAATATGATATTTACTGTATGTTTATAAAAAATGCGTTAATATGCGTTTTTTAGTTTGCAACTAATTTTATAATAAACCAAATTAAAATTTATGAAAAGACAACTACTCATGCTTTTGTTGAGTGTTATTCTTGTCGCGGTAAATGCTGTAGCCCAGCAGGTGACAGTAACGGGGAAAATAACATCATCAGGAGATGGTTTGCCTATTCCGGGTGCAACAATTCGGGTGAAGGGAGGTGCTAGCGCTACCCAGACTAACAACGACGGTGTCTATACCATCAAAGCTAATCAAGGAGATGTGCTTCAGTTCGCCTATATCGGCATGACTACACAAGAACGCACAGTTGGAAGTAACACTACAATCAATATTGCTTTAGTTGAAGACTCCGAAGGTCTCAATGAAGTAGTAGTAGTTGGTTTTGGTACACAAAAGAAAGAGAGTTTAACTGGGGCTGTAACTTCTGTTAATGTAGAAAAGGTATTTGGTAATCGTCCAATTCCCGATGCGGCTAGAGGGTTGCAGGGTGCCGTTCCTGGACTTTCGGTCGTGGTGCCTAGTGGTGAGGTAGGTTCAGATCCTGTCATTAGAATCCGTGGTCAAGTAGGTTCAGTATTGGGTTCCTCTCAACCATTAATTTTGGTTGATAACGTTGAGATCCCAAGCATGCAGTATGTGAATCCGAATGATATAGAAACTATTAGTGTATTGAAAGATGCTGCCTCAACTTCGATTTATGGTTCAAAAGCTGCTTTCGGCGTAGTCTTAATTACTACAAAAAAAGGTGCTAATGCAGTTGGAACTAAAATTACCTATTCTAACAATGTTGTATGGCAATCGCCATTTAAAGAGCTTGATATCGCGGGTATCGATGGTTTAGAGTATACCTTAGATGCTCATGAAAATATGAAACAGCCAGGGCCAGCAGGTGGTTTTTGGCGTATTGATAGAAATAGCTTCGAAAAGATTAAAGAATGGCAAGCAAAATACGGCGGTACGGTGGGTAATGATGATCCTGTAGTTTATGGTCGTGATTGGTACTGGGACGGAGCACAGAAATTTGGCTATAGAATTTATGATCCTGTAGCGGCCATGATAAAGGATAATGCTTTATCGCATATGCATAACCTTGGCTTAAACGGGAAGAGTGGAAATACAAATTACAATTTAAGTATAGGGTATTTAGGACAAGAAGGAATGATGAAGCCGGCTAAGCATGATGACTATAGAAGGTTTACACCATCGCTAAACTTGTCTACTAAAGTAACGGATTATTTCACACTTCGTGGAGGGGTAAGGTACGCGGCGGGAACAAAAAGAAATCCCAATTCATTAAATGCCGATGCTTTTGCTGCTGACCCATGGTTGTACTTGTATCGTTGGAGTCGTTTGTTTCCAATAGGGGTGAAGGAGAATGGCAATGATATTATTGATCCTGCCTTTTCTGCTCGCATGTCTAATGATCAAATTCGCGACGAAAAATTCTTGAACTTAAATATAGGAGCAACTCTTAACTTAACTAAAGCTTGGGATATTCAAGCAGACTATGCCTATAGTACACAAAATAATTTGTCGACGGCATCAGTTCCTTACGTGCAGGGTCGTACACATTGGTATGGCGTAGAGGCACTTAGAGATGCTAATGGTGCACAAGTATATGTGGATGAGAACGGTAACCCGACTACTACTGGTGGAATGCCGGCTTATCAGTTTCCTTTAACCGATCATACTGTAAAGGCAAACACCTATTTCTCTCAAGATAATTTTAGGTCAATCAGAAATACATTTAATATCCTATCTAATTATAATTTGACGCTGAACAAGCATCAGTTTAAGTTCATGGTAGGTAGCAATATTGTTGGTTATGATTTTTCTAGCCAATACTCTACAAGAAATAATCTATTAAACAATGAAAATCCTCAATTTAACTTTGCTGTAGGAACAGAAACTTCAGGAGGAACGGCAAATTGGGATGCACAGGTTGGTTTTTTTGGAAGAGTTAATTATTCATTCGATAATAAGTATCTCTTTGAAGCGAGTGTGAGACGTGATGCAACTTCAAAATTTCCAGCACACTTAAGATGGAGGACTTATCCTTCGGTTTCCGGAGGTTGGGTAATCTCTAATGAGGATTTTATGACGAAATTGAATCCGGTAATGAGTTTTGCTAAACTTCGTGCCTCATGGGGTTTCATTGGAGATCAATCAGTGTCTAATTCTCTATATATACCGCAAATGGGTATCGTTAAAAATTCATGGTTAAACACTGGCGGTATTCCTTTTTATCAATTGGGAACCCCAACTCCAGTTTCCCGTGATATTTCTTGGCAGAATATCGAACATATCAACATAGGAGCTGATTTTAGATTCTTTAATAATAAACTGGGTCTTACAGCAGAGGTTTTTCAACGTTATACCAGGGATATGATTATTGCTGGTGATGCCTTGCCTGCAACTTATGGTGCCACCGCTCCTCAAGGTAATTTTGGAGATTTAAGAACTCGTGGATGGGAGCTGAATTTAGATTTTAACCATCAATTTGGCAATGGGCTGCGTTTAAGCTTTGATGCAAATATATCAGATGCGGTAACTTTCATTACAAAGGGTGCCGACTATCAAATGCCATGGGAAAATAGATTGTTAAGTAATGCCTTTTCTACTGGTAGAAGATATGGTGATGTTTATGGATTTGTTACCGATCGTTTATATCAAAAAGATGATTTTGTTTACGACAGTAATGGCAATTTCGTACAAACTAACATTGTTTGGAATGGAACTAGCAAGAGAACTAATAGGCTCGTTGGAAGTAACCCTGTTTATCAAACGTATTTCGAAGACGGTAACCAGACCATGTTGATCAGTCCTGGGGACGTGAAGTTTGTGGATGTGAATGGTGATGGATACATTGATGCTGGGAATGGAACTAATGGCAATCCTGGCGACAGGGTGGTAATTGGAAACACTACGCCAAGATATCAATATGGTTTCCGTGTGGGTGCTGATTATAAAGGTTTCAGCTTATCATTATTTTTCCAAGGTGTGGGCGAAAGAAAAATTTGGGGTAGTGGACAATTGGCTATACCAGGCTATTTTGCCAAAGAAGGGGCCATGCCACAGGCTATTGCCGAAAATTACTGGAAACCAGATCGTACCGATGCCTTTTATCCAAGAGCTTGGAACATGAATGGCGCAGATGAAGGATATGTAATGAGGGCACAAAGTAAATACATGTTAGATATGTCTTATCTAAAGATAAAGAACATTACTCTGGGCTATGAGCTGCCAACTTCTATACTTAAAAGAATAAAAGTGGCGAATGCGCGAGTGTATGTTTCGTTAGAAAATTTCATAACCTTTGATAATTTGAGAGGCTTGCCAATAGATCCAGAAGCAATTTCTGGTGTATCTATGTTGCGTTCTGGTGGAAATTATAATTTGGGTCGTACGGGTACTTCAAACCCAGCATTTAAGTCGGCCTCAGCAGGGATTCAAGTTGGTTTTTAATTTAAAGGAAGAAAGAAATGAAAATAACATTTAAAATAATATTCGTCTTTGCAGTAATTGCACTTGCAGGCTGTAAAAAGTTTTTAGATCGCCCGCCTTTAACTAGCGAAACGGACGAAACGGCTTGGACGAGTGAAGAGAAATTACGTCTTTACGCTAACAAATATTATACAGATTTTTTTACGGGATACGGTGATGGCTATACAACCACGGGAGCACCATTAGTGGGTTTTACCAATAGTGACGATATGGTAGTTAGGGGAAATCAGCCGAATTTTACTCGGGCGGTACCTAACAGCGGTATTTGGAGCTATACTACCATTCGTTCTATTAACATCATGTTAGATAGGATAGAAACAAAGATGTCTGGTGTGCTCACGCCTGCTGCAAAAAACCATTGGTTGGGTGTTGGGCGTTTCTTTAGGGCCTTTAGATACTCGCAACTTGTTCAAAGTTATGGGGACGTGCCTTATTACGCACGAGAAGTATATGATACAGAACTTGCCGAGTTGTACAAACCTAGAACTCCTCGTAATGAGGTAATGAATGCCGTGTATGATGACATGAAATTTGCCATGCAAAATGTTCGTTCGGACGATGGCGATCAAAATGTAAACAGATATGTGGTGGCTGGTTTTGTTTCCAGAATTGCTTTAACAGAAGGTACTTGGCAAAAATATTATTATAAAAATGATGCTCAAGCCAAGAAGTTTCTAGAATTAGCTGTTGAGGCCGCTGATGTGGTAATTTCTAGTGGTAAATATGATATTAATACCGACTATAAAACAATTTTTACTTCAAAAGAGCTAAAGGGAAATAAAGAATGTGTGCTATACAGAAACTATGATCCTGCTGCTGGAGTTACCCATGCTATTGCATCTTATGGGAATTTAGCGGAATCAACGCTTAATGGCCCAACTTCAGATTTGTTAAAATCATATATTCTTAGCAACGGACAGGTGTGGCAGAATGCAACCCCTGCAGCTGCATCGTTTAATCTCGATAACATGATTGTAACTCGCGACTCTAGATTTGAAGCAACTTTTTACAGCAAGCCTAGTTTGTTAAATACAGGTTCATACTATTACATTACTAAGTTTTTACCTCGGGAAGTAGAAAAACGTACTCAAGTAGATTTATTGGGTATGCCCCCTGAATTTACTGGTGATAAAAATGAGACTGATGCCCCAGTTTTACGTTATGCGGAAGTACTTTTGAACTGGATTGAGGCTAAAGTTGAGTTAGATAACCTGGGTGGTGCTGTAGTTACGCAAGCCGATATCGATAAATCAATTAATAAAATTAGGAATAGACCTTTGGCACCAGAAGCAGTGGCTAAAGGAGTAGCTAAGACAGCGCCACTTAGCTTGGCGTCGCTTCCTGCAGACCCAGATAGAGACCCACAGGTTTCGGCTTTGTTATGGGAGGTGAGAAGAGAACGCAGAATGGAATTTGCTTTTGAAATTTTCCGTTTGTCAGATTTAAGAAGATGGTCTAAATTGGAATATATGGACAACAACCTGAACACTGATTTAATCACTGGAGGTTGGGTTAATTTCCAAACGCAGTTGCCAGCTGTTTTAACTAACGCAAATGTAGGTAAGCTTGCCGTAGTAAAAGAGGATGGCACTGAGATCATTTACAACGGATCCAATGCCGCAGCAATGAACGGCTTTTATAGAAATACTGAAAACCAAGGCCGCTTACCCTTCATCAATCAAGCAAATATCAACCCGTACCTTACACCAGTTGGCCTAGTGCAAATGGATGATTATAAAGCGAGAGGTTATAAACTGCAACAGACACAGGGTTGGCCACAGAATTAAAATATATATTCAAAATATTAGGTAATTATAATATGAAACTATTATATAAAATATCAAAAATAAGGTTGTTGACAACTTTTGTTGGGTTGCTAGCTATAACCTCCTGTAAAGATGATTTGCCAGAACCGCTTGATACCTCTTCAAATGCTACTGTTTTAAATTCAATTAAGATAGTGAACGCCGGAGTGAATGGTACCACAGTATTGCAAGGTGTGGTTAATGAAGATGAGAAAACTGTGTCTTTCCCAAGAATAGATCCAGAAACTGATTTTTCAAAGCTAAAGTTTGAAGCATCGGTATCTACTGGAGCTAAATTAGAGCAAGAAGTCTTTCCAATAACGTTCGAGGAAGGGCAAACAGAAAAAGTAATTGTGATGAAAGTGATGAACTCACCTCGTTTTCGCGAGTATTTAGTGAAGTTGCGATTAAAAGTGCCAGTATTTGGAGCTGATTTTGAGAAAGGTACAACTTACGATTTTACTAGTAATCCATTGGGAAATCCAATTTATGATGCCTTTACGGGCGCATTAACCAGAGGTAGTGGATTTGATGGACAGCAAGTGTTAATTGTTAGGAGAGAGGGAACTGCAACACAAACACCGCATCTGCTTAACGTCGATGAACTAAAAAATGGAGTAATTAATAAGATTCTTTTGAATACAAGTGGAATTACAGGTGGTACTTATGCTGTGAATATGGGCGCTCAAGTAAATGGCCGTACCTATATTGCTAATCTTTCTGGAGGCCAGACCAGTCCTTTGAAAGTTTATTATTGGACTAATCCAAGTGCCGCTCCGCAGTTAATTGCTAATTTAAACGTGTCAACTATCACTAATGCAGGTGTTAGACATGGAGATAATTTTTCAGTGAGTTTAGATGATCAAGGTAATGGTTATTTCTTTTTTGTAGACAATGCTGGAGGTAAAGTATTAAGATTAGATGTAACTAATTATACTACTGTAACTAATCCAAGTGTTTTTGTAACACCAGTTACAGTAGCAACTGTAGGAACGGGTGCGTGGAGTACTTATAACAGAATTGGCAATACAAGTGAGTACTTATTTACCGGACACGAGGCGCCTATTGTATTGGCATCAGAAGGTGGCGCTGCATCATTTACTATGAGTAAGACGGCTATCCCTATAAGGAGTTCAGATGCTCGTGTAGTCTATTTTAATGAGGAGCGTTATTTAATTGTTACCACTGCTGCAAGAGGTCCTGGTGATTTTACCAATTTCATGGTTTATGATATTACAAAGGGGGCAAATGTGAAAGATGCGTTAACCAACTTAAATAATCTTCCTACAGTTACGCCAGTATTTAATTATTCTTTAATGGGGCCAGTAAATGGTTCGCCAGCTTCGCAAACGGGATTCTACGTGAAGAAAGATGCACAAGGTAAAGATGAAAAGCTAATGCTTTATTCAGCGGCAAGTGATGCAGGATTTGTATTTTTTGAATTTGGCAAAAAGGTAGCTTCGGATATTTAGACTGCTAAATAGCAATTAGTGGCCAAGAGAGAAGACTGTCAAAGTCAGCTCTTTTGGCTAATTAAAAAGGTATATAAAATAAATCGATGAAAAAAATCCGGTTGCACCTTATAATGGTGCTGGCATTGGGAGTATTTCTAAATGCCTGTAAGAAAAGTGATGGGCCAACACCAGAGCCTGTCGATCCACCAGTGCAAGGAGGAGCTCCTATTTTTCCTAAAAAGGAGGTAAGAGCAGTTTGGGTAGCCACCGTTTGGGGTTTGGATTGGCCACAAGGTATATATAATGTGCAGAACCAAAAACAGCAGTATATAGACTATTTAGAGAAATTCAAGGCATTAAACATTAATACTATTTATTTCCAGGTAAAGGGTATGGGTGATGCTTTCTATAACTCAAGTTACGAGCCTTGGAGTTCGTCCATTACCGGAACCCGAGGTGTGGATCCAGGCTATGATGTACTTAAATTTATGATTGATGAGGCGCATGCTAGAAATATCGAGTTCCATGCTTGGATGAATCCCTATCGTATAGCAACCCGCACTGCCGGTAGCGCATTTCCAGCACTTCATGCTTCTGTTAAGCCAGAATGGGTGTTGGATTTTCCAACGATAAGGATATATAACCCTGCGTTGCCCGAAGTTAGGCAGCGACTGGTTGATATCGTAAAAGAAACGATAACCAGGTACGATGTAGATGGCATACATTTCGACGATTATTTTTATCCCGAAGGAGAGACATTTTCTGATCAAGCCGACTATCAAAAATACGGAGCAGGTATAGGTACGATTCAAGAATTTAGAAGAGAAAACGTTAACAAAGCAATTAAGGGCGTATATGATGAAATCGTAGCCACTAAACCAGGAGTTATATTTTCGGTTTCACCAGCTCCGGACATTAATAAAAACTACAACTCTTTATACGCTGATGTTAAGAAATGGAACCAGCAAGGTTGGGTAGACGTGGTGATTCCTCAATTATATCAAGAGATTGGTAATCAATACAACGATTTCCAATTACGTTTAGCCGAATGGACAAATAATAGCTATAAAGCGGCGCTAATGGTGGGTCACGGCTTTTATAAATTTGGAGACGCGACCATGCCAGCAGCTTTTCAGTCCTCAGGAGAGTTACAAAGACAGTTCGATTTAACTAAGCTGAACCAAAAGGTGGTTGGAAATGCCCAATATAGTGCTAAATACTTTAACACTAATAAAGTGGGTATTACCGATAAACTTGCTGCCATTTACAAAGATCCCGCTGTTATGCCATTTATTGGCCGTGCTGTAGCACCTGCTCCAGCCGCTGCCACCAATGTCCGGATCGAAAATGGAGAATTGAAGTGGAGTGTTTCAGGTAGCGTAAGATCTGTAGTGTACTATTTTGCTGATTTAAAGAAAGAAGGAAAAGTATTAGCCATTACTAGTGCAAATGCTATTTCTGCTAGTTCAAATGGACATTATGCCGTTTCAACAATCAATGTTGATAACCAAGAGAGCAAACCATCAGGGGTAGTTGAGAAAAAATAAGGAATCGTTTCGATTTCTGATTTAAAGTATAATCATTAAGCAGCCATGAATTGGCTGCTTTTTTTATGTCTGCTAGTTTTTGATTTTTAAATTGACAAATACTTATGTCCGAGTATTTGAAGTTGATACATAGTGATTTAGACAGTGCGTATTCTTGCAGGGTTTTACCAGAAAAAAATTGTTTTATGTTAAAATTTGTTAAAAGTTTCTTTTTTTAACGAGTGACATTTGTTTATATTTACTTAAGCTTTGTTTAAAATGCGTTAACGTGCGTTTTTTTACAGGCCCAAACAAACAACTAATTACTATTAACCAAACAAGTTTATGAAACAAAAACTACTCATGTTGCTCATGGGGGCTTTTCTATTCGTTCTGCAGGCAGCTGCACAGCAAGTTACTATTTCCGGTAGGGTAACTTCTGCAGAAGATGGACAGCCTATACCTGGAGCAACGGTAAGAATCAAAGGAAGTACTTCAGCGGTACAAACAAGCGTTGTGGGCATCTATTCTATTAAGGCAAATAAAGGAGACATTTTGCAATTTGCCTACTTAGGAATGGTGACTAAGGAACAGCAGGTAGCAACAGCTACGACAATTAACATCGTGTTGAGCCCAGACAGTAAAGCTTTAAACGAGGTGGTTGTAACAGCCTATGGTGTAGAGCGTAGTGCAAAGTCATTAGGTTACTCAACACCAAAGGTGGATGGGGATGAAGTAAATGACACTCAAAGGGAAGCTTTTTTCAATGGTCTGCAAGGGAGAGTTCCGGGACTTTCCGTAAATCCTACTTCAGGAAATCCAGGAGCTTCTTCTCAAGTTGTATTAAGGGGCTTTGTATCAATTAGCGGTAATAATAGCCCACTATTTGTCGTTGATGGATTGCCTATAGACAACTCTATTGTAAATGAAGGCGATTTAGTTACAAATACACCAAACAGGGATGCTGATTACACCAACAGAGGAGCTGATATTAACCCTGCTGATATTGAAAGTTATGTAATTATGAAAGGACCAGAAGCAACGGCTATGTTCGGAAACCTAGGGGCTAACGGAGCTATATTGATTACAACCAAAAAAGCGAAAGCCGGAAAGGGTTCTATCTCGTATAACAATAATTTTGGTATCGAAAAGCAACTGAATTTTCCGGAAATTCAGCAAGTATATAACTCGGGACAAAACGGTGTTTATGATGGATTAACTACATTATACCATGGCCCAAGATATCCAGAAGGTACGAAACTTTATAATAACATCGATCAGTTTTTTCAAACAGGTTTTACACAAAGACATAACGTTGTATTAGAAGGCGGGAGTGATAAATATACCTATCGTTGGTCTAATGAATTTTCTGATAATAAAGGAACTATTCCAAATACAAGCTATCGCAGAATTTCATCAAGATTAACAAGTACAGCAAATATTAGCCAAATATTCAAAGCAACTACATCAATTAACTATGTTAATACCGATAATGATAAAGTAACAAAAGGCGAGTCTGGATTTTTGATGTCGTTATTGAGATTTCCTTCAAGATTCGACATTAACAATTGGATTGATGAGCAAGGGAATCGTAAACTTCGTGTGGGGACTATTTATTCAGAGTTTGACAACCCATTTTGGGAAGTTTACAAAAACCTTAAAAATGATAAATCGGATAGGGTAATTTTAAGCTCAGATTTACAATTAAACCCTACGAAATGGCTTGTCATTAGAGGACTTTTTGGTGCGGATATTTCGTCCACAACCGGGACATCATTTTTCCATCCTCAGTCTTACGCTGGTTCTGGCTCTGCTACTGCACCTACAGGAGGCGAGGCAACAATTTATGAAAGATTATCAAAAACATTCAATGGCTCGTTAACGGCAAATGCCAAACATACTTTTGGTGATTTTAATAATACCTACGTAGTAGGGGCTACAATTTCTGATATTAACATAGAAACAAATTCTCAATACGGACAGAATTTTTATGAGCCAAATTTTTATAGTATCAATAATACTTTGTTAACAACCCAAAGGGCTTCAACTAAGAGTAATAGATATAGAGGGGTGGGTATGTTTGCCCAAGCGGTATTGGGTTATAAATCTATTTTGTACCTCACCTTATCGGGAAGGGTAGATGGTGCTTCTAGGCTAATGCCTAATGACCCTTATTTTATGTACCCTTCAGGTAGTTTCGCCTTCAATTTTACCGATTTAGAAGCCTTTAAGAAATATAAATGGATAAGTTCAGGTAAATTAAGAGGTTCCATTGCGCTTACCGGTAAAGAACCTTGGAGAACTTATGCTACCAAGTCTAATTTCGAAGGTTCTTCAGCAACTGGTGGAGGTTTTGCTTATGGTTATTATGGGGGTAATCCGGACTTAAAGCCTGAAACGACAACCAATATGGAAGCTGGTTTAGAAATGGGCTTTCTTAAAGACAGGTTGAGCTTTGACTTTACGGTATATCGTTTAAGAAGTAAGGATCAGATCATCAATCCTAGATTAAGCTATGGAGGTGGATTTGTGCTTAAGCTAATGAACGGTGGAGAAATCGAGAATAAGGGAATTGAAATTCAGCTTACCGGTACGCCTATTAAGAAAAAGGATTTTACCTGGAGATCTACTTTGAATTATACACTCAACAGAGGAAAGGTACTTTCATTAGCTGAAGAATTGCCAGAACTTTACGATTCTGATGCTTGGTATTCTGATATTAGAACCTCTGCATTTCCTGGGTCTAGCACAGGCTCTATTGGAGGTAGAAAGCTAGCAAGAAATAATGCAGGACAAGTATTGATCAATCCAGCTACAGGGTTACCTTATACCACAGCGGCGGAAAGATATAGTCCTATCGGCGACAGAACTCCAAAGTTTACTTTAGGTTTTGTAAATAACTTCACTTACAAAGACTTTAGTTTGTCGTTTTTATGGGATTTACGTGTTGGCGGAGATGTCTTCAATATGACAGAATATGTGAATTATACTAGAGGTATTAGTACTAAAACTTTAGACAGAGAGCAGCCTCGAATTGTTGTGGGTGTATTGAATGACGGAATGCAGAACACATCTACTCCAACACCAAACTCTATTGCTGTTACACCTTATTATAACTCATTATTTTATTCAAGCACCGTTGCGGCCGAAATGTTTGTGGAAAGAAGTATCAACACGTTGAGACTAAGAGATATTAGGCTAGGGTATGTGTTGCCTAAAAAGTTTGTGAGCAGATTGCCATTTCAATCAATTTCAGCGTTCGTAACATTTACAGATGTTGTGCTATTTACAAATTACTCAGGTATGGATCCAGAAAGTAATTCTAACAATCCGTCATTGGGCGGTATTGGTGGTTTCGGTATAGATTTCGGAAATATGGGCAGACCGCTTAGAATGAATTTCGGATTGGCTTTAAAATTATAATAGTTATGAAAACGATATTAAGATATAAATGGATGTTATTGATGATGGCGTGTGTTTTTGCAACAGGCTGTAAGAAATTTTTAGACATCAATACCAATCCAACAAACCCTCAAGAGCCCAAGGCCGAGTTCCTGATGGCGCCAATTATTTTCCAAATGGCAAATGGAACAAGTCAAGACTACAGGGTTTTATTTAAGATTACACAAAACTGGGGCAATCAGGAGGCTTCAGATGTTTGGGAACGTCATACTTATGCCGCCTCTAGTGATGTAGGAGGGGTTATTTGGAGAATGACCTATGTTAACCTTGGCCTAAACTTGGAGGAAATGATCAAAGACGGTTTAGCAAAACAGAAGTATGAGTTCGTGGGAATTGGTTATGCAATTAAAGCTTGGGCTTACCAAATTACAACCGATTACCATGGGCCAATTATATTGGACGAGGCTTTTAAACCAAATACACTTTTTTATAAATATCAAGATCAGCCAGATGTTTATGCCAGAGTAAGAGAATGGAGCAATTTGGCTATTAAGTATTTGAACATGGAAAGCCCAACTAGTCAAAGTGCATTTTTAAGAGGTGTTACGGGCGATGGTATTTATGGTGGTGATATGAACAAGTGGAAGAAGTTTGTATATGCAAACTTGGCATTACAATATAGCCACTTAGTTAACAAAGATAAATTTGTTACCCATTATGCAGATAGCGTAATCAAGTATACAGATTTAGCTTTTGCAAATACTTCAGAAGATCCAACGATATTTTTTACCGCAAGTAATTCCTCTGATGGAAACCCATTTGGTACTCAATACAGCATCATTACCTCAACAGCATATGGAAGAATAGGCCAGCCTATCGTTGACTTGTTAACAGGGGGTGTTAGAGGTACTGCCACGCCAGATGCTACAAGTTCAATAGACCCGAGGTTAACCCGAATGATTGTTCCCATTGCAGGTACCAGTGGTATTTACAGAGGAAAAGTAGCTGGAAAAGCAAACTCTACCTATAATGCTCCACACGCATTAGGAACTTTGCCAGGTGGTGCGGGAGCTACCTATCCGGGTTGGTACATATTTGCAGATAAAGCTAGATATCCGCTAATGAGCTACTCTCAGTTGCAGTTTGCTAAAGCAGAAGCTTATTTCAAAAAAGGAGATAAAGGCGCTGCACATACTGCATATCTTAATGCAATTAGAGCCCATATGGATTTTATCAATACTTATGGTAGAGCTAGCTCTTCGCCAGCTCCTGTAATAACTGCTGCTGAAATAACTGCCTATTTAGGTTCAACGGAAGTTGCTCAGACTCCAAACGATTTAACAATTGCTGATATCATGCAGCAAAAATATATCGCACAATGGGGATGGGCAGGTGTTGAGCAATGGTGCGATTTGCGTAAGTATCATTATGACCCGGCAGTATTTAAAACCTACTACCAAATGTCTTCAACTGAGTTGGCTGCGGCTAATAATGGTAAGTATGCTTATAGAATAAGGCCTCGATATAATTCAGAATATATCTGGAATGAAACCGAGCTTAATCGTTGGGGAGCTTTAGATGGGGATTATATGACAAAAGAAACTTGGTTTAGTAAACCTGGAGAATAACTTTTTAATAAGAAATCATGAAAAATGGAATTTCAATAATAGTCGCATTGTGTTTCTTCGCCTTATTAATTACAGGGTGCGAGAAAAATCTGATAGACTACGGTGATGTTGTTAAAGTGACAGAAGATCAGCCAATAATTAAAATAAACTATGCATGTCCCTATAGAGATGACAAATTTGTAATTGTTAGATTCAATGGGAAAAGAGTAACCTCGAAAATTCAAAATAGAACCCCATTTCCAGGAGGTGGATATAATACCAGGGGTGATGTCCGTGCAGATTATTTGACAATAGACCCAGGGTTGGTAAGGATATCCATAGCAGTACCGTTTAAAAAAGAAAACGGCATGGATTCGGTTGAATTATACGCCGCTAATGTAAACATTGGAAAAGGAAAGCGTTATGTTATTCATTTTGCAGATACTTCGGCAAGTACCAAGCATCTGCTTACTGAAGAGAATTTCTTGATGCCTGATTCTGGCTATGCTACATATCGTTTCGTTAATCTGATGCCAAATGTTCCTGCCGTAGATTTATACTATGGCCAAAGTGCTACGGTACACACTCAAGACGTGCTAGTTGCACCAAATGTTGGTTACTTAAGTGCAGGAGCATACTTTACACTTAATAGATATTCGGCACGTACTTGGAAAATTAGGAAAGCCGGTGATCCGGTAACTGCAGCTACTGTACTAGCAAATTACACTAGTGCAAGTGCATTGCTGAATCAAAGAACCTATACGGTATATGCACACGGTTATGCGGGGTTAACATCAGCAACTGAAAAACCCTATGTGTCTTTCTTTCATATTAGATAGCTTTAAAGCATTAGTAAAATGATGAAATTTTTCAAAATAAAAATGCCATTACTGGGTGCAAGAAGCATCACTGGCATATTGATACTTGCATTGCTATTCTCATGCAAAAAATCAAAGAACGGGAATCCTGATGGTGATCCTACTGGCAAACCACCAGTAGTGGTAGATAATGATTTGACCGAACTAACCAAATCAATACAGGCGGGCTCAACAGTAATAGATAAATTCGTTTCTGATGAAACGAGTACGGTAGCCGAAGGAGTTACACAAACTCAGATTGTTTTTAACAGAAAAGATGGGCTACCTGTAAAAATGTTTATTCTAAAAGCTGACATGAACAACCCAAAATTGTCTCTGCAAGCCATGTCTGCGTATAACGATTTGATTTGGGGAGTTCAAAGAGTTTCCGAAATGTGTAGAGATAATCAGGCCACAGGAACTGATATTGTTGCCGCAGTAAACGGAGACGTTTTTAATACCTCAACAGGAGAGCCAACAACAGTATTCTATGTGAATGGAACAGCAAGAAAAACGGTAACCAATGCAACGCTTACGAGTAGTGGAAAAGTGTTTTTAGCTTACTATAAAGATCGCTCGTTGAAAATAGGAGGGAAAGATAGAACTAATGCCCTGCGCACTATTGATTATACTCAAGTAGCCCAAGCCATTGGAGGTAATAATTGGCTAGTGGATAACGGGGTGAAAACGGTAAGTACTGACGCTAACGTTGATGCAAGAACAGCGGTTGGTTATACTTCGGGAAAAATTCTGTACGCGTTGGTTGTTGACGGTAGACAAGCCAAATATTCTAATGGCTTAACCCTAAACGATACAAGAGATGTACTATTTTCTCTTGGGGTTGTAGATGCAATTAGTCTTGATGGGGCTATTTCATCAACATTGGCTGTAAAAAATGCAGGCACAAATACTTGGTCTGTTCGAAACTCGCCACCAGCTGAAAGGTTGGTAGCAAATGGTTTAGCCTTTGTATTGAGCAAATAAGATTTAAAAACGCCAAGCCTTAAAGCTTGGCGTTTTTAGTAATATACTTAAAATGATAATAGGCAGCCAATCGATGTAATACTGCAATACATTTTATTTATATTTACTTATAACAAGAGCATATAAGCGAAACGATCAGAATAGAGGTCTGGCAATCGGTTATTTGCAATTGCGATTAATTATTAACTATTAACTAAACAGTTCATGAAAAAAGGATTACTCACACTATTTCTGTGTTCATTCTTTTTAGCCATTCAAGCAATGGCTCAACAAAAGACGATTACAGGAAAAGTAACTTCTGCAGATGACGGAATGCCAATACCAGGCGCATCCGTAAAAATCAAAGGAACAAACAACGGAACTCAAACAAGCAACAGCGGAACTTATTCCATTGTGGCAAACCAAGGCGACGTGCTACAGTTCATCTATCTGGGCATGAAAACTACCGAAAAAGTAGTGGGCACTTCAAACGTTATAGATATTGCTCTGGCTTCCGATAGTCAAGCTTTAGGTGAAGTTGTTGTCACGGCATTAGGGATTAAAAAAGAGAAAAGGGCAGTAGGATATGCCGTATCTGATTTAAATGCAGATGAATTAATGAAGAACAAAAATACCAACGTTGTCAATTCATTAGTGGGAAAAGTTCCTGGGGTTAACGTAACACAATTTGGTGGATCAGCTGGTGCTGGGGCTTCTATTACTATTCGTGGAGGTACTTCTTCCGCTGAGGGAAGGCAGAATCAGCCGTTATTTGTTGTGGATGGGATTATCTATGATAATACAACCTCAAGCACAGGCAATACTGGAACCGATGGATTATCTCGTAGTAATACCACTTACTCTAATAGGGTGATGGACATCAACCCTGAAGACATTGAAAATTTATCAGTGTTAAAAGGTGCAGCGGCAGCGGCTTTATATGGCTCAAGAGCGGCTGACGGAGCAATCATCATTACCACTAAAAGAGGCTCAGAGGGCGCTGTGAGCGTTAACTATGCTACTAGATTAAGTACTTCTTGGGCAAATAAATTGCCTGAAGTTCAAAGAGAATTTGGGGTAGGTGCTTATGCAGTAAATGGTACTTTTGATGATGCGAATTCTTACAGTTCGTGGGGTAAGAAATTAACATCTGCCAATACTACTTATGACAACATAGGAACCTTCTTTCAAAATGCAAATGTTTTCGATAATAACATCAATGTTTCTGGAGGATCAAAAAACGGAACCTTCTTTTTATCCGCATCTAATTTCGACCAATCTGGTATTGTTCCTAATACTGGTTACAATAAAACAACCTTTCGTTTAAATGGTCAGCAAAAATATGGGAAGCTAACCATTGATGCTAATGTTGCCTATTCTATTGCCGATATGGACAGAACCTTAACCACCTCTGGATTGTATGGTGGAGGCGGCGTTGGAAGTATGGGGTCATTATATAATTGGCCAACAGTTTTTGATATTAAAAATTATATCAATATTGATGGAAGCCAATACCGCCCTTACGCAGCAACCTTAGATTTGCAAAGTGATATGGATAATCCATATTGGATCATCAACCAAAATGAATTGACCTCTAAAACCAAACGTATTACCGGAGGTATCAACGCCAACTATAACATCACCAAATGGTGGGATTTAACAGCTCGTTTAGGTTATGATCAGCACGTTACTGATGATTATACCTACATTGCGCCGGGGTCCGCAGTTGCACCTTTGTATCAAAATGGTCGTTTAAGCAAAAATGATGCGGAGTATTCATTTTTGAGTACGATGGTAATGAATAACTTCCATAAAAAGTTTGGCGACTTCGAAACCCATTTAATGGTGGGGGCTACTACTGAGGATATGAATAGATTTACCCAAAATCATTGGGGATATGGTTTCATTACAGCAGGAACCATTAGTTTAAATAACATAGCCAATACCAACAAGTTTTTTACTGATAGAACAACGAGACTACGTCTAGTAGGTGTTTTTGGTGAAGCTGGAGTTTCTTACAAAAACATGGCTTACTTAACCGTTACCCAACGTAATGATTGGTCGTCGAGTTTGCCAGTTGATAACTATTCCTATTCTTATCCATCTGTAAGTGGATCGGTGGTGTTTACAGAATTAATGCCTAAAAATAATATCCTTACTTACGGTAAAGTGAGGGCGAGCTGGGCACAAGCGGGCAAGGCTACTGATCCTTATGAGACTGCAACTTACACCAATCCTCCTTATATTATTGGTTCAAACACAGCTGTAGGAAATCAATGGGCTGCTGGTAACCCTGTTATCAAGCCCGAAATCCAAACTTCTTGGGAAGTAGGTGGTGAGTTCAGGTTTCTAAAAGGAAGAATTGGATTAGATTACACCTATTACTATAGTAAAACTAAAAATCAAATTGCAAAGCCACGTTTGTCAAATGCAGGGGGATTTATTTTTAGTTCATTAAATACGGGTTCCGTAATTAATAAGGGTATGGAAATTTCGTTGAGTGGCAAACCAATTGATCAAAAAGATTTTACTTGGGATGTAATGCTGAATTTTTCTTATAACAAAGGTAGATTGGGAGAATTTTTGCCGGGAGTATCTTACTTCTATCCAACAGATGCCCAATTTGGAACAGTAAAGGCAGCTTCTATTCCTAATGGTGGTTTTTTCCTTGGCATGACAGGTCAATCTTACTATCGTGAATTAGATGGTAATGGTAACGAAATTCCTGGCGGACGTTATCAAGTTGATCCAACTACGGGCTTATATAGGATAAATAATAATAATCCAATTGTAGGTAATCGTGAACCAAGTTTTATCGGAGGGATTAATAACACTTTCCGTTATAAAAAACTATCCTTATCGGTATTGTTAGATATTCGAAAAGGTGGAGCAATATTTAACGGTACTGAGTATGCTTTAGTTTCAAATGGCTTAAGTAACAGAACTTTGCTTAATGATAGGCAGTCGGTAACTGTAACTGGTGTAAACAGCACCACAGGAGCAGAGTTTAACCAAACCTACGAAGCTGGTAAAACTTATACCATAGGCAGTACTACCGTTGCCGGTACAGCAATGATTCAGCGCTATTGGGCAAATTATGCAGCTAATTCATATAATTTTATTACCAATGTTAATTGGTTAAAGTTAAGGTCTGTGACCTTGTCCTATGATTTTGGCAGCTTAGTTAAGCAAGTTAAATTTATTAAAGGTTTGTCTGCTACCGCGGTAGGCACCAACTTATTAACCTGGACAAACTATAAAGGCATGGATCCAGAAGTAAGTGCTGCAGGTGGAACTGGTGGGGCAGGCTCAACAGGTATAGATTATTTGGGGGTTCCAGCCGTAGCTACTTTTACATTTGGATTAAATGTTAGATTTTAATAAGACAGCTCATGAAAAAGAATAAAAATATTAAAAATATAATGCTAGCCTTTGCGCTAGTAGCTGGTTTAACATCTTGTAAAAAATGGTTAGATGTTAATGTAGATAAAGATAATCCAAATAACCAGAGCGTATTAGTGGAAAATAGATTGCCTTGGATACAGCATTTTTACATGTACTCTGCTGGGGTTACTAATTTTCGTACGGCTGCTCAGGCAGGCGTATATTACAGTAACAACGCCAACACCAACTCTGTAACCACTACTTGGAAGCCTGCGGCCGGCCTTACCACAACACCTTACCAAACCTTTTTTGTAGCTGTTTCATCTAATCTTACTGATATGTATGACATGGCTAAAAGTAAAGGTGCATATCATTATATGGCTGCAGCTAATGTATTTCATGCTTTGGGTTTTATGCAGATGTTAGATCTTTATGGTGAAATGCCTTATACTGATGCAACCTATGGTAATCCAAGTCCTAAATACGACAAAGGTAGAACCATTTATAACGGATGTATGGCCAAATTAAATGAGGCGATCAGCTTGCTTAGTAAAACCCAAGAAGTAGGAGCATCAGCTTTGGCGTCTGGTGATATGATGCACAAAGGAAATGTAGACAAATGGATTAAATTGTGCTGGGGCTTAAAAGCTAGATATATGCTGAAGTTATCGAAGAAATCAGATTTATACAATGCTGATTCGATCTTGTATTGTTTGGCAAGAGGACCGCAATCTAATGCTGATAATGCGGTTTTGCCAGGCTTGAATAACAGTATGGTTCTTGATTATTTAATTGGCGATCCAGTGGTGACCAATGGCAATTTCAATTATGCCGCATATGGGAACAATCAACGTATTTCTCAATTCCACTATAATTTATTGACAAATATGCGTGGTTCGGGCGTTGTAGACCCTAGAATGACTAAAATTGTGCCAGCAATGATGACCAATGTAAAATTAGATGGTAATGGTAAAGTTCAAAGCTATGACTGGACACGTTCTATTGGGGTTGATTCTTATGGTCCGTCTACCAGATTGTTAAAATCTACCGCAACTTCAATTGCCTTACCTTCCTTTGCAACAATAGAAACTAAAATTAAATATACGATTACTAATGCTACAGATCGCGCAACCTTCATAGCAGATCTTACTGCAAAAGGGAAAACTTATACTGTTTCTGGAAATGATGTTACGGTAACTTATCCAGCGGGCTCAATGTATATCAATAGCACTAACTACGTATTGGCGGGAGACACTGCTTATGTAAATCTGAGAAGTAATGCTATAGCAACATCGGGTATTCCAGCCCAGCCACAAAGTGACGTAAATTGGTATGCTAATGACAAAGCATATGTCGCAGGGGTGGTAGGTTCAACAGGCTCATTCCAAACACGTCCAGTTTCTGATTTTGAGGTTTTAACCTATCATGAGATGTGTTTTATTGAAGCTGAAGTGCAAATGCGTAAGGGAGCTATAGGTAATGCTCATTTGGCTTATAAAAAAGGTATTGAGGCTCATATCAACATGATGCAAGCTAAATTGAACGAGTGGCAAGGAGTTTATGGCCTTACTAACCCAGATATGAAGCCAATGAATCAATCTGACATTACAAGCTATTTGGCAAGCGCAGCTGTGGTTCAAAATGCTGGAGACTTAACCATGCGTGATATTATGTTACAAAAATATGTGGCCATGGGCTGTAGTCTTGAGAATTGGAACGATATGCGTCGTTTTAATTATAGCGCAGGTAATATTGGTAGTTTTGGTGTAGTGTACCCAGGGTATGACAGAGGGCCCTTATTTACAGGTACGGCGGAGTTGGTAGGAGGTGCAAAAACAGATCCAAAATATTGGATGCGTCGTTGGAGATTGCCAGCTACTTTAGAATTGCAGTATAATTCCGCAAATGCTTTGGCGGTAAACCCACATGTAAATCAGTTATACATATGGTCTATTCCAGTTTGGTGGGATTGTGCTACAGATCAAGAATATGAAGGTTATCTGAAGTAAACTTTTGGATAATAAGTCATACAAACAAAAAGCCCCGAATTTTCGGGGCTTTTTGTTTGTTTAGAATATGCTTAATAACAACTCGCAAAAATGGTAAACGAAGGATTGGCACTATCAATGGTAAAACTAGTATATCCAGTAGAAGTAGTAACGCTGTGAATAAGTGGCGGATTGCATGAATTTGTGCCAGCAGACACCAGTTCATAGTTGCCATAAGGGACCTCTTCCGAACCATAAGTATCTACTGCATTGATGTAATAATACGTGTTAGTGTCGGTGTTGTACACGGTCGCTTGCCCACCCATCACGGTCATGTAGCTAACTTCTAGCGTGACATAGCCAGTACTCATTTTGTTTTTGAAAGACGTCGCCGCAAACAAGAGCGTAATCAGAAATACTTTAATAATTAAATTTTTCATGATGTTTAATTTAGTTAACGATTAACATCAAATTAGTAAATATTTGTTTAAAAACCAAGCAGTTATGAAGGTTGTGGTCTGCTCTTTATTTTGGTTCTCCCTTCCAAATGCGTAAAAACAAATAAATTCCCTAAATTTGCAACAAAACCCTTAATCCATGGCAAGTTTTACCCTTACATCAGAAAGCTGGACAAAAGTAAAAACAAAGTTTTTAAGGAAATATCGTGAGCTGGCCGGAGTAGAAATCCCGTTCACTCCCGGACAGGAAGATCAATTGGTACAACAATTAGCCAAATTGGTAAACAGGGACAATGCTTACATTGAATTCACCATTCGTAAAGCTTTGGCTGATCCAGACGGGAATAGGCTATAAACATTTCTATTTTATTCTTTTTTAGTAAATTTACTTTCCGTTTTCTATTGAACAACTAACTAGTTTAATAGAGCGTTATTTAAACATTGGCGATATGAAGAAAGTAAAAATAGCACTTTTGTGCGCTGTCCTTGCCGTTACCTCACTTACCTTGGCCTTTAAGGAAGACCTGTTTCAAGTCTCTAAAAACTTGGACGTTTTCGCATCTCTATATAAGGAAATCAATATTAACTATGTAGAAGAAACCAATGCCGGAGAGTTGATGAAAAACGGTATTGATGCCATGTTGGGTAGTTTAGATCCCTATACCGAATATGTGCCCGAATCGGAGATTGAAGACTACAAATTGAAATATGTAAGCACACAATATGGCGGTATAGGTGCAGGTACCTTAACTATCGACGGTAAGCTTTTCGTCAATGAAGTGAGCGAAGGTTATCCCTCACAAAAAGCAGATATACGCCCAGGAGATCAAATTTTAAAAATCAATGGTGTAGAAACCACTGGAAAACAACGAGCACAAATTAGCCAGTTGTTAAGAGGACCAAAAGGGACGCCGGTTAACCTTACCTTATTGAGGGATGGTGCCACTATTGACAAATCGTTGGTAAGAGAAGAGATTAAACAACCCAATGTTTCCTATTCGGGAATGCTGGACGAGCAGGTAGGATATATCCGTTTAGATAAGTTTTTGGAGAATTCTGGCCAGGAAGTAAAGACTGCCTTGGAAAACATCATAAAACAGAAGCCTAAAGGCCTTATTTTAGATTTGAGAAATAATGGAGGGGGAATTCTACAAGAAGCTGTAAAAATTGTCAACCTATTTGTAGATAAGAATGTGTTGGTAGTAAGTCAAAAAGGGCGTAACCCAGAGAAAAGTGCTACCTATAAAACAATGGCTCCCGCCATTGCGCCAAACTTGCCTGTGGTGGTTCTGATCAACGGAACGTCGGCCTCAGCTTCTGAAATTGTAGCGGGCGCTTTGCAAGATTTAGATCGGGCCATTGTAGTGGGTCAACGCAGCTATGGCAAGGGATTGGTCCAACAAACCTTTAATTTGCCTTACAACAGCTTGGTAAAGGTTACCGTGGCAAAATATTATACCCCATCAGGACGATGCATCCAAGCCTTAGATTATGCCCATAAAAAGCAAGATGGTACAGCGGGAAAATTTGCCGATAGCACGCTGAAGGCTTTTGGTACAAAGGCAGGCAGAACGGTTTACGATGGCAATGGTATTTTCCCTGATGTGGTAGTAGAACCTTTAAAATATAGCCCTGTTACCGTTACATTATTTAACAAAAACCTGTTTTTCGATTATGCTAACGAGTTTAAGAAGGTAAATAAGGTAACCGCTGCAAAAGATTTCCAGATCAACGATACGCAATACGCACAATTTGTGACCTCTTTAGCCAATAAAGATTATAGTTATACTTCTAAATCAGAACGTTTGTTGAATGACCTAAAAGCCGAAGCAGAGCGAGAGAATAAGACAGTCGCCGTTAAAGCAGATTTAGAAGCCTTAAAAGTAAAAATGACTGGTGCTAAGAAGAACGACTTGAATAACCATAAAACGGAAATAAAGAGAGCTTTGGAAACACAAATTATTAGCCGTTATTTTCATGAAAAGGGCAGGATTGAACAGTCGTTTCAATATGATAAGGAAATTGCAAAAGCAAAATCTTTATTTGGTAATCAAACTCAAATGTTGGCTATCTTAAAAGGTGATGGTACTTATAAAACGATTGGTAGTGCCAAACTAGTTACTGAAGAAGAAAACTAACCCTTAAGGAATTTCAATAAAAAAGGAGAGTACATTACGAACTCTCCTTTTTTGTTATTTAGGTTGGATCTTTAATAATCCATGGCATGTAATCTAACTTTTAAGCCTTCTAGTTCAGGTTTTAATTGAATTTGACAAGCTAATCTCGAGTTAGGTAAAAGGTCAGGTAGGGTGTCAAGCATAGCGTATTCATCATCGCTCATTTCATTTAGCTTTTCTTCGCCTTCCAGAACGTCAACACAGCAGGTTGCACATAAAGCCATGCCGCCACAGGTTGCCAATACATCGTATTCGCTAGCTTTTAAAAACTCCATTAGGCTAAGACCCATATCAGTAGGGGCAACCAAATCAGTTACATTCCCTTCTCTATCTTCAACGGTAATATTAATATCACTCATAGTATTACTCTTGTATAATTAGCATTTGCTAATATCGTTAAAACTCACTAACACCATTTACGGTAGTATACTTCATGGTATACTTAACACCAGGATTCATATATTGGTAGGCACTGTGGCTCATTAATGCAGCTTCGTGGAAACCGCATAAAATCAGCTTTAGCTTATTGGTGTAAGTGTTAATGTCGCCAATGGCATAAACCCCTGGGATATTGGTCGAATAGTCATCAACATTAACTTCAATAGCACTTTTGCTAATGTTAAGCCCCCATTGTTCAATTGGGCCCAATTTAGGACTCAAACCAAACAAAGGAATTAAATGGTCGGCCTCAACGGTAACGGTTTCCATGGTTTTGTTATGGATAATTTCCACTTGCTCTAATTTACCTTCGCCATGTACCGCATTTAGGTTACTATTCAGTACCAAGTTGATTTTACCTTTTTCGGCCAATTCCATTACCTTGGCAACTGAATCAGGAGCACCTCTGAAGCTTTCGCTGCGGTGTACCAAAGTCAGTTCGCTACAAACTTCCGCTAAGAAGATGGTCCAGTCAAGTGCCGAGTCACCACCACCTGCAATCACCATTTTCTGGTCGCGGTATTTCTCTGGATCTAAAATCATGTAGTTTACACCACGGCCGTTTTCAAACTTTTCTAATCCGGCAACAGCAGGTTTACGCGGTTCGAAACATCCTAAACCACCAGCAATAACTATTACTTTGGCTTCAATTACCGTTCCCATGTTAGTGGTTAACACAAAATCTGCCTCGCCTCTTTTCTCCAAGCCTTCAATACGCTCGCCAAGAGTAAAACCAGGGTGGAAAGGCTTTGCCTGCTCCATCAAATTATCAATCAGCTCTTGAGCCAATACAGATGGGAAACCAGGAATATCGTAGATAGGTTTTTTAGGGTATATTTCTGATAGCTGACCGCCAACCTGTGGTAAGTAATCAATTAAATGACAGCGCATCTTTAACAAACCCGCTTCAAAAATTGCAAACAAACCAACTGGCCCAGCGCCTATTATAGCTATATCAGTAGAGATCATATTCTTAAAAATTTGTGCAAAAGTACAAAATTAAGTTTTAAATAATGGCACTTATTTAGATGAATTCTAGATAGAAAGTGAAAAAATCTACTAAATCTATCGGAATTGCCTTGTAAAGGCCTTTTTATATTTAGTTTTATCAAAGAAACGAAGTATTATTTGCAAAACTTAATTATTACTTAAAACTAAGCTATCTTTGAAATTTAGATGACCAAGAACATATATTTCGCATCAGATTTCCATTTGGGTTCTCCTAATTACCAAGAGAGCAGGCAGCGTGAAGACCGTATTGTAAGATGGTTGGATCTGATTACGCCAACCTGTGCTGAACTGTTTTTAATGGGCGATGTGTTTGACTTTTGGTTCGAATATCAATACGTGGTGCCTAAAGGTTTTGTAAGGTTGCAGGGTAAGTTGGCACAAATGGCCGATAGCGGAATTAAAATCTACTTTTTTAAGGGCAACCACGACATGTGGGTGAAGGACTATTTCACCAAGGAAATAGGAATGCAGATTGTGAGTGATGAATTGGTGATGGAGCGTAATGGCAAAAAGTTTTACCTACACCATGGCGATGGTTTAGGCCCAGGTGACCGCAAATACAAGTTTTTAAGAAAAGTATTTAGAAATCCTGTTTGCCAGTGGTTGTTTGGCATTTTACCAGCCAGCATTGGCATGGGCATAGCCAACAAGTGGTCGGCGCACAGCAGAGCGGCCAGCAAGGGCGAAGAAGTTTTTTTAGGGGAGGAGAAAGAGTGGTTGGCCGTGTATGCCAAAGAGCAATTGCAGAAGCAGCATTTTGATTATTTTGTATTTGGGCACCGGCACTTGCCTTTGGAAATAAAGTTAAGTGACAGTAGTACTTACATCAATATCGGAGAATGGTTAAATTATCAATCGTACGGGGTATTTGATGGAGAACAGCTGAGGTTGGAGTATTTTGAGAAGGACAATTAGTTATGAAGTATTATCGTCATTTCGACCGTAAGGAGAAATCTAGCAAGATGCTTAATGGTTCACGCTTTAGGATTGCTTCATTCTTCGCAATGACGACGTTATCTGGCTTAATTGTTCTATTGTTAAATTGTTTCGTTGCACATGCGCAATTAAAGCAAATGACCAAAATAGATACCGTTGCCAAAGCGGTTTACGCCGATAACTTAGATAATGTCTACCTGCTTTCTGCAAGGGATGAATTGTTGAAATACGATGCCAAAGGTGTTTTGAGATGGCGTTATAGTAACAATCGTTTCGGAAAATTATACAGTGTAGATGTTTCGGATCCATTGCGGGTAGTGCTTTTCTACGCCGATTTTCAACAGGTGGTGGTGCTGAACAATAACTTAAACGAAATTACTAGTTACTCTTTTGCTAAAAATGGCAACCTGTTGGTGTCGGCGGTAGCTTCGGGAAATAACAATAGTCTTTGGATTTTTGACAGGACCAGCAATGTATTGATCAAGTTGAGCAGCAATTTTACGGAAGATATACGCTCAGCCAATTTGTTCCAATTGTTTGATGTGGTGGTTGATGCAAAAAAATTGGCCGCTTCTGATCAATATGTGTTTTTACAGCGCCGCAATAATGGTATTCTACAGTTTGATAGATTTGGGGGCTATGTAAGGGAGCTACCCATAGATAGTTTGACTGATTTTAACATTACGAGCAATGTGATTGCTTATGTAAAGGACCATGCGCTGGTAAAATACCATCCCGTTTCGTTTGAACAATCTAAACAACAACTGCCTGTGGATGGTCCTATTAGGCAAGTGGCAGTAGGCAACAAATTAATTGCGGTGTTAACCGAAAAAGCCGTATTTTTGCTGTCCGATAATTAGAGCATGTGATTTATTGCAATGTTTTTGGTTAAATAAACCCAATTGTAGCGGTTGTACTTTTTGATTTGTTATTGTCATTCTGAGCATAGCGAAGAATCTCTACGGAGAGCACTTCAGAAGTAGGTCGTCTAAACTTGTAATGATGACAGGAGTTGTCAAAAAGACAAAAGCGTAAAGCCTGTCTGCGGTAGGCAGATAGGGCTTGCTTTGATTGTTGTTGTTAATGATTTTCTTAAAAATATATGTTAGATAAGTTAGAAGCCATTAAGTTGCGCTGGGAAGATGTGGAGGAGCAGTTGAGCAATCCTGATGTGATACAGGATATGAAACGTTTTGCTGCGCTTAATAAGGAATATAAGGACCTCACCAAAATTGTGGAAGAGTACAAGGTGTACAAAAACGTAATGAGCAATATTGAGGCCAACAAAGATATTTTAAGCAATGAGAAAGATCCTGAAATGAGGGAAATGGCGAAGGAGGAGCAGGATCTGTTATTGGTACAACAGGAAGAAATGGAGGAGCGCATCAGGTTGATGCTGATTCCTAAGGACCCAGAGGATGCCAAAAATGCGGTATTTGAAATTCGTGGCGGTACTGGTGGTGATGAGGCAGCACTTTTTGCTGGTGATTTGTACCGTATGTACACTCGTTATTTTGACACCAAAGGATGGAAAGTGGAAGTAATGGATGTAACCGAAGGTACTGCTGGGGGTTATAAAGAGGTAATTTTAAAGGTAAGTGGCGACGATGTGTATGGTACCTTGAAATATGAAAGTGGGGTGCACCGTGTACAACGTGTACCTGATACCGAAACTCAAGGCAGGGTACATACTTCGGCAGCTTCGGTAGCGGTATTGCCAGAGGCCGAAGAGGTGGACGTGTACATTAATCCTGCTGATATTGACCTGCAAACTTCACGCTCGGGTGGTGCTGGTGGACAAAACGTAAACAAGGTAGAAACCAAGGTGCAGTTAACGCACAGACCTTCGGGCATTGTGGTGGTTTGCCAAGTAGAGCGTTCGCAGTTAGCCAACCGTGAGCTGGCGATGGAGATGTTACGTTCTAAGTTATACGATTTAGAAGTGCAAAAGAAACATGGTGATATTGCGGCGAAGCGTAAAACCATGGTATCAACAGGAGATAGATCTGCCAAAATCAGAACTTATAACTATCCTCAGGGACGTGTAACGGATCACCGTATTGGTTTAACGTTGTATAACTTGCCTGCTATTGTAGATGGTGATATCCAAGAGCTGATCGATAAGCTTCAATTTGCTGAAAATGCCGAGAAAATGAAAGAAGGAGCGGTGAATTAGTAGCGCTTCCGATAAAAGAATAAGGAACATAGAATAAAGAAAACTTGCGGATGCAATTTTTATCACTGAAAAACAGCTTGTTATAAATAATTTGAAATTTTTATTGCAAAACAAATAAAACAAGCTATATTTGCAAACCCAAACGGAAAGACGGACGTCTGAAAGTAAGGAAAACGGTTCGGTAGTTCAGCTGGTTAGAATGCCGCCCTGTCACGGCGGAGGTCGCGGGTTCGAGTCCCGTCCGGACCGCAAGAAAGCTTCAACAGAAATGTTGGAGCTTTTTGCTTTTATGGCCTTTCCCCACCACGTTTATACCTATTAGTTATTGATAAATTAATAAAACTTAATAGGATATCGCTCAGCACCTAAAATGTAACTGATAATTTTGCTTTTACAAAAGGTACAAACGGCGGAGAATGAATGCTCTTTCAGATTTTGCGTAACATTATTGTTTCGTTTCAACATAATTGAAAAGAAATTTTTATAATCATTCCATCAATTAAGCCCTCTATGAAACGAACTCTCACGCTTCTCGCATTTCCATATTTTACTCGGATTAGTGTATATACACAAAAGTCTCCTTTAGCTATGATACTGAAGGCAATCAACTGTCCAGGTTATCGATTTGCGTCAAAATCTCTTTTGACTAATTCTCACACAAACCGAGTTCCCTAATATGAGTTATAATCAGTTTTCATGATGATATAGTTGTTTTGCGCTTAGCGAATACTTAAGCTGGAAAGAGAAATTCCAGAATAGAAAGTATCACATATACTTTTATTCTATTGTATCAATAAAGAAATATTTCTTGATGGGGGTTCCCAAAGAGACAAACAAAGTACAACCAGACCTGTCCAAGTAAAAAATATGAAAAAACTAATTGCCCTTTTTATGTTATGTTTTGGGATAAGCGATTTGTATTCGCAAGTTGACGATATTTCCTATCCCCATGTAATCCCCATGACACCAAATGCAGCTCAGCTTGCCAAATATGCGGACCATCAGGTGTCGCACTATACAGGTACGGCCAATATAAATATTCCTCTTTACGAGATAGATTTGGGAGGTTTTAAGCTGCCCATCAATCTCTCCTATCACCCTTCCGGAATCAGGGTAGACCAGGAGGCCACCTGGGTAGGACTGGGTTGGACGCTCGATGTGGGGAGTCGGATTTCAAGGACCATTAAGGGTACAGATGACTTTTTGATGGATGGTAAAGATCGGAGCTATCCAATGGTTGAAAGTGGTTATTACGATGCCCCGGATATTCCCTCCACGCTTGCCAACCACTATACGCAAATTATCACCCAGCCGTGTGGAGTCTTTGGTTCCATTGGCGATTATCTGAAGTATGATCCAGAACCGGATATTTTCTATTATAACCTTCCGGGCATGAACGGGAAGTTTATCCTCGACAAATCAAGGGGGGCTGTTTTGTTCAATAAATCCCATAATCTGAAGATTGAGGTCATCAGGCATCCCAATTTAATGGTTGATTTAAAGATAACTGACGCCCAAGGAAACCAGTATTTTTATACACAGTATGAAATTACAAAAAGCTATGCCTCTAATGGATGGCTGAACAAGAATGTCCATGATCCCTTCACGGTATATGATAGCAGCACCTCAACTTTTACTCAATGGACACACGTGAGATATGGCGATTGTGTAGAGGGGTGGGATCCAAGTAACCAAAGCCCCTACCCTATGGTGACCAGTTGGTGCCTGACCAAAATCATCACCAAGGAGCGGAGGGAGGTTAACTTTACCTATGAGGCCGAACTACAGAGCTTGCCCACACAGGAGGCTTGTGAGAATTATAACTTCAACTCGCAGAGTGCACTTTACTACAGTAAATCAAAGGTGGTGAATAATGCGCTCCGGCTTACGGCAATATATGGCGATTTTGGACGCGTGGACTTTACAGGTGATGTACGATATGACATTGCAGGTGATAGTAAAAAACTGGCATCCATCACTGTCAGGAACAAGGCGAATGAGCTGGTAAAGGATTACAGGTTTACGTATTCCTATTTTAATGACGACTATTCGGGTACTTATGATAACGTTTTCAAACGGCTTAAACTGGATAATGTGACGGAGTATTCGGCAGCAAACGAACCCTTAAACTCGGGACATTCCTTTAGCTACTACCCGGGGAGCTTCCCTCCAAAAAACTCCAAGAATGTTGACTATTGGGGCTTCCAGAATGGAAAGGAATATGGTGCGAATTATTATATAGGAATCTACCTGCCCAACAATGTTAAGTATCTCGGGGCTAAAAAGGACGCGAATTTCCAATATGCCCTTATAGGCACACTGAAAAGCATCACCTATCCAACCAGAGGAGTGGAAGAGTATTTATATGAAAGCCATACAATCCCTTTCGGGTATTTTGAGACACATACCGCTGACGAGGCCTCATCTACCAGTACCGTCAACCTGCCCGTGTACAAAAGCTATATCTATAACGAGTATCCCGATATTCCCGATAACCGTATTTATAGCTTCGAGCTATTGGGGCAAACTTTTATAAAAATAAGAGGTAGGGTGGAAAATATATGGGGCCAGAGGGATCCGGACTACCTGTACAACAATAGTCCATTGGGTAAATTAAGAAGAATAAGCCCGACACCCCAACATTATACTACCTACGAATGTCCTCCCGTTTTTTTCACATCGATCCCGCAGGGACAGGGTGAGGAACTCATGTTGACCGAGCGGGGCTTCACCCTGGAGGCGGGCACCTACGAATTTGAGGCCTATCCCCCTCCCAAAGAGGTGCTTGCCGATTGGCAATTACATTTTAGTTATTCATATAGGCCAACGCCACAAAGCCCTCCGGATGGGGTTACCAAAGGTGGAGGCATACGGATCAAAGAAATCAGGAACCAGGCAAAGGTCAGGAATTTCAAATATGCCCCGGGAACCATGTTGAGCGAACCCGTTTTGTACTATGTAGGCAGAAGGGCGGGAATCCCAGACTACATCGCAGGCTGTAATGTGCAGGTTTCAGAATCCAAAAGCCCGCTGTCAACATTTAACAATGGAAATGTAGTTGGCTATGACTGGGTGGAAGAGTACATGACAGATGAAAATGGCAATGTTTCAAAGACTAGGTATAGTTTTTATAACGATACGGAATCTGATACATTTGATGATAACTTCCCAGAATCGCCACGTTATATCAATTACAGGAATGGACTGGTGAAATCGGTTGAGAAATACAGGAACACAACCCTTGTGGCCAAAGACGAATTTGGCTATCAGTCCACTCTTGGTGGAATCATTCCCGCGTTTAAGGACAGGGGACAGAGAAAGTATAGTGGAGATATCCTACAATATTATTATCAGATTGAATGGCCATTACGGTCATCGGGGGTGAATACAACTACAACAGATGAAGGTATAGATATCGTTGCCGAGACCAGCTACACCTACAACTCAAAGGACCTGCTCAGCTCTACCAAATACGTACTGGGTCAGGCTGAGACGCTAGAGCAGCTGAAATATCCATTTGATCTTAGCGACCCGGTGAGCCTGTCAATGGTGAACAAAAACATGATAGGGGCTCCAGTATATAAGGAAACTTTCAGGGACAACAAAAAGACCTCTACAAGCCAGACCATTTATAGGGATTGGGGAGCAGGCCTTATTGCCCCCGAAATAGTTAAGGTCTCCAAGGGGACCGAGCCCCTTGAAGACCGTCTAAAATATAATGTCTATGACGCCAAAGGCAATATCCTTGAAGTACAACAGGTAGATGGGATGAAGGTAAGCTACATCTGGGGCTATAATAGTACACAGCCTGTTGCTAAACTAGAAAATATTGCTTACGCTGATATCCCACAGAACCTGATCTTGGCCATCCAGAGTGCCACCGATCTGGCAACACCCAGCGAAATGTATGTACGCAACGCCCTAACGGCGCTCCGGCAAAGTAGCAATGCCCTACTACAGAAGGCTTTCATCACTACGATAACCTATAAGCCATTGGTTGGTATGACCAGTATGACGGATAGCAAGGGGATGACAACCTATTATGAATATGATAGCTTCGGAAGACTGAAAACGGAGAAGGACCAGAACGGGAGGGTTTTAAAAACGTTCAATTACAATTACAGAGGACTATAACGATATAAAAATATGATGGATATGAAGACAGTTGGAACTATATTTTTGGCAATATTCGCCCTTGCCAGCATAGCGAAGGCGCAACAACCACAAAAAAAACAGGACAGTCTCGGACGTACAGCCAAGGTGGGCTCACGTCTGGAGGCACCGAGGGACGCTGCGGCAAGGAAGAAGTTCGAGCGTGACCACTACCGCAGGACGCTTGGGGTGGATTCAGCGAGGGCCGAACAGCTGCAGAAGGTACATTCGGACTATAAGTCCGGGGTCGGAAGGGTGATGGCCGATACCTCGCTTAACGATGCGGGGAAGCGTGCGGCAATCGACCGGCTGATCCAGCTGAAGAACTTACAGCTTGAGAAGCTGCTGACGCCCGCCCAGCAGTCCAAGATGATCCCTACGACCGAACGCAAACGTACCGATACCAAGGGACAATAGACTGCCGAACGGATAACCTCCATCTAAAGACATCACTCATGACATTAGGATACCAATCTATATTTCGCCGCTTGGCGGCATCAGCGCTGCTTGTGCTTACCCTGTTCCTGTTCCCTGGCCGAGCTGCCGCCCAATCGGGCAGCGGGATGTACGACGCAATCCCTATCAGCGTGAGCTGTGCGGGCGGCTACTACTTTGATTATAAGGATACCGGCTCTGGCATCTATGATGCCTACTGGATGGGAAGCGGGGGACCGTGGTACACCTTCACACTTTCGGCCACCTCCCAGGTGGACGTCTCCACCTGTGGGAGCGATTTCGATACACAGGTCTTCATCCTCGACCAGTTCGGGAGTATGGTCGCCTCGAACAATGACAACGGACCATTGTGCTTTGGTACCAGTGGTTCGCTGCAGGAGAACCTGCCGGCCGGGACCTATTATATTGTCGCCCAGGGGGCCGACTGGATGACTGGCAACCTGGTGGTCGACATATTCATCAGCAACAATGCGGGCATCCCGGGCGTCAACATGCCCAGTGCCATCGATGCGGGAACGCTTTACGGCGGGGGCAGCTTTTCGGACACTAGGGACAACGGCGATGCCTGCCTGAACAATGGCATGGGCCAGGCGAGCAATGACATCTACTACAGGTTTACACTGGGTGCCCAGGCGATGGTAACACTGTCGCACTGTTCCACAGGTTTTGATACCTATATGCACCTGTTGGATGCCAATGGGCAGACCATCTCGACCAACGACGACAATGGACCGGTATGTACGGGAAGCAGGGCCTCCATTACAACCTTGCTGCCGGCTGGGACCTATTATGTGGTCTCCGAGGGATATGGCAGCAATACGGGGCTGATCACGACCGACATTTCCGTGGCGAACAGCATACAGGCACCTTCCATTTCCTACAGTATTACCTCGCCTATACAGCCTGGTGTGGCCTTTACGGCCTCCCCGGTCAATACTGGTGGTGCCATAGGTTCCGATGTGATGGCCAGTACGCTCATTGGGGGCAGTGGTGTTAACAACCCACTGAACACGGCCACCGATGGCCAGGGTAATGTATATGTTGCCGATGCGGGCAACCACCGGATATTGAAGGTTACCCCTGGCGGATCGGTAAGTACGCTGGCCGGTGCCGGGTATAGCGGCTATGCAGATGGCACGGGCACCTCGGCTCTGTTCACGCACCCTTCGGCCCTTGCCGTGGATGCCTCGGGGAGCGTGTACGTCTCCGACCAGCAGAACCATAGGATCAGACGGATAACTGCAGGAGGTGTGGTGACCACGGTGGCCGGCAATGGCAGTTCAGGATATGCTGACGGACCGGCTACCGCAGCCCGTTTCAGCAGCCCCATAGGGCTTGCGCTAGATGGGCAGGGGAACCTGTACGTTGCCGACTATTCCAACCACCGCATCAGGAAGATCGTACTGTCCACCGGAGCTGTCAGTACCCATGCCGGCAGTGGTAGTGCCGGCATGTCGGACGGAGGTCCGACATCGGCAAGCTTCCAGAATCCGATGGGGCTGGCATTCGACCAGTCGGGTATCCTTTATGTTGCCGACCGGCTGAACCATGCCGTAAGGCGGGTCGGGGCCGATGGCTGGGTCAACACCCTGGCCGGCAACGGCAGCGCGGGCTATGTCGATGGAACGGGCAGCTCCGCAAGGTTCAACTATGCAAACGCTGTTACGGTGGGTGGGAACGGAGATATCTATGTAGCAGATTATGGAAACCATATGGTCAGGAAGGTAAGCCCTTCCGGAGTGGTGACGACCCTTGCGGGGACCACCAGCCCGGGCACGGTGGACGGTACGGGAAGTGCGATTCGCTTCAGCTCGCCATATGGCCTTAGCAGCCATGGTAACAGCCTGTATATCGCCCAGAATGGAAGCTATGCGGTGAGGAAACTATCATGGGGCGGCTATTCGATTAGTCCGGCCCTGCCTCCGGGACTGTCCTTCGACAGTGCAACGGGTACGATCAGTGGTACCCCTACAGGAGCCTTTCCTGCAACGCTTTATACAGTGACCGCCACTAATGGCGGCGGCACCTCTACTGCAACGTTCACCCTTGGTGTATCGCAGCCTTCGGGTATCGCCAGCTCGGATCAGAACTATATCATCACCTTTACAAACAAGGATTCCAATCATCATACGGCACAACAGGTAACGTCCGCAAGTTCGGACCCGACCAAGGTAAACACAAGTATCCTGTACCTCGATGGCCTTGGTAGACCTATGCAGAATGTCGAAGTATTTGGTAGCCCTGGTTTAAAGGATATCGTTACCCCTTTTGCCTACGATGCTTTCGGTCGCGAGGACAGAAAGTACCTTCCCTATTCTTCGCAATCTGGGACCAACGGGAGCTATAAATCTTCGGCAATAAGCGAGCAGCTAGGTTTCTACAATCCCGCAGGAGGGACGGGAGTAAGCGGAGAGCAGTTGGCCAATGGCCTAGTGCGTATTCCGACACCTTTTAGCAGGACGATATTCGAGCCCAGCCCTTTGGACCGCGTGGAGCGGCAGGGTTTTCCGGGCGATGCATGGCAACCGACTTCTAGTCCAGATACCGAGCATACCAACAGAATGGTTTACGGAACTAACAACACCGACCACGCCAACAATACGACCACTGGTTTTGCCGTACGCTCTTTTAAGGCCCAAGTTGGTAGCCCCAGCCATGTCCAGAATCTTTCCAGTAACGGGTATTATGGCGAGGGGGAACTATACCTGACCATAGGTAAAGACGAGAATTGGGAAGATAGCGATGGCAAAATTGGAACGGTGGAAGAGTATAAGGACGACAAAGGCAGAGTGGTGCTAAAACGCCAGTTCAATCAGAAGTCAGGCAATATCGAGGTGCTGAGCACCTATTACGTATACGACCATCTTGGCAACCTGAGCTTTGTACTTCCTCCCGGTGCCAACCCTGATGCTGGTGTGCCCGACGCTACTACACTGGACAACTATTGTTACCAGTACCGCTATGACGGCCGTAACAGGCTGATTGAGAAGAAGCTCCCGGGAAAGGGCTGGGAGTATATGGTTTACAACAAATTGGACCAGCTGGTGCTGAGCCAGGACAGCCTTCAGCGCGCTGCGGGCCAGTGGCATTTTACCAAGTACGATGCCCGTCGACGTAACGTGATGACAGGCATTTTTTCCAGTACTGAAAACAGGAAGTACCTGGACTCGGTGGTACGGGCACAAGTACACCTCTGGGAGAGCAGGGAGTCCAATAATGGTACCGATTACACCAACAACGCCTTTCCCACGGATAATATAGCCAGGTCGCTCTCCTTTAGCTACTACGACGACTACGATTTCAGGGGCATGTATGCCATACTTCCTCCCAGCATCGGTGCTAGCGGGATGACAAAAGGCCTTCCCACTGGCAACAGGACCTACCGCGACGACGGCACGGCCTCGGAGTGGACCATGCTGTATTACGACGATTACGGCCGGGTATGGGAGACCGTATCTACCCACCATCTCGGCGGGACCGACAGGGTGGTGAATAGCTACAGCTTCGACGGATTACTTGAGAAAAGCATCCGTACCCACGTGTACGGCAGCGTTACCACTGCTATAACTACAAGCTATACCTACGACCACATGGGCCGAAGGAAAACCACTAGCCAGAGTATCAACGGAGCAGCGGCAACGGAACTGTCGAGAATGGAGTACAACGAGATTGGGCAGCTGAGGACAAAGAAGCTGCATAACGGACTACAGTCCACTAATTATACCTACAACGAGCGAGGCTGGCTGAAGAGTAGCAGCAGCCCACAATTCAGCATGTCCCTTCAGTACAACGACGGGACCTATCCGCAGTACAACGGCAACATCTCGGGGCAGAGCTTTACCAATAACGGCAGCAATGCCTTCACCTATCAATATGATAGACTGAATAGGCTAACCAGTGCCATGGCGGACAACAATCTTGGCGAGGCCATCAGCTATGATGCGATGGGGAACATAACCAGCCTGACTAGGGATGGCTTCGGCACCAACACCTATGGCAGCTATACCGGCAATAGGCTCAACAGCATCAGCGGCTTCACCAACAGCAGCTATGGCTACGATGCCAACGGGAACCTGAAGAGTGATACCCAGAAGGGCATCACCAACATCAGCTACAACCACTTAGACCTTCCCCAGACCATAACAGCCCCCGTTACTCTGGTTTACAGTTACGATGCCACGGGTAAAAAGCTTAGAAAGCTGTCTATGGGTAGTACTACGACTACTACTGACTATGTGGATGGTATCCAATACAACAACGGTATTATGGATTTCATACAGACCGAAGAGGGCATTGCCTTCAACACTGGAAGCGGTTTTATATACCACTATAATCTCACTGACCATCTAGGCAACGTGAGAGCTACGTTTGAGGTGGGCGGAAACGGTATTGAGATAATTCAACGAGACAATTATTATGCCTTTGGCCTTAGAAAATCTGCTCCAAACGATATAGGTGCAACTTCGTTGCAGAATAAATACCTTTATAACGGGAAGGAATTGCAGGAGGAGCTGGATCTGTATGATTACGGTGCAAGGTTTTATGACCCAGTAACAGGGAGATGGACATCTATAGACCCTCTCTCCGAACTCCATTTTGATAAAACGGCTTATAACTATGTTTTAAATAATCCTATTAACTTTATAGATCCGTTTGGGCTAGATACAGTAGCTCCAAATCAGGTAATAAAACCAAGACCGGGTGTAAGGCCCCTTAATGACAATGATGTAATTCAATTACAAACCGTGAATATATTACATGTGAAGCCGGTTACGATGAAGGCGGATAATACGGTGGTTCATAAGGATTTGACTCAGGATCGTGCAATCACTCCTAAGAGCAACGAAGCTGTTGGGCTGGCCAAAAGTATGAACAAAATATTTGAAATAGGAAATGAATTCAATAGTAAAACATTCAAATATGCTCCATATATAGGAGATGGTTTAGAAGTTTATGATATAGGCACTTCAAATACTGGCACGGAAGCTTTTGAAAAGATATTGAAACTTTCTGCTGATAAAATGTTATTGACTAGGGCTTTGGGTACGACAGGCTTAGCCGCAGCCGAAGGTGTTCATTCATATTATACCGAATGGTCAAGTAGGGGAACTGCAGAAATGGCTTTAGCACATTATAATAATGCTATGTTTTGTGCAGAACAACATAAGCGAACAGGAAATGACATTTGGGCAAAACGTTATGATTATAATATGAAACGATTTATAGAATATAGGGATAAGAGTAATCAAATAATTTTAAATGGTAAGAAGTAAGTTATATTTAAGCCTGTTTTTTATAATATGTACAGCTTGTACAAATAATAATCAAAAAACTGTAATCAAGGGAAAAGGTCCCGAAAATAACTTTCAGGACATAAAAAAAGAAATCAAAATTCGAGTGACTACTTCAAATCGAGATTCTTTAATGATATTGAAAGAAGAATTGGATAGTTTGATAGGATTAGACCGATTCGCAAATGATGGTTTTTTTTACTACCAAAGGGGGGAATGTTATGCAAGACTTGAAAAGTTTGCGGAGTCAACTATTGATTTCAAAAATGCACTAAAGAGGGGATATGAAAAAGAAAGTTGTTTACATCTGATACATTTAAATAATGAGCTTCAAAAAATTAAAGACAGGTATAAGTGAAATACTTTTGTTGCCAAATGTTCTGAGCCTTTATCTTGTAGAGCAAGTATGGTTTGAGGAAGAGAAGTTTAGTGAGAGCAGGAGAGTAAGTACAAGCATTGTTTTTTTATTTATTATTGAAGCCGCCGTGGTTTTCCTGATCGATGCAAAAGTTAGGGAGATTAATTGGCGAGCGTGTTTGTTCTTTCTTTACGTATTGAATGCTTTGACGACATTTTTGTTTTTTAACAAAATACTCCAATTAAAAAGGGTCTTTAGGAATAGTAGATATTATTTTTTATATCCATTTTTTGCCGTTTCCCTTTTTGGTTCAATTGCAATAATATTTTATCTATATATATCCAAATAATCTACACTTTCTAGCGCAAGAATTAGCGAAGTGAAGTTGATGCCAGATCTTGTTTAAGTTGGCATGGCCAAAGCCAAGTAAGGAACTGGATCTTTCCTCGGTACTAGGACTTGCGCTGAGGCGGAGATATAATGATTTTGGAAATCACCCATTAAACAATTCGATATCGATGGGACGATGACCAATGAATTGGGCATAAAAGGTATTAAAGAACTTATGTCTGAGTTTGGAAGAAGCCAAGGAGTTTCAAAAGTTGTTGTCGAAGGAGCTAAAAGAACAACGGGAGCCAATCCTGGAAGGCTACCTACCAAACTAACATTCAATGTTGATTAAGTATGAAAAAAATAAAATTTGTAAGTTTGAACAAGGGCATGAATAAGATTAGGTTTATTAATCTACTCTATGATCAAACAAATTTGTCACTTAAGGAGGCAAAGGAGCTTAAAGAAAGACTAGTTGATGGAGAAGTCATTGAATTAATGGTAGATGATGATAAAGTTCAAATCATAATCTCTGAGTCATTGAAATTTGGAGTAAATGTAGAGGAAGTATCTTAATAGTTGCCACTAGCATTACTGATTTTTTTCATTTTTATTTGACTGACCAAGAAAAGTTATCTTGTGATTCTCGAATAACCTAATGACGATAAAAGATACAGAAGTAGCACTGGGAATTTTTGAAGAAGCGGGCATTAAGCATAAAATTTTAAGTGGTACATAATGAAAGAAAACAAAGGAGAACAACTCATAGAAGATTTAAAATCTAATCCAGAAAAATTTTTTAGGCAAGGTAAATCTTACAATCTTCTCCAGGAGTATTTTGCTGGATTGAGTGTGGAAACTTTAATGCCGTTGTTGCAGTCAGATGACTTAGCCATTCAAAAACCTGTGATTTGGATAGTTTCTGAATTAGCGTCAAAAGGCTGTTCATTACTGCCTTATGTTACTCCACTCAGTAAAAGCAACGATAATTATGTAGCCTATTATGCTTTAGAATGTATTCTACTTTGTGCAAATGGAAAATATATTAATGAATTTGTTCATTTGGTAAACAGGATTAATGAAGGTGAAAGTGATATTAGAGCATTGGCGATGAGGCTGCTTACTAATGCAGAAGACGCTCAATTGCGAGCAGGAATCGAGCTTTCTGTGGAAGCAAATCTCGAAGACTATGAGTTGCATAGAATAGGCTTAACTGGCCTATTGAATCATTCAAAGTTCGACTCAGATATGGTAATGGCGATGCTGTATAGCAATGCGCCCCTAACTCAGCAATATGGTGCTATGTTGGCTAAAAGAAAACAAAAAGACTTTCCAAAGCTTATAGAGTATGCATTAACTAGTAAAAATACTTCGGTAAAAGAATTCGCCGAATTTGCAATTGATACTGAGTAATTTGATGTATCGCTAATATGCTTATCAGCTTTTATTCCTAAATCCAAAAGACAAGTGAAGCACCAGCAAATAAGTATTTAACGTTTATGCTCACCTTGATGAAAGCCTTGTGTTTAGGATTTAATGTAAGGAGACTTGTGCCTTTTAGCAATTTCTCTGTTTGAACTGTTGGAAGCAAAGTCCAAGTCAGGCCTTGACTCTTTCCTTCGGCACTAAGACTTGCGCTAATAGAGTAGGTTAATAGAAGATTGTAATGAAAAAAAAGAATATAAAATATAGTGTAGTAATTATATTGTTGATGATGATGAGTATAATCATTTATTGGTATTTCAATCCTACTATAGACAATAAGGATTTCCATTTACAATATGAAGTGGCTAATGATGATAAAGACTTTTATAGCATTAGAAATAAGAAAATAGATCCAAAAAAATATACATATAATAATGAAACTTACTTTTCTCGCGTCGAAAAGTATAAATTAACTCTTCATTCGTTGGACATTACCAATAATGGCGAAAGGATCATGATTGTTACTGATTATTTAGAAGGAAAAAACAATAAAAGAATTGCAAATATTACATATAAAGATAAATCAGGTAATTTTTCTCCAATGCTTATAAAGCATGAAAGAGATTCTGTTTTTATTATCCAAAGTTTAGGGGATAGCCCTGCAGGTAATATAATGTTTAAAGGACAAAAATAAATTATATAGTTCGGAAAAAGGGGAGCCTTAATTTGGCGCAAGTCTTGTGTTTGGGGCTTAGTGTAAGAGGACTTGTGCCTGTTAGGCGCTAAGACTTGCGCTAAGGGGGGAATAATTTCTAGTATTGCTAAGAAAAATACTCAAGCTTCTGGTATCGTACTTGATTTATCAAATACGTCCGTTACTAAAGAACAATTAGGAAATGTTTTGAAGCGTGTACAAGGAGCTGGGGCTAAAAACATAAAAGACATAAAAATTATCGGAGGAAATTAAAATGCCTGGAATTAAATGTAAATGTAACAATGTAATTAAAATTGGAGAAATACCCAATCCTAACGAATGGCTGATAATTTCAGATATTGAATATAATAAATATTCGGGAAATGTAGATTCGGAAGAATTATATAAGGAATTGCGGACTGTTTTGATTTGTAATCACTGTAGTCGTATTTGGATTTATTGGGAAGGTTCGTCTACCCCTCCGGTTTGTTATCGTCCAGAATACTAAACGTCCTAGGTAGGCGCAAGCGTGCCGCTTGTGTCTTGAGTAATAAAAAAGCCGTCGCCACCTTGGCGCAAGTCTTGTGCGTGTGATTTAGTGTTGGGTGACTTGTGCCTGTGAATAGTTACTTTGTTTTGAAATTCCTTCTAGCGCAGGCATTAGCGTTGCGGTACTTGTGCTTTTTAGTTAGTAATCTATCTTAAATCTTTTAAAAACCATCATGCTCAAAAAAATTACGCTTTCAATTCTTGCCACTATGGCAATCTCGTTTACTTATGCCCAAAAGGTAACGCTGTCTTGGAGCGCAGTATATGGGGTTGAAGCGCCCCACCTTGGCGCAAGTCTTGTGCGTGTGTTTTAGTGTTGGGTGACTTGTGTCTATCGGCATTTGCTTTGTTTGAGCTGGTAGAAAATAAAGTCCAAGTCAAGCCGAAACTCTTTCCTCGGGCGCTAAGACTTGCGCTAAATAGGGGAATAACGAGGAATGCTGAGATGGTTGTCTAGTAAATTTAATGGTAAAAGTATATAGATAATGCAATAAAATAATGAGCTTCTTTTTTGATTATATATATTATAGAGTAACCCAGTTCTATTTCAAATGGGATGGAAGGACTGGAGGAACAGCTATTGTAGCAGTTAGTATGATCCAGACTTTATTAGTTGGAGACATTGCCATTTTTCTCTTAAGATTAGTTTTTGATAGAAGTGACACAGCTCCGTATGCAAAAACAATTGCCTATTTTTTTGGTGGAATACTTGTATTGCTTATGATTTATAATTATCGAAAATATAATGGCAGTTATAATAAATTTCGTTCCTTTTGGAGGGAAGAAACAAATAGCCAAAGATTGGTTAAGGGCTTTTTTGTAATTGCTTCTTTGATAATTCCTTGGATTCCAATTTTACTAATAGGCGTATATTGGTAATCCCCACCTTGGCGCAAGTCTTGTGTTTTGGGTTTGGTGTAAGCAGACTTGTGCCCTTCTGGTTTAAGCCACTTACTAAGCAAAACTATTATATTGCCTTCATTTCAAAAAAAATAAAAAAGATGGTCAATAAAAACAATTTACCAGTTTTGCTTTTGCTTTTGTGTAGTATTATCCTTTCATGTTCTGACGAATGTACCCTAGAGAAAGCTCTTAAAGGCGCTTGGGCTATAGATACAATTTACTATAAAAATTATAATATAAAAAATTGTTTAGGAATTAATTTTATTGATATACAATCAAAAGAGGATGTTTTTCTACCTAAAAGTAACATGTTTTGCGATAGTTTGTTAGCTAGTAGTAATTCTAATAAAGCACAAATTTATCTGCTAAAATCTAATAATGTTTCAGATACTATTCCTTATACTCTTAAAATCATAACGGAGAATGAAGTGTTTTCTGGGAGTCATGAAATTGTTTTTTATCGAGATAAGAAAAATTATTTCTTTAAACTAAAGTTGTATTCAGATAGTCTTTATATTATGTGTCATAAAATTCTTTTTGACTATAATAAGAATCATCAAATAATGGAAAAAGTAGAGAATCTTACATGGACCACCAGACCTAAATAACCCAGCTTGACGCAAGTTTTGTGTTAGGATTAATTCATAGGAAACTTGTGCATATGGTTTAGTGTTGGGTGACTTATGTCTGTCAGCATTTGGTTTGTTTGAGCTGGTAGAAAATAAAGCCCAAGTCATGCTGTAGCTCTTTCCTCGGGCGTTAAGACTTGCGCTAAGGGGTTAGCTTATTGAAATTTACAAACACCTTTTTTGATTTAGAACCTGCAAAGATTTTTATGAAAACTTTTAATTAAGTGCTTGCAAATAGATTTTCACTCAGTTATCTTAGGACAGAAAATTAGCAGCTCTTTCCTTTGCTTATGGATTGCCTTCCATAAAATGGTCAGCTTGGTTTTCAACTACTTCTTAAAAATTAAATTATATAGCATGGGATTAGATATGAGACCTATGGGAAAACCTAAGCTAGGATTTGAAGCTAGGTTTGAGGAAATTTATAAGATGGTTGTAGACAATAAAGTTCCGCAGCCAACCTTTTTTGAAGGGTTAAAAGGAAAGAAATTGCCAACCAAGGAACAGCTATTGGAAGAATGGTATGCAAATCAAATCCAGAGCTACGAAACCATAAAAGCTCCAAGGGTAGGTAGAGATGAAGAAGCAAATGAATGGATCAGAAAGAAATATGATGAATTGGAAAAGAAACCTGCACTTGATGTTTTCCTAAAGGATTATGACGGTTACTATGTCATAGAGCTTGCCGAAGAGAAGGATGGTGTACCTGTTTATATCGCCTTAGCCCAAGATGAAAATGTATTTAGGGGTGAGTTTCTTAATGATTGTGTAGATATGCTTGGAGAGGATTTGGTTAATGAAGCTTGGGAAACAAAATTTGCGGTAGAGGCTTTGGATTATGGCAACAGGTTGATGCAAGCTGCTAATAGGATAGCAAAAGAAAAGGGTCTGGAATACCTAGAATCACAAAGGCTTCCGCCAGATACCGATGAAAACTCTATTGAAAGTAAGTTGCATATCGTGTTTTCATTAGCTAAATGGCTGGTTTTTTACGGTAGCAATGGTCATGGCTATGAAGCCGACTTCTAGCCTTAATTTGGCGCAAGTCTTGTGTTTGGGGCTTAGTGTAAGAGGACTTGTGTCTTTTAGCAATTTCTCTGTTTGAACTGTTGGAAAGCAAAGCCCAAGTCAAGCGGAAGCTCTTTCCTCGTTCGCTAAAACTTGCGTTAAGGGAGACAACGATATGATAAAAGAGAAAAGATTTGGCGAGGCCAGAACTTGGGGGGAGCCGTTATATATAGAGCAAGCAGTCAAAAACCCCTGCTACCTTCTTCAGGAACTCAAACGAAACCTAAATTGTCAAAAAAATGACAGTAATATACGAACGTTTTAAAGTATCCCAATGTAATAGTTACGATTGGATATTGAATGAAAAGTTGATAAGCACTATGGGAGATTCACCAATAAGCCCATGGTATCACGTTAACGACGAGGAAATCAAATGGTTAAATGATAAAAACCTAAACCTTCTATTGTTTGCTAGAAGACAAGACTGTGATGATATAGCTTGCTTTGAGATTCTAAATGATAGAATTAATAGTATTTATGTTGTGGAGGGGTGGCAAGGTAACGGCTATGAGGTGATAAATATTTATGACAACATCTGGTCATGGCTAAAATCTGTTATAGACGATTTAAGTTTTTTGGCTCAACAACCCCCAACTTAGCGCAAGTCTTGTGCGTGTGGTGGTTTTTAGGACGGTTAACATCTGAAAGAATGGAAAAAATCGTGAAAGAACTATTAAAGGATTAGTAAAATGTACTACAGTATCGTTTTTTTTATATTTGGAATAATCTATCTGACGCTTTTTTTTTCATATTTAAAGGAAAAAGAATTGTCAAGTGTTAGAAAAATAAAAAAAATCAGAGCATTGATTTTTGCTATTATTGGAATAGTTGCGGCTATCTATACTTATTTTTGAATTAGTTGAATAGAAAGTTGAAACTTGGCGAAAATCTTTCCCAAATTGGCGCAAGTCTTGTGCGTGTGGTTTAATGTTGGGTGACTTGTGTCTGTAGTAAAAAACTCGGAGTGCGCCAACACCCCGAGTCCATCCTTTATTCCAATGGCAATTCCTCCTGCCCTTGATTCCCACCACCGCTGCGACGGTTTAACAGCGCCAGGTAATTGTTAATGTTCTGGTTCAGTTTATTAACCGTACCGGCCCAAGGCTCAGCACCATCGTTAATGTCCAAAAAGGAATTTAACCTGTTCCTCAATTTGTAGTAGGCCTCGTTTCCTTCCAAACGTAAAGCTTTAAGTTTTTCCGTAGGAGCAGCAGCAAGCTCATCATTTCTTTTGCTGTAGGCCTCACTAAATTCATGGTTGGCCTGTTCTATTTCCGTTTGCCAAGTCGTAAGCTGCAGTGCGGTAATGGCCTGTTGTAGCTCCGGTTTAGTCTTCCAATCGTTAATGATGTTACGAAGTAAAGTAGTTTCACTTTGGTAGTTCTCCCTAGCGATGCCCGTTCCAAACAAATTAAGGTGGGCTTCCAAAGTTTTAGCATGATTACTTACTGCAAGGTCGGTACTATAAGTAAGGCCCTGTATCACCAACGTAGCCCCATTAATAGCCTTATCCCTGCGGGTGTCAAGCACTTCAATTTCCTTGGTCACCAAGCTGCTTTGGTTGATTTTGAAGAGCTTTTCAATTTCATCCGTTTTACCTCGTAAGGCATCATATAGAGTTTTTACCATTAAAGTTTCGGGATTGTTGCCCAACACAATGTTGAGCGTGTCAGTTAGGAACTGAATGTATTCGCTGTTCCTAAGAGGTCGTAATAAAATGCTGTTAATCATAGTTGATTAATTTTAAATTTAAAAATATTTGAATTCACGGTGATCAAGTGCCGCAAGTTGCAGGAAGCTTTAACAGTTACAGTAATTTGTTCCCGCACTAGTGTGGGGAGCTTTCACTGTAACGGTTATTCATGGTTTTACTGTTGTAGAAAGTTTCACAGTTACAGTAACCGTATGATGCTTGGTGCGGCAAGCTTTCACTGTAGTTTTATCTTTTTTATCAAAACCTGCCATCCTGTACAAGTTTTAAATACGTATAGCTTAATGCTTTTCTTTCTCCATAGGCTTAAGGTTAAAGGGTAAACAAATAAAATGGAATAAGATGGCCAATGGCCAAATGTTTAGCCGGTGATAAAGCATCTCCTCAGCGGAGCAATAACATCTGGAAGCCAGGTGGCTTTAAGAAAGTTTTCATACATAGAGGTGTTTATTTTTCTAAGGCTAATCTATAGATTAAATAATTATTTATCAATGCTTTAAGGTGTGAAATTTCATTTTACAACATGTGGTTGTGAGCCTTAAAAACACCTAAACAAAAGAGGAATATGACAACTATAAATTGGTGTGAAAACAGAAAATTCGAAGGCATTTTACTACTTATGCGAATAATTATAATTGGAAGTCCGATAGTTCATTGAATAGCATCAAAATAGAGTGACGGCATAACCGAAATTTGCTTTCTTTTTAATCGACTTATAAGTATTTTAGTAGAAAGGATTCTTTCAATAAGCCCAAAGCTTTAAATTAACGTACCAAAAACACAAGTGACCATCATTTTAAATCGATTATTTCATTTTTTAACAAAAGTAAATAACCCGGCGCCACTGCATGGCGCAGTAATGTTAATGGTGATACTGTTAATTTTAATAGGAGATAGCTTTCGTTTATTCATTTATGCTTTCCAACCAGAGCCATTAATTTCCAATAAGTATGCGTATCTGCCTATTGCAGTGGTACTTTATTTTTTGATCAATGCCTATGCAAAAAAAAATATTGAAGCCATCATTGATCATGAAGTTAGATTTGCCCTGAGAAAGAATTTGCTTGTTGCTCTAATATTTATAACTGTTACTGTCTCGTTCATTTGGTTGGCAAATATCAATAGAGAAAAAATAAAGCCTAAGACATTACAGCCAACCCTTAAATGGAATCCATAGCTTGTTGAACATAGCACTCGTCATAGCAAGATCGCAAAAGCACACCACAACGTATAAGCCCTCATTTTGTTGGCCTGTAGCTTAAGTTTACCTACTGTTAAACAAGAGTTAACAGCAAAGATTTACAACTTTTTTGTGTAAATAGCTGATAAACAGAATCTTGCTTCGCTGCGGATTTTTTGTAACGTTTTTGTTAACGAATTATTGGTTTTTTTTAATCAAAAGCAACTTTATTTGTGAATAAATAGCCGTTTACAAACGACTTTTTGCGTGATATACGCATGCAATTGTTAACCGTTCTAGTTACTACTGTCTAAATTATGATGATGAGCTCCGATCCCCTACCTGCTATGAGCAGGTGTTATTTGCCGTGTATGGCCTTTAAAGAAAAAGGCCAGTTACATTTTAAGATCATGCACGATCTACGGTAAAGAAAAATGCAAACGAACCTCAACCTCACAGCACTTTTCGAAAAATATTGGAAACCAGTCAAAGGTTAGTGGCCTTGCTATGCGCTTTCAAATCCCCTTCAATTTGCCCTCAAACTCTCTATCCCATATTTAAAATGAAACGACTTCTACTCCTCAGCTTTATGATGCTGATCATGTCAAGTGTTTTCGCGGCCGACTACTACTGGGTAGGCGGTGCCGGTAACTGGACAGACCTTAACCATTGGGCCTCCACTTCTGGTGGCGTAGCCAACAAGTCTATTGTGCCTGGTACAGGCGACGACGTTTATTTCGACGCCAATAGTGGCCTGGTCAACAATACCCTAGTAACGTTGCCTACCTCTGGTCATGCAGTTTGTCGTAACATGTCATGGAATGGCGTAACCACAGCGGCCATTTTTAGGAACACAGGTAGCTTTCAGTTGCAAGTTTATGGCAACTTAGAACTAGCTGCTTCCGTACGTTACGCCATCATGTCCCTCAACTTTGTGGGCGGGGGTAATGGAACATTTCGTACCAATGGAGCAGTCAGGATTAACCAAGCAGGTTACTACAATTCGTTTGCCGTTAACAAAACAGGCGGTGCATCCGTTAAACTATTGGATGGCATTCCTGCTGATTTGGCGGTGCAAAACATTAACCTTACTACAGGCCTCTTGGATTTGTCGGGAAATACCCACACCATTACTAACCTAAATGCTGCAGGAGCAACCGTAAGAAGTTTAGATATTACTAACGCTACCATGTCATTAGGTTCTACTTGGGATACAAGAGGAACAAATATTACCCTTACGGCAACAGGATCTACCATTACCGCCGATATGTTCCACTCCGCAGGCTTAACCTTTGCAAAGGTTACTGCAATGAGGAACAATCCAGAAATGGATATTAATAACAATACCTTTAATGAGCTGATATTAGCTGCTGACGTGGCTCCTATAGGTACACAAAGAATAGGAGCAAGCAACATCATTAACCGTTTAGAGTTTAAAGGCGGAGGCCGTATTGCTGGTGCTAACAACGTAATTGGCACCATGGTATTAGCTCCAGGAAAAGGCTATATCTTTCATGGCAATAATACCATTACTACGGCACTGCAGGCCAATACACCAGATTGTGATGCTTTGGGTGAATTGCGTGGAGCAGATGCCAATGCTAAATTAACTTTTAATACAGGCGCAACAGCCGATATACGAAACGCCTTAATTTCTAGCCTTACTGTGGTGGGTAACATTGCCCCTATTGCAGTAGTAGGCGAAGACGGAGGAGGCAATGTTGGTTTTAACATTAGCCCAAGAACTGGTGGTAATGCTACCCTATACTGGGTAGGTGGCGGTGGAGATTGGAACGATAAAGCACATTGGAGCTACACCAGTGGTGGTACAGGAGGTGCTTGTGTACCCTTTACTACTGATAATGTAGTATTTGATGCCAATAGTGGTTTTACCGCTGCCAATAAAACCGTAACAGGTACCAGTACCATTAGATGCCACGACATGACATGGACTAATGTAACGAACTCACCAATATTAGATATTGGCGGCTACACCATGGAAATTTGGGGCTCAATTGAATTGGATCCAACACTCACATTGGCTTCTGCCAATACCCAATATGTAAGAGGTATTATACAATTGAAGGGTACCGAAGCCTCAACCTTTAAATCAAAGGGCGCTAGCTTAGGAAATCCTTTATTCAATATTGATAAAACAGGTACTAATGGTGGAATGACCATTTTAGATGACCTGACTTTTCCTGCATGTAGCTTAAGAGTGGCCAGTGGCAAGTTGTTAATGCCTGGTCGTATCATCAACATTGCAGAAATCAGGAGTCAAACCACTACAGTAAGAAGCATTGATTTTAGTAACGCTACCATTACGGTAAACGATTGGGCCAACGATTCGAGAAACTGTACTTTCGTAAATAATGCGGCAGGTTCATTCATCACGGCCAAGGTTTTCTTTGTAACCAATGGATTAACTTATCCGAAAGTACACTTAAACACCATTTTAAATGCGGTTAACATTACAGGTACCAATATTGGTGAGTTGGTATTTACCAGTACCAGCCCTACCTCTGCATTATTTGCATTAAGTGGTGCAGGTGGCAATACCATTGGTACCTTAGATGTAAGATGCGGTGGTGTAACCTTTATGGGAAACAATACCATTAACAATCTATTGTTAACCCCGGCACGTACTTATTATTTCCGTAATACACAAACCATTACCGGCCTTTTCCGTTTCAATAATCCAGATTGCGAAGGGTTGGGTGAGATGAGAGGCTATGAAGGCACCTCGCCAACGCTAAATTTTGGACCTGCTTCCACTAAAGACTTTAATAATGTTTATGTACAAAACATGGCAGCTACCGGTACCGGTACGCCCATTTCAGTGGCTGGTGCTGATGCGGGAGGCAATACCGGTTTCGTGTTTACTTCTTCTACAGGTGGAGCACGCTATTGGGTAGGTGGTGCTGGCGATTGGAACGACTCTGCACACTGGAGTAACACCAGTGGAGGCGCAGGCGGTGCTTGTGTCCCCACCGTAAGTAACGATGTGTTTTTTGATGCCAATAGCTTTACAGCTGGTAGCAGTGCGGTAACCATCTCGCAAGGTAATGCTTATTGCCGTAACATGGATTGGACAGGCGTAACCAATACACCTACCTTTACCAAACCTGCGGGGCTTACCTTAGAAATTTGGGGTAACTTGGTATTAAGTCCGGCGTTAAACCCTAACATTAGGGTAGCTTTTATGGGACCTGCTAATACCACTTTTACTTCAGCTAATGCCTCTTTAGGTACTTTTAGTATGGATATAATTAAGCCTATTGGCAGTAGCTTAACCTTTACACAAGACTATAACAACCCTAATTCAGTAATTGTGCTCAATAGTGGGGGGCTTAACCTCAATGGTCGTACCATTACCGCATCGGTAATTACCGATAACTCAGGTACGCAAGCCACTAGTCTTGACGTTAGAAATGCCAACATTAATGCTAACTGGCAATATACAGGAACCAATAAAACCCTACAGGCTGCAGGTTCAAATATCAAGGCAGGTATTTTTAGAGTAAATGCGGGTACTTACGACAAGGTAGATGTGCTAGCCGCAAGCTCTAGTAATGTGGCCATTTTAAATACTACCATTGCCGACCTTTTGTTTAGCAATGCTTTGGGTACTTCACAGGCTTTTATTGGTGCCAACAATACCATTGGCCGCTTAGAGTTTAAAGGGAAAGGCGCTATTAGTGGTACAGGCAACACTATTGAAACCTTGATTTTTGCGCCAGGTAAAGTATATACTTTCCTAAGTGGCTCTACCACTACCATTACCAAAGATTGGTTTGGCAGTGGTACCCCTTGTAACCTGACCGAAATTAACAGCACGGCGGCAGGTGCATTTACCGTGAACAAAACCACTGGAGGGGTAGAGTTTGATTATGTACGATTGCGCAACATTACCGCTGCAGGCACTACGCCATTTAAAGCCTTAGAACACTCTGAAGATTTAGGCGGTAATACCAATTGGTCTATTTTACCGTATAACAATACCACACCTATTCTTGGTTTAGGGGCCGATAAAACCTTATGTGCTGATGCCTTTCCTTATACCATTAAAACCGATGGTTTCTTTGCATCGCCAATGGCCACCTTTGCTTGGAGCGATGGCAGCACAGGATCAACCTTTACAGCAGCAGCACCAGGAACTTACAGCGTAACGGTGAGCTATCCTGATGGTTGCTCACGCACAGACGAAATTGTATTGACCAGAAGTGATGTAGTGATTGCACCTATTACAGGGACGACCAATGTATGTACCACGGCCACTACTGCCTTAAGCTCGGCCACCACAGGTGGCGTATGGAGCAGTAGCAATACTGCCGTGGCTACCGTAAGTACCACGGGCGTAGTGACAGGAGTTACCGCAGGTACCGCCGATATTATTTATACCGTAACCAATGGCAATGGCTGCGTGGGTACCGTACAACAAACCGTAACGGTAAATGCCATGCCAACTGTAGCCACTACTACAGGAGCTAGCTCATTATTTGTTGGCGACAACATCACGTTAGCTAATACCACTGTAGGTGGCGTATGGAGCAGCAGCAACACCGCAGTAGCTACCGTTGATGTAAACGGTGTAGTGACAGGTGTAGCAGCAGGCACCGCCAACATTGTTTATACCATAACTGGTACTGGAAACTGTGTGGTGACCAGTACACACGCCATTACCGTTGATGCTTTTGATCCAGCAAAACGTGTATTAAGCGTGACCAAAACTACTGATGCCGCCGAACCTATTACTAACGGAGCTTTTGCCATCAGCTTACCAGCGGGTGTAAATGCCCTCGAAAACATTACCGTTACCTATGCTGTAACAGGTACTGCTACTTCAGGTAGCGATTATGATGCATTAACAGGCACGGCCACCATCTTAGCCGGCCAAAACAGTGTATCGGTTCCAGTAAATGTGAAAGATGATACACAGATAGAATCTACAGAAACGGTGATTTTAACCTTATCTGCAGGAACTTCTACCACTTATACCTATACCCTTAGCCCTACCGCAAACAACGCTACAGTAAATATTGCCGACGACGATGACTTGCCAGCTAACCGTGTGTTAAGTGTAACAGCACAACTAAATGCCAACGAGCCGAGCAACACAGGTACCTTTACGGTAGCTTTGCCAACAGGCGTATTGGCACCAGAAAACATTACGGTAGCCTACACCCTAAGTGGTAGTGCGGTAAACGGTACCGATTATCAGAACCTATCAGGTACAGCTACCATTTTGGCAGGTCAAAACAATGTGGTGATCAACGTAACCGCTATTGATGACCAAATTATTGAACAAACGAAAGATATTGTTTTAACGCTTACAGGTGGCAGCACTACCAACTCGGGAACCTTTGGAGTTCATGCAACCGATGGGGTGGCTACCCTTTTACAAGCAGATAACGACTACACGGCAACCACCAGGTTATTGGCGGTAACCAGCAATGGCAATGCAGCAGAACCCGGTACACACAGCAGTTTTACCATTAGCCTGCCAACAGGTTATGTAAGCGCATTGCCTATTACAGTAACTTACGCCCTTAGCGGTACCGCTACTTACGGTGCCGACTATAACAGCGGCTCGGCCACTATGGTAACCTTACCTGCGGGCCAAAATAGCGTAAACGTTCCAGTCAATGTCATTAACGATGGCATGATTGAACCAACGGAAACCGTTACCTTAACCATTACTAATGGAGTGGCAATGCAAGGGGCTACTACCGTGTTCAGCTTTAATCCTAGTACAACAGCTGGGAATGCCAACATGAACATTGCTGATGATGACAACACGGCAAGCAATAGAACTTTATCGGTAACAGCGCAAAATGGCGCCGAACCCTCTACCAATGGTCGTTTCACCATCAGTTTGCCAACCGGTATAACCGCGGCCGAAAACATTACCCTTAATTATAACATTGGGGGCAATGCTACGTCGGCAGTTGATTACAAAGCGATTGCCGGGCCAATTGTGATTCCTGCAGGTCAAAATAATATAGAAGTGCCTTTGATGATCATTGATGATAAGATCATTGAAGGTACCGAAACGGTGATCTTTAACCTTACAGGAGCTACTTCAACCAATTTCAGTTTTAGCGCTTCTCCTTCAGCTAACAGCGCCACCGCACAAATTGCTGATGATGATGATGCGGCCAATACCACTGTGGTATTGTTAACCAAGGTTTCGGACGCCGTAGAAGGCGGTGCGTCGGGACAGTACAGAATTTCATTGCCCCCAGGAGTAACCAGTGCCGAAGCCATTACCGTTAACTACAATACTACGGGTATCGCAACCAATCCTGCTGACTATACTTTGGTAGGAGTATCAGGGAGTCAAATTGTGATTCCTGCGGGAAATAATGAAGTATTTGTAAATGTAGTTGCCCATCCTGACGGCATTGTTGAAGGTCCTGAAACGGTGATTTTAAACTTAACCTCGGCATCCTCACCATCTACGCCTTATACCATTGATCCAACGGGTAATGGTGCCCAAGTGACGATTGTAGATATGGATGCTTCGACCAATACCGTATTGTCATTAAGTGCAGCAGTAAATGGTACAGAGGCAGGAGCCAACGGTTCATTTACCATTAATGTAGATGGAGGTGTAACTTATGCTTACCCAATCACGGTAGCCTATAAGCTATCAGGTACGGCTACCGGAGGTTTAGATTATAAAAACTTAGAAACCGTCGCAAATTCGGGAACCATCGTTATCCCTGCCGGCGCATCTAGTGTGGTTGTCCCAGTAGAGGTTTTGGATGATCAGATCATCGAAGGCAACGAGACCATGACTTTTACCATTCTATTGGGAACGGCATTTAACGGTGGCACCGCTTATGCTTTTCCAGCGGCTTCGCCGACAGGCATTACAGTAAATATCTTTGATAATGACGCTACCGTTGCTAACCGCGTATTGACGGTAGTTAAAACAGCAGATGCGGCCGAGCCTGATCAAGCAGGTAGCTTTACCGTGAGTTTGCCAGCAGGTTATACCGCAAGTAAAGACATTACGCTAGTTTTGGGTGTAGGTGGCTCCGCAACGCGTAACACAGATTACAGTATCAATACCACTACAATACCAGCCTTTACCAACAGTTTAATTATACCTGTACAGGTCATCGATGATAAAATTATAGAAGGCACAGAAACAGTGATTCTTAACTTAACCGCTGGTGTAGACGGAAACGGCTTTAACTATTTGCCAGCTACAGGGTCTGCATCGGTTAGCTTGGATCTTGCAGATGATGACAATATCCCTTCGAATAGATTGTTAAGTGCTGTAGCAACAACCAATGCAGCAGAAGGTGGCGCAGCAGGTACTTTCACGATTAAACTTCCAGATAATGTTACCGCTACCAGCAACACTACTGTGAACTATACGGTGGGAGGTACGGCAACCAGTGTGCTTGATTATGCAGCACTTAGTGGAACCGCGACCATCCTTGCGGGTCAAAACAGCGTATCTGTAACCGTTACACCAGTAGATGATAACGTGATAGAACCTACGGAAACCGTGACTTTAACCATTACCAGCGGTACTGATGGGACCAACGCTTATACTGCTGCGGTAGGTAACGAAACCGCTTCGGTAGACATTATTGATAATGATGCCAACGTAGACGCGAAGAGAACTTTGGCCATTGTAAGAACTGCACATGCGGCAGAACCAGCAACCAACGGTGGCTTTAGGGTTCAGTTGCCTACCAACATCACTTCAGCGGAAGATGTAACGGTGAACTATACCGTAGCAGGAACCGCTACCGCAGGTGCCGACTATAAAACCTTAACCGGCACCATTGTATTGCCAGCGGGGCAAAACCAAGTGGCTTTACCGGTCGAGGTGATTGATGACCAGATCATGGAGGTCATTAACGAAACCGTTATTGTAACCTTAACCGATGGGGCTTCACCTAGTTTTGCTTTCCCAATTACAGCAGTAGCTGCACAAAAATCAACGAGTTTAAATATTGCAGATGATGATAATACAGCAGCCAACAGAACACTAACCCTGACTAAAATAGCCGATGCGGCTGAACCAAGCACTAACGGAATGTTCCGTGTGAGTCTTCCACCTAACGTCGTTTGTGCAGTAAATGTCAACATTACTCAATTTACAAATGGAAGCACAGCAACCTCAGGTACAGATTTCCAAGCAATAAGTCCTGTGGTTCTCCTAGCGGGTCAAAACTATGTAGATATTCCTGTTAGGGTGATTGACGATAAAATTATTGAAACTACGGAAACGGTAAGAATGGCCCTTGCAGGGACAAGTACTGCTGGCTTTCCTTATTCTTTTTCTGTGAATACTACTCCAGTAGTGATGAACATCACTGATGATGATGATATCCCAGCAAACAGAATTGTACATGCTACTGTTAATCGTCACGGTGCAGAAGGTGGCAATAGCTTGAGGTTCGATTTCAATTTACCTGTAGGCATCAGTTCATCAGAGCAGGTAGCCATTAACTTTACCGTTACCGGTAGTGCCACGAAAGGGGTAGATTATATACCACTAGGAACACAGTTCGATGGCTTGGTGAATATCTCGGCTAACGCTACAGGTGGTGCTTCTATTGTGGCCAACGTAGTAGACGACGCGATCATCGAAGGCATGGAAGATGTCATCATTACCATTAACAGTGTAACCAGCCCTAGCTTTGCCTTCACTTTTGGAGGTCCAGCGACAGGTACCATTACCGATAACGATAATCTACCTGCTAATTTAGTATTGGCAGCTACTAAAACAGCCGATGCGGTAGAAGGAGGTGCCAATGGCGAATTTACCATTAGCCTACCAGGAACCGCAACCACAGCCACCGAGGCCATTACCGTAAATTATACCTTAACGGGTACAGCCACCAATGGCACCGACTATACTGCCTTAACGGGTTCAGTAGTAATCCCAGCAGGTGATCACGAAGTGAAGATCCCAGTAAGTGCAAACGTAGATCAAATTATTGAAGGCACGGAAACGGTGATCTTGACCATTACCGGTGGCAACTCCGCCAGCTTTGCCTTCACCCCAAGTACCACTAGCGCAAGTGCTACGGTAGACATCACCGATGCCACCAACACCTCAGCTAACCGTACCCTGAGCATTGCCAAATTGAATGATGCCGCCGAGCCAGGGACTTCGGGCCGTGTAAGCATTGCCTTACCAACAGGCATTACCGCTACCGAAAACATCAGCGTTAACTATACCGTAGGTGGTACCGCTACCACGGGAACAGATTATGCTGCCTTAACCGGTACAGCAACCATCTTGGCCGGACAAAATGGGGTGATTGTCCCAATCAGCGTGATTGATGATCAATTGATTGAGCAAACAGAAACCGTGACTTTAACGCTCACTAGCGGTACCAGCACAAACTTTGCCTTTACCGCTGCAGGCAACGTGACGGTAAACATTGCCGATGACGATAATATCCCAGCCAACTTGGTATTAAATGTGACCAAAACAGCCGATGCTGCCGAGCCTTTAACGGCTGGTAATTTCAATATTGCCTTGCCAGCAGGCATTACGGTACCTACAGACGTTACGGTAAACTATACCGTAACCGGTACGGCCGCCGCAGGATCAGATTACACCGCCTTTACCGGTGTAGCGACTATCCCGGCAGGAAGTAACAGCGTAGACCTACCATTAAATGTGATTGATGACCAAGAAGTAGAAGGTACCGAGACTGTAACCCTTACGGTAAACTCGGGTACCGCAACAGGCTTAGTGTTTGCCGCAGGTACCAGCGAAACCATAGACCTTGCGGATGACGATAACATTCCTGCCAACTTGGTGGTAAGCATTGCCAAAGCAGCGGATGCTGCAGAGCCAGCCACGGATGGACGTTTCAGTGTGAGCTTACCAACGGGCATTACCGTATCGGAAGACATTACGGTAAACTACACCGTAGCAGGTACAGCCACTGCAGGCACAGATTACACCGCACTTTCGGGTACAGTAACCATTCCAGCAGGACAAAACTCAGTGAATATACCAGTATCCATCATTGATGATAAAGTGATTGAAGGCAATGAAACAGTAGTAGCTACCTTAACCAGTGCCACATCAACCAGCTTTAGCTTAACCGCTACGGGTAATGCAACAGTAAACATTGTAGACGACGAAAACACCGTTGCCAACAAAACGTTAACCATTGCCAAAACCGCTGATGCTGCAGAGCCAGCAAGCTCGGGTAACTTTGCGATTAGCTTGCCAACTGGCATTACCGCTACAGAAAACATCACGGTGAACTATACCATTGGTGGCACAGCTACCGCAGGTACGGATTACACTGCACTTTCAGGCACCGCGACCATTTTAGCAGGTCAAAACGCGGTAAATATTGCCGTAAATGTCATCGACGACAAGATCGTTGAAGGCATCGAAACCGTAACGGCTACCTTAACCAGTACAAGCTCAGCGAGCTTTAGCTTTACCGCTACAGGTAATGCCAGCTTAAACATTGCTGATGACGACAATACCGCTGCAAACAAAATGTTGGCCATTACCAAAACAGCCGATGCTGCGGAACCTGCAACGCATGGTAACTTTAACATTAGCTTGCCGACAGGCGTTACCGTCACAGAAAACATCACGGTGAACTACACCATTGGTGGTACGGCCACTGCAGGCACAGATTACACGGCACTTACGGGCACCGCAACCATTTTAGCAGGTCAAAACTCAGTAAATGTGCCATTAACAGTAATCGATGATAATGTTTATGAGCCAACCGAGACAGTAAGCTTAACCCTTACAGGTGGTACTTCGGCTACTTTCAGCTTTACACTAGCGGCAAGTAACACGGCAACAGCCAACATTACCGACAACGACAAGATGGATCAAGTGATTACCTTTGCCGCATTGCCAAACAAAATTCTTGGTGATCCAAGCTTTACCTTAACCGCCACTGGTGGTGCTTCTGGCAACCCAGTGACCTTTGCCAGTTCGAACCCAGCAGTTGCTACGGTTTCTGGAAACGTGGTCACCATTGTAGGGGTAGGTACGGTAACCATCACGGCTTCGCAAGCGGGTAATGCCATTTACCATGCGGCGGCAGATGTTCCGCAAAGCTTCACGGTGATTCCACCATTAAATACGGCGCCAACCCTTGCCGCTATTGCCAACCAACAAATTTGCTTAACCAATGTACCACAAAGCATTGCTTTAAGCGGCATTAGCGCAGGTACCGAGGCTACGCAAACCACTACCTTAAGTGTAAGCGCTAGCAACCCATCATTGTTCTCTGCCTTATCGGTAACACAGCTTACGGGTGGTAACGGCGTATTGAACTACACCCTGAGCGGTGCAGTAGGTATCAGCACCATTACCGTAACCGTGAAAGATAATGGCGGTACCGCAAACGGGGGAGTAGATGTGTTTACCCGTACGTTTACCTTCACTGCTTCGGCATTGCCTCAAGTACAGGTAGTGGCTAAGCCAGGAACCACGGTAAGCAAAGGGCAAACCATTGAGCTTACCGCTAGTGGTGCAACCAGCTATACATGGTCAACCGCGGCAGGAGTGATTCCTGGTCAAACCTCGGCTACACTAAGTGTGCGTCCAGCGCAAAACACCACTTATACCGTAACAGGAACTAATGCTTCGGGCTGTACCAGTACCGCAACGATCACCATCACGGTAATCGAAGATTTTAATCTAGAAGGTAATAACGTATTAACACCTAACGGCGATGGTAAAAACGACTTCTTTGTGATCAAGAATATTGATATGTATCCTAATAATGAGGTCCGCATCTTTGACCGTGCAGGAAGGCCAGTTTACACCAAAAGAGGTTATAATAATGAATGGGATGGTACCATTAATGGTAAGCCATTGGAGGAAAATACCTACTACTATATTATCGACCTTGGTAAAGGCGTGAAACCAGTTAGAGGATACATCACAATTGTTAGAAAATATTAATATCTCGGAACAATGAAGACCATTAAAAAGAACATAAAGAAAACTTGGGGAAGAGGTGTTGCAGTACTGCTGGTGATGATGTTCCCCGTAATGGAAAGCCAAGCTCAATTGAACCCAATGAGCTCGGTATATTTCCATAACCAATACCTTACCAATCCTGCTATGGCAGGATTACAGCAACGTGTACATATGAACGCTGGCGTACGCCAGCAGTTCAGTACCATGCCGGGCTTGCCCCTTACACAATTTGTAACCGTTGATTACGGCTTTGCCGAAAAAACAGGGATAGGCTTACAGGTGACTAATGATAAGGCGGGTTTGTTGAAGCGTACTCGTGCGGCAGCCTCTTATGCCTATCACTTACCTTTAAACGCAGATACGCGTCATCTTAGCTTTGGCTTTTCGGTGTCCTTTGCCGATGACGACATTAACCTTGCCGCATTGCGAGGTGATGATGGCGATCAGGATGTGTACAACGTAAATTTGCGTAAAACTTATTTGGATGCTGATTTTGGTATGGCCTACAGAACCGATCGTTTACAGATTCAAGGCGCCATGACTAATATGAAACGGCTGTTGAAAAAGGATAATCATGATGTGGCCGATTTGCCTTTGTTCTATAGTGCCATTAGCTATCGTATCCCTGCTAGCTTTGCAGTATTGGAACCTAAGGTAGTGTACAGAGGGGTGCGAGGTTTCCGCAACCTATTGGATGCAGGTGTGAATATAGAGTTCAACTCACCCACGGTAAATAAGGTGAATGCCCTAGTGCTTTATCATAGCGCAAAGAGTTTAACCCTAGGGATAGGTATTAACTGGAACAACAGGCTGGCCATTAATACCATGTACACCACCAATACCTCGCCATTGCAAGGTTATACTTCAGGCGACTATGAGTTAGGCATTAGCTACAGCATCTTTAATAAATAGCATTGCTTCCCAAAAGATAACACCACAAATCCCAGTTGCGTAAAGTAGCTGGGATTTTTAGTTTCCCTTCCTACCCGTCATCTCGACGTTATGCAAAGATCTTTGAATATTCCCTTCTGTTACAGACATCGGCATAACGGGGGCTTATATTTTAGCTAGTACATTCAGAAGTGAGTCTTTGCGTCCTTTGCGAAACTTGGCAATCTTTGCGGTTAAATCACTTCATGATTTGGCAATCTTCTAAAAATCATTTCTCCTCCAAAACTTAAAGGCAGTAAATTGTTTTAATCCTATATTTGATTAAACAAGCAATTACATGCTGCAGCAACAAACCATCTGGATTTTAATTGCCGAAATTGTCTACCTTCTCGTTTTAGGCGTTACCTGTTTTCGCATTGTTTATGATACCCGATCGGGCAGTAAAACCCTGGCCTACCTGTTATTCGCCATTTTTGTGCCCATTGTGGGGATTGCCTTTTACTTCTCCTTTGGGGTAAATTACCGCAAACGCAAAATGTACGACAAGAAACTGAATGTGGATGATCAGTTCAAGAAAGAGGTACATCAGCTGTTTCAGGCTCATAATTTAGAGGAAGCCATCCATAGCGACGAAGTTTTACTCAAATCGGAACGTTTGATCAAGCTATTGGCCAACAGAAAATCTAACCGAGCTTTCCTACTGCCCAATAACAATATCCGCTTATTGTTTAATGGTGAGGAGAAATTCCCATCGCTCATTGCCGATCTGCAACAGGCCAAGCATCATATCCATATTGAATATTACATTTACGAAAACGATGAGATAGGCAATACCATTAAGGAAATACTGAAGGAGAAAGCCAAGCAGGGTGTTAAAGTACGGGTGATTTATGATGATTTTGGCAGTAAAAGCATTAGAAGGAATATTGCCAAGGAACTTAAGAACAATGGAGTAGAAGCATATCCCTTTAATAAAGTGCGTTTATTATTTTTGGCCAATAGGCTCAATTATCGTAACCACCGTAAAATTGTGATCATAGATGGCATTGTTGCCTACACGGGAGGAATTAATGTGAGCGATAAGTACATCAATAATCCTCATCACGAAACCTATTGGCGAGACACCCACCTTCGGATCAAAGGCACAGGAGCTATGGCCTTGCAACAGATTTTTATTTCTGATTGGAACTTTTGTAGCGACGAACATCTTACCGTAACTGGAAATCAATACTTCCCCTTTAAAAACATGGAGGTGCACGGACAGGGTAAATTGCAGGTGATTTCCAGCGGACCCGATTCGGATTTACCTAATATCCTACTTGCAACCCTACAAGCTGTTCATACCGCCAAATCGGAAATATTGCTTACTACACCTTATTTTATCCCTGATGAAACGTTACAACAAAGCCTGCTGATGGCCGCTATGGGCGGAATAGATGTAAAGCTGCTGGTGCCCGAAAAAGGAGACTCAAGGATTGTAGATAGCGTTTCGAGGATTTACTTTGAGGAATTGTTGCAGGCGGGCGTTAAAATATATCTGTACAAACGAGGTTTTATCCATGCCAAAACCTTTGTAGTTGATGGGGTGCTGGCTTCGGTGGGCACCGCAAACCTCGACTTGAGGAGCTTCGACTTGAATTTTGAAGTGTCGACACTGATTTACGATACCCAAATTGCCGAACAGCTACGTACAGCATTTTATGAAGATTTGAAATACAGCGAGCAATTGTTCTATACCCGCTGGATCAAACGTTCTCTATGGATCAAGGGCCTGGAAAGAGTGCTGCGACTGGTTTCTCCTTTTATGTAGGCAATTGCTTACGGGCTATATTTGTCCTGTTATTCTAAATTTAATCTGGAATATTTTGGTATCACCCTTTCAGGGTTTTTCTTCGTTAATTTGCTATAATAGTATCACCACTCCGTAGTTAGGCATCATGTTTAAAGGGTTAATGTTGCTATAAGATAAAATAAATCAAATCCAAAGGACTGATATTATTCTAGAATATGGAATTGGTTAATAAACCACGAAGTGGTGACATTATATCGTTGGATGATAGCAAAGTTCAGGAGAATTGGAATTCTGTAACACACGTATCCCTTCTTTGAGGGCAGGGGGGTGAAATAACATGCCATTAGATTCTCCTGCGGTCGAAATGACGACAATAGGAACGGAAGTAGAAATTCGATTCACTAACCCGCCACTAATTTAGTGGGCGCATAGCCAAACAACTTCTTGAAAGCAAAGGAAAAATGCGACAAATCCTCAAACCCCAAATCCAAATAAATATCCGTTGGCTTCTGCTGCTTTTTACTGATCAGAAAATGAGCCTCCTTTAAACGTTTTTGGATAAGCCATCGGCTTGGAGTTTCGGCAAATATCTTCAAAAAGTCCCTTTTAAATGACGAAAGACTTCGGCCTGTGAGGTAGGCAAAGCGCTCAATCCCTACGTTAAATTTGTAGTTTTTGTTCATAAAAGCTTCTAGGTCTATTTTAGCGGGAATGCCAAAATCAAACAACACATTGGCCAAATCTGGATTGGTTTGCAATAAAATGAGTAATAGTTCTTCTCTTTTTACCAGATCAAAAGCGTCTTCTATTTGATGCCCTCCCTGGTAATAGGGCATTAGTGAACTCACAAAATGTGGCACCAAAGGTGTTTTCTGCAATTCGTAAAAAGCACCTTTAGCTACTGTACCGGTTTTTTTGATGCCGTGCTTTTGTTGGAACTGCTTAAGGAAAGCCTCATCAAACACCACCACTACCTTTTCAAAAGCACCATTGTCTTCCGTTTTGGTATATCTGGCCAAATAGTTTTTTCTAAGCAGGCAATACTCGCCACTCTTGATCGTGTATTTTTTATCACCATCATAAGCCGTAGCATTGCCTTTCGCCAAAAACATGAAGATATGTTCCGGAATAAATTGTTCAGGCGAAATTTCCGGACCTATATAACAAGAGGTAATTTCTACATTGGCCATTATTTAACTCCTTTCCACCATTGTTTAAATACTTGTGTATCATTATCAAGTTCAACTTTTTCTCCAATCATAGGTGTTACCAAAGGCAAGTTACCCTCTGCAAGCCTACTGATATCGTTAAGTGGCTCATCCCATTGGTGCATAGCCAAGGTGAATTTTGAGGAATGTACAGGAAATAGTCTTTTTGCGCTTAAATCTTTGGCCGCTTGTAAGGTTTCGTTCGGCAGCGTATGAATGGCTTGCCATGCCACATTGTATTGCCCGTTTTCCAAAATGGCAAGGTCTATCGGGCCAAACTTTTCGCCAATTTCCTTAAAATGCGTGTCGTAACCGCTATCGCCGCCAATATAGATTTTAGCTTGTGGCGTTTCTAAAATATAAGCTGTCCAAAGCGTATTGTTACGTGTAAAGCCACGACCAGAGAAGTGCCTTCCCGGAACCGTGTGCAACTTCATGTCGTCACCTAAGTTAATTTCTTCGTTCCAATCCCTTTCCATAAGCTGACTTGGCGCATAACCCCAGTATTCAAAATGTTCGCCAACGCCAAGGCCACAAACTACCTTGTTTACTTTCGACTTTAGGGCAATGATCGTTTCATAGTCCAAATGATCATAATGATCATGGCTGATCACTAAATAGTCAATATTAGGCAGGTCAGCCACGCTGTAAATATCAGCGCCTTTAAAAGATTTGGTGGTTCCCGGTAGGGGTGAAGCATTGCCGCTAAACACAGGGTCTACCAAAAAGCGTTTGCCATTTACCTGCATAAAATAAGAAGAATGGCCAAACCATACCAGCACATTTTCATTTACAGGTAGGTTCAATAAATCTGTTTTTATTGAAGGTAGGCTATCTATAGGTGAACGGCGTGGATGGTTTTTGAACAACATGTCGAACATGATGCCCAGCATAGAATAGCCTTCCGTTAAGCTAGGCGTATGGTGCAAGTTTTGGAATTTGCCATCCTTATAATTTGGTGATTGTAACATGCGCTCTAAACGCTTACCACTAGGAGCCTTGCCAAATTTAGGCGAACGCATATAAAAATAGGTAGTGATGGCCAGCACCAAGGCTAGGCATAATAGTATGATCATGGTGTATTTAAATATTTTAAGTATTCTTTTCATTAATAGCTGTGCGCTAATTGGTAATAATGACTTTTTGAGCAATGTTTTTCAATACCTTATGCGCTGTTTTTTTCTGTGTACGATAAATTTACGCTACAAAAGTCAGCATAAAAAATAAATATAGCTTTGTTAAAAAGTTCAATTTTGTTTTGTTGAAAAGCTCATATTCCAAGCGGGACAAAAGATACCTTTGATAAATGAACCTGATTTCTCTAATTTTTGACACAATCTACTATCTTTAAAAAACCAAAAACCAAAAACCAAAAAACACCCATAATGCGTTTCCAATCTATTGCTGTCTTAATTCTACTCGTTTTAACGCTCACTTCATTTACCAGCCCACCATCTATTTACCGCAAAGGTTGGATAGACCTGAATAAAAATAACAAGAAAGATATTTACGAAGATCCTACCCAGCCCATCGAAGCCAGGGTGAATGACCTGCTCAGCCAAATGAATTTGAACGAAAAAACTTGTCAAATGGCTACTTTATACGGTTGGAAAAGGATTTTGAAAGATTCGTTGCCCACGCCGGATTGGAAAAATAAAATCTGGAAAGACGGTATTGCCAACATCGATGAACATTTGAATGGCTTTGTGGGTTGGACCAAAAGAGACGAATCTAAATTTGCCGCAGACATGAAATATCACGTTTGGGCGATGAACGAAACACAACGCTTTTTTATTGAGCAAACCCGTTTGGGCATTCCTGCTGACTTTACCAACGAAGGCATCAGAGGCATTGAAGCCTACGAAGCTACAGGTTTCCCAACACAGTTGAATATGGGCATGACTTGGAACAAGTCCCTCGTTTATGAAACGGGGAAAATTACCGGAGTAGAAGCCAGAGCCTTAGGTTATACCAACGTTTATGCCCCTATTTTAGATGTTGCCCGCGATCAACGTTGGGGACGTTTAGAGGAAGTTTATGGCGAGGACCCTTTCTTAGTAGGAACTTTAGGCGTGCAGATGGCCAAAGGGCTGCAACAAAATAATACGGTGGCTGCTACAGCAAAGCATTTTGCCGTGTACAGTGCCAACAAAGGAGCCAGAGAGGGGCTAGCACGTACCGATCCACAGGTAGCGCCAAGAGAAGTGGAAGATGTTTTATTATATCCATTTAAAAAGGTAATTAAGGAAGCTGATCTACAAGGTGTAATGAGCTCCTATAATGACTATGACGGCATCCCTGTTACCGGTAGCAAATATTGGTTAACCGATAGGCTGCGAACAGATTTTGGCTTTACAGGTTATGTAGTGAGCGATAGCGACGCCCTAGAATATTTATATAGCAAGCACCGTGTGGCAGGTAATTTAAAGGAAGCCGTTTACCAAGCCTTTATGGCAGGTTTAAATGTGCGTACTACCTTTGACAAGCCCGATAGTATCATTCTTTACCTTAGAGAATTGGTTAACGAAGGACGTATGCCTGTAGATACGTTAAATAATAGAGTAAAATCGGTACTGAAGGTGAAATTTAAAATGGGGCTTTTTGATCAGCCCTATGTGAAAGATGCCAATGCTACCCGTAAACTGGTCAACAACGAAGCCCACCAAGCGGTAGCTTTACAAGCATCAAGAGAAAGCATTGTGCTTTTGAAAAATCAGGACAACATTTTGCCTCTACAAAAAAGTAAAAAAGTTGCGGTAATTGGACCAAATGCTACCGATGCCGATTATGCGCATACCCATTACGGACCTTTAAAATCGCCGAGCGTTAATGTGCTACAGGGCATAGTTCAAAAGCTTGGCACAGCTAATGTACAGTATAGCAAGGGCTGTGATCTGGTAGATCAAAAATGGCCCGAATCGGAACTGTTGCCAGAAGAACCTAATGCAGCAGAAAGAAAACGGATTGATAGTGCAATAAACATTGCTAAGCAAAGTGATCAGGTGATTTTGGTACTCGGTGGAAATACACAAACCGCTGGCGAAAATAAAAGTCGTATCAGTCTAGACCTCACCGGACATCAGCTATTGCTGGCAAAGGAAATCGTGAAAACGGGCAAACCTGTAGTTGTGGTATTCATAGGCTCGCAGCCCATTAGTTTTAATTGGATTGATAAAAACGTGAAAGGAATTGTTTACGCGGGCTATCCAGGTGTAAAAGGCGGCATTGCCATTGCCGATGTACTATTTGGCGACTATAACCCGGGAGGGAAAATTACGCTGACCTTCCCCCGTTCGGTAGGACAAATCCCAATGAATTTCCCAACCAAGCCTAATGCGCAAAGCGATGCTGGGGAACACGCCAAGGCCAAAGGATTGCTTTATCCCTTTGGACACGGCCTTAGTTACACCAATTTTCAATACAGCGATTTAAAAATCAGTACTCCTGAAATTAATACCAATGGGACAGTGGCCTTAAGTGTAACCGTTAAAAATGTAGGCGCCGTAAAAGGCGATGAAGTGGTGCAGTTGTATATCCGAGACCAAATAAGTTCCGTAACCACTTACGAGAAAATTCTACGTGGCTTTGAAAGGGTTACTTTACAACCTAACGAGAGCAAGACACTCAACTTTACCATTCCAGCCCACGAGCTGGCACTTTGGAATAGAGAAATGAAACAGGTAGTAGAGCCAGGGAAATTTACGGTAATGTTGGGAAGCTCGTCTGAAAACATTAAGCTAAAAAATAGCTTTATAGTGAAGTAGCTATCGGTATTTACGAAAAAAAATACTAGCCGTAAAGTCCCAAAACCAACGGTTGGTATCTACTTTAGTCTCTCCACAATCAATTACGGCGCTCCTAAAAGCAGCAAACTTGGCCAATTTTTGTATGGGCCAAACCTTAAGGTGCTTTTCAAAACCTAAAGAAATGCGATAAGCAATTAAATGCCCCCATATTTCGGCAATTAGGGAACGTTTGCTAATTTTTAACGACTGTCCATAATATTGTTGGTAGTCATGTATGATCTCGTCTACCAAGTCATTGCAATGTTCATACAGCAGGTTAAGCTGCTGCTTTTGCGTATACGGTCTAAAATCAAGGCTAATTACCTTTGGCCTAAAGCTTACTTCAAGAGGTAAAGTTTTAATAAAGTAGGTTTTGATCGGTAAGTTGTTCATTCAAATTAAAACAAATGATGGTATGGTATCAAACGTTTGCGCATCATTATTGGTTGTCAATATTTCTATTTAGCCTCAGTTTTTTCCTACCTTGAGCCTGAAATTTCACCAAATACATATAAACCTCATACAACCAATACAAATAAACCGATTTAAATGGAAAGAAGAGATTTTATCAAAAGTGGCGCTTTGGCTACTGCCGGGATGACCATACTACCTACAGGCTCTTTATTTGCAAAAGATACTGGAAAAGTACGTTTAGGCTATATAGGCGTAGGTGCCCGTGGCATGAACCATATCAAGGAAGGGTTATTAAGAGATGACGTAGAGATTGTGGCCATTTGCGATACCCAAGAAAGCTCTCTAAAAATATGTAGAGCTGCCATTGCTAAAGCAGGCAGAACTGCAGCAAAAGAATATACAGGCGGTTTGGATGCCTACAAAGCTCTAGCCGATCGTAAAGACATTGATGCCATCGTTATTTCTACCCCTTGGCAATTCCACCATGAGCAAGCTATTTACGCGATGAATGCAGGTAAATATGTAGGCTGTGAGGTAATTGCCGGATTAACTGTTAATGATCACTGGGATATTGTTAAAACTTCTGAAAAAACGGGAATGCCCTACATGACCTTGGAAAACGTATGTTACCGCAGAGATGTTTTGGCAGCCTTAAACATGGTAAGAAATGGCATATTTGGCGAGCTGGTACATTTAGAAGGCGGCTATCAGCACGATCTAAGAGAAGTATTATTCAATAACGGCAAGCAGTATTATGGCGGCGGCGTAGAGTTTGGGCCAAATGCCTTAAGTGAAGCGCAATGGCGTACACAATTTAATATTGATGTAGATGGCGATTTGTACCCAACCCATGGGGTAGGACCTATCATGCAGTGCATTGATATTAACCGCGGTAACCGTTTTACCAATTTGGTTTCTTTTAGCTCTAAAGCTTTAGGTTTGGCAGATTACGTTGAGAAAAAATCGCCAGGACATCCAAATGCCAAAATCAAATACAAAAATGGCGATGTAACCACTACCTTACTTAATTGTGCCAATGGCGAAACCGTAATGCTTACTCACGATACGCATTTGCCAAGACCATACTCATTAGGTTTCCGAATCCAGGGAACTGATGGTTTATGGATGGACGTAAATAAATCTGTTCATATTGAAGGCGTTTCAAAACCTCACTCTTGGGATAAAGCCGAGGAATGGTTTAAAAAATACGATCACCCACTTTGGAAAAAATATGAAGACAAAGCAATGGGTGCAGGCCATGGCGGTATGGACTGGTTTGTATTTAACGCTTTTATCACTGCCGTAAAAGATAAGAAGCAAACACCTATTGATGTTTACGATTCAGTAACGATGAGTGTAATTACGCCACTTTCAACCAAATCCCTAAAAGAAGGGAATAAACCACAGGCCTTCCCTGACTTTACAAAAGGGAAATGGGCAACTCGCAAAAATACTTTTGCGTTAGATGATAGTGGCTATTAAAAATACCAACTTAACTTTGGCAATCTGGATGTTTAGCCATCAAGATTGTCAAAGTTAATTCCCCTTTGTTCTCTCGATTAATTCTGCCTCAATAACTATTTTGTAGAAAGCCTGTTCCTCTTCTTCATCTTTGTTGGCAATGAGGTCAAGCAACGTGTCGATAGCTTTTTGTCCCTGTATGGCTGGAAATTGTTCCACCGAAGCTAGTGGAGGATAAGCCATGTAGTCGGTAATAGGTGCATTAGCGAAACTCACCAATTCAATATCTTCATTTACTTTCACCCCTTTTTGAAGCGCATGCTTTACGGCAAAAGCCGAAACGTAGTCATTAAAAGTTACAATAGCTGTAGGTTTACGTTTATGGTTAAGCAATATTTCTAAGGCAGCAATAGTTCCTTCTTCGGTAAGGTCGCAATTTACCACAAGGCTAGGGTCAAATTTTAGCCTGTTTTTCTGAAGCGCTTTGATATAGCCTTCTTTTCTTTGTCCACTGGCTAATAATGAAGTGGGGCCATTGATCAATCCTATGTTCCTATGGCCACGTTTCAATAGAAAATTAACGGCTTCAATACTACCATTTTCAATATTACAAGCCACATAGTGGATATTTTTTAATGGCGGAATGCGGTCAAAGAAAACAGTTGGAATACTATATTTTTTTAACTGCTCGAAATGCTCAAAGTTGGAAGTATTTTTGGCTACAGAAACCAATAACCCATCAATACGATGTGTTTTCAGTTTTTCAACCAAAAGCTTTTCCCGCTCTTCATCGTCATGCGATTGGGCCAGTAAAATGGTATAATTCCTTTTATAGGCAATATCTTCAATGGCGCTCATCGCCACAGCAAAAAAAGCCTCTGCCAATTCCGGTAAAATAACGCCAATGGTAAAAGTCTTTCCTTTTTGGAAGAAAATAGCGGTCTGGTTGGGTTCATAGCCCATTTCTGCGGCAGTTTGTTTTACTCTTTGTTGAGTAGCCAAGCTAATGCTCGGATGCGCATGTAATGCCCTTGAAACCGTTGAGAACGATAAGTCTAGCTTTTTCGCGATTTCTTTAATAGTTACTGGTTTCTTCATTGATCATGCGCCCTTTAACGCAAATATATGTTTTTCCCATATAAGTAATATCAAGCGTTTGCGTTAAGGTTTTTGCAGGATAAAAAAAGAGCTTTTTCTAGTGAAAAAGCTCTTGCTCATCTCGGTCGGCAGTATTAATGCGCTTAAGGAAGTCTGCAAACGCTGCGCCATCATTATCTGAGTAGGCGCCATAAGCGTCTAAAATGTAGCCCATGTTCTTGTCATCGTCCTCAACCATATACAAAACGGAGTTGTCTGCAGGATCAGACATTCCCTCAAACCTATAAGTTTTCACAATGGTAAGATCTTCGGGTGTATATATTTTATCGAGTGTTTTCGATTGCATTTTGCCGTGATCGGTCATCTTAAGTTCGTTGTCTATACCCTTGGTTCTTAGTTTTTCAAGGATTTGACTAAGGGTATTCATCTCTATTGGCTGTTCCATAACTTTCAAATTAATCTACCTTAAAAACACCCCAAGTATCGAATAGTTTTGCTTTTTATTCGTAAAAAAGCTTTGTAGTACAAACTAAACGTCATGATAGTTGTTGTGCTAAGGTCTTCGAAATTACTTAATCCTCAAGTCAATAAATGTTAACACTTAAACTTATATTATGAAACATTACTTTTTATGCCTTGCATTTACAGTATCTGCCGTATTCATGGGGTGCGCCAATAAGGAAAGGGAGGTAGCTTCAGCCAATTTAAATTCAACTGCTGACAACCAAGCTATAGGAACAGCCAAATTTTATCAAATGGATGATGGAAAAATAAAGATGGACCTTGAAATTAACATGCCAGCAAGGGCAGATAGCACTGTAGCGGTACATTTTCATGAACATGGAGATTGCGGAAATATGGGAGAAAATACACATGGACACTGGAATCCAACCAACGAACCACACGGTAAATGGGATTCCGACTCGTATCATTCTGGAGATATAGGAAACATTGCGCTTGATGGAAAGGGCCATGCTAAAATTACTGTAAGTACCTCAAGATGGAGCATTGCAGATGGCGATATTAAAAATATCATTGGAAGAGGAATAATTGTACATGGTGGTACTGACGATTACCAAACGCAACCTACAGGAAATTCAGGTCCAAGGATAGGCTGTGGTGTTATAGCTGCGGTTAAGTAACAGAAAGGGCGATTAAATTTTAATCGCCCTTTTTTATGCAATTATTGAAAAGCCGTCATCATGTTAAAAACTGAACAAAGATGGCAACACTTAACGTTCCTCAAAACGGCAAGGCCGTGAAAGGAAGCTCTCGCAAACCTATTCCAGGGGTAGATTTAACCGCAATGGTCGATTTAGCTTTTCTGCTCATCACCTTTTTTATGCTCACCACCTCTTTAAGCAAAATGCAGGTGATGGATATTGCCAAACCAGTGCCGGTGCCTAATGTAACGTATCTCGAGCCTTGGCCCGCTTCAAAAACCTTAACCATTTTATTGGGCAAGGATAATAAAGCAGTCTATTACCTTGGTAGAGCAACAGATGGCCAAATGCATGTGGCTGATGTTTCCCAAATTAGAAAGGCAATTTTGGAGAATAGGCAAGTCGTGGCAAACACACACCAAGAGGCAAAGGATAAAGAGATGTATGTGATCATTAAACCTACGGCTACTTCTGTTTACCGTAATTTTGTAGATATAGTTGATGAAATGAACATCAATAAGGTTAACACCTATGCTATTGATGACAAATATGTACTAGCAGAGGAAGCCAGCTTTATGAAAGAAAAGGGGATATAGCTAAATAAAAACCACATAGAAACATAGATTAATCTTTCTTTAATACTTCTATGTCTCTATGTGGTTAAAAAAATTATAAACCGAAAGCAGCTTTTACTTGGTCAACGTAATCTAGTTTTTCCCAAGTAAACAATTCAACGCTAACCGTTTTTTCTTCACCATTTGGCGATTTGAAAGTTTTGGTAACTGTTTCTGGTTTGCGGCCCATGTGACCATAGGCAGCAGTTTCACTATAAATTGGGTTTCTTAGTTTCAAGCGTTGCTCAATGTAGTAAGGGCGCATATCAAAAATACCTTCTACAATTTTAGCAATTTCACCATCGGTTTTGCCTACTTTGCCAGTACCATAGGTATTTACGTAAATACCCATTGGTTTTGCTACACCAATAGCATAAGAAACCTGTACCAATATTTCATCAGCAACACCAGCAGCTACTAAGTTTTTAGCAATGTGTCGAGTGGCATAGGCCGCACTTCTATCTACCTTACTTGGATCTTTTCCTGAGAACGCACCACCACCGTGAGCTCCTTTACCACCGTAAGTATCTACAATAATTTTTCTACCTGTTAAACCAGTATCGCCATGTGGACCGCCAATTACAAACTTACCTGTTGGGTTAATGTGATATTGGATTTGATCGTTAAACAAATGTGCATACTGTGGATTATTTTTAATGACACGAGGAATAAGAATGTTGATCAAATCTTCCTTGATTTTAGCCAACATGCTTGCCTCTTCAGCAAAATCATCATGCTGGGTAGAAATTACAATAGCATCAATGCGTACTGGTCTATTGTTATCATCATATTCTAAAGTAACCTGTGATTTGGCATCAGGACGCAAATACGTAATTTCTTTATTTTCTCTTCTTAAAACAGCTAATTCCTGTAATAATTGGTGCGAAAGATTTAAAGCCAAAGGCATATAATCAGCAGTTTCGTTAGTGGCATAACCAAACATCATCCCTTGGTCGCCGGCGCCTTGCTCTTCCTTAGTAGTTCTATCAACACCTTGGTTAATATCTTGAGATTGCTCGTGAATAGCAGAAAGCACACCACATGAATTGGCTTCAAACATGTACTCGCTTTTGGTATAACCAATTTTCTTGATCACATCTCTTGCAATTTGTTGTACGTCTAAATAGGTTTTAGATTTTACCTCTCCTGCCAAAATCACCTGACCTGTAGTTACAAGTGTTTCACAAGCTACTTTTGATTCAGCATCAAAGGCTAAGAAATTATCGATTAATGCGTCCGAAATTTGGTCAGCAATTTTATCTGGGTGACCTTCAGATACAGATTCTGATGTAAATAAATACGACATCTAATTTTTTAATTTAATTAACAAAACAATAAAAAATTAAAGTGTTTGATGCCCGATAAGTTGTAAAGAGAAGTGTAGAAATAAAATTAGCACTTTTTTTTACGTGGTTGCAATCAGTCTATTCTCTAATAGATTAGCAAATCAGTCCACTTTAATGCCGCAAAACTACTACAATAAATTTTAATACTCAAAAATTATCAATTATTTTGTGCGCTAATTATTTATGTCACAAACTAAGTCCAATATTTTCTTTATTATCAACCCTATTTCGGGAGGCAAAAAGAAATCAGATCTGCCAGCTTTGATAGATCAATTTCTTGATAAGGAAAAGTATATGCCAATATACGCTTTTACAGAATATATTGGACATGCGGCCGAATTGGCTGAAGAAGCCGAGAAGAAAAATTATGACGTCATTGTGGCAGTGGGTGGCGACGGAACAATCAATGAGGTAGCCAGTAAAATGGTACATAGCGATAAAACCCTAGCTATTATTCCCTTTGGTTCAGGTAATGGACTAGCCCGATTTTTAAATATTCCCTTGAGTGCTAAAAAAGCTATTGCTTTAATTAATACAGGCAAACAACAAATCATCGATACCGCTGAGCTAAATGGGAGAAAATTCTTTAACATGGCAGGTATGGGTTTCGATGCCCATCTCAGTTCGGTATTTGCAGGTAACAAAAAACGAGGCCTAAGAAGCTACGTAGAATTGGGATTTAAAGAAATTACTACTTATAAAGCACAGCCTTATCATATTGAAATTGATGGTAAGGAATATGATAATCCCGCTTTTGCTATTAGCATAGCTAATTCATCGCAATATGGTAATAATGTCTATATCTCCCCAAAATCTTCATTAACGGATGGTTATCTTGATGTTTGTATCATACACCCAATCTCTTTAGTGAAGCTGCCTATCTTAGCCTTTCAAATGATTACCGCAAAAACACACCAGTCAAGCTTGGTTAAAATCATCAGAGGTAAGCACATTAAAATAAAACGCATAGCAGCTGATGCCGTACATTTAGATGGAGAACCTTTAAAACTGGGAGAGGAGCTAGAAATAAACATCGTGCCTTCTTCGTTAAAAATATTAAGCAATTAATTTTTATTACTAATTCCTAACCACTAGCTACTAGTCCCTAAATATGAGCAAGCAAAAGAAAAACACTTTTAATGATTTCAGTGGAATCATGTTTTCTACCGACCCAGACTTCGTTTATGAAAACCAAGAAGCAGAGGAGCAGGAGACTTTGACTAATGCTCAACAAGATCTAAGGGTAATGTTAGACAGAAAAAATAGAGGTGGAAAAACGGTAACCTTAGTAACTGGTTTTATTGGTACGGAAGCCGATTTGGAGAAGTTAACGAAAACACTTAAAACAAAGTGTGGTGTTGGAGGTAGTGCTAAAGATGGCGAAATCATACTTCAGGGAGATTTCAAAGAAAAAGTGTTTTTATATCTTCAAAAAGAAGGCTACAAAGTTAAGAAGTCTGGGGGTTAGATTTTGTTTTTAAAGAACTGGAAAACAGTGTTTTAATTCTTAGTGTAATTGCCACAATAAGTAAAAAAATTATCTAAAAATGGCATTTTTTGCATAAATATCTCCTTAGCTTTGCGGGATATTTAAACCAAAAATATGACCAAATATAGTATCCAAAAGCCTCAGTTAAACTACCTGGGTTTGGCTTCGCTACAGTTTAAATATCAACTAAGCGTGCCAGAGTTAGTAGAGGAGGCAATCAAGAACGGGGAAGGTACCCTTGCCGATTCAGGCGCTTTAGCCATTGACACCGGCAAATTTAAAGGCCGTTCACCAAAAGACAGATTTATTGTCAGCGATGAAGTTACCAACGAAACCGTGTGGTGGGGTGATATTAATATTAAAATAAGCACCCAGCATTTTGATGCGCTTTATCAAAAAATGATCACCTATCTAAATGATAAAGAAATATATGTAAGAGATTCTTATGCCTGTGCAGATCAAGATTATAGCACCAGCATAAGGGTAATTACAGAATATGCCTTCCAAAATATATTTGCAAACAACCTTTTTCTCAGATATGGAAATGGGGAACTGCCTGTGCAACCAGAGTGGACAATTATTGCAATTCCATCTTTTTTGGCCGATCCAAAAACAGATGGAACTAGACAGCAGAACTTCTCTATCTTAAACTTTTCGAAAAAAATCATTTTAATTGGAGGCACTGCTTATACCGGAGAAATTAAAAAGGGAATATTCTCCGTATTGAATTTTGTGCTGCCAGAACAGCGGAACACCCTATCAATGCACTGCTCTGCAAACGTAGGTAAGGATGGCGATTCAGCTGTTTTCTTTGGCTTATCGGGAACTGGTAAAACCACTCTTTCTGCTGATCCAAACCGTGCATTGGTAGGTGATGATGAACATGGTTGGGGAGAGGATAGTATTTTCAACTTTGAAGGCGGGTGCTATGCCAAATGTGTTGATTTAACCGCTGAAAAGGAACCTCAAATTTTCAATGCCATCAAATTTGGGGCATTATTAGAGAACATTAATTATTTCTCAGGTACCCGAACAGTTGATTTTTCTAATATTGAAAAAACCGAGAATACAAGGGTGGCTTATCCCATGCATCATATAGATAATGCTTTGGAACCATCTATTGCTCCTATTCCTAAGAATATCTTTTTCCTAACGGCTGATGCCTTTGGGGTGCTACCTCCAATATCTAAATTAACTCCAGGACAAGCCATGTTTCACTTTATTTCAGGCTATACCGCAAAGGTTGCGGGAACTGAAACCGGTGTAACCGAACCTCAATTGACTTTTTCGGCTTGTTTTGGGAAAGCTTTCTTGCCCCTACATCCAACAGCCTATGCCAAGTTGCTGGGCGAAAAAATGAAAAAACATCAAGTAAACGTATGGCTGGTAAATACAGGCTGGAGTGGCGGGCCTTTTGGCGTAGGAAATAGAATGAAGTTGTCTTATACACGGGCTATGATTACAGCTGCGCTGAATGGGGAATTGGAAAATGTAGAATTTAACCATCATCCAATCTTCGGCTTGGCAATGCCAAGCACGTGTAACAATGTGCCCTCGGACGTCTTAAATCCGCGAAATACGTGGAGTAACCCGCAACATTATGATGCAAAGGCTAATGAGCTGGCACAGGCATTCCTGAATAACTTTAAAGATTTTGAAGAATTTGCCGATGAAGAGATGAAAAAAGGAATGCCGAAACTTGCGGAAATTGTAGTCTAAAGCTTTTTTTTTCTTGCAAAAATTTGCATTTGATTAAATTTTTAGTTTTAATTGCGAAAAGATTGTCTCAGAGGCAATCTTTTTTAGTTATGCGCATTCCCCAAGGCGGCTTAAGTAACGAATTAATTGTGTAATGAATATTTAATTTGTAATTTAAATCAAAATTATAAATTTGCTTCCGCAACAATTCGGCCTATGCTGCGTTGAGTGTATTAACTTATTTATTTAATTAGAAATTTAAAAAACAAGTACTAAAACTAAAAATTAAAAAAATGGCAAACGCACCAAAACCTACACCAGCTAAAAAAGAGAGCAGCGCAACAGCGTCTAACTTATTTGCTACCCTAGTTATTCCAATTTGTATCCTTATTGGTGTAACGCTTTTTATCTTCGTATTAGGTAAACCATCTAACTTTAACGTTCCAGAAGAAGTAGCTAAAGCTAATAGCCAATTGTCTTTAGCTTTCTATAATGATGATACTCACGCTTATCTTCCTCACCCAGGAAACTATGGTGGTATGGCTTTCAAAGGCGGTTTTATCGTGCCTATCTTAATGGGTATGCTTTTAATGGTATTCGTTTTCTCTATTGAGCGTTTAATCGTTATCGGTAAAGCAACTGGTAAAGGAAGCTTAGAATCGTTTATCAAAAAAATCCAGTCATTATTAAGCTCAGGAAATATCCAAGCTGCAGTTGCAGAGTGCGATAAACAACAAGGTTCTGTAGCTAACGTAATTAAATCAGGTCTTAAAAAATATAGCGAAGTAGAAGTTGATACTAACTTAGATGTTGAGCAATCAATTGTAGCTATTCAAAAAGATATCGAAGAAGCAACAGCTTTAGAAATGCCAATGTTGGAGCAAAACTTAACAATTATTGCTACTTTGGTTTCTGTAGGTACATTAACAGGTCTATTAGGTACAGTAACAGGTATGATTAAGGCGTTTGGTGGTTTAGCTAACTCAGGTGCTCCTGACCAAGCCGCTCTAGCAACAGGTATCTCTGAGGCACTTATCAATACTGCAACAGGTATCGGTACTTCAACTTTAGCGATCATCATGTATAACATCCTTACTTCTAAAATTGATAAATTAACTTATGCTATTGATGAAGCTGGTTTCAGCATCATCCAAACTTACGCAAGTACACATAAATAAAATTATTTTTATTTTTTTTCCCGGTTTTATGGAAAACCGGAATAAATAGCATCATTAGTTAGAATATTTAATAATTTTAGATTATGGGTAAAGCAAAAGTTAAAAGAAGTAGTACCTCGATTGATATGACCGCCATGTGCGACGTATCCTTCCTGTTGCTTACTTTCTTTATCTTAACAGCCACCGCTCGTCAGCCAGATCCACTAGAGATTACTACACCATCTTCTTCGGTGCAGTTTAAAATGCCTGATAAAGACATTTCTATTGTGAGTATCGGTAAAGGCAAAGTGTTCTTAGAAATCATCGGTCAAGATGTAAAAAAAGCAACACTTGCGAGAATGGGAAACCTTTATGGCCAAACGTTTTCTGAAGAGGAGGCTAAAAAATTCGCAGTAGTTTCTGCATTTGGTGTGCCAATGGGCAACATGAAGCAGTTTTTGGCTATGAACGGTGAGCAGCGTACCAAGTCGGGTATACAGTCTGGAATTCCAATGGATTCAACGGTTAACAATGAATTGTTCAATTGGATTAAAGAAGCCAGATATGCTACTTCAGAACTACACGGAATAGATATGCGTTTAAGCATTAAAGGAAATGCTAACGAAGAATATCCAACTGTTAGAAAAGTAGTTGACTTGCTACAAAAGCAAAAAATTAACAAATTTAGTTTAATTACATCGTCAGAAGGCGGTGCACAATAGAGATTAAGCAATGGCAGAATTAGATACCTCCGGTAAGGACGGCGGTAAAGGTGGAAAGGTAAGAAGCAAGAAGGCTTCTACTAAAGTCGATTTGACGGCGATGGTAGACTTGGCGTTCCTTTTAATTACCTTCTTCATGTTAACCACGTCTTTGTCAAAACCTCAGGCAATGGATATTGCAAAGCCTGATAAGGATGCGAAGGATGAGAACAGGCTTGAGCTTAGAGAGTCGCAAACCATGACCATCTTATTAGGCAAAAACGATAGAATTGCTTGGTATATGGGAGAGGCTGGAAAATCGGCTCCAACAATTGAAGGTTTTAATGATATTAGAGCTTCATTGTTAAAGAACAAGAAGGATGTGAAAGATGCAAGTGGTAGAGATATTGTGATTATTGTTAAACCTACAGATGGTGCTACTTATAAAAACTTTGTAGACATCATGGACGAGATCAATATCACTAAAACAAATATCAACGCTCCAGCTGTTGACGACGATCCTAAGCATCTTTTAGATAGCGAAAGAGATTTTATGAAATCCAAAGGGATTTTATAACGAGTTGATAACAAATAAAAAATTGAGCAATGTCTAAAATAGATTTATTTAATAAGGAATGGATTGACGTTGTGTTCGCTAAAAAGAACAAAGCCTATGGAGCTTATGAGCTTCGTCAGAGCAACTCTTGGAACACCACTAAATCATTGTTTATTGCTTCGGCAATATTCATCTTCCTTTTCCTTGCACCAAAGCTATATGCTTTGTTGAAAGGAATGGTTCCTGAGCCTCCACAAGAGACAGTAACCGAGGTGGTAATGCAACCACCTCCACCAATTAACCCAGAGGTGAAAACTCCTCCACCGGTAGAGCCACCTCCACCGAAACAAGATCAGGTGAAATTCCCGCCACCAATCGTTAAACCAGATAACGAAGTGCGTGACGAGAAACCACCAACCGTTGAGGATTTGAAAAAAGCCGATCCAGGACAAAAAACCATTGAAGGTGACCCTACTGCTGAAGTAGTTCAAATTACTGCAGCTGGTGAAGGTCCAAAACAAGCGGTGGTAGTTGAGGATAATACTGTTTACAGTTTCGTAAGTATGGAAAATCCTCCGATGTTCCCTGGTGGTATTGAAAAGTTCTATAAGTTTTTGGGCGATAACATTAAATATCCTCCAATGGCTGCTGAGAACAATATTCAAGGTAACGTGTTCGTTTCATTTACAGTAGAGAAAGATGGTTCATTAACCGATATCAAAATTGATAGAAAACTCGGTTATGGTACTGATGAAGAGGCTGTTCGTGTTTTGAAACTGAGCAAACGTTGGAATCCAGGTATGCAAAATGGTAAACCGGTGCGTGTTAAATATAACATCCCAATTAAATTTAGCTTGCAACAATAGTTAAGCATGTTTAATTTAGATACTTTCAAACAGAAATCGCCTCAACAGCGATTTCTGTTTATTTTAGGGGTTGCGATGATTTTCATCTTTTGTGCTTTGGCGATTGTAGTGATGTTTTGGGGTGAACTTTTGAATTTAGACCCTCAAAGATTTCCTCAGAAATATCGTATAGCCTTCGGCATCGTATTGATTGTTTACGCAACCATTAGATTTTTTAGAATAATTAGAGATAACAAAACAGAATGAGAAAAGCATCGGCTTTAACGCTCGCAGTACTCTTAACATTTGCCTGTCTTTCGTGTAAAAGAAAAACAAACAAAGAAGCGGTTAGCGACTCGCGGACTTCTGGAAAAACAACGATCTTGGTTGATGAAACCTATGCCCAGATTTTAGACGATCAAATCACTGTTTTCAAATCTGATTATCCTTCGGCAACAGTAAACGTTATCGCTGGGAACGAAAATGAGATCATGCCGAAGTTTAGAAAAGGCGAAGTGAAGATGCTTGTGCTTTCTAGAATGCTAAAACCAGGAGAAGACAATTTCTATAAGCAAAAGCAAAGTCGTATTTATACAGACAGGTTTGCGATAGATGGTTTGGCATTAATTGTTAATAAAGGCGAAGCCGATAGCACCATTACGGCTGAACAAGCCTATGATATTATGAGAGGAACTTCAAAAACTGGGAAGAAATTAGTTTTTGATAATGCTTACTCTAGCACGATAAGATACTTTATCGATTCCGCAGGAATAAAGCAATTGCCTAAAGAGGGAGTTTATACCTTGAAAACAACTAATGACGTAATTAAGTATGTGGCAGAAAACAAAGGCTACATTGGCGTAATAGGCGTGAATTGGTTGTTAAAAAATGTTAAAGTGTCTTCGCCTTTTTTATTAGAAGTAAAAACATTAGGCGTTAAGAATTTGCCGAATAAAAATGGCTCAGATGCTTATTATAAGCCGACTCAGGAAAATTTGATTAATGGAAAATACCCATTTTTGAGAAACGTTTACCTGATTAATGCAGAAGGTACTAATGGTTTAGGCACGGGATTTGCAACTTGGTTATCAAGCCCACGTGGACAATTAATAGTGCTTAAATCAGGTCTAGGACCTCATAAAGTAGCCGAAAGAGAATTTAACTTTAAAACTAGTAACAAAAAATAATTTATTTTAATCAACTTAGAGAAATAGAGAACACTGTATATAAGCAGTTAACAGTTATTTCTAATTTTAACAAATGGAGACAATGAAAATGATTAAGAAGAACATAGCCTTGGCCACAGGCTTATTACTGATGGGTAGCACTGCCTCATTTGCTCAAAGTTTAGCTGATGCAAAAAAGGCTATCGATGCCGAGCAGTATCAGAAAGCCACGTCAATGCTTAAAACTTTGGTGGCAAATCAGCCGAAAGAAGGAGATAACTACTTCAACTTAGGAAAAGTATATTTATTGACTGATGATATTGATTCTGCTAGAGCAGCCTTTACAAATGGCACTACTGCAGATCCTAAAAATGCGCTAAACTACGTAGGTTTGGGCCAAGCGGATTTGGTACAAAATAATGCTACCAATGCAAAAACCAATTTCGATAAAGCAATTGGCTTAAAAGCTAAAGATTATTCGACTTATTTGGCAATTGGTAGAGCATATATCGATCAAAAGAATGTAGATTATGCACAGGCATTGCCTAACCTACAGAAAGCTGATGAGTTGGATTCTAAAGATAAAGATCCAGAAACATTCTTGGCTTTAGCAGATTACTACGCTTTGCAAAGAAAGAACACTGAAGCTTATCCTCAATATTTGAGAGCTTTGGATATTAACCCTAATTTGTATAGAGCTAATGTGCAGATTGGTAAAATGTACAAAGATGCATTTGCTTTCCCAGAAGCTGAAGCTGAAATTAAAAAAGTGATTGCTGCTGATCCTAACTATGGGCCAGCTTATAGAGAGCTTGCCGAAACCCAAATGCAATGGTCTTTTGCTGATCCTAAAAACGGAGCGGCAAAAAAAGCAGAGGCTTTAGAGAACATGAGAAAATATCTAGATTTAACTGATAAATCTTTTGATTCACGTTTGCGTTATGCGCAATTCTTGGTTTATGCTGGTGATTTTGCTACACTTGAGAAAGAAGTAGCAACATTAAACTCTCCTGATCCTAAAAACCCTAAAACTTTTGTGGTAATTAGGATGAGAGGTTATTCAGCAGTAGAAAACAAAAACTTCGAGCAAGGTATCAAATACATGAACGAACTTTTTGGAAGAACCCAAGATGCTTCTCGTATTATTGGCTCAGATTATCTTTATTTAGGAAGAGCTCAGCAAGCAACAGGACAAGATAGTCTTGCATTTATCAATATCGCTAAAGGTGTAGAGTTAGATTCTACAAAAGTAGAGGAGTTGGCAAATATTGGAGCCAAGTATTACCAAGCTCAAAACTTTGCAAAAGCAGCTGACGTTTACAGCAAGGTAGTAACTGTAAATTCAAAGAATCCTAACTTAGCAATGGCTTACTATTACTTAGGAGCTTCTAACTATTTCACCTATGCATTTGCTAGTAGAGATGGTAAAAATCCAAGCAAAGATATCTTAGTTAAAGCCGACACAGCTTTTGCTAGCTTGGCCAAATTAGCGCCAGATTATGAAGTAGCTTATTTGTTTAGAGCGCGTATTGGTAAGAATTTAGATGATGCAGAAAGCTCTAAAAAATTGGCAGTTCCATATTATGAGAAATATGTAGAATTGGTAACTGTAACCAAGCCGGAGAAAGCGGCAGCTAGTAAAACCCAATTGATCGAAGCTTATAACTATTTAGGTGCTGTTGCATCTGCAACAGATAAAGAAAAAGCTAAAGAATATTTTAATAAAGTTTTGGCTATCGATCCGCAAAATGCATTAGCATTGGATAATCTGAAATTCTTAACCGCACCAGCTACGCCAGTTAAGAAAACACCAATTAAAAAGTAATTTTTTAATGTCATAAAGAAAAGGCAGGATTTGTAATCCTGCCTTTTTATTTTAATTTTGCCACCAAATCATCATTGTTATTATGCAAGCACAAAGTACAGCACAGGATTTCATCCCTATTATATTTCAGGTTATTGTTGCTTTAGGTTTTGTGGTAGTAACCTTGTTTGCTACACACCTTTTAGGGCCTAAAAGAAAAACTAACGATAAACTAACCACTTTTGAATCGGGTATCAAAGTAGTTGGAAATGCTCGTCAGCCTTTCTCTATCAAATACTTTTTGGTAGCTATTTTATTCGTGCTTTTTGATGTGGAGGTAATTTTTATGTATCCATGGGCCGTTAACTTTAGAGAGTTGGGCTGGAATGGCGTAATAGAGATGTTTATCTTTATGGGAACACTTCTATTGGGCTTTATCTACATCTTAAAAAAGAAAGCATTAGATTGGCATTAGAAGCTCGCAATCAAGTTATTTAGATTGTTTCTAAATGATGATGATGCGGCCCAAATCATACTAAATATTGTAAATTTGCTGCTTGTCCCTGTTATTATTGGACAAGCTTTTTTGTTTATAAACATGAGTGAAATCAAAATAGTAGAAGCGCCTCCTGGCATTGAAGGAAACGGCTTTTTTGCTACGTCTTTAGATAAGGCGATAGGTTTGGCCCGTTCACATTCGTTATGGCCTTTGCCATTTGCAACTTCTTGCTGTGGTATCGAGTTCATGGCAACCATGGGTTCGCATTATGATTTTGGACGTTTCGGTTCCGAAAGATTGAGTTTCTCGCCTCGCCAAGCAGATGTTTTAATGGTGATGGGTACTATTGCCAAGAAAATGGGGCCAGTGTTAAAGCAGGTTTATCTTCAAATGGCAGAACCTCGTTGGGTAATGGCTGTTGGAGCGTGTGCTTCGAGCGGTGGTATTTTCGATACTTATTCTGTTTTGCAAGGTATTGACGAGATTATTCCCGTAGATGTTTACGTGCCCGGATGTCCGCCAAGACCAGAAGCTATTTTAGATGGCTTTCAGCGCATCCAAGACCTAGTGAAAAACGAATCGGGTAGAAGAAGACACTCTCCTGAATATAAAGAACTGTTAGCGAGTTACGGAATACAATAATGGCTAAAGCAACAAATACTGAATTAGTTGATCTGCTAGGTGAAAAATTTGGAGAGCAGCTTTTTGATGTTTCCGAGCCTTATGGCTTGTTAACCTTTTCCACTACAAAGGATAAGGTAATTGATGTGCTGTCCTTTCTGAAAGAAAACGGCCGCATCAATTTTAACTTTCTGACTGATATTACTGCAGTGCACTATCCAGAAAAGGAGCAGATTGCGGTAGTTTACCATTTACATAGCATGGTAAGTGGTATTAGAGCAAGGTTGAAAGTTTTCTTAAATGAAAAAGACCCAAGAATTGCCAGTGCTACAGTATTGTGGAATGGTGCCAATTGGATGGAAAGGGAAACCTATGATTTCTTTGGCGTAAAGTTCGAAGGACACCCTGATTTGAGAAGAATTTTGAATATGGATGATTTAGGCGTACACCCTATGCTTAAACAATATCCATTAGAAGACCCAAATAGGGTGGATAAAAAAGACGAATATTTTGGTAGATAACTATGAGTAACAATCAACCAGTATATACAGATAATGATCCTCAAAGTGAGTTGGTAACCCTAAACCTAGGGCCTACTCACCCAGCTACACACGGCGTTTTCCAGAACGTGTTGCAAATGGATGGGGAGCGTATAGTAAGTGGAGTTTCTACCATTGGCTATATCCACAGAGCTTTTGAAAAAATTGCGGAACACCGCCCTTTTTATCAAATTACGCCACTAACCGACCGTTTGAACTATTGTTCGTCGCCTATTAACAATATGGGCTGGCACATGACGGTAGAAAAACTCTTGAATATCCAAATTCCTAAAAGAGTAGATTACTTAAGAGTAATTATCATGGAGCTTTCACGTATTGCCGATCATATCATTTGCAATACAATCATTGCGCAGGATACGGGAGCAACCACTACTTTCCTTTATCTTTTTCAATACAGAGAGCATATCTACGAAATTTTTGAAGAGATATGTGGTGCACGTTTAACCACTAACATTGGCCGTATTGGTGGATTGGAAAGAGATTTTAATGAGGTAGCTTTTGCAAAAATCAATAAATTTTTAAAAGAGTTCCCTGCTGCATTAAAAGAATTTGAAAGTTTGCTTAACCGTAACCGTATTTTTATTGATCGTACCAAAGGCGTAGCGGAAGTAACTGCTGATGCCGCCCTAAGCTATAGCTGGACTGGTCCTTTATTACGTGCAACAGGTATTGATTACGACGTTCGTGTGAGCGAGCCTTATTCATCATACCAAGACTTTGATTTTGAAATCCCTGTAGGGACCAGTGGCGACATTTTTGACAGATATTTAGTGCGCAACGAGGAAATGTGGCAAAGTGTACGCATCATAGAGCAAGCTATGGAAAAGCTAAAGTCGGAGCCAAAAGGAATATTCCACGCAGACGTTCCTGATTTTTATTTGCCAGGAAAAGAGCAAGTTTATAATAATATGGAAGCATTGATCTATCACTTTAAAATTGTGATGGGTGAAATTGATGCACCAAAAGCAGAAGTTTACCATGCTGTAGAAGGTGGTAACGGCGAGCTCGGTTTTTATTTGATCAATGATGGAGGAAGAAGTCCTTATCGTTTGCACTTTAGAAGACCAAGTTTTATTAACTACCAAATGTATGCGAAAATGAGCGAAGGCATGTTATTGTCAGATGCCATTATCAACATGAGTAGTATGAACATTATTGCAGGAGAATTAGATGCTTAAAGTAGAAGAAACACAGCCTGTAGAATTTTCATCAGCTTTGCTAGCTAAGTTTGATGAAATAGTGAAGCGTTATCCAGAAGGAAAGCAAAAATCAGCTTTGCTGCCATTATTACATTTGGTACAAGCCGAATATGGTTGGACTAGCGTGCCTGTAATGGATAAAGTTGCAGAATACCTTAAAATTCAATCTATCGAAGTATATGAAGTAGCCAGTTTTTACACCATGTACTTTTTGCAACCAAAGGGAAAATATGTTTTGGAGGTTTGTCGTACTGGGCCTTGTTGCTTAGTTGGCGCCGAGAAAATTATGGACCATATTGAGCAAAAGTTAGGCGTTAAAGAAGGTGAAGTTACGGCTGATGGTTTATTCAGCTGGAGAGGTGTTGAGTGTTTAGCGGCTTGTGGTTTTGGCCCTGTTTTACAAATTGGTCCGGAATATACCTTCTATGAAAACTTAACCGAGCAATCGGTAGATCAATTAATTGACGATTTACGTAAGAAATAATGGGACGTAAACTATTATTAGAACATATCAATGTGCCTGGCATTAATACGCTAGAGGTTTATCGTCAAAAAGGCGGTTACCGAGCGGTTGAGAAAGCATTAAAGACCTTAACTCCTGATGATGTAGTTGAAGAAGTTAAGAAATCGGGTTTGAGAGGTCGTGGCGGTGCAGGTTTCCCTACGGGAATGAAATGGAGCTTTTTGGCTAAGCCAGAAGGAGTGCCTCGTTACTTGGTTTGCAACGGCGATGAGTCTGAACCAGGCACATTCAAGGATAGATATTTAATGACGCACATTCCTCATGCCCTAATTGAAGGAATGATTGTGTCAAGCTATGCTTTGGGCGCTAATATCTCTTACATCTACTTAAGAGGTGAGATGATGCCCCAAATCAGGATATTAGAAAGAGCAATTGAGGAAGCAAAAGCAGCTGGTTGGTTAGGTAAAAATATCTTGGGAACAGGGTATGATTTAGAACTTTATGTTCAACCAGGAGGTGGCGCATATATCTGTGGTGAAGAAACAGCCCTTTTAGAATCTCTTGAAGGTAAAAGGGGTAATCCCCGTATTAAACCACCATTCCCTGCCATTGCAGGTTTGTATGGTTGTCCAACGGTGGTAAACAACGTAGAATCAATTGCAGCTACTGTTCCAATCATTAACGATGGAGGTGATGAATATGCTAAAATCGGTATTGGAAGAAGTACAGGTACGAAATTAATATCAGCTTCTGGAAATTTAGTAAAACCAGGTGTTTACGAAATCGAGCTAGGTATCCCAGTTGAAGAATTTATCTATTCTGATGAATATTGCGGTGGTATTGCTAATGGAAAAAGATTAAAAGCTACGGTTGCTGGAGGTTCTTCGGTACCAATTTTACCAGCTAACCTAACTTTAAAATATGCTAATGGTGAAGCTCGTTTAATGAGTTACGAATCATTATCTGAGGGCGGTTTTGCTACTGGTACTATGCTAGGTTCGGGTGGTTTTATTGCTTTTGATGAAGATCAATGTATCGTTCGTAACACTTGGAATTTCTCACGCTTCTACCATCACGAAAGTTGTGGACAATGTTCGCCTTGTAGAGAGGGAACCGGATGGATGGAAAAAATCCTTCATAAAATTGAGCACGGACACGGAACCATGGAAGATATTGATCTTTTATGGGACGTACAGCGTAAAATCGAAGGAAATACCATTTGCCCATTGGGTGATGCGGCAGCTTGGCCAGTGGCAAGTGCAATCAGACATTTCAGAGATGAGTTTGAATGGCACGTGAAAGAGCCGATGAAGAGCCAAAGTACTAATTATGGTTTAGCGAATTATGCTAATCCTATTGAAAAAGCTTCAGAGGAAATTAAAGAGGCTTAAACTAGTCGTAGTTGCTGATACGTCTCCCGACTGGTCGGGACCTAAAGCGATAGACGATTAAACAACAAAGATTGCTTCGTGCCTCGCAATGACGGCATAGAGTTTAATAAAAGAATAGGTTGAAAACTGTGAAAGGTTTTTGATTTTTGAATTTTCACTTTTGACTTAAAGAATGAGTGATTTAGTTAAAGTAACCATAGACGGAATAACTGTAGAGGTAGAGCCAGGTACTACCATTTTAAATGCTGCCCGACAAATTGGGGGGGACATTGTACCACCGGCCATGTGCTATTATTCCAAATTGAAGGGAAGTGGGGGTAAATGCCGTACTTGCATTGTGAAAGTGAGCAAAGGTTCTGAAAAAGACCCTCGCCCGATGCCGAAATTGGTAGCTTCATGCCGTACTACGGTAATGGACGGTATGGAAGTGTTGAACATTACTTCTCCTGAAGTTTTGGAAGCCCGTGCTGGTGTAGTAGAAATTCTGCTCATTAACCACCCATTGGATTGCCCTGTTTGCGATCAGGCTGGCGAATGTGATTTGCAAAACCTAGGTTATGAGCACGGTCTACAGAAAACCAGATACGAGTTTGAGCGCCGTACATTCGACAGAATAGATATTGGGGATAAGATCCAATTACACATGAACCGTTGCATTTTGTGCTACCGTTGTGTGTTTACCGCCGATCAAATTACCGACAAACGAGTTCATGGAATTTTAAACCGTGGCGACCATTCAGAAATCTCTACTTACATTCAAAATGCAGTAGACAATGATTTCTCTGGTAATGTGATTGATGTTTGTCCAGTAGGTGCTTTAACCGATAAAACTTTCCGTTTTAAAAATCGTGTGTGGTTTACCAAACCAGTTGATGCACATAGAAACTGCTCACACGAAAAATGTAATGGTAAGGTAACGCTTTGGTACAAAGGCGAAGATGTGTTACGTGTTACGGCCAGAAAAGACCAATACGGCGAAGTGGAGGAGTTTATTTGTAACGAATGTCGTTTCGATAAGAAGAAAACTTCTGATTGGACTTTAGAGCATCCAACACACATTTCTGACACTTCAGTGATTTCATCAAACCACTACGAAACATTTAAACCGCTTCCGGTAATCAAAGAAAACTTGGCATTACAAGAAGCAAATCAACGTGAACTAGAAAAAACCTTTAAAATCTAATGGGAATCGATTTCGTTATAGAGAAGTTTATACTCGTTATAGCACTATTTGCAATTAGTTTGTTAATAGCGATGTATTCAACCTATGCTGAGCGTAAGGTTGCCGCTTTTTTACAAGATAGGCTTGGTCCAGACAGAGCTGGTCCTTTTGGTATCCTACAACCATTAGCCGATGGGGTAAAGATGTTCATGAAAGAGGAAATCATTCCTGCCAATGCCAATAAATGGTTGTTTATGGTAGGCCCTGGTTTAGCAATGCTATGTGCTTGTATCGGTACGGCTGTTATTCCTTGGGGACAGGATATGATGGTTGGCGATAGACTGGTAAAACTACAGGTAACTGATATCAATGTAGGTTTGTTGTATATCTTCGGCGTTATCTCTTTAGGTGTTTATGGAGTGATGATTGGCGGTTGGGCTTCTAACAATAAATATTCGTTGTTAAGTGCTATTCGTGCGGCATCACAAAACATCAGTTATGAAATTGCGATGGGACTTTCCATCATCGCTTTGCTTTTGGTAACCAACACCCTTAGTTTACGAGAAATAGTAGCCCAACAACATGGCTGGCATTGGAATGTGATTTATCAGCCATTAGGCTTTTTAATATTTATGGTTTGTGCCTTTGCCGAAACCAATCGTGCCCCATTTGATTTACCTGAGTGTGAGGCCGAGCTAAACGGTGGATATCACATGGAGTATTCCTCAATGAAATTAGGTTTCTATCTATTTGCGGAATATATCAACATGTTTGTGTCTTCAACAGTAATGGCAGCACTATATTTCGGTGGATATAACTATCCGGGCATGGATTATATGGCCACCATTTTAGGCCCAACTTGGGCACCACTATTTGGAACATTGATATTCTTCCTGAAAATATTTGCTTTCATCTTCTTCTTCATGTGGGTACGTTGGACCATTCCTCGTTTCCGTTATGACCAGTTGATGGGTTTAGGTTGGAAAGGTTTAATCCCTCTAGCCATCGCAAATATTGTGATTACAGGTATTGTTATTGCGTTGACGAATAATTTTTAGAGCGACATGGAATCATTAAGCAATAAGAAAAAAGTATTGGTTTCGAAGCCATTGAACTTGGCAGAAAGAATGTACCTCCCGGCTATCGCGAGCGGTTTGAGTACTACGATAGGTCACTTCTTTAAGAAACCTGCTACAGTTAAATATCCAGAACAGGAGCGTGAATTCTCTATCAACTGGAGAGGCATGCACTCTTTGAAAAGAGATGAACAAGGTAGAGAGCGTTGCACCGCCTGTGGTCTATGCGCCTTGTCTTGTCCGGCAGAAGCCATCACCATGATTGCTGCCGAGCGTAAAAACGACGAAAAGCATTTATATCGCGAAGAAAAATACGCATCAGTTTACGAGATAAACATGTTACGTTGTATTTTCTGTGGTTTATGTGAAGAAGCCTGCCCGAAAGAGGCAATTTATCTAGATGGGCCAATTGTACCTGCAGATTATTTACGTAAAGATTTCATTTACGGAAAAGATAAATTGGTAGAAGCTCCTTTGGAGGTAAAATAGTTTGTCATTATGAGCGTAGCGAAGAATCTCTATCAAACAGATGCTTCCTTCGTCAGCATGACAATTAAACAAACAATAAAACTAAATAAAAATTAATGGGTACATCGGTATTCTATTTTGTAGCAACATTAAGCGTAATCTTTGCGCTGATGGTGGTTTTTGCGAAAAACCCCATCCATAGCGTGCTATACCTAATCCTTACGTTCTTTACGTTTACGGTTCACTATGTGCTATTGAATGCACAGTTTTTGGCAGTAGTTAACTTCATTGTTTATATGGGGGCAATTATGGTACTTTTCCTTTTTGTGCTCATGTTGCTCAACTTGAATAAGGACAATGAACCCAATAAATCTGCGCTGCTGAAAATAGTGGGTATTATTGCTGGCGGATGTTTAGTGGTTACATTAATCGGCTCTTTAAAATCTGTGGCCATTGCTAATCCATTGGTGCTTAAAAATCCAAATTTAGGATTGGTAGAAAACTTAGGTAAAGAGTTGTTTGGGCCATTCATGTTGCCGTTTGAATTATCATCACTATTATTATTGAGTGCCATGGTTGGAGCTGTACTTTTAACCAAAAAGGAGGAAAAAGCAAATGGGTAGTTTATTCGAAAATATGCAATCGGTGCCATTGAACCATTACATTTGGTTCTGTGCCATTATCTTCACTATTGGCGTGGTAGGGGTGTTGACACGTAGAAATGCCATCGTGATTTTTATGTCGGTAGAGTTAATGTTAAATGCAGTGAACCTGCTTTTGGCTGCTTTCTCAGTACACCATAACGATCCATCGGGACAGGTATTCGTATTCTTCATCATGGCTTTGGCTGCTGCCGAAGTAGCGGTAGGATTGAGTATCATCGTGATGGTTTATCGCAACACACAATCAATAGATATTAATGTATTAAATCGCCTTAAGTGGTAATTCTAATAAAATAAAATGATTACAAGTTTACTTTGGTTAATACCTGTTCTTCCGCTTTTAGGCTTTGTGATTAATGGCTTAGGTCGTAATACATTGAGCAAGGGCGCTGTAGGCCTTATTGGAAGTGGGGTGGTTTTAGCTTCATTTATTCTTAGCGTTTGTTTCTTTTTTGAGCTAAGCTCAAGTGTAGAAAAACAATTTACTATTAACTTCTTCGATTGGATTAGCGTTGGAGATTTAAAAATTCCTTTATCTTTTTTATATGATCCATTGAGTGCGATAATGCTCTTGATCATTACCGGAATTGGCTTCTTGATCCACATTTATTCTACTGCTTATATGCACGAAGACGCTGGCTTTGGCAAGTTCTTCGCTTACTTGAACCTATTCATCTTCTTCATGTTGATATTAGTATTGGGTTCAAACTACATCGTAATGTTCATTGGATGGGAAGGTGTAGGATTATGTTCATATCTATTAATTGGATTCTGGTTTACTAACAGTAGCTATGCTAGTGCTGCAAAAAAAGCATTCGTAATGAATCGTATTGGTGATTTAGGCTTCCTTTTAGGTGTATTCTTAATGTTCCAAGTTTTTGGAAGCTTGGAGTTTGCAAAAGTATTCCCTCAGGCCGCTAACATGCTGCCAGGAAATAATACCATGGCCATTATTGGTTTACTGTTATTCATTGGAGCTTGTGGTAAATCGGCGCAATTGCCTTTGTTTACTTGGTTACCTGATGCGATGGCGGGCCCAACACCGGTTTCGGCACTCATCCACGCAGCTACCATGGTAACAGCGGGTATTTATATGATTGCTCGTTCAAGCGTAGTGTTTGATTTGGCTCCAATTACACAAAATATCATTGCTATTGTTGGTGCTGCTACGGCATTAATTGCTGCACTAATTGCGTTGACACAAACCGATATCAAAAAAGTATTGGCTTATTCAACCGTATCGCAATTGGGATATATGTTTTTAGGTTTAGGCGTTGGTGCTTACACAGGTTCATTCTTCCATGTATTAACCCACGCTTTCTTTAAAGCCCTATTGTTCTTAGGTGCTGGTGCGGTAATCCACTCTTTGCACCATGAACAAGATATGCGCCACATGGGTGGATTGAAAGCAAAACTGAAAACTACTTTTGCCACTATGATGATTGGTACCATCGCTATTGCAGGTATCCCGCCGTTTTCTGGCTTCTTTTCTAAAGATGAAATTTTAGCACACGCTTACCAACATAGCCCAATACTTTGGGGAATAGGTGTATTGACGGCATTTTTAACAGCTTTCTATATGTTCCGTATGATGTTCTTGACTTTCTACGGCAAGTTCAGAGGCTCGCATCATACCGAAGAGCATATCCACGAATCGCCAAAAGCCATGACCATTCCATTGGTGGTATTGGCCATTTTAGCTGCTGTTGGAGGTTTGTTGAACATTCCACATGCATTTGGCGGTAACGAATGGTTGGCACATTGGTTAACAGGAGCAAAGGTTACCCAAAATCATTTGGAGCTAAGCCACACCACAGAATTTACTTTAATGGGTGTATCGGTATTGGCGGCAGTATTCGCAATTTTGTTAGCTTATAGCAAGTACGTGAAAAAAGGTGAAGTACCTGTGGCAGATGAAGCACCTAGAACTGCTTTAGAGAAATTGTCTTATCACAAATTCTATTTGGATGAGATTTACGATACCATCATCAGAAAACCTTTGGATGCTTTTTCTACCTTCTTCTATAAAATTATCGACAACAAAGTAATAGATGGTTTGGTAAACGGCTTAGGCTGGACTGCCAACGAAGGAAGCAAAAGTTTGCGCTTATTGCAGTCAGGTAACGTAGGTTACTACATCATGATGATGGTTATTGGTATTGTAGCACTATTGCTGTACACTTATTTGTCTATCGCTTAAATTGTTCAAACATTATAAATGGAACTTTTAATACTCATATTTCTACCCTTAGTTGGCGCAATTGCCACCGCTTTATTTGCCAAGCAAAACACAGCTAAGGTAGCAGCATTAGCATTTTCAATTTTCTCGTTGGCGGTAGCCATCGGTTTATTGTGCAAATTCACTCCAGATGCAAGCACACAGTTTACCGTTAACTATCCATGGATTGAGCAGTTGGGAATTAATTTCCATCTTGGTCTTGACGGCATCAGTATGATTACGGTATTGTTGACCAACGTACTCACACCGCTAATCATTTTATCGAGCTACAAACACGAATATAAAAATGCCAATGCCTTTTATGCATTGATATTGTTCATGCAAACTGGCTTATTGCTGGTGTTTACGGCCCTTGATGCCTTCTTGTTCTACATCGGATGGGAGGCAGCTTTAATTCCAATTTACTTCATTTGTGCTACTTGGGGCGGTAAAGACCGTATCAAAGTAAACATGAAGTTCTTTGTATACACCATTGCAGGTTCGTTGTTCATGCTTTTGGGGATCATTTACTTATACCTACAAAATCCAGCTAACAATTTTGAGCTAGCTGAATTTTATAAATTAGAGTTAGACTCTGCACAGCAGGGATGGATTTTCTGGGCTTTCTTTATTGCTTTTGCTATTAAGATGCCAATTTTCCCATTCCATACTTGGCAGCCAGATACCTATACCACGGCACCAACTCCAGGAACCATGTTACTTTCGGGTATCATGTTAAAAATGGGTATTTATGGTGTCATCAGATGGCTATTGCCTGTAGTGCCTCATGGCGTTCAAGACTGGAGCTGCGTAGTAATGGTTTTAGCCGTTATTGGCGTGGTTTACGCAGCCATCATTGCCTTTATGCAAAAAGATGCTAAGCGTTTGGTTGCCTATTCTTCCATCAGTCACGTAGGCTTAATTGCAGCTGGTATTTTTACCTTAAGCCATCAAGGTTTACAGGGAAGTATGATTCAAATGTTAAGCCATGGTATCAATGTAATTGGCTTGTTTTTCGTATTGGATATTATCCAATCGCGTTTGGGTACCAACAAAGTTGATGAGCTGGGAGGTTTAGCAAAAGTAGCTCCTCAATTAGCCATTACTTTCTTGATTATTTTATTGGGAACGGTAGCATTACCAGGAACTAATGGTTTTATTGGCGAGTTCTTATTGCTCATGAGCGTTTATAACTACAACGCTTGGCTAGGAGCTGTAGCTGGTTTAGCTATCATTTTCGGAGCAGTATACATGTTCAGAAGCTATCAGAAAATTATGCTGGGCGAAACGAATGAACTTACCGCCAGCTTTAAAGATATTAACGGAACGGAAAAAGTAGTGTTGTACACCATTTGCGTATTGATCATTGTAATTGGAGTTTATCCAAAACCATTATTGCAAATATCAGATGCGTCGGTACAGCATTTATTGGAACAGATTAATCATAAATTAACAGGGGTTAACTAAGCAAATGAATATTATTATCACCATTGCCGTAACGGCTTTAGTAGTACTTTATGCAGGATTGTTCAAGGCAAAGAAAGCATTGTTGCCTTTAACTTTGCTTGGCCTTTTGGTTTCTTTAGGTTTTGCAGTTTGCTCTTGGAACCAACCTACTGTTCATTTTGGAATGATGCAGATTGACAACTTTGCATTGGCCTTTTCGGGCATTTCAATTATAGGAACTTTCCTTATCTTTTTGCTTACGCAACGTTATTTCGCAGAAAATAGCCCAAATGTGGCCGAATACTTTACCCTTATCCTATTTGCGTTGTGTGGTATCGTCATCATGGTTTCTTATAAAAACCTTTCGATGTTGTTTATCGGGGTCGAAATCATGTCGGTGTGTTTATACATTCTGGCAGGAATTAGAAAGCTTAATTTCGCGTCTAACGAAGCTTCATTGAAGTATTTCTTAATGGGCGCATTCTCTACAGGATTTTTGTTGTTTGGTATTGCTTTGATTTATGGAGCTACAGGTTCTTTCGATATAGATGTGATCCAAAACGTATTGGTAAATAGCGTGAACAATGTATCGCCGTTGTTTTACCCAGGAATTATTTTGATGATGGTAGGCTTGTGCTTTAAAGTGGGGGCAGCTCCTTTCCATTTCTGGACACCAGACGTTTATGAAGGTGCACCATCTTTGATTACGGCATTTATGTCAACAGTAGTTAAAACCGCCGGCTTTGCTGCTTTCCTGAGATTATTTGCTGGTGCTTTTGAGCCCTTACATGATTTCTGGATGCCAGCTTTAATCGTCATAGTAATCATCACTTTGTGTTTGGGAAATATCACCGCGTTATATCAGAAAAATTTCAAGAGAATGCTAGCTTATTCTAGTATCTCCCACGCGGGTTATTTATTGTTTTCATTGGTGGTATTAACCGCCAATTCAGCGAGTAATGTTTTGGTTTACGCAGCAGCTTATACATTTGCTAGCATTGTAGCTTTTGCGGTGTTGATTAACGTAAAACAGAAAACAGGTAGCGATGATATTGAAAGCTTTAACGGTTTAGCAAAACGTAATCCTTTAGCGGCACTTGCCCTAACCATAGCTATGCTATCATTAGCGGGTATTCCACTAACAGCAGGTTTTATTGGGAAGTATGTGATGTTCCTAAATGTGTTGGAGAACTATCAGATTATTTTAGTGATAATTGCGATACTAAATGCTTTGGTAGGCTTTTACTATTATTTCAGGGTAATCATTGCTGTTTACTTTAAAGAAGGCAAGGAAATTGAGCTAGATACACCAATGCAGTACAAAGTGGTTTTAGTAGTTTCTACGATAGTAATCTTACTTTTAGGTGTTTATCCTTCGCTTATTTTAAACCTGATATAACATAGCCATGTAGAATATTATTTGTAGTTTTACGAATAATTGTAACTATGGAGCAATTTTGGAACCACCTACAGCATCTTATAGATCCTGAAAAACTGCTGCGCGAAGGTGGTTTCTACTTGGTTGTTTTCGTTATTTTTGCAGAAACAGGTCTTTTCTTCGGCTTCTTTTTACCTGGTGACTATTTACTTTTCCTAGCGGGAATGTTTGTAGCTACCGGAAAGCTAGACGTTAACATTTATGTTTTGGTGTTTTCGTTGATCATCGCAGCTATCTCAGGAAATTTTACAGGTTATTGGTTCGGTCGTAAAACAGGGCCTGTGCTACATACCAGAAAAGACACGTTTTTCTTCAAAAAGAAATTTTTAAAAACTGCCGAAGAATATTATAAAAAACAAGGCGCATTTGCATTGATCATGGGCCGATTTGTTCCCATTGTAAGAACATTCGCTCCAATTGTTGCGGGAATTATCCGTATGGATTTTAAGAAATTTGTACTCTACAATGTTTCAGGTGCGCTTTTATGGATTTGTTCCTTAACTTTGTTGGGCTATTTTTTAGGCAAAAGTTTTGCAAAACAGATAGAAGAATATTTAGGTTATATCATATTCGGGTTTATATTGATCACAACAATTCCCTTAGTGATAACCTTTATTAAAAATAAAATATCAAAGAATACTAGTAATTTAGAAGACACAGAGATTTAAAAGAAAGATGATTAAAGAGGAAACCCATCCGTGGCACAGCGTATCTCCAGGCAGTAATTTGCCAGAAACAGTAAATGCAATTATCGAAATCCCAAAAGGATCAAAAGCAAAATATGAAATAGACAAAGATTCTAACTTGATAAAATTAGATAGAGTATTGTTTTCGTCCGTAATGTATCCTGCCAATTATGGTTTTATTCCGCAAACTTATTGCGATGATAAAGATCCATTGGATATTTTGGTACTTTGCTCTGTGGATGTTTACCCAATGACTATTATCGAAGCTAAAGTAATTGGTGTAATGCACATGATTGATAATGGCGAGCAAGATGATAAAATTATTGCGGTAGCTAAAAATGACCCGTCAGTTAACCACATTAACGATTTAGGTGAATTGCCTCCGCATACCATGAAGGAAATTGTAAAATTCTTTCAAGATTATAAAGCATTAGAGAACAAACAAGTTACCATTGAACATCTATTAGGCGTAAGATATGCCCATAAAGTAATCAATGAGAGCATTGAGCTCTATAATAATACATTTAGATAATTCTTAATGATTTACTCCGTCTGTATGCCCCTAGTGGCTTTTTTAACAAATATTCCAGCATCAGTATTAGCCGTGGTAACTCCCGCCAATGCTAATGGTGGTTCAATAGGGTGGCGCCTATTATTTGCGTTATTTTTAGTTTTCTTAAATGGTTTCTTTGTGGCCGCCGAATTTGCAATTGTAAAAGTAAGGGCTTCTCAAATTGAAATCAAAGCCAAATCTGGGAGCAGATTAGGCAAAATGGCTAAAAATATTGTTCACAATTTAGACGGATATTTGGCGGCAACGCAATTAGGTATTACCCTAGCATCACTGGGTTTAGGTTGGGTAGGTGAAGGTGTAATGCATACCATCTTCCTTAACATGTTCAACAGCTTGGATATTGCTGTGAGCGATGCGTTCCTGCACTCGGCAGCTACGGTAGTTGCCTTTTCAATCATTACAGTGATGCACATCGTATTTGGAGAGCTGGCGCCAAAATCGTTGGCTATCCAAAGACCAGTAGCTACAACCTTATTTGTTTCTGCACCATTGCAGGGTTTCTATATCCTTTTCAGGCCATTTATTTGGGCTTTAAACGGATTAGCTACCATCATTCTAAAACCTTTTGGGATTAACACTTCTGGTGGGCATGATTCGATACACAGTAACGAAGAACTACAATATCTATTGGATCAAGGTAAAGAAAGCGGCGCACTAGAAGACAACGAACACGAGCTGATCAAGAATGTGTTTGATTTCAACGAACGCGTGGTGAAAAACATCATGGTGCCCCGTACCAAAATATCTGGCATTGAGCTGGAAACATCCAAAGACGAAGTTGTAGAGAAAATCATTTCAGAAGGCTATTCTCGTATGCCGGTATATGACGATATCATCGACAAAATCATTGGTATTATTCACGCAAAGGATGTTTTGCCTTTGTTAGCAAGCAATAAAGACTGGACTTTGGCTGACATTATCAGAAAGCCTTATTTTGTTCCGGAGACGAAGAAAATCAATGATCTATTAAGTGAACTGCAGCAAAAGCGTATCCAAATTGCTATTGTGTTAGATGAATTTGGCGGTACTGCAGGTATGGTAACCTTGGAAGATATTGTGGAAGAGATTGTGGGTGAAATCCAGGACGAGTACGATGAGGAAAAACCTATTGTTGAGAAAATCAGTGATACTGAATTCGTGGTAAATGCCTATGCTACGGTTTATGATGTAAATGAACATTTGCCACATGATTTACCGGAAGACGAAGATTTTGATACCGTTGGAGGTTTAGTGTCGCATGCTTTCGGAAAAATTCCAGAAGTGGGCGATAGTGAAGAATGCTATGGATACCTTTTTACCATCTTAAAAAAGACAGAACAAAACATTGAAACCGTAAAGCTGGAGATTGTAATCAATAAAAGCGATATGGTAGACTTGCATTAAAATTGGTTACTGTTTAATCGTTTAGAGGTTAATTGTTGGCTGTTTTCATACGCAAATGCTATGCTTTTAGTTCAATGCATTTTTACTTTTGGCTTTTGACTTTTATCTTTAAAGATGCATTTATTCTATACGCCAGATATCACCTCGGATACTTATATCTTAAATGAGGAAGAAAGTAATCATTGCAATAAGGTTTTGCGCCTAAAGCAAGGTGATACCATTCATTTGATAGATGGTAAGGGTGGGCTTTATGTGGCACAAATTGCCGAAACAACCAAGAAAGCTGTACTGCTAAACGTCATAGATAAGCAACTGGAATTTGGTAAGCGTAACCATCATCTCCATATTGCTATTGCACCTACAAAAAATATAGATAGGATAGAGTGGTTTTTAGAAAAAGCTACCGAAATAGGGATTGACGAAGTGACACCTATTATTTGTGAGCGTTCAGAACGTAAAATTGTAAAGGAGGAACGCTTAGAAAAAGTGGTTACTTCGGCGGTTAAACAATCACTTACTGCCTACCATCCCAAAATAAATACCGCAATTGCCTTCAAGGATTTCATTAAGCAAAGTGATGCCGAAGTAAAAATGATAGCCCATTGTATTGATGAAAATACCAAACAGGCCATTTCGCAAATCATCAAACCTCACCAAAAATACCTTATTTTAATTGGGCCTGAAGGTGATTTCACACCTAATGAGATTGAGCTTGCTTTGCAAAACGGATATAAACCAGTAACTTTAGGCAACACCCGCTTGCGTACCGAAACCGCTGGTTTGGCCGCATGCTTTGAAGTCAATTTTTTGAATAGGGATTAATGAAGGAATTTACGAATTTAGATTTACGATTTACGATTTTCCAGAAGGCGAAATATTTAGCGCCATATGCTTTTCACTTTATACTTTTCACTTTTCACTTTTTACTTTTCTCCGCTTTTACCTTTCCTCCAACCTATAAAATTGGCAAGTTAAAATATGCTGGAGGTGGCGACTGGTATGCTAACAGAACAGCTCTTCCCAATCTAATTGCCTTCTGTAATAAAAATATCTCCACTAATTTCGTTGCAGACGAGGGAATCGTAGAAGTTGGTAGCGCCGAGTTATTCAACTATCCCTTTGTGTATATGACGGGCCACGGTAATGTCGCTTTCAACGCACAGGAAGTTGCAAATTTAAGAAAGTACCTCATTGGTGGCGGGTTTCTCCACATTGATGATAATTACGGTTTGGATAAGTTCATTAGACCGCAAATGAAGAAGGTTTTCCCTGAACTTGATTTTGTTGAACTGCCAGCTAACCATAAGATATATAACCAAAAATTTAGGTTTCCTAATGGTTTGCCGAAAATCCATGAACATGATAACAAACGCCCGCAAGGATTTGCATTGGTATATAAAGGGAGGGTAGTTTGCTTTTACTCGTATGAGTGCGATTTGGGCAATGGTTGGGAAGATTATGGGACTTATCCTTCCGATACGCAAGAAAGTAGAAATAACGCCTTAAAAATGGGCGCAAATTTAATTCAGTACGCCTTAACCAACTAACTTATGAATAAAGTAACCGTAAATAACCATTATCAGTTTGATATGGATTTTGTCCAAGATGTTTTACAAGTCAATAACCAACCCATTGATTTTGATTTATTGAAGGTTGGTGGCCAATCCAGTCATATTATCCATCAAAATAAATCCTACAATGTTGAAGTGGTTGATTTTGATAAAGCTGAGAAAATAGCCAATATCAAAGTAAATGGGAATGTTTATCAGGTACAGGTAACTACCCGGTTAGATTTGCTTTTGAAACAATTGGGGATGGATAATCTTTCAAGTAACAAAATATTACAAATTAAGGCGCCAATGCCTGGTTTGGTATTGAATGTTTTGGTAGGCGAAGGCACGGAGGTTAAAAAAGGGGATAATCTTTTGGTACTTGAGGCGATGAAAATGGAAAACATGATCAAATCGCCAACCGATGGCATCATTAAAAAAATAGAAGTTAAACAGGGCGACAAGGTCGAAAAAAACGAACTTTTATTGAGCTTTAGTTAAGAAACTAAAATGATCCGACGAAATATATAAAGTTTATCACCTGTTTTTAAAGGTTCAATGTGATATTAAACAAAAAGTCCCGCAGTTATAACTACGGGACTTTTTTATAAAGTAAAACGCTTATATTACTTCACCTTAAACGGCTTGGTTGCTTTGTTTTTAAATTGTGGTTTGCCAGCTGATTTTACTTCTGGTGCACCAAGCATTGTCATAGCACAACGGAAGCCGATATCTGCAGTCGACTCATCTTCCTGTAAGAACCTTCTAGCAGCAGGGTTTAGCCACATTGCTTGGTCATTCCATGAACCACCTTTATAAACTCTTGATTTGTCGTTATACAAAGTAAGCATTTCGCCATTTGGCAAGTTTTTCTCCGCATCTTTAAAGCCACGCTGATCTGCTTTGTAAGTCGAATCTACATATTGCGATTGTAGCTGCGCCCAACTTTGTTTTACGCCGGTCACAGCAGGTTTCATCACCGGGCGGCCTTTGCCATCAATTTTGATCACACTGTTTTGTGGGTCTCTTTCTTTATCCGAATAAACGTTGCCTCTGAAAGGATTTAAGCCTTCTGTAGCCTCAAAAGTGTTAGGACGGAAAACATCTTGTACCCATTCGTTTACATTTCCAGCCATATTATACAACCCAAAATCATTTGGCGTAAAGCTACGTACAGATTGGGTGATACTACCTTTGTCATTCAGTGAACCACCAACACCCATATAATCTCCTTTTCCACGTTTAAAGTTGGCTAAAATCATACCTCTGGTAGATTTTTTAGGCGAGGTAATGCCTAAACCATTCCATGGATAAACTTTCTTTTCGTTGATATTGGCATATTGAGTGTTTCCTATTAAGCCCATCGCAGCATATTCCCACTCGGCTTCTGTAGGTAAACGATAAGGCTGGAAAATTTCTCCATCTTCCAATCTAACGTTTCTTTGTGCTTTATTTTTACCAGTTGAAGCGGCTGCATCAGCGCTTAAATCAAGTGGTGCTTTTTTACCGATATCTTTAATTTGACCATTAAGATAAACATCGGTATTAAATATCGTGTCTGATTTTTTTACTGGTGTACCACCTTTTGCTGTTGGCTTGTTAAGGTCTTTAAAAGTGGTCATGAACCCTTTTTCTCTTAAAATCAATTCATTCACTCGGTCAGTACGCCAAACACAATAGTCGGCAGCCTGTTGCCAAGTTACCCCTACTACTGGATAATCACCATAAGCAGGATGTCTAAGGTAATTGTTCACGTAAGGCTCGTTGTACGATAATGGCCTTCTCCAAACTAAAGTATCAGGTAATGCTGTATAATAGTATTCAGCAAGTTCTGGTTTGCCTCTAAACGTAGTTCTGATCCAGTGAAGGTACTCCAGCCAATCGGTATTGGAAACCTCTGTCTCATCCATGTAGAAAGAACTCACCGTTACTTGGCGTTTGTAGTTGTAGGAAGTCATATCTTGACCAGGGATTTCTATGGCGCTACCGCCCATAATGAACTCACCACCTTCAATCTCCATTAAGCCAGGTCCTGGCCCTCTTTTAAAGTTCTTTTTTACTTCAAAACCGCCATTTTCACGCTTGTTGTAAGCATAGCCAGTTTTTTCAGATACTGCAGATCCGCCCTTAGATCCGCCGCAGGAACTTAATGCTCCAACACCGAATAATGATACTACTGCGTAAAAGTAAATTTTATTCATATATCGCAAATTGCACTTTAGTCGTTAAAAATACACAAAAAAAGAGCTAGAAATAAAAAATCTTTTTTATTTCCCCTTTTTCTGTCAAAAATATTGTCGCCAAAAAATTCAAAATCGAAATGGAACAATCTCGTTTTTAGCAACTAAACGTTGAAAATCAAAGGATATTGTTAGTATCTTTTTGAAAAAATAAAATAAGGAAATTTTTCCCCAAATTGTGGGATTTTAAATTTTAAGATAGTCTTTTTGTACGTTTTGAGGGCGCTCGGAGAGAGTGTAAGCGGAACTTCGTTGGTGACTTGTTTCTTGTTTTTTGAACTTGTCAAGATGTGAACAATATTGCCCGCTTTAAAACGTTAAGGAGTGAAGATGCAATATAGCGTAGCAATAAGCTTTGAAATTAACGAACTCTATACTAAATTGCGCAATTAATATTATAAAATGAGATTAAACCACCTAAGTAGCGCCTTGTTGCTTTTATCGTTGTTGGTTGGAAAGAATGCGCTAGCTCAGCAATCTACTGGAAGTAGCGTAACGCAAACCAATGGTGTTTATCCCGATGTTCCGTTTTTATTGATTACACCTGATGCTCGAGCAGGCGCCATGGGCGAAGCTGGTGTTGCAGTAATGCCAGATGGTAATTCAATGAGTATTAATCCGGCTAAACTGGCTTTTTTAGAAAAGCCCTATGGTGTAAGTTTATCGTACAGTCCTTGGCTTAAAAGTTTGGTTCCCGATATTAATCTAGCTTATTTGAGTGGTTATTATCAGCTCGATGATAGAACGGTATTGGGTGCATCACTTAGATATTTCTCTTTAGGTGAAATTACCTTGGTGGATGAAAATAGAAATAACCAAGGGACCTTTAGCCCTAACGAGTTTGCTATCGATGCCACTTACTCTCGTCGTTTTGGCGATAATTTTTCATTGGGAACTACTGCTCGTTTTATTCGTTCAAACTTAACTACCGGACAAATTGGTGGAAGTCAACAAAAAGCAGGAAGTGCAGTAGCGGTTGATGTTTCAGCATTTTTCAAAAAACCTACCGTGCTTTTTGGTAAAGATGCTATCCTTTCTGCTGGGTTAAACCTTTCTAATATTGGTACAAAGATGAGTTTTGCTGAAACGCAGAACAGAAGGTTTTTACCTGCGAATATGAAGCTAGGTGGAGCATCAACCTTTATTATTGATGATTATAACCAGTTTACCATAGCACTTGATTTCAATAAATTAATGGTTCCTACTGATCCAATTAGGGATACTGACGGAAATATCATTTCTGGTAAAGATCCTTATCGTTCAGTACCATCAGGCATTATTGGCTCTTTTGCCGATGCTCCGGGAGGGTTTAAGGAAGAGCTTAAAGAAGTGGCTATTTCTACGGGTATTGAATATACCTACAACCAACAATTTGCGGTGAGGGCTGGGTATTTCTACGAAAATCCCCAAAAAGGTGATAGGAGATATTTTACTTTGGGTGCCGGATTGAAATATAATATGTTTAACCTGGATTTCTCTTATCTTGTAGCTAATGCTCAAAATAGTCCTTTGGCTAACACCTTAAGGTTTAGCTTGTCATGGAATATCGATAAAGTAAGTAAATAATGCGTATTAAGGTTGGTTTTGGTTTTGATGTCCATCAATTAAAGGACAATCATCCATTTGTGGTAGGAGGTGTAAACTTAGAACATCACAGAGGTGCGTATGGACACTCAGATGCAGACGTGTTATTGCACGCCATTTGCGATGCTCTTCTTGGCGCAGCAAATTTAAGGGACATTGGCTTCCATTTCAAAAATACAGACCCTAGATGGAAAGGCATCAGTAGTTTGATTTTGTTGCAGGAAACAGTCAAATTATTGAAGGAAAAAGGCTTTGAAGTAGGAAATATAGATGCGATGTTGTGTTTGGAAGCGCCTAAAATTAACCCACATATTCCTCAGATGCAGGAGAATATTGCAAAGGCGATGGGCATTTCTACCGATGATATTTCTATTAAAGCAACTACCAATGAGCAAATGGGCTTTATTGGAAGAGAAGAAGGTGTAGTCGCTTACGCAGTTTGCTTGATTGAGAAGGTATAAGGAGTTACAAGTTGTGAGTTACAAGTTACGGGACTAATCTCATAACACGTAACTCGCAACAGATAATAATACTCATTCTTCCAGATAACCAAATTTTCCGGTGTTGTAATCTTCGATGGCTTGTTGCAATTCTTCCGGTTTGTTCATCAAAAAAGGCCCATATTGTGCAATAGGTTCATTAATTGGATCACCTGAAAGATACAATACTACGGCATCCTCACTAGCTTCTACCTCAATGGAATTGCCTTCATGAGCAAAATGCACCATTTGATTGGTCGCTACTTTTTCAATACCATTAACGGTAATACTCCCTTCAATCACCAGCAGTGCAGTATTAAAATGAGGTGGCGTTTCCAAGTTAACTTTTGCTCCTGCTTTAAGTCGCAAATTGTATACCTCTATTTCCGTAAATGTTGAAGCACTTCCTTTAACGCCATTATAGTTGCCGGCAATGATTTCAATTTTTCCCTCATGGTTAGGAAGTTCGAAGCGGGCCATCTCTGCATGGGCAACAGATTGGTATTTGGGCGCCGTCATTTTGTATTTGGCGGGTAGGTTAACCCAAAGCTGCACCATTTGAAAAAGTCCGCCTTTTTTGCTGTAGCTTTCCTCATGGTATTCCTTATGCAATATGCCACTGGCAGCCGTCATCCATTGTACATCGCCCGGATAAATAACTCCACTATTCCCTGCGCTGTCGTGATGTGCCACGGCTCCGTGGTAGGCAATAGTTACGGTTTCAAATCCGCGATGCGGGTGTACGCCTACGCCTCTTGGATTATTAGTAGGTGAAAACTCAATTTTAGCATTGTAATCGAGTAGGTAGAACGGATCCATTTTAATTTTATATCCGCTTGGGAAGAAGTTGTGTACCCTAAACCCATCGCCAACCATATGAGGGGCAGCTGGATTTAGAATAGCAGCAACTTTTTTGAATGTTGTAGGCATGTTAGCCTCCTTTCTATAATTAAGCTTGTTTTACGAATTGTAGCTCGCCTAAGATTTTTACTTCTTCGCTAACCATTACACCGCCAGTTTCTAAGGCCGCGTTCCAAGTAAGACCAAATTCAGTACGGTTAATTTTTCCGCTTAGAGTAAATCCTGCTTTTGTATTTCCCCAAGGGTCGGTTGCAATACCACCAAATTCTGCATTTAATTTTACGGGTTTAGTTACATCTTTAATGGTCAAATCACCTTTTACAATGTAATCGCTACCATCTTTTTCTACGCTGGTAGATTTGAAAGTAATTGCTGGATATTTTTCTGCATCAAAAAAATCACCACTTTTTAGGTGACCATCTCTATCACCATTACCAGTATCAATAGAATTGATGTCGCCAGAAAATGAAATTGCTGCATTGGTAAAATCATCACCTTCAGATTCTAATTCAGCACTAAAAGATTTGATACTTCCGGTTACGGTAGTGATCATCAAGTGTTTTACCTTAAATTGTAATTCGCTGTGGGTTGGGTCTAAGGCCCATTTCGTTGTTGCCATAATATTTTAATTTTTAGATTGTTAAATTTTATGCAACAAATTTACGGCGACAATGTTAGGTGGACATTGATGTATGTTAAGTAATGAAGTTAGTTCATTAGCTCACTAGTTCATTGGATTACAGGCAAAACGATTAACCCGTAATCGATTAAACAATTAACCAATTTTACTTGAAATGTTTTTTAGCAAGGTCCTTGCGTACGCGGCTCAACGATTCGGGAGTAATGCCCAAATAGGAAGCAATCATCCATTGGGGAACTCTTAATGTTAGATTAGGATAAAGTTTGATGAAATCTAGATAACGTTCTTCGGCGGTGGCACTTAGCAACATGTTGATGCGCTTTTGCATAAATCTGATAGAGTTGTGCAGCATCAGGATATTTAGCTCCAAGATATGGGGAAGCAATTTTTGAATATCAGCAAAGAAATGACTAGGTACTATAAGCGCTTCAGTATTTTCTATAGCGTCAATATAAAAAACAGATGCTTCGTTAAACACCGAACTGTTGCGGTCTGAGATCATCCAGTTCTCTGGGGCAAATTGGATAATGTGCTCTTTGCCTTTTTCATCAATAGAGAAGTAACGTAAAAGACCTTCGTTAATGAAATAATTGTCTGATCTTAAGTCACCAGGGGTTAATAGAACAGTTCCTTTTTTGATGGTTTTGGTCTTCAAACAACTCGTTGCTTCTTTCGCTTGCTCATCGGTAATGGCAAGGCGCTCTTTTAGATAGGACTGGAATTTTTCTAACATCTACTTCGTGTTGGTGTCAGGAATTTTGCTGAAATCGGCCCCACATTTGCCACAGCCTGTTGCACATGAACCTTTTTTAGGAGCAATGCTACGGTAAATTACCCTACCTACATAAAATAAGGCAGCAACAAAAAGGGCAATCATTAAGATAAATTGAATATCCATGTTTACAAAGTTAGGATTATTTGCAAGCCACAGTTCAGCCTAATGTAAAATTTGGTTTTGGATGTTAGGCCCAAAACCAAATCTAAGTATTAAGCGTGTTGTTCTTCGTGGATGCCTTCTGCAAACTCTTCCACCATTTTATCATTAAAAGCGGGGAGATCTTGCGGACTGCGACTAGTCACCAAACCTTGGTCTACTACCACTTCTTCGTCGACCCAATTGGCCCCAGCATTTATCAAATCTTTTTTGATGGCTTTGTAAGAGGTCATTTTTCTGCCTTCTACCACTTCTGCATTGATAAGCGTTTGTGGACCGTGGCATATCGCCGCAACCGGTTTCCCCTTCCTGAAAAAATCTTTCACAAAGGCTACGGCATTGTCATTGGTTCTCAGCGCATCTGGATTGATTACTCCGCCAGGTAGTACTAGGCCGTCAAAATCGTTTACATTCACTTCTTCAACCGCATTGTCCACTTCAATCTCTCTGCTCCATTGATGGTCTTTCATGCCGGTAATGGTGCCTTTCTTGCCAGAAATGATACGCACATTAGCTCCTTCTTCTTTTAGCCTATTTAGAGGTTCAAATAATTCAGATTCTTCGAAACCACTTTCTGATAGAATAGCGATGTTTTTATTGCTCAACTTTCCCATTTTCTTTATGTATTTAATAAAACAATCTTATTTAATACAAGAAGCCTGGAAGGATTGTTTTTAGAAAACTAGAATTACCCTTGGTCGAAAGGATTTGAAAAATAAGCGATTTAATCATTCGTTCGCCTATGTTTTAAAAAATAAAAGGCCAAATTAAAAGCAATCACGATGTGGTTGATGAGGTTTGAAAAGAAGCCATAATAGTGGCTAAAGATATGGAAACGTTCTTTCAGACTCTCACGATGCTTTTTCTTGCTCATGCCACCAACCAAATATTTGGCCACATATAGATGGGTATTCACAATACTAGAGGCCTTTTTGGCGATTTTGATGATCCAATCAATATCTGCACTGTATTTGTACTGCAAATTGTACGGTTCCGTTAAACTACGTTTAATGTAAATAGCTTGATGACTGATGCTCATTCCGTATTTGAAACTTTCCCAAGTGAAATGTTCAGGTGCTTGGTGTCTACGTCTTCCTAGGCTGTTCCAATTTTCATCGTACATCTCGGTTTCACCGTAGTAGATGTCGGCATTGGGAACGGTAGCGAAAATCTTCTCAACCGTTTCTAGTTCATATATTTCATCGCCCGAGTTCATGAACAATACGTAGTCGCCAGTGGCAAGTACCAATCCTTTGTTCATCGCATCATAAATGCCTTTGTCTTTTTCAGAAACCAGTTTTGCTATTCGGTTCTCGTATTTTTTAATGACTTCCAAAGTGCCGTCGGTAGAAGCGCCATCTATCACAATGTATTCGATGTTAAGGTAACTTTGGTTCAGTATTGAAAGCATGGTACGTTCAATATCCTTCACATTATTATAAACGATGGTAATGACAGACAGTTTGGGAAGCATGATACAAGTTTAAGGATTTTTCGCTCGTTAGTAATACATTTTGTCGTCATTTCGAACGTATGTGAGAAATCTAGATTGTAGTTACGTAATCGAGATGCAAGGTATTAGATTTCTCTTCATTCTTCGTCGAAATGACGGCATTACCAGTGCGTGTAGTGACGTCGCTATCCCCGTCATTGCGAGGTACGAAGCAATCTCTATCCAATAATGATTAAATATTTATCTCATCATACAAATCTTTCCATTGTGGGTTTTGACTTTCTATCAATTTTATTTTAGCTAATCTGTTACCTCCTTTGATGCGTTTCTCTTCATTTATGGCTTCTTCAATAGTAGAGTAAAAGCAATAATAGACTAATTTTTCACAATTATATTTAGATGTAAAGCTGTCAGGATAGACATGATTTTTATGCTGCCAAATTCTATAGGCAATATCAGAGGTTACTCCAGTGTATATAACCGAGTTAGATTTATTTGTTAGAATATAGACTAATCCGCCTCTTTCCATAATCTTGGTTATATAATTAGGATAGAGACTGCTTCGTACCTCGCAGTGACGATAGCCAGTGCTAATCCACTTTTAACTTTCAACTTATTTAGGCATGTCGTCCAGCAGCTTCAAATAGAGAGCCATATGTTGTTCGGCAATTACAGGAGGGGCGAAAGTGCTTAAAACTGTCCTGCGGGCTTCTTTTTGGATTTCTTCCTTTTGCTCGTGAAGAAACAGCCATTCAATGCCATCGGCCAAGTCTGAAGCATCTTCGTATTTTGCCAAATAACCATTCTGAAGATGCTTTACCATATCGGGAATACCACCAGTGGTAAAAGCAATGACTGGTGTGGCACAGGCCAAACTCTCCATCACGGTGTTGGGCAAATTGTCTTCTAAAGAAGGCGTAATGAAAGCATCAGCAGCAGCATAGCATTTGGCCAAGTGCTCATCCTTACTGATGGTGCCCAAAAAGGTAGTTTTAAAAGGAAATTTAGGAATATTTTTCTCGTCCTTATTCCCAAAAATAACCAATTCTATCTGTTCGTTAGGGATTTCTGGTCGACGAGATAGCTCAAAAAGTGCATCAATAAGATATTGTGTACCCTTGTGTTTATCATTTTTAGAAGGCATAAAACCACTCATCAACACAAATTTATCAGGAGCTATCTTCAGTATTTTTTTGGCTTCGGCTTTTACGTAAGGCTTAAAAACATCTACCTCGATGGTGTTTGGGATTACTGAAGTATGTCTTAATCCTAACAAGCTGCTTTCTTTAACCGATTGTGCCATCCATCTACTTGGAGCAACCACGTGAAAATTCACTTCGGAATAAGCTTTCTGTTTGCGTTTCCAAGTTCGGTGCGAAATATCTTTAGGGCCGCTCATTTTTAGCAAAGGGCAGTTGCCACATTGCCTATGAAAATTTTCACAACTATAACGAACATGACACCCACCAGTAAAGGCATTGCTATCATGAAAAGTCCAAACAATAGGTTTCTCCAATTCATCTAGCTGTGCTAAAAATTTGGGGCTTAAAAAACCATGGTTAATCCAGTGAATATGGATAATATCGGCTTCCCTGACCATTTTATTTTTAATCACGCTTTTTCCAAACCACTGTAAAGAAAAGGGTGTTTTTACTTCCTTTTTAGAAAACATTTTAGCCAAATATCGTTCGGCCATAATGTTAAATATTGCCTTGATTTTAGCAAACGGACTTTTGCTTAGGTTATAGATGCTTGGATTATTGCCAAATTGATAATAGACCAATACCTTAGAGTCGATGCCTGCTTGGTTCAATGCATCGCTTAAACGTAAACACGCTCTTCCAGCGCCGCCGTTGCCATCGTATGTGTTGAGGTGTACTACTTTCAAAGCAATCAAAAATACATTTTATTGTTTAGGTTTGTAAAACCGTTAATCAAATTAACTAAACTTATCATTATAAAAATGAAGAATAAAAACCTATTCAGCAAGCTTGCGTTCGCATTTTTGTCGTTGCCTTTAATGGTAAATGCCCAAAACCAAACTTATTTTGCTAGTTGTCCAGCCTTATCTCCTGATGCGCAAACCGTAGTATTCAGCTACGATGGCGATATTTGGAAAGTACCTGTTAAAGGAGGTTTAGCCTCTAGGATTACAGCTATGCAGGGCGATGAAATCAACCCCAAAATTTCGCCAGATGGCAAGTGGTTGGCATTTTCTTCCAATCAGTATGGCAATTTTGATGTTTATGTAATGCCAATGACCGGAGGCGAAATTAAACAGTTAACCTTTAATGATGGTACCGATGAAGTGGACAACTGGAGCTGGGATTCTAAAACCATTTATTTTACTTCGAGCCGTTATAACAATTATTCGAGCTATAAAGTTGGCATTAACGGAGGTACCGCAGTACGCTTATTTGAAAACTATTTTAATACCACACATAATATTGCCGAAGCACCAGATGGCAGTTTGTTTTTTAACGATACTTGGGAAAGCAGAAATTTTGCTAACCGTAAACGCTATAAAGGTGCTTTTAACCCCGATATTCAGTCATACAATCCTAAAACAAAGGCATATAAGCGATATACCGATTATATAGGTAAGGATTTTTGGACTACTGTTGATCAAAAAGGAAATATTTATTTTGTTTCAGATGAAGGTAACGAGGAATACAACCTTTACACCTTTGTAAATGGTAAAAAAACAGCGTTAACTAAATTCGACACTTCCGTTAAACGCCCATTTGTAGCGGCTAACGGTAATGCTGTTGTTTTTGAAAAAGATTATCAATTGTATGTTTACGATGTAGCTTCGAAAAAGGCAGAGAAAATCACCATCGGTTCCTTTAGAAATCAGGTGCTCACCAAAGAGCAGGAATATGAAGTAAAAGCAAATATCTCCAACTTTGACGTTTCGCCGGATGGTAAAAAAATGGCCTTTATTTCAAGAGGAGAGTTATTTGTGAGCGATGTTGATGGAAAATTCATCCGCCAGATCAGCAACAGTGGCGAGCGTGCATTGGAATTGAAATGGCTGGCTGATAACAAAACCATTCTTTTCAACCAAACGGTTAATGGTTATCAAAACTGGTTTACGGTAGTTGGCGATGGTAAATCAACCCCAAAACAATTGACAAACGATAAAGCAAACAATCAGAATATTGCTTTTAACAAAGCCAAAACCCAAGCCGTATATTTAAGTGGCAGAAGCGAATTGCGATTGATGGATTTGAAAACTTTCCAAAATAAAACTGTACTGAAAGATGAGTTTTGGGCTATCCAAAATTCGGCGCCAAGCTTTTCACCTAACGACCAATACTTGCTTTTTACGGCCTATCGTAATTTTGAGCAGGATATTTTGGTGCATGACCTTAAAGCAAATCAAACCACTAATTTAACCAATACAGGAGTAACAGAATCAAGTCCAATTTGGTCGCCAGATGGTAAATACATCTATTTTACGAGTAATCGCACCAAACCTTCGTATCCTTTTGGAATGCAGGATGCCCATGTGTATCGCATGGCATTAGATTATTACGATACGCCTTATCGTGCTGAGAAATTTGATGAGCTATTCAAGGAAAATCCGCCAGTGGTTCCAAAAGAAACTACACCTGCAAAAGACGCTAAAAAATCTACAGACACAGCAAAGAAAAAAACAGAGAATAAGCCTGCGCCTAAACTCATTACCATTAATACTCAACGCATACTCGACAGGGTGGAATTGGTAAGCCCTGCTTTTGGAACACAATATTTGACAGAAGTTTTGGCCAAAGGCGATAAAACCTACGTGTTTTACACTTCAAGCCACGAAGGAGTTCCAATGAGCACTTACAGAACCGTGATCGAACCTTTTGAGAGCAACAAAACAGAGAAGGTAGCACCAGGTGGTTTTGGCATTGCTGAAGCCGCAGGTAAATATTTTGTATTGGCAAGGGGAGTACTCAACAAGTACAACATCGATATGAATAAGCTGGATGCGATGGACTATAGCTACAAATTCAGTAAAAACCTTAATGCCGAATTCAATCAGATGTTTTACGAAACATGGGTAGGTTTAGATGAGAACTTCTACGACGACGATTTCCATGGGGTAGATTGGCCGAAAATGAAAACTCGTTATGCAGCCTATTTGCCCTACGTAAACAACCGTTCCGACTTGCGTATTTTGTTAAATGATATGTTGGGCGAGCTAAATTCTTCGCACATGGGCTTTAACAGCTTTGGTGCCGAAGAACGCAAAAACATGAACTATTTTACCAATGAAACGGGTATCATCTTTAACAATGAGAAGCCTTACCAAGTGGATAGGATTGTAGCCAGAAGTAGTGCTGCACTATTGGGAGGCAAAGTTGCCAAAGGCGATATTTTAACCCATGTGAATGGCGTAAAAGTAGATGAAACGATGGATAGGGATTACTATTTCAGTAAGCCATCTATTGATAGAGAAATGAACTTGACATTTTCTCGCAACGGAAAACCTGTAAGCGTGAATGTGCATCCGCAAAATACAGTTGCCTTAAAAGCTAATTTGTATGATGAATGGATTGCCAATAACCGTAAAAATGTAGATGATTGGGGTAAAAATCGCATCGCTTATTCGTACATGAAAAACATGAGCACAGGCGAATTGCAAACTTTCTTGCTCGACATGGTAGAGCAGGAAAATAATAAGGAAGCTATCATTTTAGACTTGAGATATAATACCGGAGGGAACGTGCACGACGAAGTGCTACGCTTTTTATCACAACGTCCTTATTTGAAATGGAAATATCGTGGCGGTAAATTGACTACGCAAAGTAATTTTGCCCCCGCCGTAAAACCAATTGTGTTGTTGATCAATGAGCAATCGTTAAGTGATGCCGAAATGACCGCCGCCGGATTTAAGCAATTGAAACTGGGCAAAATTATCGGTACAGAAACTTACCGCTGGATCATTTTTACTTCCGCTAAAGGTTTGGTTGATGGATCTTCTTATCGTTTACCGTCGTGGGGTTGTTACACGATGGATGGAAAGAATTTAGAGAAAGAAGGCGTAGCGCCAGATATTTCGGTTAAAAACACCTTCGAAGATAGATTAGCGGGCAGGGATCCTCAGTTAGAGAGAGCTGTGGCCGAAATTATGAAAGATTTAAAATAAAAGGTTCAATTGTTGATTGCTCGCATCGAAGCAATCCAATTAAAGCACTACAGAAACTTACGAAGTTTTTAATGGTAAAGCGTTTGAAAACTACAAGCAATTAAAGTTAAACTTCGTAAGTTTACTGCTACAACATGGCAAACTTACTTACCGACAGAGATTTTTGGGTGAAATATTGGGAAAGCAAGACAGATCTTTCCGTAACTATACCTGCAAATTATTTATTTCATCAGCAGTTAAAAGAAATTGTAAAACGCGACGATGTTAAAACAGCTATTGAATTGGGAGGTTTCCCTGGATATTATGCTGTTTTTTTAAAGAAGTACTTGAAGTTAGATGTTACGCTGCTTGATTACTTTGTGCATGAACCCATTACCCATCAATTACTAAAGGCAAATGGATTGAGCAAAGATGATATCCACATCATTGAAACAGATTTGTTCAACTATGAGCCGGTCCAACGGTATGACCTAGTATTAAGCTGTGGATTGATTGAGCATTTTAACGATACCGAAGATATTATTCGTAGGCATATCTCATTTTTAAAACCTGAAGGTACATTGTTTATCACTCTTCCAAATTTCAAGGCGGTAAATGGTTGGTTCCAAAAAAACTTCGACAGGGAAAATTACGACAAACATAACATTGACTGCATGGACCCCCAGTTATTGAAACAAATTGTGGAAAGTGCAGGGCTTAAAGTTTTAAGTGCCAAATATTTTGGTAAATTTAGTGTTTGGTTAGAGAACGAGAAGGAGAAATCGGCAGGGGTAAGGCTATTTAAGAAAGCCACTTGGGTCATTGGAAAGGTTTTTACGAAAGTATTTCCTTTTGATTCAAAACAATTGTCACCTTATATCGTGATCGAAGCCAAAAAAACAAACTAAAAGAATTAAGGCTCATGAGTATCAGTTGGGGATATTCTCCCAAAGTTGAAAAATTTATTCCCTTATCTGATTTTCCTTCAGACAAGTATTTGATCATTGTTAGACAGGCTTTTGAAAACCTAGGCTGGAAGTTAAGCCATGTATCTGAATCAGGTATTATTGCTTACACACCGCTTTCCTTTCAATCTTACAGTGAAGAGGTATCGGTACGTATCCATGGAAACTTTGCCGTAGTGAAGAGTGAATGTGTAGGCATGCAATTGCTCTTTAACGATTATGGAAAGAATGAAGCCAATTTATCCAAGCTGTTTCACGAATTTGAGTATGTACAATACCATTTAAATGAGCAATGGGATGAACAAGTGCGTGCCTTTCATGAATTTGCCGAGCAACAAGATAACAACTATTTCGAAAAGGCTCCCTTAGCGGTAAAAGATAAAATCAGGAACATTTTCTATTTGTTTGCACCCAGAAAGGGATATATTGTCGCCCCAATTCTGTTATGGCTTAATATATTTTGTTTTTTCGCTTGGATTGGCTTACTGATTGCCATACCCATGCTTTTGGTCGCTAAACAAGTACCCCAAGAAGAAATGGCCAAAATATTTGCGAAGTTCGATACATGGGGTACACTCAATCGAAAATTAGTGCTAGAAGGGGATTATTGGCGCTTGTTGAGTTATCAATTTTTGCATGGATCGTTCAGACATCTATTCTTTAACATGTATGCCTTTGTTTACTTAGGCTTAATGTTGGAGAACAAGATTGGATGGAAAAACTTTTTACTGATTTATGTATTAAGTGGTGTTTGTGCCGGTTTAACGAGTATTGCATACCACGAGAATATTTATACCGTAGGCGCATCTGGAGCTATTATGGGGCTTTTTGGCGCGATGATGGCTTTGCTGTTGAATAAATTTTTTGAAAAGAATGCCAACAAGGCGCTATTGGTGAGCACTGTTTTTGTGTTGGCTATTATGCTGATCAATGGTAGTATAAGTCCTAGGGTAGATAATGCTTGCCATTTAGGAGGGCTAATTTCGGGATTTGTAATGACCTACCTTTTAGTTTTTGACCATTCATGGGGAAAGAAAATTTATCCCGCATTAAAGTATTCGGCTGTTGTAGTGGTTTTTGGGGTATTTAATTTTGCAATTTTCGCTGCTACCACCGTTTATCAGCATGAGGAATTTTTAGCATTAAAAAAGGAATTTGACCAAAACATATATGAATTTAACCAGGTATTATGGATGAAAGCCGGTTATTCCAAAATTGAAAAAGAACAGTATGTTTATAGGTATGGCATTAAACCTAGCAAGGCAAATTTGAAAGTGGTAGAAAAAATGGGCAAACTAAAACTGAATGATTATTTTACCTTGGACAAGGAACTAAAAACAAAAATAGCCAAAGAAACCTACGAAGCTGCAGAACTTTTAATGAAAGACGTTAAGAACGACCATCTTTATAAAAAAGAGATATCGGTTAAAATTGGCCATATTATGGATATGCAACGAAAGTTTAGAGACAGTTTGGGCCGTACTTCACCATCTTTATCCCTTTAAAAAAAGCCCTATTTCGCTTAATGTAATGGCTGAAGGACTTTTGGTAATGTTGATCCGTACAGCTTGAGAAGAAATGGGCTGCTCTAGTTTGATTAAACGTTTAGCCCCAATACTTTCTCCCTCTGCTACTTTTTGCCACTTACCATTTACTAAGGCTTCTATATGGTATTGCTCAATCCTTTGACCTAGCGGAATATATTCTTGGAGGCTAATAATATCAAATGTAATAGGTGCTTTAAAACTCAGAGAAATATGGGCGCTATTTACACCATCGGTTGTTGCCCAATAAGTGCTTTTATTGTTATCCTTTAAATAACTGGCCTTAAATTTCGAGCCTCTGGTATTGCTAGCTGTAATGGTTGCTTTGCTTGCTAAATTATTTGAGAAGGTTTTGCTGAGTATCTCACCAAATTTATTCAAAGCATTCACATCGTCCTCATGCAAAAGGCCCCTTATATCGGGAGCAAGACCTAAATCCAATGCGGCGCCTCTGCCCACACTCTTTAAATAAAGCTCAAATAGTTCTTCTGGCGTTTTAGGTTGTTCTTTGGCATGATAAAACCAACCTTTTCTTAAAGGGACATCGCACTCGGCAGGCATCCAAAACTTTCCATTTCTAATCCCGCCTGGACTTTCGGGATAATTGGCTTGACCAGGTACCGCAACATTTTTGCCCTGTGGCGGCATGGGCGTAAATGTGGCCCAACTGGTTGCTGCGGCAGTACCTTTTTCATTGCCCACCCAACGTACATCAAGGCCAACATCACTAAAAATATTTGCCGTAGGCTGTAATTTCCTAGTGATTTTCCAAGTATTACTCCAATCGTAGTAGGTGGTATTATCAATAGAACGTTTTTCATTAGCGCCACCATAATAGCCATCGCCGCCATTGGCTCCATCGTGCCAACTCATAAACAGTGGTCCATAATTAGTATAGAGCTCTCGTAATTGTTCCTGATAAATAGGAAGATACTTTTCCGTACCGTAATATTGATTGTTTCTATCCCAAGGTGAGCAGTAGATGCCAAATTTAAGTCCATGTTTTCGGGCTGCGGTTTCAAACTCCTTTACCATATCAGCTTTGCCATTTTTATAAGGACTTTTAGAAATGTTGTAGGCGGTGGTTTTGGTAGGCCACAATGCAAATCCGTCGTGATGTTTTGCCACTAAAATAATGGCTCTTAAGCCTCCAGCTTTTGCGGCTAAAACAATCTGCTCTGCATTAAATGCTGTTGGATTAAATTTTGCAGGATCAGCATCGCCATATCCCCATTCTTTGTCCTCAAACGTAGTGGGCGTAAAGTGTATTAGCCCATAAAGTTCAACATTGTGCCATGCCAATTGCCTTTCAGAAGGCGTTGCTCCATAAGGTTTTGGGGCTGTGTTTTGTGCAAATAAAGTGCAGCAACACATCAGATTTAACAAAAAGCATAGGGCATACCGTGTCATATTAATTTTTGGTTAGTAAAACGAAATGGTGACTTAACTAAGATAGGAAAAAAGTAAAAGAGCAATAAGAGGGTAGCTTAATTATTTAATCAGCTTTTCTTTGATGTAGCGTTTTATTCTGGTCCATATGCTACCTTTCCTGCCCGCTAAGAAACTTTTAATTGCTGCATAAGCATTTTTATCCTCCGCAATTTGCTTTGGGAAATCGGTAATGGGTTTAGGGTTGATGATGACGTTATAGATATCGTTAATACCGGAGTGTACGCCGCTGCCATCGTGTCCAATATTGTTGACCAAAGATTGGGAAGGATTTAAGGTTAATCCTCCTTTTAGGAAAATTGAGGCGTACCAACGAATGGCCCAGGAGTTGTTCCTGCCACGTTTAAAATCCTGCATCTGTTTCCAGAAATTCATGGTGCCTTCTATAGAAAACTGATGAATTTTACGGGTGTCGAATTGTGAGAGCAGCGTATCAATATTAGGTTCGAAATGCTGCCAAGCCCGTTGCCATGTGGCCCATCCCCAACTGGTAGCCGCTCTATAAAAAAAACTTTCAGGTAGGTTTTCTTCCTTTAAATGATACATGTAAGCACCAATATGCATCACTTTGTCTTCGTTTCTGTAAATGTTTAGCGCTTCATTAAAATAAGTGAGGGTATGCGGTGAGGTAATCAGGTCATCCTCAAAAACAATCACCTGTCCGTAATTTTGGTTGAGGTAAGTAACACCTTCGATGATAGAGTTAGCCAAGCCTTTGTTGGTTTTGCTTTCCACAATCTTCACCGACTTAAAACCTTCTATGGTTTTAATGAAACTTCTCACCTCGTTTACCTTTTCCTCATCGTTTGGTGTTTTCGCTCCATCAGAAAAGATATATAAACGGCTATCGGCAGCAAGCTTGTTCTGTTGTAAAAACTTCACCGTACGTTCGGTATGTTGCGGACGGTTGTAAACGAATAAAGCTATAGGTGCCAGATTTTGCATAAATCAAATCAATTCTAAAAAATATCTGAATGCTTAACCGCTAGATGTCTAAACAGTTTGTTGCTTTGTAAAAAACAGAGGTTGCTTTGTTATAGAACAGTCCCGGAGAAATACCAGAAAAAGACAATTCTTTAAAGCCTTCAGCTTTCAAAAATGCCCTGGCTTCTTGGTAAACCTCACGTTCAGAATCGTCTAAAACTAATACGCCGTTTTCGGTTAGGGCATTGATGCTATGCTTACAGCAATTCACGCGATCTCTGCCGTCAACAATAATCACGTCGAACTTTTCCCCTAACAGCTTTGCCTTTTGGCTATATTCACCATTAGGTTCAAGCTTGGTGAAAATCATTTCGGCATTTGATGCTTTTTGACCTACAATTTTGTTGTACCAAGCTTCATCATGTTCTACTGAAACCACTCTTTTTACGTGTTTAGCATAAAATAAAGTAGAGTTGCCAGAACCATATTCAAATACCGATAAGTTTTTGTTCAATCTATCTTTGATAAAATCGATGAAGGAATAAGTTACCCAAGGAATAGGCTGATTGTGGGCATCTACTGCTTGACGGTTATCAAAAGCTGTAAACCAGCCAATGCTAGCCAAATAACCTTTATGGCCGTATGATAAAAGGGCAGCCAAACGCTTTGGTTTTGATAGAAGAGTTACTAATGCTTGTAGTTTGTTCAACGTTTAAAAATTTTCTGAAATAAAGAGACCAAAAATAATGATTTTAACATCATTAAACCTTGTCTATGTGTTTTTGGGATAGCAAGGATGAAGAATGTTGCCACAAAATAGGCAGCTAGCGTAGCAATTGCTGCACCCATGATTCCGAATTTTGGGATAAGATAAATATTTAATACAATGTTTACGGCAGCTCCAACGGCAGTTCTAATTAGCGAAATTTTGGTATAGCCTTCTGCAATAAGATATTGACCACTTGCAGAGCCCAAAAAAACAAAAATTCCAGCCCATACATGTACAGAGAGCACGTGTGCGCCACTCCAAAATTCTTCCTTATAAATTATCCTATAGGCCAAAGGTGATATAAAGGTGGTGACTATGGCGATACTTAAGCTCATCCAAACCATTAGATCATACATATTTTGTAACCTCTTTTGGTACCTTTCTTGATCATCACGCTTGGCGTTCATGATTGCGGGGAAAACCGATGTAACAATGGCCACGGGAATAAAATACCAGCTCTCGCTTAGTTGCACAACAGTAGAGTATATGCCCAACTGTCCTGAACCTAAATAGTTATCCACCATGAGCTGGTCTATTTTCATGTACAATGAAACAAGTATAGCGGAAAATGCTAAAGGCCAAGAGTTAGAGAGTAGATGTTTGGCAGTACTTGTTTCGTACTTCCATTTGAACAAACTGCCAGCCTTTTTATGATAAAAGTAGAAATAGCCAAAAGCCAAAATGACGGTATCGAAAAATATTGCCCAAATGAACCAAATCAATTCTGCATGATTTAAAATCAACAGCAATTTGATTAGTGCGGAGATAATATTCCCAAATATTTGTGTAAACGTAACATATTTGGCTTGTACCGTAGCTTGGAAATAACTATCGGTAATGTAAAAAGCTTGTGTGATACCACTTAAACCAATAATCAAAATATAGCTTAATGGTGTTTGTGTAGGTGTAAAAAAGTTTTGTTTAACGAGGTAGCCAATATAGATCAAGGGCATTGCCAGTAGACCACCAACTAATTTTAACCTTAATGCAGTCCCTAAAAGTTCATTCTTTTTGTCAGGATGTTTTAGCAGTTCTCTTGTTGTAAAGCCATCTAGGCCTAAGGCCGCCGCCGCTATGAAGAATGCTATGAATGCTTGCGGATAATTTAATAAGCCATTTTGATCTTTACCTAGGTAATTGGCAATCGCAAATCCAACTAAAACTTTGATCAACAAACTGCCAACACGAGCAAGTATCAGCCAACCTGTATTCTTAAAATACTTGTGTAGGGCATCTTGGTCAAAACCTTTAATGTGGGGCAGCTTCATTGGCTCAAAGATGCAAAATTAGCTTTGTTGCTTAAAACTATTTTCGATACGTTTCAATTGTGCTAGGTGATGCTTGAGATGTATCTCAATAAAACGTAGCCAATGTTTAGCATTTAAATAGCATATTACAGGATGTTTAACCTTTATTTTTGGATTGGCATTCTTAATTTTTGGATAGGCCAAGGCCAGTTGTAACTCAAAATCGGTAATGAACTGCTGTGCGGCTGTGGGAGTAATTTTCTTTACCCTCTCAGCCATTTTAGGGGGTGCTTTGTATTTTCGACCTGGTGGTAGCATGCCCATCCATAAAATGAACTTCACGGCTAAGGCTGTAGGCTTAGTTTGCCCATCGCCTTTAATGCAATTGTTCATGGCCAGCAGTGATAGCAAACTGGAGTCGAAAATATGGGAATATACCTCGCTATAGCTCCATCCACCAATGGGCGGCTCTTGCTGAAAATCGGCAGGCCCAAAACGGTTTAACATTTGTTGATAGGCATTAACGGTTTTCAAGATAGATTGATATACTTTTTCGACCTTCATGTTATTAATTCGATACTATTTTTGGCTGCTAATGAAATCCAATAACGCTTGTTTATTACTTGGAAATCTAAAATTATCCGCAACAGTATAATAATTCTCTTTATCAAAGGTAGCTCTGAATGCCCATTTGGCAAAATCCAGACCTTTGTCTTCAAAAGTATAGCAAGCAATCAGTTCTTTAACCTGTTGACTAGTTAACTTTACATTTATTAACGCAACTTTGGCTAATTCAGTTTTATTATCATCAAAAGCTTCATTTTTAAATCTTTTGTAGAAAGCAGCAAAATTAGCTGGGGACATCGGCCTATTGCGGTTCTGCCCTGTTTTTTGTGCCTCCAAAAACTTCATGAATTCCTCCTTGGTACTCAAAAAGGTAAAAGCATCTTTTAATAAATAAAATTGATGTGGGTCTACAACATATGGAAATTCCTGTTTGGCGAGGAGCAATTTGCTGTCATCCTTAAAAAATAGCGGAAACAGTTGTTCAATCTGTTTGGTACTCAATGCGGTATAGCTTGAATAGGTATTGATTACTTTCAGTTTCTGGTCATCAAAAACCTCTTGTTTTACGCGGGCAACCAAATCTTCGAAATCATTTCGGTTTTGAGGGTATGTTGGCTTGTCTGGAGGTACAATCCCAGTGTTATAGGCGCCTATATCATCGTCAAAGTCATCCAAAGCGTATACATTGTTTCTGAAAATGTTGAGTTCTTTCAAAAGGCTTAAACCTCCTCTTCTGGAAAAATTGAAGATGAGCCTCTTATTTGGGACGGTGGTAATTTCTCTTGAAAAAATCTTTTCTGATCCGGCTAGAATGGTGAGAATAGGTCTATGATTGCTGACTTCGTAAAATCTAAATTTTCCAGTGGCTGAGCCGATTAATTCGTCATCTAAATAGATTTTAAAATTACCACGATCTGCAACTTGAATAAAAACTTCGGCTTTGCCACGGGTTCTTTGTGCAAAGGCAAGATTAATAGACAAAAATGCTATTAAACTTAATAGGGTTAACTTCTTCATAAAATTCATTTGTGTGTGGTTTGGGTAATGCCAAAATCAATCCAATAAATGTTAAGGGAAGTTAAAAATGGTTCAATAGTTCCTCTAAATGATGAATTTGTTGAGCTACATCGCTGGGTTTCTCTGCTTTAAGGGGATTGAAGAAAATAGCTTTCATGCCAAAATTTTGTGCGCCATAAACATCAGCTTCCAGGCTGTCGCCAATCATGATACTTTCGTGCTTTTGGGCCTGGGCTAAATTTAGGGCATATTCAAAAATGGCTTGATCTGGCTTATTGACTCCTACATCTTCGGAAATGACTACGTTTTTGAAATAGGGATTGAGGTTTGATACCCTCATTTTAGTAAGCACAGCTTCTTTAAAACCATTGGAAATGATGTGTAACGGATACTTTTTTTGCAAATAACCAAGTACCTTCTCTGCACTTTCAAAAAGATTGGTTTTGGTAGGACCAAGGTTCACATAATCCTTCTCAAAGTTTTCTGGAACAAGCTCGGGACTCACACCAAGGTCAACAAATGTTTTCCTGAAGCGTTCGGCTCTCAAGGCTTGCTTGGTAATTTTGCCTACATGGTATTGCGCCCATAGCTGGTGGTTGTTTACAGTATAGGTGCTGATAAAATGCTCAGCAGAAGGCAATCCAAGTTCTTCGAGCTTGTAACTATCATATAATTCCAATAATGTTTCATGTGCATTACGGTCAAAATCCCAAATGGTATGGTCAAGATCGAAGAAAATGTGCTTAATCATTTATTGAAGTTTAAGCGCAAAGGTACAAATTATAAATAAGCGGCCACCTTATCCTTAAGCTCTTCTACCAGTTCAACGTCCATATACTGGTAGTCATCTTCAATGTTCAAAACAATGATTTTTTGCCTGAAATGATTTCCAAATTTTTGTTCAATGAGTTGCAGGTGCTTTTTCTCCATGACAAAAATCACCTCGGCCCAATCGATATGCTTTTGGTTAATTTTTATTCTGGCAGATGGAGAGGTGCCAGCAGATTTTGCAAGAATAACGGGATGGTTTTTATAAATGGTTTCGGCTGTTGGGCTCCGCCATTCATTTCTACTGCATACAAAAAGGATATTCATTAAACGAAATTACTGCTTTATTCCATAAGCCAAGTCACCGGCATCACCTAAGCCAGGCACAATGTAACTTTTGCTGGTCATTTCGCTATCAATAGCGCCTAACCATAAACTGGCTTTGGGTAAATTAGCTTTGACATGGGCTACGCCTTCGGTACTTGCAATGGCGGCCACAATATGTAGCTTTTCAATTTTGTAGGAGTTGATCAATTCTTTGGCACAGAGTACAATGCTTAGTCCTGTAGCCAACATAGGATCAACCAAGATGATGGTTTTTCCTTCCAAATCTGGCGCAGAAATATGTTCCATTTGAATAACGAAATCACCGTTTTTTTTGGTTTTACGGTATGCAGTAATAAACGCAGATTCAGCCTGGTCAAAAACACTCAGCATACCTTGATGCATAGGAATGCCTGCTCGTAAAATAGTCGCCAAAACAGGTTGTTGAGCTAATACTTGGCTTTGGGCAATACCTAGCGGTGTTTGCGTCTCTGCTTCTTTATATTTTAATGTTTTGCTTATTTCGTGAGCAAAGAAAGTCCCTAAGCGTTCCATGTTTTTCCGGAAACGCATAGCATCCTTTTGTATTTGCTCGTCTCTTAACTCGGCAATAAAGGTATTGGCAATGCAGTTGTTTTTGCTTAGGTCGTATATCATATTATAAATATAACTAAATACGCCTGAAATTGTTAGGGGTTTTTGGAGAAGGCCAGCATTTTTTCATACACCTGTTTCCAGCCTTTCCAATGGCCAGTTTCTGATAGACTTTCGTTATGCCATAAGCTATAAAAGGTGCCATCTACTATCTTTACACTTTCCATTAACTCTATAATGAGCTGTATGGCTTGACTAGGTTGTAGTTTTAGGTATTTGTAAAGGGTGCTATCCATTACTGCAAATGAATGTACCTTAAGATGTGATTGTTTGTCGAGTTGCAGATCGTACCAAAAAAAAGGCGTACAAGTACCTGCTCTAAAACCCACTTGTGAGGCGTAGCCCATGGTGTAATCGTGGTTAATGCCCACTTTAATCAATTGCAGATAAGTTTTTGGCAGATGTAGCTTAAGGTAATGCTGTCTAGCGCTATCAATGCCTTTGTGTAAAACTGCTTCTAACAGTTCTTTTTCTTCTTTTAGCTTAATGACATTGCTGTTGGAAGCATAGGAAGGATGCACACCAATTTTAGCCTCCTTAGAAGTATTTTCAATCAGTTGCTGTAAAAGCTCATCGTTGGGATGGATATTCACGTCATGCCTCCTATCACCTTTGTAAGACAGCAGGAAGAAAAAAATAGCATTTAATCCGTGCTTTTGATGTATCTGGTGGAGAAACTGGTAAGTATCAAAAGGGTCTTTTCTTTTACCTAATCCAGTGCGGATGATATTGCCTAGTTTTTCGGTGTCACCTTTAGCCAATGCCCTTACTAAACGGGCTGCATTTTTAACAATGCCACTCGACTTAAAATGGTAGGCCCGATCAATGTCGATGGTAGGGATAAACTCAAACTTCCTACTTCCAAAATGTATTTTCGAAAGCTTGTTGAGCAGCAGGTTTTTCAAAATAATTCCCCATTGGTCAATTACGGGAACTTTTAAAAGACCTAGTTGATACTGTAAACTCAATTTGGCTGGAAACCTCAAGTGTTCGTCAGGTTCAAAAGGGAGATATTCTTCGTATCTGCTCAAGAAATAGAACGATGCGGCAAAAATATCGAAAGGCAAAGCGCTTCCCTTAACGGCAAAAGGAACACGGTCATTCCCAAAGTTGGTGATGTTGATGTTTAATGGCTCAATGCTGTTTTTGGAAAGTAGGCCATCGGCTTTAAAGAAAAGTTCATCGGCCAAAGGAGCATCGGCATACGTAAACTTAGGACCATTATAATCAATAAATTGCTGTGCTACACTCGTGAAATCGAAATCGCAACGCAACACCTCTCTAAAAATAAAATTGAAAATATATTTGGTACGTGGCGTAACCTGTGGAGAGTAAACGAGCAGTTGCATACCTCTAAGATAACGAATTAGCATTTTTAAACGGCAAGTTTGCGAGATTTTTTGTTTAGGGCTTATCAAGCATTCAAGAGCAACCGCGGGGCGCCGTTAGCAGCAAGACAATGTTTGGTGTCCCCACAAAACACTGCTGTAGTTTTTCTGTTTAAAAGTACTGTTGTCGTGTTGGCATACCGTTGTCATGTTGAGCTTGTAGAAACATCAGAAGAGGCCTTCGACAGGCTTAGGCTGACAAATAACGTTTTAGGTTGACGGGTAGCAGTTTTAGGAGTGGCAATTAGCTAAAAAGCATTAAAGAACTCAAACAAATTCACATTCCCATTAATATTCAGTTTTTTCCTTAAACGATATCGTCCAATTTCCACGCCACGTGGTGAAATCTTCATTAGTTTGGCAATTTCCTTAGTAGAAAGGTTCATTTTAAGGTACGCAGATAGACGAAGCTCATTGCTACTGATGGTAGGATAGGCGTCTTTTAAATGTTTCAGGAAATCAACGTGTACCTTATCAAAATGAACTGTAAATTGCTCCCAACTTTCATCGGATTTTTCTTCGGCATTGAGCAGCCTAATGATTTTGTTGAAATCTGCCGCTTGATCATCATCCTTAAGTTCTTTTTTCAATTTAAAAAGCTCTGTCTTAATCTTCGACATTAAGTCTGCCTTTTGTACCAAGTGCATGGTATTGGAAGCAAGTTCCGAGTTCTTGGTTTCTATTTCCAGTTCAAGTTTCTCATTTTTAAGCTTAATGATCTCCTTGTCGGATTTGTCCATTTCCAATTGGTGCATGTATTTAACGTGCTCTTGTTCTCTTTGGAAAGCTATACGTTGATTAATGATTTTACGATGTTGTCTTTTGTAAACGAGGTAAATGATGCCAAAGAAAATCAACACATATACGATATAGGCGACGATGCTTTGATACCATGGCGGCAGAATGGTAAACTCATAAGTGGCCACGGGGGATTCATTCCCTAAATTGTCCTGCGTTTTCACCATAAAGGTGTAATTGCCCGCTGGAAGATTGGTGTAATCCTTCTCCGTCTTTTTATCCAAGGCCGACCAATTGTCGTCGAAACCTTTTAAATAGCAACTGTAAAAGGTATTTGCTTTGTTTTTGGTGAAAGTAGAAGAATATTCGAAATGAAAGGAATTAAGGCTATGTTTAATGCGATGTTTGGTTTTTTGGGCCGAATTTTCATTAACATCACCAAAATAACCTCCAAACAAGAGGCTATCTGTTTTTCCTGTTGCTTTCACTAAGCTAATGCGTACTTGTTGTTTTCCATATCTACCCAAGTACTTCTCAAAGTTTAAGTGGTAAAAGCCTTTTTGTGCACCAATGATAATGTTGTTCTTGTCAATACAATTGATGTGCTCAAAACCACCAAGAGTTTTGCCATCAAGTTCAGGAATGTACAGAAGCTTATAGCCTTTTCCATCAAATTGCGCTACGCCAAGTTTCTTTTCTTCAATAAACCAAATATTCCCCTGTGCATCTTCTTTAAGATAACGTACATATCGGTCTCCAAAAATAGGGGTGAAAAAATTCGAAATCTCAAACTTATCCGTTTTTGGATTGTACTCATAAACACCTTTTTCGGTACCTACCGCTATACGGTTCTTTACCCGATAAATGTGATTGTTAAAGGTAGAAGGTAGTCCTTTTTTGTTGGTATAAAGCGATACGCTAGCGGTTTTTAGCCCCGAAAGGGCAATTTTATAAACACCTTTATAAGGATGTGATACCCAAATTTGATTACCATCAGGAATAACAAAACGTGCAGATTCGTTAAAGTTTTCAATATTGCCAACTACCCTGAACTGATTGTTCTGATAGTTGAATATGGAAATGCCGTTATAGTTACCAGAAAGTATGGATTGATTTGAAAGATTGGCGGTAGGGAATTCAACAAAATTCCAATAACCCTTTCCCATTGCAATAGGAACAGCCCGATTGTTCAATTCCTCAAAAGCACCCTCGTGCCTGCCTAGTAGGAGTTTGCCTTGGAGTACGTTCATTCCCCAAGCCTGTCCACCAGCATTAGCCACAGGCATAAAATTAGCTTGTGCTAAACTAATATCGCCCATATTATCCAAAGGAAGTTTATAAATGCCATTGGAAAGCCCTACATATAAATTGTTTTGATAAATGATAGAAGTGTGTCCACCAGCATTATCAAAAATGGGTGGGTTAATGTGTTTAAGTGCATTGCCACTGGCAATAAAACTAATCCCATCGGCAAGGCCTAACCATATATTATTATTGTTGTCCTTAAATAAGCTTAATACCGAATTGTTTTGAAGTCCAGAATTTTTGGTTAGATGATATAGCTGTTTGCCATTTTTTTCCATTAGGAAAAAGCCATTACTTAAGGTGGCAAGAGCGAGTGTATTTTCGTTTACTAGGCAAGTATTGGTAATGTTGGGAATGGATGAGGCCTCTTTGATTGGATTCATTTGACCGCCACTGATAATTTGCAGTCCATGAGATAAAGAACTTATCAGGATGCTACCATTTTCATACGGGTACATGGAGCTGATGGTGAACGATGGAGAAACAGGTGTTTTTAGTAGCGGAAGCCAGTTGTCACCAACTAGTTTCAACAGGCCTTTGGTTTTATCATGGGCAATAATTTCGTGGTTAGCCATTCCAAGATATAACCATTTGGAGTTGGTCCCAAAAACAGTAATCTTATCATTATACCATCTGAAAATTGCATTTTCGGTTCTAAAAAAGACAGCTCTGCCGGCATATTGGATATTCCATATATCAGCAAATGAACTATAGCTTTTCGGTATTTTGGGCTTTAAACTGTTGAAAGCGAGCTTGCCATTGTCGTCTGGAGCAAAATAACCAAAGTCGCCCTGCCCACCTGCATATATTTTATGGTCGGCGGCTATTTTAATTGATCTTACAATGGTTTTGTTAGGAAGAGGATAAATTTTCCAGCGACTACCATCAAAAGTGAGCAAGCCTTCATCATTGGCAAAATAAAGAACGCCGTTTTTATCTTGCTGAATATCCCAATTGTGGGTACCCCCTCCATAGGTGGTATTATCGTAGTTAAAAATGTCGGGCATGCCTATAGGATTTTGAGCAAAACCCAATAAACAATTGAACAAAAAAAGAAGAGGTAATATTTGGCGCTTCATTAACAAGACTAAAATTAGACAAAATCTGTGTTTCTTCAAATGATGTAGGTGAAAACCTCTATATTGGTGCTTTTTAAGCGGTTTTGATGTAGTTTTGATGGGGTTGTAAATTTGGAGCTTCGTTACTAAGGGTAATACATTTGTGTTAATTAACCCAATAACCAAATAATAAAAATCGTATGAACTACAAGTCATTTGTAAGGCATCATTGTCTTTTGTTATTGGCTTTTCTAACTCTTTTAAATTTCAGTTGTAAAGACGAAGATTATGCCAGTAAATTAGGAACCGCAGCCAAGGCATCTTTCAAAGTAACCAAAGTGCAAGGCAAAGTAAACACCTATCTATTAGAGAGTACTTCCGAAAACGCTTACCGTTACCAATGGGATTTTGGTTTAAACGAAGGCCCCAAACCCGCCGGCGCTTCTACCGAAGCTTATTTCATTTCCAAAGGAACTTATAACATTAAGCTCTATGCCTATGGCGAAGGCGGCTACGACATCGCTACCCAAGCTGTGGTGGTGGATCAAGATGATTTCACGCCAACCCTGAACAACCCGATTTTCCAGCAGTTAGTAGCACATGCTTGGAAACTAGATCCAGCATCAGCAGCGCCAATTACTGTGGGTACAGAGAACAATCCCGCTGAATATTTCGGAGGTGGAGCTTTGGCCAATTGCCAAGTTGACGACGATTATACTTTTAGCTTTGCCAACAATGCATTTAAATTGAGCTACAAAGCTAATGGACAAACTTTTAATGCTGGAAACATTGCTCCAAATTATAGCTGTGCAACAGACAGATCCTATGACTCGGCTTTTGCGTTCAGCACCACAGTTCAGGGCGCAGGTATTGCTACTATTACTATCCCGGGCAATGTTCCAGACAGATTTATTGGTGTAACCGATGTTTCTTCTAATAACTATCGCATTATTTCTATTTCAGCTAATGAATTAGTATTACGTTCTGGGAAATCAAATGAGACCGTTCACCAAATGCGCTTTGTGAAAAAATAGTGCAGCATTAACGGCATTGTGAAATTAAAAGACCAAATATAAATATGAAAAAAATTCGACTATTAATCGTATTGCTGATTTGTTCGTTCGCGCTGCAGAGCGCATTCGCACAGAACCTTACTGTTTCTGGTGTGGTGAAGGACAGATTGGGCAAAGAAGTTCCAGGTGTTTCGGTAATTGTTAAAGGAACCACCAATGGAGTTTCTACAACGACAGATGGTAAATATTCCATTACTGTCCCTAAAGCTGGTACTACCTTGGTGTTTTCTTTTATTGGAATGACTACCCAAGAGTTTTTAATCACCAAATCGGAAACCATCAACGTGGTGTTGGACGAAAGTGCTAACTCGCTTAACGACGTGGTGATCGTGGGTTTTGGTACTCAAAAAAGAAGTAATGTGACGGGCTCCGTAGCTACGGTAAATAATAAACAATTGGTTCAAACTCCAGTTGGTGATTTGAGTAATGCCCTTGCTGGTCGTACGCCAGGTGTCATTACCAAGCAGCCCTCTGGTGAGCCAGGAGCTGATGGCACCCAAATCTACATCAGAGGTAATTCTACTTTTGGTGGCGGTAGCATGGAGCCATTGTTTGTGATAGATGGAGTAGTACGGTCCGGCCGTGATTTTGGCCAAATGGATCCCAATGAGATTGAAAGTGTAAGTATTTTGAAAGATGCTTCTTCTGCTGCAATTTTTGGGGTAAAGGGTGCTAACGGTGTGGTTTTGGTGACCACCAAACGTGGGAAAGCTGGACAGCTATCCGCCAATTATTCATTTAATTATGGTTTCTCAAAAGTAACCAGACTGCCAGACGCACTAGGTTCTTATGAGTATGCTGTGTTGTACAACGAGGCTAAATTGAATGACAATCCAAATGCAACGCCAGAGTTTTCGTTGGAACGTTTGGAAGCCTTTAAAAATGGAACCGATCCAGATGCAAATCCTAATACCGATTGGATGGATTTAGTACTTGGTGGTACTGCGCCAAGAATGCAGCACAATTTATCTTTAGCAGGCGGCAGTGAAAAAATCAAATACTTCACTTCATTCGGTTACTTAAACGAAGACGGTTTATACAAATCTTTAAATTATAAGAGATATAACGTAAGAAGTAACGTGGATATTCAAGCCACTTCTACTACAAAAATCTCTATCGATTTATCTGGAAGAATGGAAAACAAGCAATCTCCTCCAGCAAGTATCGATAACATTTTCGAACATACCATGCGTAATCCGCCAGTGCAGCCTGCTAGATTTTCTAATGGCTTGTTGGCAGCGCCGGGAGTATATCCAAACCCACTAGCATTAATCAGCGAAGAAAGTGGCTATAACAGAAATTCTGCAAGTTATTTTATGAGCAATTTTCAGGTGGTACAACAAATACCTGGGGTAGAAGGCCTTTCCATTAAAGGAGTTTTGGCTTTCGATAGAAACTTCAATCAAAATAAAACTTGGAATCAATGGGTGCCGCTTTACGTGAGGAATAACGACGGAACTTATACTGTTAACTCGCAATCGAAATCATCACTCTCTAAAGGATACGGAGAAGGACAAAGCACCGAGTTGCAAGGTCACATCAACTACGACAGAAGGTTTGGTAAACATGGTATCTCTGCCTTAGCTTTAGTATTGCAAAAACAAAATCAAGGTACAGGAATTTACGGAGCCAGAAATTCTTACGAAAGTTCTGCCTTGCAGATTTTAAATTTCGGTCCGGCTTTAAATGAGGTATTGAGTGATGGAGAAGATAAGACAGCATTACGCAGTGCTGCGGTGCGTGTGAACTACGATTATGATGGTAAATACCTTTTCCAAGCAAGTTTAAGACGAGACGAATCTGAAAATTTTGCACCGAAAGAAAGAACTGGATATTTTCCTGCTTTTTCTGCGGGATGGTTAATCACCAAAGAAAACTTCATGCAGAATGTGAAATTTATCGATTTCTTAAAACTGAAAGCATCTTATGGTACTTTAGGTAGCGATCGTATTCCAAGCCGTTTTGGTTATTACAACCGTTATAACTTGGTGCCTAATGTGTACCCATTCGGAGGTAATTTTGTAACAGGTTTAACTCCTGGCGCTATTGCCAACGAAAACTTGACTTGGGAAACTTCCGTTAAAATGGATGCTGGTATCGAGGCTAAATTCTTCAAAAGCCAATTGAGTGTCGACTTCACTGTATTTAAAGAAAGAAGAAAAGACATTTTAGCCACAAGATCATTATCCGTTCCATTGAGTTTTGGCGCTGCATTGCCTGCTGAAAACTTCGGTATCGTTGACAATAAAGGTTTCGAGTTAGTGCTGAACCACAACAAACAGTTAACAAATGATCTGTCATACTTTATTGGTGGTAACTTTACTTACGCTAAAAACAAAATTGTGGAAGCGGCAGAAGCTGCTAATATTCCTGCGCATAGACGCATTACAGGCAGGCCAAACGGAGGTATTTATGGTTACAAAGCCATTGGTATTTTTAAAGATGCGGCAGATTATGCAGCCTCACCAAAACATTCGGCATATTTAAGTTCTACAGGTCCTGGTGATATCAAATATCAAGATATTAGTGGGGATGGAATCATCAATGATGACGACATCACTTATTTAGGCAATGGCTCGTTACCACAAATTCTTTATGGTATTAATGGCGGGGTGAATTTCAAAGGTTTTGAATTGAACTTTTTGTTACAAGGAGCAGCACAATCTCAACAGTTGTTCACACAAAATGCTGCTTGGGCTTTCCATAATGGTGGCCGTGTAAATGCAGAATGGTTAGACAGATGGACTCCTGCTCGTCCAGATGCACCACTTCCCCGTTTAACCTTAAACACCAATGGTAATAACTATTTGGTAAGCAGTTTTTGGGTACAAAACTCAAGTTACATCAGATTAAAAAATGTGGAGCTTGCTTATACACTTAAGAATAAGATATTATCTAAAATTGGGGCAAATAGCTTGAGGATTTACGCTCAAGGACAGAACTTATTCACCATCACCGATTTGATTAACCTCGATCCAGAGAACACCAACGGTATCGGTAGATATTATCCTCAACAAAAGACTTACACTTTTGGAGTTAACATTCAGTTCTAATTGCCAATTGTCGATATGATTAATATTAAAAGAAAAGAAATGAACAAAAGATATAAATGGTTGGTCGGCGTAATGGTAGTTACGTTTACAACTTTCTCATGTAAAAAAGATCTATTGGATATCAAACCAATCGATTTCGTATCTGATGCTGCCGTTTTTCAAGATATCACCCTAACCAATCAGTTTGTTAACGATATCTATGGCTCCTTGTTAAGTGGTTTTGAACGTAGAGATTTCGGTTATGACCAAGATTGGGCACGTGGTTTCTCTACCCTGGACATGATGACAGATGATATCGAAGGGCACAATGATTTACCAATGAACAGAGTGCAAGCGGGAGATTTAAACGCTCACTTTTCGGAGGGCACGCAATTGTGGGCAGTTAACTATAGTTTAATTAGAAAGGCAAATACGCTCATTGCACGTGTTGACGGTGTACCTACCACCAATACCACATTGAGAAATCGTTTAAAAGCCGAAACAAAATTTTTAAGAGCATTTGCTTATGCAGATTTAGTGAAATCGTTTGGTGGAGTTCCATTGATTACTGCGGAACAAAATGTAAATGATGATTTGGAAGTACCTAGAAATAGCTACGATGAATGTGTAGCTTTTATCATTAAGGAATGTGATGAAGCTGCTGCGGTACTGCTACCAAGTTACCCTGATGCGGAATTGGGTAGGGCTACCAAAGGAGCTGCTTTGGCCTTAAAAGCTAGAGTATTGCTTTATCATGCCAGTCCATTAAACAACCCAAACAACATCGCTTCTAGATGGGATGATGCCGCAAAAGCAGCGCAACAAGTAATGAATTTAGCTCCTGCAACTTATGATCTTTATCCTGATTACTACCAATTATTCATGACCAAGGCAGGTAACAAGGAAGTGATTTTTGCAAAGAAATTCGGTCGTCCAAATCGTACACACCAAAGCGCTTGGATGTTGCACATGAGCTTCACGCCAACAGGCTGGGGTGGTTGGGGAGCTTTCCACGCGACACAAAATTTGGTAGATGCCTTTGAAATGAGAACCACTGGTTTGCGTCCCGATGAACCAGGTTCTGGATATGATTCACAAAATCCTTATGCAAATCGTGATACCCGTTTAGATAAAGCGATGTTAATGAATGGCTCACAATTTAAGGGAATTACGGTGGAAACTTTCCAAAGTGCCGATCTTGCAGTTTTTCCAGACGGTAATGCCAATAGCCGTACCAATGGTGATAGAACTAAAACAGGTTATGGTTTGCGCAAGTTCATTGATGAAAAAAATATGACCGCTGATGCCGTTTACCAAGGAGGAGATAACGATTGGATTTATATGCGTTATGCAGAAGTTTTGTTAAACTACGCGGAAGCTAAAAATGAGTTTAGCGGACCAGATGGTACCGTATATGATGCCTTAGATAAAGTTCGTGCAAGAGGCGGCTTGCCACCATTGACAAGAAATTTCTCACAAATTACTTTGAGAGAGAAAATCCGTAACGAGCGTAGAGTAGAGCTTTGTTTTGAAGAACATCGTGTTTATGATGTGCGCCGTTGGAAAACAGGAATGACCTATTTTAACGGTCCAGTTTACAGAATGAACGTCATCAAAAATACCAACGGTTCCATTACCTATACCAAGGCTATATTAGAAAACAGAGTCTACAAAGAAAGTTATAACCTATTTCCTATTCCTCAAATAGAAATGGAGAGAAACAGAAAACTAACCCCTAATCCATAAATAATTAATAAGTGGCATTTTCTTTCCCCCAGCAATGGGGGAAATTTTAATGTACAGGTTTAATCCTGATCATATGCAGAAAACACTCTATAGCACTATCATTTTATGTGCAACCATCTGTAGCAATCTCTTCGCTACTGAAAGACTGCTAAGTAACCAAGCGCCTCAACCTATAAAAGTAGAAGTGAAAAAAACCGAAAAAGGTTTTGAGTTACTTAGAGATGGCAAACCATATTTTATTAAAGGCGCAGGCGGAACCTCCTATTATTACAAAGTTGCGGCTTATGGTGGAAACTCTGTTCGTACATGGAGTACCAATGGGGCAAAAAACGTCCTTGATTCGGCCCAAAAAAATGGACTGACAGTTATGATGGGCCTGCCTGTTACACCAGAACGACATGGTTTTAATTACGATGACCCTGTTGCAGTTAAAAAACAATTTGAACGAGTAAAAGCAGAAGTATTAAAGTATAAAGATCACCCGGCGCTATTAACTTGGGGTATTGGCAATGAACTTAACCTGTCGTACAAAAATCCAAAGGTGTGGGAGGCCGTAAATGATATCGCAAAGATGATCAAGGAAGTTGACCCCAACCACTTAGTGACTACCGTGTTGGCCGGTATCAATAAGAAAGAGATAGAACATATCAAAGCAAGTGCGCCTGCCATTGAACTTTTGGCCATCAATACTTATGGCGGTTTATCAGAACTTCCAGCGAAAATAAAAGCTGCCGGATGGAATGGTCCCTATATGGTTACAGAATGGGGCCCAACAGGCCATTGGGAAGGTTTACAAACAGATTGGAATGCACCCGTAGAAGAAACCAGTGCCGAAAAGGCTGCTGTTTATCAGAACCGATATCAATATGGAATTGAAAGGGACAAAGCCAATTGCCTCGGGTCTTATGTGTTTTTATGGGGGCAAAAGCAAGAAAGAACACCTACTTGGTATGGTCTTTTTACCTCAAAGGGTGAAGAAAATGAAGTAGTGGATATGATGCATTACCTTTGGAAAGGAACTTTTCCTAAAAACAAAGCACCACATTTATATGGTTTTCGATTAAATCATCTGAGATCCAATCAGAGCGTTTATTTAAAGCCTGGGCAAAGTTACGAGGCAGAAGTTATTGCAATTGATCCAGATAATGACCGTTTGAACTATCGTTGGGAGTTGTTGCACGAAGCGACTAAAGTAGGAGAAGGTGGTGATCATGAAGACAAACCCGAGACCATACCGATGAATCAGACTAATAAAGGAAGTGGAAAAATCACCGTTACTGCCCCAAAATCAGGCGGAGCCTATCGTTTATTTGTATATGTAGAAGATGGGAAAAATAAAGTAGCTACGGCTAACATTCCATTTTTTGTGAAAGAGTAAGGGCGCATGCCTAAATTGTTAACCTAAAGAAACTAAAAGATGAAAGCAGATGCAAACTTATTTAGAAACTGGCTACTCATTGGATTGATGCTGACCATGAGCCTTAGCTGTAAAAAGGAGGCCAAGGCAGTAGCACCCAGTAACCTTCAACTGGTCGCCAATGTAAGTACTGACGGCTCGGGCAGAGTTGATTTTGTCGCCACCGCAACCAATGCAAATCGTTATTACTTTAGTTTTGGTCAGGGGAGTAATGAAAGTATCAAGTCAGACGATGGCAAAGCCTTTACCATTTACAACGAAGCTGGAACCTATACCGTAAAAGTAACCGCCTATTCATCAAGTGATCAATCGATAGAACTTACTAAGCAAATTACGGTTGATATAGACCAAGTGATTGACAACAGCGGTTATATTTCTCCTGAAAGTTATCCTGGGATGACCTTGGTTTGGCAAGATGAATTTAACGGAACTGCTTTAGATACCAAGTTTTGGAACTTCGAACAAGGTAATGGCGTTGAAGGCTGGGGCAACTGGGAGCTACAATATTATCGTCCAGAAAATACACGGGTGCACAATGGTTATTTGACCATTACTGCCAAAAAAGAATCTTACGGAGGAAAAGAATATACTTCTTCAAGATTAACTACACAGGACAAAAAAGACTTCCTTTATGGGCGTGTCGATTTTAGAGCAAAATTGCCTAAAGGTCAGGGGATTTGGCCAGCATTTTGGGCTTTAGGTGCAAATATTCGTACCTCGCCTTGGCCGTTCTCAGGAGAAATTGATATCATGGAAATGGTTGGCGGTGGTCCAGGAAAAGACAATACCGTTCACGGCACAGTACATTATGAAGATGGTGGTCATAAGTATATTGGTGGCTCAACTACCTTAACCTCTGGAGATTTTTACGATAAATTCCATGTGTTCTCTTTAGTATGGACGGCTACTTCTTTAAAATGGTATGTAGACAATGTAGAGTTTTACACGTTTGATACTACTGGTGCTAATAAGGATGAGTTCAGAAAACCATATTTCTTGCTTATTAATCTAGCTGTTGGCGGAAACTGGCCGGGCGCTCCTAATGCCAGCACCGTTTTCCCACAAAAATATATTGTAGACTATGTTAGAGTTTTTCAATAGAAAAATCATCCGTTAATAGTGAATATTGTTTGTGAAGTCCCGCACGTGCGGGACTTTGTTTTTGGGCTAAGTTTCCTCCCCCTTGCGGGGATATGCAAAATGTCTAAAGCGTGTTATGTATCCCTCACTCCGAGGGGAAGGTTAAGAAATTAGGGGTGTTAAAACCAACAACCCTAAAACAAAACATTCATTTTCCTTTCCGGAAAACTTGCCTTGGTACTTTTTCTATTTCCATTTTTCTCTACGTGCAGAATATTCATCTGATCATCAAACAAATCATACAAAATACTATTGGTTACACTCAACATTTTAAAAGAGGTAGAGTTGCCAATCTCCAGATAAACATTGGTGGCTTCGTGGTCGTTTTCGAAGCCTAAATAATTATACTTAACCGCTTTCCCGTCAATCACAAATTTCAAATTGGCTTCTAGATAACTTTTCACAAAAGCATTCATCTCCTTTTCTTGGCTTTTAGCGTATAGGTCCATTTTACTTTTAAACCGATTGGTCAATACGTTTTCAAAGTCATCAGTGAAAATTCTACAAGTAATTTCTAGCGATTTGCTTTTGGCATTAAGAGAAACTTCGGTATTGCTTACGTGAAAAGGATGCTTTTTCACTTCTTCTTTTGAGAAAAAGCTAAAAGGAAGCAGCAAAACAAGTAACAATTTTGAAAATATTGGATTCATTTTTTTAACTAAGCCCTAAAAGTAACAGAAAGAACTTAACTTAGGTTTAATTAACTAGCTAAAATTAAATTCTACATGTCCCTTACTGATTTTCTATTCTATTTTGAGCTAGGTTGGTCACATATTGTAAGTTTAGATGCCTTGGATCATCAATTATTCATACTGGCACTTATTGCAATTTACACTTCTAAACAGCTTAAGCAAATATTGATATTGGTCACGGCATTTACCGTTGGGCATTCTATAACGTTAGCCCTAAGTACTTTCGATGTTATCCGCTTTGATAGCAAGTGGGTTGAGTTTTTAATTCCATGCACCATTTTTATCACCGCAGTTGCCAACTTGTTAAAGAACGATAAAAGAAAAAAAAGCGTACAGCTGAACTACTATCTGGCGTTGTTTTTTGGCTTAATTCACGGAATGGGCTTTGCAAATTCGGTCCGTATGATGCTGGCAAAAGACCAATATATAGGATGGGGACTATTTGGCTTTAACTTAGGGCTAGAAGTAGGGCAAATTATCTTCGTTGTTTTAACGATGTTGGTGTCTGGAATCTTTCTGTACTTCTTCAAGGTAAGGCAGCGAGATTGGATCATATTTGTATCATCCGCTGTTTTTGCTTTAGCTTTACAGATGGCTTTGCAACGATTACCCTTTTAAAATAAATATCAAATGAAAAGATTTTACGGTTTTTGTTTAGGTGCCACATTGTTTGTTTCGACGGCAATGGCACAAAATATCCAAAACAATCCAGGAAGCAACCACGGCAACAAATTTGAGCAGTTGGGCACCATACTGCCTACGCCTAATGAACAACGTACCGCAAGCGGAGCTCCAGGAGTAAAATATTGGCAGCAGCGCGCCGATTACGATATCAGGTGCGAATTGGACGAAAATACACAAACTTTAAAAGGAAGTGAAACCATTACCTACCATAACAATTCGCCAGATCCGCTGACCTACATTTGGATTCAGCTCGATGAAAATCAGCATAACAATCTCAAGAATGCCAATTATCAAAGCGCAACCAAAATGCCGCAAAGCGCCACAGATAAGCAGTTGGAAAACTTTGCCCTTAAAACAACCGATAATGGCTTTGGATTTAATATCCTGAAAATTACTGATGCACAAGGTAAAAACCTAAAGTATACCATCAATAAAACAATGATGCGAATTGAAACACCAGTTTTAAAGTCTGGAGATAAATTCGTTTTCAATATTGATTGGAACTATAAAATTGTCGACAGGATTGCTAAAGGTGGCAGGGGCGGCTACGAATATTTTCCAGCTGACGGCAACTACTTATTTACGATGGCACAATGGTATCCCCGTCTTTGTGTGTACAGCGATTTTCAGGGATGGCAAAACCACCAATTTACCGGTAGGGGCGAGTTTGCTTTAACTTTCGGCGATTTCAAGGTACAAATGACCGTACCCGCAGATCACTTGGTAGGTTCAACGGGCGAATGCCAAAACTATGCGCAAGTACTCTCGCCAGCGCAATTATCGAGATTTAATATCGCGAAAACAGCCAAAGCACCAGTAGAAATTGTAACCTTAGCTGAAGCCAAAGCGGCCGAAACTAAGAAATCGACCGCTAAAAAAACTTGGATTTTCCATGCTAAGGATGTGCGGGATTTCGCTTGGACATCATCCCGCAAATACATTTGGGATGCCATGAACCAAAAAGTAGCCAACAAAGATGTGCTTTGCATGAGTTTCTATGGAAAAGAAGCCTACCATCTTTACAATAAATTTTCTACCAGAGTAGTTGCGCATAGCATCAAAACCTATTCAGATTTCACCATTCCTTATCCATATCCAGTGGCGCAAAGTATTGAAGCGGCAAATGGGATGGAATACCCAATGATTTGTTTCAACTATGGCAGAACCAATGAAGACGGAACTTACAGTGAGACCGTAAAAAATGGAATGATTGGCGTAGTCATCCACGAAGTGGGACACAACTTCTTCCCGATGATCATCAATAGTGACGAGCGCCAGTGGTCGTGGATGGACGAAGGGTTGAATACCTTTACGCAGTTCCTGACCGAGTCGTCTTGGGACAATAAATTCCCAAGTAAGCGCGGACCAGCTTATGCCATTGTGCCTTACATGCAATTGCCAAAAGACCAATTGGAACCCATCATGTCCAATTCAGAAAATATTGTGCAGTTTGGTCCAAATGCCTATGCTAAACCGGCAACGGGTTTAAATATCCTTCGTGAAACAATCATGGGCCGCGAACTTTTCGATTATGCTTTTAAAGAGTATTCGAGAAGATGGGCTTTTAAACACCCAACGCCAGCCGATTTTTTTAGGACCATGGAAGATGCCAGTGGCGAAGACCTAGATTGGTTTTGGAGAGGCTGGTTTTACAGTACCGATGCTTGTGATATCTCTTTAGATGAAGTGAAATACGCGAAAGCTGACTTCCCTGCGCCTGCAAAAACTAAGGTAGAAAAGCCAATAGTAGGCAAGCCTATGCTAACTGATGATGACATCAGTAAACAAAGAAACAGAGAAGATAAGCAAATTAAGTTTTATACCGATCAAGATTTGGAAGCTCGAGATTTCTACTGGAAATATGCCCGCGGCTTGGTGCAGGTAGATAGCAGTAAGGTAAAAACGAAGGAAATCAGATTACCAGCAGAAGAATTTACCAGTGAAGAAAAAGCCAAATACGGCAACAAACATTTTTACGAACTTAACTTTAGTAACAAAGGTGGTTTGGTAATGCCAATCATTGTGGAGTTTACTTTTAAGGATGGAACCAAAACAGTGGATCGGATCCCCGCACAGATTTGGAGACTGAACGAACTCAAAACCTCTAAGTTTTATGCACTAGATAAAGAAGTGGCAGCGATAAAAGTTGATCCTTTCCGCGAAACCGCTGATATCGACGAAAGCAACAATACTTGGGGAGCCACAGAAGCCGCACCATCTAAATTCCAGTTGTTTAAAGCTTCGCAAGCCGCGGGCAGAGGACAGTCGGAAGGCATTAATCCAATGCAGTTCGAAGTGAAAAAAAGTAAATAATTATTCTTTGATCATAACTGAAAGCCCCGATGAAATCGGGGCTTTCTTTTTAAAAACTGAAATGGATTATTGTTTTTGAGAATTGCTTTGGTCGCATCTAGTTAAGCGCAACGTCATGCTGAATTAATTTCAGCATCTTTTTAGCATGAAAGATCCTGAAATTAATTCTCGTAGGTTTTACCCATAACCAAACTAACTCGTCATTTCGACGATAGGAGAATTGAAAATCAACGGAGTTAAATCTAACGACATTAAATTGCACATCGAAAGATCTCTCCGCTCTCTCCGCTCTCTCCGCTCTCTCCACTCGCTTCGCTGCGGTCGAGATGACGAGCATCCTGTATTCAGGGTGCTCGCGGCAACTAAAGGAACTCAGGGTTAAACGGTTTTGCTTATCTTTTCATCAAGAATAAGGTAAAAGAGAGAATACAAAAACTTACTGCTTGTATTTAGGTTAATCCCTAAACCGTATCTTTGTATATCATGAAGTTCAAACTAATTTCCGATTATAAACCTACTGGCGACCAACCCGGAGCAATAGCACAACTGGTTGAGGGCGTGAATGCTGGCGACAACTATCAAACCCTTTTAGGGGTAACAGGTTCTGGTAAAACCTTTACCGTAGCCAATGTGATTGAACAAACCCAGCGGCCAACATTGATCCTCAGTCATAATAAGACTTTGGCGGCGCAGCTGTATGGTGAAATGAAGCAATTCTTTCCAGAGAATGCAGTGAACTACTTCGTGTCATACTACGACTACTATCAGCCAGAGGCTTACATGCCAACTACTAATACCTACATTGAAAAGGATTTACAGATTAATGAGGAAATAGAAAAGCTTAGGTTGAGATCAACCTCCTCCTTAATTTCTGGACGCAGAGACGTGATCATTGTTTCGTCCATTTCTTGTATTTATGGTATGGGAAATCCCGAAGACTTTTCGAAATCCGTCTATCGTTTCGGAGTAGGTACTCGTGTAAGCAGAAATGCGTTTTTACACCATCTGGTAGAAATTCTATATGCCCGTACCATCAACGATTTTAAACGCGGAACTTTCCGTGTAAAGGGAGATACGGTGGATATTTATCCGGCCTATATGGATCATGCCTATCGCATTTCTTTTTTTGGCGATGACATCGAAGAGCTATCTGCTATTGATCCAGTAACTGGAAAAACCATAGAAAAATTGGAGGACATCGCTATCTATCCAGCTAACCTTTTTGTGACACCGAAAGATAGATTCAACCAGTCTATTTGGGGGATACAGGAAGAGTTGGAAGTTCGTAAAAATCAACTACTAAACGATGGACTGCTGTTGGAAGCCAAACGATTGGAAGAAAGAGTGAATTTCGATATCGAAATGATGAAGGAATTGGGCTACTGCTCCGGAATTGAAAACTATTCTCGTTTCTTTGATGGACGTTCGGCGGGAATGCGACCTTTCTGTTTGTTGGATTATTTCCCAGACGATTATTTGATGGTGATTGATGAAAGCCATGTAACCGTACCGCAAATTAGGGCGATGTACGGCGGCGACAGATCTCGTAAATTATCCTTGGTAGAATATGGTTTTCGCTTGCCTTCCGCACTGGACAACCGTCCGTTAAACTTTGAAGAATTTGAGCGCCTAGCGCCTCAAACCATTTACGTGAGTGCTACACCCGCCGACTACGAACTTCAAAAATCAGATGGGGTAGTCATTGAGCAGGTCATTAGGCCAACAGGTTTATTGGATCCATTAATTGAAGTACGACCTGCCATTAATCAGGTAGACGATTTGTTAGACGAGATCGATAAAACCATCAAACAGGGTGATCGGGTTTTGGTTACCACACTGACCAAACGCATGGCCGAGGAATTGACCAAATACATGGACAGGTTGAATATCAAATGTCGTTACATCCACTCCGAAGTAAAAACCTTAGAACGTGTAGAAATATTACGTGGGTTACGTTTGGGAGAGTTTGATGTTTTAGTGGGGATTAACTTGTTGAGAGAAGGGTTAGATTTGCCAGAAGTGAGCTTAGTGGCTATTTTGGATGCAGATAAAGAAGGCTTCTTGCGTTCCGACAGAGCTTTGATCCAAACCATTGGCCGTGCAGCCCGTAACGATAGGGGAAGAGTAATCATGTATGCTGATGACATTACCGAGTCCATGGAGCGCACCATTACCGAAACCAACCGTCGTAGAGAAAAACAGATTGCCTACAACTTGGAGCATGGCATTACTCCGAAAACGGTAGGTAAATCGAAATCTGAAATTTTGGAACAAACCTCAGTATTGGAAGTTTCGGAGAAACAGAAAGCAAGGGCGAAAGCTTATGTGGAAGTGGATGAGGTGAGTGTAGCTGCAGATCCTGTGGTACAATACATGACCAAGCCAGAAATGCAAAAAGCCATCGACAAATCTCGTAAGGAAATGCAGAAAGCAGCTAAGGATATGGATTTCTTATTGGCAGCCCGATTACGCGACGAAATGTTTGCACTTGAAAAAGTTTTTGAAGAAAGATTCAGCAAATAAGATGATACCATTTGGTGCTTCGCAGTGGCGCTCCTGTTTCCGTCTTTGCGAGGTACGAAGCAATCTCTATAGACCAATATTTTATCTGAAGTTTAAACAGTTCTATGAATAAAAAATTATTGAGCATTGTGTTGCTTTGCGTAAGCAACTTGCTTTTTGCACAAAACGAACATCAAATAGTCGTTCCTATGGGTGGTAATGCTTACACTAGCGTAAGTAACGACAGAACCATTACTCGCAATGGAATTGTGAATTGGAACAGTAGTGACATTGTTTATAAGGTTTATGTTCGTTTAACACAACCTGGTGAGCTAAAAATAGCTTTGGATAAAGTCGCAAATGTGATTGGAAATAGCCAATTGAGTGTGGGCATCAACAATAAGTTCCAAACGGTAGAGCTAATAGAGGGGAAAGATGTTCCTACGCAAGTAGGCTCATGGAAAATAAAGGATACAGGTTATGTAGCCATCACTATTAAGGGCTTAAAGAAGGCAGCCGAAAAATTTCCAGATATTGGAGGCTTGGTGCTATCGGGAAGCGCAATCACCACAAAAACATCTTATGTAAAAAATAACGAAGGTAATTTCTTTCATTGGGGAAGAAGAGGCCCATCCGTGCATTTGAACTATCAATTACCTGCGCAAACCGAAGCAGAGTGGTTTTATAATGAACTAACGGTGCCAAAAAATGAAGACGTAATAGGTTCTTACTTTATGGCCAATGGCTTCGGTGAAGGCTATTTTGGCATTCAAGTGAACTCTGCTACCGAAAGAAGAGTATTGTTTTCCGTATGGAGTCCGTTTACTACAGACAATCCTAAAGATATTCCCGATAGCCATAAGATTTTGATGCTGAAAAAAGGAAAAGATGTACATACAGGAGAGTTTGGTAATGAAGGTTCCGGCGGACAAAGCTATCTTAAGTATAATTGGAAAGCTGGCAATACTTATAAATTCTTGCTGCGAGTTGCCCCGAATTCAAATATTAAAGATAGTACCACAACTTATACCGCTTATTTTTTTGCGCCGGAGCTTAACGAATGGCAGTTGATTGCTTCTTTTAAGCGACCAAAAACCCAAACCTATTTGAAAAGGCCCCATTCCTTTTTAGAGAATTTTATTCCGGCCTATGGCGCCCATTCACGAAAGGTCTTATTCAATAACCAATGGGTTTACGACACCAAAGGGAACTGGATATCTTTAAATACTGCACGTTTTACTACCGATAATACGGGCAACGTAAATTACCGTAAAGATTACGCTGGGGGCTTAGATGGTGATAGTTTTTACCTCATGAACGGTGGTTTCTTTAATCATTTTACACCAGCCAAAACCATGTTCAGTAGAAAAGAAACAAACCAAAAACCTCAAATCGATTTTAGCAAACTCCCTTAACGCGGGCTGGAAATTTTAACGATAATAAAATGCAAGGACAGAATAGAAAAGATATTTATCCAGGTTTAGAAGTTGGCATTATCTTAAAGAAAGATCAACGGACGGGCACTGTGACTTATGGCGTGGTAAAGAATTTATTGACTTCCGCGGCTTTCCATTCAAGAGGCATAAAAGTGCGCTTGGAAGATGGACAGATAGGCAGAGTTTGCGAGATCGTTGAAGATAATTGATTGCTGTTTTGTAATAATTTTGCCACTAAACACACCATAAATCGTTCTAATTGTAATGAAATTGCAATGAAAAACGTTATTTGAAACAAAAAGCAGTAGGCAAAGTCTATATTTGTAATAAGAGTATAAAAATGGGATATATATTAAATTTTCTATTAATAGCGATAATTGTTTTATGGGTAATCAGGTTACTGGTAAGGATGATATTTCCTGCCGTAATTAGAAATGCCTTTGGCAATATGCAAAACCAAGCTCAACAGCAACAACAAAGACAACGTCGTCCAGAAGGAACTATTTCTATAGATTACATGCCTCAAAAAGAAAAGAAAAAAGGCAATGCTGATAAATTGGGCGACTTCGTAGACTATGAGGAGGTGAAGTAACCATTTACATTCGTAAGCTCAATAAATCTCTGATAGCAGTGGTGGCGGTTGGGTATTGGAATTTAAAACCGCTGTCTTCCAATATCTTTGGATAAACCCACCTGCTTTTTAAAATCAATTCCGTTTCAGTACCAATTAGCCATGCGCCAAAAGTAAGCATCCAAGTAGAGCAAGGTAAACCTAGTGCAACACCGTAAGTATTTCGAATGGTTTTCATCAAGGTGGTGTTTTTAATGGCGTTTGGAGCGGTGCAGTTGACAATGCCGCTGATGTTTTTGTTTTCTAAAATCCACTGGGTACTTAAAGCAGCATCTTGCTCATGTACCCAACTCACATATTGTTCTCCGTCTCCTTGATGGCCGCCTAAACCCAATTTAACAAGATTGAGTAGGCGAGGGAAGGCACCATCGGCCCTGCCGAAAACAATTCCCATCCGAAGCGCAACCTTTCTGGTATTGGTAAGTTGAGTGCTAAAGAAACTTTCTTCCCATTGCTTGCAAACATCAATAGAGAAGCCATACCCAATTTCTCCGGTGAGTTCGTCTTGAGGTCTATCCTCAGCATGTCGATAAATGGTGGCAGAAGTAATGTTGATCCAAACATGAGGAGGGTCTTCCATTTCTGCTATTACGTTATTGAGGAGGAGCGTGGGCGTAACCCTAGATTCGATGATGGCGGTTTGGTTTTTCTGAGTATATCGGCAATTGACATTCTTGCCACAAAGGTTAATCAAAAGATCCGCGTGTTTCAAGTGATTGCACCAATCACCTGCAGTTTTTCCATCCCAAATCACATATTTGACGTTACCTGTGTCTGGTTGCGATTTCCTCGCCAAAATGATTACCTCATCGGCAATATCACGATAATGTTTTGCAAATACTTGACCCAAATATCCACTACCTCCCGCAAGCACTATTTTTTTGAACTTTTTCATCTTTTTATTTTTTATCACATGATTAATGCTAAAATGCCTAAACGATAGATTACCCAGCTGGCGCTCAGTATTAACCCCAAACCCAGTATTTTACTTCGTCTGAGGTGCTCTAGAAACATTAAACCAGCAACTAATAGAAAATAGGCGATATAGAGTAGGGTATTTAAATGAAGGGCATTTCCAATCCAGAGCATGGGTAGCAGTAAAAAGCTTCCAGCTAATGAAATGGTCATCATGTTGCCTAGGTAATCCCAGGTTTTTGCTGGGCGATAAAGGAGGCATACCAAACCTTGAAAAAGAATTTGCCCGCCACAAATGAAATATTCTCTATAGGCATTACCAAAGGGAATTTCTGGACTGATCACTTTTGCATAATTGGTAAGTATATAAGCAGCAATGAACCAGCTCAAGAGCAAATAAATAAGTCTATAATGTAATTTAAAATCGGGTAGGAGCTCATTAGCTTTTGCCTTGGCAGGGATAATGACCTTGCGGTTATAAGAAACCAGTGCGTAAACTTTACTCATTAGACAAACAAAGGGCTGAAGCGCAAATAATGGTTTAAATATTGGCATGGTATTGCCCAAAATTTTAAAGATACTGGCAACACCATAACTGACTTGTCCCGTTTCCGTATTTACCAAGGCTATTTCATTCACCGCTCTTTTCATGTCAACGTAAGGACAAATGTTTATTGGGATTTCCTGATAAGGTTTTCGACCATTAGCATCCAACATTTTTGTTTTTACAAAAGCAGAAGTATAGATGTTGCACATTGGACAGTTGGCATCATAAAGAATCACGTGATTAGCTAATGTTTTCATGATTTTATTTTTTGAATTTTCAATAATTTATGAAAATTTTAATTAAAAAATAAAGCCAATTAAGGCTTTAATGCTTTTCTTTTATTTGAATATCTTCAGCACGGAGCCCCAAAACCAGCTCTCTTCTGCTTTTAACATGGTATCAATCATGCGATCAGCATTGTTAGCCAATTTGTTAATATCCGTTACCGATTTATTAAAGGTTACGTAGGCCTTGTCATTTTGATCACCTTCAACCGTAGATAGTTCTTTTAAAACCTTAAGCATGGGCTCCAGCTCACGTTTTTTACGTTCTTTGGCCACCTGTCTGGCTACATTCCAAATGTCCTTATCGGCCACAAAGTATTCTTTTCTTTCGCCAGGTTTGTGCTGCTTTTCGATCAGTCCCCAATTGATCAAATCACGCAAAGTCATGTTGGCGTTACCTCTTGAAATATTGAGTTCTTCCATTACTTCCTCGGTGGTAAGGGCTTCTGGACTAATGAGCAACAAAGCATGTACCTGAGCCATGGTCCTATTAATTCCCCATTCAGAGCCTATTCTGCCCCAAGCTTCAATGAATTTTTGTTTACCTTCTACTAATTCCATATCCAAAGGTAATTTTATTTTCTAAACTTTCAAATATTATTGAAAATAAAATTTTATCTTTTTGGAGATAGCCATTTTCTGATAGGCAGATCGTAAAACTTCATGGCTAAGTAAGCAATGATCAGCTGTAATGTAATTAAAGACGGAATAACCCAGGCCAATGTTTGTGCATTTGGTTGCACCTGACCATAGTAATTGCCAAAGGACCATAATACGAAATAGTGGGTAATGTAAAGTGGATAGGAGATTTGTCCAGAAAACCTGCAAATGCCCTGCTGTGCTGGATTTAATGTAGCTCCTGCTCCCAAAGCAACTAAAAATGGGAAGTAAACGACAATGATCAAGGGTTCACTAAGCCAATTCCAATTATCATTGTAAGGGACAAAAAATGCTAGGGCTAACAACAGAGCCAGTAAAGGGAAGCCTAGTTTGTTCTTAATGATCAGTTGGTAACGGAAGATACACATGCCCGCTAAAAAGGAAAAAGCCACTCTGGCACCGCCATGCCAAAAATTATCTTTTGACCAGCCTCCACTAATATTTCCAGCGGAATTTGCAACGTAGAAAATGCCAATTGCCGCTAGCACGGCGAGTAATAATAGCCAAACTCTTTTAAGGCGTTGCAGGACTAATGCATAAACAATATTGGCTACATATTCCCAAAAGAGGGTCCAAGCCGGCGCATTTAAACCAAAATTATTAAAAGCTCTCTCGCCAATAATAGGATAGGGAATCATTAAAACAGAGGCAAAAAATAGCAATACCATTTTCCAGCCGCTATAAGCTTCCCATTGGTTGCCAAAAGGGTCAAAAATAAATCCCAGTACGCCCAATATGGTACCTAAAACAACTAGTGGATGCAATCTGATTAACCTTTGTTTGAAAAATGTTTTCAACCCCATTTGAGGCAGCCTGTCGTCGTAAGCGTAGGCAACCACAAATCCCGATAGGCAGAAGAAAAAATCTACGGCTAAATAGGCATGGGCAATCAGGTCTTTGGGATGGGGGGTATACATTTCAATAAAATGAAATATCACCACGCCAAGGGCCGCAATACCACGTAGGCCATCTAAAATTTCGAAATGTGTTTTGGATTTAAAAGTTAGGCTGGAAGAATTTTCGCTCATTTTAGTTCAGTTGAATTCCAATATTAACTATTCCTGCTGGTTTGGGCAAAATTTTGGTGTATGTACGTTGTTACATAACCTGATCACCACTTTAGCAAGCCCATAGGTTTATTGGGCTAGAGCATCATAAACCTATGAGGTTTTAGCCGGAGAAAATATAACGATGCCTTAACAATCAGTTAATTAGTGCGATGCAATTTTGTAATAGATAAGATTCTTAAAAAGATGCTTGAACTATTTCTATTGGTATGCTTAATTGTTTTTGTGGCGTTTTTCTTTAGTCCGTACGAATTGACCGTTGGCGAAGACGAAGATTAATTACTGTTGCTAAAATAATTTATGGAGAAAAGGAATGTAGAAATCGTAGTTATTTCTGATGTGCATTTGGGTACATATGGCTGTCACGCCAAAGAACTGTTGAAATACCTGAAGAGCATTAGGCCGAAGACGCTCATTTTAAATGGCGACATTATAGATATTTGGCAGTTTAGCAAGCGATATTGGCCCGAAACACACATGAAAATTTTACGCAAGCTGATGAAGTTTGTGGTAGAAGGAGTGGATGTTTATTATTTGACAGGAAATCATGATGAGCTATTGCGCAAGTTTGCGGATATGAGCCTCGGAACTTTTTACTTGCAAAACAAACTTATCTTGGAGTTGGACGGCAAGAAAGCTTGGTTTTTCCATGGGGATATTTTTGATGTAACCATGCAGCACTCCAAATGGTTGGCCAAACTTGGCGCTATTGGTTATGATAGCCTGATTTTACTGAATAGTATGGTAAATTGGGGTTTGAATTTGCTGGGAAGAGAGAAGATGAGCTTCTCTAAAAAAATAAAGGCCAAGTTTAAAGATGCGGTGAAGTTTATCAATAGTTTTGAAGAAACAGCTGCTGAATTAGCTATTGAAAATGGTTATCATTATGTGGTTTGTGGACATATTCACCAGCCCGAAAAAAGAAATATTTTAGCACAAGAAGGCGAGGTGATGTATTTGAATAGTGGCGATTGGGTAGAAAACTTAACAGCTTTGGAATACCACCACGGGCAATGGGAAATTTTTAAGTACGAAGCCAAAAACTTTGTGAAGGATGAAGTGGAATTGGGTGAGCTTTCGGACGGGGAGGACCTGCACGGAAAACTTGACGTGAACATTTTATTACAGAAAATTAAACTCGGAATTGGCTAGTGCCTAAAAAATATTGATATTAGGAGCCAATGAAGATACTTTACGCGATACAGGGAACGGGCAACGGACATGTAAGTAGAGCAAGGGAAATTGTCCCTCTTTTACAGCAACATGGCGAAGTAGATTTATTGATTTCCGGCACGCAGGTTGATGTTAAATTAGCGCATGAAATTAAGTATCGGTTTCATGGCTTCAGCTTTATTTTTGGAAAGAAGGGTGGCGTAGATCATTACAAAACCTGGAAGAATATGGATCTCTTTCAATTTAAAAGAGACATGAAAGCCATTCCATTGCGTGACTATAATTTGATCCTTAATGATTTTGAACCTATCTCTGCCTGGGCTTGTAAGCTGCAAGGTGTGGAAAGCGTATCGTTAAGCCACCAAGCATCTTTCAAATCAAAAAAAGTACCACGCCCCAAAACCATTGATTGGGGGAAACTTATTTTGAGCAGGTATGCACCTACCACACATCATATCGGCTTTCATTTTGATCGATATGATGATTTTATTTATAAACCAGTCATTAGAAGCGAAATCAGGCAACTTAGCGCTTCCAATCAGGGGCATTATACCGTTTATCTTCCAGCTATTGACGATAGGGATTTGGTAAATGTGTTGAAGCAAATTCCGCAAGTGCGTTGGGAAGTTTTCTCTAAGCATGCCAAAGTAGCTTATCATGAGGGGAACGTATTTGTAGAGCCTATTAACAACGAAAAGTTTAATTTGAGCATGGCTAGTTGTGAAGGTGTTTTTACGGGCGGAGGATTTGAAGGGCCAGCAGAAGCATTGCATTTAGGTAAGAAACTACTGGTAGCGCCTATGCGTTTCCAATACGAGCAACAGTGTAATGCCTATGCCCTAAAACAATTCGGTTTACCCGTAATTTGGGGCAGTAACCGTAATTGGGTACCAATTCTTAAGCAGTTTGTAGCTAATCCCCAAGAGCATCAATTTGATTTTCCAGATGAAACTGCTGCAATTATTGCACATGCAGTAAACACTTTTGCCAGATAAATTTCTTTACTTTGCCTTCGTAATTTGGCATGATTAATCAGTTTAGAAGCTTACATCCCATTAACCTGTTGCTGTTGGTTGCGTATACCGTTTTAATGCGGTTGGCTATCTTTTTCAACCTGCCTTCTGAACTTAATGTTGAAATACTGGAATCCTACACTAAGCTTTTCATCAATATTCCCAACAACGCACTATCTTCCGAAGCCAATGTTTTTTTTGCCGCGGTAATTGTATTGGTGCAGGCATTAATTTTCAATAGGATCATCAATAATCATGGCCTGTTAAATAAGCCTAGCTATCTTCCGGCGCTGATGTACATTTCTGGCACCAGTTTGTTTCTACAGTTTTTGGTACTGGGCCCTGCGCTAATCTGTAATTTCCTGATGATTATAGTGATAGACAAGTTTCTAAAGCTTGCTAAAACAGCTAATGCCATGAGCATTATGTTTGATGTGGGAATGCTCATAGCCATTGGAACACTTGTCTATTTTCCTTTCATCATGATGTTACTCATGTTATGGCTTAGTCTACTTTTGTACAGACCATTTAACTGGAGGGAGTGGATTTCGGGAATCATCGGCTTCCTCACTATCTTTATGTTTGTAGCCGTATTCTACTATTGGAATGACAGCATAAACCGCTTTTTTGATATCTGGCAGCCTTTAACAAATAAATTCCCTAGCAATTTACAAATTAATTACAACGATTATTTGGTGCTTATCCCAGTGGTTTTGATCATGATAATGGCCGTTATTCAGTTAAGGGATAATTTTTTCAGAAGCTTCATCAGCACCCGCAAAGCCTTTCAAATGCTATTCTTCATGTTTGTGGTTAGCATTGTTAGTTTTTACACCAAAAGAGGTGTTACGGTAGCGCATTTTGTGTTGTGCGTACCATCTGGAGCGGTGCTGCTTGCTTATTATTTTTCAAACGCAAAAAAGCGGTGGTTTTACGAAACATTATTCCTTCTTCTGGTGGCTTGCATCCAGTACTTTTTGTTTGTTTAACCTTTTTTAACAAATTGATACCTCGAAACTTGCCAAAGATGGTTAGCTTTGTGGGCATGAAACTGTTGATAATGTTTCTTTCTATTCGTAATTCGTTGTTGGTAATGTAAATATTTGATGAATAATCTAGTCATAGATATTGGCAATACCTATAGCAAACTAGCAGTCTTTAAGCAAAAAGAACTCCTCTATTTCGAGCAGCTTGAAAAAATAGAAGAGGCTAACCTCTTAAAACTAATTACCGAATATAAAATAGTAAGTTCAACGGTTTCGAGTGTAGGAAACGAGATAGATGATTTGGAAAAATTGTTAAAACAGCACACTACCTATGTGCGCTTTAGCACCCAAATTGTTGGAGGCGTTAAAAGTTATTATGAAAGCCCACAAACCTTAGGTTTGGACAGATGGGCAAAAGTAATTGCCGCACATTGCCTCTACACTAGTCAAAATACACTGATGATAGATGCGGGCACTTGCATTACTTACGACGTGCTTACCGCCAACAATGAATACTTTGGTGGCAGCATAAGTTTAGGATTAAAGATGCGTTTTAAAGCATTGAATCATTATACTGGGCGTTTGCCTTTAGTGGCTTGGGATAAAACACAGGAAGTAATAGAAGAGGGGACCAATACTCAAAATGCGATTAAAAGAGGCGTATTACAAGGAGCGGTGAATGAAATAGAAGGTTTTATTGCTTTAGAACAGAAAAGAAACCCCGATTTAAAAGTGGTATTAACAGGAGGTGATTCGCTTTTTTTGAACAAACAATTAAAAAATAGCATATTTGCCGCCCAGATTAGCCATGAACCTTATTTGGTTTTAAAAGGATTGAATGAAGTTATTACATTATAAAATGAACAAACAAATAATGAAGCATGTTTATGTTGCTTGTTTGCTAATGGTCTCTTTAGGAACCTATGCGCAGTCAACCGTGCAATCGCCATATTCTAAATTTGGTTTAGGAAACCTAAAAGGTTCTGTTTTGCCTAACCAAAGAGCTATGGGTGGTATTTCTGCTGGTGTTTTTAGATCAAGCTACATCAACAATATCAATATGCAAAATCCAGCTTCCTATGCTGGCATTAACCTTACTACTTTAGATATTGGCATGTCGGGAAGCTTTGCTAATCTGCAGACCAATAGCTTAAGCGAAAATAGCTTCAATTCATCGTTGAGCCATTTGGCGATGGCATTTCCAGTATCAATGAAATCAGCATTGAGTATTGGTGTTTTGCCTTATTCAGAGTTGGGATACAATTTTAGTAATAGAATGACGGTAGGTAACAGTACTGAAAACAATAAAACTGTAGACTACCTATATAGTGGCGAAGGCGGCTTATCAAAAGCTTATATTGGCTACGGTATCCAGTTTGGCGACCATTTTAGGATTGGAGCCAATGCCGAATATCTTTTTGGTAATCTGATACAAAACCGCTCTACCGAATATGTGAATGAAGTAGGTGCTATCAATTCACGTGACCAATTGAAAAATAGTGTTTCCGGATTTAGCTTTACCTATGGTGCACAATATGATTTTCGTTTGGGAAATAAAACGTCGTTGGTGTTAGGCTATTCTGGCTCTTCTGCTTCAAAATTAAATTCGGAGAAAAGCCAATATATTACCATCTATAGCAAAGATTCACAGGGTAATGAAATGTCTGCTTTAGATACTTTATATGCTGTAGAAAATGGAAAAACCAATTTAAAATTACCTTTGGTGCATAATTTTGGATTTACGTTACAAAAGGAAAATAAGTGGTTGTTTGGCGCTGATTACCGCACCGGTAAATGGTCGGAAATGTCTATTGACAACGTGAACCAGAACTTGAAAGATACATATGGCTTTTCTGTGGGTGGACAATTTACGCCTGACATAACAGCCATCAATGGTTATTTTAAAAGAGTAGATTATCGATTGGGCTTTACCTACGATAAAACCTATATCCAAATGAATAACCAAGATGTGAAACAAATGGCGATGACTGTTGGTTTAGGATTGCCTTTGTCTTCTTACGCAAGATCTTCATTCTATAAAATGAACGTTTCAGCTGAGATAGGTAGACGAGGAAAAGTAAGTAATGGTTTGATCCAAGAGCGATATGTGAATATCCATTTAGGCTTTATGCTGAATGATAAATGGTTCCAGAGATTTAGGTTCGATTAAGAAGCTTTGTTGAATTGTGGTAAATAAAGGTCAATGGTTAATGGTTAATGGTCGATGGTCAATGTGCCTTCGTCACCGCACTCCAAGTCTTGCTAGGCAACCTTTCCGCTTTCCACTTTTTACGCTCTATTTTATCCTCGCTACTTTCTGCTTATTGCTATCTGCATGCGAAGGCGATGACCTTAAAAAAGTTTCGGCCATTGCTGCTAGTAAAATTACGCTCACCAGAGATCGTACTTACGGAGTGGAAGTAATATATAGTGACTCGGCAAAGGTAAAAGCCAAAGGCTATGCCCCTATTTTAGATAAGGTAACCCCATCTACTGGAGCAATTTATAGTGAGATGCCCAAAGGCGTAAAAATTTATTTTTACGACGAATTTATGAAAAGTAAAGGCAGCATCACCTCTGGTTATGCCATCAACAAAGAAACTGAACGCATCACTATTTTCAGAAAAAATGTAGTAGTGGTAACGGACAATATGACCTTTACTACCGAAGAACTTACATGGAACGAGAATACAAAAATGTATAACTCGCCCGCGGGAACAGTAACCACAAAAGATGGAAATGTATTAAGAGGGACCAGTTTTTCGGCCCCTCAGGATTTCAGTACTTACAGCATCACCTTGCCTTCGGCAGATGCCTATATCGAGAACGGAAAACTGCCATAAAACCACAAAATTTTGGCTGATATCTGTCTAGTTTTCAACTCGAAAAACAATTGAAATTTAATATTTTCTAATTTGTTGCAAATTTGTATCTTGCGCCCTCTTAAAATTTACTAAAAAATAAAGATTTATAAAGAATAATATGGGTTTAATGACTTTCATGCGTACCAAAATGGGCTACTTTTTAGTAGGTGGTATTGCAGTGGTGTTGGCGTTATTTGTTTTAGAACCATTATTGCAACAAGGCTCGGCAATATTTGGTGCCGCATCAAGAACAGTTGTAGGAAGCATTGATGGCGAAGACGTAAAATACGATGCATTTAATGCAAAGGTAGAACAAACTTCTGCCCAATTTAAACAACAGTATGGTGGCGTGATGAATGCCCAAATGCAATCAATGGCAGTAGACCAAGCTTGGCAGTCAGAAATTGCAAATGTGGTACTAGGTAAAGAGTTCGAAAGAGTTGGTTTAACTGTTTCTGCTGATGAACTTTATGATTTAATCACAGGTAAACAGCCTAGCCCGCTAATCACACAATATTTCGGTAATCCACAAACAGGCGAGTTTGACAGAACTGCTGTAATGACTTCTTTAAAAAGCAGAGAGAAAAATCCTCAGTTGGCTCAACAATGGTTAATGTTGGAGAACGAAATTGAAAAACAAGCGCTTCAATCAAAATACAATAAATTAGTTAGTAACTCAGTTTACGTAACTAACTTAGAGGCAAACGACGAGTATACCAACCGTAACAAATTGGTGAACTTTAAGTATGTGAACCTTGATTATAGCTCTATTTTAGATGCGAACGTTAAATTGACCGATGCAGATTACAAAGAGTACTACGAGGAGAACAAAAAACGTTTTGATAACCCTCAAGAAAGAAGAGATTTCAAATATGTTTCTTTCAGTATTTTACCTACTGCTGCTGATAGTGCTATTGTAAAAACTCAAATCGAGAAGTTAGCCGCTGATTTCAAGACAACTCCTAATGATTCGTTGTTCTCGGCTAACAATTCAGATGTTAAAGTGCCATATACTTATCTTTCAAAAGGTAAATTAGATCCAGCAGTTGATTCGGTAATCTTTAACTATCCAGTAGGAAGTTTCTATGGTCCGAAATTCTCTGGAAACTCTTATAAATTGGTGAAAGTGGTTGATAGCCGTTTCTCTCCAGATTCAGTAAAAGCAGCTCATATTTTAATTAACCCTGCGCAAATTGGCGGCGAAGACAAAGCTTTAAAATTAGCTGACTCTTTAAAATCGTTAGCACAAGGAGGAAGCAACTTTGCTGAATTAGCTAAGAAATACAGCGTTGACGGTTCAAAAGACCAAGGCGGTGATTTAGGTACTTTCGCTCGTGGCGCAATGGTGCCTGAGTTTGAGAATGCTGCTTTTAACGGTAAAACTGGTGACATCAAAGTGGTAAAATCTCAATTTGGGGTTCACGTGATCAAAATCGAAAAACAAGTAGGTTCTTCTAAAGTAGTGAAGCTAGCTTATATTGAGAAAAACTTAGCACCTAGTCAAAAAACAAGAGACGCAGCTTATAAAAAAGCTACTGCTTTCTTAAACGAAGTAAAAGCCGATAACTTTAGTGCTTTAGCTCAAAAACAAGGTTATACGGTTGGTGTAGCTGACGGAATTACAGCAACTCAAGGATATGCTCCGGGTTTAGATAACCCTCGTCAATTAATTAGAGAAGGTTACGAAGCAGATAAAGGTGATGTATTGCCTCAGGTTTATACCATGGACAATGCTTACGTTGTCGCTCAGTTAACAGGCATTAAACCAAAAGGTCAACTATCTTTGGAAGATGTGAAGAAACAAATTGAGCCTCAAGTGTTAAATGCTAAAAAAGCTAAAATGTTAACAGAGAAATTTGATAAAGCATTAACCGGAACCTCTAACATTGATGCCGTAGCCCAAAAAGTTGGTAAAGCAGCTACGCCAGTTCAAAATATGGTTTTTGCTAACCCTATTATTCCAGGTTTATCTCAGGAAAATAAAGTAGTAGGAACAGTGTTTGGTTCACAAGTGGGCAAACTTTCTAAAGCAGTTACAGGTGATAGAGGTGTGTACGTTTTCGTAGTAGAAGGTTTCACTAACCCAGCACCTCTAGCTAATACATTTAAGCAAAAAGAAGGAATGTTGATGAACATTAGTCAACGTGCACTAGGTGGTGCATTCCAAGCATTGCAAGAAAAAGCAGACATAAAAGACAATAGGGTGAAATTCTATTAATCTTATTTACTTAATTTTGTAACCGTCTCGACCTAACATCGAGGCGGTTTTTTGTTTTGTTCTATTCGTCATTGCGAGGCACGAAGCAATCTTACTAGTTTAGAAAAGGCTAGGGTCTCTTGCTTTAGGATTGCTTCGTGTCTCGCAATGACGACATGTATATTAGATAATTATGGATATTCAAGAAAACATCGTTAATAAAGTTGCAGCAAGTGGATTGATCACTTTTAATTTAGAAGACTATCTAGAAAATGGTGAACGTGTACTGTACGATATCAAAGACAATCTTTTTCACGGATTAATGTTAAGAGAAAAAGATTTTCGCGAGTTTGTAAAGGAGCATGATTGGCAACAATATCAAGATAAGAATATCGCTATTACTTGTACAGCAGATGCTATTGTGCCCACTTGGGCCTATATGTTGCTGGCCAACAAAATGAAGCCTTTTGCAAACGAAGTAATCTTCGGTAATTTGGATGCTTTGGAAACCCAACTGTTTTCAAAGGCCCTAGCAAAAGTTAATCTGGAAGATTATGCGAACCAAAGAGTAGTGGTTAAAGGTTGTGCCAATCCACAAATCCCTATTTCAGCGTATGTAGAAATTACAGCCCTATTAACTCCGGTGGTTAAAAGCTTGATGTATGGAGAGCCATGCTCTACGGTACCACTTTACAAGAGGAAAGATTAACAATTTATTTCCAGCGAAAAAGTATATTTGCCTGCGTTTTAACAAATGTTAACATCTGTTCCATTATAGATTTTAAAAATTGGATTACTTTTTGTTTTAACTAGGGCATGAGAAAATTAGCGTTAATATTAGCGATAGTTGCTTGCGGAAAGTTTTCCTTTGCCCAAGAGCTGCCCATAAAGAAGGAAGCTGCCTTTAAGGAAGGAGAGGTGCTGACCTATAAATTGAAATACGGCTTCATCACTGCAGCTGAAGCAACCATTAAAGTGGAAGCTTCGGACATGAAGTTTGACGGGAAACCAACCTATCGTTTGGTGGTTGATGCACGTACATCGGGAACTTTCGATATCTTTTATAAAATCAGAGACCACTACGATTCATATATCGATAAGACAGAGCTTACCCCTTACTTTTATCAAGAAAACATTAGGGAAGCAAATTATCGTAGACAAGATAAGGCCAGATTTTATCAGGATACCAAAAAAGTTGTAGCTAATAGGGGAACTTTTAATACCCCTACTACGCAAACTTTTGATTTGGTTTCCGCCTATTACTTTGCTCGTAGTTTAGATATTTCCAAGCTAAAAATTAATGATACTTTTAAGCTCAACTACTTTTTGGGCGATGAAATTTCCTCTTTAGAAATACAGTATGTAGGTAAGGAAACCATCAAGTCTAAATTAGGAAATATCAGCTGTCTTAAATTTAGTCCGTCTATTAAACCAGGACGTATTTTTAGAAAGGATAGTAAATTGTACCTTTGGATTACCGATGATGGGAACCGTGTTCCAGTAAAGGCACAGGTAGAAATATTGGTAGGGTCAGTAACACTCGAAATTAAATCGGCCGAAGGCTTAAAATATCCGATAGGAAAATAATAACGGTTAACTATTAGAACTGTTTAACTGTACAGGACAAACGATTAACCAATTTATACAATTAAACAGTTAACCATAACAATGATTGAAGTTCAAAGTACCTTATTGCATGAAGATCTTATCAATGAAGATTTCGTATGCAATTTAAGCAAGTGTAAAGGAATTTGTTGTGTGGAAGGAGATGCAGGAGCCCCTCTTGAACAAACAGAAAAAGCCATTTTAGAGGAAATATATCCTAAAATAAAGCATTTATTAGCCCCAAAAGGCATAGAAGCCATTGAGCAGTACGGAACGTCAGTTTTAGATTTGGATGGAGATTTAACGACTCCTTGCGTTGACGGACATAAAGAATGTGCCTACGTGACCTTTGAAAATGGCATTACCAAATGTGCTATTGAAAAGGCTTACGAACAGGGTTTGGTAGATTGGAAGAAACCTATTTCCTGCCATTTATATCCAATCAGAATCACTCAATATCCAGAGTTTGATGTGCTTAACTATGACAGATGGCATATCTGCAAAGACGCTTGTACTTTTGGTAGAGAATTGAAGGTGCCAGTTTATAAGTTCCTCAAAGACCCCTTGATCAGAAAGTATGGTGAAGATTGGTATGCTGAATTAGAAGAAACTTTAGCAGATAATAGCTAAATTCCCTAATTGTTTTAATTTTAGATAAATAGAGACTTTCTTATATTTTTGTAAGGAATAAGATACATATTGCTTTGAAGAAAATACTAATCACAGGTGGTGCAGGCTTTATTGGGTCTCACGTAGTACGCAGGTTTGTAAAAAATTATCCAGATTATCAAATTGTAAATCTAGATAAGTTAACCTATGCAGGTAATTTAGCAAATCTTAAAGATGTTGAAGAACAACCCAATTATAGATTTGTTAAAATAGATATTACCGATGCGCAGGCCATTAATGAATTGTTTGCCGAAGAGAATTTCGATGCGGTAATCCATTTGGCTGCCGAAAGTCATGTGGATCGTTCTATTGTTGATCCTACAGCTTTTGTAATGACCAACGTAATTGGTACTGTAAATCTTTTAAACGCCGCTAGGGAGTATTGGAAAAACGATTATAACCAAAAGCGTTTTTATCATATCAGTACAGATGAAGTATATGGAGCTTTAGGAGAAACAGGGATGTTCACTGAAACTACTGCTTATGATCCGCATAGCCCTTATTCCGCTTCAAAAGCGAGTTCAGATCATTTTGTAAGAGCCTACCATGATACTTACGGGATGGACTGTGTGATTTCTAATTGTTCTAACAACTATGGTTCACATCATTTTCCTGAAAAACTGATTCCTTTAGCCATCAACAATATTAAAAATAACAGACCTGTACCTGTTTATGGTAAAGGAGAAAATGTAAGAGATTGGCTTTGGGTAGAGGATCATGCAAGGGCCATTGATGTCATTTTTCATCAAGCAAAAACAGGTGAAACCTATAACATTGGTGGACACAACGAATGGAAAAACATCGACCTCATCCACTTGCTTTGCAAAATCATGGATAAAAAGCTAGGGCGTAAAGATGGTGAGTCAGCTCAGCTGATCACATTTGTTACCGATAGGGCAGGTCATGATTTGCGTTATGCTATCGACTCGACCAAATTGCAAAAGGAACTTAACTGGGTGCCAAGCCTTCAGTTTGAAGAAGGATTGGAAAAAACCGTAGATTGGTATTTAACTAATGAAGAATGGTTGAACAATGTGACTTCAGGTAATTATCAATCTTATTACGAAAAACAGTACAAGAACAGATAATGGGCAATATTGTTGTAATAGGGGCTGGTGGACAATTAGGCCAATGTATTAAAAAAATAGTTGGATTAAGGTCCATTGAAAATGTAATTTTCCCGGAGGAGAATATTGCCAATATTCTAGACATCCCGGCACTAGAGCTTCTTTTTGAGCAAACTACTCCCTCATATGTCATTAATTGTGCAGCATATACAGCGGTTGACAAGGCCGAAGATGAAGCCGATATTGCAAAAGCCGTAAATGAAACAGGCGCTAAGAATTTAGCTCAACTTTGTCAAAAACACCAAGCTACCCTCATCCATATTTCTACAGATTTTGTGTTTGAAGGAAATGAGGTAAAGCTTTTGAAAGAAGATGATAAAGCTAATCCAATTAGCGTTTATGGCGCAACAAAACTAGATGGAGAACTAGCAATCGTTGCTGAATTGGATCAGCATGTGATCATCCGTACCAGTTGGTTATACTCTGAGTTTGCGAATAACTTTGTGAAAACAATGCTAAAGCTGGGCGCTGATCGCGATGAGTTAAGCATCATTGCAGATCAAGTAGGTACACCTACCTACGCAATTGACTTGGCCAACGCAATATTTGATATTATTCAGCATCCTGAAAAAAAATATGGTATTTATCACTTTAGTAACGAAGGTGTAACTTCGTGGTATGATTTCGCTAAGGCCATATTCGATTTGAGTGGAACAGAAGTGAAAGTCAATCCAATACCAACAAGTGCATATCCAACCAAGGCAAGAAGGCCTCATTTTTCGGTAATGGATAAAACTAAAATTAAAGCCGACTACGATGTTCAAGTGCCTTATTGGCTAGATAGTCTAAAGGTTTGCATTGAGGTTCTTAAATCTAACAATTAACCAATAAAACTCGCTATATATGAAAGGGATAATATTAGCTGGCGGAAGCGGCACCAGATTGCATCCGTTAACCTTGGCTTGCAGCAAGCAAATGATGCCGGTTTACGATAAGCCAATGATCTACTATCCATTATCAACGTTGATGCTGGCAGGTATTCATGAAATTTTGATCATTTCTACCCCTCATGATTTGCCTAATTTTCAAAAACTACTTGGCGACGGTACTTCCTTAGGTTGTAAGTTTAGCTATGCAGTACAACCAGAACCTAACGGATTGGCCCAGGCCTTTGTGATCGGAGAGGAGTTCATTGGTAGGGACAAGGTAGCTTTGGTGTTAGGCGACAATATTTTTTACGGTGATGGGATGGCTAAGCTGTTACAAAACAGTGCCGATCCAGAGGGAGGCGTAGTGTTTGCCTATCAAGTATCAGATCCGGAGCGATATGGCGTGGTAGAATTTGATAAGAGCAATAAAGTAATTTCTATTGAAGAAAAGCCTACTCAACCAAAATCGGATTATGCGGTGCCAGGTTTGTATTTCTACGATAACGAGGTAGTAGAAATTGCTAAAAATATCAAGCCTTCTCCACGTGGTGAATACGAAATTACTGATGTTAACAAGGTTTATTTAGAAAGAGGGAAGCTGAAAGTAGGCGTGTTAAGTCGTGGTACGGCTTGGTTAGATACAGGAACTTTTGCATCGTTAATGCAAGCTGGACAATTTGTACAGATTATTGAAGAAAGGCAAGGTTTGAAAATTGGATGTATCGAAGAGATTGCCTATCGAATGGGCTATATCACTGCAGACCAATTAAGAGAAATAGCCAAACCATTAGTGAAAAGCGGTTACGGAGAATATCTCTTGAAGATTGTAAAATAATGATAAAGGCCACGAATACTCGTGGCCTTTATCATAACCCGTCATTTCGAAGGAGGAACGACTGAGAACCGAAGCTCTACGTAGTAAAATCTAATGATTAGCATGATATTAGATTTCTCCATTCGCTACGCGATAGTCGAAATGACGAATCCATATTAAATTTACCTCTCGCCAACCTGTTGTCTCCACATGGCGTAGTAAAGCCCTTTTTCTTCTAGCAAATCTTCATGTTTGCCCTGCTCGGTAATTTGCCCTTTCTCTAAAACATAAATTCGATCTGCATGGCGGATGGTTGATAAGCGGTGAGCAATTAAAATGGTAATTTGCTCGCTAAGTTTGGATACATCTTTAATGGTTGCTGTAATTTCTTCTTCGGTGATAGAATCTAATGAAGAAGTCGCTTCATCAAATACCAAAATATCTGGATTACGCAATAAAGCTCTGGCAATAGACAATCGCTGTTTTTCGCCACCAGAAACTTTAACACCGCCTTCCCCAATCACACTATCCAACCCTTTATCGGCTCTTGCCAACAACGTATGACAGGCTGCTTGTCGAAGCACTTTTAAGCATTCTTCGTCACTAGCATTAGGTTTAACAAATTGTAGATTTTCTCTAATGGTGCCCGAAAACAATTGTGTGTCTTGGGTTACAAAGCCAATTTTTTCTCGCAATTGGTCAAGATTAATGTCCTTCCCAGAAATATTGTTGTAGAAAACATTACCTTCTACTGGTTGATAAAGGCCAACCAACAATTTCACCAAGGTGGTTTTCCCAGAACCTGATGGACCAACAAATGCAATCGTCTCACCTTTATTTACACTAAAATTGATATCGTTTAGTGCATTGTTCTTCCCTGTGAGGTGCTTAAAGCTGATATCGTTAAAGGTAAGTTGCTCGATTTTGTGAAGAGGTTTCGGATTGTCTGGTTTTTTGTCAATAGGAGTACTCAGAATGGCTTTAAATCTGCCTAATGATACTTCGGCTTCTCTCCATGCTAAAATTACGTTACCGAGCTCCTGTAGCGGTCCAAATAGAAAGAAGGAATAAAACAGGAACGAGAAATATTGACCAGGAGAAATCGTGCTATCAAAAATTAGAATCAGTAGCACCACAATCATAATGCTACGTACTAAATTAACCGTAGTGCCCTGAACAAAGCTCATGCTTCTCACAAACTTTACTTTTTTAAGCTCTAGGCCCAAAATTTTGTAAGTTGTTTTATTTAGCCTTTCAATTTCTTGATTAGCCAAGCCTAAACTTTTTACCAGTTCTATGTTTCTTAGAGATTCGGTGGTAGAACCTGCTAAGGCTGTAGTTTCCGTTACAATTGAACGTTGTATGGTCTTGATTTTTCTACTTAAAAACCAACTGATAAAAGCAATAACAGGAATAGAAGCTGCGTAAATTAAAGTTACTTTGTAACTAACCGATAGGGAGTAAACGATAACGAAAACCATCCCGATCAAGCTTACAAAAAGAATGCTGATGAAGGAAGTGATGAACTTTTCACAATCTACCCTTACCTTTTGCAAAACACCTAAAGTTTCGCCACTACGCTGGTCCTCAAAAACCTGATAGGGTAGTTCCAAAGAGTGCTTTAAGCCATCGGCATACATTTTTGCACCTACTTTTTGTACAATAATATTGGTGAAATAATCTTGAAAGTTCTTCGCAATTCTGGAAACCATGGCCGCACCAATGGCTAAGCCAACCAGGCCCAGCACGCCCCATATATATTCCGAGCGTTCAAGGGAATCTTTTCTTTCGATAAAGCGATCTACAATTTGACCGGTAAAATAGGGGTCCATGAGTGAGAAGCCGATATTTACTGCCGCTAAAAAGAGCGCAAGTACTACCACCCACTTATGTGCCTTAAGGTAATCGAGTAATAAATTCATTTTTGTTTTGTGATTGGGATGCAAAAATAAAAAAAGGGAATGTAGCTGAGTTACATTCCCTTTTATATTACAATTTAACGATATTGTTAAACCGTCATGATGTCTTTTTCCTTCACTTCGGCATGCTTGTCTACCTTCACAATATAATTGTCGGTAATTTTTTGTACCTCTGCCTCTCCGGTTTTGATTTCGTCGTCCGATACACTGTCAGCTTTCAATTTCTTGATCTTTTCGTTCGCATCTTTACGGATGTTACGGATGGCAACTTTTCCTTTTTCAGCTTCTTCCTTTACTTTTTTCACCAGCTCTCTTCTGCGCTCTTCAGTCAAAGGAGGAACAACTAAACGGATGATAGTCCCATCATTTTGAGGATTGATACCAATGTTAGCTTCCATAATTGCTCTTTCAATAGGAATTAACATATTTTTTTCCCAAGGTTGGATCACGATAGTACGAGCATCAGGAGTATTGATTGCTGCAACTTGTGCTAGAAGAGTAGGATTACCGTAATACTCCACCATAATACCATCTAACATACCAGCAGAAGCTTTTCCTGCTCTAATTTTAGTCAATTCAGCTTCACAGTGTGCAATAGCCTTTTCCATGGTTGCTTGTGCATCTGTTAACTGTTTCTTTATGAGGTCATTCATTGTGCTGTGATTTTATGCAAAAATATAAAATAAAGGGTAGAAATTAACCTTGTACCAAGGTTCCAATTTCTTCACCTTTGGCAATTTTCATGAAATTTCCAGCCTTGTTCATGTCGAAAACGATAATTGGTAGATTATTTTCTTCGCACAAAGTGAAGGCTGTCATATCCATTACATTAAGCTCTTTGTCATACACTTCTCTGAAGGATAATGTTTGATATTTAGTTGCGGTAGGGTCTTTTTCTGGATCTGCAGTGTAAATGCCATCAACGCGGGTACCTTTAAGTACTACGTCCGCATTGATTTCAATGGCTCTTAGCGCCGCTGCAGAATCGGTAGTGAAATATGGATTACCTGTACCAGCACCAAAAATTACTACACGACCTTTTTCCAAATGCCTAACGGCTCTTCTTCTTACAAAAGGCTCGCAGATTTGCTCCATTTTAATGGCTGAAAGTAAACGGGTTTTTAAACCAACTTTTTCTAAAGCATCTTGTAGCGCCATGCTATTGATCACAGTGGCCAACATGCCCATATAATCAGCTTGAGCCCTGTCCATTCCAGATTTTTCGGCACTTAAACCTCTAAAAATATTACCTCCGCCTATTACAATTGCTATTTCTAGACCTTCGTCGTGTACTGCTTTGATATCTTCTGCGTATTGCTTAACTCTTTCGTTATCAATGCCATATTGCTTTTCGCCCATCAGCGATTCGCCACTCAGTTTAAGTAAAATCCGTTTATATTTCATAAAAGGCAAAAATATTAAGTTTTTTTAATTTGCTGGTGCTTAATTCAGTTTAATTTCCGCTCCTCTGAAAAATACTTGTTGCAATTCCAGTTTTTCGTTGACCATTACAAAATTTGCTTCAGTATTAACAGCAAGCTGCCCAATTTCGTTTTCTTTTTTAATCAGCTTTGCTGGGTTAAGGGTTGCCATGTTGATAGCTTCAGATAAAGGAATGTCGCAATGCTCCACACAATTTTTAATCGATTGGAGCATGGTCATGGCCGAGCCAGATAAGGTGCCATCAGGCATTACAAATTTACCATCTACAGCGTGATGTTGGTATGGGCCTAGGTGGCATTCCGTTACGGCATCAGTGATGATGAATAAACGCTCTTTCATCACCTTCGCTGCAAATTTTATCACTTCAAAATCTACATGTAAACCATCGGTAATGATACTGGCCATAGCCTTTGGATGGTTAAATACGGCAGATGGAATACCTGGCGCACGATGTTGGATTGGCGACATGGCATTAAATAAATGTGTAGTGGTTTGTATACCTTGGTTATAGGCTCTAGTAGCTTGCTCAAAGTTTGCATTGCTGTGCCCCAATGAAATGACCACATCATGGTCGAGCAAATATTGGATAACTTCATCATCTTGTAGCTCAGGAGCAAGTGTCATCATTTTAATGGTGCCATCGCCAAAATCTAATAACTGTTTGATTTCATCTAAACTAGCTTTACGAATATACTCTTTTACGTGGGCGCCTCTTTTTTCAGGGTTGATAAATGGCCCTTCCAAATGTAAACCCATACAGTTTCTGGCATCTTTTCGGTACTCTTTGATTACCGAAATACATTGATTGAATACTTCTGGCGTGTTTGTAGCTAGGCAGATTAGAAAACTAGTAGTACCTTCTTTTAAAAGCTGTTCTTCTATCAGCTTGATATTTTCTAAACTAGGCTCAGCAGAAAATAGCTTGCCCGCAGCTCCGTAAATTTGTAAATCAACAAATCCTGGTAGTAGCAAAACTTTTTCAGATTCCTTATGTGTGGAATCGCTAATGTCTTGTATTTTACCGTTTTGTATTTCAATATGCTGGTGTTTATGGATTTGACCATTTGTAAAAACATCGATATTATCAAACGTTTGCATGGAAATTATTAGTGTTTTAATTTTAAAGGTAGCATTTAGAAAGGGTATTATTGTGTTTATTAAACTTAAACAGCTATAAATATGAAAAAGCAAACTGCAGAACACAGTAGACGGGTTTTCCTAAAATCTAGCTTGGCTTTAGGGGCTGTAAGTATGGTTGCTCCTGTAACAGCCGTTGCGGCGGCCGCTGAAATTGAAGATGAATTTAAAATTGTTGCAGGACCTTGTCTACAAACTTCGTTTAACAATGCCATATCCGTGCTATGGATAGTAAACAAAAATGCTGCAAGTTGGGTTGAGTATGGCCTGTCGCCTGATCATTTAGATAAAAAGGCCTATGGCAAATCGGAGTTTGGCCTAAAGCCAATTGGTACTATTAACGTGGTGCAGTTACGCAACCTACAGCCGGGTGTTAGCTATTATTATCGTGTGGTATCCAAAGAAATAAAAGATTTTCAACCGTATAAGCTTACCTATGGTACTGTTTTGAATTCAGATGTTCAATCTTTTGTGAACACAGACATCAACAAGGTAGAAGTTAATTTTGTAATGTTGAACGATATTCATGACCGACCCAAATCTATTCCAGCGTTGTTAGATTTGGATAGGGGAACGAAACATGATTTTGTGTTTTTTAATGGAGATATATTCGATTATCAAACCAATGAACCGCAGATTATAGACCATTTTTTGCAGCCTTGTACCAATGCTTTCGCTAAAAATATACCATTTGTTTACGTTCGTGGAAATCACGAAACCCGCGGCAAATACTGTCGTGAACTGCCACAATATTTTGCGAGTGTAGGTTATGATGCGTTTACACTTGGTCCAGTAAGATTTGTGATTTTGGATACCGGGGAAGATAAAGAAGATACCCATCCTGTTTACGCAAATATTGTCGATTTTGATGAATATCGTAAGGAGCAGGCAGAGCTGTTAAAAAAGGAAATAGAAAGTAAGGCTTTTAAGAAAGCTAAGTTTAGAGTGGTGATGATGCACATTCCACCCCGATTTTCTGGTGAGGCTCATGGCCCGTTACATTGCACAGAGGTTTTTGAGCCATTATTGAATAAAGGTAAAGTAGATTTGGTGTTAAGTGGACATACCCATCGTTATAAAATTCATCAGCCAGGAGAAGGGCCAAATCAATATCCTTTAATCATTGGTGGTGGTCCCAAGGAAGGCGCCAGAACCTTAACAAAAGTTAGGATAACTCATAACGAACTAGCTGTGAAACTGATTAAAGATGATGGAACAGAAGTAGGCAGTTATTCAGCGAAGAAATAATTGCAAATGAGAGAATCGATATTGAATGTGATTAAAGTCTTGGCTGGGCTCGCATTAATAGTCCTAGGTTGGTACAGCATAGGCTACGGCTTTATGGAGGCTAATAATAATCCAAATTTGTTCTTCCTAGGAGGGCTAGCCATTTTTGGATTGGGAGGAGGGATTATTATATACGTTATTAAAAATGCGAAAAATTGATGTAAACAAAAAGGGTCTCCATTTGGAAACCCTTTTCTATATTGTTTTGCTTTAAATTAAGCGCCTAATTGTACGCGTTTGAAAGCAGTAACCGTTAATCCTTTAGCAGTGTTGTCTAAGAATTTACGAACATCGATAGAACCATCTTTAACAAACTCTTGGTTTAATAAAGTGCTGTCTTTGTAGAATTTGTTCAATTTACCAGCAGCAATTTTCTCAACCATTTCTTCTGGTTTGCCTTCTTGACGGATCACGTCTTTAGCAATTTCAATTTCACGCTCTACAGTAGCAGGATCAACACCGTCTTTATCAACAGCAACTGGGTTCATTGCCGCAATTTGCATTGCAACATCTTTACCAGCTTCAGTAATATCTACGCCATTAGCACCTTCAAATACTACTAAAACGCCCATTTTACCATTAGAGTGGATATAAGAAACGATTTTTTCACCAGAGATGTTTGCGTACTCTTGGATAACGATTTTCTCTCCGATTTTACCTGTTAGCTCAGTGATGGTTTCAGCAACTGTACGTCCATCTTCCAAAGTAATCGCTGATAATTCTTCAACAGAAGCAGGATTGTTAGCAACTGCCGCAGCTAAAACAGCTTGAGCTAGGTTACGGAAATCTTCAACTTTAGAAACTGGCTCAGTTTCGCAAGCTAAAGCAACTAATTTACCATTGGTGCCATCTGCTGAAACATTGATCAAAACTAGACCTTCAGAAGTAGCATTACCAGAACGAGCAGCAGATACTTTTTGACCTTTTTTACGCAATAAATCAACAGCAGCTTCGAAATCGCCATTGGCCTCTACTAATGCTTTTTTGCAATCCATCATACCGGCACCGGTTTGTTGGCGTAATTTGTTTACATCTGCGGCAGTAATTTGTACTGTAGACATTTTTTTAAATATTTAGAATTTCTATAAAATGTTATAAGTTGTAAGTTATAGGTTATAAGTCTTTGAACCTATAACTTACAACCCACAACTTACAACTTCAATTATGCTTCTGTGTTATCTTCTGATGAAGTTTCTGCTTCAGCAGTTTCTTTTTTAGCTTTTTTAGCTGGAGCTTCAGGAGCATCAGCAGCAGTTTTAGCTGCTACAGCTTCTTTCTCAGCTTCTTCGTCTTTCTCACGTTTACGCTCATCTAAACCTTCTTCGATAGCTTTAACAATAATGTCAGTAATCAAAGAGATTGATTTTGTAGCATCATCGTTAGCTGGAATAGGGAAATCGATGTTTGAAGGATCAGAGTTGGTATCAACCATTGCAAAAGTAGGAATGTTTAATTTCAAAGCCTCAGCAACAGCGATGTGCTCTTTCTTCACGTCGATTAAGAAGATAGCCGCAGGTAAACGGTTCAAATCAGCGATACCACCTAAAAGGTTTTCTAATTTGATACGCTCACGTTGGATCATCAAACGCTCTTTTTTAGAAAGGATAGCGTAAGTACCGTCTTTAGTCATCTTATCGATGTTAGCCATCTTTTTGATTGACTTGCGTACGGTAGCGAAGTTAGTTAACATACCACCTAACCAACGCTCGGTTACGAAAGGCATGTTTACTTTCTTAGCTTGTTCTGCAACAATTTCTTTAGCTTGTTTTTTAGTCGCTACAAATAAAATCTTACGACCAGATTTTACGATTTGTTTGATCGCTGCAGCAGCTTCTTCAGTTTTAGCTAAAGTTTTGTTTAAATCTATGATGTGGATACCATTGCGCTCCATGAAAATGTAAGGAGCCATTTTTGGATTCCATTTGCGGGTAAGGTGACCAAAGTGTACACCTGCATCCAATAAGTCTTGATATGTTGTTCTTGCCATTGTATTGTCTCCTTAAGATTAACGTTTACTGAATTGGAATCTCTTACGAGCTTTCGCACGTCCTGGTTTCTTACGTTCAACCATACGCATGTCACGGGTCATTAAACCTTTAGCACGTAGCGCAGATTTTTTCTCAGCATCTAATTCAACAATAGCTTTAGCAATTGCTAAACGAACAGCCTCAGCTTGTCCTTTAACACCACCACCAGCTACATTTACTTGTACATCATATTTACCAGCAACTTCCGCAACTTCGAAAGATTGGTTAACAATGTATTGTAAAGGTAGGGTTGGGAAATATACTTTATAATCTTTACCATTTACGGTAATAGCACCGTTGCCATCTTTCAAATAGATACGAGCAACTGCTGTTTTTCTTCTACCAGAAGTATTTGTTGTTGACATTTCTTTTCTCTTTTAATTAAAGTTTAACGGTTTTAGGCGCTTGTGCAGCGTGAGGATGCTCAGAACCAGCGTAAACAAATAAATTAGTATATAATTTTTTGCCTAACTTGGTTTTAGGTAACATACCACGAACAGCTTTCTCTACAACACGCTCAGGGTGTTTAGCCAATAACTCTTTTGGAGAAATGAAACGTTGACCACCTGGGTAACCAGTGTAACGCACATAGGTTTTGTCAACCATTTTGCTTCCTGTCAACTTAACTTTGTCTGCATTGATAACAATCACGTTATCACCACAGTCTACGTGTGGGGTATACTCTGGCTTGTTTTTACCTCTAATAATCATCGCGATTTTAGAAGACAAGCGCCCCAAAATCTCTCCTTCAGCATCAACTACAACCCATTGTTTGTTAACGGTTTTAGCATTCGCAGAGACAGTTTTGTAACTTAACGTATTCACTTGCTTTTATTTAATTTGTTAAAAAATTTATTATTCCCCAGTTTTTTAGGGACTGCAAAGATACGGAGAATACTTTAAATACCAAATAGTTGGAGTGAAAAAAGTTGAAGGTGATAAGTGATGGGTTATAATTAGGAAGTAAAGGATGGTCATTTGAAAAGCAAACGTAGTAGTACTTTTGTTTATTAAGTTCCGCTTTCTGCAATCTTTTTACTCCAACTGATGTCGCCTGAGCTTGTCGGAAGGGCCTTTTTCATAGTGGAAAAGGCTTCGATAAACTCAGCACGACACTTAACAAGCCTGAGTAAAAGCAAAAAGTATTTCCCTACCTACCGCAGACAGGCGCTATAATCGGATTTAGTTTTGTAGGATTAGTAGTTCTTGGGCGAATTGCTAGATTTCTCCTCATTCGAAATGACGGCTTGAACTACGGTCTTCCTATCTTCACAGCTTTTCTGACTTCCGACTTCGCCCTACATCATAAATCTTTTTTAGTCAGCATTGGAGCTCGCGATTTGCGACCTTAAGGATCATAATGAGTAGGGACATCAACAAAAAAGCGCCGACATTTGCCAACGCTTTCAAATTGATTTTAATTAAAATCTTATTTTCTTGTTAACTTGATCGACATGGTTTTGGTTTCCTTGCCATCTTTGGTATCGTACATTTCCATCAGTTGATTATTGTCGTCAACAATGGTAAATGTTTCCCTGATTTGTATTTGCTTGCCAGATGCGGCATCGGTGGCAGCTCCCTTAAATGTCATTACTTTATGGTCTTTATCAAAGGAACCTTCCGAATACATCAATCCTGTGCCCATATTATCAATCCACGTACTAATGTAAACTTTTCTGGCATTGTCATAAGCCATGGTGTTCATTCCTTCAAAAGGCATTCCATCCATCATTCCTTTATAAGTGGATTGTAGATAGCGACCACCTAAAACCATTTTGGTTTCAACTTTAATCCCAGGACTGGTAGACATTACGGAGCCATCTGGGTGATAAAAAGTACTAGCGGCATCCCATGTACCCGCAGATTTGGCCATCCATTGATGCTCATTGCCAGGTTTCATGTAAGCTTCCCAAGCTTTCATCATTTCGGCCGAGTCGACTGGTTTAGAAGTATCATTGTTTTTGGCGGTAGAAGTATCGGTAGTAGTACTATCAACAGTGCTACTTTTTTTCTCGCTATTACAGGCGGTAGCAAACAATAGCATGAGGCCAGCGGCCATCATTAAATTTTTCATCCGAACTTAAATTAGTTTAATATTTAGTTGATTGTCTTGTGATTAACAATATACGATAAACTTTGTTTCGAATGAAAAACTCTTGGTAAAACTGAAATAATTTAAACAGAATTTAGTTCATCAATTTTCTGCTGCGCCTTGATGTTGATTTTGGTGTCCTGAATTTGATCGGCTACCGTAATGTCTGCATCCCTATCTTTATCCGAAAGGTGAGTTTGCACCTTCTCTGCGTTCTCAATGGCATGGTCGTAAGAACCCCGAGCACTCATTAGCTTTACAAAAACAGGCAAGCATTCGAAGAAAATAAAAAGCAGCCCAATAAATGTTACCGCAAGCGAAGTGTTAAAATCTTTGGACCCATCTGGATTAAAACTTAACTGACCCAAGGCCCAGTTCCTATCTGCAAAACCTGCAATGTTTGCCAAACTATCTAGCTGTTTAGAAGTGAAGAGTTTTTCGCTCATCAATCCGTCGAACTGTTTTCTGCCATCAACAAACTTTTCCATCTGCCTAACATCGGCACTAAGAGTATCAAGGTTTTGCTCCCGTTGTTTCAGTTCAGCCTCTTTGCGTTTGGCATAAGGTCCATAGCCCATTACCCCAGAAGTTTCGGTAGTTTTGTTGCCAAAAATTTCGTAATTGAGTTTTTGCCTATCGCTTTTAATGGTTGCGGCTAGAGAATCTCGTTGCGCTTTTAGCTCGTTCAGTTTCCCTATTTCAATAGTGTATTTTTTATCAAAAGCCTTATTTAAGGTGTCAATTTTTGAACGCTGACCATTCAGATAGCTTACCTTCAGTTTTTCTTTAATCTCTTTATCAAAAATCTTCAACTCCAATGGGCGAGAGATCACAATACCGATCATAATGGCTAACAAAATACGAGGCGTAGCCTGTAGCAGTTGTTTGTTAGAACTTGCATTCTTATCTAAACTTCCCACAATATAGCGGTCCATGTTGAAAATGGCCAGTCCCCAAATTAAGCCGAAAAATATAGAGAATAGCCAAGCGAAGTCCCCCCCCTTAAAAACAAAATACATGGCATAACCACCCGAAAGGGCCGCAAAAAGGCCTGTAAAAAAGATGGTGGCGCCAATACCTATATATTTATTATGATCCGTAGGATGTTTTTCGAGCGTAGCAATGTGAGCTCCAGAGCAAAACCAAAGGAAGCGGGAAACGCGGTTCATGTTAACCAAAATTAAATTCTATTAGTTAAACTACTGGAAATCTCAAATGTTACAGTCTTCGAGAAATTAATTGTCTCTTTCATCGCAAGGTAGCAGAAAAGTAAAAATACCGTTTGAACTTTGCGATGGAAGTAATTAATAACGTAATTCGTATCTTTGATAAAAACACGAAAAAATGAAAGAAGTTACAGTTCAAGACTTAAAACAAAAAATAGATAACAATGAGCCTTTCCAACTGATTGACGTTAGGGAGACTTTTGAATATGAAACCTCAAATCTTGATGGATTGAATATCCCGTTGGGTGGTATTTTAATAGAGGCTGATAAAATTGATAGGGATAAACCTGTAATTGTACAATGCCGTAGCGGTAAACGTAGTGCTGCTGCAATCATGCAATTGGAACAAGTTCATGGTTTTGATAACCTTTATAACTTAAAAGGAGGGATTTTAGCTTGGCAAGAGGCTTTTGATCCTAACATGCCAGTATATTAATTTTGAAATGATTGAATTGGTCAACAAGTCATTCATCCTCTAATTCGAATCCAATCATTTTATGAAAAAGAAAATCTTCTTAAATGCTTTTTACAACCTGGCATTGATTCTTTGTATTTTTGGAGCCTTTTGGGCTTACGATAATAAAAGTCCCTTAATTGCCATTTTTTTAGTAGCAGCAATGGCTGCATTCCTTTTCTTTAAGATAAAATTGATCAAGGAGCTAAATAAGGAATTTAAACAAGGACCTCCCAGAAAGTAAAGTATTACAAAAAAGCCATTAGCATAATCCTAATGGCTTTTTTATTTCTAGATATATTTAACTTCCCTTGGCGGATCTCGTCATCTGTTCCAGCATATCCCACATTTCTGTTGGAATAGCTTCTAAACCATTCATTTGTCCTGCGCCTTGTAGCCATTCACCTCCATCAATGGTGATGACTTCTCCGTTAATGTAATTAGAGAAATCGCTCACTAAGAACGCGGCTAAATTGGCCAGTTCCTGATGGTCGCCTACTCGTTTTAGGGGCACTCTATTTTTAAAATCAAATTTTTCTGCTAGATCGCCCGGCAGCAATCGGTCCCAAGCGCCTTTAGTTGGAAAAGGACCTGGTGCAATGGCATTGCTTCTAATTCCATATTTGCCCCACTCTACGGCCAGCGATCGGGTAAGTGCCAGCACCCCGCCTTTAGCACAGGCCGAAGGAACTACATAGGCCGAGCCCGTAAAAGCGTAAGTGGTAACGATATTCAATACACTTGCTGTTTGTTTTTGTTTGATCCAATGCTTGCCAAAGGCCAAAGTACAATTAACGGTACCTTTAAGTACAATATCTATAATGCTAGAAAAAGCGTTTGCTGATAGACGTTCGGTAGGAGAGATAAAGTTTCCCGCGGCGTTGTTCACCAGTACATCTACATTACCAAATTTAGCGATGGTTTCTGTCAGCACATGTTCTACTTGTTCGTAATCTCTTACATCACATTGTACTGCCAAAACCTTTCCTCCTGTTTGGCTTTCCATTTCTTGAGCAGTCTTTTGTAATACTTCTATCTTTCGGCTGGTAATGACCAAATTGGCGCCAAGTTTTAAAAAGTAGGTAGCCATTGCTTTGCCTAAGCCTGTGCCTCCGCCAGTAACAACAATAGTTTTACCTTTTAGGGCATCATCCTTTAACATGGGTTGATTGTACATTCGCTAGTGTTTAATGGTTAGATATTAGTATTAGATATGGCGTTAGACGGAGACTTATTATTTTTTCTGCAAGCTATCTACCAGTGATTTTAAAATGGCTCGGGTAGCTGGCGACCACCACTGTTTGAGCATAACTTCTAAATCAGCACTTTGATCAGCACTGGTTGAGGCAATTAAATCTCTTCGTAGGTTCAGTTTACTTTGTTGCCAGGTGTTGGCCTCAAAAGCCATGTATTTTCTAGCTTTTCTTTCTGCAGCGGTTAAAATACTTTCGGGTTTTACTACATCATCTACCAAACCTACGGATAAGGCCTCTTCAGGAGAAAATAGTTTGCCTTCCAATAAATTCCGATAAGCATTGGCATTTCCTAACCAAAAGCTATAAAGCTTAAAGATACTATCTGGAACAATGATACCCACAGGTACTTCATTTAGCCCAATGATATATCTTCCTTCGGCCATTACCCTGGCATCGCAGGCTAATGCAATGACACAGCCGCCCGCAGGACTATGGCCATTAATAGCAGCGACCAATGGCTTTTTAAAGGCCGTAATTTTAGCGGTAAAATTCAAAAAGAGATGCCAAAAGCTGCGAGCTTCTTGTTCATCATAATGGTAAAGCTCTATCAGGTCTAGCCCCGCAGAGAAGAAATTTTCTCTTCCGCAAATGATTACGCCTCCAATATTATCGTCGTTCTCGATATTTTGTAACATATCCAGTAGTTCGGTAACCATTTCTCGGTTCAACGAATTGGATTTGCCCCGGTTTAGCGTAATAATAGCAAGTCTGTCTTTTATGGCGGTTGCAATGGTATTCATTCCTCTTAGCTTTACATTTATATTTTCATAAAGCTAAGAGGTTCGAATTTATTATGCAAGCATAAAATTATTTTACTTCGTAAGTGAGTACTTTTCTTGCCAAGCTTCCATTCACATCAATACCCTCAATTACAATGCGGTAAATGCCGGGTACATCAGTGTTGAAATAGGAGATTTTGAATATTCCGTCTTTGTCAGTAGTTAAATTTGGCTCCCAATAAACAGTAGTTCTTAAGTCTGTGTTATTGTCAGGGGCAGAGGTCACATTATATTTTGGAGAATAGAACTGCCTAATCGGTGAATGCCCTTTGGGACTGTAGCTGATTAATCCTGGGGAAGGGGCGGATGTGGATGTTATTTCATCTCCTCTCTTAGTATTAATAATAATTACACCTGCACCACCATGAGCACCATAAAGAGCTGTGGCAGACGGAGACTTTAAGATTTCCACAGATCCTATGTTGTGTACCCTAATGTCATCTAGGCTATATTTTTCGTTCAATCTCACTCCGTCTACGAATACAGCCATGGGATATACGTTAGAACGGATGTGTATCAACCCATTCTTTACTATTGAGCCAGCTACCTTACTTAGAAGGTATTGAGGCAGCGAAAAGACATTTTCTAAATCTTTGGCAGTAAAGACAGCATCGGCATTGTTTGTTCCACCTAGATTGGAGGAATAACGAGGAACTTCTTGTTTTTCAACAATATTTACGGTTTTCAGCAGAATGGTGCGGTTCAACAAACCCCTGTTGGTTTGATCGTCGAAATATTTATTGCTTTCTTGTAGATAAATAGCCAATGATTGATTAACGTTTACTTCAATGTCTCCAGTGTTAGGATTGCTTATGGTTGCCTGTCCTTGCACTACATCCATCATAATATCAACAAAACCCTTGTTTTTATCTGTCTTTGCCTGTACCACAAACTTGGTGTTATTCACAAATGCTAGTTTGTCAAATGTGAAATGCCCTTTTTCATCAGTCAGAGTGTCAACCATGAAAAAGCCGTTATTGAAGGATGTAAGAGATACTTTCCCCTTTATTACAGGTTTGCCGTTTTTACTAACGGTTCCGCTAATTTGTAGTCTTTTTTCCGCTGGAAATCTTACTGAGGGGTCAGGGGTATCGATTACCTGCTCCCAGTTAATTTTTCGCCAGCCTTGAGTAAGCATAAGGTTATCTAGGTCGGCACGTGTAGACCTGTTGTTGTTAAGGAAATAATAGTTAGGTTTTTCTACAAATCCAGTCAAATCGGAGGTGAGTAGAAGCTTTGTAAGGATATTGGTTTCGTTTTCAGGGTCTGGTCTTACCGCTGAAGTATTAGTAACGGAAACGGAGAAGCTGCCCTGTGAAAGCCTGTTGCTTGTGGTAGCCATAGATAGCTCTATCTTCTCTCGTTTGGTATAATTCGTTCGTAATCCTTCGGGAGCTATCTCGATTTTATCATGGACATTGTTCACAAAAACAACGCGTTCATTTAAAGGGGCAAAAGTAGAAGATAATAAAGAAATCTGTACGATGCCAGACGGAAGACTGTCCTTTGGTACGTTTAAGGAGACCATTTGTCGATTTGGTACTATCTTTTTCGAGAAGTAGGTATTTCCGTTGTGTTGAGCAATGAGATTATATTCCCCCTTATTTATCAAGTCTTTAGATACATATATCTTAATGAATAGCCTAGTGCTGTCAAGGTTGGATACTGATAGTACCAGGCCACTTTTTTCTATGGTGGGTAGGTTTGCAGTTTTTTTAGTACCATCGGTAAAAATGAGATTTGCTTTATAGCTTTGCCCAAGCATAGGGTTAAGAAAGCAAGAACCCATCCCAAACCTATTGGTTTCGAATCGAGATATTTCGATTCCATTTGAATCAACAATAGTTCCTTTTATGAGTTCGCCCAAACCACTGTTATTAATGGCTTTAATGCCAATTCTATTGGGTAGTTCCTCAACTAGCTTTCCTCCCTCGGGAAAAAACTGTACATCAACATCCTTTGAGCTAATTTTTATAGGGATTTCTTTTGTAACTAATTCTTTGCTGGGTAGTGTAATTTTGGCAATTATAACGCTGTTTTTGAGGACATTCGGTTGCTTGTTGATAGTCTGTATTGTGATTTCTCCCTTCGTATCGGTTCTGTCCTTGCCCCTTTCAAGCGTTTTATTATTCAATTTTACCTCATAGCTTATCTGGCAGTTAGCATATGGTAGGTTCTGTTTATCGGTAAACTGTATAGTGGTAACTATTTTCTGTTGGCCATTCTCAATATTGAGAATATTGTTGGACTTAGTGAATACCTTGTTTGCCCAGGAATTTCCAATCTTAATTGTTTTATCGAAAAAGAATTCTGGACCGGTATTACGCATCCACTGGGTATAGGCTCTAATGCGATAGTTACCTTCGCTCAGCGAATCGGTAAGCCTAAAATCTCCCCAGGTAATACCATTTTTCATAGGTAGCTTAAGCTGTTTAGTTATCGAGTCCCTCTCGTTAATGAGCTCAACGTACAGCAGTCCGCTAATAGTTGACGGAAGTCCGGTTTTGGCATTTATTGTATAGGCCTTAAACCATATGTCGTCGCCTACGGCATAATAAGGCTTGTCCATGTGTAGGTACACTTTTTCTTGTGCCTGTTTGCTAGTGGTTTCGTCGAGCTTTTTTAAGAAACTGTCAAATGACTTATCTTGGCCAAAACAAAGTGTGAAGCTCAAAATTCCTACCGCTACAATGCCAAATTTTATCACTTTGAGTACCATAAGAGCTAAAATTAAAGCATAAAATTATTTTACTTCGTAAGTGAGTACTTTTCTTGCCAAGCTTCCATTCACATCAATACCCTCAATTACAATGCGGTAAATGCCGGGTACATCAGTGTTGAAATAGGAGATTTTGGCCTTTCCGCTAGGATCGCTCACCATTTGTGGTTCCCAGAAAACAGTAGTTCTAAAGTCAGGTCTGCTGTCTGGTTTTACATCATATTTAGGTGAGTAGAATTCTCTAACTACAGCATAGCCTTTTGGTATGTAGTTAATTAAGCCTGGAGTATAAATATTAACTGATCTTAAGCCCTCGCCACGTTTAGTATTGATGATAATGACACCCGCTCCTCCTCTCATACCATAAATGGCGGTAGTAGCGGCACTCTTTAGAATTTCTACGGTTTCAATATCTTGTACTACAACATCGTCTAGGTTAAAATCTTCTCCTCCTAGGTTCATGCCATCAATCATGATTGCCATTGGCGATTGGCTACCACGAGCGAATGCCTGTCCATTTCTGATCTGTACTCCAGCTATTCTGCCTTGTAGGTACTGAGAAAGCGAAATGGCAGTTTCTAGTTCTTTTGCGGTAATCACGGCATCGGCATTGCCAGCTCCGCCTAAATTGGAAGAATTGTAGGTTGGTTTGCGTTTTTCTACAATGGTTACTTCATCTAACAGGATAGTTCTGTTTAACAAGCCCCTTTTTGTTTGGTCGTCAAAATATTTACCACTCTCTTGCAAATAAGTTGCGAGTGACTGGTTAACGTTTACTTCAATATCTCCAGTATTTGGATTTTTGGTAGTCACTTGACCGGGAACAACATCCATTACGATATCAACATACTTTTTGTCTTTTCCGGTCCTAGCTTGTACTACAAATTTAGTGCTGTCCAAAAATTCTATCTTATCAAAATTAAAACGACCTTTTTCGTCAGTAAGGGTATCAGTCATGAAGAAACCGCCAGAGAAAGACACCAAAGAAACTTTGCCTTTTACCACTGGCTTTCCACCTTTGGTAACCGTTCCGCTAATTTGTAGTCTTTTTTCTGCAGGAAATTTGGCAACAGGTTCCGTTCCATCAGTTACTTGTTTCCAGTTAATTTTTCTCCAGCCTTGGGTAAGTAAAAGATTGTCTAAGTCATACCTGGTATTTCTATCATTGTTGAGGAAGTAATGATTAGGTTTCTCCACATAACCCACTAAATCAGAGGTAAGCAAAAGTTTTGTAAGGATATTGGTCTCATTTTCTGGATCGGGTTTAACGGCAGAAGTATTGGTAACTGCAACTGAAAAGCTTCCTTGTACAGGTTTATTGTTGTTGGTAGCCGCTAAGGATAAGTCTACTTTTGCTCGTTTGCCATAGCTAGGTTTTAGATTCTCTGGAGCTACTTCAATTTTATCTTTCAAGTTATTAACAAAAACAATGCGTTCGTTTAATGGCGTGTAAGTAGAGGATAATAACGAGATCTGTATGATTCCCGAAGGAAGACTATCCTTAGGCACGATAAGTGAAACCACTTGTTTGGTTGAAGCTATTTTAGTAGAAAAGTAGGCAATACCATTATGCTGAGCAATAAGATTGTACTCTGCTTTGTTGATCAAATCTTCAGAAATGTAAACTTTGATAGACATTTTAGCACTGTCGATATTTGATACAGATAGCACTAAGCCACTCTTTTCAGCAGTTGGCAGGCTTATTGTCTTTTTTGTTCCATCTGCAAAAGTGAGGTTGGCTTTATAAACTTGTCCCGCAACAGGGTTAAGGAAGAAAGACCCCATACCCAGTTTATTGGTTTCAAATTGGGATATTTCAGTACCATCATTGGCAATAATTACTCCTTTTGTAAGCTCGCCCAAACCATTGCTGTTGATTGCCTTAATGCCTATTTTATTAGGTAAATTCTCAACTAACTTACCGCCTTCTGGGAAAAACTGAACATCAATGTCCGTTGAAGTGGTTTTCAGTGGAATCTCCTTACTTATAACCTGTTTGTTGGGTAATGTAATGTTAGCTATTATGAAACCGCTTTTCAAAGCATCGGGTTGCTTGTTGGTAGCCGCTATGGTAATTTCACCCTGGCTATTGGTAACGCCTTTACCTCTTTCAATTGTTTTTTGCCCAAGTTTTACTTCGTAATTTACCTGGCAATTGGTATAGGGTAGGTTCTGCTTATCTGTAAATTGGATGGTAGTACTTATTTTCTGTTGGTTATTCTCTGTACTGAGCACATTATTAGATTTGGTAAAAACCTTATTGGCCCATGAATTTCCAATTTTAATGGTTTTGTCGAAAAAGAACTCCGGTCCAGCATTTCTCATCCATTGTGTGTAAGCCCTTATGCGATAATTACCTTCGCTTAAAGAATCGGTGAGTTTAAAATCGCCCCAAGTAATGCCACTTTTCATTGGGAGTTTTAGCTGCTTGGTTACTGAGTCTTTTTCATTAATCAATTCAACATATAATAGGCTACTAATTGTTGAAGGTATCCCAGTTTTGGCATTTACAGTGTAAGCCTTAAACCAAATGTCGTCGCCTACGGCATAGTAGGGCTTGTCTAAATGGAGGTATACTTTTTCTTGCGCTTGCTTACTTGTGGTTTCGTCTAATTTTTTTAGGAAGTTGCTTAAATTGGCATCTTGGGCCCAAAGAGAAGAGGCGCCAATGATACTTAGTAGAGCTGCGCCCAGCGTTAGAAGTTTAATTTTCATTGGAGTAATTTTCAGTTGTAAGGTAAAGAAACTTGAAGGAATCTTTACGCTATATCGTGGTTCATTTGTGTCAAAGCTTCCTCTTTTGGGTTGATTTATTGGTGTTTATCGTAACTCAAGATACAAAAAAGCTAACCTTGTAACAAACTATAGACTATTATTTTAGTTACAAGGTTCAAAAAGCCATTAGAAATTATTTTTCCACATCATACTTTCCACCGGACGAGTAGTTTTGTGATTGTATTTTGCATTGTTTTTCGTGTTGTACATGTTCTCTATTTGGCCATCTACGCTAAAATAGATCAGTTGTCCAATAGGCATGCCCGCATAAATCCTTACAGGTTGCACGCAGGAAATCTCTAATGTCCAAGTATTACAAAAACCAACATCGCCTTTACCTGCCGTTGCATGTATATCAATGCCCAAACGACCGGTACTACTTTTTCCTTCTAAAAAGGGTACATGTCCATGTGTTTCGGTATATTCAACAGTTACACCTAGGTATAATGTTCCTGGTTGCAGTACAAAACCTTCCTTGGGAATTTCAAAATGTTCTATCTTATTGTGGGCTTTTGCATCCAATACGCGGTCTTTGTAGGTTGCCAAATACTTTCCTAGATGTACGTCATATGAATTGGTGCCCAAACATTCTGGCTTAAAGGGTTCTATAATAATGGTGCCTTTGTCTATCTCCTCAAGTATCCGTTTGTCTGATAATATCATTTTTAAAGTTTTTTGGTCTAAATTATGATTAATTTAAGATACTTTTGTATTGATTTTCTAAATAGAGGATGCCCGTAGTTTTTGATTTAAAAATTGATGCCCATAC